>Ga0208636_100008_pt1 | contig 579861 bp, 532 predicted proteins | sample LakWasM103_HOW12_2_FD_183921 | JGI IMG/M metagenome (GOLD analysis project Ga0208636, IMG submission 183921) | Freshwater sediment methanotrophic microbial communities from Lake Washington under simulated oxygen tension - Sediment Metagenome... | ecosystem: Environmental > Aquatic > Freshwater... | reverse complement strand
GGCGGCCGCCGCCCATCTCCACGATGATGAGGCCGATCTCGCGCGTCTTCATGGCGCTCAGCACGCCGTCGCGCGGCGCCGGCACTGGCAGCACCACGGGCGCCGGGGTCAGGTATTGCTGCGGGCGCTCCAGCAGATCGGCCGGGCCGCCCAGGGCCGCCACCATCTGCGCAAATTTTTCAGCCGCGGCACCGCTGTCCAGTCCGGCCTGCAGCTTGGCGCGGGCGGCCGTGGCGTCAGCGGCCAGGCCACCCAGCACCAGCATCTCGGCGGCCAGCGCCAGCGTCACCTCGTGCAGGCGCGGCTCCACCCGCTTGCCCGTCAGATAGTCCAGGGTCTCGTGGATCTCCAGGGCGTTGCCCACCTCGTAGCCCAGCACCTGGTTCATGTCGGTGATGAGGGCGCGGGTCTTCAGGCCGGCACCGCCGGCCACGCTGACGATGCTCTCGGCCAGCTCCTGCGCAAAGGTGGGCGTGTCGGCAAAGGCGCCATTGCCGCATTTGATGTCCATGGCCAGCACCTGCAGGCCGGCGGCCAGCTTCTTGGACAGGATGCTGGCGGTGATCAGCGGCACGCTCTCCACCGTGGCGGTGACGTCGCGGCAGGCGTAGAAGCGCTTGTCGGCCGGCGCCAGGTCGCCGGTCTGGCCGATCACGGCACAGCCCAGGCGCCGCACCAGGCGGTCGAAGTCCGCGGGCGCGGGCATGGTGTTGTAGCCGGGGATGGCCTCGAGCTTGTCCACCGTGCCGCCGGTATGGCCCAGGCCGCGGCCGGCAATCATCGGCACATAGCCCCCGCAGGCTGCCACCATGGGCGCCAGCATCAGGCTGACCTTGTCGCCCACGCCGCCGCTGGAATGCTTGTCCAGCACCGGGCCGGGCATGTCGGGCCAGGCCAGCACGCGGCCGGAATGCATCATGGCGCGGGTCAGCGCCACCGCTTCATCGCGGCCCATGCCGCGCAGGAACACGGCCATGCCCAGCGCGGCCACCTGGCCCTCGCTCCAGCTGCCGTCCACCAGGCCGCGCACAAAGTTCTGGATCTGCGGCTCGGACAGGGTATGGCCGTCGCGCTTGGCGCGGATGATTTCTTGAGCAAGCATGTTCGTCAGTAGGCGCTGGAGGCTCGGGAAGACGCTGCCGAGGCCTGGCCCGCGAGCACCGCCTCGATGTCATTGAGCAGACCGCTGGCGCCGAAGCGCAGGCGGCGCGCGTTCAACGCGCCCTCGCCCAGCTTGGCACGGGTCTGCAGCAGATAGCCGTGCGCGTCGGCCACCGAGCGGATGCCCCCCGAGGCCTTGAAACCGGCCGCCGAGAGGCCGCTGGCCGCAATCTCCTGCAGCATCACCGCGGCCGCCGCGGGGGTGGCCGAGACGCGGCTCTTGCCGGTACTGGTCTTGACGAAATCGGCACCGGCCATCAGGGCCAGGCGGGTGGCCTCGGCGATCAGCTCGGGCGTGGCCAGCTCGCCGCTTTCGATGATGACCTTGAGCGTGAGCGGCCGGCTGGCATGGCGCACCTCGGCCAGGAACTCGGCCACCTCGCTGCCCTGCCCCGCCATCAAGGCCTTGTAGGGCAGCACCACGTCCACCTCGTTGCCGCCGGCCTGGGCGATCGCCGCCACATCGGCCAGCGCGCGCGGCAGGTCCAGCGAGCCATCCGGGAAATTGGCCACCGCGGCCACCTGGATCTCGGCCGGCAGCAGGCGCCGCGCCAGCGCCACGAAGCGCGGCCAGACGCACACCGCGGCCACCGGGCCATGGGCGCTCTGGGCGCGGCGGCACAAGGCCTCGATGTCGGCCTCGGTGTCGGCATCATTCAGGCTGGTGAGGTCCAGGCATTGCAGGGCCAGGCGGGCGCTTTCCTGCGGGGTCAGGTCTTGAGTAGTGCTCATATCAGGCCCGCAGCGAAGCCAGTTCGGTCATGCCGGCCACCAGCTGCGCCAGGAAGGCCGCAGCGTGCTCGCCCGACACGGCCGCCTGCTGCAGCGTCAGGGCATGGGTCAGGGCCTCGGCCGACAGGCCGGCGGCCATATTCGTCATCAGGGCCAGGCCCATCACGCGCAGGCCGGCATGGCGCGCCAGGATGGTCTCGGGCACGGTGCTCATGCCGACGGCATCGGCGCCCCAGGCGGCAAACATGCGGATCTCGGCCGGGGTCTCGAACTGCGGGCCCAGGGCCCAGACATAGGTGCCCTCGCCGAGCTTGAGGTTGTGCGTCTGTGCCACCTTCTTGGCATGGGCACGCAGCTCGGCGTCATAGGCGCTGCTCATGTCCACAAAGCGCTCGCTGCCGGGCTCGCCCACCAGGGGCGAACGCTGCGGCGCGTTGATGTGATCGGCAATCAGCATCAGGCTGCCGGGCGGCATGTGCGGACGCAGCGAGCCCGAGGCATTGGTCTGGATCAGCACCTTGACGCCCCAGCGCTTGAGGCTGCGCAGCGCGCCGGCCATGCCGGTGCAATCGCCGCTTTCGTAGGTATGGGCGCGGCCGCGCAGCATGGCCACGCGCTGCCCGCCCATCATGCCCACCACCACCTCGCTGACATGGCCCTCGACCTTGGGCCGGGGGAAGGCCGGCAGCTCGCCATAGGCCAGGTGCTTGGCGCCCTGCACCTGGTCCACCGCGCCGGCCCAGCCCGAGCCCAGCACCACTGCGACTTCGGGGGCGGCGCCAAATTCGGCCTGCAGGCGGGCGACGCTGGCGTCGATGAGGGGGTTCAGTTCGTTGTTGTTGATCATGTTGCGTGTCTCCGGTGCACCGTTCAGAGGTGCTTCAGATGGTCCGGGCCAAAGCTGGCCGGCAAGAGTTGTTCCAGCGTCCACTGCGCCTTCACGCCGCTGGGATCGGCGGCAATGATGAGCAGCGATGCCGGCAGGCTGAACTCGCGCAGCTTCTGGCGGCAGCCACCACAGGGCGTGATGATGTCGGGCCCGGGGCCGGTGACCAGCACCGCCTGCGCCTGGCGGCCACCCGCCATCACCATCGCACCCAGGGCCGTGGCCTCGGCGCACCAACCCTGAGGATAGGCCGCATTCTCGATATTGCAGCCGGCATGGACATGGCCCTGCTCGTCCAGCACCGCGGCACCCACCGCGTACTTGGAGTAAGGCGCATAGGAGCGCGCGCGCGCTGCCTGCGCGGCAGCGAGCAGGCGCTGCAGCACATCGGGTGGAAGTTGCAACATCAACGTTCCTTGATATAGGGCCGGCCCAGCGCCTTGGGCGCCAGCGCCTGGCCGATGAAACCGGCCAGCAGCACGACGGTCAGCAGATAGGGCAAGGCCTGGATCGCCTGCACCGGCACCTCGCCGACGCCAGGGATGGCCACCCCTTGCAGCCGGATGGCGGCGGCGTCGAGGAAGCCGAACAGCAGGCAGGCCGCCATGGTGGGCAAGGGTTTCCATTTGCCGAAGATCATCGCCGCCAGCGCGATGAAGCCGCGCCCCGCCGTCATGTTCGGCGAGAAATTGGCGTTCTGCGCCAGCGTCAGATAGCTGCCCGCAAGGCCGCACAGCAGGCCGTTGAGCAGCAAGGCGGCATAGCGCAGGCGCGGCACCGAGACGCCGGCCGCATCCACCATGGCCGGGTTCTCGCCCACCGCGCGCAGGCGCAGGCCGGGCTTGGTGCGCTCGAGGAAGAACCACACGCCACCCACCAGGGCAAAGGCCAGGTAGACCAGGATGTTGTGGCTCAGGAGACCATGGCCGATCACCGAGGCCCACCAGCTGCCCTCCACCGGCTCGGCAAAGGCGGCGCTGAGGCCGGTGAGGCGCACCGCGGCATCGATGGGCGGGGTCTGGCCGCCCTGGGCAAACCAGGCGATGCCCAGCACCACGGTCAAGCCGGCCGCCACCATATTGATGGCCACGCCCGACACCACCTGGTCGCCGCGGTGGGTGACGCAGGCAAAGCCGTGCAGCAGCGAGAGCAGGCAGGCCACCAGCATCGCCGCCCCCAGGCCCAGCGCGGTGGAATGCCCCACGCTGGCGGCAGCGGCCGCGGCAAAGGCGGCGAACAGCATCTTGCCCTCCAGGCCGATGTCGATCACGCCGGAGCGCTCCGAAATCAGGCCCGCCAGGGCGCACAGCAGCAAGGGCGTGGTGACGCGCAGCGTGGACGCCAGCACCGAACCGATCAGGACCTCATCCACGGGCAGCCTCCCTGCGCTTGAACGAGGCATAGAGACGCGCAAACATCGGCGCGCTCACCATCGCCATGGCGCCGGCAAACAGGACGATCAGGCCCTGCACCGTCACCACCATCTCGCGGCTGAAGCGCGGCAGCTCGAAGGACACCTCGACGCCGCCCTGGTAGAGCACGCCGAACAGCAGCGAGGCCAGGATGATGCCCAGCGGGTGGTTGCGCCCCATCAGCGAGACGGCGATGCCGGTGAAGCCGGCGCCGGCCACGAAGTCCAGCGTCAGCTTGCCCTGCACGCCCGAGATCTCGTTCACGCCCACCAGGCCGGCCAGGGCGCCGGAGATGCCCATCGCGATCAGCACCTGCAGGCGCGGATTCATGCCGGCGTAATGCGCGGCCTGCGGCGCCGAACCCACCGCGCGCAGCGCATAGCCGGCGCGGCTCTTCCACAGGAACCAGGTCACGAACCAGCAGGCCAGCAGGGCCAGCACGAGGCTCAGGTTCAAGGGCGACGAAGGCAGCTCGAGGCCGAGCTTCTCGGCCAGCTGGTGCAGCGCCGGCATGCGCGCGCCGTCGGCGAAGTTACTGCTCTCCACCGACATCGAGCCGGCCGGGCGCAGCCAGTTCACCAGCAGATAGACGTTCAGGCTGGCGGCCAGGAAATTGAACATGATGGTGGTGATGACGATGTGGCTGCCGCGCCAGGCCTGCAGATAGGCCGGCACCGCCGCCCACAACATGCCGAACAGCGCCGCGGCCAGCACCACCAGGGGCAGCACCAGCCAGGCGGGAAGGCGGTGGCCCAGCCACAGGGCCAGCAGGGCCACGCCCAGGCCGCCGAAGGTGGCCTGGCCCTCGCCGCCGATATTGAAGAGGCCACCATGGAAGGCCACCGCCACCGCCAGGCCGGTGAAGATGAAGGTGGTGGCGTAGTAGAGCGTGTAGCCCAGCCCGCGCGCATTGCCCAACGCGCCGTTGAGCAGGATGGACAGGGCCTGCAGCGGGCTCTCGCCGATCAGCAGCACCACGCCGCCCGCCACCAGCAGCGCGACGAGCAGATTCCACAGCGGCAGCAGCACCAGATCCATCCAGCGCGGCATCTGAAAAGCTTGCGCATTGCTCATGCGGCGGCCACCTCAGCTTGTGCGGCCATCAAGAGGCCCAATGTCTTTTCGTCGCATTCCGCAATACCCAGTTCGCCGGTGATACGGCCGCAGTTCATCACCAGCACGCGATCGGCCAAGGCCAGGATCTCGTCCAGTTCGCTGCTCACCAGCAGCACCGCGCAGCCCTCGTCGCGCAGGCGGCGCAGCTGGCCATGGATGAATTCGATCGCGCCAATGTCCACGCCACGCGTGGGCTGGCCCACCAGCAGCACCTGCGGCTGCTGGCCGATCTCGCGCGCCAGGATCAGCTTCTGCTGGTTGCCGCCGGAGAACTTGGACGAGCCCAGCTGCGCGTCGCGGGGGCGCACGTCGAAGCGCTCCATCATCTGCGCCGTCTGCGCGCGCATATGGTCCTGGTTCATCGCCAGGCCCAGCGGCGCGGCACGGTACTGTGCCTGCTCGTGGTAGCCCAGGGCGGCGGTTTCCCAGGCCGGGAAGCTCATCACCATGCCCAGCAGGTGGCGATCCTCGGGCACATGGGCCAGCTTGAGCTCGCGCGCACGCTTGGGCGCCAGCCAGGCACCGGCCGTGAAGCGCGCCTCGCCCAACTGCAGCTCGCCGGCCTCGGGCGCGCGCATGCCGGACAGCACCTCCAGCAGCTCGCTCTGGCCATTGCCCGAAACGCCGGCCACGCCGACGATCTCGCCGGCGCGCAACTGCAGGTCCACGCCCGCCAGCGCCGGCACACCATGGGCGTCGCGCAGGCGCAGGCCCGAGGCCTGCAGGCGCAAGGCCTGACCCCGCGCCGCCTGTGTCTCGGCGCGGCCGAGATTCACCTTGCGGCCCACCATGGCTTCGGCCAGGTCTTCGGAGCTGGTAGCGGCGATCGCCGTGGTCTTGATGACTTGGCCGGCACGCATCACCGTGACCTCGTCGCACAAGGCCATCACTTCCTTGAGCTTGTGCGTGATCAGCAGAATCGTCGTGCCCTGGGCGCGCAGCTTGCGCAGGGTCTCGAACAGCTGCTCGGTCTCCTGCGGGGTCAGCACCGCCGTGGGTTCGTCGAGGATCAGGATCTTGGCGCCGCGATACAGGGCCTTGAGGATCTCCAGGCGCTGCAGCTCGCCGACCGGCAGTTCGCCCACCAGCGCGTCGAGCTGCACCTGCAGGCCGGTGCTCTGCATCAGGGCCTCGAGCTTGGCGCGCACGGCACGCTTGCCACGCGCCAGGAAGAAGGTGGGCTCGGCGCCCAACATCACGTTGTCCAGGCAGGACAGCGTGTCCACCAGCATGAAGTGCTGGTGCACCATGCCCACGCCCAGGGCGATCGCCTGGTGCGAGTTGGCGATGCTGACGCGCTCGCCGCCCACCTCGATATGGCCCTCATCGGCCTGGTAGTAGCCGTAGAGGATGGCCATCAGCGTGGACTTGCCGGCGCCGTTCTCGCCCACGATGCCATGCACCGTGCCGGGCGCCACCGCCAGCGTCACGCCGCGGTTGGCCTGCACCGCGCCGAAGCGCTTGGAAATCTCGCACAGCCGGACCGCCGGCGCGCGCTTGGAATCAGACATGGGCCGCTCTGCTATTGGCTGCTTCTTCAATACTTGCAGGCGTTGTCGGCCATGTAGTCGGCCACCTTGATCTTGCCGGCAATGATGTCAGCCTTGTAGGCCTCGACCTTGGTCTTCAGCGCGGGCGTGATGAGCTTGGCGTTGTGCTGATCGACGGCGTAGTCGACGCCGCCCTCCTTGAGCCCGAGCACGCTGACGCCGGCCTTCCAGTCCTTCAGCACGTTGTAGACCGCCACGTCCACGCGCTTGACCATGGAGGTCAGCATGGTGCCGGGCTGGATATGGTTCTGGTTGCTGTCCACGCCGATGGCCAGCTTGCCGGCATCCTTGGCGGCCTGGTAGACACCGGTGCCGGTGCCGCCGGCGGCCGCGAACACCACGTCCACGCCCTTGGCGAACTGGGCCTTGGCCAGCTCACCGCCGCGCGTGGGGTCGTTCCAGGCGGTGGCGGTGGTGCCGGTCATGTTGGAGAACACCTCGGTCTTGGCATTGGCCGCCTTGGCGCCCTGCTCATAGCCGCACTGGAACTTGCGGATCAGCGGGATGTCCATGCCGCCCACAAAGCCGACCTTGCCGGTCTTGCTGCTGAGCGTGGCCATCGCGCCGACCAGGAAGCTGCCCTCATGCTCCTTGAACACCAGCGACTGCACATTGGGCTGGTTCACCACCATGTCGACGATGGCGAACTTGGTCTTGGGGAATTCCTTGGCCACCTGCTCCAGCGCCGAGGCCTGGGCAAAGCCGATCGAGATGATGGGGCTGGCGCCACGCTCGGCCATGCGGCGGATCGCCTGCACGCGCTGGGTCTCGTTGCTGATCTCGAATTCGAGGTACTTGCCGCCGGTCTCGGCCTTCCAGCGCTCCACGCCACGGTAGGCCGACTCGTTGAACGACTTGTCGAACTTGCCGCCCATGTCGAAGATCACCGCCGGCGTGGCCTGCGCGATGGCGGCGGACGAGGCGGCAAGGGCCAGGGCAGCGCCGGCCAGCGTAGACAGAGTGAGCTTCATTGCGGTCCTATACAAGCTTGCACAGGTTGGGATAGACGCCAGCATGCACGGGGGCGGGCCCGAACGGCGATTCTTGCGGATCGGAACGGGCGGCCGGCGGGGATAGGGGCATTCTAAAAAACGCGAGTGTATCGACTTCTAAGGAAAACGCTAAACGTTTGCGCGCCCGTCTTTGCTCGTTTGCGCAAATCCGCGGCGCCGCAGCAAATTGCGCCAAATCAAAGCATCTGGGCAAACAAAGCCATGGGGATCCAAATGCGATTTCTTCGCATTTAGAATGGACCCGTCGCCCTCAACCGCTACCCAAGGCCCGCCCATGTCCCAGCCCGCTTCCGTGTTCACGCTCGCGCGTGCCTCCCTGGGTGCAGCCCACCGTGTGGCCGGGCTGGCGGCGCCGGCGCATGCGCCGGAATGGCCGCAATGGCTGGAGGAAATCGGCTTCGTCGCAGGTGAGCATGTGAGCGTGCTGGCGCGCGGCCTGCCCGGTGGCGACCCGCTGGTGGTGCGCATCGGCCAATCCACCTTTGCGCTGCGCGAGGCCGAAGCCGCCTGCGTGCAGTTGGTGGCGGCCTGAGCCCGCGGCATCTTTCGCATGACGGCATCCTCGGTCATCCACATCCACCCGGCCGGCCCCTTGCTGGCCCTGGTGGGCAATCCGAACTGCGGCAAGACCGCCCTCTTCAACCGCCTCACTGGCAGCCGCCAGAAGGTGGCCAACTACGCCGGCGTCACCGTGGAGCGCAAGGAGGGCCGGCTCAAGACCCTGGCCGGCAAGAGCCTGCGCCTGCTGGACCTGCCCGGCACCTACAGCCTCTACCCACGCTCGCCCGATGAGCGCGTCACCTGCGATGTGCTGGCCGGGCGCGCCAAGGGCGAGAAGCGGCCCGACCTGATCATCTGCGTGCTCGACGCCACCAATCTGCGCCGCAATCTGCGCCTGGTGCTGTCGCTGCAGCGCCAGGGCCTGCCCTGCGTGGTGGCGCTGAACATGGCCGACCTGGCCGCCGCGCGCGGCCTGCACATCGATGCCCAGGCGCTCGCCGAGGCGCTGGGCGTGCCGGTGGTGCGCACCGTCGCCACCCAGGGGCATGGCCTGGACGAGTTGCGCCAGTTGCTGGACCGGCGCGACGCCTGGTCCGCACCGCAAGCGGCCGCCAGCGCCCACCCCAGCCATGAGGACCAGGCACGGGTCAACCGCATCCTGCACGAACTGGGCCTGGACGCCCAGACGCCCGAACTGCCCAGCGACCGCCTCGACCGCTTCGTGCTGCACCCGGTGCTGGGCCCGCTGCTGCTGGCCCTGCTGCTGTTCCTGCTCTTCCAGGCGGTGTTTTCCTGGGCCGAGGCGCCCAAGGACCTGATCGAGGCCGGTGTGGCCTGGCTGGGCGAGCAGGTCGGCAGCGCCCTGCAGCCCGGCTGGCTGCGCAGCCTGCTGGTGGACGCGCTGATCGCCGGCGTGGGCAGCGTGCTGGCCTTTCTGCCGCAGATCCTGATCCTGTTCTTCTTCATCCTGGTGCTGGAAGAGTCGGGCTATCTGCCGCGCGCTGCCTTCCTGCTGGACCGCATCATGGGCAGCGTCGGGCTCTCGGGGCGCAGCTTCATTCCCCTGCTCTCCAGCTTCGCCTGCGCCATCCCCGGCATCATGGCCACGCGCTCGATCGCCAATCCGCGCGACCGCCTCGTCACCATCCTGATCGCGCCGCTGATGACCTGCTCGGCGCGCCTGCCCGTCTATGCGCTGCTGATCGGCGCCTTCGTGCCGCAGCGCGCGCTGTGGGCCGGCATCGAGCTGCAAGGCCTGGTGCTGTTCGTGCTGTACCTGGCCGGCATCGTGGGCGCCATGGCAGTGGCCTGGCTGCTCAAGCGCTATACAGGCGGCCACCACACCCGGCCGCTGATGATGGAGCTGCCGGCCTACCACTGGCCGCATGCGCGCAATATCGCCATCGGCCTGTGGCAGCGCGCCGAGATCTTCCTCAAGCGCGTGGGCGGCATCATCCTGACGCTGACGGTGCTGCTGTGGCTGCTGGCCAGCTTCCCGGCGCCACCGGAAGGTGCCACCGGGCCAGCCATCCAGTACAGCCTTGCCGGCATGCTGGGTCGAGGCCTCGCCACCCTGTTCGAGCCGATCGGCTTCAACTGGCAGATCAGCCTGGCCCTGGTGCCAGGTCTTGCCGCCCGCGAGATCGCCATCAGCGCGCTGGGCACGGTCTATGCGCTCTCGGCCACGGCCGAGGACGCGGCACAGGCTCTGACCCCGTTGATCGCGCAGAGCTGGAGCCTACCCACCGCCTTCTCGCTGCTGGCCTGGTATGTGTTCGCGCCGCAGTGCATCGCCACCCTGGCGGCGGTGAAGCGCGAGACCGGCGGCCTGCGCATCCCCCTCATCATGCTGGCCTATCTGTTCGCGCTGGCCTATGCGGCCTCGTTCGTGACCTTCCGCGTCAGCAGCTGGCTGCTCAGCTGAACGCCAGATCGCCCTGCGCGCGTGCCGGCAGCGCTGCCTGCATGGCGTCCGCAATCAGGTCCATATCGGCCGCGCTGAGCGCCAGCAGGCCGAAGCGGAACTGGTAGCCCCAGTTGCGCTGGCCACGCGTCAGATCCAGGTGCTCCAGCAGAGGCGCGATCGGTTGCGGCCGGGCCGCCAGCCAGTCGACATCGCGGCGGAAGGGGCAGAAGCCCTCGCCCATCTCCACCTGGTAGGGGCTGCCCAGGCGCAGCGTGCCGATGGCGGTGAAGGCCTGCAGGCGATCCTTGCCGCCAAAGGTCTCGGTCGGCGAGTAATACACCACCCGATCGCCCGGTGCGAGCCGGCGCAGCGGAGCCGCCTTGCCATGGCAGACCTGCATAAAGCCCTCGGCCCGGCCACGCCGCACATGCTCGGCGCTGGCCACCGCCAGCCAGTTGCGCGGGCCGCTCACGGGCTCAGCCCTGCGCCGCGTGGAACACGCGCAGACGATGGCCGTCGGGGTCGGCGGCGCTGAAGGTGTAGCCGAAATCCATCTGCGTGGGCGTCTGGATGATGGGCAGCCCCAGGCTCAACCACTTGGCCAGCAGCGCGTCCACCGCGGCGGCGTTGTCCTGCGCAAAACACAGCTCCATCGCGCCGGCCGGGGCGCTGGCGGCGGGCTGCACACCGGAGCGCGTCCACAGGCCCAGCATCACGCCGCCATCGAGCGCAAACATGGCAAAGCCGGGCGAGGCCTCGACGGGCTCGCGGCCCAGCAGGCGCGTGTAGAAGGATGCGCTGGCGATGGCGCTCTCGACGTAGAGGATGAGGAAATTGGGTTGCGACGTAGCTTGCGACATAGGTCCTCCTGACTGCTTGTTGGCGGCGTCGCCGCAGGGATTGCAGCGACGCATCCGCATGCTAGGCGGCCCTGCTGTCAGCCCATGTCAGCAGCCTGATGGCGCGCGGCAGGTGCGCCACCCATATGTCCGTTCCATATAGGAAATCGCATTTAAACCATATTTCGTGGATTCCCTCGACTTTTAATATCTCAGCGCGATACCTGGTGATTGCCAATATATTCAAAAAGCGAGACAAACCATGTTTACTGAAACCAATTTGGCGCGCGCCCTGCGCCAGCTCTGCTCCGGCGGCCTGGCCGTGAGCGCCGGCCTGCTGGCGGGCGCGGCCTGGGCCCAGGAGACGACGGCGGACGCGTCGCTGCAGCGCGTGATCGTCACCGGTTCCAGCATCAAGCGCATCGCCGCCGAGGGCGCCCTGCCGGTGCAGGTGGTGACGCGCGCGCAGATCGAGCAGAGCGGCGTCAACAGCGTGGCCGACCTGATCGCCGCCCTGCCCTCCATGCAGGGTTTCACCACGGCCTCGGCCTCGGTGAACGGCGGCGGCGGCGGGCTGCAGACGGCCTCCATCCACGCCATCGGCGAGGGCTATACCCTGGTGCTGCTGAACGGGCGGCGCCTCGCCCCCGCCACCTCAGGCTCTACCGTCAACCTGGGCAGTATCCCGCTCGCGGCGGTCGAACGCGTCGAGGTATTGACCGACGGCGCCAATACCCTTTACGGCTCCGACGCAATTGCAGGCGTCATCAATTTCATACTCAAGAAAAACCAGACAGAACTGGAAATATCGGTGACGGGCAGTACCCCGCAGGCCAAGGGCGGCGGCCAGAGCACGAATATCGGCATATCCAAGGGCTGGGGCAATCTGGACGGCGACGGTTTCAACCTGATGGTCTCGGCAGCGCACGACGAGCAGCGCGCCCTGCTGGCCAGCCAGCGCAGCTTCAGCAAGAGCGGCGTGATCCCGTTCAGCCACGAGGGCAAGGCCTACAGCTTCTACCAGCTGAGCGGCAACTCCATCCCCGGCATCGCCACCGTCAAGTACACCGACGCGAGCGGGGTCGCCAACGCCGCGCGCTTCAGCCCCGACTACCTGGCCACCGGCAAGTGCAACGGGCCCAATCTCTATCTGGTGGAACGCACCTGCCGTTTCGACTACACCGGTGCGGTGCAGGACGTGCCCGGGCTCAAGCGCGACAGCGCCACCGCCACGCTCAACGTCAAGCTGAATGCCGACACCACGCTGTTTGCCGACACGCTGTTCTCGCGCTTCGTGAACCGCGCGCAGTACGCACCACCGGCCAATGGCTTCGGCATCGAGCTGAACAGCGCCCTCTATGCCAAGTCGATCGCGCCCTATCTGCAGCGCCTGGGCATCGCGCCGGCCTCGGTCATCAACGCGACCATGAATCTGCGCCTGGCCGATGCCGGCGGCCGCACCGATGCCTTCAGCACCGACGCCCAGCACCTGGTGCTGGGCGTGGAAGGCAGCGCCAAGGGTTGGGATTACGGTGTCTCGCTGACGCATTCGGTCAACAAGGCCAGCGACAAGGCCGATGGCGGCTATGTGGACCTCAGCAAGTTCCAGGGCCTCGTCGACAGCGGCGCCTTCGACCCCTTCGCCCCGCCCGGCTCGGCACAGGACACGCTGGCGCCGCTGGTGCTGCACAAGGTGGTGAGCCGCACCGACTCCAAGCTCGACACCCTCAGCCTGCGCGGCTCCACCGAGCTGTTCCGCCTGCCCGGCGGCAGCGCCCAGCTGGGCCTGGGCGCGGACGCGACGCGGCAGTCCTACATCTACCAGCCGGATCTGGACTTCTTCCCCGGCGGCCACCCGGTGGATGCGCGCCGACGCAACTGGGGCAGCTACGCCGAGCTGCTGCTGCCGCTGGCCCGCCAGTTGGACCTCACCGCATCGACTCGCTACGACAGCTACAGCGCCGTCTCCAACGGCATGACCTTCGACAGCAGCGGCAAGCCGGCCGGCCCCGCCGAGCAGGGCAACGCCGCCAGCAAGGCCACCTACAAGCTGGCGCTGCGCTACCACCCGCTGGAAAACCTGCTGCTGCGCGCCTCCTATGGCACCGGTTTCAAGGTGGCGGACCTGACCACCATCGTGAATCCGCTGCAGGATGGCGGCGCCTCCAAGTTCCACGCCTGCCCGATCACCAACAAATCGGACCCGCGCTATGTGATGTGCTACCCCGGCTCGACCGAGTACACGATTCTTTCCGGCGGCAACCCCTTCCAGGGCGAGGCCGGCCTGAAGCCGGAGGAATCCAGGCAGGCCACATTGGGCGTGCGCTTCGAGCCCGGCGCCGGCCTCTCGCTGGGCCTGGACTGGTGGAACGTGAGCCTGAGCAACCAGATCCAGACCCTCTCCGAGGACATGGTGTTCGACAACCCGGCGCGCTACGACAGCCTGTTCCGCGCCTACTACAGCCCGGCGCAGAAGCAGGAGGTGCTGGCTGCCGCGCTCACCCCCTTCAACCTGGCCAGCTCGCGCTACCAGGGCCTGGACTGGGATCACAGCTTCAAGACCGCCACGCCCTGGGGCCGGCTCAACCTCAACTGGACCGGCACCTATATGCTGAAGTCCGAGCAGGCGGTGCCCGGTGGTCTGACGGAGAAGAACATCGGCCGCTTCAACTCCTACTCGAACGCGACCTTCCGCGTCATCAGCCGCTTGAACGCCGCGCTGACGCTCAGCGAGGCCTGGACCCATGCGCTGGCGCTCAACTACCGCTCGGGCTACACCGACCAGACCTACAGCAGCGCCGATGGTTCGCCCGTCATCGAAATCAATGCCGACGGCTCCGCCGGCGCCTTCGTGCCCATCCAGCGCCGCGTGAGCTCCTACAAGACGCTGGATTGGCAGACCCGCTACGCACCCAGCAAGGCGCTGGTGCTGACGCTGGGCGTACGCAACCTGCTCGACACCGACCCACCCTTCTCGATCCGCAACGCTGGCGGCGGCAACCAGTCTGGCTATGACGGCCGCTACACCGACCCGCTGGGCCGCCAGTTCTATGCGACGGCGAGGTACCGCTTCTAAGCCGTGCCTAGCCACGGCAAACCACGTTAAGGCGCCCAAAACAAAGGGCCCGGGCTCGCGAAAGCCTGGGCCCTTTCTCTCGCCGGTGATGCGTTCCGCTTCAGCCCGGCAACTTCAACAAGATGGCGTTCATCTCATCGCGTGTAAAGGTGCGTATGGTCTGGGTGCGCACGTTGCCCTGCATCGCGATGGCGGCGCCAAAGGCGGCGATGGTCTGATCGTCGGCGGCCTCGAACTGGCACACCAGGTCGTAGCTGCCAAACGCCCATTGGATGCTCTTCACCGTCACCCCCATCTTGCGACCCAGTGCCTCCACCGCCTCGGCGCGGTGGGTGGTTTCCTTCAAGCCCTTCACGCCCTGGTCGGTGAAGTTGGCCAATACCGTATAACTTGCCATGCGAGTCTCCTCGATGCGTTGATGCGAGGCCGCGGTACTGCCCACAAGCCCGGGTGGCGGCCTCGAACGCGGGGGTGGGGGCGATGCAGGGTGGCCCGAAGCGGCCGGCTGGATCGCTCTTGAGCCTAGGCTCAGGGCGGACGGCATTCAACCCGGCCGCCGCTTGTGAACATGCAGCAAGGGACAGGCAGCTTGCGCCATTTCGCCAGTCGATCCGCCCCGGCCAGCCGCCCAAAAGAAAAGGCCCGAACTCTCGCGAGCTCGGGCCTTCTTCGTTCTTGCTTGTCTGCACGCCCACTTGCCTTGCGGCAAGTGCGCCTGCAGCGCTCTGGAGGCCGGGGTCACACAAATACAACGCTGTAGCCCGCATGAATGCTAGCTTCTAGCAGTTTGGATTTCAGAAGTTGTGCTGAAAGTTGTGCGGTGGCCACTATCCGAGTCAACCACCTACGGCGAGGCCTACTTCTTCGGCCACTCGACTCCGACAATGGCGGCAGAAGTAATCTCCCCCCGCAGCCGAGTGCCGTTGACCTGCACGCCGCCGTGCTCAAAGAAGACCTTTTCGTCCATTTGTATCTCCCTAGAAAGTAGTGCATAGGGAGCGTAGCCGGGCCTTTAGGTTTCGGGCATCGGTGCTGACCAGAGGAATTGGCGATAGTCGCCCACAAGAAAGCCCGCGCATGGCGGGCTGGATTCGGGTTACCTTGGGCAAATCGGCTCACTTACTGGGCACAACATCCTCCAGGGAATGTGGCCAGCGCTTCAGCCGCCGCAACACCAAGTTGTCAGGCCGGACCCGGTACACCGCAAGCACCACGCCGCGCCCGCGCAGCACGACATAGCCCAGCCCCTCATGCAGGACGAACCCGCTGCGGTCAGTGGGCGCCCCAGGCTCACCCGTCGCTGCCCAAGCAGCCTTGGCGCGGCGCAGCCAGTCGGCCAACTGTTCCCTGGTCGGCTCGGGGAACTCGTGAATCTGCGGCTTGGGCATCGGTGGTGTCAGTGAACTTGTCGGGCCAGCTCAAGCATGTACGTCAGGTGATCCAGTTCATCCATCGTGGCCTGCAGTCGATCAACAAGCGCAAGCGTGATTGGGTCCAGTTGCTCAGCCGCCCAGGCGGCGGCGATCAACTCGGCATTGCTCTTGTCATCCAGCAAGTCTGCGCCGCCTGCCTCGCCTGCCTCGCCTGCCTCGCCTGCCTCGCCGCCGCATGCGTTTGATTGTGCCGATTTCAGTTCGTTTACGGGGTGATTCATAGAATAGCTCCAGTTGATTGGAGCGCACATTTTACGTTATCAACCATAGTTTGTAAAACTATATTAATTGACATTCTTTCTCACTGGTTGACGCCATCCAAGACACATGGGTTCGGCGTCGAGCTACCCCCCGGGGGCTGGACCACGCGATTTGGAGGGGTGGCCCCGGGTAGTGGTGTGGCTCTGTGCAGTCGGTCGCTTTTGGTGGCCGCTTAATTTGGATGTAAGGTAAATTACCCACTCCGACAGGAGGCCCCCATGGAGCGAAAGACCTTGGTTCTTGGGCTTTGCGCGGCGTCAGTCGCGCTTCTGCTGCTACCCGATCTGGCTATTGCTGCGGACCCCAACAACTGGGTAAACGACGGCGAAGGCAGCGGCAGCAGTAAGGGGGCCGGCTGGCTTGTCCTGTTCATAGTCGTGCTAGCAAGTGCCTGGGGGCTGGCCACTGGCACTGCCAGAACTCGCGTCTACATTTCACTCGTGGTCGGCATACCGCTCTTGCTCGCCATATTCGTTGACCACCTGTGGATCATTGCCATGGTTCCGATGGTTGTCCTTGGCCTATTTGTGCTCGATCCTGTCCTCAAGTTTTTGGAGCTGGACAAGGACAAGTAGCCGGGACACCAACATGCGCAGACCCACGAAGCGGGAAGTGTGGAAGGGCTGGCACATGCGACTTAAGCCAAGCATTCAGCGCCTGAAGGCGCTTCCCGGCCAGCACGCCCTGCTTCGTGGAAAGTGCCAGGATGCCCACCGTTGCATAACGAATCGCGTCCTCGGCATCCAGTTCAACAAACTCCTCCGCGCGTCGGAACAACTGCACCGCGTCAACACCGGCCTCGCAAGCCGACTCGCAGCCCCGCTCCAAGTCCTGTTCGGCGCGGTACGCTTGACCATGCCGGCGCTCCCAGGCGTAGCCTGCGAACGAAATGAAGGCATCGTGCACAGGTAGTGGCGCTGCGTCCCACACTTGGCCCCGGGAACCACCGGCGCGGCGTGAGGCGCGGGCAACGATCTGCCAGACGTAAGACTTGCAAGCCAGGGCAGCGACGTAATGCGCGGCCTCATGATGTGCCGTGCTCAGGAGGTCTTCGGCGTCGGCATCTGACATCAGACGCCCGCCCTTGGCGAGTTCAAGCGTCAGCGGCGTGGATGGGATCAAGTGCAGGTCTTTGATGCTGAGTTGTGGCATTGGCAATCTGGGCCGAGGTGGTCCAGGTTAGGTCCAAGCATTCGGCGGGCGATCCGCTCGTAAGTGCTTGATTTATATAGCGTGGTCCGGGTGGTCCAGGAAGTCCGGGCAATTTCACAAAGTCGGCAGCTATACGGCACACATCATATTTATTTCGCAATGTGAAATTCAAACAGCCTCTCTACTGACTTCTAAAAATACCTAGACCTCTTGGACCTCCTAGACCCTCTCCTATGAAAATGGGTGGGCCAAGCATGTGCAGCAGACTGCTGGATGCTTGGCCCAGTTGGACCGCGTGGCCGGTCAGTCGACGACTTGAATCTGCGTTGCGCCCGTGAACGCCGCACGCATCACGTACAGCGGCGGCAGCACCTCGCGCCAGGCGCGAACAGCGCCGGAGCGGGCCCGAACCTTGCGGATGCCGCCCTCGCCCACCCAGTCGTTCAACTTGCGGGCCACGGCCGCCCAGCTAACACCAGCACGGCCACGGGCTGCTGCGCTCTGCTCGAAAGACAGGCGCAATGCGGACCGGTCCATTTCGGTGTCTGCATCCACTTCCAAGACCTGCACCCGCTCAGCGCCGTCACGCCAACGAACAGCACCCTCGGTCAAGCACTGATGCCACCAGGCCGCCGCTGGGTCACGCAGCGCGGTTTGCTCGACCTGACGGCGCAGGGCCTCCCCCTTTGGGATCGCGCGGGGGTTGAACCCGGCAAGGTCGATGCGCTGCAGGTAGTGCAGAAGCGCGGCTGGTCCGGCCCCTTGAACCCAGGCGTGATAGCTAGACCAAAACGCAAGTTCGCCGCGCAGCCCATCCCCTACCTCAACCACTACCGCGCGGCGCTCGTCCACCGTCGCCTGCCATGCGTGCCCATGATTGGTCAGCATTACGTAGGCGCAGTGATTGACGCCTTGGACTGGGTCCATGCCCTTTTGCTCATAGGTCATGGTCTTGGCCGTCACGCGCGATTTGACTCGGTCAGCTTGGCGCGGATCACCTACAAAAATCGCCTCGTCAAGTACAGCGAAGGCGAGGGACATCAAATGCCAAGTAAAGCGCCCTGCGATCAAGTCGGGATCGTCAGCCAGCATGGCATGACGACCAAACACTGTGAGCAAAGGATCAAAGAGGGAGTTCTTGCCTGCCCCTTTGGCGCCAAGCAAGATCAACAGCGTATCGGGCACGCCCCCGGGGTTCTGCACTTTCCACGCGAGCCAGTGCAAAACGTAGTCGCGCTCAGCGCGTGTGGGCACTAGAGCCTCCAGCACGCGCAGCCACGACGACACGTCACCCGCAGCGGGCTCGACGGCATAGCCCTGCCAAAGGTTCAAGATGTTCGCAGGCACTTCCAGACCAGGCGCAAACACCAAGCCCTCGTACTGCCGGCGGCCGGTGTCCGACAGCCACGCATCCGCCAATGGGCGCAGTTTGTCGCCGGGCTTCTCAGGTGGCACGAAACGCCCGTTCAGCATTGCGCGAAAGGCCGCCGGGTCAAGGAAGCCGATGCCACGCGTTACGCCATTGCCGCTCATGCTTGGAGTCATGAAGTCAACCACGACAAAGCGGGCGCTGTAGCGCAGGCACGCGTAACGCTGATTCAGTTCAGCAATATGCGCCGGCACCGTAGCTGAAAGTGTCTCGGAACTCGTTCCAGGCAAGCTCGTATCAACCAGCGCGCCCAGCTGGATTGCGGGGTTCTTAATCATGGCGGACCCCTCGAAACTCGCAGCTGTCGCACGGGCCGCCACTACCCCAGGCGGCAGCCCAAGCATCGCAACCCGCCGGCCCGCCGCTCAGGCTCCCGAGCTTCTTATCTGTCTGGGCCTCGTCGTAGTCGGGATGGCCCTCACTGATACTGTGTGCGAGATCGCGCCCTTCCACCGACAGGTAGGCTGCGCGGGCCGCAAGAATCCAGACCGGGTAAGGCGTTTCTTGACCGTGACGCTCGGCAGCCTTGCGCATTGCCCCGCATTTCTCGGCGGCCTTCAAATAGCTGAACTTCGGGTAGTCGCCTATCACATCGCCCTGTATCGACAGGTCGTATTTCTTGCCGCCTGGCAGCTGCAGTGCCGTGGCCCCGAGTTCCTCATAGCCCATCAACACATCAAGCACGCCAAGGCGGTAGGGCTCTTCACGGACGCGGTGAGCGGTAACCACGACGCCGGTTTTCTGATGGATAGACCCCGGAGCGCGCATGATGCGGGCGGCGTCGGTTGTGCACTGGGCATCCACCTTCAAACGCTGTTTCTGGACCCAAGCGATGAACCAGGCCGCACGGGGCAGCCATTCACTCAGCGCAACAGGCGCGGACAGCACGTAGTGCAGGTGAATGCCCCCGCTGCCAGTCTGAACAAGGAAGTTAGGGATGAGCGGCGCGCTCGCCTTGATGAACGCAACCACGGCCGCCATTGCCGCGCGAGCATCTGCATAGCCTTGATCGGGCCCGCTCGGCTTGGCGTACTTCTCCGGGCTGCCCTCAATGTCCAGCCAGAACCCGCCCACCGCCATGATGTTTTGTTTAGCGCGGCCGCTCCAGCGCCCCACGCCGTCTTGCTTGTACGCGGCCATCGTCATGTAGGCCCCGCTGCGCTCGTTGACGTGCTCCGCAGCCCAAAGACCAAACGGGGCACCGCGCTTGTTGTAGAGGTGGTCATTGGGGGCTTGGTCGCGGCCCGTAAAGACCAGACCTTGCACGGCCCCAGGGCAGTCAATAGCAATAGCGCGGTAGAAGAGTTCCGGCGTCACGGCCGCAATAGCGGAGCGCCCACGTTTGGCCATGTCTTCATAGGCGGCGCTTGCCGACAACTCGTCGCCCGAATTGCACGGGTGGGCATCGTTCACTACAGTCATGATGTAAACCTATTTGCCCCGCCCTTAGTGGTGGGGCGTTCTTTTTGGGGGTCAGGTCTTGCTGGCGTCGGTTGCGACGCGAACAGCACGGCGAAGCGCGCCGGTGCGGTCGCGCAAACGCTCGTTCAGGGCCAGAGCGGCCGAGACCAATTTGGCGCAGTCGGTGGCATTCACCGTCGGATTCGGCGCACTCGCCTTGTCGATGAGCGCTGTCAATTGGCGCAGTTGCTCTTCGCTGTGCAGCTCTGCTTCAACAGCGCGAGCCAACTCGGTCTTGAGCAGTTCGGGCGTCATGCAGCCGCCTTTGCATGCGCAGCAATCCAGGCGGCAGGATCTGCAAACCAGGCATCTACCTCTGCTGCAGACCAACGGGTAAAGCGAGGGCCAAGGCGCAGTGCTGGCGCGGGGAATCGGCCAAGCGCGACAAGGTTATAAAGGTGCGAGCGCGAGAAACTGCCCAGCGCCGTAATGTCCGATTGCGAATACAGCGCCTTCGGCACACTATCGTTCGGTTTGTTTTTGGCTTCGGTTGTTGCGTCCATGTGTGCCACCATTGGTATGTGATGGCCGCAGGATCGCGCGATAAGTGAATCTCGCGGTCAACCGAGTTTCACGAAAACCTACTCCTGCCCGTAGAAACCTGTTGTCAGAAGTGTGCGGGCGGTCCGGGCACTCAGCCCAATTCCGCTTACTCCGGCAGCTCGACCTATAGCAGTGCAAAAGTCCGCAAGCTGGTTGCGTGCCTCCCGGCCGTTTTCCCAGTGCGGCAACTCAAGTCCAAACCCGTTCAGTACTGCTAGCACCGTAGATGCGAAAACGGCATGGTCAAGCCTAGGCTTTGGCCCTCGTTTGGTGGGCTGAATACTCGCTGTCAGGGCCGCCACAGCACCAAATGCGGCCAGTTCGTGCGCTAGCCTAGCCACAAGCTCATCACGCATGCTCGGCGCGAGCTCCGGAAACCGTTTCTGCACGACCGGAGTGATTGCATCCTCGTATTTGCGCAGCGTCGCAAGTGAAGCATCGCTGGCATTTGCAGCCAGCCCGGGAGTTTTTCGCGGGCGCCCGCCCCTTGCAGCATCAGTCATACCGCCCTTATCGGGATCACGTCCGCACCATCCCGCAAGCGGTCTAGGTAGTTGGCCCAAGCCGACATCATGGCGCGGCGCTGTTCAAGGAATTGAGTCCGGTTGTAGGCACGGCCCAACGAGTCAGCCACCGTGTGCGCCAGCTGCGCTTCGATTACTTCAGGCTCAACGCCCAAACGCTCTGCAATCATCGTGCGCGCCGTTGCCCGGAACCCATGCGCGGTCATGTCGTCATTGCCGTAACCCAGGCGCCGGAGGGCACTGCGTACCGTGTTCTCGCTCATGCATCGTTGGCTGGTGGTCAGTGCGGGAAACACATAGCGCCCCTCCCCCGTCAATGCCTTCAGGTCACGCAGCAACTTCACTGCTTGCGCGGCTAAGGGCACGATATGGGGCGGCCCGTTGGCCTTGTCCTCCTTGGTGCGTTTCATAGTTTCGGCGGGAACGGTAAGCGTTGCGCCGTCCAGATCCACCCAGGCCCACTCCATGTGCCGAAGCTCGCCAGGGCGCAATAGCAGCAAAGCAGACAGCAGCAGCCCCGCCCGGGTTACCGGCTGGCCCTGGTAATCGCTCATATCACGCAGCAGCTTACCGACCTGCACGGGGTCAACAATGGCCGCATGGTGCCGCGTCTGCACCGGCCGCAATGCGTCTTTTAGATCGGCTGCGGGGTTCCGGAGGCAAGCGCCGGTGGCGATACCAAAGCGGAACACCTGCCCGCAGGCATCCTTGATGCGGTGGGCCGTCTCGATAGCCCCGCGTGCCTCGACGCGGCGCAACACCTGCAGCAACTCCGGCGCCTCAATTTCGCCAATCGGCCGCCGGCCAATCCAGGGGAATGCGTCCTGCTCCAGGCGAATACGAGTACGTTCTGCGTGCCCAGGGCTGACTCTCACCCCGTGAATCGTATTGAGCCAGTCACGCGCGACGAACTCAAACGTCCCCGGCCCCGGCAGCCCCGCCTCGGCCAAGCGGGAGGCCTCAGCCTGCAAAGCCTTAGCGGCCCTGTCCGCTTTTCGGGCTTCACTGGGGTCATCACCCCCCGCGACCTTCCGGCGTGCCTCGTCACGGCGCTGGCGGGCGTCCGCGAGGCTGGTATCTGGATAGACCCCAACACTCAGCCGGTTCGCCTTGCCTGCCACCCAGTACCGCAGGCGCCACCAACCGCTGCCGGACGGCTGCGCTTCAAGCGTCAGCCCGGCGCCGTCGTTGACGGTTACGGCCTTGCCCAGCTCGGCGGCTTGCTTCAGTGCAGCCCGAACGGCCTTGTCTGTTAGTAGGTTCTTCCCTCGCATACCGCACAACTCCCGCACCGCACAACCCGAAATTGGGCTGTTGTGCTGATTGTTGTGCGGTCTGAGCTTGGCTGCAAGGGGGCACAAGCGGACCCAAGAGGACAAAGAAAAAGGCCCAAGTCGTTGATTTACTTGGGCCTTTCGGTTGTTTGCGGGCTTATGCAAACATTGTAATGGTGGAGCCGGGGGGAATTGAACCCCCGTCCGTCAGCCATCACCGGGCAGATCTACATGCTTAGCCGGCTGATTTGAATCTCACGGCAAGAGTCGCGCAGTGGCACGCTACCCTTCCCGCCAGTCACTTAATCTCGTCCTGAACCGAGTAACCCGGCGCAGAACCAGCCAATGTGAATGACTTCTCAGCTTTCCGTCTTGCGACTTGAGCCCGGCCCATTGGCCTGCCGTTGAGAAGCTCAACTGCAATTAAGCAGCGAGTGCGAACGTAGAGTCGTTTGCAGTTACTTTGTTTCCAGTGGTTTTACGAGCGAACTGGTGCTCGGCATGCCCCACTCCGGATCCGCACCCACGTCGAAACCAAGTCGGCCCCAGAGAAGCTCTACATTATGCCTGCTGCAGCAATTTCAAGAGGGCCAGCGGTTCATCAATGATGAAATCCGCGCCCCAGGCGTCCACACGGCCGCCTTGCCCCAGATAGCCCCAGGAGGCCGCCACGGTGAGCATGCCGGCGGCGCGGCCGGCCAGGATGTCGCGCTCGTCATCGCCCACATAGGCGCAATGCTCGGGCGCCACGCCGATGCGGCGCGCGGCCTCCAGCAGCGAACCCGGGTGCGGCTTGGCATGCGGGGTGGTGTCGCCGCCCACCACGGCACCGGCCGCCTCGGCCAGGCCGAGGGCGCGCGTCATGGGCAGCGCAAAGCGCTCGGCCTTGTTGGTGACGATGCCCCAGGGCAGATTGAGGGCGCGCAACTGGGCCAGCATCGGCGGCACATCGGCAAAGACCGCGGTTTCCTGCAGCATGCGGCGTTCGTAACGGCCCAGGAACTCGGCCTTGAGGCTTTCAAAGTCCTCATGCGCGGGCGTCACCGCCAGCGAGACACCCAACATGCCGCGCGCGCCCGAGCCCACCATGGGTCGCAACAGTTCGTAGGCCAGCGGCGCCAGGCCGCGCTCCGCGCGCATCTCGTTGGCGGCACCGGCCAAATCGGGGGCACTGTCGATCAGCGTGCCGTCGAGGTCGAACAGCACGGCGCGCAGCAGGCGCGCGGGCGCGAGCAGCGGCTCGGCCATCAGTTCCAGGCTCATAGAGGGCGGCGGCAGGCGATCATGTAGTTCACATCGGTGTCGCCACCGATGCTGTAGCGCTGGGTCAAGGGGTTGTAGCCCAGGCCCTTGGCGCTGTGCAGTTCCAGACCCGCATCGCGACACATCTGCGCCAGCTCGGCCGGCTTGATGAAGCGCGCGTATTCATGCGTGCCGGCCGGCAGCATCTTGAGCAGGTATTCGGCGCCCACGATGGCCAGCATGAAGGCCTTGAAATTGCGATTCAAGGTGGAGAGGAACACCCAGCCACCCGGCTTCACAAGCGTGCCGAGGGCGCGCACCACCGAGGCGGGATCGGGCACATGCTCGAGCATCTCCATGCAGGTGACGGTATCGAACTCGCCCGGGCGCTGCTCGGCCAGGGCCTCGACGGCAATCTCCTGGTAGCTGACGTTCTCGGTGCCGGCTTCCATGGCGTGCAGCTGGGCCACGCGCAGCGGCTTGGTGGCGAGGTCGATGCCCAGCGCAATCGCGCCCTTGCGCGCCATCGAGTCGGTGAGGATGCCACCGCCGCAGCCCACGTCCAGCACCTTCTGCCCAGCCAGCGGGCTGAGCGCGTTGATCCAGTCCAGACGCAGCGGGTTGATCTGGTGCAGGGGCTTGAATTCGCTCTCGGCATCCCACCAGCGGTGGGCCAGCTCGCTGAATTTGGCGAGCTCTTGGGGGTCGGCATTCGTCATGGGTGGGGATGGTAGCGCAAGGCGGAAATGAAAAAGCCCCGCTGGGCGGGGCTTTGCATCGCAGCTGCGCGCCAGGCGCAGCGGGGATGATTACTTGTTGCGCGTACCAACCACTTCGATCTCGACGCGGCGGTTCTTGGCGCGACCTTCGGTGGTCTTGTTGTCGGCCACGGGCTGCTTCTCGCCCTTGCCTTCGGTGTAGACGCGGTTCTTTTCCACGTTCTTGGACACCAGATAGGCCTTCACGGCTTCGGAGCGGCGCACCGACAGCTTCTGGTTGTATTCATCGGAGCCCACGCTGTCGGTGTGGCCGACGGCGATGATGACTTCCAGATTGATACCACCGGTCTTGCTGACCAGGTCGTCCAGCTTGGCCTTGGCTTCGGGCTTCAGCACAGCCTTGTCGAAGTCGAAGAAGGCGTCAGCGGCGAAGGTGACCTTCTCGCTCACGGGAGCGGGAGGCGTGGGAGCGGGCTTGGGAGCGGGCGGGGGAGCCACCGGGGGCGGCGGAGCCACGGGCTTCGGTGCCTCGACCTTGGGGGCGGGCTTCAGCGCGCCGTCGCAATCCTTGGCAGCCGTCGCAGGCGTCCAGTTGGAATCGCGCCAGCACAGTTCGTTGGTGCCGTTCTTCCAGACGGTGCCGTCGGTGGCACGCCAGTTGTCCACGGTCTGGGCGAAAGCGCCCGACGAGGCCACAGCAGCGATTGCGGCCACGGACACCAGCGTCGCCACTCGGTTCAATTTCTTCATGATTCTCCTTCCAAGGAAAGCCGCAGTTGCCCTGCGAAATGTCCAGAACTGGAACTAAAACCTAAGGAAAAAACCGCATGCGCGGGTTTCTCCTAGGGACCAAATGATTGTGCCATAGGGTGATGGGACAGCTCTATTCTGGCGGCGCTGGACGCACCACTCTCAATCAATGTTGCGCAAGTACTACATGGCCGAGCAATTAGAATCCCGCTTCCTGTCCTAAATGATGACGGCACGCTCTCCCGAGCCGCAGCCGCGCCCGCGCATGACCCAGTTCGCCAAGGAAACACTGCCCATCAGCCTTGAGGAGGAGATGCGGCGTTCGTACCTCGATTACGCGATGAGCGTGATCGTCGGCCGCGCCCTCCCCGATGCTCGCGACGGCCTGAAGCCGGTGCACCGCCGGGTGCTGTTCGCGATGCACGAGCTCAACAACGATTGGAACCGCGCTTACAAGAAGTCGGCCCGTATCGTCGGCGACGTGATCGGTAAGTACCACCCGCACGGCGACACCGCGGTGTACGACACCATCGTGCGCATGGCGCAGGACTTCTCGCTGCGCCATATGTTGGTGGACGGCCAGGGCAATTTCGGCTCGGTGGACGGCGACAACGCCGCCGCCATGCGTTACACCGAAATCCGTCTCGACAAGATCGCCCACGAAATGCTGGCCGATATCGAGAAGGAAACGGTTGATTTCGGGCCCAACTACGACGGCTCCGAAAAGGAGCCGCTGGTATTGCCGACGCGCCTGCCCAATCTGCTGGTGAACGGCGCCTCGGGTATCGCGGTGGGCATGGCCACCAATATCCCGCCGCACAACCTCAACGAAGTGGTGGACGCCTGCCTGCATGCGCTGCGCAATCCGGAGGCCTCGATCGACGAGCTGATGGAGATCATTCCGGCGCCCGACTTCCCCACCGCCGGCATCATCTACGGCCTCTCGGGCGTGCGTGACGGCTATCGCACCGGGCGCGGCAAGGTGGTCATGCGCGCCAAGGTGCATTTCGAGGACATCGACCGCGGCCAGCGCCAAGCCATCATCGTTGACGAGATCCCCTACCAGGTCAACAAGAAGACGCTGCTGGAGCGCATTGCCGAGCTGGTGCACGAGAAGAAGATCGAAGGCATCAGCCATATCCAGGACGAGAGCGACAAGTCCGGCATGCGCGTGGTGATCGAGCTCAAGCGCGGCGAAGTGCCCGAGGTGGTGCTGAACAATCTGTACAAGCAGACCCAGCTGCAAGACACCTTCGGCATGAATATGGTGGCGCTGATCGACGGTCAGCCCAAGCTCTGCAATCTGAAGGACCTGATCACGGTGTTCCTGGAGCACCGCCGCGAGGTGGTGACCCGCCGCACCATCTTCGAGCTGCGCAAGGCACGCGAGCGCGGCCATGTGCTGGAAGGTCTGGCCGTCGCGCTGGCCAATATCGACGAGTTCATCGCCACCATCAAGAACTCGCCCACGCCGCCGGTGGCCAAGGCCGCGCTGATGGCCAAGAGCTGGGATTCCTCGCTGGTGCGCGAGATGCTGGTGCGCGCCGAAGAGGCCACGCCCGGCGGCCGCACGGCCTTCCGCCCCGAGGGCCTGCCCGCCATGTATGGCATGCAGGAAGACGGCCTGTACCGTCTCTCCGACGACCAGGCCAGCGAGATCCTGCAGATGCGCTTGCAGCGCCTGACCGGCCTGGAGCAGGACAAGATCGTCGGCGAGTACAAGGACGTGATGGCGCAGATCGCCGATCTGCTGGACATCCTGGCCACGCCGGCGCGCGTCACCACCATCATCAGCGAAGAGCTGGTGCAGGTGAAGCAGGAGTTCGGCCAGACCAAGGTGGGTGCGCGCCGCAGCGTCATCGAGCACAACGCCCAGGAGCTCGGCACCGAAGACCTGATCACGCCCACCGACATGGTGGTGACGCTCTCGCACACCGGCTACATCAAGAGCCAGGCGCTGAGCGAGTACCGCGCGCAGCGCCGCGGTGGCCGCGGCAAGCAGGCCGCCGCCACCAAGGACGACGACTGGATCGACCAGCTTTTCATCGCCAACACGCACGACTGGATCCTGTGCTTCAGCAACCGCGGCCGCGTCTACTGGCTCAAGGTCTGGGAAGTGCCGCAGGGCTCGCGCAACTCGCGCGGCAAGCCCATCGTGAACATGTTCCCGCTGCAGGCCGAGGAGAAGATCACCGTGGTGCTGCCGCTCACCGGCGAGTTCCGCACCTTCCCGGAAGATCACTACATCTTCATGGCCACGGCGCTGGGCACGGTGAAGAAGACCTCGCTGAAGGACTTCAGCAACCCGCGCAAGGCCGGCATTATTTCGGTGGACCTGGATGAGGGCGACTTCCTCATCGGCGCAGCGCTGACCGACGGCAAGCACGACGTGATGCTGTTCAGCGATGGCGGCAAGGCGGTGCGCTTCGACGAGGACGATGTGCGCCCGATGGGCCGCCAGGCGCGCGGCGTGCGCGGCATGATGCTGGAACCCGAGCAGCGCCTGATCGCCATGCTGGTGGCCGAGGACGAGACGCAGAGCGTGCTCACCGCCACCGAGAACGGCTACGGCAAGCGCACCTCCATCATCGAGTACACCCGCCACGGCCGCGGCACCAAGGGCATGATCGCGATCCAGCAGAGCGAGCGCAACGGCCGCGTGGTGGCCGCCACCCTGGTGCGCCCGGAAGACGAGATCATGCTGATCACCGACAAGGGCGTGCTGGTGCGCACCCGGGTGAGCGAGATTCGCGAACTCGGCCGCGCCACCCAGGGCGTGACCCTGATCGCGCTGGACGATGGTTCCAAGCTCTCCGGCCTGCAGCGCATCGTCGAGAACGATGCGAACGAAGGCGCCATCGATGGTGCGGCGGAAGCCGGCACCGACAACCCCGCGGAAGGCGATCTGAACGCCGACGACGCTAACAAGGAATGAGTTTGAACACCTCGCTGTTGAAGATTTGCGCCGCCGCCGTCATCGCCGCTTGCGCCGTGCCTGCCCTTGCCCAATCGGCATCGACCCCGGCCAGCTCGCCCGCCAAGAAGGAGCTGATCGCCAAGGTGCTGCAGTTGCAGCAGCCCGCCATCGAGGGCCTGGCCCGCGGCGTGCTGCAGCAACCCATTGGCAACCTGATGCAGGGAGCCGGTACCGCGCTGCAGACCCAGGTCGCACCCGAAAAGCGCGAGGCCACCGCCAAGGCGATCGAAGCCGACATCAAGAAGTTCGTCGAGGAAAACACGCCGGTGCTGCGTAATGCGGCTCTGAAGCTGGCCCCGACCACCATTGGCACCATGCTCGACGAGCGCTTCACCGAGGATGAGCTGCGCCAGCTCGTCGCCATCCTCGATTCGCCCGTCAACAAGAAGTACGTGCAGATGGGCGGCGACATGCAGTCCGCGCTGGGCCAGAAGCTGATGGCGGAAGTAGGCCCCGGCCTGGAAGGCAAGTTCAACGCGCTGCGCACCAGCGTGGCCAAGCAGCTGGGCATCAACCCGGCGCCCGCGGCCAGCAAGCCCGCCACCGGCAGCGCCCCCGCCAAGAAGTAAGCCAGCCCCATCCGTTCCCGCCCGCAGTCCCGCCATGACGTCACGCCCCTTCAATTTTTCCGCCGGCCCGGCCGCCTTGCCCGAAGAGGTGTTGACGCAGGTGGCGCAGGAAATGCTGGACTGGCACGGCTCTGGCATGAGCGTGATGGAGATGAGCCACCGCGGCCGCGAGTTCATTTCCATCGCGGAGGCCGCAGAAGCCGATTTGCGCGACTTGCTGCAGGTGCCGGCCAACTTCCGCATCCTCTTCATGCAGGGCGGCGGCCTGGGCGAGAACGCCATCGTGCCGATGAACCTCTCGCAACGCCAGGGTTCGGGCAAGGTCGATGTGGTGGTGAGCGGTTCCTGGTCGAAGAAGAGCGCCCAGGAAGCGCGGCGTTATGCCGATGTGCATATCGCCGCCACCAATGCCTCGGAAGGCCAGCGCCACATCCCCGCCGCCGCCGAATGGCAGCTGCGCCCTGATGCCGCCTATGTGCACATCTGCAGCAACGAGACCATCGACGGGCTGGAGTTCCATGAGCTGCCGGACCTCAAGGCCCTCGGCTCGGACGCGCCGCTGGTGATCGACTGCTCCTCGCACCAGCTCTCGCGCAGCATCGACTGGTCGCGCGTCGGGCTGGCGTTTGGCGGCGCGCAGAAGAACATCGGCCCGGCCGGTCTCACCCTCGTCTACGTGCGCGAGGATCTGCTGGGCCATGCCCTGCCGATCTGCCCCAGCGCCTTCGACTACAAGACCGTGGCCGAGGCCCAGTCGATGTACAACACCCCGCCCACCTTTGGCATCTATGTGGCCGGCCTGGTGTTCAAGTGGCTGAAGGGCTTCGGCTATGCCGGCAAGACCGGCCTGGCCGCGATCGAGCAGCGCAATATCGACAAGGCACAACTGCTGTATGCCGCGCTCGACGGCTCGAACCTGTTTGAAAACCGCGTGGCGGCCAGCTGCCGCTCGCGCATGAACGTACCGTTCTACCTCCACGACGAACGTCTGAACGACGCCTTCCTGGCCGGTGCCAGGGAACGCGGACTGCTGCAACTCAAAGGCCACAAGTCGGTGGGCGGCATGCGTGCATCGATCTACAACGCCATGCCGCTCGAGGGTGTGCAAGCCCTGACGGCGTATCTGAGAGACTTTGAGGCACAACATGGCTGATGGAGCCCCCGCGACTCCTCCTAACCCTCCCCTGCCGGTCGCCGACCCGGCCCTGCTGAAACTGCGTGACCAGATCGACGCCCTCGATCAAGAGCTGCTCGACCTGCTGAACCGCCGCGCTCATGTGGCCGAGCAGGTGGGCGAGATCAAGCGCCGCGACGGCACGCCCTTCTTCCGCCCCGACCGCGTGGCCCAGGTGATCACCAAGATCCAGCAGGCCAACACCGGCCCGCTCAAGGGCGAGCATGTGGCGGCGATCTGGCGCGAGATCATGTCGGCCTGTCTGGCGCTGGAATCGCCGCAGCGCGTGGCCGTGCTGGGCCCGGTGGGCACCTTCTGCGAGCAGGCGGCGATCGAGTATTTCGGCGGCGCCGCCGACCTGATCTACTGCTCCAGCTTCGACGAGGTCTTCCACGCCACCGCCAGCGGCAGCGCCCAGTACGGCGTGGTGGGCGTGGAGAACATGACCGAGGGCGTGGTGACGCGCTCGCTGGACCTGTTCCTGCACACGCCGACGCATGTGGTCGGCGAGGTCAGCCTCCTGATTCGCCACAACCTGCTGTGCAAGGACAACTCGCTGCGCGGCATCAAGGCGGTGCTGGCGCATCCGCAGGCGCTGGCGCAATGCCAGAACTGGCTCAACAAACACCTGCCCGACGCCGAGCGCCGCGCCGTCTCCAGCAATGCCGAGGGCGCACGCCTGGCGGCCGAGCACCCGGAATGGGCGGCCATCGCCAGCGAACGCGCCGCCACCCTGTTCGGCCTGCACATCGTGGCCCATGCGGTGCAGGACGAGGCCTACAACCGCACCCGCTTCGCCGTGATCTGCCTGCCGCAGACCATGGACGTGCCGCCCGCCACCGGCCGCGACTGCACCAGCCTGATCGTCTCGGTGACCAACCGACCCGGCGCCATGCACGACCTGCTGGTGCCGCTGAAGAACCATGGCGTGTCGATGACGCGGCTGGAATCGCGCCCGGCGCGCACCGGCCAATGGGAGTACTACTTCTACATCGACCTGGAGGGCCATCCCTCGCAGCCCCATGTGGCGGCGGCGCTGGCCGAGCTGCGCCAGTTGTGCGCCTTCTACAAGGTGATCGGCACCTACCCGGTAAAGGCTTGATTGAGCATGTTCAACCAACTCGGCGTGATCGGATGCGGCCTGATGGGCGGCTCCTTCGCGCTTGCACTCAAGAAGGCCGGGCTGGTGAAGCGGGTGGTGGGCTATAGCAAGTCGCCCTCCACCACCGAGACCGCCAAGAAGCTGGGCGTGATCGACATCGCCGCCGAATCGGCCCTGCTGGCCGTCTCGGGCTCGGACATCGTGCTGCTGGCCGTGCCGGTGGCCGCCACCGAGGCCACGCTGAAGGCCGTCAAGCACATGGTGGACCCCGGCGTGCTCTTCATGGACGTGGGCTCGACCAAATGCGATGTGGTCGAGGCCGCGCGCCGCGTGCTGGGCAAGCAGTTCGGCTCCTTCGTGCCGGCGCACCCGATCGCCGGCAAGGAATCGGCCGGCGTGCAGAACGCCGATGCCGGGCTTTACCAGGGTCGCCAGGTCATCCTGACACCGCTGCCGCAGACCAATGCGGCGCTGGTGCAGAAGGCCACCGACGTCTGGTCGGCGCTGGGCTGCCAGGTGCTGAAGATGACGCCGCAGAACCATGACGCGGCCTTCGCCGCCGTCAGCCATCTGCCGCATCTGCTCGCCTATGCCTATTTCAGCGCCGTCGCCAAGCAGCCCGCCGGACGCGACTACCTGAGCCTGGCCGGCCCGGGCTTTCGCGACTTCACCCGCATCGCCGCCAGCGATCCCGCGATCTGGCGCGACATCCTGCTGGCCAACAAGGCCGAGGTGATGGCACAGTCCAAGCGCTTTCGCGACATGCTGGACCTGCTGGAGCAGGTGATGCAGAACGACGACGCACAAGGCCTCGAGACCCTGCTCAGGCAGGCCTCCGAAGGCCGCAGCCAATGGCAGATGGGTGTGCCCCGCACCCGCAACTGACCCCGCTTTCTCCCCGCCATGTTCAAGATCCCCTTCCTCGACCTGCCGCCCCTGCGCGCAGCCGCCGGCACCGTGCGCCTGCCCGGCTCCAAGAGCATCTCCAACCGCGTGCTGCTGCTGGCCGGCCTCTCCGAGGGCCAGACCCTGGTGCATGACCTGCTGGATTCCGACGACACCGCGGTGATGCTGGCCTCGCTCAAGGTGCTGGGTTGCCAGCTCGAGCAAGTGCCGGGTGGCCCGCTCAAGGTCACCGGCATCGGTGGCCGCCTGGTCAACAAGGACGCCCAGCTCTTCCTCGGCAATGCCGGCACCGCGATGCGCCCGCTCACCGCGGCACTGGCCCTGCTGGCAGCCACGCAGGGCGGCGCCTTCGAGCTGGCCGGCGTGGCGCGCATGCACGAGCGCCCCATCGGCGATCTGGTCGATGCCCTGCGTGAGCTGGGTTGCGAGATCGCCTGCCTGGGCAGCGAAGGCTATCCGCCGCTGCGCCTCAGCGGCCCCAGCCGGCTCAGGCTGGCCGAGCCGGTGCGCGTGCGCGGCGATGTCTCCAGCCAGTTCCTCACCGCCCTGCTGCTGGCGCTGCCCCTGGTCGCCCAACAAGACGTTGTGGTGGAGGTGGTCGGCGAGCTGATCTCCAAGCCCTATGTGCACATCACGCTGGAGCTGCTGAAGCGCTTTGGCATCGAGGTGCGCGCGGACGGCTGGCAGCGTTTCACCATCCCGGCCGGCAGCCGCTATCGCTCGCCCGGCGAGGTGCATGTGGAGGGCGACGCCTCCTCGGCCTCCTACTTCGTGGCGCTGGGCGCCATCGCGGCCGCGGACACGCCCATCCGCATCGAAGGGGTGGGCAGTGCCTCGCTGCAGGGCGATGTGCGCTTTGTCGAGGCCGCCCAGGCGATGGGCGCCGAGGTGCGCGCCGAGGCCAATGCCCTGGAGGTCAAGCGCGGCGCCTGGCCGCTCAAGGCCCTGGACCTGGACTGCAACCATATTCCCGATGCCGCCATGACCCTGGCGGTGATGGCGCTCTATGCCGATGGCCCCAGCACCCTGCGCAACATTGCCAGCTGGCGCGTCAAGGAGACCGACCGCATCGCCGCCATGGCCACCGAGCTGCGCAAGCTCGGCGCCAGCGTGGAGGAAGGCCCGGACTGGCTGCGCGTGCACCCCCTGCGCGCCTGGAAGCCGGCCAGCATCCACACCTACGACGACCACCGCGTCGCCATGTGTTTCTCGCTGGCCGCCTTCAACGGCCTGGTCACCGATTCGGCCGTGCCGGTGCGCATCCTCGAGCCGCATTGCGTGGCCAAGACCTTCCCGGACTATTTCGAGACCCTGTTCGAGGTGGTGACGGCGCGCCCCGAGGACATCCCGGTGCTGACCATCGACGGCCCCACCGCCTCCGGCAAGGGCACGCTGGCCGACGAGGTGGCGCATGAGCTCGGCTACGTGATCCTGGACTCCGGCATGCTGTACCGCGCCACCGGCCTGGCCGCCCACCGTGCCGGCCTGGACCTGGACGACGGCGCGGCCGTGGCCGCCATCGTGCCGGCGATGGACCTGCATTTCCGCAAGGGCCGCGTCACCCTGGGCGAGGAAGACATCACCGAGGCCCTGCGCGCCGAGGCCGCCGGCCTGATGGCCTCGCAGGTGGCCGCCCATCCCCAGGTGCGCAGCGCGCTGAACCAGCTGCAGCTGGACTTCCGCCGCGTGCCCGGCCTGGTGGCCGACGGCCGCGACATGGGCTCCACCGTCTTCCCGGACGCGCCGCTCAAGGTCTTCCTCACCGCGAGTGCCGCCACGCGCGCCGAGCGGCGCTATAAGCAGTTGATTTCCAAGGGAATTTCGGCTAGCATGGAAGGCTTGCGTGCGGATCTTGAGGCACGTGACGCGCGCGACAAGGGTCGCAGCGCCTCGCCTCTCAAGCCCGCGCAAGACGCGCAAAGCCTCGACAACTCGGCCCAGACCATCGAAGAATCTCGTGATCTGGTGCTGGCTTGGTGGGCCGAGCGCAGGCCGTTCTGAGACAGCGTTGAATCAGCACAGCATCCGGGCCCGCCGCCCTTCCCTCCGAGCGTCTGCTCATCGAGGGCGGCGAACTCTATAACCTTAACCCGCAAGTTCGCTTGCAACTGCCGACGGGCAAACGCCTTGCCAGCCGGCTCAGGAAATACCATGTCCCAAACCCAGAACGCCACCCCCGCCATGGACTCGTTTGCAGCCATGTTCGAGGAATCGCTGCAGCGCTCCGACATGCGCGCCGGCGAGGTCATCTCCGCCGAAGTGGTGCGTGTCGAGCACAGCTTCGTGGTGGTCAACGCCGGCCTCAAGTCTGAAGCCTACGTGCCCATCGAAGAGTTCAAGAACGACCAAGGTGAGCTTGAAGTCAACGTCGGCGACTTCGTGTCGGTGGCGATCGATGCGATCGAAAACGGCTACGGCGACACCATCCTGTCGCGCGACAAGGCCAAGCGTCTGGCCTCGTGGCTGTCGCTGGAAACCGCACTGGAGTCGGGCGACTTCGTGACCGGTACCGTGTCCGGCAAGGTCAAGGGCGGCCTGACCGTCCTGGTGAACGGCATCCGCGCCTTCCTGCCCGGTTCGCTGCTCGACACCCGCCCGGTGAAGGACATGAGCCCCTACGAGGGCAAGACCATGGAATTCAAGGTCATCAAGCTGGACCGCAAGCGCAACAACGTCGTGTTGTCGCGCCGTGCCGTGGTCGAAGCTTCGATGGGCGAAGAGCGCGCCAAGCTGCTGGAAACGCTGTCGGAAGGCGCGATCGTCCAGGGCGTGGTCAAGAACATCACCGAATACGGTGCCTTCGTGGATCTGGGCGGCATCGACGGCCTGCTGCACATCACCGACATGGCATGGCGCCGCGTGCGTCACCCGAGCGAAGTGGTGACGGTTGGCCAGGAACTGACCGCCAAGGTCCTGAAGTTCGACGCCGAGAAGAACCGCGTTTCGCTGGGCCTGAAGCAGCTGGGCGACGACCCCTGGTTCGGCGTGGCACGTCGCTACCCAACCAACACCCGTTTGTTCGGCAAGGTCACCAACATTGCTGACTACGGCGCGTTCGTGGAAATCGAACCCGGCATCGAAGGTCTGGTGCACGTGTCCGAAATGGACTGGACCAACAAGAACGTGGCTCCTTCGAAGATCGTCTCCCTGGGTGACGAAGTCGAAGTCATGGTCCTGGAAATCGACGAAGACAAGCGTCGCATCTCCCTGGGCATGAAGCAGTGCAAGGCCAATCCTTGGGAAGAGTTCGCCGAGAACGTCAAGCGCGGCGACCGCGTCAAGGGCCCCGTCAAGTCGATCACCGACTTCGGCGTGTTCGTTGGCCTGGCTCAAGGCATCGACGGTCTGGTGCACCTGTCCGACCTGTCGTGGCAAGAGACTGGCGAAGCTGCCGTGCGCAACTTCAAGAAGGGCCAGGAAGTCGAAGCCATCGTGCTGGCCGTGGACGTGGAGCGCGAGCGCATCTCCCTGGGCATCAAGCAGCTGGACAGCGACCCGTTCACCACCTACACCTCGGTCAACGACCGCGGCATGACGGTGACCGGCAAGGTCAAGACGGTCGACGCGCGTGGCGCCGAGATCGAACTGGCTGACGACGTGACCGGCTATCTGCGCGCTTCGGAAATCTCCCGCGACCGCGTGGAAGACGCCCGCAACGTGCTGAAGGAAGGCGACGAAGTCACCTCGGTGATCGTCAACATCGACCGCAAGACGCGCAACATCCAGCTGTCGATCAAGGCCAAGGACAGCGCCGACCAGCAAGAAGCGATGCAGCGCCTGTCGGCTACCAGCGAGCGCGAGAACGCCGGTACCACCAGCCTGGGCGCCCTGCTGCGTGCCAAGCTGGATCAAGGCGGCAACTAATCGTTGCTCCGCAGGGGCGGCGGCTCTGGTAGCCTCTGCCCCTGTCAGGTGACCTGATCAGGCTCGCCACTCATCCGAGGGCGAGCCTGATTTCCTTCCCTCCCTCTCCCACTCAAGAATTCGATCGTCATGACACGTTCCGACCTCGTTGCCCATCTGGCAGAGCGCTTTGGCCAGCTCACCCAGCGCGACACCGAGTTCGCCGTCAAGACGATACTGGACGCGATGTCCGATGCCCTGGCCCGCGGCCACCGCATCGAGATCCGCGGCTTTGGCAGCTTTTCCATCAACCGCCGCCCGCCCCGCATGGGCCGCAATCCGCGCAGCGGCGAACAGGTGCTGATCCCCGAGAAGCTGGTGCCCCATTTCAAGCCGGGCAAGGCCCTGCGCGAAGCGGTGGACGAGCAGTTGCCGCTGGACGACGCCAGCCTCCCGCGCACGCTGGATTGAGCCGCCTCGGCAGCCTGCCGAGCCTCTAGAATCCACGCCAATGCGCCTCTTCGTCTGGCTCTTCCGGGCCTTCCTCTTCTTTGCCCTCTTCGCCTTCGCGCTGAACAACAGCCAGGAGGTGGTGGTGCATTGGTTCTTCGGCCGCGCCTGGAGCGCGCCCCTCGTCATCATCGTGCTGATCGCCTTCGGCTTCGGCTGCGCCCTGGGCGTGCTGGCCATGGTGCCGGCCTGGTGGCACCACCGCCGTGCCGCCGCCCGCCAGGTGGCGCTGGATCTGCCCGCCGCGGCAACACCTGACCCCGCCAGCGCCCCGATCGTGCGGGACGGTCTCTGACCATGGGCTTCGATCTCAGCTGGCTGCTGATTGCCCTGCCGCTGGTGTTCGGCCTCGGCTGGCTGGCCTCCAAGCTCGACACGCGCCAGTGGAAGCGCGAGCAGCGCGACGCGCCCAAGGCCTACTTCAAGGGCTTGAATCTGCTGCTCAACGAGCAGCAGGACAAGGCCATCGACGCCTTCATCGAGGCGGTGCAGGCCGACCCCGACACCTCCGAACTGCACTTCGCGCTGGGCAATCTGTTCCGCCGCCGCGGCGAATACGAGCGTGCGGTGCGCGTGCACCAGCACCTCCTGCAGCGCGGCGACCTGCCCAAGGCCGAGCGCGAGCGCGCCCAGTACGCGCTGGCGCAGGACTTCTACAAGGCCGGCCTGTTCGACCGCGCCGAGGAGGCTTTTGCGGTGCTGCGCGGCAGCAGCTTCGAGAGCGAGGCCGAGTTGGCCCTGCTCTCGCTTTACGAGCGCTCGCGCGAATGGCGCAAGGCCGCCGAAGTGGCCAAGCATCTGGAACAAGTGGGCACGGGCTCCTTCGCCTCGCGCATCGCCCATTACCTCTGCGAGCTGGCGCTGGAAGCGCAGGCGCGCAACCAGGAGGGCGACGTCGACAAGGCGCAGGCCCTGCTGGCCGAGGCCCGCAAGGTCGCGCCCCAGGCCGCGCGCGCCCACGTGCTGGCCGGGCAATTGCTGATGCGCCGCGAGCAGCCCCAGCAGGCCATGGCCGCCTATGCCGAGCTGCTGGCCGCCAACCCCGAGGCCTTCAATCTGGTGGCCGCCGACTACGCCAGCGCGGCACTCGCCTGCGACGCCGCCCCGGCCGCCCTGCAGACCCTGCAAACCCAGTACCAGCGCCACCCCGGCATGCACCTGCTGCAGGCCATCGCCAAGCTGGAACCGGACGCTGTTACTCGGCGCCAGCGCCTGCGCGAGCATCTGCGCCAGGACCCCAGCCTGGCGGCCGCACGCCAGCTGCTGGCGCAGTCCGGTGCGCAGCTCAGCGATGAAGAGACCACCCTGCTGGGCAGCGCCATCGAGCGCGCCGGCCGGCCGTTGCAGCGCTACCGCTGCGCCGCCTGCGGCTTCGAGGCCCAGCATTATTTCTGGCAATGCCCCGGCTGCCTGAACTGGGACAGCTACCCACCGCGTCACGTGGAAGAACTTTGATGCAAGAGAAGAAGGCCACCGAGCGCGTCATCCTGTGCATGAAATGGGGCACCAAGTACGGCCCCGAGTACGTCAATCGCCTCTATGCGATGGTGGCGCGGCATCTGCGCGGGCCCTTCAAGTTCGTCTGCCTGACCGACCGCAGCGAGGGCATACGCGCCGAGGTGCAATGCCTGCCCATCCCCGAACTCAAGCTGCCGCCCGGCATCCCGGAGCGCGGCTGGACCAAGCTCACCACCTTTGAAGCAGATCTGCACGGCCTCAAGGGCACGGCGCTGTTCCTGGACCTGGACGTGGTGATCGTCGACGACATCACGCCCTTCTTCGAGGTGCCGGGCGAGTTCCTCATCATCCATGACTGGAAGCGCCCCTGGCGCATCACCGGCAACAGCTCGGTCTACCGCTTCGAGCTGGGTGCGCATGCCGACGTGCTGGCCAAGTTCCGCCGCGAGGCCGAGGCGATACGCAAGCAGGTGCGCAACGAACAGGCCTACCTCTCCGACGAGATGCACAAGCAGGGCAAGCTGAAGTATTGGGACGCGTCCTGGTGCGCCAGCTACAAATACCACTGCATCCCGGCCTGGCCGACCAGCTACTGGCGCGACCCCATCATCCCCAAGGGCGCGCGCATCCTGATCTTCCACGGCGTGATGAATCCGCCCGACGCGCTGGCCGGCCGCAACAACGGCAACTGGCGCCACGCCCGCCCGGCGCACTGGATCGCCGAGCACTGGCGCGAATGATCTGGCTGGGGCTGCCGGTCCTGCTGCTGCTCGCGCTGCTGGGGCGCGAGTGCTGGCAGATCCTGCGCGCGCAGGCCCCGGCGCAGGTTCGTGAGCTGCTGGTCGGCGCTGCCGCGCCGCGCGCCGCCGCAGACATACCCAAGGTCCTCTGGACCTACTGGCATCCCGCGCCGGCGCCGGCCTTCATCCAGCAATGCCTGGCCAACTGGCGGCGCCACGCGCCCGACCACGAGTTGCGCCTGCTGGACCGCCAAAGCCTGCTGCAATGGATCCCCGCCAGCGCGCTGCGGCCGGATTTCGACAGCCTGCCGCCCTATCGCCAGGCCGACTGGCTGCGCGTGCAATTGCTGGCCCGCCACGGCGGCATCTGGCTGGACGCCTCCACCCTGCTGACGCGCGACCTGGCCTGGCTGCATGAGGCGCGGGCGGCCGCCCAGGCCGAGTACGCCGGCTTCTACATCCAACGCTACAGCAGCCGCGCCGAGCTGCCCATCGTCGAGAACTGGTGCATGGCCGCGGTGCCCGGCAGCGCCTTTGTGCGCGACCTGGCCGCGGCCTTCGACCATGCGCTGGACCTGGGCGCCGAAGCCTATCTGGACGAGTTGCGCGCGCAGGGCCGGCTGGCGCGCGTGGTGCAAGACCTGACCCCCGACTTCCAGCGCTACCTGCTGATGCATGTGGCCGCCTCGGACCTGCTGGACCGCGCTCACCAGGCCTCCCCCCAGATCTACCGCTTGGCGCTGCTGCGCGCCGAGGACTCGGCCTTCGCCTACCTGGACGCGCTGCGTTGGCGCAAGCGCCATCTCTACGCCCGCCTGGCGCTCACGCCCTGCCCGCGCCGCCTGCCCGCCCTGATCAAGCTGCGCGGCGGCGACCGCCAGGTGCTGGAGCGCGGCCTGGCCAAGGGCCGCTGGCTGCGCGGCAGCGCCATCGCCCGCCTGCTGGACTTGCGCGCATGACGGCGCCCTGGCTCAGCATCCTGCTGCCGGTCTACCGGGTCGAGCCCTACCTGCTCGCCTGCGCGGCCTCCATCCTCGGCCAGGCTGATGCGGGCGTGGAGCTGGTCTTCGTGGACGACGCCTCGCCCGATGGCTCGGCCGCGCTGATCGAGACACTGGCTGCCGGGGATGCGCGCGTGCGCCTGATCAGGCATGCAAGCAACCAGGGCGTCAGCGCCGCGCGCAACACCTTGCTGGACGCCGCACGCGGCGACTACCTCTGGTTCGTCGATCCCGACGACCTGATGGAAGTCGGCGCGATCCCCCGGCTCCGCACGCTGCTCGAGCAGCCGCAGGCACCCGACCTGGTGATGTGCGACTTCCGGGCCTTCGATGACGGCAGCAGCAAGCCCGCCAAGCTGCGCTACCAGCACATCCCCAGCTTCGTCGGGGCGGCGCGGGGCGAGGACCTCGATGCCCTGCTGAGCGGCTTGTTTCAGGCCGGGCAGTTGCATCCCTGGTCCAAGATCGTGCGCCGCGCCAGTTGGCCCGCGGGCCTGCGCTTCCCGGTCGGGCGGGTGTTCGAAGACCTCGCCGTCTATCCGCGCCTGGCCCTGCAAGTGCGCCGCTTCGTGCATGTGCCCGAGGTCTGGATCGCCTACCGGCAACGTGCCGGCAGCGCGCTGGCGAACCTGAGCGCCGCCAGGCTGGACGAATGGATGAGCGCGCTGGACGGCTATGCCGCCGAACTGCCCGCGCTGAGCGAGGCCACCCGCTTCGAGATCGCGCATTTCTGCGCCCGCACCTTTCTGCGTGCCAGCAAGCGGCGCAGCCGGCTCGGGCGAATTGGGCAGGAGGGCCTGAGCGAGGCGCTGCGGCGTTTCGCGCGCCAGTGGCGCGCCAGCTCGCCGCTCACGCCCGAACAACTGCTGCAAGCCTATCTGCGGCGCGGCCGCCTGCTGCGCTGGCTGCAGCTGCGCTGGTGGCTTTATTTCAAAGCGTCGTGAGCAGGGCCTGGTAGCGCAGGCGCATCAGCTCCACGCCATGTTCGGCAAGGGCGCGCTCGCGCGCCGCGGCCGCCAGCCGCTGGCCCAGCCCCGGCTCGCAGAACACGCGCTCCAGCGCATCGGCCAGCGCCTTGGCATCGCCCTCGGGCACCAAGAGGCCACTGCGCTCATGCGCCAACACCTCGCTCACGCCCGCCACGTCGGAGGCAATGCAGGCGCAGCCCGCCGCCATGCCCTCCACCAGCGCCAGCGGCATGCCCTCGTAATGGGTGGCCAGCACGCAGACCGCGTGCGACATCAGCAGCTCGGGCATGCCGCCGTAATGGCCCAGGAACTGCACCTGCCCCTCCAGGCCGAGGCGCTTGACCTCGGCCTCGGCGCGCTGGCGGTAGGCGGCCTTGCCCGCCCCCGCCAGCTTCAGCGGCAGGCGCAGGCCGCGGCCCTTCAGCAGGCCCAGCGCGCGTATCAGCGTCAGATGGTCCTTCTGGCGCGCAAAGCGGGCCGACATCACGATGCCGGCCACGCGCTCCTCGAAGGGCTTGGCGGCGCCTTCGGCGAATGGCCGCAAGTCCACGCCATTGGGTATGGCCATGGTCTTGTCCGCCGGCATGCCCAACTTCAGCAGGACCGCCTTCACCCCTTCGGACACGGCCACGAGCTTGGCGCTGCGCGCCGCCAGCCAGCGCGCCTGCGCCTGCTTCCAGCGCGTGTAGCGCTCGCGCGAGTTGTGCTCCACCTGCACCAGCTTGGGCACGCCGGCCAGCAGCCCGGCCCAGCGGCCGATCAGGTGCTCGGGAAAGCCATGCGCCACCAACAGCTCGGGCCGCCAGGCGCGGCACAGCCGCCACAGCGCCCAGATCGTCGCCAGATGCGACCAGCCCGGCACGACCTCCACGCGCAGGCCGCGCGCGCGGATCGCCTCCACCCGCGCCGCATCGGTGTTGCGCTTGCGGCGCAGCACCAGCAGCACCTCCATCTGCGCACCCATCTGCGTGGCCATCTGCGCCGACAGGCAGAGGTCCAGCGCGACCTGCGTGGCCCCGGAAAAACCGCCGGTGACGAAGTGCAGCACGCGCCGCGGCGCGCCGGCCGGGCTCCCAGCGACCATGTTGTTTTCAGACATGCCGGGCAGTATAGGCAGGCGCCTCGGCCCAGCGCAGCGGCGACAATCGGCCCCTCGCAACGTTTGCAACGAGATGAGTCAGCCTCCCACCGACCGTGAGCCCCTGAGCGCCACCGCCCGCCGCCTTGCGGTCTACCTGAAACCCCATGGCAGGGGCGTGGTGCTGACCATCCTGGCCTATATCGGCGCCGCCTGCACCGAACCGCTGATACCGCAGCTGCTCAAGACCGTGCTGGGCGAGGGCTTCAAGGCCAACAGCTTCTCGGTCTGGTGGGTGCCGGTGGTGCTGATCGGCCTGTTCGCGGCGCGCGGCCTGTTCAGCTTTCTGGGCCAGTACCTGCTGAACTGGACCGTCTCGCGCACCGTGTTCGACCTGCGCGCCGCCCTGCTCAACGCCTTGCTGAAGGCCGATGCGCGCATCTACACCAGCCTGCAGCCGGGCACCGCCGTCACCAAGGTGGTGAACGACCCGCAGCAGATCGTCGCCCAGCTCGGCGGCGCCCTCATCACGCTGCTGCGCGACGGCCTGCCGGCGCTGGCCATGCTGGGCTATCTGCTGTGGTTGAACTGGCAGCTGACGCTGCTGTCGATGATCACCACCCCGGTGATGGCGGTGGTGGTGAAGCGCGTCAACGCGCGCGTGCGCCGCATGGGCAGCTGGGCCTACGACGCACAGCTCCGGCTGGTCAACAAGGTCGACGACCTGACGCGCGCCTGGCGCGTGGTGCGCAGCTTCGACGCCGCCGACCACGAGCGCGAACAGTTCGCCGCGCGCGCCCGCGAGGTGCAGCGCGCCACCCTCAAGACCGCGGCCGCCAACGCGCTCACCCAACCGGTCTCGCAGCTGATCGCCAGCATCGGGCTGTCGGTCATCCTGAGCCTGGCGCTGCTGCAGGCGCGCCAGAACCAGAGCGGCGTGGGCGAGTTCGCCGCCTTCATCGCCGCCCTGCTGCTGCTGACCTCGCGCCTGCGCCATCTCAGCGAGCTGGCCCAGCCCATCACCAATGCCCTCATCACCGCCCAGGGTAGCCTGAGCCTGCTGGACATCCCGGCCGAGAACGACCGCGGCAGCCGCGCGCTGGCCGAATGCCGCGGCGAGATCGCGTTGCAGGCCGTGACGCTGCGCTACCCCGGCGCCGAGCAGCCCGCCCTGGACGCCCTGGACCTGCGCTTCGCCGCCGGCCAGACCACCGCCCTGGTGGGCGCCTCGGGCTCGGGCAAGAGCTCCATCGTCAACCTGCTGCTGGGTTTTGCCGAGCCCGACGAGGGTCAGGTCTTGCTGGACGGCGCGCCCATCAACGAGCTCACGCGCGCCAGCCTGCGCCGCCAGTTCGCGGTGGTTTCGCAGGACATCGTGCTGTTCGACGCCTCGGTGGCCGACAACATCGCCTACGCCCAGCCGCGCGATGCGGCCCGGCTGGAGCAGGCGCTGCGCGCCGCCCATCTGTGGGACTTCGTGCAGACCCTGCCCGAGGGGCTGGACACCACCGTCGGCGCCAACGGCAGCAAGCTCAGCGGCGGCCAGCGCCAGCGCCTGGCGATCGCGCGCGCGCTCTACAAGGACGCGCCGATCTGGGTGCTGGACGAGGCCACCTCGGCGCTGGACACCGAGAGCGAACGCGCCGTGCAGCAGGCCATCGAGGCCTGGCAGGGCCGCAAGACCCTGATCGTGATCGCGCACCGCCTCTCCACCATACGCTCGGCCGATTGCATCCATGTGCTGCAGCAGGGCCGCGTGCTGGAGAGCGGCAGCCATGCGGAGCTGGTGGCGCGCGATGGCGCCTACGCCGCCATGGTGCAGGCCCAGTTTGCGGACTGAGGCATGAGACGGCGTCCGGCACTGCTGGCCTCCCTGCTGGCACTGCCTGCCTGGGCGCAAGACCCGACCCCGCTGGAGCTGAACAGCGCCAGCCGCGCCGAGCTGGAGTCGCTCACCGGCATCGGCCCGGAGCTGGCCGAGCGCCTGCTGGCGGCGCGCCCCTTCAAGGACTGGCAGGATCTGCGCCGCCGCGTCGCGGGCATCGGCCCCAAGCTGGCCGCCAAGCTCTCGGCCCAGGGCCTGCGCGTGCAGGGCCGGGCCTGGGGCGCTCAGGCAGCTTCGGCAGCCTCGGCCACCGCGGCGGACTGAGCCTCGGCGAAGCCGGCGCTGCGCTTGCGCATCGAGCGCGGGTCGACCTTGGGCGCCTGCGCCGGCCAGCCGAAGAAGCGCTGCACCTCGGCACGCTTGGCCAGGGTGTCGGACATGCCCAGCATGATCAGCTCGCCGGTGAACGAGGGCTCGAACAGCAGATAGCTGGTGAGCGCCGAGCCGGTGGCGGCCTTGCCCTCGCCGGCCACGCCCACGCTGCGCAGCATCGCGCGTATCGGCGGCGGCAGGCTGTGCTGGTGCTCGGCGGCGAGTTCATCGATGCGGCGGCTGGGCGCGATCACCAGCACCTCCACCGGCCGCAGCGGCGTGGCCTCGCGCGCTGCCGCGGGCAGCAGGCTGAGCGTGTTGTTGATGCGTTGCAGGCGCTCCACGTCCACCGCCAGCGCATCCAGAAAGATGTTGGAAAGCGCATGGCCGGCGATCTGCGCCATGCTGGGGTGGCCCTCCACCAGGGTGCTGCGCCGCCCGGGCGGCTCATGCATGCGGCCCGCGCCAATCACCAGCACGCGCTCGGCGCCCAGGTGGATGGCCGGCGAGATCGGCGCGCTCTGGCGCATCGAACCGTCGCCAAACCATTCGGCCTGCCCCTCCAAGTCGAGCAGCTGGGCCGGGAAGATGAAGGGAATCGCCGAAGACGCCAGCAGATGCTCGATGCTCAGCTTGGCGGGCGTGGCGATGCGCTGCGAGCGCATCCAGGGCTGCAGCGCCGCATGGGTCTGGTAGAAGGTGACATGCTGGCCCGAGCTGTAGCTGGAGCCGCTCACCGCCAGCGCCCGCAGATGGCCCTGCGCCAGCATGTCGTCCAGCCGCTCCAGCCGCACCCAGCGCTGCAGCAGGCGGCCGAGCGGCTCGTTGTCCAGCAGGCTGCGCGGCTTGCTGCGATGCCAGCGCGCCACCGCCCAGCCCAGGCTCATCATGGTCATCCAGCGCGCGCCGGTGCGTATCACGCCAAAGGCATCGGCGGCATAGACCTGATCCACATGGATGTTCTGCCAGATGTGCATCAGCCCATCGACGGCGCCATCGAAATCGTCCGCCTGGCAGGCCAGGGTGCCGGCATTGATGGCGCCGGCCGAGGTGCCGGCAATCACCGGAAACGGGTTGGCGGCCGTGACCCCGGCATCGCGCCGCAATTGCGCGATCGCCGCCAGCACGCCCACCTGGTAGGCCGCGCGGGCACCGCCGCCGGTCAGGATCAGGCCGGTGGTGGGGATGGAGGGGTTGGGCGCCGGGGTGTCCATGGCTGTCGCTTGAGGCGATCATGCCCGAAATCCCCGTTGCGCCAAACGCTCAAAAGAGGGGCCATTCGCCGCCGCGCAACAGCGCCGCCGCGGCGCCTCAGTCGTACACGATCTGCGCGTTGCCGAGCTTCGCCAGCGCCTCGTCGCAGGGCCAGAACTTGGCCGCCTCGCCCAGGTCCAGCTCGGCGCTGGCGCCCTCGCGCTTGACGGCCAGGCGCAGCGACAGGCCCTGCACCAGGGTGCCCTGCTCGGCCTCGACGCGGCGCGCCGGCCAGGCCGCCACCACCTCGGCCACCGGCGGCGTCACGCCATTTGCCTGCAGGCGCAGGAACTTGCCGAAGCGCGCGCGCGCCGCGGTGAGGCTCCACAGCTGCTGGATGTTCAGCCGCAGGCCACCCGAGAAGCGGTCGTTCTGCACCTTGCCCGAGACGATGATGAGCTCGTCCTCGGCCAGCGTCTCCTTGTGGGCGTTGATCAGCTCCTCGTTGGCCACCGCCTCGATCGCATCGCTCTTGTCGTCGAGCTTGAAGATCGCCACCTTGCCGCGGTGGCCGTTGATGATGCGCATGTCCGAGACGATGCCCGCCACCATGATGGGATCGCGGCTGTCCTGCAGATCGGCGATGCGGCGCTTCACCATGCGGCGCACCTCCTCGCCGCTCTGGTCGAACAGATGGCCGGAGAGGTAGAAGCCGATCGCCGTCTTCTCCAGACTCAGGCGCTCCTTGATGCTCCAGGGCGCGGCGTCCACCAGCGCGGGCTCGGCCGAGGAGGAGCCATGGGCGCCCTCGTCGAAGTCGAACAGCCCGCCCTGGTCGGCGTCCTGCGCCAGCTTGTCGGCATAGGTGTAGCCCAGCGCCACGCTGGCCAGCAGGCGCGCGCGCTCGGCCTCCAGGGTGTCGAAGGCGCCGGCCTTGATGAGGGCCTCCACCACGCGCTTGTTGACGGCCTTGCGGTCCACGCGGGCGCAGAAATCGAAGAAGCTCTTGAAGGGGCCGCCCGACTGGCGCGCCGCCACGATCGCCTCGATGGCGCCCTGGCCCGTGCCCTTGATGGCACCCAGGCCGTAGTTGACGAGCTTGTTGCTGATGGGCTCGAAACGGTAGACGCCGCGGTTCACGCAGGGCGGCTGGAACTCGATGCCGAAGATCTGCGCGTCGTTGAGCAACACCTTGAGCTTGTCGGTGTCGTCCATTTCGATCGTCATGTTCGCGGCGTAGAACTCGGCCGTGAAATGCGTCTTCAACCAGGCCGTGTGGTAGCTCAGCAAGGCATAGGCAGCGGCGTGCGACTTGTTGAAGCCGTAGCCCGCGAACTTCTCCATCAGGTCGAAGACCTCGTCGGCCTTGTCCTGCGAAATATCCTTGGCCGCGGCTCCCTTGCGGAAGATCTCGCGGTGCATGGCCATTTCCTCGGCCTTCTTCTTGCCCATCGCGCGGCGCAGCATGTCGGCGCCGCCGAGGCTGTAGCCGCCCAGAACCTGGGCCGCCTGCATCACCTGCTCCTGGTAGACCATCACGCCATAGGTCTCCTCCAGCACCTGGCCCAGCAAGGGATGCGGGTACTCGATGGTTTCGCGGCCATGCTTGCGCGCCACGAACGAAGGGATCAGGTCCATCGGGCCCGGGCGGTACAGCGACACCAGCGCGATCAGGTCCTCGAAGCGCGAGGGCTTGGCGTCCTTGAGCAGGCGCTGCATGCCGGGCGATTCAAACTGGAACACGCTTTCAGAGAAGCCGTCGCCGAAGAGCTTGAACACCTTGCGGTCGTCCAGCGGCACCTTGGCCCAGTCGAAGTCCTGGCGGTCCGGGTAGCGCGCGATGATGAAGTTCTTGGCCAGCTCCAGGATGGTCAGCGTGGCCAGGCCCAGGAAGTCGAACTTCACCAGGCCGATGGCCTCGACGTCGTCCTTGTCGTACATGCTCACCGCGCTGGTCGAGCCCGGCTGCTGGTACATAGGGCAGAAGTCGGTGATCTTGCCCGGCGCGATCAGCACGCCGCCGGCATGCATGCCGATATTGCGCACCATGCCCTCGACGCGCGCGGCCAGCTTGAGCAGCTCGGCCACCTCCTCTTCCTGCTGCTCGCGCTCCTCGATCTCCGGCGCCTCGTGGCGGGCGTAGATCACCTTGGCCTTGTCCGGATCGAAATCCGGCGGCAGCTTGGCCAGAGTCACGGTCTTGCCGGGCGGCGCGGGGATCAGCTTGGCGATCGAGTCCACATGGCCGAAGCCCATGCCCAGCACGCGGCCGATATCGCGCAGCGCGGCCTTGGCCGCCATGGTGCCGAAGGTGGCAATCTGGCTCACCGCGGGTCGGCCGTACTTGTCCTTCACATAGTCGATGACGCGGTCGCGGTTGCCCTGGCAGAAGTCGATGTCGAAGTCGGGCATCGAGACCCGCTCGGGGTTCAGGAAGCGCTCGAACAGCAGGTTGTACTGCAGCGGGTCCAGGTCGGTGATCGAGAGCACATAGGCCACCAGCGAGCCCGCGCCCGAACCCCGGCCCGGCCCCACCGGGCAGCCGTTGGCCTTGGCCCAGCGGATGAAGTCCGACACGATCAGGAAGTAGCCCGGGAAGCCCATCTTGATGATGGTGCCCAGCTCGAACTCCAGGCGCTCCACATAGCGCGGGCGCTCGGCATCGCGCTTGCCCGCGTCGGGGAACAGCTGCACGAGGCGCTGCTCCAGGCCCTCGTAGCTCAGCTCACGGAAATAGGCCTCCATGGGCATGGTCGTGCCATCGTCCAGGATGGGCGTGGGGAAGTTGGGCAGCTGCGGCTTGCCCAGCGTGAGCTTGAGGCTGCAACGGCGCGCGATTTCCACCGTGTTGGCGATCGCCGAGGGAATGTCGGCGAACAGCGCCTCCATCTCGGCCTGGGGCTTGAAGTACTGGCCCGGCAGAAAGCGCTTGATGCGCTTGGGGTTGGCCAGGGTCTCGCCCTCGGCGATGCAGGTGCGCGCCTCATGGGCGTCGAAATCTTCCTCACCGAGGAACTGGACCGGGTGCGTGGCCACCACCGGCAGGCCCAGCTCGGCCGCCAGCGGCACCGAGCTGCGCACCAGCGCCTCCTGGCCGGGCAGGCCGGCGCGCTGCAGTTCGATGTAGAAGCGCTGCGGATAGAGGGCGGCCAGACGCTCGGCCCATTCGCGGGCGCGCGGCAGGTCGCCCTGCATCAGGGCCTGGCCGATGGCGCCGAACTGGGCGCCGGACAGGCAGAGCAGGCCCTCGCTCAGCTCCTCCATCCACACCAGCTTGAGGCAGGCCTGGTTGCGCTGCACGTTCTGTATCCAGGCGCGCGACAGCAGCTCGCAGAGGTTCAGATAGCCCTGGTAGCTCTGCACCAACAGCAGCACGCGGGTGGGCGGCTTGTCGCTGGCGTCCGACTCGATCCAGCAATCCGCGCCCAGGATGGGCTTCACGCCCGCCTTGCGGCAGGCGTTGTAGAACTTCACCCCCCCGAACAGATTGGCCAGGTCGGTGATGGCCAGGGCCACCTGCTTGTCCTGGGACGCGGCATCCGCGGCGTCGTCGATTCGCAGGGTGCCGTCGACGACGGAGAACTCGGTATGGGTGCGCAGATGGACAAAAGGCATTGCGGGATTGTAGAGAGGGGCGGCAGGCCCGGCCGCGGGTATGCTGCGGCGCCATCACAGTCCATCGACGGAGGGAACCTCATGCCCCGCAAGCACATCCTGGCCCTGGCCATCGCGCTGGCCGCCGGCTCCGCAAGCGCCGCCAAGCAGCCGGCCGCAGCCAAGCCGGCCACCCCGCCCAAGAGCAGCGCCGAGATCCTGGCCCAGTCCCCCGCCGGCGACTGGCGCGAGATCAAGCCCGAGGACCTGCTGGTGATGGAGCTGGCGCAGGGTCAGGCCACTCAGCAAGTACTGATCGAACTGGCGCCGCGCTTCGCGCCGCGCCATGCCGCGAATATCCGCGCCCTGGCGCGCGGCGGTTTCTACGACGGCCTGGCGATCGTGCGCGTGCAGGACAACTTCGTCACCCAATGGGGCGACCCGAACGGCGACGATGCCAAGACCGCCAAGCCCCTGGGCAAGGCCGAGGCCAAGATCCCGGCCGAGTTCTCGGTGGACTACAAGAGTCTGCCCCCCGCCCTGTTCAACAAGATTCCCGATCTGGATGGCTGGGCCCCGGTGAGTGGCTTCGTGGACGGCTTCCCGGTGGCTGCCGACCCCAAGGCCGGCAAGGCTTGGCTGGCGCATTGCTACGGCATGGTGGGCGCGGGCCGCAGCGATGCGGTGGACTCCAGCACCGGCGCCGAGCTCTATGCCGTGATCGGCCATGCGCCGCGCGGCTTGGACCTCAACATCACCGTGGTGGGCCGCGTGCTCAAGGGCATGGAGTATTTGTCCGCACTGCAGCGCGGCGGCCCCAATATGGGCTTCTATGACAAGCCCGAGCAGCGCACCGGCATCACGCGCGTGCGCCTGGCCAGCGAGCTGCCCGAGGCCGAGCGCCCTGCCCTGCAGGTGCTGAGGACCGAAAGCAAGACCTGGGACGCCCTGCTGGAGGCGCGCCGCCACCGCGGCGGCTGGTTCGTGCACAGCCCCAAGCATGTGGAGATCTGCAGCGCCAGCGTGCCGACCCGTCCGCGACCTGCGCCCTAAGCTGAGCTGCGGGCCCGGCGGGGCGGTATGGCGCAGTCCTTACAATCCCGCCCCATGCAGTCCGGCCCCATCCTCAATATCTCGTCCTACAAGTTCGTCCTGATCGCCGATGCGCCCACCTTGCGCGAGACGCTTTATCAGCACGCCCTGGAGCTGGGCCTGAAGGGCACGGTGCTGATTGCCGAGGAAGGCATCAACCTGTTCCTGGCCGGCAGCGCCGAGGCGGTGCGCGGCTGGGTCGCGGCCCTGCAGCAGGACGCCCGCTTTGCCGACCTCGCGCCCAAGGAAAGCTGGAGCGAGGCCGTGCCCTTCAAGAAGCTGCTGGTCAAGGTCAAGCCCGAGATCATCCGCATGAATATGCCGGCGATCCGCCCCGACCAGCTGCCGCGTGCCCCCGCCCTGCCCGCCAAGACGCTGGCGCGCTGGCTGGACCAGGGTCACGACGACGAGGGTCGTCCGGTGGTGACGCTGGACACGCGCAATGCCTTCGAGGTGGACTACGGCACGTTTGACGGCGCGATCGACTGGCGCATCAGCAAGTTCACCGAGTTTCCCGCCGCCCTGGCCGCGCACCGCGAGGAGCTGATGGGCAAGACCGTGGTGAGCTTCTGCACCGGCGGCATACGCTGCGAAAAGGCCGCCATCGTGCTGCAGCAGCAGGGCCTGGACGGCCCCGTCTATCAGCTCGAGGGCGGCATCCTCAAGTACTTCGAGGAGACCGGCGGCCCGCATTACCACGGCAGCTGCTTCGTGTTCGACCAGCGCGAGGCGCTGGGCGCCGGCCTGGAGCCCGCCACCGAAATCATGCGCCCGGCCAGCGAGGCCCATCGTGGCTGAATGCGCCTGACCCCCGTGAGCAAGCGTTTGAGCGAGCGTCTGCGCCACGGCCTGCTGCGCCTGCTGGGCCTGCTGATACTGGCGCTGGCGATCTGTGCCGCGGCTTTCCGCGCGCCCGAGCGCAGCCTCGAAAGCCTGGTGGCGCGCTGGGCGCCGCCGCCCTCCGAATTCATGGAACTGCCGCTGGACGGCGGCCAGCAGCTGCTGCACTGGCGCGACGAGGGGCCGCGCGGCGACCCCACACCCATCGTGCTGCTGCACGGCACCTCGGCCAGCCTGCATACCTGGGCCGGCTGGGTGAAGACGCTCAGTGCGACCCGCCGCGTCATCACCCTGGACCTGCCCGGCTTCGGCCTCACCGGCCCGGCCGGCAGCGGCGACTACAGCGACGCCGCCTACCAGCGCCTGCTGCTGGCCCTGCTGGACAAGCTGCAACTGCCGCGCGTGGTGTTGGGCGGCAACTCGCTGGGCGGCCAGATCGCCTGGGAATTCGCGGCCCAGCAGCCGGCGCGTGTGGCGGCGCTGCTGCTGGTGGATGCCGGCGGGCTGGCGTTCAAGCCCGAATCGGTGCCACTGGGCTTCCAACTGGCGCGCATACCGGGCATGCGCAGCTTGGTGAGCGGCTTTCTGCCGCGCCGCCTGATCGAAAGCTCGGTGCGCAATGTCTATGGCGAGCCGGGCCAGGTCACGGCCGAGTTGGTGGACCGTTATTTCGAGCTGACCCTGCGCGAGGGCAACCGCCTGGCCCTCACCCAGCGCTTCGAGCAAATGCGGCCCGGAGCATACGCCGCACAGCTGGGCGACATTCGCCAACCGACCCTGATACTGTGGGGCCGGCGCGACCGTCTGATCCCGCTGGAATATGGCCAACAAATGAAACAGGCGATCAAGGGCAGCGAACTCGTGGTCTTTGATACGCTCGGCCACGTGCCGCAGGAAGAAGACCCGGCCGCCACGCTGAAGCCGGTGCAGGCGTTTTTGCAATCGCTCAAACCCTGATGTCCGGCAGCGCGTGGGCATAGCAACATCCACCTTCTTCATTTTTTCTCTCTTTCTCATCCATCGAGGAGTCGACTACATGCAACGACGTCATCTGATCGCTCTGGCCGCCCTGGCCATGAGCGTCGCCACCGCCCAGGCCCAAGCCCCCGAGTGGAAGAAGATCCGCATCGGTGTGGAAGGCGCCTACCCTCCCTTCAGCGAAGTGGGCCCGGACGGCAAGCTCAAGGGCTTTGAGATCGACCTGGCCATGGCCTATTGCGCCGAGATGAAGGCCGAGTGCGTGCTGGTGCAGCAGGACTTCGACGGCCTGATCCCGGCCCTGCAGGCCAAGAAGATCGACGCCATCATTGCCTCGATGTCCATCACCGACGAGCGAAAGAAGGCGATCGCCTTCTCCAAGCCCTACTACAACACCCCGGCACGCTTCGCCGCCAAGGCCGACGCCAAGCTGGACATCAGCGCCGCCGGCCTGAAGGGCAAGAAGATCGGCGTGCAGCGCGCCACCATCCACGAGAAGTTCGCCGCCGAGACCTTCAAGCAGAGCGAGATCGTGCGCTATGCGACCCAGGACCAGGTCTTCCTGGACCTGAAGTCGGGCCGCATCGACACCACCGTGGCCGATCTGGTCGCGATCGACCAGGGCTTCATCAAGACCCCGGCCGGCAAGGGCTTCGCCTTCGTGGGCCCCAACTTCACCGACGTGAAGTACTTCGGCACCGGCTCGGGCGTGGGCATGCGCAAGGCCGACGAGAAGACCCTGGGCAAGAAGTTCAACGACGCCGTCGCCGCCATCCAGGCCAATGGCACGTTCAAGAAGTTGAACGACAAGTACTTCGAGTACGACCTGTCCATCAAGTAAATGTTCCTGCACGGCTTTCTGCCCAGCCTGCTGGATGGGGCCTTGGTCACGCTGGGCGTGGCCTTGAGTTCCCTCAGCATGGCCATGGTGCTGGGGCTGCTGGGTGCCTTGGCCAAGCTGTCGAAATGGCGCTTGCCCAAGGCCCTGGCCTTTGCCTATACCACCCTCATACGCGGCGTCCCCGATCTGGTGCTGATGCTGCTGATCTTCTACGGCGGCCAGGTGGCCGTGAACCATCTGGCCGAGGCGATGGGCTACCAGGAGGGCATCGACGTCGATCCCTATCTGGCGGGCGTGCTGACCATCGGTTTCATCTTCGGTGCCTACCTGACTGAGGCCTTCCGCGGCGCCTTCCTGGCGGTGCCGCCGGGCCAACGCGAGGCCGGCCTGGCCTATGGCATGACGCCCTGGCAGATCGCCTGGCGCATCACCTTCCCGCAGATGTTCCGGCATGCACTGCCGGGCCTGTCCAACAACTGGCTGGTGCTGATCAAGAGCACCGCCATCGTCTCGGTGATCGGCCTGCATGACCTGATGACGCGCGGCTCGCAGGCCGCCGGCACCACCAAGGAGCCGTTTGTGTTCTACAGCGCCGTGGCGGTGATCTACCTGCTCTTCACCAGCGCCTCGGAACTGCTGTTCGACTGGCTGCAAAAGCGCTTCTCGGTGGGCGTGCGCAAGGGTGTGCTCTGATGGATCTCGACACCATTCTCGAAAACCTGCCGCTCTACCTGAGCGGCGCGCTCACCACCTTCGAGCTGCTCGTGATCTCGCTGGGCCTGGGCCTGCTGTTCTCGATACCGCTGGCGGTGCTGCGCAGCCTGCCCAACCCCTGGCTGTCGCGCCCGATCTGGTTCTACACCTATGTGTTCCGCGGCACCCCGATGCTGGTGCAGCTGTTCCTGATCTATTACGGCCTGGCGCAGTTCGAGTGGGTGCAGCAGAGCGCGCTGTGGCCCTACCTCAGCTCGGCCTGGTTCTGCGCCTGCCTGAGCTTTGTGCTCAACACCTGCGCCTACACGGTGGAGATCATCGCCGGCAGCATCCGTGCCCTGCCGCATGGCGAGATCGAGGCCGCCAAGGCGCTGGGCATGAGCCGCTGGGTGCTGTTCCGCCGCATCGTGCTGCCCTCGGCGCTGCGCCGCTCGCTGCCGGCCTACAGCAACGAGGCCATCTTCATGCTGCACGGCACCTCGCTGGCCAGCATCGTCACCATCCTGGACCTGACCGGCGCGGCGCGCCAGGTCAACTCCACCTACTACATGCCCTTCGAGGCCTTCATCAGCGCCGCGGTCTTCTATTTCCTGATGACCCTGGTGCTGGTGGCGCTGTTCCACAAGGCCGAGGCGCGCTGGCTCAAGCCCCTGATGCCACGCTGAACCCATCCCCCATGCAAATCCAGAAACACCTGCTGCTCGCACCCGCCCCCGGCACCCAGCGCGAGCTCCTGTCCCTGCACTACGGCACGCCCGGCAGCGGACCCAAGGCCTATATCCAGGCCTCGCTGCATGCAGACGAACTGCCCGGCATGCTCACCGCACACCATCTGCGCCAGCAGCTCGATGCCCTGGAAGCCGCCGGCCGCCTGCAGGGCGAGATCGTGCTGGTGCCGATGGCCAACCCGATCGGCCTGTCGCAATGGCTGCTGCAGGGCCCGCAGGGCCGCTTCGAGCTGCTCTCGGGCGAGAACTTCAACCGCCATTACCCCGACCAGATCGCCCAGGCCGCGGCCGCCGCCGAGCCCGAGCTGAACCAGGACGCCGCCCACAATGTGCGCGTGCTGCGCCGCGAGCTGCAGAAGGCGGTGGCCGGCGCACCGGTGGCCACCGAGCTGCAATCGCTGCGCCGCACGCTGATGGCGCTCTCCTGCGATGCCGACATCGTGCTGGACCTGCACTGCGACGCCCAGGCCGTCATGCATCTCTACACCGAGACGCCATGCTGGGAACAATGCGAGCCGCTGCAGCGCTATCTGGGCTCGCCGCTGACCCTTTTGGCCACCGACGCCGGCGACAACCCCTTCGACGAGGCCTGCTCACAGGTCTGGTGGAAATGGGACAAGCAGTTCGCCGGTCGCTTCCCGATCCCCCAGGCCTGCCTGGCGGTGACGGTGGAGCTGCGCGGCCAGGCCGATGTGACGCATGAGCTGGCCAGCCGCGACGCGCAGAACATCCTTGACTTCCTGGCCTACCGCGGCCTCATCAGCGGCGCCGTGCCGCCCATGCCAGAGGCGCTGGGCGACGCGCGTCCGCTGGCCGGCTGCATGTCGGTGAAGTCACCGGTAGCGGGCGTGCTGGTCTATTTGCGCGAGCCCGGCGCCACGGTCAAACAGGGCGAGGTGATTGCCCATGTGATCGACCCCGTCAGCGCCGGCTGCACCGAGCTGACGGCACCGGTGGACGGCCTGATGTTCGCGCGCGAATGCCTGCGCTTCATCACGGCGGGCGCAAGCGCCGCCAAGGTCGCGGGGCGCGAAGCGCTGCGCACCGGCAAACTGTTGGGAGCCTGAACATGACCAGCAGTCTGCGCGTCATCAATCTGCACAAACGCTACGGCGAGCGCGAGGTGCTCAAGGGCGTTTCGCTCGACACCAAGAAGGGCGATGTGGTCACCCTGATCGGTTCCAGCGGCTCGGGCAAGAGCACCTTTCTGCGCTGCCTGAACCTGCTCGAGCAGCCCTGGGAGGGCCAGCTCTTCCTGCGCGACGAGGAGCTCAAGCTGGTGCGCGACCGCGACGGCAGCCTCAAGGCCGGCGACGCCAAGCAGCTGCAGCTCTGGCGTGCCCGCCTGGCCATGGTGTTCCAGAACTTCAACCTCTGGGGCCACCGCACCGTGCTGGAAAACGTCATCGAGGCGCCGGTGCATGTGCTGGGCGTGCCCAAGGCCGAGGCCATCGAGAAGGCCGAGGCCCTGCTGGCGCGCGTGGGCGTGTCGCACCGCAAGAGCGTCTACCCGGCCCAGCTCTCGGGCGGCGAGCAGCAACGCGTGGCGATTGCGCGCGCGCTGGCGGTGGAGCCCGAGGTGATGCTGTTCGACGAACCGACCTCCGCGCTCGACCCCGAGCTGGTGGGCGAGGTCCTGAAGGTGATGCGCGACCTCGCCGCCGAGGGCCGCACCATGATCGTGGTGACGCACGAGATGGGCTTCGCCCGCGAGGTCTCCAACCACACCCTGTTCCTGCACCAGGGCCGGGTGGAGGAGGAAGGCAACCCGCGCGAGGTGCTGGCCAGGCCGCAGAGCGAGCGGCTCAAGGCCTTCCTGAGCGGCGGGCTGAAGTAGCCCTCAGTCGGCCGTCGGCCAGCAATTGGCCTCGGCCTCGATCGCTGGCCGCGGCAGCGTGAACGGGAAGCTCATGGCCGGCTCGGCCAGCTTGGGGTCCAGCGCCTTGCTGCTGTAGTCCAGCAGCGCTTCCAGATGGGCGCGCTGCACCCGGTCGGCGGCCGCGCCGGCCTTGGCGGCGAACAGCGACCTCAGGTCCTTCAGCTCGGCCCGCACCAGCGCCTTGGCGTCGTCGCCGGCCGGGCCGGCGGCATTGAGGCGCTCGCTCAGCAGCTCCAGATAGGCGCGCTGCAGATTGCGGCGCGGCACCGACACCTTGGCGCCCGCGCTCAGCTCGCCATAGATGCCCGCGCGCAGATCCATCAGCAGCTCGTCGAGCCGGTAGGCCTTCTCGCCCAGGGCCGCCTCCTGCGCCTGCAGGCGCGCGCTGCGCGAGCGGTCCAGCAGGCCGCGCAAGAGCTGGCGCTGCTGGTTCTGCAGCAGCTGGGCCGGCTCCGAGGGGCGCAGGCGCTCGGTGATCGCGGGCGCCAGCAGCCATTGCGGTGTGGCCAGCGCCTGCTCGCTGAGGAACTTGACGGCGCGCGCCTGCTGCGCGCGCGGCGCCGGGGCAAAGATCGCACCGGGCTGGTCGTTGTGCTTGTTCTGGCTGCTGTAGCCGCCCACGATGGCCAGCACATGGCTGAGCTCGCGCGACCATTGCGTCCAGGTGGCGCGGTAGAGATCTTCCAGCGTCTTGTCGTCGCGACCATCCGGCTTGCTCATGGCCGGCAGCTGCTTGACGATGCGCTTGAGATTCTTCAGGCCCAGCGTGGTGGCCGCGACCGCATCGGCATCGCCTACCGCCTCGGTGTTCTCGCCAAAATCGCCGCCCTCGGCCTTGGGCGAGGAGAAGCGCAGCCAGGGCTTGGCATCCTGCTGGCGCACCAGCGCGTTCAGCACCTGGCGCTCCTCCTGCGGCGTCTTCGCCGAGGGGATGGGCATATAGCCCCATTGGGTGGCGAAGATGTCGTAGGGGCCGATCTTGGGGATCAGCAGCGCGGGATCGATCTTGTCCTCGGGCTGCACCAGGTAGTTGAAGCGGCTGTAGTCCATCAGGGTGGGCACATGGCCCATCTCCTTCAGCCAGGCGGCGTCGCGCAGCTTCTCCACCGGGTAGAGCGAGCTGGCCTTCATATTGTGCGGAAAGCCCAGCGAATGGCCGACCTCGTGGGTCACCACATAGGCCACCAGCTCGCCCATCAAGTCGTCGGGCAGCGGCAGCCGCTGGGCCCGCGCATCCACCGCGCCGGCCTGGGTCACGTACCAATCACGCTGCAGCTGCATGATGTTGTGATACATGACGATGTTGGCGTTGAGGATCTCGCCGCTGCGCGGGTCGCTGAGGTGCGGCCCGTAGGCGTTCGCGATCGGCGACGGCACCCAGCGGATGATGCTGTAGCGCACGTCCTCGGGGTCGAACTCGGGGTCCTCTTCCTGGCTCGGATAGGGCCGCGCCTGGATCGCGTTCTTGAAGCCGGCCGCCTCGAAGGCGACATTCCAGGCCTCCACGCCCTTCTTCACAAAGGGCACCAGATTGGCCGGCGTGGCGCGGTCGATGTACCAGACCACCGGTTTGACCGGCTCGCTGAGCGCCATCGCCGGGTCCTTCTTCTCGAGCCGCCAGCGCGTGATCAGGCGCTCGCGCTTGCTCTCATGTTCGTCGCTGCCGAAGTCCACATGCGAGACGCTGAAGAAGCCGACGCGGTCATCCAGCAGGCGCGCCATCATCGGCTGCTCGGGCAGCTTCACCAGGTTGTAGGCGACGTTGACGCTGCCACTGCGCGCGGCGGCCGGCGACGGCGCCGGCAGGCCCGGGATCGGCGGCAGCGGCAGCGCGGGCGCGGCCATCAGGTTGTAGGTGTGCACGGCGTCGATGCGCAGGCTGGCGGCAAAGGCCTTGCTCTGCTCCACATAGCTGCGTGCGCTGTCCAGGCCCATGCCGCGCACCAGCTGGCGCGCCGTGAAGTCGCCCACCTCGCTGGTGAAGAGCCGGCTCACCTCGACCACCGGCGCGCCGTCCTTGCCAAAGGCCTCGACCTGCAGGCTGGCCAGGATGGTGTCGCGCTGCGAGCCCTGCACCGCCGGGGCGATCGGCCGGTTCGGGTCGCTCACATAGGCATGCGAGACGGTCTGGAAATGGACCTTGTTGCCCTTCAGCGTGAAGCGCACCACGTCCTCGTTGAGGGCACGGCCCACATGGTCGGCACCGGCCGGCACGGCGGTGGCGGTGGCCACCATCAGCAGCGGCTGGTCCAGCAGCTGCTTGGGAATCTCGAAATAGAGCTTGCTCTTCAGGCTGTGCAGCTTGAAGAGACCCGCCTGCGTCTTGGCTTCGGCGGTGATGACCTTCTCGTAGGGCTTGGGCTCGGAGGCATCGGGCGGGGCCGCCGGAGCGGCCTGCGGCGCAGACGCCGCCCCCGCCGGCTTGGCGGGCGGCAGGTCCTGGCCCGGCTTCCTGGGCGATTCGGCCGGCTGGCCGGACGCGGCGCCGAGCGGCGCCAGCAGCGCCAGCAGCAGGCCGGCGAGGAATGTCAGTCTCATGCGCATGGTGCGGCCTATTGCTTGCAGTGTGTGGCAATCGGCGCGCATGATAGGCCCGCCCGGCACCAGACACGGAAGTCATTGCCGCCCAGGCCGCCGGCCAGGGCGGCGGGCGCAGTTCAGGCGGCCTGGCCCCGACGCCGGCCGATGACTCCCAGCAGCCCCAGGCCGGCCAGCAGCAGCGCGTAGCTGCCGGGCTCGGGCACCGCGGCCGTCACGCTGGCGATGCTGCCGGAAGGCAGGGTCAGCGTCAGGCCGCCGGGCGGCGTCAGCTCGATCTGGAACAGGCTGCAGTTGTCGCCCAGCGCGGCATTGCAGCCGGGGCGGCCCAGATAGCTGCTCTGGTCGGCCGCCAGCAGCCCGACCGAGAAGGTCGTGCCCACCGGGCCCGGCGTGCCGGCGAAGGCGCCGTCAAAGCTCACGTCGAAGCTGATCTTGCCGCCCAGGTTCAGCGCGTGGAACAGATCGTTGAACTGCTGGGCATTGTTGAGCGTGAAGCCGCTGGCCAGATTGCCGCTGCCGCCGATGAGCTCGAAGTCGCTGCCGAATGCACCGCTGAAATGCGTCAGCGTGGCCGTGGCCCCGACCGCGGGCAGGCTGCCGGGATTGAACTGGATGTCGAGCCAGCCGCCGCCGGCCAGGCCGGTGGTGTCGATCACGGCGTGGTAGCTGGTGGCCGCGCCGGCCATGGCGCTGGCGCCTGCCATTGCCAGGGCCAGCAGCGTGTGGCGCAAGGCCGATACGGAAGTCTTGCTAGTCATGGTGTGCTGTCCTTAGAACGAACCTGAAAAGATCTTGCTGCTGTAGCTGATGGCAATCTTGTTGGGATTGCTGAAGCTGACCGGCACGCTGACGCTGGCACCCGCCGCCAGGTTGCCCGTCGTGGCGGTGATGTAGGGCGAACCGGCGTGCGTGCCGGTGGCGTTGAACAGGCTCACGCCGGCGGGCAGGCCGTCGAGCTGCAGCTGCAGCGGGCCGGACAGCGCCACGCCGCCCTGGTTGGTGAGCGTGATCGTGCCGTTGAAACGCTGGGTGCTGCGGTTCAGCACCAGGCCCGAGCTCTGCACCAGCACCGAGCCGCTGACGTCGGCCACATTCGCCACCGTGAAGCCCACGCTGGCCGAGCTGCCGGCGTTGTTGGCCGCGTCGTAGGCCGTGGCCACCAGCGCATGGCCGCCATTGGCGAGCAGCTTGGAATCGAGCTTGAGGGCATAGGGCGCCTGGCTGCTGCTGCCCTTGAGCGCGCCGTCCACGCTGAAATCCACCCGCGTCACGCCGACGTTGTCGCTCGCGTCGGCGGCCAGCGTGATCAGGCCGCTGCTGCCGCTGACGGAGGCGCTGACTTGCGGCGCCACGGTGTCGGCCACCTGGTTGACCCAGATCGGTGCCGACCAGAGGATCTTGCCGTCGGTCTGCGTCACCTTGGCGTAGTAGAAATGGTTGCCCAGCGCGGGCGTGAAGTTGTTGACCGCCGTGCTCGAGAACTCGGTGACCGTGCCATTGCGCTTGGGCACGCCCTCGTAGATCTTCACCGTGGCGGCTGCCTTGCCGGCGCCGGGCGCGTAGTTGGCGACGAGGTTGAGCGGGCCCGCATTGGTGAAGGTCTCGCCCATCAGGTGACCGTTGGCCGTCAGCACCAGTTGCGAGGTCTTGTCCATGGTGGCGAAGACGCGGCGCGCCTTCAGCGCGTCGATGAAGGCGTCCTTGCTCAGCGGCACGCCGCTGGGAATCAGGATGCCGGTGCGATTGGTCGACGAGGCACCCCAGTTGGCGCAGTGGTTGTCCTGGTTGGTCGAGAACGCCACCTTGAAGCCGGCCTCCAGCGCCTTCTTGCAGGCACCCTCGTAGCCGCTGTTGCCGTTGTCGGACTCGTTGATGGTGTTGGAGAAGGCCGGCGTGTTCATCACCTCGCACAAGGCCATCGCCTTCTCGCCATCCGCGGTGTAGCCGAATGCCACGTTGTTCACCAGGTACTGGCCGCTGCTGGACGGATGGTTGAACTGCCCCACCAGGCCGCGCTGCGCCATCAGGGCGTAGAGCTTGTCGGCGATGTTCTTCTCGGTATAGGTATCGGCCAGCAGCTCGTTCTTGGCGTTGTATTCCCAGCCCAGCAGATCGGTGGAATTGAAGATGTTCAGGTGGCCGCCGCCGCTGATGGTGCCCCACTCCATGCCGTACACGCCCAGGAAGCTCGGGTTGGCGGCGTTGAATGCGGCAGCCTCGGCCAGGCCGGCCTTGTACAGGTCCTTGGCGTACGCGGGAGTCTGGGCGGTGTTGGTGCTGGTCGAGCCATCGAACATGTGGTTGTGTTCGGAGGTCACCAGGATGTCGAGCCCGCGCTGCATCGCGTACAGATAGGCCTCCTTGGGGCCACGTGCCATGTTCGACTGCGGGTCGTTCTCGCCGGTGCAGGCGCCGATGATGCCGCCACCGTCGCTATGACCGGTCTGGCTGTGCAGATTGCCGAGGTAGACCGTGTAGGGCAGTCCGTTGCTCACCGGCGCGGCCAGGGCCTTGCGCTGCGCGGGCTTGGCACCCGCGGTGCCGCTGCCGGCGCGCGCCGCACTCGCCGTTGCCAGCGGCTTGAAGGCCGGCATGGACGGCGGCGTGAGCACGCCCACATGCATGTCCCAGGCCTGCTCGATCACGTCGTCGGCCGCGGCGCTCAGGCTGGCCTCGACGAAGTCTTCCATCAGGCCCACGCTGGGCAGCTGCCCGTTCGCATCGGCGGAGCTGGCGCTCAGGCGCACCTGGTAGACGCCATCGGCGGCGGCCATGCCGGCCTGCCTGCCGGCCCAGTCGACCTGCACCGCGATCTCGCCCTTGACTAGGGTCTCCACGCCATACCAACGCTGCACCAGGGCGCCGGCGGGGTCCAGCAACTCAAGCCGCCAGGAGATGGTCTGGGTGCGTTCCACCTGCGGGTACTCGAAGCGCAGCGTGAAGCTGCGTGCCTCGGCGATGGCCGTGGCATCGGCGCGGTAGGGCACGTGCAGGGTGGCTTCGAATTCCTGGTGATCGGGGCTGATGGCGCCGCCGATGGCCAGGCCCGCGGCCGAGAGCGCGGCCAGCAGCACGATGGCGCGCGGTACGAGTTTGAGCGAGTGGCTAGGCATGGTGGTGATGGTCATTCCAGCAAGAGGGCGAGACGGTCGGACGGAGGGGCATGCCCGCGCGGGTGGGCATGCCGACTCGTCGGGCTATCAGTTCGAACGGCGGCGGCGGGCCATGAAGCCCACCGTGCCCAGGCCGGCCAGCAGCAGCGCGTAGGTGCTGGGCTCGGGGACGGGAGCAAGAGCAAAGTTATCAATCGCCAGGCCATGGTCGTTGCCAGCGTCGTTGTTCTCGGCCCAGCGCACCCACAGCGTGCTGCCGGCGGCCCAGTTGGTGTTCACCACGCCGCCACGCGCCGCCTGCAGGCCGGCGGCGTTGCCGTCGACCTTGCCCGCGGTGGCCGTGTTGACGACCGAAGTCCAATCGAAGTTGCCGCCGGGCGTGACCCAGTTGGCCACCGTGGCAAAGCTGGAGCCGAAGCCGTACTGCAGCACCATGCTTTGCGCGGCCAGGGTGGTATTGCCGCCATTGCGCCACTGCTCGCCGTTGAAGCCGATCTTGAAACCGGACAGGTCATGGCCGGTGGCGTTGTCGAAGGCCACGGCGATCCAGCCCGACAGCGAGCCTGAGCCAACGCCGCCCAGCGCGCGCTCGGCCGAGCCGGCCGCGCCGAAGCTGCGGAACTTGCCGGCGTTGCTGGTGCCGTCATCGGCCAGGTAGGCGGTGACAGCCGTCAAATTGGTGTTGAACAGGCTCCAGCCGGCCAGCGTGGAGTCATTCGCCCAGACGACGGTGGTGCCCGTGGTCGCCAGCGAGTCGAACGACTGCGCATAGTTGAAAGCACCGCTGCTCACGGTGATGGCGGCCTGCGCCGGGGCGGCCGCGAGCATGGCCGCGGCGGCAAGCGCGCTCAGCGCGACGGTGGGTTTGAAGTTCAGCATGGTGAGGATCCCTCGGTCAGTTGGAACAACACAAAACTCGGACGCGACACGTCGGGCTCGCCCTTCGGTCACGCTCGCAAACGTTTGGCAATTGCATAAAAACGTTTGCGCATCCAGGAAAAAATCTGGGCAGTCAAAGCATCACGCTCGGCCACCCGGTGCTGCGCGAACAAACTGCAATTCGCGCGGCAAAACAGTCAGCGGGACGAACAGAACAAACTCGTCGGCTGCCGCTTCGCTGCGGGCAAGCATAGCGAGTCGATGCCGATTTGAGCGTGTCAGTTCCGTGACTTGGCGCTGGCTCCCCGCAGGTAAGGGGCCGCGCAAACCCTGACGCCATGGGCGCGTGAACCCGCACGGTGCGGGCCGCGCATCAAGCTGGGGCCAGGTCTTGCCCAGGAGGTGCCATCGCGGTGCGCGATGGCACGCACTCAGTCGTAGAGAGCCTTCTCGGGCCTTCTCGCCAGCACCGCGATGGGCGGCGCCCAGCGTTCGCCGCGCGACTTCTTGCTCGTGACGAGCGTGATCTCCGAGGGCTCGAACACTTCCACGTTGTGGGTGATGGGGGTGGTGAGCAGGTACTGGGCGCGGGTGGAGCGCAGGAAGTGGCCGACCAGCTGGATATTGCGCACGTCCAGGTGGGCAAAGGGTTCATCGATGAAGACGAAACCGCCGGGCGAGTCGTCGTCCTTCATCAGGCCCACCAGCAGGATCAGGCTCTTCAGCACCTGCTGGCCGCCCGAGGCCTCGCCGTCGTTCAGGCCCACCTCGCCCTTGCCGTCGAAGTTGAACTTCACATGCAGGCCGGCCTGGGCCAGCACGGTGTCGTCGTTGTCCAGGTGCGGCAGCTCGGCCTGGGCCAGCACGCCGGCCAGCTCGCCGAGCTCCTGGACGTTCTTCTTGTAGCGGCGCACGGTGGCGCGCAGCACGTCGATATAGCGCTCGCGGGCATTGAAGGCGGCGATGCGCGCCATCTCGTTGCTGGCGCGGCGGTCGTCCAGCTGGGTGCTCTGCTCCAGCACCGAGACGCTCATGCGCGCATGGCGCTCCTGCACCTGGGGGTCGGTTTCCCACACCCCGGTGTCGAGCTCGGCCTGCACATGGCGTGCGGCGATCTCGGCCTGCTTGGCGTTCTCGAACTCGTCGCGCAAGACCTGCAGCTTGGCCGGCTGTACCCAGGAGGCCGGGAAATTGGCACGTGCCTCGCGCGAGGCCCTGGCGGCCAGGGTCAGGTCTTGCCGGCGGCTCTCATGCTCGCGCTGCACGCGCAAGACGTTCTCCTCGCTGGCCTTGAGACCGCCCTGCGCGGCCTCGTAGTCGCGTTCGCTGCGGGTGGATTGGGTGAGCGCGCGGTCATGCTCCTGCTCCAGCGCGCCCATGCGGGTGCTGGCCTCGATGCGCGCCTGGCGCAGCGCCGGCAGGCGCGCCCTGCCCTCGGCAAATTCATCGCTGCGCTCGGAAAGTTCCTTGGCGGCCTTGTGGCCCTGGGCGGCGCGTTGCGCGTCCTTGAGCTGGCGTTCGACCTCGGCCTGCTCCTTGGCAATGCGGGTGAGCTCGCCGTCGTAGCGCGCCAGCTCGGCTTCCAGCGCCTTGCGGCGCGATTCCATCGCCGAGACGCCGAACTGGTACTCGCGCGGCTCCACCCAGAGGCTGCGGCCGCCACGGCCGTCGCGGTAATAGGCGTCGGGGGTGATCCACTCGCCCCCGGCCCTCGCTCCTGCTTCAGTGTCCTTCACGCACCGGATGCCGCCCAGTTGGCGCAGCATCCAGCCGGGCACCTTGGCGTTGATCTTGAGCGCGGCCAGCAGCGAATCCTTGGGCGCCACGGCGGGCGCATGCTCGGCATCGGCCACCACGTAATGGCGGTAGCGTTCCTTGGAGGCCAGGCCGAAGGCGCGACCCTCGTCCCCGCTATTGGCCAGCACCACCACCCAGCGCGAGGGGCGCAACACGCCCTCGGCGGCGGCACGCCAGGTCTCGTCGGCAATGTCGATGCAATCGGCCAGCACATGGTGGGCAATGCCGGCCTCGTCCAGCGCGCGGCGGAACCGCGTCACTTCCGCGGGCGGCGGCGGCAGGCGCTGGCCCGTCATCGCCTCCAGCGCGGCCTGGGCCTTGCGACTCTGGTCATTGGCGCGGGTAAAGCTTTCGCGCAGCCCATGCTGCTGGCTGGCGAGGCTCTCCAGGCGCTGCGTCAGCTCCTGGGCGTCGGCCTCCACCGCGGCCAGGGTCTTGAGCTCTTCCTCGCGCTTGGCGAGCAGCTCGAAGGGGCGCTCGGATTCGCGTGCGGCGTCGAAGGCGGCGCGTGCGGCCTTGCGTTCGGATTCCAGATCCAGCAGCTTCTGCTTGGCGGCCTGCTGGGCCTCGAAGAGGCGATGCAGCTCGGCGCGCTTGTCGGCCATATGGCGCTGGTCGTGCGCGGCGAACAGGCGCTGGCGGTGCAGCTCGCGCAGCGATTGCGCAGTGCGCTGTCTGCCTTCCGCCCACTGCAGCACCGGCACCACCTCGCTGGCCAGGCGCTCGCGTTCCTTCAGCCGCAGCTGGTACTGCTGGTAGCTGTTGACACGATTGGCCAGGTCCGAGAGCTGGGCCTGGGTGTGCGAGAGCTCGTGCGTGGCCTGCTCCACTTCCTTGAGCAGCTGCTGCTGGTGGCTACGCGCCTGGTCGTAGCGATCCAGCACCTCCTGGTCGCCAAAGACCTCGAACACCAGCCGCAAGAGTTCCTTGGGGCTGAGCTCGCAGAGGCGGTCGGTCTGGCCCTGCTCCAGCGCCAGCACGCGGCCGATGGCGCGCGTCAGGCCGGCGGCCTCCAGGCGGCGCTTCCAGGCCTCGATGCCCATCCAGTCCTTCTCGGGGCGGCTGGCAAGCGCCTCGATCTCGTGCACGCCGTCCACCATCACGTAGCGGCGCTGCCAGTCGCCACCATGGCGCTCGATGCGGCAGGCCAAGGTCACCTGGTCGGCATAGAGCAGCGAGCTGCCGAAGGGGCGGCTGCTGTTCTGGCGGCCGCGCGGGCGGTTGTCCACCAGGGCGCGCAGCCAGGCGGTCTCGGCGTTCGCGTGCCGGGCATAGGTGCGGAAGGTGCGGCCGCCCGAGCATTCCAGGCCCAAGAGGGTGCGCATCGCGTCCAGCAGCGTGGTCTTGCCCGAGCCGTTGGGGCCGGCGATGGTGATGATGGCGCCGTCCAGCGGCATGGAGACGCGCTGGCAGTAGTCCCAGTGCAGCAGTTCCAGGGATTGCAGATGAAACATGTCTCAGAGCTCGCTGTCGTCTTCTACTTCGGCTATCACTTCTTGTTCGGCTTCGCGAAGCCGGGCGAGCGCGGGGGCGGCAGTGGGGTCGGTGCTGCGGGCCAGCACGTCGGCCAGGGCGCCATCGAGGATGCGTGGCGCCAGCGTGTCGTAGTCCAGCAGCAGGTCCAGCAGCGGCCCCTCGGCAATGTCCTCGGCGCGCCGGATGATGAAGCCCTGGCGCTCCAGCAGCTTGAGGTTGGAATCCAGCCGCATCTTCTTGCCCAGCTGGTTGCCGAAGTCGGCCAGCAAGCTGCGGTAGCTGAGCGTGGGCGAGACGCTGGCGGCCAGCGGCAGCGGCTTGTCGGTGGCGAACATCTCGCCCTGGCCTTCGCCCTCCTTGGCGTCGGCGCGCGCCACCTGGCGCTGGCGCTTGGGCAGGATGATGAGCGACCACAGCACCACCAGCAGGGCCACGCCATCGCGCGGCAGGTCGAGGTTGTTGTTGGCGGCCAGGCCGGTCTCGCCGAACACCGCCACCTCGGCCGGGCGCAGCATCGCCACGCTGATGTGGTCGGCATAGAGGTTGTCGATCACGCGCAGGCCCACGGCGGCCAGGCGCGCGCCCAGGGCGCCCCATAGCTCGGTATCGATCAGGGCGCGCTTGACCAGGGGGTGGTTGCGCGGCAGCCAGCGGCGCGCCAGCAGCTGTGCCGCGAGTTGCGCGGTATCGTCAAAGGTGGAAGCACTCATGAGGGGGAAGATTCTTCGCTGGCAGGAGGTGTCGGGCTTTTTTCATTACCGTGCTCGGTGCTATGGAGCACACCACGGCTCATCCACGACACGTATTCGTCATCAATTTCGCCCTGCTCGGCCGACCAGCGCACCCGCCAGGGCTGGCGCGCCATGTCGCCGGTGGCGCCCTGCAGATGCTGGGCCTGCACATCGCCTAGCAGCGGCAGCAGCTGGGCACGGTAGGAGGCCCGCGCATAGCTGCCGCCCAGCACCGCCGGGGACAGGTCTTGCTCGGCATGGCCCGCGCCGCTCCACTGCTGCAGCAGGGTCTGCAGCGCCGCCATCTCGGGCGGCAGGCTCAGCACCGCCAGCTGGCCCTCGGGCGCGGCCATGCCCTGCGGCAGGGGCTCCAGCTCCTTGGGCTTGGGGCGGTCGCGCTCGAACTCGGCCTCGCACATGTCCAGCAGCTCATGCTGGCTCACCAGCACCGGGTGCAGCGGGCGCGAGAGCGCACCCAGGCTGAGGTTTTCCAGAAAACCCACGCCCTGCAACCAGCGCCGCACATCGGTGGTGGTGATGCCGGTGGAACCCAGGGTGACGCGCTGGCGGTCCACCTGCTGCAGCGCGCGGTTGAACTGGCTGGCCATCGCCAGCAGGCGCGCCTGCGCCAGGCCCAGCTCGCGCGCCAGCCGCTCCAGGCGGGCATTGCCCTCGGTCTGGGCCTGCTCGATGATGGCCTTGAGCGCGTCGCCGGCGCGGTCCACCAGCTTGAGCGCGCGCTCGAAACGCTGGCGCGCGCGGCGCAGATGGAACTCGCTGCCGCTGGCGATCGCATCGGCGAATTCGTCGTACAGCCGCGCCAGCTGGGCCTGCAGATGGTGCAGCTGGGCCGGGTCCAGGGTGCCCAACTGGTGGGCGCCGGCCACATTGGCCAGCAGCGCGGCCAGGTCGGCATCCTGCTCGGCGGCGCGTGTCAGCGGCGAGAGGATGCCGATCAGCTGCTGCGCCAGCGGCGTCACGCCGTACTGCTGGTTGGAGCCATCCCAGGCCAGCAGCTCGGCCTCGCGCAGGCGCTTGAGCACCAGCTCCAGGGCCTCGTCGCGCAGCATGTGGAAGTGGCGGTTGAGGGTGTCGCGGCTGACGCGCGACTCCGGCAGCGCCATCAGCTCCAGGAACACCCAGACGCGCAGGCGCACCAGCGCCGCAGGGCCATGGCACAGGGCCCGCAGGGCATTCAGCTGGGCCTCGTTGCGCTCCAGCTGCCACCACAGCAGCGCCTCGCCGGGGGCGCTGCCTTCTCGGAAATAGTCTTCAAAGCGCAGCTCTTGTTCTTCATGCTCTGCGCCCACCATGCTTTCGCTCATCGGGCGATTATCCCAGGCTGGATGGGGCGATCCGGCTAGGATGCACCCCAAATGCAAACAGCTGTGAATGGTGATCTGGGCTTGGCCTTGCTGGGGGCCTGGCGGCGGCGCGAATTGCTGGCGTCGGCCGGCTGGGCCTTGCCGGACGCCGCGGGCATCGGCACCGCCCAGGAGGCGGTGGTGGCCGCGCTGGACGGGCAGGCCTTGCCGGGCTTCTGGAAATCCGGCGGGCCGCGCCGGGAAGCGGCCTCGCTGAGCCATGCGCCCCTGCCCCGTGCTGGCGTACGGCAGGTCCGGGGCGCCACATTGATGGACTTCAGCGATCTCTGGCTGCCCGCCTGCGGCATCGAGGCCGAGATTGCGCTGCGCCTGGGGCGGGACGTGAGCCCGGCGCTGGCGGCCGGCCTGGATCAGGCCGCGGCCACGGCCCTGGTGGATGGCATGGCGGTCGCCGTGGAGCTCACCGCCTCGCGCTGGCGGGAGGCCGACGCGGCGCCGGAGCCGCTGCGCCGGGCCGATCTGCTCTCGCATGGCGCCCTGCTGCTGGGCCCTTGGCTGGCACCGGCGGCGCGCGACTGGGCCGGCCAGACCTGCTGGGTGGAGATCGAGGGCCAGCCGCGGTTGCAGCGCCGCGGCAGCCACGCGCTGGGCGATCCGTGCTGGTTGCTGCCCCACTGGCTGCGCCATGCCACCCGCCATGGCCAGACCTTGCGGGCTGGCAGCGTGCTCACCACCGGCTCCTGGACCGGCACCCTGCCGCTGCCGCCGGGCCGCGTCGCCCGCGTCGGCTTCGAGGGCCTGGGCGAATTGCGGCTCAGGACTTAGGCGAGCAGCGGCCGCTCCAGATAGCGCGCCTGCTGGCCAAAGCTGGCGAGCTTGCGCTGCAGCGCCGCGGGCAGCTGCTGCAGGGGCGCGAAGCCATGGCGCTGCCAGTACGGCAACGAGCCCTGCACGGCCACCAAGCCCATGCGGCCCAGGCCCAGGGCTTGCGCGCGCGCCTCCAGCAGGGCCAGCAGGCGCCGCGCAACCCCCATGGCGCGGCCCGCCGGCGCCACCGCCATATCGTGCAGATAGAGCAGCTGGGGCTCGGCTGGCAGGGCGCATTGCGGCGCGTCCAGCGCGGGCAGGGTCTCGGGGCACAGCGGCAGGCTCACCGCATAGGCCAGCGGCTGGCCCGCCCGGCTGGCCAGCCAGCAGGTGCCCAGTGCGGCAGCGGCCCGCAGCTTGGCCTCGAAGGCCTGGGCACTCTCCAGAAACTCGGGCCCGTAGCATTGGGCCTGCAGGGCCAGCACGGCGGGCAGATCCGCCGGGGCCATCTCACGAAATACCAGGTTCACATCAACTCACGAAACGTGCCAGCAGCCGCATGCCCAGCGGCGTGAAGATCATGACAAAGGCCAGCAGGTTCAGGCTCACGCAGAGCCAGAACAGGCGCTGGAAACTCGGCTTGCGGTTCTTGTGGCGCAGCAGCTGCTGGGCCAGCAAGGCGCCGGGCCAGCCGCAGACGAGAGCCAGGGCGTGCAGCGTGCCCTCGGCCACGCGCCAGCCACCCTTCAGCGCGGCGCGCTTGTCGCCCGCATAGACGATGAAGGTCGCCACGCTCATGGCCAGGTAGAAGCCCCACAGCGCCTGCGGCAGGCCCCAGGCCAGATGCACACCCAGCACCAGCAGCGCAAAGCCGGGGATCAGCCAGAGGCTGCTGCCTTGGCGCGCCGCCGGCGGTGCCGGCGCGGGCCTGGGCGCGGGGCGCGGCTCCAGGCTCTGCACCTTGAGTGCACGGAGCTTGCCCTGGGCGTCATGGCCGGCCGCATAGCTGAGGCGTTCGCCCACGAAGGGACGCTGGGCCCGCAGGCCAAAGGCCTTGATGTGCACAAAGAGCTTGGCGCCACCGCCCTCGGGGGCGATGAAGCCATAGCCCTTGGCATCGTCCCACTGGACCAGGATGCCTTTCTGTCTATTCGTCATGATGGGGCGGGACTGTGCCATGAAAAGAAAAGCCCGCCGAAGCGGGCTGTTCTCAAGCAAGGCAGCAATTACCTGCCGAAGCCACCCTTGCGCGGGCCGGCCGGGCCACGGCGGTCGCCGCCGAAGCTGGGCTTGCCGCCGCCACCAAAGCTGGGCTTGCCGCCAAACGAGGGCTTGCCGGCAAAGGAAGGCTTGCCGGCGTAGGCAGGCTTGTCACCAAAGCTGGGGCGATCGCCACGCGGGGCGAAGCCGCGGTCGTCACGGGGCGCAAAGCCACGCTCCTCGCGCGGTGCGAAGCCGCGATCGGCGCCACGGTCGTTGCGATCGGCGAAGCGCGGGTCGAAGCGCGGTGCGCCGTCACGACCGACATCACGACCAAAGGCCTTGCCGCCACCATCGCGGTTGCCGGCAAAGGCCGGACGGCCGCCATCGCGGTTGAAGGGCTTGCTGCCGAAGCCCTTGTTGAAGCCGCTCTTGTTGGCGTAGCCAGCACGCGGGCCACGGTCTTCAAAACCACCGGCACCGGCGGGGCGCGGCGGGAAGATGCGCGGTTCTTGGGTCTTGGGCTCGAGGCCGGCGATCTGCGACACCGGGATGGTCTGGGTGGTGAACTGCTGGATGCGACGGATCATCGAGACGTCGTCACGCACGGCCAGGGTCACGGCCAGGCCTTCGCGGCCGGCACGGCCGGTACGGCCGATACGGTGCACATAGTCCTCGGCCTTCATCGGCAGACCGTAGTTGATGACGTGGCTGATGGTGGGCACGTCGATACCGCGGGCCGCCACATCGGTGGCCACCAACACGCGCAGTTCGCGGCGGCGCAGGGCCATCAGGGTGCGGTTGCGGCGGCCTTGCGGCATGCCGCCATGCAGCGGGGCCACGGCGTGGCCGATTTCCTGCAGGCGCTCGGCCAGCCAGTCGGCATCGCGCTGGGTGCTGGTGAAGACCACGGCCTGGTCCAGTGTGGGCTCGGCCAGGATGGCTTCCAGCAGCTGGTCCTTGTGGTTGTTGTTGTCGGCCCAGTGCAGGCGCTGAGTGATGTTCTCGTGCGTGTCGGTGTGCGAAGCCACCTCGATGCGCTGCGGATCATTCAGCAGGTCTTGCGCCAGACGGCCCACATGGCCGGCGAAGGTGGCGCTGTACATCACGGTCTGGCGCGTGGCCGGGGTGTGCGAAGCCACCACCTTGATGTCGTCGATGAAGCCCATGTCCAGCATGCGGTCGGCTTCGTCCAGCACCAGCATCTCGACGTTGTCGAGCACGCACTTGCCGGATTGCAGATGGTCCAGCAGGCGGCCGGGGGTGGCGATCAGGATGTCCAGCGGGCCCATCAGCTGACGGATCTGCAGGGGGTAAGGCATGCCGCCCAGCACGGTGGCGACGCGCAGGCCTTGCACATGGCGGCCATAGGTCGACGCGGCCTTGGAGACCTGCATCGCCAGCTCACGGGTGGGGGCCAGCACCAGCACCTTGGGGCCGTAGATCTTGCCCTTTTCGCGGCGGGTATTGTTCTCGCCACGCGAGGCCAGGATCTTCTCCAGCGCGGGCAGGATGAAGGAGGCAGTCTTGCCCGAGCCGGTGCGCGAGGAAACCATCAGGTCCTTGCCAGCCAGGCCGGCGGGAATCGCCAGTGCCTGCACATCGGTGGCGGTCTCGTAGCCGGAATCCTTGACGGCGCGCAGCAGCGCTTCATGCAGACCCAAATTTTCAAAAGACATCGTTTTTCTTTCAACAAAGCCCTGCCCCGCCGGCCTGGAAACCGGACAAAAGCAGTCCTTGCCGCGCTGCCTCAGGCATGCGTGGCAAGACAGTAAAAGTCGCTGGGAGACAAGCTCGCGTCGATCACCGAGGCAGGCATGCGCAAGCGCTTGAACGCTTGGTGGCACGCAGAGGTGAGGCGCCGGGGGAACAGTCAAAGCGACGGCATCGCCGCCGACCGAACCCGAGGGTGTTCAGCGCGTCACGGCGAGTTGAAGGTAAGCATCAACTGCTGTGGCCTGAACGAGGTCAGAGGAGACGTACGAACCGCTGCGTGAAGCTTCTCTTCTCGAGATGGGAGCTTTGCAGCGAGAACGCGACTATAGCACGCTAGGGTTTTCCCCGGCAAGTCTTATCGACGTGACTTTCTGCCGGCCTGCGCGCCTGCTGCCTATACTGGGCCTCGGTCGGCAGTTCACCCAGGCCTTGCCGCGCGACCCGGTCGCGAGCTAAACCTGCCTTTGACAATTCGTTTTGGTCACGCGGAACACGTGTGCCAAGGCTGCAAGTCGGCAAGCCCAGCCGCTGTTGTGACGACAGCTTCAGGCGCACGCATTGGAGTGAGACATCCATGCCCCGTGATGCAATCCCCTGCGCCGTGCAGGACCTGTCGGCCTTCGCCAAGACGCTGCGCAGCCAGCTGCAAGCCCATGCCGAGAGCGCGGCCGAAGCGCCCAGCCACCTGACGCTGATGAATATGCTGGCGCGCGCCGCCGGCCATCGCAATCTGCAGGCACTGAAGGCCAGCCATGCCGCCCAGCCGGGCAACAGCCATGGCCAGGCGACGCTGCCCGCACGCCAGCGCGCCCAGCCGGCCCATGGCCCGCGCCTGCCTGGCCTGAGCGAAACGGCCGACCGCGCCTTGCGCCAGTTCGACGAACAGGGCCGGCTGGCGCGCTGGCCCACCAAGTACAGCGTGCAGCGCCATGCCATGTGGGGCTTGTGGATGCATTTCGATGCCAAGCGCCCCTACACCGAGCGCGAGGTCAACGAGATCCTGAAATCGCGCCACAGCTTTGGCGACCATTGCACCTTGCGGCGCGAACTCGTCAACATGCGCCTGCTCGAGCGCACCGCCGACGGCGCCTGCTATCACAAGGTGCCGGCACGCCCCGACGCGGACGTCGCCGCCCTGCTGAAGGCCCTACGTCTGCGTGGCTAGGGCCAGCTGCAGCGCGGCCATGAAGCGCTGCAGTGCCGCAGCGTCGAGGAAGGGCTGGGCCGTGGGCTCGAAGTCCAGCTGCGCCGTCGGCAGCGCTGCCTGACCCTCATGCGCGGCCAGCAGGCCGGCATCCAGGCTGCCCGGCACCAGCAGCTGCCAGCTCAGCAGGCCACGGCTGCCGCCGGCCACGCGGGCCACGCGCTGGGCCCGCTGCGCGGGATTCCAGGGCAGATCGGCATGCAAGAGCAGCGCCACGCCGGCGGCGCTCAGATCCAGGCCCGGGCAGGCCGCATCCACCGCCAGCAAGACCTGACCCTGCTCGCCCTGCCATTGCGCCAGCTCGGCCGCGCGCTGTGCGGGCGTCTGGTCGCGGCGCAGGCTGGCCACGGCCAGACCCAGCTCGGCGAGCCCCTGGGCCAGCATGGCCGCGGTGGCATCCTGCTGCACCGCGATCACCAGCTTCTGCGTCAGCGCCGGCATGATCTGCGGCAGCAGGGCCACGATGGCTTGCAGCTTGGCCGCGCAAGCCGGCTGGCCGACGGCAGCCTCACGCAAGCGCGCCACCGCGCGCAGCAGTTGCATCTGCTCGGCATGGGCCAGATAGCCCAGGCGCTGCCAGCGCTGCAGCAGCTGCCTGCTCTGCGCCAGTGCCTCCGCATCGGGCTGCACGCCATCGGCCTGTACCCAGAGCGGCTGTTCCAGCGACAGCGGCAGGGCCTGGCCCAGATCGCGCTTGCGGCGGCTCAGCATCACCATCTGCAGGGCCTCGCGCTGCTGGCGCTTGGAGGCATCCGCGCCCAGCGCGCGCAACTGCGCCAGCGGGCCGCGGCGCTGCACGTCCAGCCAGTCCGCCAGCACGTCCAGCTGGGGTTCGCCCAGCAGCTCGCGATCGGCCAGCAGCCACAGCCAGGGCGCCTGCACCGCAGGCAGCGGGCCCAGCTCGGCGAGCTCCTGCACCGCATCGACGATCAGGCAGTCCGCCGCTTCGTCGCCGCGCAGCTCAGCGGGCGCCAGCAAGCGCAGCTCGGCCGGCCAGCCACCCAGGAGGCGTTGCGCCTCGGCCTGCCAGGCCGCGTGGCGCTCGGCCGGCGCCACCAGCAGACCCCGGCCCAGGCCGAACTGTAACGCCGCCAGACGCCAGGCCGCCAGCGCGGGGGCGCGCTGCGACAGACCCAGATCGTCGGCCAGCAGGGCGCGGCCGGCGCAGACGGCGAACAGCGCCGCCTCCCACTGGAAACCATGCAGGGGCGCTTGCAGCAGCGTGGCCAGGCCCTGACCGTCCGGATACGCGGCCTCCAGGCGCAGCACGCGCGCCTCGGCGTCGCGGCCCGGGGCCAGCTGCAGCCAGACCTCGTCGGCGACGCGCAGCTCATGGCCGGCGTCGGCGGCCAGCGTCAGCAAGCGCTGCAACTGCTGCTCCATCGGCTGTGCATCCAGCACCAATCCGGAGGGCGCATCGGCACCAGGCTGCAGCAACAGGCCGCGCTGCAGGCCCTGGTCCAGCGTCAGGACGCTGTACGCCGGTGGCACCGGCGGCGTCAGTGGAGCTTCAACAACAGGCTTGGTCTTGCGCGCGGCGGGTCTCTTGCGGGCCGCAGGTTTGGCGGCAACCACCACGGCCGGCGCTGCCACCGCCTCAGCCGGCTTGGCCTTGCTGCGTGCCGCCGCCTTGCGTGCCGGCTTGGCCTTGGGCTCGACCGGCGCAGGGGCTTCCACCACCTTGGCCGCTGCGGCCGCCTTGGTCTTCTTGGGCGCCGGCTTCTTGGCCGCGGCCTTGCGCGCCGGCTTGGGCTCGCTGACGACCTCGCTCACGAGCTCGCTGACAGCCTTGCTGACAGCCTTGCTCACGGCCGGCTTGGTTGCGGGCTTCTTCGCCGCTGCCTTCTTTGCAGTCTTGCGCGCCGGCTTGGCGGGGACCTTGGCTTCGACAGCAGCCTCGGCAATGGGTTCTGCCGCCTTGCGGCGGCTCTTGATGGACGTGGCCATGGATGCTTGAAAAGGAAAATTCAGCTCGTGATCAGCTCGGCGGGGCACCAGCCCCGCAGGCTGTTGAAAAAGGCCAGCGCCTGGGCTCTTGCCAGGTCGCTCTTGATGAGGCGTGCTTCGCGCACGCGCCCCTGGGCCAGCAGCTCCTCGCGCAGCACGCCCGGCAACAGGCCGGATGCGCGTGCGGGCGTGAGCCACTCGCCGTCAATCTGGAGTGCGATATTGCCGAAGCTGCACTCGGTGAGTTCCTCTTGGGTGTTCCACAGCAGCAGGTCGAAGGCTGCCGCCGGCTTGTGGCGTGCGCAAGCTTCATAGAGCTCGCGCCGCGTGGTCTTGTGTTGCACGAATTCTGCCGCAGCGCCAAGGCTGGCGATGGGCTCGGGCGCCAGCGCCAGCCGCAGCGGCAGGGGGCTGGGCGTGTAGGCCAGCGCTTCGGCATGGGTGGCACCCTGCGCGTCCAGCGTCAGCCGCACGCGCCAGCAGCCCTCGCCATGCTGCGCCGCCAGGGCCTGCAGGGCCTCGCGCACGCGCGCCGGCGAGAGCCTGAGCCCGAAATGCTGGGCGGTGCGCTGCAGCCGCGCCAGATGGCCGGGCAGGCGTTGGTAGGCGCCCTGCTCCAGCCTGAGCGTTTCCAGCGCTGCGATGGGCGCCTCGGCACGCAGCAGAAAGCGCGTCTTGGCGCGCCATTCGGCCAGCTCGGCGGCCGGCTCGGAGTCCAGCGTGATGGCGCTGCCGATGCCGCATTGCAGACGCTCGCCCTGCCACTCGACCGTGCGTATCGGCACATTGAAGGTCGCCACGCCGCCCGGCTGCATGAGGCCCAGCGCGCCGCAGTACCAGCCGCGCGCATCCGGCTCCAGCTCACGGATGATCTGCATCGCCCGCACCTTGGGCGCGCCGGTGACCGAACCGCAGGGAAACAGGGCCGCGAACACCTCGGCCAGGCTCAGCCCGGGGCGGCTCACCGCCGTGACGGTGGAGGTCATCTGCCAGACCGTGGGCAGGGCATGCAGCTCGAACAGGCGCGGCACGCGCACCGAGCCCAGCGTCGCCACGCGGCCCAGGTCGTTGCGCAGCAGGTCCACGATCATCAGGTTCTCGGCGCGTTCCTTCTCGCTGGTGCGCAGATAGGCTTGCGCGGCCTCGTCCTCCACCACATCGTTGCCGCGCGGCGCCGTGCCCTTCATGGGCTGGGCGGCGAGCAGCCAGCTGCGCTGGCTCTCGGGCAGCGGGCGCCAGTCGAAGAACAACTCGGGCGAGACGCTGGCCACGCCGGCGCTGCGCAGGAACAGCGAGAAGCCGCCCGGCTGCTGTGCATGCAGGGCCAGGAAGAGCCGGGCCGGATCGAGGTCCGCCGGCAGTGCCGCGTGCAGCCGCGTGGTCAGGTTGATCTGGTAGCAGTCGCCGGCGCGGATCCACTCACGCACCCGTTCGATCTGCACGGCCTCGTCGGCGTCGGCCTGCACGTCCGCCCAGCCCAGCGGCCCGGTGAAGCAGTCCGCCTCGGCCGGCCAGGGCTGCGGGGCCTGGTGGTAGATCGCGAACTCGGCCAGCGGCTGCGCGCTTGCCCGCGTGGCCAGCGCCGCGTTGAGCGCACCGGCGGCCTCGTAGCGCAGCCCACCCAGCACCCAGGCACCCGCACGCGCGGCCTGCTGGGCCTGGGCGATCACGCCGGCCAGCTCGCCCGGGCTGTGCGCCAGCAAGCGCTGCGCCGGCGCCTCGTAGAAGGCACCACGCAGGCGCTCGCCGTCTTCGCGAGCAAGCGGATGGCGCGGGAAGTCAAAAGCCGCCCAGAGCTGCTCGGGGCGGCGCGTGCTGCTCATGGCCGAGGCTTCAGAGGCTCAGGAAATGCGTGCGGTAATAGGCCAGCTCGTCGATGGACTCATGGATGTCGGCCAGCGCGGTATGCGCCTGGGCCTTCTTGAAACCTTCGATGATGCCGGGCTTCCAGCGCCGCGCCAGTTCCTTCAGCGTCGAGACATCGAGATTGCGGTAGTGGAAGAAGTCTTCCAGCGAGGGCATGTAGTTGGCAAGGAAGCGGCGGTCCTGGCAGATGCTGTTGCCGCACATCGGCGACTTGCCGGCCGGGACATAGGCCTTCAGGAATTCGATGGTCTTGGCGGCCGCTTCTTCCTCGCTCACCGTCGAGGCCTTGACGCGATCGATCAGGCCGCTCTTGCCATGGGTGCCCTTGTTCCAGGCATCCATCTTGTCCAGGGTCTCGTCGCTCTGATGGATGGCGAACACCGGGCCTTCGACGCGCACCGTCAGCTGGGCGTCGGTCACCACCACCGCCACCTCGATGATGCGGTCCCTGTCCGGGTAGAGGCCGGTCATTTCAAGATCGATCCAGATCAGGTTCTGCTCATGCGTTGCCAGGGTGGCCACGGGGCTCGTGTTCTCGGTCATGCGTCGGTTCCAGTACGTTCGTCGCCACTATTGTCGCAGGCCTACACTTGCGGCCCATGCAGCCGACGTTTCTTCCCGCACTCTCCCCCGCAGCCCTGAGCATCGCCTTTGTCATCGCCCTGCTGCTCTCGCTGGCGCTGCGCCTGTGGCTGGCGACGCGCCAGATCCGCCACGTGATGGCGCACCGCGAGGCCGTGCCCGCCGCCTTCGCCGCCACCGTGCCCCTGGCCGCCCACCAGAAGGCCGCCGACTACACGGTGGCACGCAGCCGTTTCGGCATCCTCAACATGGCCTTCGGTGCCGCCGTGCTGATCGCCTGGACGCTGCTGGGCGGGCTCGACGCGCTGAACCTGGCACTGCAGGATGCGCTGTTTGCGCGCTTCGGCGCGATGGCCTACCAGCTCGGCTTGCTGGTGGCCTTCACTCTGATCGGTGCGCTGATCGAGCTGCCCTGGGAGCTCTACAACACCTTCCGGCTGGAGCAGCGCTTCGGCTTCAACCGCACCACGCTCAAGCTCTATGTGCTCGATGCGCTCAAGGGCGCCCTGGTCGGCGCCCTGATCGGCCTGCCGATCGCCGCGCTGATCCTGTGGCTGATGGGCGCCGCGGGGGCGGTCTGGTGGCTGTGGGCCTGGGGGGCCTGGGTGGGCTTCAACCTGCTCATCATGGTGCTCTACCCGACCGTGATCGCGCCGCTTTTCAACAAGTTCGAGCCGCTGGCCGATGCCGGTCTGCGCGAGCGCGTGGAAGCCCTGATGGCGCGCTGCGGCTTCGCCGCCAAGGGCCTGTTCGTGATGGACGGCAGCCGGCGCTCCGCGCATGGCAATGCCTATTTCACCGGCATCGGCGCGGCCAAGCGCGTGGTGTTCTTCGACACCCTGCTGGCGCGCCTGAACGGCCCCGAGGTGGAGGCGGTGCTGGCGCACGAGCTGGGCCACTTCAAGCACAAGCATGTGCTCAAGCGCATGCTGAGCCTGTTTGCGCTGAGCCTGCTGGCCTTCGGCCTGCTCGGCTGGCTGAGCCGCCAGACCGGCTTCTACCTGGCCTTCAGCGTGCAGCCCAATATGGCCGCCCCCAATGACGCGCTAGCGCTGCTGCTCTTCATGCTGGTGCTGCCGGTGTTCGGCTTCTTCTTCACCCCGCTCTCGGCCCTGATCTCGCGCAAGCACGAGTTCCAGGCCGATGCCTATGCCTGCGCCCAGGCCAGCGGTGCGGACCTGGCCGCCGCCCTCTTGAAGCTGCACGAGGACAATGCCGGCACGCTCACGCCCGACCCGGTCTACGCGCGCTTCTATTACTCCCATCCCCCTGCCAGCGAACGCCTCGCTGCGATCCTGAAATGAACCTGCTGCTCGCCCAATGCACGCCCCAGCGCGAGGCCCTCGCCGCCGAACAACTGCCCGACTGGCTGGCCCAGGTGCCCGGCTGGTTGCCCGACCCCGAGGCCAAGCTGATAGCCCTCCGCTTCGAGTTCGAGAACTTCTACCAGGTGATGGCCTTCGTCAACGCGGTGGCCGAGATCGCACATGCGCAGGATCACCATCCCGAGCTGATGATCAGCTACAGCGTCTGCACGGTGAGCTTCAGCACCCATAGCGCGCAAGGCCTGACCCCCAATGATTTCATTTGCGCGGCGCAGGTGAGCGCGCTGCCGGAAGCCAGCGCCGCATGACGGCCAAGTTCGCCACGCTCGATCTCGGCCTGGTGGTGCGCGGCCATGGCCGCCACTACATCATCGAGGACAGCGAGGGCCGGCGGCGCGTCTGCCACCCGCGCGGCAAGAAGAGCGATTGCGTGGTCGGCGACATGGTGCGCTGGGCCGAGGTGAGCAGCGACGAGGGCGTGGTGGAAGCGGTGGAGCCGCGCCGCAACCTGCTGTTCCGCCAGGACGAGTGGAAGACCAAGAGCTTTGCCGCCAATCTGGACCAGCTGCTGGTGCTGGTGGCGGTGGAGCCGGTGTTCAGCGAGTCGCAGCTGACGCGCGCGCTGATTGCGGCCGAGAGCGCCGGCATCGCCGCCACCATCGCGCTCAACAAGACCGACCTGCCCGGCGCCGCCACCCAGCGCGCGCGCCTGCAGCCCTACCGCGACATGGGCATCGAGGTGCTGGAGGTGGCGCTGAAGGCCGACCCGCTGGCCTCGCGCGCCCTGCTGGCGCCCTGGCTGGAAGGCAAGCGCAGCTTTGTGCTGGGGCCCAGCGGCACCGGCAAGAGCACGCTGATCAATCTGCTGATTCCCAATGCCGCCGCCCAGGTGGGCGATATCTCGGTGGCGCTGAACTCGGGCCGCCACACCACCACCACCACGCAGTGGTACTGGATGGACGAGCGGCGCCAGACGGCGTTGATCGATTCACCCGGCTTCCAGGAATTCGGCCTCAAGCAGATCGAGCCCATGCAGCTGCCGCTGCTGATGCCCGACCTGAAGAAGCATGCGGACCATTGCCGCTTCTACAACTGCACCCATATGCACGAGCCCGGCTGCGGCGTGCGCGACGCGGTGGACGCTGGGCTGATCAGCCCCTCGCGCTACCGCATCTATGGCGAGATCCTGCAGGAGCTGAGCAGCAAGCGCTGGTAAGCGACGCTACTCGAGCCGCGGCGTCACGGCGGGCACCTCGCGTGCCTCCACGTCCACCACCTCGCCCGCGGGCCTGGCACGCGCGGCGCCACCCGGACGGAACTGGCGCGCGCGCGCAAAGCCGGACAGATCGACCACCGGTTTGCGGCCGCGCAGCAGGCTCCAGAGCACCAGGCCCAGCACCGTCACCAGGGCCACGGCCATCAGGCCCAGCACCAGCAGCACGGTGAAGACCGTGAAGACCAGGCGGGCGACAAGGGACAACACAGCAGAGATCAAGGCATTCCTCTCTCGGTCAATTCAATTCAGCCACGCCCCACGAAGGGCATGTTGGTGGCCATCACGGTCATGTTCAGCACATTGGCCGAGAGCGGCAGGCCGGCCATATAGAGCACCGCGCTGGCGGCGTGGGCCACATCCATGGTGGCCTCGGCCATCAGGCTGCCATTGGCCTGCGGCACGCCGCGCGTCATCGGCATGGCCATCTCGGTGAGGGCATTGCCGATGTCGATCTGGCCGCAGGCGATGTCGAAGGCGCGCCCGTCCAGCGCCAGCGCCTTGGTCAGGCCGCTGATGGCATGCTTGGTCGCGGTATAGGGCGCGGAATTGGGCCGCGGCGCATGCGCCGAGACCGAGCCGTTGTTGATGATGCGGCCACCGCGCGGCGATTGCGACTTCATCAGCGCAAACGCGGCCTGGGCGCAGTAGAAGCAGGCGTTCAGATTGACGTTCACCACCGCCTGCCATTGCGCCGCGCTGAGTTGGTCCACCGGCAGCGCCGGGGCGCTGATGCCGGCATTGTTGAAGAGCAGATCGAGGCGGCCGAACTCGGCCTTGACGCGTGCAAACAGCGCCTGCACCGCCTCGGGGTCGCTGACGTCGGCGGGCAGCACCAGCGCGCGCGCCGGCACGGCCGCCAGACCGGCGGTTTCCTCCAGCGGCGCCACGCGCCGGCCCACCAGGGCGACGCGGTAACCGGCGTCCAGCAGGGCCAGTGCCGCGGCGCGGCCGATGCCGGTGCCGGCACCGGTGACGAGTGCGGTTCGATGTGCCGTGTCGCTCATGCCATCCATCCCAACAAGATGGGCTGGATCATAGGCAAGGTTTCATCAGCGCGCTGCCGCCGTGGGGTTGACCAGGGCCAGTTGCTGTGCGTCCGCCGCATCCTGGCGCTTGCCTTCGATGACCACGCGCGGCAGCTGCGCCACGCCCTGCTCGGCCTGGCTGGTGCCGGTGATCACCACGCGCGGCAGGGTCTCGACATGGCTGCCGACATCGGCCTGCACCGAGCCCATCATCAGCACGCCACTGGCAAGACCTGTCACCACGCCCAGCACCAGGGCCAGGCTCTTGACGCGGTCGTAGCGGTCGTAGCAGTAAACGGTGTTGGTTGTTGCGCTCATCTCAGCCTCCTTGGGTGGCGGGCTGCGCCCGCGGCATGGACTGAAATGTGCCTGGGGCAAACCCTAGGCTCCAGCCACATGCGACCAAGGCACGGCCTGGGAGGATGAATTGCGCTTGGCCGGGATGAACGGGTAAACCCTAGATCTCTCCGCGAAGGCAAATCAGCCCAGGCAGATGCCGAGGCTGCGTGCGCGCAGCAGCAGCTCGTCGTCCAGGCCCACCTGGCGGGCCCGGCCCGCCACATCGCCCAGCGGCACGGACGTGCATTGGTTGCCCTGCAGCGCCACCATGCGGCCGAACTGCCCCCGCATCACCAGCTCGGCAGCGGCCACGCCGAAGCGCGTGGCCAGCACACGGTCGAAGGCGGTGGGATGGCCGCCGCGCTGCAGATGGCCCAGCAAGGTGTAGCGCAGCTCGGTCTCGGCTCCCAGCAGGGGTTCGAGCTCGTGCATCAGGCGCTGGCCGACGCCGCCCAGGCGGATGGGGTCAGGGCTTGCCTCCAGGTATTGCTGCACGCTGAACTCGCCGCCCTCGGGCTTGGCGCCCTCGGCCACGCACAGCAGCGCATAGCCCTGCTCGGCCATGCGCTGGCGGCAGAAGGCGGCCACGCGCTCGGTGTTGTAGGGCAGCTCGGGCAGCAGGATGGCATCGGCACCGCCGGCCAGGCCACCCTCCAGCGCGATCCAGCCGGCATAGCGGCCCATGGTCTCCAGAATCATCACCCGGCCATGGCTGCGCGCGGTGGTCTCCAGCCGGCCCAGCGCCTCGGCCACCACCGCCACCGCGGAATCGAAGCCGAAGCTGCGCTCGTTCAGCGCCAGGTCGTTGTCGATGGTCTTGGGCACGCCCACCACCGGCACGCCCAGGCGCGCAAAACGCTCGGCAATCGTCATGGTGCCGTCGCCGCCCACCACCACCAGGCTGTCGATGCCCTGCCGGCCCAGGAAGTCGAGCGCGCGGCCGGAGCAATCGCTGCCGTTGGCGCCGAAGTAGTGAAACGGATCGGCACGGTTGTGCGTACCCAGCAGGGTACCGCCCACATTGACGATGCCGCGTACCGCGGCCTCGTCCAGCGGCCGGCTGCGCCCCTCCAGCAGCCCCAGGAAGCCGCGCTCGATGCCGCTCACGCGCGCGCCGCAGCCATGCATCAGCGCCAGGCTGACGGCGCGTATCACCGCGTTGAGGCCCGGGCAATCGCCGCCGCCGGTCAGGATGCCTACATGCATGCCTTGCTCCTCTGCTCTGTTCAGGCCGGGATCAGCCCGCGCGCGCGCAGCATCGGCTGCACCACCGCATCGCGGCCACGGAAGGCACGGAAGGCCGCGCCCGGTTCGCGGCTGTTGCCCACCGAGAGTATGCAGTCGACCAGGCGCTGCGCCACCCCGGCGTCGAAGGCGCTGCCGGCCTCGACAAAGGCCTCGAAGCCATCGCAGTCCAGCACCTCGGCCCAGAGGTAGACGTAGTAGCCGGCCGCATAGCCGCTGCTGGAGAACAGATGCTGGAAATGCGCCAGGCGGTGGTTCATGCCGATCGCGGCCGGCAGGCCGGCCGCACGCATGGTCTCGGCCTCGAAGGCCGTGATGTCCGGCCCCTCGGCGCCGCCCAGCGAGTGGGCAGCCAGGTCGACGATGGCGGAGGCGCAATAACGCACCGTCTCGTAGCCCTGGTTGAAATGCTCGGCCGCCTTGAGCTTGGCCAGCAGCGCATCGGGGATGGTCTCGCCGGTCTTGACATGGCGCGCATGCTTCTTCAGCACCTCGGGCTCGGCCATCCAATGCTCGAAGATCTGCGAGGGCAGCTCGACAAAATCGCGCAGCACCTGGGTGCCGGAGAGGCGCTCGAACTCCACATCCGACAGCAGGCCGTGCAGGCCATGGCCGAACTCGTGGAACAGCGTGCGCACGTCGTCAAAGCTCAGCAGCGTGGGCTCGCCGGCCGCGCCCTTGGCGAAGTTGTTGTTGTTGAGGATGATGGGCAGGGTGCGGCTGCCCTCGCCCTGCAGATTGCGCGCCTGCCAGCGCAGCGCATTCATCCAGGCGCCGCTGCGCTTGGTGGGGCGCGCGAAGTTGTCGTGCAGGAACACGCCGCGCAGTTCGCCGGCGGCGTTCTGCACCTCGTAGACCCGCACATCCGGGTGGTAGGCCACCACCTCGGGCCGATGCACGAAGCGCAGGCCGAACAGGCGCTGGGCGCAATCGAACAGCGCCTGCACCATCGCATCCAGCGCGAAGAAGGGCTTGACCTGGGCATCGTCCAGCTCGTAGCGCACCTGGCGCACCTTCTCGGCGTAGTAGCGCCAGTCCCAGGCTTCCAGGCCATGGGCATGGCCCAGCGCCGCCATCTCGCCCTCCAGCAGCTCGCGCTCGCGCTGGGCCGCAGCCTTGGCGGGCTCCCACACCTGGTCCAGCAGGCCCTGCACCGCGGCGCGGCTGCCGGCCATGGTGTCGGCCAGCGCGTAGTCGGCATAGCAGGCATGGCCATGCAGGCGCGCCTGCTCGTTGCGCAGGCTCAGGATCTCGCGCGCGATGGCCCGGTTGTCGGTGGCGCCGTCGTTCTCGCCGCGGCTGGTCCAGGCGCGCCAGGCCTGCTCGCGCAGGTCGCGGCGCTCGCTGAAGCTGAGGAAGGGCACGATCAGCGAGCGCGACAGCGTGATCGCGTACAGGCCCGCATCGAGGCCGCGGTCCAGCGCCGCCTGGCTGGCGCTGGCGCGCACGAAGTCGGGCAGGCCGGCCAGCTCGGCATCGCTGCGCAGCAGCAGCTGGTAGCCGTTCTCGTCGGCCAGCACGTTCTGCGCGAACTGGGTGTTGAGCTCGGCCAGGCGCTCCATCACCTGGGCATAGCGCTGTTGCTCGGCCGGGGCCAGGCGGGCGCCGGCGCGCACGAAGTCCAGGTGCACGCGCTCCAGCAGGCGCAGCTGCTCGGGGCTCAGGCCCAGCGCGGCGCGCTGCTGGTAGAGCGCATCGACGCGCCGGAACAGCCCGGCATGCATGTAGACGGCGCTGTTGTGCGCCGCCAGCGGTGCGGCCAGGGCGCGCTGGGCGGCCTGCAGCTCGGGTGAGGTGGCCGAGGCCGACAGGGTGTAGAACGCATGTTCCAGCGCCGCCAGCAGGCGACCGCTGCGGTCAAAGGCCGCCAGGGTGTTGGCAAAGCTGGGCGCCTGCGCTTGCGCGGCGATGGCGTCGAGCTCGGCGCGATGCGATCGCAGCGCGGCCTCGAAGGCGGGGGCGAAATGCGCCGCCTCGATCTGTGCGAAGGGGGGCAGGCCGTAGGGAGTGTTCCAGGTTTGCAGCAGAGGGTTGCTTGTCGTCATGGCAGGTCCGGTGATGGCGCCGTTGATTGTAAAAACGGCGCCTGCCCCGGGTGGGGGCGGCGCCGTTGTCTGTGCGAGCTGCAAGCCCGCGCTCGCGACTTACTTCATTTCCTTCTTGATGGCGATCTCGTCCGCCTCGTCATAGGCCTTGTTGGCGCAGGACTTCTTCCACTCGTCGTGCTTGTCGAAGTAGTTGTCGACACGGGTGGACAACTCGTCCTTGGCCTTGTTGTGGGCCTCGACCTTGGTGTCGAAGCTCTTGCGCTCGGCCAGATAGGCGTCCTTGGACTTGTTGTGCGCCTCGATGCGCTCGTTCAAGGCATTCGCCATGGCCATGTACTCGTCCTGCTTGGCCTTGAGCTCGGCCTTCTCCAGCTTGGAGGCCTGCGCGGTGATGTCGGCATGCATCTTCAGCAGCGCGTCCTGCTCGGCCTTAATCGCGTTCACGTTGGCGGCCAGCACTTCTTCCTTCTTGGGGAATTCGTTCTTGGCGGCCAGCAGGGCTTCGCGCTCGGCCTTCTGCTCGGCCTCGACGACCTTGATCGCCTTGGCCTCTTCGTCGTTGGCGGCCTGGGACTTCATGCAGGCACGCAGCTCGTCGCGCGTCATCAGCACCTGCTTGGGCTTCTCCACGACCGGTTTGCTGACCTTGTTGTTCTTGGGGTCGACCTTGGCGTTGGGGTTGACCGTCTGGGCCTGCGCCAGGACGGGCACCAGGGCGGCGAGGCAGACGGAGAGAAGCAGTCGTTTCATGGCAGAACTCTAGCGTGGGCAAAGGCGGCAATCATGCCACGAGGCGCGGCCAAGGATAATCCGCAGCTTTCCTCATCCGGCATTCCCCATGGCAATCAAGGCCACCATCTACAAAGCCACGCTGCAGATCTCCGACATGGACCGCCATGTCTATGGTGAACATGGCCTGACCATCGCCCGCCACCCTTCCGAAACCGACGAGCGCATGATGCAGCGCGTGCTGGCCTTTGCCATGCACCTGCCGGCCGACGATCTGCAGGGCAAGCTGGAATTCAGCAAGGGCCTGTCCGATGTTGACGAGCCCGAGCTCTGGCAGCGCGACCTGACCGGCGAGGTGGTGCACTGGATCGACCTGGGCCAGCCCGATGAGCGCCGCATCCGCCAGGCCTGCGGCAAGGCGCAGCGCGTCACCGTCATCAGCTATGCCAGCAGCACCCCGGTGTGGTGGGCCGGCATCGAGAACAAGCTGACCCGCCTGCCCAAGCTGGCGGTCTGGCAGATCCCCGCCGAGCAGAGCCAGGCCCTGGCCGCGCTGGCCGAGCGCGGCATGCAGCTGCAGATCAGCATCCAGGACGGTGCCGTCTATGTCTCCACCGAGAAGGGCTCGGTGGAGATCAGCCCGCTGTGCCTGCGCGCGGCCACTGCCTAGGGCGCATAAAGCCACCATGGCCATCGACAGCACGCCCACCGACCCGCATGCCTGGCTCGAGGAGGTGCTGGCGCCGGCCGCACTGGACTGGGTACGTGCGCACAACGCCCGCACCCAGCAGCAGCTCGAGGCCACGCCGCGCTACCCGCACCTGCGCCGGGACTTGCTGGCGATCCTCAACGCCAGCGACCGCATCCCCGGCGTGATGCGCATGGGCCCCTGGCTCTACAACCTCTGGCAGGACGAGCAGCACAAGCGCGGCCTGTGGCGCCGCACCAGCCTGGCCGAGTACCGCAAGCCCGAGCCGGCCTGGGAGACCGTGCTGGACCTCGACGCGCTCGGCGCGGCCGAGCAGGAAAGCTGGGTCTTCCAGGGCGCCCAGGGCCTGGCGCCCGACTACCGGCGCTGCCTGCTGACGCTCTCGCGCGGCGGTGCGGATGCCAGCGTGGTGCGCGAATTCGATACCGTCGACAAGCGCTTTGTGGCCGGCGGCTTCGAGCTGCCCGAGGCCAAGAGCGCGCTCGAATGGGCGGACGCCGACAGCGTCTATGTGGGCACCGATTTCGGCCCCGGCAGCCTCACCGATTCGGGCTATCCGCGCGTCATCAAGCGCTGGCAGCGCGGCACGCCGCTGAGCGCCGCCCGTACCGTCTTCGAGGGCGAGCGCAGCGATGTGGCGGTATCGGTGCATGTCGAGCGCACGCCCGGTCATGCGCGCACCCTGTTCACCCGCGCCATCGATTTCTACCACCAGACCGAGTTCCTGCTGCAGGACGGCCAGTTGCTGGCGCTGGACCTGCCCAGCGATGCGCAGCTCTGCTTCTGGGGCCCTCGCCTGCTGGTGGAGCCGCGCAGCGACTGGACGGTGGGCGGCCAGACTTTTGCCGCCGGCTCGCTGCTGCTCACCGATGCGGCGGCCTTTCTGAACGGAGCGCGCCGGTTCCAGGCGCTCTTCACGCCCGGCCCGGCGCGCGCCCTGGCCGGCTACACCACCACGCGCCAGCACCTGCTGCTGAACATCAGCGAGAACGTTGCCAGCCGGCTGGAGGAATGGAGCTTTGCCGACCCGGCCGCGCCCCGGCTGCGGGCGGTCCAGGCCCCCTTCCCCGGCACGCTGAACCTGGCCAGCCTGCACGATGAGGAGCTGGCTGATGACGATCTGGCCGACGCCTATTTCGTCCATTACGCCGACTTCTTCACCCCCGACACCCTCTACCTCGCCAGCGCCGGGAGCGACGCGCGCGAGCTGCTGAAGCAGCGCGAGCCGCAGTTCGATGCCGACGGCATGCGCGCAGAACAGCATTTCGCCCGCAGCCGCGACGGCACCCGCGTGCCCTATTTCGTGGTCTGGCCCAGCGGCGCCCGGGCCGACGGCGGCAACCCCACTCTGCTCTATGGCTATGGCGGCTTCGAGATCTCCATGCAACCCGGCTACTCGGGCGGCCGCGGGCGCGCCTGGCTGGCCGAGGGCGGCGTGTTCGTGCTGGCGAATATCCGCGGCGGTGGCGAGTTCGGCCCGGCCTGGCACCAGGCCGCCATCAAGGCCGGCAAGCAGCGCAGCTTCGACGACTTCATCGCCGTGGCCGAGGACCTGATCGCCCGCCGCATCACCAGCCCCCGGCACCTGGGCATCATGGGCGGCAGCAATGGCGGCCTGCTGGTCGGCGCGAGCTTTGTGCAACGGCCCGAGCTCTTCAATGCGGTGGTCTGCCAGGTGCCGCTGCTGGACATGCGCCGCTATCACCGGCTGCTGGCCGGCGCCTCCTGGATGGCCGAGTACGGCGACCCCGATCAGGCCGCCGAATGGGCCTTCATCTCCGCCTACAGCCCCTACCAGAACCTCAAGCCGGGCCTGCCCTACCCCAAGCCCCTGTTCACCACCTCGACGCGCGACGACCGCGTGCACCCGGGCCATGCCCGCAAGATGGTGGCGCGCCTGAGCGAGCTGGGCCACGCGGTGCTGTACTACGAGAACATCGAGGGTGGCCATGGCGGCGCGGCCGACAACGAGCAGCGCGCCAGCCTGCAGGCGCTGGAATACAGCTATCTCTGGCAGCAGTTGGCCTAGCGCTGAGGGCCAGGTCTTGACACACAATGGCGGCCACGCCCACAAGGAGCCCGCCATGTCGCTCAACAAAACCATTGCCGCCGCGGCCCTGCTCGCGCTGAGTCTCGGTGCCCAGGCCGCCTTCCCCGACAAGCCGGTGAAGATCATCATCGGCTTCCCCGCCGGCGGGCCGCTGGACGCCCATGCCCGCCTGATGACCGACCGCCTGCAGGCCCTGCTGGGCCAGCCGGTGATCGTGGACTACAAGGCCGGCGCCGGCGGCAGCGTGGGGGCCGAATTCGTGGCCAAGTCGCCCGCCGACGGCTACACCCTGCTGCTGGCCAATACCGGCACGATGGTGATCAACCCGGCGCTCTATGCCAAGCTGGGCTACAGCACGCTGAAGGACTTCGCACCGGTGGCGCGCACCGCCCAGCAGCCGCTGGCCATGGTGGTGCACCCCGGGGTCGAGGCCAAGACGCTGGGCGAGTTCATCGCGCTGGCGCGCAAGAACCCCGGCAAGCTCAACTACGGCTCGGCCGGCAACGGCGGCATCTCGCACCTGGTGCCCGAGATGTTCAAGCAGGCCACCGGCATCTTCATGGTGCACATCCCCTACCGCGGCAGCGCGCCGGCCTTCACCGACCTGATGGGCGGCCAGGTGCAGTTCATGGCCGAATCGATCCCGCAGGCAGCCAGCTATGCCAAGCAGGGCCGCGTGCGCGCCCTGGCCGTCACCGGCGCCAAGCGCAACCCGGCCCTGCCGGAGGTGCCCACCATGGCCGAGGCCGGTGTGAAGGACTTCGAGGTGGTGGGCTTCTACGGCATCCTGGCGCCGGCCGGCACGCCCAAGGACGTGGTGGCGAAGCTGGGCGAGGCCTTCCGCCAGACCCTGGACACGGCCGAGATCCGCAACAAGATGGTGAGCCAGGGCGCCGACCCGGCCTTCCTCGGCCCGGACGCCTTCACGGCGCAGTTGCAGCGCGAGCTGCCGCGCTGGGCCGACGCGGTGAAGCGCTCCGGCGCCAAGGTGGACTGATGGCGCTGCAGATCCGGCACGACGCGGCGGCCCGTCAGTTCTGGGCCGAACCCTTGCCCGGCCAGCGCTGCGAGCTGGACTATCTGCTGCGCCCCGGCCAGGTGGTGTTCCACCACACCGGCGTGCCGCGCGCGCTGGAGGGCCGCGGCTTGGCGGCGCAGCTGGTCGCGCATGGCCTCGCCTGGGCGCGCGCGCAGGGCCTGAAGGTCGTGCCCAGCTGCAGCTATGTCGACGCCTTCATGCGCCGCCACCCGGAGTGGCAGGATCTGCGCGCCTGAACTCAGGCGCGCGGCCGGCGCCGCGGCAGCGACAGCGCGAACAGACCCAGCGCGGCCAACAGCACCGTCGACGGCTCGGGCAGCGCCTGCATCGACGTGACATGGCCAATCACATAGCCATAGTCGCCGCAGCCATCCACCTGGGCGTTCGGGTCATGGTCGTAGCGGCACACATAGAACTGGTTCACAAACAGCTTGCTGACATCGAAGGCCTGCGTGGGCATGAGGTCGCCAAGAACCGTCAGCAGACTCAGGTCCAGCGAGCGCATGATCAGGCTGGCGTTCATGTCGATGTTGCGGCCGGTCACCTGGTCATTGAACTGGTCGGTCAAGCCGAAGGAAACGCCGTCGACCTGGTCGGTGTTGGGCGGTTCGGGCGCGAAGTAGCCATCGCGCACGATGATGTCCTGTTGCACATCGTTGCCGAACGTCGCGTCGACCGCCCCGGACTTGACGGACATGCCCAGCGAGTTGTTGAAGAAGTTGTAGCGGTAGCCGCTGCCGTCCTTGGGATCCAGCAGCTTGTTGCGCAGCGCCTGCGCACTGTCGAAGCTGACCGTCAGCTCGAAGGTTCGCCCAACCGCGATGTCGGCGTTCAGATCGGCCCAGTTGGTGCGATTCACCTCGTCAAACACGCCCGAGAACAGCCATCTGACGGGCGTCGCCTGCGCCGGCGCAGTGGCCAGCAGGGTGACGCCAAGCAAGAGCCCAATGACGTTGCGACGCATAGTCGTTCTCCTTGAAGCAGGACAAGGAAGGCATGCCGAAAGTAACGGCCCGATGGACGATAGCACCGCGCCCAAGGCTGCACACCCCGCGTTCGCGGGTCTCGAAAACACGCATGGAAGCGGCGCCCTGGCGCGGGCGGCTGCGTCCTAGCGCACGGCCGGCGTGCTCGACAGCAGGCGGCTGACATCCTGGCGAAAGCGCTCGAAGTCGAGCGGCTTGGTCCAGTAGTCGAGCGCACCCGCCGCCCGCGCCGCCTGCGCATCCTCGGCCGCGGCGCTGGCCGAGAGCGCCACCACCCGCAGGCCGGCGCTGGCGGGGTCGGCGCGCAGGGCCTGCAGCACCTGCTCGCCGCTGCCATCGGGCAAGCGCATGTCCAGCAGGATCAGATCGGGCGCGCAGCTGCGTGCCAGGCGCAGGCCCTCGGCGACGCTCTCGGCCTTGAGCAGTTCCACATCGGGCCAGGCCAGCAGCAGCTGCTCCACCAGCAGCATATTGACCTCGTTGTCCTCGATGCACAGCACGCGCCCGCGGGGCAGTGCCGCGGCGCCGGGCTCGGCCAGGGGCAGGCTCACGCTGAACGCGCTGCCCTCACCCAGGCGGCTCTGCACGGCGATCTCGCCGCCCATCATCTGCAGCAACTGCCGCGTCAACGCCAGACCGATGCCGGTGCCCTGGATGGCGCTGTGCTCGCGGCCCAGGCGGTTGAAGGGTTCGAACAGATGCGTTTGCTGCTCGGCACTGAGCCCCAGGCCCGTGTCGCTGACGGTGATGCGGGCCCGGCCGTCCGGCGCGTCGAGCTCGAGCCGCAGCTCGCCCTGCTCTCGGTTGTACTTGATGGCATTGCTGAGCAGGTTCAGCACCACCTGGCGCAGGCGCACCGGATCGCCCTGCACGCGCAGGTCGGCGCTGCTGCGAAAGCGCGGCTCGGCGCGCAGGCCGCGCGCCAGCGCCAGCGGCAGGCTCATCTCCCAGGCCTCGTCCAGCACCGCGCGCAGCGAGACCTCGCTGACGCGCAGCGCCACCCGCCCGGCCTCGATGCGCGAGACGTCCAGCACATCGTCGATCAGCTCGGTGAGGTGCCAGCCGGCGCGTTCGATATGGTCCAGATGCCGATGCGGCGTGCCCTGCTGCTGCGGCAGCTCGGCGCGCAGCAGCTGGGCAAAGCCCAGCACCGCGTTCAGCGGCGTGCGCAGCTCATGGCTCATGCGCGAGAGGAAATCGGTCTTGGCACGGTTGGCCGCCTCGGCCACCGCCTGGGCCTGGCGCGCCTGCTCGGCCAGCTGAGCCTGGTTGAGCTCGCGCATCACGCGGCGCACCGCATGGCGCTGCCAATGCTGGTGCACGCGCACATTCAGGCCCAGGCCGGGCAGGGCCAGCGCGGCCCAGACCCAGGCCTGCTCGGGCATCTGCAGCATGGCCAGGGCGGCCATGGCCAGCAGCGGCAGGGAGGTCAGCAGCAGGGACAGGCGCGCGGTGGGCACGGCGGCACGCCGCACGCGCAGGCGCCGGCCTCGGAACAGTGGCATGTCAGGGCACTCGGGGCTTCTATTTCAACAGCCGGCATTGCACCCGCATGCGCCGCCCGGCGTCTTAATCAAGATCAAGGGCGGCGATAGAAAAGCTCAGGAAGGCTCGCGCTCCTGCAGCAAACGCCACATCACCTTGCCCGAGCCCGACTTGGGCAGGCTGTCGGCGAACTCGATGATGCGCGGCACCTTGTAGGCCGCCATATGCTCGCGCGACCAGGCGATGATGTCCTCGGGCGTGGTCTTGCCCCTGGCCTCGGCGCGCAGCACCACCACCGCCTTGACGGTCTCGCCGCGATAGGCATCGCGCGCCGCGATGATGCAGGCCTCCTGCACCGCGGGATTCTTGTAGAGCAGCAGCTCCACCTCGGAGGGCCAGACCTTGTAGCCGCTCGCATTGATCATGCGCTTGAGGCGGTCGGTGATGAAGAAATAGCCTTCCTCGTCCATGCGCCCCAGATCGCCGGTGCGGAAGAAGCGCTTGCCCTCGCGCTCGATGAAGGCGGCGGCCGTGGCCTCCGGCTGGTGCCAATAGCCCTTGAACACCATCGGTCCACTGGTGATGATCTCGCCCACCTCGCCGATCGGCAGCTCCTCCAGCGTGACCGGGTCGATGATGCGCGAATCGACGCCGAAGATCGGTATGCCCAGGCATTGCAGCTTGGCGCGCTCGGGCGGGTTGCCATGCGAGGGCGCAGCGGTCTCGGTGAGGCCATAGCCCTCGGCGAAGGTGAGGCCGAACTCGCGCTGCAGGCGCTCGGCCACCGCCTGCGGCATCGCCGCGCCACCACCGCTCAGATAGCGCAGGCTGGAGAGGTCGAAGCGCTGGTAGTTGGGGCTGCCGAACAGGTCGATGATCATGGTCGGGATGCAGGTCCAGTGCGTGACCTTGTGCCGCGAGATCAGCTGGCCGGCGAGCTCGCGCTCCCAGCGCGGCATGATGACGATGCTCATGCCCAGGAACACCGGGCCCAGCACGCCGTAGAGCAGGCCGGTGATGTGGAACATCGGCACCACCGCCAGGCAGATCGCCTCGGCCGAGGCATAGCCCCATTGGCCACCGCCGCAGGTGTTGGCCATCAGCGTGCGGTTGCTGTGCATGCAGCCCTTGGGCAGGCCGGTGGTGCCCGAGGTATAGGGCAGCAGGGCCAGATCGTCGGATTTCGCCTGATGCGGGCCGGGCTGCAGGCCGGCGGCCAGCGCCTCCATCCAGCGCACCACGCCAGCCGGCAGGGCCGGCTCGGCCATCAGCCATTGGCGCATCGCCTCCGGCATGCCGGCGGCCGGCCCGCCCGCCGGCAGGGCATCGGCATAACGGGTGACCAGCATGGCCGGCAGGCGCCGCTCGGGCGGCAGGGCGGCATTGGCCGCGGCCACCACGTCCACCAGGTCGGCGCTGCAGATCACCAGCTTGGTCTGGGGATCGGTGATGTAGTGGCCGAACTCCTCGGCGCGGTTCATCGGATTCACCGGCACCACCACCGCGTTGGCGCGGTTGACCGCGTAGAAGGCGACCAGGAACTGCGGGCAGTTCTGCATGAAGAGGGCCACGCGGTCGCCCGCCCCCACCCCTTGCGCCTGCAGCCAGCCGGCCAGGGCCAGGGCTTCGTCATGCAGCTCGCGGTAGCTCTTGACCGCGCCGCAATACAGCGTGGCCGGCTTGTGCGGATAGCGTTGCGCCGCCACCTCGAGGTTGAACCACAGCGAGGTCTCGGGGATCTCCAGCTCCAGGGGCAGGCGCTTTGGCCAATGGCTGCGTTGGGCGATCTGCTGGGGGCTTGCGGTCTCTGCGCTCATGGGGGTTTGTCTCCTGTTTACGCGCATCTTCCACGGCCGCGCGCCCCCTGCCTGTCTCAGCAGCGACACGCCCGGCCGAGCGCAGCGGCCGGGTGATTTCAAATTTGACAGAAAATACCCGTCCAGCAGGGCCCATGTCGCGGCCCAACCTCTCCGAGCCTCCATGTCAACCATTCTTCAGCACATCCCCGCCGGCCAGAAGGTCGGTATCGCCTTCTCCGGCGGCCTGGACACCAGCGCGGCCCTGCACTGGATGCGCAACAAGGGCGCCATCCCCTACGCCTATACCGCCAATCTGGGCCAGCCCGACGAGCCGGACTACGACGAGATCCCGCGCAAGGCCATGCAGTACGGTGCCGAGAAGGCGGTGCTGGTGGACTGCCGCGCCCAGCTGGTGCATGAGGGCATCGCCGCGCTGCAAAGCGGCGCCTTCCACATCAGCACCGCCGGCGTGACCTACTTCAACACCACGCCGATCGGCCGTGCCGTCACCGGCACCATGCTGGTGGCCGCGATGAAGGAAGACGATGTCAACATCTGGGGCGATGGCTCCACCTTCAAGGGCAACGACATCGAGCGCTTCTACCGCTACGGCCTGCTCACCAACCCGGCGCTGAAGATCTACAAGCCCTGGCTGGACCAGACCTTCATCGACGAGCTGGGCGGCCGCGCCGAGATGTCGGCCTTCATGAGCAAGGCCGGCTTCGGCTACAAGATGTCGGCCGAGAAGGCCTACTCCACCGATTCCAACCTGCTGGGCGCCACCCACGAGGCAAAGGACCTGGAGCACCTCAACTCGGGCATCAAGATCGTCAACCCCATCATGGGCGTAGCCTTCTGGCGCGAGGACGTGGCGATCAAGGCCGAGGAGGTCTCGGTGCGCTTCGAGGAGGGCATGCCGGTCGCGCTCAACGGCGTCGAGTACAGCGACCCGGTGGCCCTGCTGCTGGAAGCCAACCGCATCGGCGGCCGCCATGGCCTGGGCATGAGCGACCAGATCGAGAACCGCATCATCGAGGCCAAGAGCCGCGGCATCTACGAGGCCCCTGGCCTGGCCCTGCTCTTCATCGCCTACGAGCGCCTGGTGACCGGCATCCACAACGAGGACACCATCGAGCAGTACCGCGAGAGCGGCCGCAAGCTCGGCCGCCTGCTCTACCAGGGCCGCTGGTTCGACCCGCAGGCCATCATGCTGCGCGAGGCCGCGCAGCGCTGGGTGGCGCGCGCCGTCACCGGCGAGGTGGTGCTGGAGCTGCGCCGCGGCAACGACTACTCGCTGCTGGACACGCGCAGCCCCAACCTGACCTACCAGCCCGAGCGGCTTTCGATGGAGAAGGTCGAGGACGCACCGTTCTCGCCGGCCGACCGCATCGGCCAGCTGACCATGCGCAACCTCGACATCGTCGACACGCGCGCCAAGCTGGCCACCTATGCCCAGGTCGGCCTGCTGGCGCCCGGCTCGGCCAGCGCCCTGCCCCAGCTCAAGCACGACGACAAGGCGTGAGCCTCGTGCGGCGCGCGCTGTTGACCCTGGCGGCCTCGCTGTGCCTGCCCGTCTGGGCGCTGGATGCGCCCAGCGGGCCGGTGGTGCTGAGCATCGCGGGCACGCTGCAGCAGCCCAACCGGGACGGCCGCGCGCTGTTCGACATGGCCATGCTGGAGCGCCTGCCCCAGCACAGCTTCACGACCAAGACGCCCTGGTACCCGGCGGCGCACAAGTTCACCGGCCCCCTGCTGCGCGATGTGCTGGCGGCCGCGGGCGCGCAGGGCAAGCAGATCGAGGCGATCGCGCTCAACGACTACCGCGTCAGCATCCCGATGGACGACGCCCGGCGCTACGCCGTGATCGTGGCGCGCCTGATGGACGGCGAGCCCATGTCGCTGCGCGACAAGGGGCCGCTGTTCATCATCTACCCCTTCGATGTCGAGCCGGTGCTGCGCAACAGCATCTACTACAGCCGCTCGGCCTGGCAGCTCAAAGCCCTGGAAGTGCGCTGAGTGCCCGCGACCCCGCAGCGCCGCCGCTGGCGCCTCCTGCTGGCCGCCATGGGCGGCCTGTTGGCGCTGGCCTTCGCGGCCGTGGGCCTGCTGCAGACGCGCCAGTACGAGCTGCTCAACGCCACGCACCGCTACCAGGACGATTACCTGGTCTGGAGCCTGTTCCAGTACGAGGTGGAATTCCTGCGCCTGCGCCTGTTGCTGGAGCAGGCCGCCAGCGCCGCGCCCACGGTGGACCCGGAGCAGGTCGAGCAGCGCTACGAGATCTTCGTCAGCCGCCTCAAGCTGATCGAGGGCGAACATGCCACCAAGGTGCTGGCCAACCATCCGCATTACCGCGCCACCGTGGAGCGCAGCCTGCAGTTCGTCGACTGGGCCGACAAGCTGCCGCTCAACGCCCGCTATGTGCGCGAGCATGCCGAGCAGCTGCGCGAGGTGCAGGCGCGCATGGAGCTGCTGGCCGCGCCGATCCGTGAACTCTCGCTGACCGCCTCGCACCATGTGGCGGCCCAGGTCACCGAGCGCAACCAGATGGTGCAGGACCAGAGCCGGCTGAGCCTCTGGCTGACCCTGCTGCAATGCGGGCTGACGCTGGGCTTCGCCTGGGTGATCGTGCGGCAGTTCCGGCGCCTGGACCATTACGCCCATGAACAGGAGACGCTGGCCGAGCATCTGCAGTCGGCGCAGCGCCAGGCCGAGGCCGGTAGCCGCGCCAAGAGCGCCTTCCTGGCCAACATGAGCCATGAGCTGCGCACGCCCATGCATGGCCTGCTGGGCATGCTGGGCCTGCTGCGCGATTCGCCGCTGAGCGCGCCGCAGCAAGCCCATCTGCAGGCGGCGCAGGACTCCGCCAAGCATTTGCTGGCGGTGCTGAACGACATCCTCGACGTCTCCAAGATGGAGGCCGGCGAACTGAGCATCCAGCCCGAGCCGATCCGCCTGGCGGCGCTGCTGCGCGAGCTGGAGGAGCTGAGCGCGCCGCAGGCACGCGCCAAGGGGCTGGAACTGACGCTGCAGATCGGCTCCGAGCTGCCGGACTGGGTGCTGGCCGACCCGACCCGGTTGCGCCAGATCCTCTTGAACCTGATCAGCAACGCCATCAAGTTCTCCGAGCGCGGCCGCGTCGGCCTGCGCCTGAGCCGCGAGGTCGATGCGCTGGGCCTGGAGCTGCTGCGCTTCGAGGTCAGCGACACCGGCATCGGCATGGACGCCGGCACCCAGGCGCGGCTGTTCCAGCGCTTCAGCCAGGGCGATGCCAAGCGCTCGCGCCGCTTCGGCGGCGCCGGCCTGGGGCTGGAGATTTCGCGCAATCTGGCGCGCGCCATGGGGGGCGACATCCACGTCAGCAGCAGCCTGGGCCTGGGTTCGGTGTTCACGCTGGAGCTGCGCCTGCCGGCCTGCGCGGCGCCGCTGCCGGCCTCCGCGGCCATCGCCGCGCCGGCCCAGCCCGCGCAAGCGCCGCGCCCGCTGCACATCCTGGTATCGGAAGACAACGCCACCAACCGCGCCTTCCTGGAGGCGGTGCTGAGCCGCCTGGGCCACCGCGCCGAGTTCTGCGAGAACGGCTTCGACGCGCTGCAGCAGCTGCGCGCGCAGGACTTCGATCTGGTGCTGATGGACCTGCACACGCCGATGATGGACGGCTTCCAGGCGGCGCGCCTGATGCGTGGCCTGCCGGCGCCCAAATGCGATGTGCGCATCGTCGCGCTCTCGGCCGACGCCTTCGAGGAATCGCGCCAGCGCGCGATCGCCTCGGGCATGGACGGCTTCCTGGCCAAGCCGGTCAGCATGGAGGCGCTGGCGCGCTTCCTGGGTGATGCAGCCGGCGATGCGGCGGGGGATGCGGCGGCCAGCGCCCAAGCGGCAAGGCCCGAGGCCGCGGGCGTCGACATCGACATGGCCGCCATCAGCACGCTGCGCCAAAGCCTGTCGGACGCCACGCTGCAGCATCTGTTCCGCACCTTCCTGGGCAGCGTGCCGAAGTTCGAGGCGGCGCTGCGCGCGGCGCTCGAGAGCGGCAGCGCCGAGGCGCTCTACCAGTCGGCCCACAGCATCAAGGGTGCGGCCGCCAATCTGGGCCTGCGCTTTGCCGCCGCGCCGGCGCTGGCGCTGGAGCTGGCGGCCAAGCAGGGTGCCACCGACCAGGCCGGCCTGCGCCAGCTCACCGAGACCCTGCTTCAGCAGCTGACGGCCAGCGCCGCCACCCTGCAGCGCCACCAATTGCTCGGTTAGCGCGGCGCAGCGCAGCTCAGAGCACGATGGGCTCGGGCTCGAGCCGGATGCCGAAGCGCCCGTAGACGCTCTCCTGGATGGCGCGCGCCAGCGTCACCACCTCGGCGCCACGCGCCTCGCCGCGGTTCACCAGCACCAGGGCCTGCTTCTCGTACACGCCCGCGCCGCCCACCGACTTGCCCTTCCAGCCGCAGGCGTCGATGAGCCAGCCGGCCGCCAGCTTCACGCTGCCGTCGGCCATCGGGTAATGCACGATATGGGGGTCGCGGCCGATGATGTCGCGGCATTGCTCGGCGCTCACCACCGGGTTCTTGAAGAAGCTGCCGGCATTGCCGATGCGCGCCGGGTCGGGCAGCTTGGCGCGCCGGATCTCGCACACCCAGGTGAAGATCTGCGCCGCCGTCGGCGCGCTGATGCCGCTCTCCTGCATCTTGCGCTCCAGGTCCAGATAGCCCAGCACCGGCTGCCAGGGCTTGGGGCAGCGCAACCGCACCTTGGTGATGACGCTCTTGCCCGCCAGGCCGCCAAAGCCGCTCTGCTTGAAGACGCTGTCGCGATAACCGAAGCGGCAGACGCTGGCGGGCAGCAGCGCCGGCCGGCCCGTCACCAGGTCGATCACCTGCACGCTGTCCAGCCGGTCCTTCAGCTCCACCCCATAGGCGCCGATGTTCTGCACCGGCGCCGCACCCACCGTGCCAGGGATCAGGGCCAGATTCTCGAGCCCCGGATAACCCTGCTCGATCGCCCATTGCACCGCCTCATGCCAGAGCACGCCCGCGCCAGCCTCGATAATCCAGGCGTCTTCACGTTCTTCCAGCAGGCGCAAGCCGGGAATCTCCATCTTCAACACCACGGCGGTGACATCGCGCGTCAGCACGATATTGCTGCCGCCGCCCAGCACGAACTTGGGCGAGCGCCCCAGTTCGGGGTGATCGACCACGCGGCGCACATCGGCTTCACTGCGGATGCGCACCAGGCGCGCGGCGAGCGCGGGCAGTCCGAAGCTGTTGTAGGGCTTCAGATTGACATCGCGCTCGATGTCGAGCGCCGGCGAGCCGGGTATGGGGGGATTTACAGCTTGTTCCTGCATGGCAGAATTTTCCCAGATCGAGGGGCACGAAACCGGCCCCTTCCCTTTCGCAGAGAAAAAACAGCATGCCCAGCTTTGACACCAAGCTCGAACCCAATATGGTCAACATCGGCCATGGCGTGGACAACAGCAGCAAGGAAATCAACACCCGCTTCGACTTCAAGGGCACCAGCGCCCAGGTCGAACTGAAGGAGAAGGAAAAGGAAATCCACGCCACCGGCGACAGCGAGTTCCAGCTCGAGCAGATCGAGGTGGTGCTGTACGGCAAGCTCACCAAGCAGGGCGTGGTGATCAGCTTCCTGGAGAAGAAGGACAAGATCGAGAAGCTCGGCGGCGACAAGGTGCGCCAGGTCTACAAGATCAAGATGGGCATCGAGGCCGATCTGGCCAAGAAGCTGGTGGCCGCGGTGAAGAACAGCAAGCTCAAGGTGCAGGCCTCGATCCAGGGCGACACCGTGCGCGTGACCGGCAAGAACCGCGACGATCTGCAGACCGCGATCGCGCTGTTCAAGAAGGACTTCGCCGACGTGCCGCTGAGCTACGACAACTTCCGCGACTGAGACCCGCCATGCTGCTGCCACGTCTTGCCGCCCTGACCCTGGCGCTGCTGGCGCTTGGCAACGCCCATGCCCAGCCCAATGTCAGCCTGCAGGGCAGCCTGGGCAGCAAGGCGGCGCTGCTGATGATCGACGGCGAGGCGCGCACGCTGACGCTGGGCCAGACGGTGCGCGGCGTGCGCCTGCTGAGCCTGGAGGAAGGCCGCGCACTGGTCGAGATCGAGGGGCGGCGCGTCAGCCTGCAAATGGGCGCGGCGCAGGTGCGGCTGGGCGATGGCGCGGCCGCCGCCAACAGCGGCCGCCAGATCGTGCTCAGCTCGGGCCCGGGCGGGCACTTCACCAGCGTCGGCAGCATCAACGGCAAGAGCACGCAATTCCTGGTCGACACCGGCGCCACCAGCGTCGCCATCAGCCAGGCCGAGGCCGAGCACATGGGGCTCAAGTACCGCGACGGCCGCCGCGTGCTGACGCAGACCGCCAACGGTGCGGCGCCGGCCCATGTGGTCACGCTCAACACGGTGCGCATCGGCGATGTCGAGGTGCGCAATGTCGAGGCCATCGTCATCCCGGCGCAGATGAGCCATGTGCTGCTGGGCAACAGCTTTCTCTCGCGCTTCCAGATGAAGCGCGAGAACGATGTGCTAACCCTCGACCTGCGCTTCTGAGGCGTAGATCGCCGCCACCGGCGCCTCGCCCACCCTGGCGTAGCCGCGGTACATGCCCTCGGTATTGAAGGGCAAGGCGACCTCGCCATTCGCGGCCACGGCGATCAGACCGCCGCGACCGGCGATGGCCGGCAACTTCTCCATCACCACCCGGCGGCTCGCCTCCTGCACCGACAGCCCCAGGTATTCCATCAGGGCCGAGACATCGTGGGCGGCGCAGCTGCGCATGAAGGCCTCGCCGGTGCCGGTGCAGGAGATCGCCACCGTCGCGTCATTGGCATAGCAGCCGGCGCCGATGACGGGCGAATCGCCGACGCGGCCGACCTGCTTGTTGGTCATGCCGCCGGTGGAGGTGGCGGCCGCCAGATGGCCCTGGGCATCCAGCGCCACCGCACCCACGGTGCCGAACTTGCTTTGCTCGTCGAGCGGGCCTGAGATCGGGTCTGCCGCTGCCTGCTTGAAGGCCAGCGCCTGGCCATCGTGGTCCAGCAGCACGCCGGCCTCGGCCTGCTTGGCACGCTGCAGCTGCTCCAGGCGCAGCGGCGTGCCGAACCAGTCGGGCGCCACCTGCTCCAGGCCATGGCGCGCGGCAAAGGCATCGGCCGCCGCACCGATGAACATCAGGTGCTCGCTGTGCAGCATCACGGCGCGCGCCGCCAGCACCGGGTTGCGGGTGCGCGTGACGCCGGCCACCGCGCCCGCCCGCAGCGTGGCGCCATCCATCACGCTGGCGTCCAGCTCATGGCTGCCGGCGGCGGTGTAGACAGCGCCCTTGCCGGCATTGAAGAGCTCGCATTCCTCCAGCTGCCGCACCGCCTCCACCACCACATCCATGGCCGTGGCGCCGGCCGCAAGCCGGGCCTGGCCGTCGCCCAGGATGCGCTGCAGGGCGCCCAGGTAGGCGGCCTCCTGCTGGGGCGAACTCTTGCTGCGCAGCAGCGTGCCGGCGCCGCCGTGGATGGCCAGCACGGGCCTGGCTTGCTTGTGGGTGTTCATGAGGGTCCTGAGGGCTGCGTCAGGCCGGATTCTTCCATCCCTTGCACGCCCATGGGCTGTCTCGGCAGAGACAGCCGAAAAACGAACGACCGTGCTAAAAAGCGCCCATCAGCGAAGGAGCACGCATGGACCTGAACTTCACCACCGAGGAGCTCGCCTTCCGGGCCGAGATCCGCCAATGGGTGGCCGCAAACCTACCCGCCGACATCAGCCACAAGGTGCATAACGCGCTGCGCCTGAACAAGGACGATTTGCAGCGCTGGGCCAAGATCCTGGGCAAGCGGGGCTGGCATGGCTGGGCCTGGCCGAAACAGTTCGGCGGCCCAGGCTGGAACGCCGTGCAGCGCCATCTGTTCGAGGAGGAATGCGCGCTGGCCGGTGCGCCGCGCGTGGTGCCCTTCGGCCCGGTGATGGTGGCGCCGGTGATCATGGCCTTCGGCTCGCCCGAGCAGCAGCAGCGCCACCTGCCCGGCATCATGAGCGGCGAGGTCTGGTGGAGCCAGGGCTATAGCGAGCCGGGCTCGGGGTCGGATCTGGCGTCGGTGAAGTGCAAGGCCGAACGCCAGGGCGACAAATACATCGTCAACGGCCAGAAGACCTGGACCACGCTGGGCCAGTACGGCGACTGGATCTTCTGCCTGGTGCGCACCGACAGCAGCGGCAAGCCGCAGACCGGCATCTCCTTCCTGCTGATCGACATGAAGTCGCCCGGCGTGACCGTGCGCCCCATCATCATGCTGGACGGCGAGCATGAGGTGAACGAGGTGTTCTTCGACAACGTCGAGGTGCCGGCCGAGAACCTGGTGGGCGAGGAGAACAAGGGCTGGACCTATGCCAAGTACCTGCTGGCCCACGAGCGCACCAATATCGCCGACGTGAACCGCGGCAAGCGCGAGCTGGAGCGGCTCAAGCGCATCGCCAAGGCCGAGGGCGTCTATGAGGACGCCCGCTTCCGCGACCAGATCGCGCTGCTGGAGGTGGACATCGTCGCGCTGGAGATGATGGTGCTGCGCGTGCTGTCGGCCGAGAAAGCTGGCCGGCAGTCGCTCGACGTGGCGGGCCTGCTGAAGATCCGCGGCAGCGAGATCCAGCAGCGCTACAGCGAGCTGATGATGCTGGCCGCCGGCCCCTATGCCCTGCCCTTCATCCAGGAGGCGATGGAGGCGGGCTGGCAGGGCGACCAGGCGCTGAGCAGCCTGTGGCCGCGCGGCTCCACCCATTGCGCGCCGCTGGCCAGCCACTACTTCAACTATCGCAAGACCACCATCTACGGCGGCTCGAACGAAGTGCAACGCAATATCGTCGCGCAGACCGTGCTCGGCTGAGGAGACAGACATGGACTTTGATTTCACCGAAGACCAGGAATCGCTGCGCGACGCGGTGCGCCGCTTCGTCGACAAGGACTATGGCTTCGAGCATCGCCGCGCCACCGTGCGTGCCGGCGGCTTCTCGCGGGCCAACTGGGAGGGCCTGGCGGGCCTGGGACTGATGGGGCTGGCGGTGCCCGAGGCGCATGGCGGCATGGGCTTTGGCGCCATCGACGCGATGGTGGTGATGGAGGAGCTCGGGCGCGGCATCGTGCTGGAGCCCTATGCCCAGGCCGCGCTGATCGCGCCCGCCGTGCTGCAGCATGCCGGCGCCGAGGTGCAGGCGGCCTGGCTGCCGCGCATCGCCGCAGGCGAGGCGTTGGTGGTGCTGGCGCACCAGGAACGCAGCGCGCGCTACCGCCTGGACCAGGTGGCCACCCTGGCTGAGGGCCAGGTCTTGACGGGGGCCAAGAGCCTGGTGCCCGCCGGTGCGCATGCGGATGCCTTCATCGTGCCGGCACGCACGGCCGCCGGCATCGCGCTCTACCTGGTGGAACGCGGCGCGGCCGGCGTGGGCACGCGCCCCTACCTGCTGCAGGACGGCTCGGCCGCCGCCGAGCTGAGCCTGGACAAGGCCCCCGCCACCCTGCTGGTGCCGGCGCCGCAGGGTCTGGCGGTGCTGGAACTGGCGGCCGATATCGGCATCGCCGCGCAGGCCGCCGAGGCCGTGGGCACGATGGACAAGCTGGTGGCCATCACCGCCGAATACCTCAACACGCGCAAGCAGTTCGGCGTCGCGATCAGCAGCTTCCAGGCCCTGCGCCACCGCATGGCCGACGTGAAGATGCAGCTGGAGCTGGCGCGCTCGATGAGCTATTACGCCAGCCTCAAGCTGGGCGAGCCGGCCGAGGCGCGCCGGCGCGCGCTCTCGCAGGCCAAGCTGCAGCTGTGCCAATCGACGCGCTATGTGGGCCAGCAATGCACCCAGCTGCATGGCGGCATCGGCGTGACGGACGAGTACATCTCCAGCCACTACTTCAAGCGCCTCACCGCGATGGAGATGCAGTGGGGCGACAGCCTGCATCATCTGGGCGAGGTCAGCGCACGCATGCAGGACCAGGCCGGCGTGTTTGCCTGAGCGGCACAATCGCCGCATGGCGATAGAAACTGGCATCACCGCGGTGGCCGGCCTCAAGGTCGGCCATTTCACCGACACACGCCGCCCCACCGGTTGCACCGTGATCCTGTGCGAACAGGGCATGGTGGCCGGCGTGGACGTGCGCGGCGCCGCGCCGGGCACGCGCGAGACCGACTTGCTGCGCCCCGAGAACACCGTGGACCGGGTGCACGCCGTCCTGCTCAGCGGCGGCAGCGCCTTTGGCCTGGACGCCGCCAGCGGCGTGATGCGCTGGCTCGCCGAGCGCGGCCATGGCCTCCGGGTGGGCCCGGCCTGCGTGCCCATCGTGCCGGCGGCCGTGCTGTTCGACCTCTGGCTGGGTGATCCAGGCGTCACCCCGGATGCCGACGCCGGCTATGCCGCTTGCGAGGCCGCCCGTGCGGCGCCGCCCGCGCAGGGCAGCGTGGGCGCCGGCAGCGGCGCCAGCGTGGGCAAGTTGTTCGGCCCCGAGCGCGCCATGAAGGGCGGCATCGGCACGGCGGCGGTCTGCGTGGACGGCATCACGGTGGCCGCCATGGTGGCGGTGAACGCCATCGGCGACGTGATCGACCCGGCCACCGGCCAGCTGCTGGCGGGTGCACGCGATGCCCAGGGCCGCCTGCTCGGCAGCGCGCAGGCGATGCTGCATGGGCGGCTGCCCGCGCGCCTGCTGAACGGCAGCGCCACCACCATCGGCGTAGTGGCCACCGACGCCATGCTCGGCAAGGCGCAGGCCTGCAAGCTGGCGCAGATGTCGCATGACGGCCTGGCGCGCAGCATCAACCCGGTGCACACGCCCAGCGATGGCGACGTGATGTTTGCGCTGGCCAGCGGTGGCAGCGGGCGCAGCGCCGACCTGACCTTGCTGGGCACGCTGGCCGCCGAGGTCACGGCACAGGCCGTGCTGAATGCCGTGCGCCATGCGGTCGGCCTGCCCGGCCTGCCCGCGGCCGCCGAGCTCTCGGCGACAATCGCGCCATGAGTACGATGCGTTTGTCCCAGATCCTGTTCTCGCAAGGCTTCGGCACCCGCCGCCTGTGCGCCGGCCTGATTTATAACGGCGAGGTCAAGGTGGCCGGCGAGGTCGTCGACGACCCCGAGGCCGAGTACGAGACGGCGGGTTTCAGCTTCGAAGTCAGCGGCAAGACCTGGCCCTTTTATGAGAAGGCCCTGATCCTGCTGAACAAGCCGGCCGGCTACGAATGCTCGCAAAAGCCCAAGCATCACCCCAGCGTGATGAGCCTGCTGCCCGCCCCCCTGCGCGAACGCAATGTGCAGCCGGTGGGCCGGCTGGACGAGGACACCACGGGCCTGCTGCTGCTCACCGACGACGGCGCCCTGATCCACAAGCTCACCAGCCCCAGGCACCATGTGCCCAAGGTCTACGAGGCGCGCTGCAAGCATGAGGTCACGGACGAGCAAGTGGCGCGCCTGCTGGCCGGCGTGGAGCTGCGCGAACCTGAATCGTCAACTCCAACCAAGCCGCATCACAAGCCCGAACAGGTGCGCGCCGAAGGCGCCGAGCGCAGCGACAGCCATGGCCTGCGCCTGACCCTCATCGAGGGCAAGTACCACCAGGTCAAGCGCATGGTGGCGGCGGTGGGCAACCGCGTCGAGGGCCTGCACCGCCCGCGCTTCGGCGCCCTCAGCATCCCCGACGGGCTCAAGCCCGGCGAGTGGATCTGGATCGCGAGCCCCGCGCTGATCACGCCCTGATCAGGCCCGATGGGGGCTTTCCCGCGCGGCGCGCGCGCCACGGCCCAGGGTTGTTCCTAGGCGTCCTGTCACATTCCCTGTGTAGAAATCGCGGCTGGTAACAGGCCCGTCGCAGCGGCGCGCCTGTGCATCGCGCAGGAGCCAGGCGAAGACCATGGCCGCGCTGTTCGGGAATCATGACAATGACTGCTGAGTCCGCGAGGGACAGAGGGCAAGAGGTCAATGCCAATATCGCTGCCCAGGTCCAACTGGAGCAATTGGCCTCGCTCTATGAACTGACGTTGCTGCCCACGGCCTGCGGCGTGCTGTTCTGCATCTTGCCGCTGGTGCTGCTCTGGCAGCAGCTGCCGCAGGCACTGCTGCTGAGCTGGTTTGCCGCGCGCGCCGCGGTGGCGGCGCTGCGCTGCAGCGATGTGCTGAGCTTCCGGCGGGCCAGGCCTGGCCCCGAGCAGCTGCAGCCCTGGCGCCAGCGCTACCTGGCCCTGCTGAGCCTGGATGCGCTCACCTGGGGTGCGATGGGCTGGTATTTCCACACCCCGGCCATTCCGGAACTGGACGGCATCATCCTGGCGTCCATCATCGGGCTGGGCGCCGTGGGCATGTTCTCGCTGGGCGGGGTGACGCGCGCCCATCTGCTGTTCTCCGGCATCACGTTCGCGCCCCTGGCCCTCTACCTGGGCCTGCAGAACAGCCCGGCCGGCTGGTTCTCGCTGCTCGGGCTGGGCCTGTTCCTGGGCGTTTCGCTGTTCGAATCGCGCCGCATCGAGGCGCGCCATGCCGAGTTGCTGCGCCTGCGTTTCGAGAACGCCCATATCGCCGAGCAGCGCCGTCAGGCCCTGCAGTCGGCCGAGCATTCCAGCACCAGCAAGAGCCGCTTCGTGGCCGTGATGAGCCATGAGATCCGCACGCCGCTGAACGGCATCCTGGGCATGACCCAGTTGCTGGAGCGCTCCAGCCTGGACGCGCAACAGCGCGAACAGGTGGACATCGTGCGCCGCTCCGGCCGCCACCTGCTGACGCTGGTGAACGACATCCTGGACCTGGCGCGCATCGAATCGGGCAAGCTGGTGGTGGAGGCGCATGCGCTGGAACTGGCCGAGGCGGTGGACGACGTGTGTCGCCTGCTGGCCCAGACCGCCAAGGAAAAAGGCCTCGCCTTCGACTACCGCCTGGCGCCGGGCCTGCCGCGGCTCATCATGGGTGACGCGCCGCGCATCAAGCAGGTGCTGCACAACCTGATCGGCAACGCGATCAAGTTCACCGAGCGTGGCAGCGTCTCGGTGGAGGTGTCCACCGTGCTGGACATGCGCGCCGGTACCTTGCTGCATGTGGCCGTGCGCGATACCGGCGCCGGCATCCCCGCCGACCAGATGGAGCGCGTGTTCGCACCCTTCGAGCAGGCCGACAACACCAAGCCGCGCCAGCACGAGGGCAGCGGCCTGGGCCTGACGATTTCGCGCGAACTGGCGCGCGCCATGGGCGGCGACCTACGCTGCGCATCCATGCCCGGCCAGGGTTCGGTGTTCGAGTTCACCCTGCCCCTGCAAGCCGGCCCGGCGGCGGTGGTGCCGCCACCGCTCGCCGGCTCCCTGCCCCTGCCCACCCTGCGGGGTCGGGTCTTGTTGGTGGACGACAGCGCCGTCAATCTGCTGGTGGCGTCCACCATGCTGGAGCGCTGCGGGCTGACGGTGGACCAGGCGGAGAACGGCCGCGACGCCCTGCAGCGCATGCAGGCCACGCCCTACGACCTGGTGCTGATGGACTGCCAGATGCCGGAGATGAACGGCTTCGAGGCCACCCAGGCCTGGCGCCAGCATGAGACGCGCGAGGCCCTGCCGACGCGCACGCCCATCGTGGCGCTCACGGCCAGCGCGGTGAACAGCGATCGCGAGCGCTGCATCGAGTGCGGCATGGACGACTACCTGGTCAAACCCTTCGAGATGGACGACCTGACCACCCTGGTGCAGCACTACCTGCCCGGGCCGGCCGCGGCGCCGGCGCGGCCGGATTTCGCACCGGCTTGATGCCTGAGCGCGTCATTGCGGCCGGATAATCTCGCCCCATGCAGGTTTTCCGTGGTTTCCAACATCCTGGCATTGCCGGCGCTTGCGCGCTGACGATAGGCAATTTCGACGGCGTCCATCGCGGCCACCAGGCCATGCTGGCCCTGCTCAAGTCCGAGGCCCTGCACCGGGGCCTGCCCTCCTGCGTGCTGACCTTCGAGCCGCATCCGCGCGACTTCTTCGCCGCCAGGCTGGGCAAGCCCGAGCTGGCGCCCGCGCGCATCGCCACCCTGCGCGACAAGCTCAGCGAGCTGGAGCGCTGCGGCATCGACCAGGTGGTGGTGCTGCGCTTCGACGAGCGCCTGGCGTCCTTGAGCGCGCAAGACTTCATCCAGCGCGTGCTGCAGCAGGGCCTGGGCGCCCGCTATGTGCTGGTGGGCGACGATTTCCGTTTCGGCAGCAAGCGCCAGGGCGACTACGCCACCCTGGACGCCGCCGGGCGCCTACAGGGCTTCGACGTGGCGCGCATGATGAGCTACGAGGTGCATGGCCTGCGCGTCAGCAGCTCGGCGGTGCGCGAGGCGCTGGCCAGCGGGCAGATGGAGGCCGCGGCGCAATTGCTGGGCCGCTGCTATTCGATCTCCGGCCATGTGGTGCATGGCCAGAAGCTGGGTCGCAGGCTGGGCGAGAGCAGCGCCGGCGCGGCCGACGGTTTTCGCACCCTCAATCTGCGCTTCCCGCACAGCAAGCCGGCCGCCATGGGCATCTACGCGGTGCGTACCCATGGCCTGGCAGACCGCCCGCTGGACGGCGTCGCCTCGCTGGGCGTGCGCCCCACGATCGAGCAGGCCGGGCGCGTGCTGCTGGAGGTACATGCCTTCGACTGGCCGCCGGAACTGGGGCCCGAGGGCGCCTACGGTAAACTCGTGCGCGTGGAACTCCTGCACAAACTGCGCGATGAAGCCCGCTACGAGGGGCTGGACGCCTTGACGGCCGCGATCCGTCAGGACGAGACGCAGGCGCGCGCCTACCTGGCCAGCCATGCCGCCACCCATGCCGCCTCCCATGCCACCACGGGGCGCCAGACCACCCGCGACCGAATTTGACGCGCTGAGCCTGCCCTCAGCCCGCGTGCCGCGATCAACGCCCTGGGCACGCACCCCTCATCTCCGGTGGGCCAGCCCCGCCCCACCGTCTGCTCCGCAAAGCCTGCCATGACCGATACCAAAACGGACTACCGCGCCACCCTCAATCTGCCCGACACCCCCTTCCCGATGCGCGGCGACCTGCCCAAGCGCGAGCCGGGCTGGGTGAAGGAATGGGAGGAGCAAGGCGTCTACAAGAAGCTGCGCGACGCGCGCTGCGGCGCGCCCAAGTTCGTGCTGCACGACGGCCCGCCCTATGCCAATGGCCAGATCCACATGGGCCATGCGGTCAACAAGATCCTCAAGGACATGATCGTCAAGGCGCGCCAACTGGAAGGCTATGACGCTGCCTACATCCCCGGCTGGGATTGCCACGGCCTGCCGATCGAGAACCAGATCGAGAAGACCTACGGCCGCGGACTGCCGCGCGACGAGGTGCAAGCCAAGAGCCGCGCCTACGCCACCGAGCAGATCGACCAGCAGCGCGCGGACTTCAAGCGCCTGGGCGTGCTGGGCGACTGGGACCGCCCCTACCGCACCATGGACTTCAAGAACGAAGCCGGCGAGATCCGCGTGCTCAAGCGCTTGTTCGAGCGCGGCTTTGTCTACCGTGGCCTGAAGCCGGTGTATTGGTGCTTCGATTGCGGCTCGTCGCTGGCCGAGTTCGAGATCGAGTACGCCGACAAGCAGAGCCCGGCGGTGGACGTGGCCTTCCTGGCCGCCGAGCCGGCCAAGCTGGCGGCGGCCTTCGATCTGCCCGCCCTGAGCAAGCCCGCCTACACGGTGATCTGGACCACCACGCCCTGGACCATCCCCGCCAACCAGGCGCTCAACCTCAACCCCGAGCTGAGCTATGCCCTGGTGGACACGGCCCAGGGCATCTACCTGGTGGCCGAGGCCCTGGTGGAGAAATGCCTGGCGCGCTGGCAGCTGGAAGGCCAGGTGCTGGCCACCACGCCCGGCAAGCGCCTGGAGCTGCTGAAGTTCAAGCATCCGCTGGCCCATGTGGATGCAGGCTTCGACCGCGAGAGCCCGGTCTACCTGGCCGACTACGCCACCGCCGACGACGGTACCGGCGTGGTGCATTCGGCCCCGGCCTACGGCCTGGACGACTTCCAGAGCTGCATCTCGCATGGCCTGGCCTTCAAGGACATCCTCAACCCGGTACAGGGCAATGGCGTCTATGCGGCCGAGCTGCCGCTGTTCGCAGGCCAGCACATCTGGAAGGCCAATGCGGTGATCGCCGAGGCCCTGCAGAACGCCGGCCGCCTGCTGGCCCACAGCAAGCTGATGCACAGCTACCCGCATTGCTGGCGCCACAAGAGCCCGGTGATCTACCGCGCCGCCGCCCAGTGGTTTGTGCGCATGGATGAAGGTGACGGCGTATTCACCGTCGACAAGGCACCGCAGACCCTGCGCCAGACCGCCCTGGCCGCCATCGAGGCCACCAACTTCTACCCCGAGAACGGCCGCGTGCGCCTGCGCGACATGATCGCCGGCCGGCCCGACTGGTGCATCTCGCGCCAGCGCAGCTGGGGCGTGCCCCTGCCGATCTTCCTGCACAAGGACAGCGGCCAGCCGCACCCCCGCACCCTGGAGTTCATCGAGCGTGCCGCCGAGCTGGTGGAAGCCGGTGGCGTGGAAGCCTGGGCCAAGCTGGATCCGGCGGAGTGGTTGGGTGATGAGGCCGAGCGGTACAGCAAGGGCAGCGACATCCTGGACGTGTGGTTCGACTCCGGCTCCACCTTCCAGCATGTGCTCAAGGGCAGCCATGCCGGCGCCGCGCACGAGAACGGCCCCGAGGCCGATCTCTACCTGGAAGGCCATGATCAGCACCGCGGCTGGTTCCACTCCTCGCTGCTCATCAGCTGCGCGCTGAACGGCCGCGCGCCCTACAAGGGCCTGCTGACCCACGGTTTCACCGTGGACAGCAAGGGCCACAAGATGAGCAAGTCCAAGGGCAATGGCGTCGATCCGCAGGACACCAGCAAGAAGCTGGGCGCCGAGATCATCCGCCTGTGGGTGGCGGCCTCCGACTACTCGGGCGATATCGCCGGCGACGACAAGATCCTCGCCCGCGTGGTGGACGGCTACCGCCGCATCCGCAACACCTTGCGCTTCCTGCTGGCCAATGTCTCGGACTTCGATGCCAAGACCGACGCCCTGCCGCTGGACCAGTTGCTGGAGGTGGACCGCTACGCCCTCGCCCGCGCCAGCGCCTTCCAGGAGGAGATCCTGGCGCATTACCAGCGCTACGAATTCCACCCGGTGGTGGCCAAGCTGCAGGTCTATTGCTCCGAAGACCTGGGCGCGTTCTACCTCGACCTGCTGAAGGACCGCCTCTACACCACCGCGCCCAAGAGCCTGGCGCGCCGCTCCGCCCAGACCGCGCTGTGGCAGCTGACCCAGGCCATGCTGCGCTGGATGGCACCCTTCCTCAGCTTCACCGCCGAGGAAGCCTGGAAGGTGTTCGACGGCGGCCATGCCGATGCCAGCATCTTCACCGAAACCTACTGGAAGTTCGACAGCGCCGATGCCGCCCTGCTGGCCAAGTGGGCGCGCGTGCGCGAGATCCGCGAGGCGGTCAACAAGGCCATCGAGGATGTGCGCAGCGCCGGCGGCGTGGGTTCATCGCTGCAGGCCGAAGTGGCGCTGGGCGTCAACGCGCAAGACCTGGCCCTGCTGCAAAGCCTGGGCGAGGATCTGAAGTTCGTGCTCATCACCTCGGCCGCCACGGTCACCCTGGCCGACGAGCTGAGCGTCGCGGTCACCCCCTCCGGCCATGCGAAGTGCGAGCGCTGCTGGCATTACCGGGCCGACGTGGGTATCAGCCCGGCGCACCCTACCATTTGCGGGCGCTGCGACAGCAATCTGCATGGTGCAGGCGAAAGCCGGCAGGTCGCCTGATCGATGCGACAAGGGCGCCGCAGCGCCCTTGTTTCGTTCTTCTCACGGAAAGGCCGGCACATTGGGCTCCAGCCCCTCGAAATGGGCTTCCGGCCGCGTGCGCGCCAGCAACTCCTCGATCTCGGTGACGCGCGTGCGCGGCACGTCCACCATCAGCAGATACTGACCCTGGTTCAGGGCGGGCTGGAAGCGCGTCAGGCGCCGGCTCGGCGTGGAGCTGCCAATCATGCTGGACGACCAGGTGCCCAGCACCGCGCCCAGGCCGGCCATCGCGATCACCACGCCGGCAGGTGTATGGGCGCCCAGGTTGTACGCGACCGCGACGCCGGCGGCAGCACCCAGGCCCGCCCCCAGCAGCAGCCCGGTCTGGGCCGCCTGCACCAGGTCCGAGGTCTGCAGCACATTGGCCGCATGCAGGCCGGTCATGTCAACGCCCTCGCTGGCGACAAAGTGAATATGCTGCTCGGCGATCCGAGCCAAGAGCAATTCGTTCATGGTGCGGGTGGCGCTTTCCAGATTCGGCAGCAACCAGTAGATGCGTTTGCGCATGATGGACTCCTTGCCCCCGAGGACGCGGACGACGGTCCGCAAGCTTCAAACCCTGGACGCCCTTCCCTTTTACGCCGGTCTGGCGGCAAGCTCAAGAGCCCGCGCTCCGAAACCCCGGGCTGCGGGGTGCCGCAACGGCTCCGCTACAGTAGCGCCCTCGGCCCAAGCCGGCCCCAAACATCAGCATTCGCCCAGCCATGTCGTCCAAGCGTTCCAGTTCTTCACCGCGTCTGTCGCAATGGCTCGCCATTGCCGCCCTGATCATCATCCTGGATCAGTTGACCAAGGTGCTGATACTGGCCAGCTTCCAGTTGCACGACAGCCACTATGTGACCGCCTTCTTCAATCTGGTCCGGGTGCACAACACCGGCGCGGCCTTCAATTTCCTGGCCGGCGCGGCCGGTTGGCAGCGCTGGTTCTTCGTCGCCCTGGGCGCCGCGGCCACCGTCTTCATCGTCTGGATGCTGCGCCGTCACGGCCAGCAGGCGCTGTTCGCCTGGGCCTTGTCGCTGATCCTCGGCGGCGCCATCGGCAATGTGCTGGACCGCTTGATGCACGGCTATGTGGTCGATTTCATCCAGCTGCACTGGGCAGGCTGGTATTTCCCGTCCTTCAACGTCGCCGACAGCGCCATCACCGTGGGCGCCGTCTTGCTCATCCTGGACGAATTGCGGCGCGTGCGTCGCGGCGGCTGACAAGGGGCGCCGCAGGCGCCCCAGCGGGGAAGATCAAATTTCCTTGCGCCGTCTGCGCAGTACCGCCGGGCCGGCATAGGCGCCCATGAAGGCCAGGGCCAGCAAGCCGTAGCTGGAGGGCTCCGGAATCACGCGCACGCAGCGCCCTTCCGCACCGGTCGGGTCCACATTGACGCAGGCCTGCCCGAACTGGACGTCCAGCGATTGCGCAAAGCCGTCGGCATCGACCGCACCGGTGACATTGCGGTCATAGTCCGGGCTCGGGCCAAAGCGCAGCAGGCTGCTACCGGTATTGCTCGCATCGGACATGAAGCTCAAGGTCATCAGGGTGAAGCTGTTGAGTTGGTTGGTGTCCAGATCCGCGTCCGATGAGAACGAGGTCGCGAACAGGTCAATGTTGCCTGGGGCCGGCGTATCCAAGACGAGGGAGCCTGACCCCCACAAGCCGCCCAGTTGATCGGTGTTGAATGCCACCCCGACATAGCTCAGCAGCGACGCGTCATAGAGCAGATGCAGGTCGTAGCCCGACACGAAATCGCTGGCGAGCCCGCTGATGTTCACATTGACCGAGAAGCTGGCGCTGTTGCCCACGGTCATTGCGGCCGGATCAAAGCTGACCACGATGGTCGCGTTCGCTGGCGCCACACCGCACAAGGCAGCCGCCGCCAGTCCCAAACTTGCAATCAGTTTTTTCATGATGGGTCTTTCCAGTACAGGTTGCGATTACTTGGCGCAGTTGGGCCGCGTGCACTTGAGCGCGCAGGTCCGTGCATCGTTGACGGTGATCTTGCCGTCGCCGTTGGCGTCGCGCGGGTCGTTGGCGGTCGGCGTGCTGCCGATGCCGGCCTGGATCAAGGCAATGTCGCCGGAGTCCACATCACCGTCACCATCGACGTCGCAAACCAGCAGCTTGCTGTTGATCGTCAAGTCATAGAGCACCGGGGTCTCGTTGCTGGCGTTCATCTGCAGGCGCGTACGCACCTGTACGTAGCGGCCACTGGCGGTGAAGCTGGTGTTCTTGACCACCGGCTGGTAGGGCTGCAGATCGAGCGCCGCCGGATTGTCGGAGGCCCGCGCCACCACATCGACGCTGGCGCCGCTGGGCACGCTATCGGTCCAGTTGATCTTGCCCCATTCGGTGCCACTGGCGCCGCTGTCGTACACCACCGTCCAGGTACCCAGCTTGTTGACCGTTGTGTTCTTGGTGGTGAGGCCGGAACCATCGGTGTACACATACGGATATGCCCCCGTCGGCAGGAAGCCGACCAGCGTGCCGTCCGTGCCGCGGTACTTGGTGGTGCGGTAGGTACTGGTATTCATCACCCAGACATCGTTGTTGCCGTCCACCATCACGCCATAGGTCTGTCCACCCTCGCTCTTGGCCCAGAGAAGGGTGCCATCGGGCTTGTACTTGCGGATGCCTGAGTAGTCGGTGGACAGGATATTGCCCTCGCCGTCGACGGCAATGCCGGCGCCGCTATAGCTGTGGGGGCTGCGTGCCCAGCTGTTGGCCACCGGGTCATAGGCGGCCCAACCATAGCCACCCGCATAAGGTGCCTGGTAGATCTTGCCATTGCCCTGCGCGATGCCGTAGTTGTAGGGGTGGTAGGGGCTGCCTATTTGCGAAAACGCCCCGGTATTGGTATCCACCCGGCCAACGCCGCCCACGCCGGTGCCTATCGTGGCACTCCAGAGAATGCCGTTCTTGTCGACCGTGCAACCGTAGGGATTCCAACCGGACAGCTGTACATACGGCAGCGCGCCGGGCCCGATCGGCAGCGTCGCACCGGTGGCCGGATCGACGCGGTAATAGCGTGCCTGATTCCAGATCCCCACCCACAGCTTGCCATCGGGCGCGATGCACAACGAGCGGCCGAACGAGGTACCGGTGCCAATCGGCGCCGTCCAGGCCACGCGCTCGTCCAGAATGCCGGCATTCGTGTTCGAGGCCATGGCCATCATCTCTGCGGCCTGGATACCCGGTGTGCCGTTACTCTCGCCGGAGGTATCGATCACGCCATTGCCATTGCGGTCGATGGCCGAGTCGACCAGGATCTTCACCAGATAAGGGGGGGAGCCAAAGCCATCCATGCGATTCAGCACATAGGCGTTACCGTCGACGTCGATGGCAATGCGCGAAGGATGGCCTCCGGCGCTAGTCATCGGGGCACCAGCATAGGTTTTGTAGCGCGCCACCTCCTTGCCCGGGGCCACCACATTGTGGGTGACCGGGTCGAGCTGGTCGGTGGTGTCGAACTTGGACACCGAGTCTTCGTTGTGGTTGGCGACGAAGATGTACTTGGAGCCCACGCCGATCAGATTGACCTGCAGCTGGTTTGGCACCACGACGAAGTTGAGATTTTCTATCGTGCCCAACGAGAAGTCGGCGTTCAGCGTGTAGGTCTTGCTGGCCGCCAAGGCGCTGCCTGGCAGCGTGGCCAGCGCCATCATGGCGCTCAAGAGGCACAACCGCGGGGCGCTCGGCTGACGCCGTGACATGGTTTGCATGCGCATAAGAACTCCTGGCATCAATGTAAGGCTATTTGAGGCTGGCAAGCTGGGCTGACGGTCGGCCGGCGTAGACCTGGATACCGACGTCGAAGCCCTCGCTGCCGGACAGGCGCTTGATGGCGCCGCTGGCGAGATCAAGTACAAAAATCTTGCCGCCGCTGGGCAGTTGCTCGACGAAAAATATGCGCTGGCTGTCCGCGGACCAGCGCGCATCCATCACATCATTCACGCCGCCATGCAGCTGTCGCGCTTCGCTGCCATCGGCATTCATGACTTGCAGCAACGGCCGGGCCGATCCTGGCGGGATGGCGAGGAACAGGATGTGCTTGCCATCGCCGGACCATTGCGCCTGCCCGTGGCGGCCGTCCGCCTTGGTGAGTTGCACGCGCGCGCTGCCATCGGCGGCCATCGCAATCACATGCGAAGACTGGCCCTTCATGAAGCTGAAAAGCAGCCGTCCGCCATCGGGCGACCAGACCGGCGGCGTCTCCATCGCGCGCTCCTTGTTGGTGCTGACGATGCCGGACTTGCCCGACTTCAGGTCCGCCACCGCCACCCGCGGCGCGGACTCCGGGTTGCTGGCCAGGTAGGCGATCTTGTCGCCGGTGGGCGCGAAGCGTGGCGATGTCTCATCGTCGGCGGCGGAATCGGTGAGCCGGCGCTGCCGTCCACCATCGGTGTCCATCAGATAGATCTTGCGCGCGCCACCGCGCGAGGCCACGAAGGCAATCGTGCGGCCATCGGGAGACCAGCTCGGCTGCGTGCATGGCAGCTCGTCCTTGGTGAGCTGGCGGGTCGTGCCGGTGGCCAATTCGGTCAGGTAGATGTTGAGCATCTCGCCGGGCCTGGCCTTGCTGTAGAGCACCTTGCTGCCATCCGGCGACCAGGACATCTCGCTCGCCTCGCCGCGCTCCGGCAGCACGCGCTGCACCTGCTCGCCGCTGGCCGACATCCGGTACAGCTCGAACACGCTGTTGCTGCGGTTCGACATGAACAGCAAGTCGTCGGGCGCCGCCAGCGGCGCCGCGACGGCCACGCCGGCCCCAAGCCAGGCGGCCAGCATCGCCGCACGCCCTACCAATCCGAGTTGAAGCTTCATCGACATCACCCTGCCTGCTGATACGACGTTGCGCTCAAGGCAGCACGGCGACGACGGCCTTGGCCAGCGTCCTGCCGCCGCTGTCCGTCACGCTGATGGTGTAGGCCCCGGACTGCGACGGCGTCAGCGTGTAGCTGAGCGCGCCCTCCGCGCTGGTGACCGCGCTGATGCTGGTGCTGCCGCCACCGGGCGCGCTGACCACCACCGTCACCGCCGCATTGGGCTCAAAGCCCTTGCCGTCGAACTTGCTGGCCAGCGCCGGCTTGCCCACCGAGGGGCCGCTGAAGTAGGGCGTGGCGGCCCAGGCGCCCAGGGCCAGCAACGCGCCCCCCAGAGCGAGGACCGGTGAACGCAAGGCGGCCAGAACCGGCATGCGCAAGAGGCTGTTCTTCATAGCGACAACTCCGCCCTCGATGAACCGCGACAGGGCCCTTGACCATGGCGACGAGGCAGCGCCATGCCTGACCCGCGGCGCAAGGCCCGATCGACCAGGCCTGCCGCATGGTGAGCTGCCCGGCCGTCCGAGACCTTGCAGCAAACCGAGGCACCATTGAAATTCGGATCGGCGTGCACCGCAATTGCCATTCGGCAAACTCGCGATCCAAAGGCACTTCAAGCTAGGGAGAACGGCGGCAAAACCCCCGTGAAGCGGGGGGGTGGACCCGGCGCGGGGCAATACCTGACCCCCTGCCCCCTGACCCCGCCGCCCCGCTGGCCGGCTCAACTAGGGCAAATGCCGCTACACCGGAACCGGGCCAGCGCATAGCCTTGCGGTCCAGGAGAGCCAATGGCCAGCGACGACCACCCCGACCCATCCGCCGAAGAAACATCCACGCTCAGCGTCGGCCTGAACACCCTGGGCTGGAGCGCCCCCCTGCAATGGTTGCGCCTGGGCTGGCGCGACTTCTGCCGTCAGCCCGCCATCGGTCTGTTCTATGGGCTGTGCTTCATGGCGATGGGCTGGGGGCTGTTCAAGGTTTACGAGCGCGCGCCCGCCTACACGCTGGCCCTGTCGGCCGGTTTTCTGCTGATGGGCCCGTTCCTGTGCATGGGGCTGTACCAGGTCAGCATGCGGCTGGAGCGCGGCGAGCCGCCGGGCTTCATCGATTCGCTCGCCGCCTGGCACACACGCACCGGCCAGATGGCCATCTTTGGCGGCGTGCTGCTGATCCTCGAGATGATCTGGGCACGCGCCTCGCTGGTGATCTTTGCGGTGAGCTTTGATGGCATGCCCGACCTCTCGGGCTCGCTCACCAAGCTGATCGATCCCGAGAACCTCGGCTTCATCGTCACCTATCTCTGCGTGGGCGCCCTGTTCGCGGGGCTGATCTATGCGGTCAGCGTGATTTCGGTGCCGATGATTCTCGACAAGCAGGTGGACGCGGTCACCGCGGGCCTGGTCAGCATGCGCCTGGTGCTGACGCAGACCGGCGTGATGCTGCTCTGGGGCGCCCTCATCACGGTGCTGGTGGTGCTGGCCATGCTGCCCTGGTTTGCCGGCCTGTTGGTGGTGGGGCCGGTACTGGGGCACGCCAGCTGGCACGCCTACCGCGCGGCCGTCGCGAACTGAGCCGCGCGCGACCGTTTCGGCAGCCCTGGGCTCGGCCACAATGCGCCTTGCCATGAGACTGCCTATCACCTGCCTGCTGGCCCTGAGCTGCCTTGCCCAAGCCCGGGCCGAGGGGCCCCCTCTCGACCTGACCAGCATCCCCTTCGAGAAGCTGACCCAGACCGAGGTCATCACCGCCTCCAAGCTGGCCAAGCAGGTGAGCGACTCGCCCTCGGCGGTCTCCATCGTCACGGCGGACGACATCCGCGCCTACGGCTACCGCACGCTGGCGGACGTCGTCAACGGCATGCGCGGGCTCTACACCACCTACGACCGCCGCTACGAATACCTGGGCGGCCGCGGCTTCGGCGCGCCGGGCGACTACACCGGCCGCATCATGGTGCTGATCGACGGCACGGCCACCCAGGACAATATCTACAACCAGGCCTATATCGACAACTCCGGCCTGCTCGACCTGGAGCTGATCGAGCGCGTCGAGTACGTGCCCGGCACCGGCTCGGTGAGCTACGGCAACAACGCCCTGCTGGGCATCATCAACATCATCACCAAGCGCGGTGCCGACTTCGACGCTGCCCAACTCGCGGGCGAGCTGTCCAGCTACGGCGGCCACAAGAGCCGGCTGACGCTTGGGCACCGTTTCGAGAACGGCGTGGACCTGCTGCTCTCGGCATCCGGCCTGCACAGCGATGGCCAGACGCACTACTTCCCCTACTTCGACGCCATCAACCTGCATGGCGGCCGCGCCGTCGGGCAGGATTTCGAATCGAACCGGCGCCTGTTCGCCAAGCTGGAATTCGAGGGCTTCAGCCTGCAGGCCGCCCATGTGAGCCGCACCAAGGCCTCGCCCACGCCGAGGCGCCAGAACGCCTTCAACCTGCCCTACTACCTGGTGGACGAATCCACCAGCGTCAGCGCCAAGATCGACTTCAATATCGGCCGCGATCTGAAATCGGTATCGCGCCTGTACCTCGGCCGCTACGAGGACAGAACCTTCCGCCAGTACGTCGCCATCGATCCGGACGAGCAGTTCCGCCGCAACAAGACCCTCGGCCAATGGTGGGGCCTGGACCAGAAATTTGCGCTCACCCGCTACGAGGGTCACACCCTGGTGTTCGGTGCCGAGTACCGCGACGATTTCCGCCAGCGCATTTCCAGCGTCGGCCTGGACGATCACTACGTCGAGCGCATCGAGTACGACCGCCTGCCCTATACCAACAAGACCTACAGCCTCTACGCCACCGACGAGTTCGTCGTCAGCAAGGCCCTCACCGCCAATCTCGGCGTGCGCTACGACAAGCCCCATGCGGTGGACTGCTCGGTGGCGCCCTGCATCACCTACGCCAGCAAGCCCGCCTTCAGCCCGCGGCTGGCCTTCACCCTGGCCGCCGGCCCCGACACCACGCTGAAGGCCTCCTACAGCCGCGCATTCCGCCTGCCCAACCCCAACGAGATCAGCGCCTCCACGCAATCCGATCTGTACCGGCCGGAGCGCGTGGGTGCGGCCGAACTGGTGCTGGAGCAGGACTGGTCGCCGACGCTGCGCTTCACCGGCTCGATCTACGACTACCGCCTGGGCAACCAGCGCTACCAGGCCTCCGCCAGCGGCGCCGAGCTGCACGATGGCCGCAGCCGCACGCGCGGGCTGGAGATCCAGCTCGACCAGCTCTGGGAGGGCGGCATCAAGCTGCGCGCCAGCGCGGCCTGGCAGGCCGCGCGCGACCCCGAGGGCAAGCAGCTGGTGAATTCGCCGCGCAGCATGGCCAAGCTGAACCTGAGCGCGCCGCTGTGGGAGCGCAGCTGCCGGCTGGGCCTGGAGGCGCAATACCTGGGTCGGCGCATCACCCAGGAGCTGCGCGATGACGATGGCATCGTGACGCGCGAGGGGCGCCCCCTGGCCGGCGCTAGCCTGCTCAACCTGACGCTTAGCTCGGCGCAGGGCTGGCATGGGCTGAACTGGTCCATCGGCATCAAGAACGCCTTGAATCAGCGCTACGAGGTGCCGGCGTCCACCGTGCGCAGCGATGGCAACGGCGCCGTGCTCGACACCATGGCCATGGACGGCCGCCACTTCTTCGTGCAACTCAGCTGGGACGCCTGGCGATGAGAGCGGCCCGCGCGCGTCTGCTGCTGGCCGGCTCGTTGGCCCTGGCCCTGAACTTGGCCGCTGGCCAGCAGGCCCACGCCCAGGCCGTGCCCGAATACGCGATGAAGGCCACCTATCTTTACAACTTCATGGTGTTCGCCGAGTGGCCCAACCAGGACGCCCATGGCGCACCGGAATCCCTGCAGCTCTGCGTGTTCGGGCCGGACAACTTCGGCACCGCCCTGAACAGCCTGGAGGGCAAGAACGTCAATGGCCGCAAGCTGGTGGTGCAGCGCGCCAGCAGCCTCGCCAGCCTGCGGCGCTGCCATCTCGTGTTCGTCACCGAACGCGAGGCGCCCAATATGGCCGCGATCCAGAACGTGCTGGGCGAGGCGCCGGTGCTGACCGTGGCGGACTCGCCGCTCGCCAGCGGCGCCGCCATCCTGCTCTCGCTCGACGGCCGGCGCCTGGTGTTCGACGTGAACGTGCAGCGCATCAAGAAGGCCGGCATCACGCTGTCCTCCAAGGTGCTGCAACTGGCGCGCTCCGCCAGCTAGGGCCATGGTCAGCATCAGCTCCCTGTGGAAGCGCCCGGGCCGTGAGCAGGGCTCCCTGGTCACCCGGCTGGAAAGCATCCTGGCCGCGACCATGGGCGCCGCCCTGCTGATCGCGCTGGTGTTGATCACCTCCAAGGAGTTGCTCACCCAGCGTGCCGCGCTCAGCGAAGGCGGGCAGGCCTGGCTCAATACCCTGGCCGTGCAGGCCACCTCGCCGCTGGCCTTCGACGACGCCAAGGCCGCGCAGGAATTCCTGCAGGCCGCCAGCATCTACCCGGGCCTGCAGGCCGCCTACATCCTGCGCGCCGACGGCTCCACGCTCGCCAGCCATCTGGCCGCGTCGCAGCCGGAGCTGTCGGCCGCCGAGCTGGCGCGCGCCAACACCACGCCCTTCTTCGCTGGCGCGCTGCTGATTGCCACGCCGGTGCGGCTGTCGGAGGACATGCTGGGCAGCGTGGTGGCGAAAATCGACCTCACGCGCATGTGGCGCTCGATCCTGCAGTTCGCCATCTCGCTGATCGTTGCGCTGGGCGCATCGGGGGCGGCGGCGGCGCTGGCGGCGCGCAAGTTCCTGCACCGCGCGCTCGCCCCCATCAAGGGCCTCAAGCAGGTGATGGACGACGTCTCGCAGGGCCAGCGCTTCACCGTGCGGGCCGAGGTGGTGGCCAACGACGAGGTCGGCGCGCTCAGCACGGTGTTCAACAACATGCTGGACCAGATCATCAAGAGCGACAGCCTGCTGGCCGAGAACAATGCGCGCCTGCGCGCGCTCAAGGACGCCGCCGAGCAGGCCTCCAATATGAAGAGCGAGTTCCTGGCGCTGATGAGCCATGAGCTGCGCACCCCGATGGCGGGCGTACTGGGCATGCTCAAGCTGAGCCTGCGCGGCCAGATGGACGCGACGGTGCGCGAGCGCATCGAGCTGGCCGGCCAGAACGCCGCCGTGCTGCTGCAGCTGGTGAACGACCTGCTGGACGTCTCCAAGATCGAGGCCGGCAAGCTCTCGCTCGAATGCGTGGACTTCGAGCTGCAGACCCTGCTCGGCGACGCCATGCGCCTGCTGCACGAGCGCGCCGTCGAGAAGGGCATCGCGCTCAGCTGGCAGATCGATGCCGCCGTGCCGGCCTATCTGCGGGGCGATCCGACGCGCCTGCGCCAGGTGCTCATCAACCTGGTGGGCAATGCCATCAAGTTCACCGAGCGCGGCGGCGTCAACGTCACGGTGCGCAATCTGCCGCCCGACGAGCGCCGGCCGGAGGCGCCACCGCCGATCTACTTCGCGGTGCAGGACACCGGCATCGGCATCAGCGATGCCGCCCAGCGCCGCATGTTCCAGAAATTCGAGCAGGCCGACATGTCGACCACCCGCAAGTTCGGCGGCACCGGCCTGGGCCTGTCGATCTGCAAGCAGCTGGTCGAGCTGATGGGCGGCCAGATCGGCCTGCACAGCGTGCTCGACCAGGGCAGCATCTTCTTCTTCGAGCTGCCGCTGCCACCCGGGCAGCGCCCGGCCGAAACAAGCGTCGAGGCGCTGGGCCGCCATGCCTACCGGCTGCATGCGCTGGTGGCCGAGGATGCCAGCACCAACCAGCTCATCATCAAGGCGCTGCTGCAGGACATGGGCCACCAGGTCAGCGTGGTCGAGAACGGCGAGCAGGCCCTGGAGGCGCTGACCCGCCAGAGCTTCGACCTGATCCTGATGGACGGCCGCATGCCGGTGATGGATGGGCTGGAGGCCACCGCCCATATCCGCGCCGGCCATTGGCGCGAGCTGATCTTCGCGGACCGCCACATCCCCATCATCGCCCTCACCGCCAACGCCTCCGAGCAGGACCGCGCCAAGTTCCTCGCCGGCGGCATGAACGACTTTCTCAGCAAGCCCGTCGACGAGCTGGCCCTGCACCAGGTGCTGGGCCGCGTCATCGAACAGCGGCTGCGCGCCGGTCTGCCGATGAAGCCGCGCGCCGACGACGCCCTGGGCGCGCTGGACAGCTGGGCCGCCAACGCCGGTCTGGCTGGGCTGGACGGCCTGGATGCGCCAGCGGCGCCGCCGCCCGCGCCGCTGCGTGCCAGCCAGGACGCGATGCAGCAGCGCGCGCGCAGCGTGCAGGCGCAGATGCTGCGGGCCTTCCGCGAGCAGGCGCCGCTGCGCCTGCAGGAGATCGCGGCCGCCGCCGCGGCGGCTGACTGGAACACCGCCGCCATCGTGGCACATGGCATCAAGGGCTGTCTGGCCTATATTGAGCCCAACGGCAGCGCCTATCTGCTGAGCGACCAGCTCGAGCGCATGGCCGACCAGGGCGAGGTGGCCGAGTTCGACGTGCGCCTGCAGGCGCTGGGGCAGGCACTCGCCAACACATTGAAGCAGGACGCGGGGAGCGGGGCATGAAGGTTCTGGTGATCGATGACGACATGATTTCGCGCATGGCCCTGGTCGATGTCATCAACGGCTGTGGCAACTACCGCATCGTCGAGGTGGCCAGCGGCGATGAGGCCTGGCAGCAGATCAGCGGCCCCGGCGTGCCGCCGATGCTGGTGTGCTGCGACATCCGCATGCCGGGCATGTCGGGCATCGAGCTGCTCAAGAAGGTGCGCGCGACCCCGGCCACCCAGGACATGCCCTTCGTGCTGATCTCGATGGCCAACGATGCCGACACCATCAAGGAAGCGATCCAGTTCGGCGTGAGCGGCTACATCGTCAAGCCCTTCAGCCAGAAGGACGCGCGCGACCGCCTCAGCAAGGCGCTGGCGCTGTCCGGCAGCAAGGTGATGGAAAAACCCGCCGAAACCATGGCCCGGCTGAAGTTCGAACCCGACCGCTACCGCGCCTACCTCACCACCATGCAAAGACAGGTGACCCAGCTGATCGGCGAGCTCGCCACCATCCCCAACAACGACGCCCTGCCCCCGATACGCGAGAAGATGGCGGTGCTGCAGACCGGCTGCGCGCCGCTGGGCCTGTGGCGCGCGGCCGCCCTGCTGCAGAAGTTCTCGGCCGAGGGCTCGGCCAGCGCGGACATGCTGGACTGTCTGGACGAGCTGCAACAGCAACTTCATCACCAGTTGTTCGCGATTGACTGAGCCGCGGCGCACCGACGCAGGCCACAATGCGCGTTGATGAGATCTGCCCGCCCATTTTTCTGCCCGCCATGCTCGATTTCTCCAGCCTGACGCATTACGACTGGCTCGACGTCCCCATGTGGGTGTACGACCTCGAGCGCCAGCGCAATCTGTGGGCCAACGCCGCTGCCCTGAGCTTCTGGCGCGCCGAAAGCGCCGAGGAATTCCTCTCGCGCGACCATGCCGACACCAGCGCCGCGGTGCGCGAGCGCCTCGCCGTGACCGCCGCCGACCATGGCCAGGGCAAGATCGTGCGCGAGCAATGGACCCTCTATCCCAAGGGCCAGCCCACCACCGTGATGCTGACCTCGCGCGGCATCCGCACCCCCGACCGCCGCCAGGTGATGCTGTTCGCCGCCGACTCGCTGCCCGCCGGCAGCGACAAGTCGATGCTGCGCGGCGTCGAGGCACTGCAGCACACCTCGGTGCGCATTGCCGTGTTCTCGCTGCGCGACGGCAGCGCCCTGATGCGCAACCCGGCCGCGGCGATCTGCTTCGCCGCCCTGCCCAAGGCCGCCGGCATGAGCGACTTTGCCGCCATCTTCCCGGACCCCGAACTGGCCAGGCGCATCTACGCCCAGGTGCAGCGCGGCCAGACCTTTGCCGCCGATCTGGAGCTCAACACCAGTTCGGGCCGGCGCTGGCATGGCGTGGATGCACGCCCGATGCGCGACCCGGTGACCGGCGACCTGGTGATGCAGCTGAATGCGCGCGACATCGCCGACCTCAAGGCCAGCCAGGCCGCGCTGGAAGCCGCGCGCGAGGCGGCCGAGGCCGCCAGCCAGGCCAAGAGCAGCTTCCTGGCCAATATGAGCCACGAGATCCGCACCCCCATGAACGGCGTGCTGGGCCTCACCGAGCTGGTGCTGCAGACCGAGCTGAGCGAGCGCCAGCGCAAATTCATCGAGCTGGCCCATGGCTCGGCCAAGGGCCTGATGGTGATCATCAACGACCTGCTGGACGTGGCCAAGATCGAGGCCGGGCGCGTGCACATCGACGACGCCGCGTTCTCGCTGCACGACTGCCTGCGCGAGTCCCTGCACCCGCTGCTGCTGCAGGCGCACGACAAGGGCATCCAGCTGCATGCGCGCGTGCAGCCCGGCGTGCCTCAGCATCTGCATGGCGATGCCTTGCGGCTGCGCCAGGTGCTGGTGAACCTGGTGGGCAATGCGCTCAAGTTCACCGAGAAGGGCGAGGTGCGCGTCGAGGTGCAGCTGATCGCCGAGGATGAGGCGCCCGCCGGCGCGCCGGCGCTGCTGCGCTTCTCGGTGCACGACACCGGCATCGGCATGACGCGCGACCAGATCGCCCATGTGTTCGCGCCCTTCACGCAGGCGGATGGCAGCATCACGCGCCGCTATGGCGGCACCGGCCTGGGCCTGACCATCGTGCAGCGCCTCGTGAACCTGATGGGCGGATCGGTCAGCGTGGAAAGCCAGCCCGGCACCGGCTCCTGCTTCAGCTTCGAGCTGCGCCTGCCAAAAGCTCACACATCGGCGCCGGCAGCGGCGCAGCCCGAAGCCGTGGCGCAGCCGGCCGACTCAGACCAGCAGCACGCCTGAGCCGGTGGTGCTGCGCGCCTCCAGGTCGCGGTGCGCCCGCGCCACCTCGGCCAGCGGGTAGCGCTGGTCCACATGGATGCGCACCGCGCCGCTCTTCACCACCTCGATCAACTCGTCCGCCATTGCCTGGGTGCTCTCGCGCGTGGCCAGGTGGGTGAACAGCGTGGGCCGCGTCAGGTAAAGCGAGCCCTTGGCCGCCAGCGTGCCGAGGGCCACCGGCGGCACCACGCCCGAGGCATTGCCGAAGCTGGCCATCAGGCCGAAGGGCGCCAGGCTGTCGAGCGAGCCGGCCCAGGTGTCGGCACCCACCGAGTCGTACACCACCTTGACGCCGCGCCCCTCGGTGATCTCGCGCACGCGCGCGGCGAAATCCTCGCGCCGGTAGTTGATGACATGGGTGGCGCCGGCGTCCAGCGCCAGCTGGCATTTCTCGTCGCTGCCAGCGGTGCCGATCAGGCGCAGGCCCAGCAGGCGTGCCCATTGGCAGGCGATCAGTCCGACCCCGCCGGCGGCGGCGTGGAAGAGCACGAAGTCGCCCGCATGCAGGCCGCCCTGCGGCAGCGTGCGGCGCAGCAGGTACTGGGCCGTCAGGCCCTTGAGCATCATGCCGGCGCCGGTCTCGAAGGAGATCTCGTCCGGCAATCGCACCACGCAGCGCGCCGGCATCACGCGTGCCGTGCAATAGGCGCCGGGCGGCTGGCTGGCATAGGCGGCGCGGTCGCCCGGCTTGAGGTGGGTAACGCCCTCGCCCACCGCCTCCACAAAGCCCGCCGCCTCCATGCCGATGCCGGCGAGCATGGGCAGGGGATAGACGCCGTTGCGGTGGTAGACGTCGATGTAGTTGAGCCCCACCGCCACATGCCGGATGCGCAGCTCGCCCGGCCCGGGCTCGCCCACCTCCACCGGCACCAACTGCATCTGTTCCGGGCCACCCGGCTGTTGTATGCGCACCGCGAGATCGCTCATCAAAAACTCCTGCTGATGAATAAGGGCTGAGGGAATTCCGCTATCGTGCCAGCCTTTGCCATTCAGCGCTTGCCGTCGCCATGCAGCTCACGCCGCGCCTCGCACTTCTGCTCACCCTGCCGCCACTGATGTGGGCCGGCAATGCCGTGGTCGGGCGCCTGATGGCCGCCAGCGTGCCGCCGCTGACGCTGAATGCCATGCGCTGGGCACTCGCCTTCGCGCTGCTGCTGCCGCTGGCGCGCGGCCTGTTCTTTCGCAAGCTCGGGCAGGTGCGTGCGCGCTGGCCCTATCTGGCCATCACCGGCCTGCTGGGCATGGGCTGCTACAACGCCCTGCAGTACCAGGCCCTGCACAGCTCGAGCGCGCTGAACGTGACCCTGATCGCGGCCAGCCTGCCGGTCTGGATGCTGGCGGTGGGCGCGCTGGTCTTCAAGGTCCATCCAACGCGCAAGCAGCTGCTGGGCGCCGTGCTCTCGCTGGCCGGCGTGGCCCTGGTGATCGCGCGCGGCCAGCTCGCCAGCCTGGCCTCTGTCCATTTCGTCGCCGGCGACCTGCTGATGCTGCTGGCCATCTTTAGCTGGGCGATCTACAGCTGGCTGCTGGCGCGCCCGCCCGCGCACATGCAGGGCGCCGCCCGACCGGACTGGAACTGGGCCGAGATGCTGATGGCGCAGCTGCTGTTCGGCCTGCTGTTCGCGGGCAGCATGGCGGGCGTGGAACAGGCCGTGGGCAGCCAACCCATTGCCTGGGGGCCAGGTCTTGCCCTGACCCTGGTCTACGTGGCGGTGGGGCCCTCGTTGATCGCCTATCGCTGCTGGGGCCTGGGCGTGGCGCAGGGCGGGCCGGCGCTGGCCGCCTTCTTCAACAACCTCACGCCGGTATTCGCCGCGCTGATGTCGGCCGCGCTGCTGGGCGAATGGCCACAGTGGTACCACGGCCTGGCGTTCGTGCTGATCGCTGCCGGGATTCTGGTCAGCGCACCGCGCCTACCAAGGTCCGCTGCACCCAGCCGCTGAAGTTGGCGGCATCGATCTGCACGAAGCCGTTCTTGACCTCGCCGGTGGCAATCAGCTCGTCGCTCTTCTGCAGCGTCGCCACCACCTTGGACTCGCGCGAGGGTTCGGCGTAGAGCTTCACATTCGCGATCTTGGCCATCAGCACCTGACCGGGCTGCTGGGGCGCCTCGGCGCGCGTGGAGGCGGCGGCATTGGCGTCGCCCGCAGCGCTGCCACTCTTGATGAGCTGCGGCTGGTCGCGCACCACCTGCACGATCTTGTTGTAGTTGTCGAGGAAGCTGGCCGCCACCATCTTGCCCTCGGGCGTGCTGGTGTAGCCGCCCAGCGCACCCAGGGCGCCGCCGCCAAAACCCCAGCCGCCGACGCTGAAATCGGTCTTGGTGGCCTTGCCCTCGGCGGCCGCCACCTGGATGCTGGAGCGTACATCGGCCACCAGCAGGCTGGTGGAGGCCTCCTTGAACTTGAGGCCGCCCGCGATCGCGCCCAGCACGCCCAGCTTGCCGAACAGCGCCCCGCCGACCCCACCGGTCGTCGAGCTGCCGATCTGCACATTGGGCGTCATGACGAAGTCGGCCGCCTGCATCTGGCCCTTGCCGACATTGGATTCCTGGCGCAGCTCGCCGCCCTGGGCCAGGGCGCGTTCCTGCTGGATGTTCTGCATCGCCTGGCCGCGCTCCACCACGTCGAAACAGCCCGACTGCTGGATCATCATGCGCAGCAGCGCGGCGGGCGAGCCCAGCCCGTATTGCGAGAGGTAGTTCCAGCCATGCTGCGGTTCGGCCACGGCCATCACGCCGAGCTTGCGCTGGCATTTCTCGACCGCCGAGCCGGGCTCCTCGGCCCAGGCCGGGGCCGCCAGCAAGGCGGCGGAAAGAAGGGCCAGCACATCACGTTGTTGCTGGCGCTGCGGCTCATTGATCTTGTTGCTCATCGCACTCATCCCCTGGGTTGGCATAGTCGGACGATTGTGCCAAAGGCGCTCGCCGCCAGGCGGCGATCAAAAGGTACCGGGGTAGGCGCCGCCGTCGAGCAGGATGTTCTGGCCGGTCAGGTAGCCGGCATGGGCGCTGCAGAGCATCGCGCAGAGCGCGCCGAACTCGGCCGCCTGGCCAAGGCGCTGTGCCGGAATCGCGGCGGCGCGCTTGGCCATCACCTGCTCCAGGGTCTGGCCGGTCTTGGCGGCGGCCGCGGCCATGGTCTTGCCCAGGCGCTCGGTATCGAAGGCGCCGGGCAGCAGGTTGTTGATGGTGACGTTGCGCCCCGCCAGCCGCGGTTGGCGCGCCAGCCCGGCCACGAAGCCGGTGAGGCCCGAGCGCGCGCCGTTGGACAGGCCCAGGGTATCGATCGGCGCCTTCACCGCGCCCGAGGTGATGTTGACGATGCGGCCGAAGCCGCGCTCGGCCATCGCATCCACCGTCGCCTTGATGAGCTCGATCGGCGTGAGCATGTTCGCTTCCAGCGCGGCCAGCCAGGCGGCGCGGTCCCAGTCGCGGAAGTCGCCGGGCGGCGGGCCGCCGGCGTTGTTGACCAGGATGTCCACCTGCGGGCAGGCCGCCAGCGCCGCGGCGCGGCCGGCCTCGGTGGCGATGTCGCCGGCCACCGCACGCACCTGCACCGCCGGGTTGAGCGCGCGCAGCTCGGCGGCGGTGCGCTCCAGCGCCTCGGCGCCGCGCGCGGTGATCACCACGTTCACGCCCTCGCCCACCAGGCTTTGCGCGCAGGCGCGGCCCAGGCCCTTGCTGGAGGCACATACCAGCGCCCAGCGTCCCTGCAATCCCAGATCCATCACAACTCCTCTAGCGCCAACGCGCCAACAGCCACACGCCCGCCAGCACCAGCAGGGTGCCCAGCGCCACCCAGGGCGTGAAGGGCTCACCCAGCAGCACGACGCCCATCAGTATCGTGGACATCGGGCCGATCATGCCGGTCTGCGCCGCCATCGAGGCGCCCAGGCGCTCGATCGCCATCATCACCATCAGCACCGGCGCGAAGGTGCAGGCGGTGGCATTCAGCACCGACAGCCAGATCACCGCCGGCGCCACCTCCAGCAGCCCCTGCAGCGGGCGCAGCAGCAGGAACTGCGCAATGCACAGCAGGCAGGCCACCGTGGTGGCCAGGCCGGTGAGGCGCAGCGAGCCCAGGCGCTGCACCTCCTCACCGCTGAAGAGCAGGTAGACCGCATAGCTGAGCGCACTGCCGAACACCAGCGCCGCGCCCAGCCAGACATTGCCGCCCTGCAGATGCAGCTCCTGGCCGAACACCAGCAGCACGCCCGCATAGCTCAGGCCCAGGGCCAGCAACTGCCGGCCGCTGACGCGGCGCTTGAAGATCAGCCAGCCCAGCGCCAGCACCAGGGTCGGGTTGAGATAGAGGATGAGGCGCTCGAAACTCGCGCTCACATAGGCCAGGCCGGCAAAGTCCAGAAAGCTGGCCAGGTAGTAGCCGGTGAAGCCCAGGCCCAGGATGACGCGCCAGTCGCGCCCCGTCAGCGCCGGCTTGCCGCGGCCGGCCCACCAGGCCAGCGCCAGGAACAGCGGCAGCGCGAACAGCATGCGCAGCATGATCAAGGTGACCGCATCCACCCCATGGCGGTAGGCCAGCTTGACGATGATGGCCTTGCCCGAAAAGGCCACCGCGCCCATGGAGGCCAGGGCCAGGCCGGGCCCCAGGGCCGGTTTGGAACTCATGGCCCCATTCTAGGAAGGCCGCGGCAGCAGCCGCTTCGCGAGCCGGCAAGCTCAGGTTCGCAGGGGTGCCATCGGCGTGGTCGCGGTGAGCAGCTTTTCCATCAGCTCGCGCACGCTGCGGATCTGCTCGCCGAACGGCAGGCTGCCGGCGCCGCGGAAGAACAGGCCCTTCTTGATGTCGCCGCGCAGTGCGGCGGCGAGCTGGTTGTCGATGCAGAACTGGCCCCAGTCCTTCAGGCCGTCGCGCAGGCCGCATTGGGCCAGGCAGTCGAACGCCTTGGTGCAGCGGCTCTTCACATGCGCCACCGCCTGCAGCTTCTGCTCGATCTTCAGATAGGCCTTCAGCCAGGGCGTGCCCACCGCGCGCGCCGGCAGGCCCGCGACGCTGGTGAACTCCAGCATGTCCTCGTCGCGTGCCTCGGCCAGCACGCGCTTGAACTCGGGATGGGCATCGGCCTCCTCGGTGACGGCAAAGGGCGTGCCCAGCTGCACGCCGGCCGCGCCCAGTGCCTGCAGGCGCGCGATGTCCTCGAAGCTGCGCACGCCGCCGGCGGCGATGAGCGGAATCCGCCCGGCCAGGCCGGCACGCTCGAAGAACTCCAGACATTCGGGAATGGCGCGTTCGAAGTCGAAGCGCCCGTCCTGCAGATCGCTGATGCGCGCCGCGCCCAGATGGCCGCCGGCCAGGCGCGGGTGTTCGATCACGATGGCATCGGGCAGGCGCTTCTTGCGCTCCCATTTCTTCACGATCAGCTGCACGCCGCGCGCATCGCTGAGGATGGGCATCAGCAAGGTGTCGGGATGGTCCTGGGCCAGCTCGGGCAGGTCCAGCGGCAGGCCGGCGCCCACCACCACCGCATCGATGCCGGCCTCCAGTGCCTTGCGCACCGAGGCGGCGTACTCGCTCACCGCCCGCATCACGTTCAGCGCCACCAGGCCGCGGCCGGCCGAGCGCTCGCGCGCACCGGCGATCTCGCGGCCCAGCGCCTCCAGATTCGCGGCATTGATGACGCGCTTGGCCTCCTCGCCGGCATGGTGGCCCTCGGTGCGGGCCATCAGGTCGGGATGGTGGCGGCGCAGGTCCACCGAGCTCAGCGTGCCCATGCCGCCCTCGGCCGCCACCGCGCCGGCCAGGCGCTGCGCGCTCACGCCCACCCCCATGCCGCCCTGCACGATGGGCAGCAGGGCGCGGCCGCGCAGCATCAGGGGCTTAAGCCCGCTGCGTTCAAACAGGGGGCCCAGCTCGGGGGCGACGAAGGGAAGATTCATGGCGCGCTCGCATCGGCGAATAAGGGCAGAAACGCGATGCTGAGGGGCCGTGGTCCGTGACGTATTGACGCATATCAGGCACGGTTTCATCTTTTGCACCTCGCCCGCCTCAAGTGCCGCCCAAGCCCTCCGATACAGGCCCCAGCACCGCCCGCGCGAGGCGGCTTGAATGATGCGCACAAGGGAGCCGCCACGGCAGCCAGCCAGCTGCCTCTATGCAGCGCCATGGCGCGTCTGCATAGTCGGGGAACCAGGGAATCAGAGCATGAGGTATCAAGACAGCATCGCACGCAGCGCCGAGTACCTGCGCACCGCCTTGCCCATGATGTCGCGCCAGCGCGCCGCGCTGCATCCGGTCAGCTACGCCGTGTGGTACGAATTCGTCAGCGGCAGCAACCCGGCGCTGGCCCAGGCCCTGCAGGAATTGACCCAGGGCAATCGCCCGCTCGACGAGACCCAGACCTGGGAGCTCTACCGCAGCCATATCGCCGAGCTCGACACCGAGAGCGCCACCCGCCTGGGCGAGGGCCTGGGCAATGTGCTGGGCCAGATCGCCCACAGCGCCGAGCTCGCGGAAGACCAGACCCAGACCTTCGGCCGCTCGCTGGGGCGCTGGAACGAGCAGCTGCGCAGCGCCGCACCGGGCCAGCACACCCAGGTGCTGGCCGAGCTGATGGCCGGCACCCAGGACATGCAATCCACCATGAAGGCGCTGCGCGCGCGCCTGCATGCCAGCCAGTCGGAGATCGAGCACCTGCGCCACGAGGTCGAGCGCACGCGCGGCGAGGTGCTGCTGGACGCCCTCACCGGCCTGGCCAATCGCCGCGCCTTCGAGCAGCGCCTGAATGAATGCGCACAGAGCGAGCATGCCGGCAGCCCGGTGGCGCCCTGCCTGCTGCTCAGCGACATCGACGGCTTCCGCCAGCTCAACGAGCGCTATGGCCTGGACTTCGGCGATCAGGTGCTGCGCAGCGTGGCGCGCGTGCTGCAGCGCTGCGCGCAAAGCCATCATGTGGTGGCGCGCGTGGGCGGCGAGGAGTTTGCCCTGCTGATGCCCGAGGCCGGCCTGCACGAGGCGCTGATGCTGGCCGAGCAGCTGCGCGAGGGCATGGCCAGCACCGGCATCGCCACCGATACCCAGGGCCCGGCGCGCGTGACGCTCTCGCTGGGCGTGACCCAGCTGGGCCAGGGCGAGGCGCCGAGCGCCTTTCTGGCGCGCGCCGACCTGGCGCTGCAGGCCTCCAAACGCGGCGGCCGCAACCGCGTCACGGTGCTGTCGGCACAGGAATCGCTGTCCGCCTGAGAGCGCGCGTTGCATCCAGGGCAAGACCCGGCACCGACGGGCTTGGAGCCCTGGTTTTGTGTGGATAATCGCGCCACATCCCGCCGGCTGCCAAGCGGCCGGAGCCTGGGAGACGACATTCAAGCAAAGGCCTGCAAGTGCCCGTGAATCTGCCGCTGATCAATCAATCGCTGCGCATTGCGGTGGTGATGGCCCTGCTGGTGGGCCTGTTGCTGCCCACCGCGGTGGTGCTGGTCTACGAGCAGCAGCTCACGCGCGACACCGCCATGGAGGACCTCAAGCGCGACCTCGCGCGTGCCTCCGAAGTGCTGGCGCTCTCGCTGGCCGAGCCGATCTGGCAGGTCTCGCCCGATCTGGCCGAACCGATGGTGAACGCCCAGCTCGACGATCCGCGCTTCGTCTCGGTGCTGGTGACGGAGAGCTCGGCCCAGCAGGCCTTTCTGGAGCTGCCCAAGGAAAAGCGCGAGGTCAGTGACCCCGCGCTGACGCTCTCCGACACCCGCGCCGTGGTGCGCGACGGCCGCGAGATCGCCAAGCTGACCGTGGTGATGAGCGCCGAACCGCTGCTGGAGCGCAAGCGCGAGGACATGCTGCGCACGCTCTTGCGCAGCGGCCTGACGCTGACGCTCTCGCTCGGGCTCATCATCATCCTGATCCAGCGCCGCGTGCTGCACCCGATGGACCGGCTCAGCCGCGCCGCCGACGAGCTGGCCGCCGGCCATCTCGAGAAGCCGCTGGAGCTGGGCGGCGAGGACGAGATCGCGCGCGTCGGCAAGGCCATGGAGCGCATGCGCCAGGCACTCTTGAAGGCCTTCGAGGAATTGCGCGGCCATGCCAACACCCTGGAAGACCAGGTGGCGCAGCGCACCACCGAGCTGACCCAGGCCAACAACGAGCTGACCCAGGCCCTGGGCAACCTCAAGACCGCGCAGCGCGAGCTGGTCGAGTCCGAGAAGCTGGCCTCGCTGGGCCGGCTGGTGGCGGGCGTGGCGCATGAGCTGAACACGCCGCTGGGCAATGCGATGACGGTGGTCTCGGCGCTGGAAGACCGCTGGGCCAAGCTGGACCAGATGCTCAGCGACAACACGCCGATGCGCCGCAGCCTGCTGGAAGACCTGGTGAAGGACACGCGGCGCGGCCAGGACATCCTGCAGCGCAATGTGCAGAAGGCCGCCGACCTGGTGCGCGACTTCAAGCAGGTGGCGATCGACCAGACCACCGACTCGCGCCGCGAGTTCGACCTCGCCCAGGTGGTGGAAGACGTGATCGTGATGGTGGAGCCCAGCTTCAAGCACACGCCCTTCCAGATCGTCACCGACCTGGAAAGCGGCATCGCGATGAGCAGCTACCCGGGCGCGCTGGGCCAGGTCCTGACCAATCTGCTGATGAATGCGCTGGTGCACGGCTTCGAGGGCCGCGATGCCGGCCAGGTGCGGGTGCGCTGCCAGCGTGTCGAAGGCGGCAACCAGGTCGAGCTGATCGTGAGCGACAACGGCCGCGGCATGGATGCCTCGGTGGCGCGCCGCATCTTCGACCCCTTCTTCACCACCAAGCTCGGCAAGGGCGGCTCCGGCCTGGGCATGCACATCGTGCACAACATCGTCACGAATGTGCTGGGCGGCTCCATCGAGGTGATCTCCAACCTCGGCCAGGGCGCCACCATGCTGATGCGCATGCCCCTGGTGGCCCCCGAGCGCAGCGGCGACACCGACAACGCCATCCTCTAGGGCTGGCGCCAGGGCGGCTGCAGCGCTACCATGCCCCAGATGCGATAGGCCCAGAAGCTCTCATCGTCCATGCGGCGGCGCAGCTCCTCGGGCGCGAAGCCGGTCACGCGCCGCGTCTGGCGGCATAGATGGGACTGGTCCGCATAGCCGGCACGTTCGGCCACGTCGGCCCAGCTCCAGTCCGCCTCCTGCACGGCCAGCACCGCCTCGAAGAAGGCGCGCTCCGACCTGCCCATGCCGCGCAACTCACGCAGCGGCTGTCCGGTCCACTGTTTGATGCGCCGCTCGATCTGGCGCACGCTGCGGCCCAGCGCCGACGTGGCGGCGCGCAGCGCCAGACCCTGGCTCCAATCCTCGATGCGATGCACGCCGGCCGATCCCTCGGGCCGCGCCGCCTGCCACCAGGCATCCAGCCGCGCCTGCAGCAGGGCGATCCGCCCGGCGTCGTCGGCGGCCTCGCGCACCTCGCGGCAGAGCTGCCACCAGCGCTCGCCCAGCACCTCGCGCACCGGCGCCACGCGATTCACCCAGTCGGACGGCGCAACGCCCGTGAGCGCCTGCAGCGCGTCGGGGCGCAGCATCAGCTTCATCAGATGCACCGGGCCAGCGCTCCAGCTCGCCACCGGCCGCGTCCAGGGGCCGGCAAAGACAAGCTCCGCCGGCATGGGCCGGCGCGGCCCCTCCTGCGGGCCGCCCGGCGGCAGCTCGAACAGCTCGACCTGGCCGTCAAAGATCCAGGTGATGCTGCACATGGGCGTGCAGGGAAAGTAGCTGCGGCGCTGCTGATCGTCCAGCTGCAGGCCGCGCGTATCGCGCAGCAACACCGCCTGCACGCAATGGCTCAGCGACAGGCGTGGCAGCAGCAGCTGCGCGTACTCGCGACGGCTGGTGGGCTGGGCAAGCGCATGCATGGGCGGCAGTATAGAAGTCGGCCGTCGCGTGTCGCAAAGCTTCAAGACAGGCCGCCCGCGCCTGGCCTAGCATGCGCAGCGATGCCCACCCGCCGCCACCGCCCCTGCTACCTGCCCTTTCATGACGCTTGATTCCCTCCCCCCGGCCCCAGCCGTGCTGCTGGCCACCTCGGGCACCGGTGGCGACCTGCTGCCGTTCCTGCGCCTCGCCCAGGCGCTGCAGGCGCGCGGCCGCCGCGTCTGCCTGTTCGCGCCCAGCCTGCACGAGGCCACGCTGCGCGAGGCCGGCGTCGATTACCGCCTGTTCGGCACGCCCGAGCAGGATCAGGCGCTGCTGGACAACCCGCTGCTGTGGCATGAGCGCGAAGGCATGGGCGTGATCCTGCGCAGCCTGCTGCCGCGCCTGCAGGCCTTGCGCGAGCTGCTGCTGGCGCAGCCCGGCGACGCGCCCTGCACCCTGCTGTGCCACCCCATCCTGCTGCCCGGCGCGGCGCTGGCGCGCGCGCACCGACCCGGCCTGCGCGTGATCGGCGTGCAGTTGGCACCGTCCAATCTGCGCACCGTGCACGACCCGCTGATGATGGGCGCGCAAAGCATCGCGCCCTGGGTGCCGCGGTCCTGGCGGCAGGCGATGTGGCGGCTGGTGGACCGCTGCTGGATCGACCCAGCCATCCTGCCCGCGCTGAACGCGGCGCGTGCCGGGCTGGGGCTGCCGGCCGTGCCACATTTCCTGGCCCATATGCAGGAGGCCTGCGACGCCTCGATCGCGCTGTTCCCGGACTGGTTCGCACCCGCGCATCCCGACTGGCCGGCCAGCCTGCAGGCGGGCGATTTCCTGTTTGCCGAAGCGGGCTGCAGCGCGCCGCTGGCGCCCGCGCTGCAGCAGTTTCTGGCGGCGGGCGCAGCGCCGATCGCCTTCACGCCGGGCACCGGCCACCGCCATGCGGCCGAGTTCTTCGCTGCGGCCCTGCGGGCGCTGCGCGGCCTGGGGCGCCGCGGGCTCTTCATCAGCCCGCATGCCGAGCAGATTCCGCAGGCCCTGCCGCCCGAGGTCCTGTGGCAGGCGCAGGCACCGTTCGAGACCCTGCTGCCGCAGGTGGCGGCGATCGTCCATCACGGCGGCATCGGCACCATGGCCGAGGGCCTGCGCGCCGGCGTGCCGCAGCTCATCGTGCCCAGCGGCTTCGACCAGTTCGACAACGGCGAACGCGCCAGGCGCCTGGGCGTGGCCGAGGTGCTGCCGGCCAAGCGCGTGAACGCGCGGCGCCTGCAGCGCCGCTTGCAGCGCCTGCTGGATGGGCCGGAGCGCCGGCAGCAATGCCAGGCCGCCGCCGCGCATTTGGCCCAGGCTCAGGCCCAGGGCCTCGGGCGCGCGAGCCTGCTGGACCGGATCGAGGCGCTAGTGGATCACCAGCACCGGCAGGCGTGACTTCGCCAGCACCGCCTTGGTGTGCGAGCCGAACAGCCATTCGCCCAGGCGGCTGCGGCCATGGGTGGCCATCACGATGAGGTCGCAGCCCTGCTCGCGCGCGGCGTCGACGATGGCCTGATCGACGTCGTCGGAGCGCAGCTGCAGGCCCTTGAAGGCCACGCCGGCCGCGCGCGCCGCGGCCTCGAACTCGCCCAGCACCTTCTCCGCATGGGCATCGGTGTAAGCGCGGTGCTGGTCGGCCGCGAGCTGGTAATTGCTGGGATGCATGCCCACCGCCGGCAGCACCGGCAGCGATTCGCACACCAGGCCGCTGACTTGCGCGCCCAGCGGCTTGGCCAGGGCCAGCGCGGCCTGCACCGCATGCTGCGACAGCTCGCTGCCGTCGACGGGGACCAGAAGATGCTTGTACATGGCGGACCTCCTGAAGCGGGAGCTTAGCCGCAAGACATCGGTTCTTAGCGCCGCGGTGCCCAGGCGTCGTCGATCTCGTTGAACAGCGCGCCCGGCTCGGCCGCGCGATAGGGTCCGGTGCCGCTGTGCTCGGAGCTCGACGCCGGCACGAAGGCGCCCTTGTTGACGTCGAACACATGCACCTCGCCGGCCTCGATCACATAGTGCCAGCCATGCAGGGCAATGCGGCCCTGCTCAACGCGGGCGCGCACCATCGGGTAGTCCATCAGCCGCTCGAGCTGCAGCACCACCGAGCGCTCCTCGGTGCGGCGCAAGGCCTCGTCGCTGAGCTGCACCGGCAGCGTGGCCTCGCGGCCCAGGTCCAGCCAGGCCTTCAGGTTGGTGGCCTCGTTCGGCACCTCGCCATAAAGCGCGCGGATGCCGCCGCAATGGCTGTGGCCGCACACGACGATGTGCTGCACCTCCAGCGCCAGCACCGCGTACTCGATCGCCGCGGCCGTGCCATGGTGGCCGGCCGAGCCGTCGTAGGGCGGCACGAAGGCGCCCACATTGCGCACCAGGAACAGCTCGCCCGGCCCGGCGCCGGTGAGCATATAGGGCACCAGGCGCGAATCGGAGCAGCCGATGAAGAGCGTGGTGGGATGCTGCCCCTGCTCCACCAGATCCTTGAACTGGGCCTGGTATTGCGGGAAATAGTCGGTGTTGAAACGACGCAGTCGGGACAGCAGTTCGTCGGGCATGGTGTTACTGCAACAGCGGTGAGTCGGCAGCTTCCAACTCTATGCCTTCCAGCACCGCCTCGCCGGCCAGCAGATTCAGGTACTGGCGCAGGGCCGTCACATAGGCCTGCTGCCTGAGCGTCTGCGCGATCGCCGCGGCCACCGCCTCGAAGGGTTGGGCCTCGCCGGGCTCACGGGCCTCCACACGCACGATGTGGAAGCCGAAGCGGGTGCTGACCAGGCGCGGCAGCACGCCCACATGGGCGCTGGCCTCGTCCTGGCCGAACAGGGCCGCGCTGAACTCGGGCACGCAGTCGCCGCGCGCGAGCCAGCCCAGCTCGCCACCGTCGGCGCCGCTGGGGCAGTTGGACTGCTCAGTGGCCGCCGCCGCGAAGGCCGCGGTATCGCCGCAGCGCAGCCCCACCAGCAGGCCCTCGGCGCGCTTGCGCAGGGCGTCCACATCCACGCCGGGTGTGACGGCAAACAGGATGTGGCTGGCCTGCACGCGCTCGCCCTGGGCGAAGCGCGAGGCATGGGCCTCGAAGTAGCGCCGGCAGGCGGCCTCGTCGGGCTCGGGAATGCGGATCTCGCGCTCCAGCAAGGCCTCGATGGCGGCCGAGGCGGTTTCGCTCAGCACCCCATCCAGGCTGGGCAGATCGCCCACCGCCAGCAGGCCCTGGCGCTGCGCCGCCTGGCGCAGCAGCTCGCTATAGGCGCGCTGACGCAGCTGCTCGAGGTCGGGGCTCTCGCCCTCGCCCTGCAGCGGCACGCCGTTGACCATGGGCAGCGGCGCGCGCGGGTCGGCCTTCAGCTCCAGCGCGTCCTTGGCGCCGCCACCACCACCACCGCAGCCGCAGGAGCCGCCACCACATCCAGTTGATCCAGACATATCTTGCTCTCCTCTCAGCGCCGTTGCGGCGTGGTGTGGCCGGGCGGCAGCGAAATACGGCGGCTGCGCACCATCTGGTAGGGCCGCGCGATATAGGCCAGCGTGCCGAAGCCGCTCCACACATGCACCAGGCGGGTGAAGGGGAAGACCAGGAAGATGCTCATGCCCAGGAACATGTGCAGCTTGAAGACCCAGCTGGCATGGGCCAGCAGTTCCACCGCGCCACCCTGGAAGGTGACGATGCGCTGCGCCCAACCGGCCAGCTGCATCATCATGCCGCCGTCCAGATGCTGGGCCGACAGCGGGATGGTGGCCAGGCCCAGGGCGAGCTGAATCCACAGCAGCACCAGCAGCATGATGTCGCTGAACTTGCTATTGAGGCGGATGCGCTCGTCGGACAGGCGGCGGTGCAGCAGGATGCTGACGCCCGCGAAGCCCGCCAGGCCGGCCAGGCCACCGCTCACCATGGCCATCAGCTGCTTGTTGCCGGCGCTGATGAAGTGCTCGTACAGAAAGTGCGGGGTCAGCATGCCCACGCTGTGGCCGAAGAACAGGAACAGCACGCCGACGTGGAACAGATTGCTGCCCCAGCGCAGACTGCCGGCGCGCAGCAGCTGCGAGGAATCGCTCTTCCAGCTGTACTGGTCACGGTCGAAGCGCAGCAGGCTGCCGATCAGGAACACGGCCAGGCAGATATAGGGGTAGATGCCGAACAGGGCGAAGTCTAGAGAGCTCATATGCGGGCTCCTTCTTGGCTAGGGTTCTTCTTGACGATATGGATGGGCTGGGGCGCACCGGGCCGGCTCTGGCCCTTGGACGAGCAGCCATCGAAGGCCGGGGGCTCCGCCCAGGCCTCGTCCATCGGCTCATCGGGCGTGATCTGCACCGCCTGCGGCTTCTCGCCGGCCAGCTCCAGCACCGCGCCGATGGCGGCGGCGTAGGGGTTCTCGCGTTTGATCAAGGCCGTGTGGATGGCGTTCAGGATATGCGCCATCTCGCCCAGGAACTCGCGCGCCACCGCCGGCGGCTGGGTGGAGGCGAACTCCAGCACCACCGGCAGATAGTCGGGCAGCTCGCTGGCATCGAAGAACATGCCGGCCTGCTCGTAGGTCTTGGCCAGGTCCACCAGGGCCGGGCCGCGTTCGCGCGAGTCGCCATGCACATGCTCGAACATGTGCAGGCTGGTGGCGCGGCCGCGGTCGAAGCTCTCGACATACAGGGCCTGCACCGCGAAGGCACCGTCCTGGCCGGGGCGCGCCAGGCGCGTCACCAGGGCCTGCATCTCGGCCAGCCGCGCCGGGCTCAGCGCGCGCTCCTGCTGCAGGGCCTGCAGCAGCTCGGGCAGCAGCGCGCGGGTCTCGTCGCTGGGATAGTCCAGCAGCTTGGCCAGCACGCGGCAGCTCAGGGAGATCGCTTGATTCTGTTTGCTTGTCATCGTGCGTCTCCTCAGACCGTGGTCTTGATCGGGATGGTGCGCTTCTTCTGGCCGCCGAACAGGCTCACATTGGTCTCGCCCTCCGAGCAGCCGTTGCCGAAGCTGAAGCCGCAGCCGCCGCGCAGGTCGTAGGCGTTTTCGGCGTACTCGCGGTGCGTGGTCGGGATGACGAAGCGGTCCTCGTAGTTGGCGATCGCCATGGTCTGGTACATGTCCTCGACCTCGTGCTTGATCAGGCCCACCTGGTCCAGCACGGTCTTGTCCTCCACGCCGTCCACATGCTTGCCGCGCTGGTAGGCGCGCATCGCCAGCATGCGCTCCAGCGCCCGCTCCACCGGCTTCACGTCACCGGCGGTGAGCATGTTCGCCAGGTATTGCACCGGGATGCGCAGCTGCTTGACGTCGGGGATCTGGCCGTTCACGCCGATCTGGCCGGCGTTGGCGGCCGAGCTGATGGGCGACAGCGGCGGCACATACCAGACCATCGGCAGGGTGCGGTACTCGGGGTGCAGGGGCAGCGCGACCTTCCAGTCCACCGCCATCTTGTAGACCGGGCTCTTGCGCGCGGACTCCAGCCAGGCCTCGGGGATGCCGTCCTTGCGCGCCTGCTCGATCACGCGCGGGTCATGCGGGTCGAGGAAGATGTCCAGCTGGGCCTGGTAGAGGTCCTTGTCGTCCTTGACGCTGGCGGCTTCCTGGATGCGGTCGGCGTCGTACAGCAGCACGCCCAGATAGCGGATGCGACCCACGCAGGTCTCGGAGCACACGGTCGGCTGGCCCGCTTCGATGCGCGGGTAGCAGAAGATGCACTTCTCGGCCTTGCCCGACTGCCAGTTGTAATAGATCTTCTTGTAGGGGCAGCCCGACACGCACATGCGCCAGCCGCGGCACTTGTCCTGGTCGATCAGCACAATGCCGTCTTCCTCGCGCTTGTAGATCGAGCCCGAGGGGCAGCTCGCCACGCAGGCCGGATTCAGGCAGTGCTCGCACAGGCGCGGCAGGTACATCATGAAGGTGTTCTCGAACTGGCCGTAGATGTCCTTCTGGACATCGTCGAAGTTCTTGTCCTTCGAGCGCTTGGCAAATTCGCCGCCCAGGATTTCCTCCCAGTTCGGGCCCCACTCGATCTTCTCCATGCGCTTGCCGGTGATCAGGCTGCGCGGCCGCGCCGTCGGCGGTGCCTTGCTCTTGGGCGCCGACTGCAGATGGTCGTAGTCGAAGGTGAAGGGTTCGTAGTAGTCGTCGATCTGCGGCAGGTTCGGGTTCGCGAAGATGCGCATCAGCAGCTTCCACTTGCCGCCCTGGCGAGGTTCGATCTCGCCATTGGCCTTGCGGATCCAGCCGCCATGCCACTTGTCCTGGTTCTCCCATTCCTTGGGATAGCCGATGCCGGGCTTGGACTCGACGTTGTTGAACCAGGCGTATTCCATGCCCGGGCGGTTCGTCCAGACGTTCTTGCAGGTGACCGAACAGGTGTGGCAACCAATGCACTTGTCCAGGTTCAGCACCATGCCGATTTGTGCTCTGACTTTCATGCGTGTGCTCCTTCCACGGCTGCCTCGTCGTCCATCCAATCCACCTTGGCCATCTTGCGCACCAGCACGAACTCATCGCGGTTGGTGCCAATGGTTCCGTAATAGTTGAAACCGTAGGCCAGCTGCGCGTAGCCACCGATCATGTGGGTGGGCTTGGTGACGATGCGGGTCACCGAGTTGTGGATGCCGCCGCGCGTGCCGGTGATCTCCGAGCCCGGGGTGTTGATGATCTTCTCCTGCGAGTGGTACATCAGCACCATGCCGGGGTTGACGCGCTGGCTCACCACCGCGCGCGCCGCGATCGCGCCGTTGCTGTTGAAGAGCTCGACCCAGTCGTTGTCGACGATGCCGGCCTTGCTGGCGTCGTCCTCGCTGAGCCAGATCACCGAACCACCGCGGTTCAGCGTCAACATCATCAGGTTGTCGCTGTAGGTCGAGTGGATGCCCCATTTCTGGTGCGGGGTGATGAAGTTGAGCGCGATCTCCTTGTTGCCGTTCGGTTTGACGTTGTGCACATCCACCAGCGTCTTCAGATCGACCGGCGGGCGATAGCTCGAGAAGCCCTCGCCGAAGGCCTGCATCCAGGGGTGGTCCTGGTAGAACTGCTGGCGGCCCGTCAGCGTGCGCCATGGGATCAGTTCATGCACATTGGTGTAGCCGGCGTTGTAGGACACCTTCTCGCTCTCGAGACCCGACCAGGTCGGGCTGGAGATGATCTTGCGCGGCTGCGCCTGGATGTCGCGGAAGCGGATCTTCTCGTCCTCGCGGTGCAGGGCCAGATGGGTATGGTCCAGGCCGGTCTGCTTGCCCAGCGCCTCCCAGGCCTTCACGGCCACATGGCCGTTGGTCTCGGGCGCCAGCGACAGCACCACCTCGGTGGCGTCGATGTCGGTCTCGATCCTGGGCATGCCCTGGGTCACGCCCTCCTCGCGCACCCGGCCGTTCAGATCGCCCAGCTGCTCGACCTCGGTCTTGGTATCCCAGCCGATGCCCTTGCCGCCGTTGCCGGCCTTGTTCATCAAGGGGCCCAGCGCGGTGAAGCGCTTGTAGAGATTGGGGTAGTCGCGCTCGACCACCGCGATCGAGGGCGCGGTCTTGCCCGGGATCAGCTCGCACTCGCCCTTCTTCCATTCCGCCACGCCGAAGGGCTGGGCCAGTTCGGCCGGGCTGTCGTGCATCAGCGGGGTCAGCACCAGCTCCTTCTCGACGCCCAGATGGCCGACGCAGAGCTCGCTCAGCTTCTTGGCAAAGCCCTTGTAGATCTCCCAGTCGCTGCGCGCCTGCCAGGCCGGGTCCACCGCGGTGGACAGCGGGTGGATGAAGGGGTGCATGTCGCTGGTGTTGAGGTCGTTCTTCTCATACCAGGTGGCGGTGGGCAGCACGATGTCCGAGTACAGACAGGTGGTGCTCATGCGGAAGTCCAGCGTCACCAGCAGGTCCAGCTTGCCTTCCGGCGCCTTGGCGTGCCATTCCACTTCCTCGGGCTTGGCATCGTCCTGGCCCAGGTCCTTGCCCTGCACGCCGTTGGTGGTGCCCAGCAGATGCTTGAGGAAGTACTCGTGGCCCTTGCCCGACGAGCCTAGGATGTTGGAGCGCCACACAAACATATTGCGCGGCCAGTTGGCGGGATGGTCGGGGTCCTCGCAGCTCATGCGCAGCGAGCCGTCCTTGAGCGCCTTGACCGCATAGTCCTTGGCGTCCATGCCGGCGGCCTGTGCGTCCTTCACCGCCTGGATGGGGTTGGTCTGCAGCTGCGGCGCGCTCGGCAGCCAGCCCATGCGCTCGGCGCGCACGTTGTAGTCGATCAGGCTGCCGCCATAGGCCTTCTTGTCGGCCAGCGGCGAGAGCACCTCGGTGACATCGAGCTTCTCGTAGCGCCACTGGTCGGTGTGGGCGTAGAAGAAGCTGGTGCTGTTCATCTGGCGCGGCGGGCGGATCCAGTCCAGCGCGAAGGCCAGCGCGGTCCATCCGGTCTGCGGGCGCAGCTTTTCCTGGCCCACGTAATGCGCCCAGCCACCGCCCGATTGGCCGATGCAACCGCACATCATCAGCATGTTGATGATGCCGCGGTAGTTCATGTCGCAGTGGTACCAGTGGTTCATCGCCGCGCCGATGATGACCATGGACTTGCCACGGGTCTTGTCGGCGTTGTCGGCGAACTGGCGGCCCACCGTGATGATCTGCTCGCGCTTCACGCCGGTGATGGATTCGGCCCAGGCCGGGGTGTAGGCCTTGTTGTCGTCGTAGCTGGTGGGGGTGTCGTCGCCCAGGCCGCGGTTGATGCCGTACTGCGCCACCTGCAGGTCGAACACCGTGGCCACCAGGGCCTCCTCGGCGTCCTCGTGCTTGCCCAGCTTGAGGCGCACCACCGGCACATTGCGCGAGAGCACGTCCTGCTGCTTGTTGGCGGTGAACTGCGGCGACTCGATGCCGCCGAAATACGGGAAGCCGATCTCGGCCACCTCATGCGCCTGCGCGCCATCCTCGATGATGGAGAGCTTGAGCTTGACGTCGCCGTCGTGGATGGCTTCCTTGGATTCCAGGTTCCACTTGCCCAGGTCGGGGCGCTCGCCGGCGCCCCAGCGGAAGCCGATCGAGCCATTCGGCAGCACCACCTTGCCGGCGGTGTCGAAGGCCACGGTCTTCCACTCGGGGTTGTTGTCCTGGCCCAGCTTGCCACCGAAATCGCTGGCGCGCAGGTAGCGGTCGGGCACCAGCAGCTCGCGGCCATCGGCCGTGACCTGCTTCTTCATCTTCACCAGCAGCGGCAGATCGGTGTAGCGGCGCGCGTAGTCGTCGAAGTAGGCGCTGCGCTTGTCGAAGTAGAACTCCTTCAGGATCACATGGCCCATCGCCATCGCGATGGCCGCATCGGTGCCCTGCTTGGGGTGCATCCAGATGTCGGCCAGCTTGGAGATCTCGGCGTAGTCGGGCGTGATCGCCACCGTCTTGGCGCCCTTGTAGCGCACCTCGGTGAAGAAGTGGGCGTCCGGCGTGCGCGTCTGTGGCACGTTGGAGCCCCAGGCGATGATGTAGTTCGAGTTGTACCAGTCGGCGCTCTCGGGCACGTCGGTCTGTTCGCCCCAGATCTGCGGGCTGGCGGGCGGCAGGTCGCAGTACCAGTCGTAGAAGCTCATGCACACGCCGCCCAAGAGGCTCAGGTAGCGGCTGCCGGCGGCATAACTGATCATCGACATGGCCGGGATCGGCGAGAAGCCGATCACGCGATCCGGGCCATGCTTCTTGATGGTGTAGATATTCGCCGAGGCGATGATCTCGTTGACCTCGTCCCAGCTCGAGCGCACGAAGCCGCCCAGGCCGCGGTCCTGCTGCCATTCACGACGCTGGTCGGTGTTCTCGACGATATTGGTCCAGGCGTCCACCGGGCTCTTGGCCACCGCGCGCGCGGCGCGCCAGTGCTTGAGCAGGGAGCCACGCACCATCGGGTACTTGACGCGGTTCGCGCTGTAGAGGTACCAGCTGTAGGAGGCGCCGCGGGCGCAGCCGCGCGGCTCGTGGTTGGGCAGGTCCGGGCGGGTGCGCGGGTAGTCGGTCTGCTGGGTTTCCCAGGTGACGATGCCGCCCTTCACATAGATCTTCCACGAGCAGGAGCCCGTGCAGTTGGTGCCGTGGGTGGAGCGCACGATCTTGTCGTGCTGCCAGCGCGCCCGGTAGGCGTCTTCCCAGGTGCGGTCTTCGCCGGTGGTGCGGCCATGGCCGTCGGCGAAGTCTTCTTTCGGTTGAGCGAAGTAGCTCAGGCGGTCGAGGAAATGACTCATGTTGTGCTTCCTTAAAGGGTTCCGCTCAAGGATTCTTGACGTAGGCGTTGGCGCGCAGGTAGAACCACCAGTTCAGCACCAGGCACACGGCGTAGAAGACGGCAAAGCCGTAGAAGGCGTATTGCGGCGTGCCGGCCTTGATCTGCTGGCCGATCAGCACCGGGGCGATGAAGGCACCGTAGGCGGCCACCGCCGAGGTCCAGCCCAGCACCGGGCCGGCCTGCTGGCGGTCGAAGATGAAGCCGACGCTGCGGAAGGTCGAGCCGTTGCCGATGCCGCTGGCGGCGAACAGCAGGATGAACAGGCCCATGAAGGTGCCGAAGTACTGCTCGGGCGTGGCCGACTGGTAGGCCTGCAGCATCACATAGCCCACCGCCGCCGAGGCCACCACCATGATGGCCGAGATGATCTGGGTGACGATGGAGCCGCCCACCTTGTCGGAGATCCAGCCGCCCACCGGGCGCACCGCGGCGCCGACGAAGGGGCCGATCCAGGCATAGGTCAGCGCTGACGGGGCGTTGGGGTTCTTCAGGGTGTGCTGCAGCACGCCGGCGGCATCGGGCACATGCTGGAAGCCGAAGATCACGGTGATCGCCAGCGGCAGGGCCATCGAGAAGCCGATGAAGCTGCCGAAGGTGACGACGTAGAGCGCCGTCATGGCCCAGGTGTGCTTGTTCTTGAAGATCTCGAACTGCTTGGCGACGTTCTCCTTCATGGTGCCGAAGGCGGCCAGCTTCATCACCAGCAGCGCGGCGACGATGTCCAGCGGGATCGCCACCCACATGTTCAGCAGGCCCAGCCCGGTCGGAGCCGGCAGGTAGAGGTAGAGCATGGCGATCGAGGGGACGAAGGCCAGCGAGTACAGATAGATGATCTTGAAGAAGGCGGTGATGGGCGAGCCGGCCGCCGGCGTCACCGTCTTCAGGTTGTTCATGCCGAACCAGCACAGGATGGACAGCGGCACCAGCGAGAGCACCCAGGCGAAGCCGGCGTTCTGGATATAGGTGGGCGTGCCCGCCTTGATCTTGCCGAGGATCCAGCCGCTGTCCTTGATGAGGGCCTTGGCCTCGCCGCCGAAGGCGCCGAACAGGCTCATCGTCATCACCAGCGGGATCACCACCTGCATGGTGGTGACGCCGAAGTTGCCCAGGCCGGCATTCAGGCCCAGGGCCGTGCCCTGCAGGCGCTTGGGGAAGAAGGTGCTGATGTTGGACATCGACGAGGCAAAGTTGCCGCCGCCCACGCCCGACCACAGCGCCATCAGCTGGAACACCCACAGCGGCCACTCGGGATGCTGCAGGGCCACGCCGGTGCCGATGGCGGGAGCCAGCAGCATCGCGGTGGTGAGGAAGATGGTGTTGCGGCCACCCGCCATGCGGATCAGGAAGCTGGCCGGGATGCGCATGGTGGCGCCCGAGATGCCGGCAATGGCGGTGAGCGTGAACAGCTCGGCCTGGCTGAAGGGGAACCCCAGGTTCAGCATCTGCACGGTGATGATGCCCCACATGCCCCAGACCGCGAAGCCGCACAAGAGCGCGGGGATCGAGATCCAGAGGTTGCGGTAGGCGATCTTGCTGCCGGTCTTGGCCCAGAAGGCATCGTCTTCGGGACGCCAATCCTGGATGTCAGCCGTGCTGCCGCCGGAAGCGGTGGCGCCGGTCTGCGTGGTGGTATTCATGGTGCTTGTTCCTTGTTGTGCACCCGGCTCAGCGGGCGAAGGACTGGGAGATCGGCGAGACCGGGGCGTTCTTGCCCATCATTTCGGTCTTGCGCACCTCGGTCCAGTACATCCAGATCAGCGACACCCAGACCACGCCATACATCAGCATGAAGCAGCTGGAGCGGATGCCGGTGAGGTCCATCAGGGCGCCGAACATGATGGGCAGGACGAAGCCGCCCAGGCCACCGGCCAGGCCGACGATGCCGCTGATGGTGCCGATATTGGCGTGGTAGTCGTCGCTGATGTACTTGAACACGCTGGCCTTGCCGAAGGCCCAGGCAATGCCCAGGGCGAACATCAGCGCCGTGAAGACATAGACGTTCAGGCCGACGTGGAAGGTCTTCAGGCCGTTGACGGTCTGGATGCTGAAGTCAGTCTGCGGGTAGCTGAGCAGGAACAGCACGATCCAGCTCACCCACAGCACCCACCAGGTGACGTTGTGGGCGCCATGCTTGTCGGACAGCCAGCCGCCGATGGCGCGCAGCACGCCGCCAGGCAGCGAGAAGCAGGCCGCCAGCAGCGCCGCCACGCGGATGTCCAGGCCGTACTCGCCGACGTAGTACTGCACCATCCACAAGCTCATCGCCACATAGCCGCCGAACACGATGCTGTAGTACTGGCAGTACTTCAGCACCTTGGGGTCCTTCAGCGCCTTGAGCTGGCTGACGAAGCTGGATTGGCTGGAGACCTGGTGCTCGTCATCGGTGGCGCTGAAGAGCCAGAACAGGATGGCCGTGCCCAGCAGCACCGCGGCATAGACCTGCGGCACCATGGTCCAGCCGAAACCCACCACCAGGGCGGGGGCGACGAACTTGTTGACCGCCGCGCCCGAGTTGCCGGCGCCGAACACGCCCATCGCAAAGCCCTGGCGGTTCTTCGGGAACCAGCGCGCCACATAGGGCGTACCCACCGAAAAGGAGCCGCCGGCCATGCCGACGAACAGGCCGATGGTGAGGAAATGCCAGTAGGCGGTGGCATAGCTCATCAGCCAGATCGGGATCACGCAGGAGAGCATCAGCGCGAAGAACACGATGCGGCCGCCGAACTTGTCGGTCCAGATGCCCAGGGGCACGCGGATCAGCGAACCGGTCAGCACCGGCATGGCGGTCAACAGACCGAACTCGGTGGCATTCAGGCCGAGCTGCTTCTTGATCGGAATGCCGATCACGCCAAACATCATCCAGACCATGAAGCACACGGTGAAGGCCAGGGTGCTGACGATCAGCACCGAAAGCGCCTTGCCGTTGGGCTTGGGACTTGCAGACATGGGATTGCTCCTCGCTTTTTCCATGCTCAGCACTTTCCCGCATGCGCGGCCGCGCGCACATCCTCCGCTAGCAGGGCTCGGGCGCGGCAGAGGGAGGAGGCGCCCACAGCACGCCATCGTTCTGAAGAACTACTCCCTTCGGAATTGCGTTCGGCTTTGCACCAGATCAAATCCGCATACCCCAGTGAAACGGTCAACTTAGGGGCCCTCTGCAATACCCCCTTGGGGCGCGTTTGCGAGAGAACGGGCCGGCGCGTAGGCGCAGCGTGAAGGTCGGGCTTGAAGCCCGAAGCCGAGCGCTGCAACGCCCGGGCAGGCCCGTTATCTCGCAAACCCTTCGGGGCGGGCCTTTGCGGGCGCTGGCCGGCGTTACGAACCTTGCCCAGACATCGGTCTGGGCGGCGGTTCGCGCCTTGGCCGGCATCCCGCAAAGATCCCGCCGCGCCCCAAGGAGGTATTGCAGAGGGCCCCTGACCTGGAGGACCGCCACATGAATTCCATCGCCCACGCCAGCCCAAGCAGCCGCCTCAGCGCCGCACAGCGCCGCGCCAGCTATCCCAGCGCCTACCAGCGTGCGCTGGGCCTGGCCCTGAAGAAGGCCCTCGCGCCCGCCGACGACCTCGACTACCTGGCCGACGAGCTGATGCAGCTGGGCCAGCCCCAGCAGGTGCGCGCGCGCAAGCCGGTGTTCCAGGCCGGCGAACGCGATGCCCAGCTGTGGCTGCTGGTGAGTGGCAAGGTGGCGCTGGGCAAGCATGATGCCCAGGGCCGCTGGTGGCAATCGCGCGAGTTCGGCCCGGGCGACTGGATCGACCTGCTGAGCGCCTGGGTGGGCGAACCCCATGCCGAGACCGCCATCGCGCTGACCGAGGTGCAGGCCCATGCCCTGCCGGTGGAAGCGGTGGCCCAGTTGTGCGACACCCAACCCGGCCTGGCGCGCGCGCTGCTGCGCTGCGTGGCGGCACGCGCACGCGGCGTCACCCTGGACCGCCAGGCCCTGCTCACCAAGGACATCCACGCCCGCCTGGCCGCCTGGCTGCTGGAGCAATCGCGCCTGGCCGGCGATACCGACGAGCTGCAGCTGCAGCTGCAGAAAAAGGACCTGGCCTCGCAACTGGGCGTCACGCCCGAGACCCTCTCGCGCAGCCTGCGCGCCCTGCACGACCAGGGCATCGCCCGCGTCGATCGCTACCAGCTCTCCATCACCGACCGCCCCGCCCTGCAGGCGCTGGCGGATCGGCAGCCGTCAAGATATTCGCGCTGACAGGCGCGACATCAACGGGCCTGATTCCTGCCCACCAAGCACCCCATCGTCAGCCCGAACCACAGCAGCGCCAGCCCGTGGCCGGCCCCTGCCAGCGCCAGGCCATGGGGCCAGCCCCACAAGCTGGCCGCGCTGCGCAGCAGCAGGCTCAGCCCCAGCAGGGCCAGCGGCAGCAGCGCCCAGCGGCTGTGCCGGGGCCGCAGGCCGGCCAGCGCCGGCAGCATGATGGGGGCGTGGCCGAACACCATCGCGAACACAAAGCCCAGCCACAGCAGATGCCAGGCGATGCCACCCGGCAGGCCCTGGCCGGCAAGACCTGACACCGCGGCCAGCAGCAGCCAGCCATAGCCCACCAGCAGGCAGATGGCGGTGTGGCCGGCCCATCCCGGGGCGCGCCATTGCAGGCGCGCCAGGTCGAAGCGCAAAAGCCACAGCGCCAGCATGCCCAGCAGCCCAAAGCCCAGCGAGCGGCCCAGTTCCGGGCGCCAGAGCAGCAGCGCGGCCGCCAGGGCGAAGCCGGCCCAGCCGGCCAGGAAGGCGCGCTGGCCCCAATGGGGCAGCGGCAGCAGGCGCATCAGCTCGCGGCGCTCGCCGGCAATCGTCAGCACCAGGAACAGGCTCCAGCCCCAGCGCGCCAGTTCGGCCTGCCCCGCGGCATGCGCGGCCGCGCCAGCCAGCAGGGCCAGCGCGGCGCTCGCCTCCACCGCCAGCGGCAGCGACCAGGCGCGGTGCCGGCCGGCCCACAGATAGAGTTCCAGCAGGCCGGCCGCCGTCAGCAGCCACAGCAGCGCGGCCGCGTCCGCCTGGCCGGCCAGGGCCAGCAGCCCGGCCCCGCCCGACAGCAGCGGGATCCAGCGGCCGCGCCGCAGCGCCACCACGCGCTCCAGCGTGACCAGGCTGGCAAAGAAGCCCACCATCATCAGCGCGCCATGCAGGGCCAGGGCCTGGCCGGCCGCGGCGGCGCCCGACTGCAGGGCGCCCAGGCGCAGCAGGCCGCCCAGCAAGGCGGCGAGCAGATTGGCCACGGCCAGGCCGGCACAGGCGGCGATCAGCCCCCGCCCGACCGCAAGCGGTTTGGCACGCGCCATCAGCCGCCGCCCCAGCCGAAGCGGGCGCGCAGGCCGGGCGCCATGCGCTCGGGCGTCCAGATCTTGTCCCAGTCCATGTCCACCTCGATCACCCAGCCCGGCGGGCATTGCGCCTCGATGGCGCAGCCGGCGTCGTTCATGATCTGGTCGGCCATCGGGCAGGTGGCGCTGGTGGGCAGCAGCACCAGGGAGGCGAAGTCCTGGCGTAGCTCGAGGGTCTCGACCAGGCCCAGATCGACGATGTTTTCGCCGATCTCGGGGTCGGCCACCTTGTGCAGCGCCTGCATGATGGCGGCGCGCAAGCTGGCGAGTTCTGCTTCTGTCATGTGCTTGTTCTTTCTCTTCGCTGTGATGGCCGCAGCAGCCATGGACCATAGCGCAGCAACCAGGCCGCGGCCAGCAGGGCGAAGCCGGCGGCCGCGGCCGGCAGCCACCAGCGCGGCGCCTGCGGCCAGCAGGCCGTGGCCACACGCAGCGCGCTTAAGCCCTGCAGCAGGCCGTGCATGAGGCGCAGTGGCAGATCCACTACCACGCTGATGCCCTGCTGCACCGCCGTAACGCGGCTCACCATCGCCAGCATGGTGGTGCACATAAAGCCCAGCGTCAGCGCATGCAGTGCGGCCAGCTCGAACTGCAGGGCGGCGAGCGCGAAGCTCGCCATCAGCCACAGCAGGCCATGGTGCAGCTGGCCCACAAAGGGCGTGCGCCGGGCCGCGGCCAGGGCGGGATTGAAGGCGGCACGCGCCAGCAGTGCGGCCAGCGCCAGATAGGCCACGGCGGGCGGCCAGGCCGGCAGCCCGAGCACCGGTGCCAGGCCGCGCAACCACAGGCCCAGCAGCAACGCCAGCAACAGGCCATCGGCGCGCCGACCCTCGGCATGCAGAAAGGGCGTGAGGCGCTGCAAGGCGCAGGCAAACACGCTGCCCAGCCCGCCCCACAGCCCGAGCCGGGTGGCCTGGGCCGGCCAGCCCAGCGCCGCACACCACAGCGCCAGGCCCAGCACGGCCATGCCCAGCAGCACGCCCTGGGCATGGCGGCGATCCGGCTTGGCGCTGACGCGCAACAGCGGCGCCAGGCGCAGCAGCAGCCAGCTCCAGCCGGCGGCCACCAGGCCCAAGCCCAGGCCCAGGCCGGGCGAGCCCAGCGCGGCATGCACACCCCAACCCAGCATCAGCAGCCCGAGCGGCCCCAGCCAGGCCGAGGCCGGCAGCGGCGCGACGCCCAACCATTTGGGCAAGGCGGTGAGCGCAAAGCCGGCGATGAAGAAGGGCAGAAAACCCAGCGTGAAGAGCAGGCCATGCTGGGGCGCGCCCTGCCCCTGCCAGACCCGCACGCACCACCACAGGCACAGGCAGGCCCAGGCCAGGGCGCCGGCGAGGAACCAGGCGCGGTGCGGGGCCTGGTTCGGGTTCATCGCTCAGCGCGGCAGGTAGAAGCTGGCACTGCTGTCCACCCGCGAGCCCCGGCCGCCCTGGCCCTCAAGCCTGAAGTGGATGGGGCGCGAGCCGCTGCCCAAGCGCGCGGCCTGCTCGGCCGGCAGGCGCAGCTGCAGCACCTGGGCATGGATGGCGGCGGGCGGCAGCACCACCTCGGCCGGGCCCACGCGGTACAGGCCGTCCAGCCCGTCGACCTCGATGTGCAGGGTCAGCGGCCGCTCGGTGCGGTTCATCAGCTGCAGGCGGTAGACGTTCTCGATCGCGCCGTTCTCGACCTGGCGCGCCAGCGTGTTGCGATCCTTCAGCACATCAACCTGGAAGTCGGGCCGGCGCCACAGGCTGGTGGCAAAGCCGATGCACAGCGCCAGCAGCACCGAGCCATAGATCAGCACGCGCGGCCGCAGCGCACGCGCCAGCATCTGGCGCGGCGTCCATTGCTGCTTGACGCCGTTCTCGGTGGCGTAACGGATCAGGCCGCGCGGCGCGCCCAGCTTGTCCATCACCTGGTCGCAGACGTCGATGCAGGCGGCGCAGCCTATGCATTCGTTCTGCAGGCCCTTGCGGATGTCGATGCCGGTGGGGCAGACCTGCACGCACAGGGTGCAGTCGACACAATCCCCCTGCCCCAGGTCCAGCGCCGCGACCTTGCGGGCGCGCGAGCCGCGCGGCTCGCCGCGCTTCTCGTCGTAGGTGATGATGAGCGAATCGGCGTCGATCAGGGCGCTCTGAAAGCGCGCATAGGGGCAGATGTACTTGCACATCTGCTCGCGCAGCCAACCGGCATTGCCATAGGTGGCACCGGCGTAGAACAGCACCCAGAACCATTCCCAGGGCGAGAGCCCCAGCTGCAGCAGGCTGCTGCCGAGCGCGCGGATGGGCGTGAAGTAGCCCACGAAGCTGAAGCCGGTGACGAGGGCCAGCGCCACCCAGCTGGCGTGCTTGGCGGACTTGCGCGCCAGCTTCTCGGCGCCCCAGGGCGCGCGGTCCAGGCGCATGCGGGCCTGGCGATCGCCCTCGGTATGGCGCTCCAGCCACATGAACATCTCGGTGTAGACGGTCTGCGGGCAGGCATAGCCGCACCACAACCGCCCGGCCAGGGCGGTGAAGAAGAACAGGCCCAGCGCCGCGATCACCAGCAAGGCGGCCAGGTAGATGAAGTCCTGCGGATAGAGCACCAGCCCCAGCACATAGAAGCGCCCGGCGTCCAGATCGAACAGCAGCGCCTGGCGGCCCTGCCATTGCAGCCAGGGCATGCCGTAGAAGAACGCCTGGGTCAGCGCCACCATGATCCAGCGCCAGTTGGCGAAACGGCCGCTGACCGCGCGCGGATAGACCTTGGCCTCGGCCACATACATCGAGGTGGCGACCGGCGTGATGGGAATGACTTTGGGAGACGTGGACACGGAGGAGAGGGTTTCTTCAGGCGCGGGCATCACGGGCCTGAGGCAGGCTGATCTTGGCCAGGCGCTTGGCGGTGGCGGGTTGCAGGAGGTCGGCGAGGTTGTGACCGTCGAGCTCGGCCAGGAAGGCAGCCAGCGCGTCGTTGAAGATGCCGGTGAGGCGGCAGGCGCCGGTGAGCGAGCAGCTGTTGCCGCTGCCCAGACATTCGACCAGCTGGAAGTCGGACTCCACCGCCCGCACCAGATCGCCCAGGCTCAGCTCGGCCGGATTCATCGCCAGCTTCATGCCACCGCCCTTGCCGCGCACCGTGGCGATGAAGCCCTGCTGGCCCAGCTGGTGGGTGATCTTGGTGAGATGGGCCTCCGAGATCTGGTAGGCCGCGGCAATCTCGCCGGTGGTGCAGAGGCGGTCCTGGTGCTGGCCCAAATAGATCAGCAGGCGCAGCGCGTAGTCGGTCATGGTGGTGAGTCGCATGGCAGCATTCTCAACCGGCTTGGCCGTCGGGGCGCGGACGCATCAGCAGCGGGGTGTAACGAAGCAGGTAAAGCACAAAGCTCAGGCTCCACAGCGCCGCCGAGAGCTGCACGCCCAGCATCAGGCTGGCGGGCGCCAGCAGCGGGAACAGCACGCGCAGCAGCGCCGCCAGCAGCATGCTCAGATAGGCGCTGATCTCGACGGGCCCAGCCTTCAGCGGCCGGCCGGTGTGGCCCAGCGCGGTGCGCGTGATCATGCCCAGGGTGATGAGGCCAATCACGCCCAGGGTCAGGGCATGGGTGGCCGGGCCCGGCGCGATCCAGCCCAGCGTGGCGCCAGCGCGCAGCAGCAGGTGCACGGGCAGCCAGGCATAGGCCAGGTGCAGCACCCAGACGAGCGGATTGCGCCAGCTCTTCCAGGGCTGCCACAGCGCCAGGCGCAGGCCTTGCGCCAGCGCGGCGGCCAGCAGCGCGGCGGCCAGCACCGCGCCCTCGACGCCCAGCAGATCCAGCGCCAGCAGCAGCAGCACCGAACCCAGCGCCGCCTTCTCCACTTGGGGCTGACGCGTGGCGCGCATGCCCGGCACGCCGTTGTTGGAGAACATCGGCACGACGCGGCCGGCCATCACCGCGATCATGAAGAGCAGCAGGTCCAGGCCGATGTTCAGCCCGGGCAACCGCAATACGCCGGCCTGGCCCAGGTGCACGGCCGCGCTGGCCAGACCCATGGCGACGAGCAGGCCGACGAAGAAGTAATTGCGCTTGTTGCCGGCGGCATGCAGCGCGCGCCAGAGCCCCCAGGCGGCCGCCCAGGGCACGGCCAGGTTCAGCAGCAGCGAGGCCCACAGCCATGGGCTCAGCACCAGCAGCCGCGCCAGCAGCCACAGCGCCGCCAGCGCCATCAGGGGCTTGCCGGTCGGCGTGGGCTGGCCGGACCAGTTGCGCCCGGCAGTGAAGAGAAAGCCGATCACCACCGCCAGCGCGTAGCCGAACACCATCTCATGCGCATGCCAGGCCGAGCCGCGCAGCACCGGCTGCGTCAGCAGGCCCGAGAACTGCAGCGCCCACAGCGGCACCGAGAGTGCCGCCAGCAGCGCCGCCAGCAGGTAGAAGGGCCGGAAACCCAGGTCCCACAACGCCAGCCGGCGCGCGGCGGGCTGCGGGGGCTCTTCAATGCGCATGAAGGAGACGGTGCTCATGATCGATCAGCCGCCGCAGCAGCCGCAGCAGCTCTTGCCGGCCGGCTTGCGGCTGATGCGCAGGCGCCATTGCGCGGGGCCGGTTTCCAAGGCCTCCCAGTCGAACTGTCCGGGCCACTGGGCCTCGAACTGCTGGCGCAGGGGCAGCGGCTCGTGGTCGCTCAGCAGATAGAACCAGTTGCCCACGGGCAGGGCCTGGAAGGTCTCGAAGATGCGCGCATGGCGTTCGTGCGGCGCGATCAGGCGCACATCGATCACTTCGGCGGCGGGGGGGGCGGCAACGGTCATGGTCGTCCTTAAAGTTGCATTTTCAATATAGCTATTGTCACCAAGCGCGGCGCCTAAAGCAATATTCAAAATGCGACTTTTGATCTGCCTCAAGCCAAATCCTGCACGCCATGGGCAGCATGGCGGCCATGTCCGATGCCCCAGCCCTCCCCCTGGTCTACAGCTGCTCAGGCTGCTCCGACGCCGCCCAGCTGGCCAATCACCTGGCGGTACGCCTGGATCGCGCCGGCCTGGCCGAGATGTCCTGCATCGCCGGCGTGGGCGGCGGCGTGCCCAATCTGGTGCGCAAGGCGCGCGAGGCCGCCGAGTCCGGCCGGCCCATGCTGGCCCTGGACGGCTGCGTGCTGGCCTGCTGCAAGGCCTGCCTGGCCCAGCAGGGGCTGGCGCCGACCCGCCATATCCGCCTGCACGAGATGGGCGTGCGCAAGCATTACCACGCCGATTTCGACAAGACCCAGGCCGACGCGCTGTTCGAACAACTGGCGCACGAGGCGCGCGCCCTGCAGACCGCGCTGGGCTGAGCAGGGCCGGGCCAAGCTCAAGCTACAGTTCGGCCCATGCGACGTTTCCTGCCTGCCCCCTTGCTGGGCACCTTGGCCGCCATCCTGCTGGCCATCAACACCGTCACCGGCGTCACGCTGATGATCCTGCCGGCCCTGCTCAAGCTGGTGCTGCCCTTTCCCTTCGTGCGCAAGCCCTGCGACCTGGCGCTGAACGGCATCGCCTCGGGCTGGGTGGCCGTCAACAACGCCTGGATACGGGCGCTCAACCCGCAGGTCTGGGACGTGCAGGGCGTGGACGGCCTGCACCAGCGCGGCTGGTACCTGGTCTCGCCCAACCACCAGACCTGGGTCGACATCCTGGTGCTGCAGCGCGTCTTCCATGGCCGCATCCCGTTTCTGAAGTTCTTCCTCAAGCGCGAGCTGATCTGGGTGCCGGTGATCGGCCTGGCCTGGTGGGCGCTGGATTTCCCCTTCATGAAGCGCGGCCGCAGCGCCGGCTCGCAGGCGGCCGACCTGGCCACCACGCGCAAGGCCTGCGAGAAGTTCAAGACCATCCCGACCACGGTGATCAACTTCGTCGAGGGCACGCGCTTCACGGCCGCCAAGCATGCCGAGCAGAAGAGCCCCTACCAGCACCTGCTCAAGCCCAAGGTCGGCGCGCTGGGCATGGCCCTGGCCACCATGGGCGAGCAGTTCGAGGCCCTGCTGGACGTGACCCTGGTCTACCCCGAGGGCACGCCCAAGTTCTGGGATCTGCTGTGCGGCCGCTGCGGCCAGGTGCAGGTGCGGGTGCAGCAGCGCCCCATCCCCCCCGAACTGGTGGGGGGCAACCCGATGGAAGACAAGCGCCTGCGCGCCGGCATTTCCATGTGGATCAAGAAGCAGTGGAGCGAGAAGGACGCGCTGATGGCGGCCCTGCTGAAGCGCAGCCCCCCACCCTGAGCAGGGGGTGCGGATTGCCCTGATGGACCTCGGCTGGCCCCACAGCGACAGTCGAGGCCTCAACTTTCCAACAAGGAAGTGATCCATCATGAGCATGCTCAACAAGCTGTCGACCATCCAGAGCGCAACAACCTTGCTGGTACTGGCCCTGTCGACCTCAGCGGCGCTGGCCGCCCCCCCCGCCCCCGACGCCATGATCGTGGCCTACAAGGCCGGCAAGGCCGCCGCCGTGCGCGCCGAGGTGCTGAACGCCGGCGGCAAGATCGTGCGTGAACTCGGTCGCGCCAGCGCCTTCGCGGTGCGCCTGCCGGCGGCCGGCGTGGCCGCCCTGCAGGCCAGCGCCAGCGTCGATTTCGTCGAACCCGATGTGGAACGCCGCCTGCTGGGCGTGCCGTCCCGCACCATGGAGGGCATGGTCCAGCCGCAATCCACGGCGGTGGACACGCCGACCTCGGGCACCGAGATGCTGCCCTACGGCATTGCGATGGTGCAGGCCAACCAGCTCACCGACGCCCTCAGCGGCAACCGCAAGCTCTGCATCGTGGACTCGGGCATTGACCGCGGCCATCCCGATCTGGCCGCCAACTCAGCCAATCTGAGCGGCGTCAACCTGACCGGCTCCGGCACCTGGGACAGCGACGAGAACGCGCACGGCACCCATGTGGCCGGCACCATCGCGGGCGTGGGTGGCAACGGCATTGGCGTGGTGGGCGTGAACCCCGGCGGCAAGCTCAAGCTGCACATCGCCAAGGTGTTCGACGCCACCGGCTCGGCCTCCTCCTCGACCGTGATGGAAGCCGTGGCACGCTGCGCCGACGCCGGCGCCAACATCATCAGCATGTCGCTGGGTGGTGGCGACCCGAGCCAGGCCGAGCGCCGCGTGTTCCGCGCCCTGCTCAACGAGGGCGTGCTGACGATCGCCGCCGCCGGCAACGATGGCGATACCAGCACCTCCTACCCGGCCGGTTACGAGGAAGTGATGTCGGTGGCCGCGCTGGATGCCAACAAGGCGCGCGCCGCCTTCTCGCAGGTCAACAACGACGTCGAGATCGCCGCGCCGGGCGTGGCCACGCTGTCGACCATCCCGCCCAATCTGGAATCGCTGGGCCAGCTCTCGGTGGCCGGCACGGATTACGCGGCGGCGGCCATGACCGGTTCGCCCCGGCTCAGCGCCACCGCGGCACTCTATGACTTCGGTCTCGGCACGGCCAACGACGCCGGCGCTGCGGGCAAGGTCTGCCTGATCAAGCGCGGCCTGGTCAGCTTTGCCGAGAAGGTGACGCGTTGCCAGCTCAGCGGCGGCGTGGCGGCGGTGGTCTACAACAACCGCCCCGGCATGCTGTTCGGCACGCTGGGCGGTGCGCCCACCACCATCCCCTCGATCGGCACCACCGACACCACCGGCGCCGTGCTGATGGGCCTGACCGGCCAGGCCGCCACCGTCAGCGTGGTACCGGATCCGGCTCTCTACGCCTACTTCAATGGCACCTCGATGGCCACGCCCCATGTCTCCGGCGTCGCCGCCCTGGTGTGGAGCCATTTCCCGAACTGCAGCGCCAAGCAGATCCGCCAGGTGCTGAACGCCAGCGCGATGGAACTGGGCAAGCCCGGCAAGGACGCCGAGTTCGGCTTCGGCCTGGTGCAGGCCAAGGCGGCCTACGACCGCCTGGCCCAGACCGGCTGCAACAACTGAGCCGATGAACGCACCCGCCGCGGCCGCGAGGCCGCGACGGGCTACCATGCGGGCCCTTGCGGCCCGCTTTTTTTCGTCTCACTTCTTGCCCACCTCGTCCGACCCCCAACGCCACCCGGCGCTGCAATGGCTGCAGGCCCTGCGGCCCCAGCCCCTGGCGATCGACTGGCGCGAGCGCCTGCGCGTGGTGGCCGGCGCCACCCTCGGCATCCTGCTCACCGCCTGGCTCTGCCATGCCCTGGCCGGCCCCGGGCCCCTGCCCTGGCTGGTGGCGCCGATGGGGGCCAGCGCGGTGCTGGTGTTTGCCGTGCCCAACAGCCCGCTGGCCCAGCCCTGGGCGGTGGTGGCCGGCAACAGCCTCTCGGCCCTGGTGGGCGTGGCCTGTGTGCACTGGGTGGCGGCGCCCGAATGGGCCGCGGCGGCGGCGGTGGGCGGCGCGATCGCGCTGATGATCGCCACCCGCAGCCTGCATCCGCCCGGCGGCGCCTCGGCCCTGCTGGTGGCGCTGAGCGGCGTGCGCGACCCCATGTTCGCGCTGCACCCGGTGCTTTTGAACTCGCTGCTGCTGGTGCTGGCCGGCATCGCCTACAACCACGCCACCCGCCGCCCCTACCCGCACCGCCCGGCCCCGGCCGCGCCGGCCGCCGAGCACGACCTGGACGAGGTGCTGGCGCGCTACAACCAGGTGCTGGACATCGGCCGCGACGAGCTGCGCGCCCTCATCGAAGACACCCAGCTGCAGGGCTACCAGCGCCGCCTGGCCGACCTGCGCTGCGGCGACATCATGTCGCGCCAGCTCATCACGGTGACGCACAGCACGCCGCTGCAGCAGGCCTGGCAGCTGTTCCGCGCCCACAAGATCAAGGCCCTGCCGGTGGTGGATGCGAACGGCGAGATCCTGGGCATCGTCACGCCGGCGGACTTCATGCGCGCCGCCGAGGTCAGCCCCGAGGCGAGCTTCGATACCCGCTTGCGCGCGCTGCGCGACTGGGCGCTGCGCTCGGGCACCGGCAAGCAGGAGCTGGTGGGCCACATCATGACGCGCTCGGTGCGCGTGGCCCAGGTGGACCATCACCTGGCCGAGCTGATCCCGATGTTTGGCAGCACCGGCCACCACCACATCCCCATCGTCGGGCCCGGCAAGAAGCTGGTGGGAATGATCACCCAGTCGGACGTGGTGGCCGCGCTCAGCCGGCCAGCCAACCCAGCGGATGGTGGGCGCGCGCCACCGTCACCATGAAGCCGAACACCGCCAGCGCGGCCAGATAGCCCAGCGCGCGCTGGCCGCGCGTGCGGCCCCGCTTGAGGGCGATGCTGCCGAGCACGATATAGACCAGCAGCAGCATGAGCTTGACGCCCAGCCAATGCTCGCGCGCCGGGTTCAGCCCCAGCAGGGTCCAGAGGCTGACGCCGGCGCTGAGCAGCAGCACATCGATCCAGACGCTCAGCCGGCGCGCCCAGGCCTGCATGGGCCAGGCCGCCCCCGCCAGCACACCCAGGCCGCGCAGCGCGAACAGCGTGCCGCTACAGCTCACCAGGCCGATGTGCAGGTTCTTGATGAGGGGGTAGTTAGCCTGGAGGGCTTGCAGCAAAAAGCTCATGGGCCGGCATCATCGCCGATCTGCCGCCGCCGCGAACACCACGACTACCACTGCCCGCGCAGCGCCAGGCGCCAGGTGCGCGGCGCCTCGGCCCAGGTGAACAGCGGCGAGCGTTCGCTCAGCTGGGTATTGCCGAGGTTGCTGACGCCCAGGTCCAGCGCCAGCTGCGTGCCCAGGCTGCGGCCCACATTGGCGCCCAGCATATTGAGCGCCGGCACCGGCTGCAGGGGCTGGCCCGGCTGCGCCGCGGCCAGAAGCTGGCCGCTGCTGCGCTCCAGGCGCAGGCCGGCACGCCAGGGGCCCTCGGCCCAGTCAAGACCTGCCCCCAGCGTATGGCGCGGGCGCTTCTCGAGGCGCTGGCCGGCCGCGTCGCTGGCCTCCAGGTACTGGTAGTTGGCGGCCAAGGCGAAGCCGCCGGCGAGGCGCCAGCGCAGCGAGGCCTCGGCGCCGCGCAGGCGCGCACGCTCGATGTTGTCGAAGCGGAACAGGCTGCGCGGGCCGCTGCTGCTGATCAGCAACGGCACGATCAGGTCGCGCACCCGGTTGTCGAACAGCATCAGCTGGGCGCCGGCATCGCCGCTGTCGTAACCCAGGCCCAGCTCCAGCGCGCGGTTCTTCTCGGGCCGCAGGGTCGGATTGCTCTGGTAGGTGTAGGGGCCCTCGTCTTCCTGGTAGCCGGGCGTGATCTGCTTGAGCGTGGGCGGCTTGAAGCCCTCGCTGTAACCGCCCTTGAGCGTCCAGCGCCTGGCAAGGTGCCAAACGCCGTAGAGGCGCGGGCTCCAGACACCGCCGAAGCGCTGGTGCTCGTCGCGGCGCAGGCCGGCGGTGAGGGTCAGCGCCGGCTGCAGCCGCCACTCGTCCTGCAGGAACAGCGAGGCATGGCGGGCCTGGGCCTCGCCGCCGGGCAGGCCCTCGTTGCGCAGCGCTTCTTCGCGCCATTCCAGGCCGGTGGTGAGCCAGTGCGCCTCGTTCACGCGCCCGTTCAGCTGCGCCTCCAGCACCTGGTCGTTCAGGGTGTTGGGCCGCAGCGCCGCCACGCCGTTGCTGCGCTCGTTGCTCATCGCGATGCGACTGGCATAGGCGCGCGCCACGCTGTGCCAATGGCCACCCTCATGCGTCATGGCATCCCAGTCCGCCTCCCAGCCCAGCATCAGGTGCTGGCGCTCCAGCAGGGTGTCGCTCGCGTAGACGCGCTTCTTGCCGCTACGCTCCACCGCCAGCGCGTCGCGCTGCTCGCGCCCGACGCGCCCCTCCAGCTCGAGTTGGTGCTGGGGCTGCGGCTGCCACTGCAGGGTGAGGCCGGCGTCCTGCTTGTGGCGACCCTCGATGTCGGAGATGCGCGGGTCCGCGCCGGAGGCCACCGCCTCGCGGCGCGTGTCGGCCAGGCTCAGCGCCGCCCGCACACCATCCGGGCCGGCGACCAGCGGGCCGGCCAGGCGTGCCGAGGCGCGATGACCGTCGCCGCCACGCCCGCCATCGGCCCGGCTGCCCTCCAGGCGCGCGCTGCCCTGCCATTGCTCGCCGGGCTGGCGCGTGATGATGTTGACCACGCCGCCCAGCGCCTCGGCGCCGTAGAGCACCGACAAGGGGCCGCGCACCACTTCCACGCGCTCGATGTCGTCGGCGGCCACCCAGTCGAGCTGGAAATCGGAATGCCCGATCACGCCATCGCTGGCGCCGACGCGCTTGCCGTTCACCAGGATCAGGGTGTGGCGCGCATCCATGCCGCGCAGGCTCAGCGTCTTGCGGCCGCTGATGGTGCGGCCGAACACGCTGATGCCGGTCTCGCCGCGCAAGGCCTCCAGCAGGTTGTCGGCCCCGCGCGCCTCGATCTGCTCGGCGCTGATGACGCTCACCGCGGCGGGCGCGTCCACCAGGCTCATCGCGTGGCGCGTGGCCGAGACCAGCACGGTCGGCAACTGCTCGGGCTCGGCACGGGCCGTGCCCAGACAGGCCAGGGCGGCGAGGGTCGGCAGGCTGTAGCGCAGGGGTCTCATAGGGCTCTTGTTGAACATGATGAGCGCCAGCATGCCGACAAATATCAAGACGCACCTTGACCCAGTTCGGGTTTCCCCGTGCAAACGCGCAACAAGCGGGCCGGGACTTGAACCAGTTCAAGGACGCTGGGGGCAGCGCGCAGGACGATGCCGTCACAAGCTGGATCCCAAACCCATAGGAGTCACCATGAAGAAGCTGCCCACCGCCAAGCTGCTGATGCTCGCAGCGGCATTTGCCGTACTGCCCCTGTCGGCCCAGGCACAGGAGAAGAAGGACGTGAGCCCCGGCGATGTGAAGTACCACGCCGCGCCCTCGGCCCTGACCGACGTGCCCATGGTGCAAAGCACCAACCCCAAGGCCCCGCAGATGACGATGGCCGAGTTCGACGTTGCGCGCAAGATCTATTTCGAGCGCTGCGCCGGCTGCCACGGCGTGCTGCGCAAGGGCGCCACCGGCAAGCCGCTGACCCCCGACATCACGCTGGGCAAGGGCACCGACTACCTGAAGGTCTTCATCGCCTACGGCTCGCCGGCCGGCATGCCCAACTGGCAGACCTCGGGCGAGATGACCGAGCAGCAGGTGGACCTGATGGCGCGCTACATCCAGCATGAGGCGCCCACGCCGCCCGAGTTCGGCATGGCCGACATGAAGGGCACCTGGAAGGTGCTGGTGCCGCCCGAGAAGCGCCCCACCAAGAAGATGAACAAGTACAACATCGAGAACATCTTCTCGACCACCTTGCGCGACACCGGCGAGGTGGCCCTGATCGACGGCGACACCAAGCAGATCATCAACATCGTTAAGACCGGCTACGCGGTGCACATCTCGCGCACCTCGGCCTCCGGCCGCTACCTGTTCGTGATCGGCCGCGATGCCAAGATCAATATGATCGACCTGTGGATGGAGAAGCCCGACAACGTGGCCGAGATCCGCGTCGGCCTGGAAGCCCGCTCGGTGGAAGCCAGCAAGTACAAGGGTTATGAAGACAAGCTGGTGATCGCCGGCTCCTACTGGCCGCCGCAGTACGTGATCATGAAGGGCGACACGCTGGAGCCGCTGAAGATCGTCTCGACCCGCGGCAACACCGTCGACAAGCAGGAATACCACCCCGAGCCGCGCGTCGCCTCCATTGTGGCCAGCCATTTCCGCCCCGAGTTCATCGTCAACGTGAAGGAGACCGGCAAGACGCTGATGGTCGACTACACCGACCTGAACGCGCTCAAGACCACCGAGATCGGCACCGCCCGCTTCCTGCATGACGGCGGCTGGGACAGCACCAAGCGCTACTTCATGGTGGCGGCCAACCAGAGCAACAAGATCGCCGTGGTGGATGCCAAGGAAGACAAGCTGGTGCAGCTGGTGGAAGTGAGCAAGATCCCGCACCCGGGCCGCGGCGCCAACTTCGTGCACCCGAAGTTCGGCCCGGTCTGGAGTACCGGCCACCTGGGTGACGAGGCCATCTCGCTGGTGGCCACCGACCCCGTCAAGCACAAGCAGTACGCCTTCAAGGAAGTGGCGCAGCTCAAGGGCCAGGGCGGCGGCGCGCTCTTCATCAAGACGCACCCGCAGTCCAAGCACCTCTACTCCGACACGCCGCTGAACCCGGATGCCGCGATCTCGCAATCGGTGGCGGTGTTCGACATCAATGCACTGGACAAGGGCTTCAAGGTACTGCCGATCGCCGAATGGGCGGGCCTGAAGGACGACGGCGCCAAGCGCGTGGTGCAGCCCGAGTACAACAAGGCGGGCGACGAGGTCTGGTTCTCGGTCTGGTCGGCCAAGAACAAGGAAAGCGCCATCGTGGTGGTGGACGACAAGACCTTGAAGCTCAAGACCGTCATCAAGGACCCGCGCCTGATCACGCCGACCGGCAAGTTCAACGTCTACAACACGCAGCACGACGTCTATTGACCACCCCCGAGGCGCTGACGCGCCTCCCCCTCAAGGGGGCGCCGCCAGTGGCCCGGCGAAGCCGGTTCCACGGCGTCCGCTGGACGGGCCTGGGGCTGCGCCCCTTGGCTTCTGGAATACGAACGGAGATTGGACTTATGCGTATTGCAATGACTTTGCTGGCCGGTTTCGGCCTTTTGATCGGCTCGGCCGCCCAGGCCGACGAGGCCGCCCTCACCAAGGCCGGCTGCATGGCCTGCCATGCCAAGGACAAAAAGCTGGTGGGACCCTCGTTCAAGGAGGTGGCCAACAAGTACAAGGGCCAGGACGTCACGGCCACGCTGATGGCCAAGGTGCGCGCCGGCGGCAAGGGTGTGTACGGGCCCATCCCGATGCCGCCCAACCCGCCCGACAAGATCGGCGACGCCGAGCTGAAGGATTCGGTCGGCTGGATCCTCAAGCAAGGCGGTTGAGGCCGCGTGCCATCACCCTCCAGCAAGGCGCCTTCGGGCGCCTTTTTCATGGTGCAGGGCCACCGGCGGCAGACGCCGGCCAAAGCCACTATGCTGCGGGCTCATGACAGCCCAAGACATCCTGCACTTCTGGTTCGAAGAGACCGCCCCCAAGGCCTGGTGGGCGGTGGACCCGCTGTTTGACACGCTGATACGCCAGCGCTTCGGCGATGTCTTGCGGCGCGCGGCCCAGGGCGAGTGCGAGGCCTGGCGCGGCCAGCCCAAGGGCCGGCTGGCGGAGATCGTGGTGCTGGACCAGTTCTCACGCAATGCCTACCGCGGCAGCCCCCAGGCCTTTGCCCAGGACGGCATGGCCCTGGTGCTGGCGCAGGAGGCGGTGGCCCGCGGCGAGCTGGCCGGGCTCGAGGCCGTGGAGCGCGGCTTTCTGCTGCTGCCCTTCATGCACAGCGAGTCGCGCCTGGTGCATGAACGCGCCGAGCAGCTCTACCGCGCCCATGCCCTGCCCGACAACCTCCAGTTCGAGCTGCGACACAAGGCCATCATCGACCGCTTCGGTCGCTACCCGCATCGCAACGCCATCCTCGGCCGGACATCGAGCGCCGAGGAGCTCGAGTTCCTACAGCAGCCGGGCTCGAGTTTCTGAACCAACACAGGATGGTTCGCCACCCGTGAACCCAGGAAGGAAGCCCCCATGAGTGCAGATCAACGCATCCTCGAGCTTGGCATTGCGCTGGGCGCGGGCAGCGCGCCGGCCGGCAATTACGCCGCCGCGGTGCAGACCGGCGACCTGCTGTTTCTCTCGGGCAAGGCGCCGCAGGCGCTGGACGGCCAGGTGCCCAAGGGCCGGCTGGGCCGCGAGTACGACACCGCCCAGGGCTATGCCCTGGCGCGCTCGGCCTGCATCGAGCTGCTGGCGGCGATACGCGCCGAGCTGGGCTCACTGGACCGCGTGGCGCGGGTGGTGGACCTGCAGGGCTCGCTCAATACCACGCCCGAGTTCGAGGACCATGCCCAGGTGCTGGACGGCGCCTCGGACCTGCTGGCCCAGGTGTTCGGCCCCGCCGGCATGCATGCGCGCTCGGTGATCGGCGTGGCCTCGCTGCGCAAGGGTCTGCCGCTGACGCTCAAGGCCATCGTCGAGGTGCGGCGGCAGCCCTGAAGCGCCGCCGCCGGCCTCAGCCCTGCCCCGCCACCTGCGCGCGCAGTCGCTCCTCCTGCTCGCGCAGCTCGGGCGTGAAGGCCTCGCCGAAGTCGTCGGCCTCGAAGACCTGGCGGATCTCGATCTCCGAATCGCCCAGCATCGGATTGGGGCAGCGCTTGACCCATTCGATCGCCTCCTGCAGCGAGGCGCACCGCCAGATCCAGAAGCCGGCCACCAGTTCCTTGGTCTCGGCAAACGGCCCGTCGATAACGCTGCGCCCCGTGCCCGAGAAGCGCACGCGCGCGCCCTTGCTGCTGGGGTGCAGGCCCTCGCCGGCCAGCATCACGCCGGCCTTCACCAACTCCTCGTTGAACTGGCCCATTGCGGCCAGCAGCTCCTGGCTGGGCATCACGCCGGCCTCGCTGTTGTGGTCGGCCTTGACCATCACCATGAATTTCATTGCTGTCTCCTGTAGGCGGCTCGCGCCGGCATTGTCGTCACATCCACACGACGAACGACGCGGCGCGCCATCGACAGGTGAAAATGCCGCATGGACACCGCAAGCATCTTCTGGGGCCTGCTGTTCGGCTCCATCGGCGCCGGCTTCTTCATGTATGGCAAGAAGCAGGGCAAGCCGGTGCCGCTGCTGTGCGGCATCGCGCTGGCGGTATTCCCCTACTTCGTCAGCAATCTGCTGGGCCTGGTGGCGCTGGGCATCGTGCTCTGCGCGATCCCGTATTTCTATCGGCCCTAGCTTGTCGCCATTGCATCGGGACCAGGGTCACCATGTCGAGTGAAGAAGACGAATTGAACGCCCGCTACGTCTACGTCTGGGCGTTTCTGATCGCGCCGGAGCACCGCGCCGAGTTCCTGCGCGCCTACGGGCCGGGCGGCGCCTGGGAGGCCCTGTTCCAACGCGCCGACGGCTTTGTCGGCACCCTGCTGCTGCAGGACCAGGCCGATCCGAATCGCTACCTCACCATCGACCGCTGGCGCAGCGCCGCCGCACATGCCGCCTTCCGCGCCCGCTTCGCCGCCGACTACGAGGCCCTGGATCGCGCCTGCGAACGCCTGAGCACGCAGGAGCAGAGCCTGGGTGAGTACTGGGAGAGGTAGCGAGTTCGGCGGAAGGTCTTGCCTGCAAAGCGCAGGGCGGGGGGCTGCGGCGGACCGGATGCGGCGGCCCCCCCCGCCCTGCGCTTTGCAACACCACCGGTCGCACATCACGATATCTGCGCAGTGCACTGCCCGAGCAGCGCAGGCCGGCGGGTACGAGGCCCCATTTGCGGCGCCGAGGCGCGCAGCCGAACCGGGTTGCGCATCGCGACAAGCGATGCGTCGAGCGCGCCCTGTTTGAGCACCGAGCACAGTTGGCCGCCACCGGCGGACAACGGCCCGCAGGGGTGCGAGGGCGAGTTGCGCACGAGTCCCGGTGAGGTGAGCACCGAGGGCAGCCTGAGCGCATGCGCGAAGGCCGCCGCGGCTGGGGCCGAGTGCCTGCCGGCCTGGGCTGCGGCGCGAGAGAGACGGGATTGCCGATCGGCCGTCAATCGCGTCCATCCCAGTCCCTCATTGACCTGCAATCCGGGAGAATAAACGCTATATCTTGGTATGAGCAGAGGATCCCTAGCATGCAAGACCAACATGAAGCGGCTCAAAGGCCCGAGGATGCTAACGAGGAACAAGAGCGCAACGCAGCTGCTGAGGAAAACCCACTAATGCGGGCAAAACGGCACATCGAAAAGCGCAACCAAGAACGCAAGGAAGGACTTCGCTTGGCAGCGATTGCTGATGACGACCGCGCCCGCATTACAGCTCGCGAGCAATCGCTGATGCGCGCAAGAAAGCTACTCGTCGACCGTGAGCGCGAACTTGAAGCGGAGTCAAACAAGATGCGCGAGGCTCTCCTCGCACGAGAAGCCGAACTGCAGGAACAGATTGCTGCCAGAGACACTCTATTTCGTGATCGAGAGAAGAAACTTATCGTCCGGCAAAGGGACTCAGAGCAGCGTCTCATGGAACGCGAGGCTGAAGTCGAGTCACTCCGAAAACGAATCGCTGAAGAAATTGCCGTTCGTGAACAGAAGATTGAGCAAACACTTCTTGAACTCCAACAAGAAAAAGAACGATACAACGCAGAGAGCAGGGAACGTCTTGAGCGGACATCCAAAGACTACGTTTCGGACGCCCTGCGTTTGCTCGAATCTAAAGAGCGACAGTTCCAATCGACATCAAAGTATTGGGCCGCGCTTGGTGCCCTGTCGCTGATAACAGGCCTAGGTTTTTTTGGGTACGTGACATTGACCACAGTCGTCACATCTACCAGGGACGTGTCCTGGGAGTACATTGCGTTCGCAATTACTAAGGGCGTCATTGCAATTGCGTTGCTCGCGGGGTTAGCCCGCTATGCCTATCTGTTCAGCAACGCATACATGCGTGAGGCGCTCAAGAATGCCGATCGTCGCCACGCCATCAACTTCGGCAAGTTCTATCTGGAGTCGTATGGCGCTGCAGCCGAATGGTCTGAAGTCCGAGACGCCTTCGCGAACTGGAACACAACAGGCTCCAATGCGTTCACGAATACGGACGAAGCCAAACTCGACATCTCGGCATTGGAGAAGGCAACATCCCTTATCGAAAGTGTCAGCAAATCCATTTCCAAGATGAAGCCGAGCGATAAGGCGTAGCCTTCCGCATCGCGAGTCTGCCTAGAAGCTTGCGCCCGGCGACGCTGCTTCCGCCCCCTCAATGCGAGGTCCCTTCCTCCCGGCTGATCTTGTTCCAGACGTTGTACTTGCCCACCGGCTTGCTCATGGGGATGCGCTTCACTTCCTTGAAGGTGGCGGCGTCGTAGACGATCAGGGCGCCGTCCATTTCCCAGAGGCTGGCCAGCACGTAGCGGCCGTCCTTGGTGAATTCGACATGGGCCAGGGTCTTGCCGGGCTCCCTGACCTGGGCCACCAGCTCCAGGGTCTGCTTGTCGATGATGCTCAGCGTGTCCTTGGCCGCGGGGCTCATCATCGAGTCGGTCCAGGCATAGCGGCTCTTGGCGTGGCTGCGCATGAAGAAGCCGGGGCCGGGGGTGGCGATCTCGCGCAGCGCGCTCCAGTTCTTCAGGTCGATCACGCTGATGCGGCCATCCTTCAGATTCGGGCTGGCCATGACGCGCCGGCCCTGCCAGTCGAAGCTGATGCCCGAGCCCAGATGCGGCATGCCGGCGATCGGCAGGTCGCTGATCTTGCGGCGCACATCGAGGTTGACCACCTGGCCCAGCATCGCGCTGCCCTCGGCGCGCGGCCGCGCGGCACCCAGCACATGGGTGTAGGCATCGTCGAAGAAGAAGTCGTCCAGCGGTTCGTCCAGCGGCGTGCGGCGGGCGTTCTGGTAGCCGGGCTTGGCGATCGCCTCGGCCATGCGGTAGTCGTGCACCAGGCCGTCGTAGATGGGCGGGGCCTTGGGGTCGTAGGAGATCTCCCAGAGCTCGGCAACGTCCTTCAGCGCCACCACAAAGCTGCGCCGCGGCGCGGCATCGTAGACGGCCGAGACGCGCGAGCTCTGCTGGCCGTCCAGGCTCCGGGCATCGAAGCGCTTCACCAGTTGCAGGTCGGCGTCGAACAGCACCACCGTGTGCGGCAGGTAGTTGGCGGCCATCACCCAGCGGCCATCGCCGCTGACCGCGACATTGCGCATATTGATGCCGGCCCGCACCTCGGCCACCAGCTTGAGGTTCCAGAGGTCGTACTTGCTGATCCAGCCGTCGCGCGAACCGAAATACACATAGCGCCCGTCCGGGCTGAACTTGGGCCCGCCATGCAGGGCGAAGCGGCTGGCGAAGCGGTGGATGGGTTCGAAGCTGTCGCCATCGACCAGGCTGACATGGTGGTCGCCGCCCTCCACCACCACGAAGAGATTCATCGGATCGGCGCGCCATTGCGGGCGCGCCGGCCAGTCGCGGCTGGCGGCATCAAAGCTGCGCGAGGCCTGGATGTCGGCATCGCGCCACTGCGGCGCGGGCTGCACCGGCTGGTAGATGTAGGCGGCCAGGGCCTGCAGCTCGGCCTCGCTCAGCTTGCCGGCAAAGCCCTGCATCTGGGTGGCCGGCCGCCCCGCCCCCATCACCTTCAAGGCCTCGGGCTTGCGCAGGCGTTCCAGGCTTTCGGGCAGCAAGGCCGGGCCCATGCCGCCCAGGCGCTGCGCGCCATGGCAGGCCGCGCAATGCTGCTGGTAGAGGGCGGGTGCATCGGGCGATGGCGTCGTTGATGGCGACGGCAGCGGCTGGGCGCGGCCGTACTCCAGGCCCAGGCTGACCAGCGCCAGCGCCAGGCCCAGCTTGATGAGGATCTTCAGCAGGGTGTTCATGGTCAGGCCGCCGGGTGAAGCGCAACCGTCTTGGCGCGGTACTTGAAAGGCTCCAGCTGCACGCGCGCGCTGAGGCGCGCCGCCGCCTCGGCCGAGAGGCCGATCTCGGCGTCGTCCAGGTAGCAGCCGGGGTCCTCGGCCCAGAGATCGCCGGTGATCTGCTGGGCGCGCACGCGCGTGTTGCCGCCGCACAGGGCGAAATGCTCGCATTCGGCGCAGCGGCCCTGCACCGGGCGGGGTCGGGTCTTGAGGCCATCCATCAGCGGGTCGCTGCGGTCGCTCCAGATCTGCGAGAAGGGGCGCTGGCGGACATTGCCCAGCGGGTAATGCCACCACATGGTGTCGGGATGCACCTCGCCGAGGTTGTCGATATTGGCCACGCCCACGCCCGAGGCATTGCCGCCCCAGGCCACCAGGCGTTGGCACAGCGGCGCCGCCCATTGCGGAAAACGTGCGCCCACCCAGCGCAGCAGGTAGGCGCCGTCGGCATCGTTGTTGCCGGTCACATAGTCCCGCGCCACGCCGGCCTGGGCGTCGCGCCAGGCGGTCTCGATGAGCAGGTCCAGCGCATCGCGGGTGGCCTGGAAATGTGCATCGCGGCCGCGGTGGATATTGCCGCGGCCGGCGTAGTTAAGGTGTGAGAAGTAGAACTTGTCGATCTGCTCGTCGCGCATCAGCTGCAGCAGGGCCGGGAAATCCTGGCCGTTGAGGTCGGTGAAGGTGTAGCGCAGGCCGGTCTTGACGCCCTCTTCGCGCAGCAGCCGGATCGCGTTCAGCGAGGCGTCGTAAGCGCCCTCGAGGCGGCGAAACTTGTCGTGCGTGGCACGCGTGCCGTCGATGCTGATGCCCACATAGTCGAACCGTTGCGCGGCAATGCGCGCCGCCATCGGCGCATCGATCAAGGTGCCGTTGGTGGAGAGCGCGGTGTAGAAGCCCAGCGCCTGCGCGCGCGCGGCGATCTCGAACAGGTCGGGGCGCAACAGCGGCTCGCCGCCGGAGAGGATGAGCACCGGCACGCCATGGGCGCGCAGGTCCTGCATCACCGTCTCGACCTCGGCAAAGCTGAGCTCGCCGGGGTAGTCGTGATCGGCCGAGAGCGCATAGCAATGCTTGCAGGTGAGGTTGCAGCGGCGCGTCAGGTTCCAGATAACGACCGGGCCGAGGGGCCCGGTCGAAGTTCCTTTCCTTGCGACCACTGGATACACGCCGTCGCGCTCGGCCTGGGCCACTTCACGCAGGTATTGGCTGATTCTTAGCATGAGGCTATTCCTTGATGCGCAGACCGGTCTTCTTCAGGATCGCCGTGCTGTAGAGGATGTCGCTGCCGCGGCAGGCCGGGCCCAGCAGGGCGCGCAGCGCCTCGGCCTGCTGCGCCACCTCGGCGCGGCTGCGGCCATGCAGCATGGCAAAGAGGTTATAGGGCCAGGCCGGCAGATGGCGCGGGCGGCGGTAGCAATGGCTCACGCCGGGCTGGGCGGCGATGCGCGCACCCAGCTCGTCCACCTGGGCATCGTCGATATCCCAGACCGTCATGCCATTGGCCACATAGCCCAGGCGGTAATGGTTGGGCACGGCGGCGATGCGGCGTATCAGGCCGCGCGCGCGCATCTGCGCCAGCTGCTCGATCACCTCGTCCTCGCTCAGGCCCACCACCGCACCCACCGCCTCGAAGGGGCGCTCCAGCAGGGGCAGGCCATGCTGGGTGGCGGCGATGAGCTGGCGCTCGATGCGGCTCAGCGGCTGTTCAGACATGCGAGCCCTCCTCGGCGCGGGCTTCCAGATAAAGGCCCACGTGGTACTCGCGTTCCTTGGGAAAGGCCAGCACCGGCAGGCCGGTGGCGGCCTCGATGCGCGCGCACACCGCGGCGATCTCGGCGGGGTTCTCGGTGGCCAGCACGAACCACATGTTCAGCGCATGCTCGCGCCGGTAGTTGTGCGCCACCTCGGGCATGGCGTTCACCAGCGCAGCCACCTCCGCATAGCGCGCCTCGGGCACGGCGATGGCGGCGAGCACGAAGCGGCCGCCGGCACGCTCGATCTGGAACATCGGGCCGAAGCGGCTCAGCGTGCCCTGTGCCAGCAGGCGCTGCAGGCGCGCGATCAGCTGCGTCTCGCCGCAGCCCAGCTCCTCGGCCAGCGCGGCAAAGGGCCGCGGCAGCAGCGGCAGATCGATCTGCAGGCGGTTGATCAGGGCCGCGTCCAGCGCATCCAGGTGCGTCGGCAGCGGCGGGGTGTCGTCGGGTTCATGCATGAGAAAAATTCGCCTCCAAGGTGCCGCTGCCCTGCCCGGCGGCGGCGGAGCGGAAATAGCGCGCGCCGCATTGCTTGAAGCGCCGGCGGCTGAACAGCACGGCCTGGCTGCAGTTCTCCAGGCCCGCGTTGGCGCGCGCGCTGGCCAGCCAGTGCAGCACCTCGTCGCGCTCGCGGCCATGCAGCATGCAATACAGGTTGTAGGGCCAGCCGGGGCCGCGCGCGCGGCGGTAGCACAGCGTCACGCCGGGCTGGCGGGCCAGCAGGGCGGCGCGTTCGTCCACCGCCTCGTCGGCGACGTCGAACACGCACATGGCGTTGGCGGCAAAGCCCAGCTCGTGATGGCGCACCACCACGCCGAAGCGGCGCAAGCTGCCCTGCGCCAGCCATTGCGCCAGGCGCGCCAGCACCTCGTCCTCGCGCCAGCCCAGCGCCTCGGCCCAGGCCGCATAGGGGCGCTGCAGCAGCGGCAGGCCGTCTTCCACCAGGGCGGCCAGGCCCATGTCGGCACGCGCCACCGGCACGGCGCGGCTGCGCGTGACGCCCTCGGCGGCACGCTCCACAGGGCAAGCGCCTTCGGCGCGCCCGGCACAAGCGCCTCGGTCCGACCGCTGCAGGTCGAAGCCCAGATTGATGCGGTAGGCGCGCTGCATGGGCAGGCGCAGCACATGCAGGCCGCTGCGGCGCTCCAGGTCCTGCAGGGCCTGCTCCAGCGCCTCGCCGTCGTGGCCGGTGAGCACGAACCAGAGGTTGTAGGCATGCTCGCGCTCGTAGTTGTGGTTCACGCCCGGATGCGCGCTCACCAGCGCCGCCACCGCGTCCAGGCGCTGCGGCGGCACCGCCATCGCACACAGCAGCGCGGCGCCGCCGGCGCCGGGGTTCCAGATGCCGCCGATGCGCGAGATGCTGCCGCCCGCCTGCAGCCGCCGCAGCCTGGCCAGCACCTCGTCCTCGCCGCTGCAGCCCAGGCTCTGGGCCAGCGCCTCGTAGGGCCTGGGTTCGAGCGGGAAGCGCTGCTGCCAGTCGTTCAGCAGGCGGCTGCCCAGCGCGGTGTCGTCCAGGCTGCTCATAGTCCGATGCGCTGCGCGCGGCTGGTGAAGAAGATGCCGCTGGGCGCCTGCGCGGGCAGCGTGGCCAGGGTGGCGAAGCTGCGTGTGTCGATGACGCTGATCTGGTCGCTGTCGCGCGCCGAGATCCACACCGCCTCGCCGCGCGGCGTGAACTCCATGTGCAGCACCGCCTTGCCGGGCTTGAAGGCATGCACGACGCGCTGGCTCTGGGTATCGATGACCTGCACCTGGTCGTAATCGGGCACGGCGAAGTTGACCCAGACCTGGCGCCCGTCGGGCTGCGCCATCACGAACACCGGCTGGGCGGCCACCGGGATGCGCGCCACCTCGGCCCAGCTCTGCGTGTCCACCACCAGCACCTCGTGGCGGCCGATGGCGGGCAGATAGGCCAGGCGCCCGGCCACCGCCCAGCCGCGCAGATGCGGCATCTTGAACACCGGCAGCGGCTGCTGGCCGCGCCCATAGCCCGGCAGGATGCGCTGCACCTTGGGCTCGGCGGCCCAGAGGTCGATCATGGCCAGGCCGTCCTCGCCGAACAGGCCGGCGATGTAGTGGCGGCCATCCGGGGTGACGAGCGCGTCATAGGGCTGGTGGCCCACGTGGCTGAACTTGCTGATGCGCGGCGCGCGCGGCTGGCTCAGGTCGGCCAGCCAGATCTCGTCGGCATCGAAGAGCGAGAAGATGAAGCGCTGGCCGGGCAGATCGGCCAGGCCCACCACGCGCGAGAGCTTGCCGGGCGCGTACTCGGCCGGGATGTCGGCCACCAGGCTGAGGTCCTGCGCATCGAAGACCTTGATGCCGCCGGGCTGGTAGTTCTGCGCCACCACCCAGCGCCCGTCCTGCGAGATCGCGCCGCCGATCGAGTTGCCGCTCTGCTGCACCCGCGCCACCACGCGCTGGCTGGGCAGGTGCAGCTTGCTGAGCGCGCCATCGCGCCCGAACACATAGGCGTAGGCGCCATCGCGCGAATACACCAGCGAGGCATGCGAGAGATCGCCCAGGCCCTGCACGCGGCCCAGCGCGCTGCGCGTGCTGGTGTTGAGCAGCTGCAGGCTGCCGCTGGCGCGCTCCACCACCAGGCCCAGATCGCCGGTGCCCTGGATGGGCGCTTGCGCGCAGGCCGCCAGCAGGAGCGTGGCGAGGCCGGCCCAGAACTTGGGTGTGTTGATCATGGTTTGACTTCCTCTCCCTGCAGCACGCCGGCCAGCCACTCGGCCTCCGCAGCGCTGAGCATGGATTTCCAGGGTGGCATGGGCGTGCCGGGGCGGCCGTGGTAGATCACCGCGGCGATGCTGTCGCGCGGCAGTTCGCGCATGGCCTGCGCATGGATCGGCGGCCCCAGGCCGCCGGTGAGGCGCATGCCATGGCAGGAGCCGCAGTCCTGCTGCAGCATGCGCAGCAGCTGCTGCTGGCGCTGAGGCGTCGGGGTGGAGGCCGGCGGCTGCGCCAGGGCCAGTCCCGGCAGCAGGCACAGCAGCGCCGGCAAGCATGCCAAGGCCCAGCACCAGCTCCGATTGCAACGCATCACGCAGCACCTCTCGATTCGATGTGCCAATGCTTGCTTGATCGTGATCAGCTGTCCTTGAACCAGTTCAAGGACGGGGCAGGCCCGCTGTTTTCACAATCGACCCATGCCCTTGGAGCAAGACATCATGAGTCGACTGGACGAGCCCCGCTTCTTCGCCAACAGCCCCAGCGTGACCCTGGTGGGCGCCGGCCCCGGCGACCCCGAGCTGCTGACGCTGAAGGCCGCGCGCGCGCTGGCCGAGGCCAGGCTGGTGCTGTACGACGCGCTGGTCTCGCCCGCGGTGCTGGCGCTGGCGCATCCCGAGGCCGAGCTGGTCTATGTGGGCAAGCAGAGCGGCCACCACCATCTCAGCCAGGAGGCCATCATCGCGCTGATGATCCGCCTGGTGCGCGACGAGGGCCGCGCGCTGCTGCGCCTGAAGGGCGGCGACCCCTATATCTTCGGCCGCGGCGGCGAGGAGGCCGAGGCCCTGGCCGCGGCCGGCATCCCCTTCCAGACCATTCCCGGCATCAGCGCCGCGCAGGCCGCCGCGGCCTGCGCCGGCATCCCGCTGACGCACCGCGACCATGCCGATGCGGTGGTGTTTGCGACCGGCCATCTGCGCGCCAACACGTCCGCCAACACGCAAGCCGGCGCCGAGCAAGATGTCGAGCTCGACTGGCCGATGCTGGCGCGGCCGCACCAGACCGTCGTGATCTATATGGGGCTGGCGGGTCTGGAGATCATCAGCGCGCGCTTGATCGCGCATGGCCTGCCGGCCGACACGCCGGCCGCCCTGATCGCCCACGCCAGCCGGCCCGGCCAGCGCTGCTTGCGCGCCAGCCTCAGCGAGCTGCCGGCGCTGGCGCGCGCAGAGGGCGTGCAGTCGCCGGCGCTGCTGCTGATCGGCGGGGTGGCGGCGCTGCATGAGCGGCTGATGCCGCAGGCCGCGCAAGCCCTGTCATGAGGCCGGCGTCAGCGTCAGCTCGAGGCCGCTGAGCTCGCCCTTGGCCGGCAGCGGCTGCGCCACCGTGCTGAGCAGCAGCAGGCGGGCCGGCGCACCGCCCTGCTCCACCCGCACCTGCAACGCATGGCTGCGGCCCGGCGGCACCTCGGGGGCCATCAATTCGAACGCCAGGCCTTGGCCCGGCGCGATCGCGACGCCCTCCATCACCTGGGCGGCCACCAGCACCGAGGCGACGTCCTGCAACGACACATCGCGCACCTCGACGCGCACGCGCAGGCCTTGCGCGGCCGGGGTCTGGGCCGGCAGCAGCAGCTGCCCGCTGATGCGCCTGGTGGTCATGGCCCCGCGGCCGGCCCGTCTAGCTCGCACAGATGGTCGGCCACCGCCTGGGTGATGGGCAGGCCGCTGAGGCGCTCGGCGAACAGCCACTGTCCGGCCGGGTTGACCTCCAGGAACAGGTATTGCCCGTCGTCGGTGCGGCGCATGTCGACGGCGCCGTAGCGCAGGCCCAGGCGATCCTGCAGGGCCAGCAGCTTGGCCTCGATGTCGGCCGGCAGCTGGGCCGCGGCCGCCCGCCCCTCGCCCACCACCATGCGCATGTCCACCGGGTAGGAGGTGTGGCGTGCGTCGATCTCGGTGGTGAACAGGCGCCGGCCGACGATGGTGATGCGCAGGTCCACGCCGGGGATGTAGCGCTGGAAGATCACCGGCGCCAGCCGCAGCAGGTCAAGCCGGCCAAGATCCTCGGCCGTCACCAGCCGGGTCTCGCGCCATTCCTCGATGGAGGCCAGGAAGGCCTTGAACACCACCTGACCCAGGCCCTGCTCGGCGACGAAGCGCTGCGCCTCCTCGGCCCGCGTGGTGACCAGGGTGGCCGGCACCTGCAGCCCGACCTGCTGGGCCAGCGTCCATTGCAGCGGCTTGTGGTGGGCGGCCTCGTCGGCCAGGCGCGGGTTCATCCAGGCGCAACCCAGCGCGTCGAGCATGCCGTGCACGGCCTGGCCGGTCTCGCTGCTGGCAAAGGCGCGGTGCTGGCCGCGCAGGATGGCGGGATCGACATCGAAGCCGCGCACGCGCCGCCACCACACCACGCGGGCAGCGGCCAGATCCACTTCGCGGCCGGCGACCTCCAGCAGGTACTGCGGCGCCGCGCCATCGCGCCAGCGCAGCGCGATGCGGTTGCGCACCGGGAAGTCGGCCAGGTCGATGCGCAGCAACTCCCGGCCGGCGCGCTGCAGGCAGGCACAGACCGCGTCGCTGTGATCCTCGCCCTCGTAGGAGACGACGACGATCATGCGCGCGCCGCCCTCATGTGCGCCCTCAAGCGCCGTCTCCGCCCTGCAGGCTGAGCCAATGCTGCAGCGCCTGCTCGTAGGCCTCGGCCAGCGCATCGGCCTCCTGCTGGGCCTGGGTATGCGCTTCGGCGAGCTGCTCCAGCTGCGCCGCGGCCTCGGCCAGCGCATCGCCACTGTCGCCCGCATAGCGGCTGCCGGAAGCCAGCACATAGGGCGTGGCCGAGGGGTCGAAGGGGCCGCGCAGCGGCCCGGGCCGCGGGATCGGGATGGGGATGCGCGGGTTGTCCAGCGCCACCTCCTTGCGCGTCGGGATGGGGTCGCGCACCGGATCCTTGCGCACCTCCTTGACGGTCGGGTCGCTGATCGGGTCCTTGCGCACCTCCTTGAGCGTCACGTCCGAGGTCGGGTCCTTGCGCACCTCCTTGATGGTGGGATCAGCCGCCACATCCTTGCGCACTTCCTTGATGGTGACGTCGCTGATCGGGTCCTTCTGCACCTCCTTGGTGGTGCTGCCGATGCCGGGGTACATGGCCTGCACCGCCGCGATGTCGCCGGCCGACAGGCCGCTGCGCTGCCCCATCACCACGCCGGCCGGCAGCGCGCTGCGCGGCACGATGGTGTTCTGCCCGTTCACCGAGAAGGCATTCGCCGGATAGTGCATCACCGAGCCGAAATCGTAGGCACCGATATCGTCGCCATCGGCGATGTGCTGGTCGAAGTTGTGCGACATCGCCGGGTCGATATTGGCCCAGACGATCTGCACGCGCGCGTCGCGGTCCTCGCGGCTCTGCTCATGCCACAGGCCCACGGTGTGGCCGATCTCGTGGATGGCGTTGCCTGTGGTGCAGCCGCTGCCCAGCGTGATGTTCTGCTGGCCACCGCGCCGCCCCACCATGGACGAGCAGCCGCCGCCCGGCACGAAGCGCACGAAGTCCGGGAAGGAGGCGGCATTGCCGGCGGTGCGCAGCACAAAGCGGATCGCGGTGTTCGCCTCCCAATGCGCGATCGCGTCGGTGACGCGCGCCTGGTTGGGCAGCGTGGGATCGATCTCGTAGGGCAGGCGGCCATTCGGCCAGCGCACATTGGCGCCGGTGATGCCGACGCCGAAGCGGCCCGTGACATCCTGGTTGGCGGCATCGGCGGCCAGCTCGGCCGCCCGCCCCAGCACGATGTCGCCCTCGAACATCGCGTCGCCATCGACATCGGCATAGTGCAGCCAACGGTTCTTGAAGCTGAAGCCCTGCACCCGCGCGCTGCCGGCCAGTGGGCCGGAACGGCACTCGCAGGCATCCTGCGTGGTGGCCGGGCTGGTGGACGGCGTGGTGGCCGGAGTTTGACCGCGCCTTGCTGATCTCTTGGTCGCCATGATGCATCGCTCCCTGTTGACATCGCTCGCGCTGGCAGCGCGGGTCGATGGCAGGATAGGCAGCCAGGCCCCGCATGGCAATGTCGCGGCCCTGCGAAGTTAGGGGTCCGGCGGCCACCAGGCCCTAGACTGGCCCCAGCAAGCTTATGGTCAGCATGTGAACAAACCACCCAAGATCGATACGCAGTGCCTGCTGCTGCGCCCGCTCGCCGCGTCCGCCGCATCGGCCGCATCGGCCGAGTTGCCGGCGGCCGTGGCGGCGTTCGGGCGGGCCGAGCGCCTCGCCAGCGCCAGAGGCGGCTGGCTGCTGCATCTGCACGAGCCCATGCGCGGCGCACAAGCGCCGGCGGGTCTGCGCGCTGCGGCCGGCCAGGCCTACCAGCTGCTGCCGGTGCTGCAGGACGAGGCCGGCCTGTGCAGCTATCCGAGCGGCGATCTGGTGCTGCGCTTTGATGGCGCGCAGAGCGATGCTCAGCTGGTCGAGTTCGCCCGCTCATTCGGCTTGCGGATGCAGCGCCGCAGCAGCTTCACCCAGAATCAGGCCCTGTTCGCCCCGCTCGATGCGGCCGAAGCCGACCTGCCGGCGCTGCTGGCCAGGCTGGCCGGCGCCAGCGGCGTGGCGGCGGCCTGGCTCGACACCGAGAGCGCCTACCAGCGTTCCCCCTGAACATCAGCGCGCCCGCGCAGGAGCTTGCCATGACACTGGGCTACAGGACCACCGACGGCAGCATCGTCACGCTCAAGCCGATTGCGGCGCAGAGCACGCCCCTGGGTGACGCCCCCGCGCTCAAGCTCTCGGGGCGCGAGTACGCGGCCATGAGCACGGGCCGCGTGCTGCGCGCCGCGCAAGCGCATTTCGACTACCCGGCGCCGGACGGCGACGGCGCGGTGCGCGCGGGCGCCAAGACCGTCGCGGCCGACGAACTCGGCGCGCTGATGGCGCGCAAGCGCTTCGCGGTCTTCGAGGATGGCGAGAGCGGCCTGCTGCGCCTGGCCTACCGCGAGCTGGTGCTGCGCTTTCGCGCCGATTCGACGCGCGCCCAGCAGGCCCAGCTACTGAAGACGTTAGGCCTCTCCAAGCGCAGCGGCAACGCCTTCCACGCGCAGCAGTTCGTCGTCGTCGACGCGGCGCGGCGTTACAGCGTCGAGGCGCTGATCGAGCTGGCGCTGCAGCTGGGCGAGCAGGCGCTGGTGGAGTTCGCCACGCCCAATTTCATTTCGCAATACACGCGCTGCGCCAGCAGTGCGCCACCGAGCCCCGCCAAGGCGCAATGGCACCTGGCGATGGTGCGCGCCAGGCAGGCCTGGGCGCTCAGCCAGGGCAGGAAGAGCATCACGGTGGCGGTGCTGGACGATGGCGTGGACGTGGACCATCCCGAACTGAAGGCGCGCCTCAAGCGCAAGCCCGACCCGCAGGAGCCGCGCGACCTGCTGGGGCGCGACTTCTACGTGCCCGACAGCGCGGCCGACCATTTCGATCCGCGCCCCAAGCGCTTTCGCATGCCCTTCGACCAGATGAATGGCAACGACATCCACGGCAGCTGCTGCGCCGGCGTGGCCGTGGGCAGCGGCCCGCGCGGCTTTGGCATGGCGCCGCGCTGCAGCCTGCTGCCGGTGAAGATCTTCCATGCCGACGACCTCGCCTCCGATGCGCGCGTGGCCGACGCGGTGCGCTACGCGGCGCAGTTCGCCGATGTGATTTCCTGCTCCTGGGGCGGCCCGCGCAGCCCCGACCTGCAGGCCGCCATCGCCGACGCCAGCACCCAGGGCCGCGCCGGCCGCGGTGCGGTGATCGTGTGTGCGGCCGGCAACGATGCGGCGCCGCGCGTTTCCTACCCGGCCGCCGATGCGCATTGCATCGCGGTGGGTGCCAGCACCGATGCCAGGCTGCAGGCCGACTATTCCAACAGCGGCGCGCAGCTGGCGGTGGTGGCGCCGTCCAGCGGCGGCGCCAAGGGCATCTTCTGCACCGATGTCGCGCTACCGGGCCGTGGTTTCAATATCGGCAGCGTGGCCGCCGGCGGCGCGGACGGCCTGTTCACGAACGACTTCGGCGGCACCTCCTCCGCCACCCCGCTGGTGGCGGGCCTGGCGGCGCTGATGCTGTCGCTCAAGCCGCAGCTGAGCCCGGCCCAGGTCGCGGCGCTGCTCAAGCGCAGCGCGGTGAAGATCGGCCCGCCGGGCAGCTACGACGCCAACGGCCACTCCAAGGCCTATGGCCATGGCATGGTGGACGCGCTGAAGACGCTGCAGGCGGTCAAGGCGCTGAAGCCCTGAGCCGCTGGCGCTTACTGCAGGCTGTAACGCGCCAGGCGGCGCGGCTGCATGATGCGGATGTCGCGCCGGCAGATCTGGATCAGGCCCTCGTCCTCCAGCTCGCGCAGCACGCGCGAGAAGTATTCCGGCGTGAGCGACAGCCGCGCCGCCACATTGGCCTTGCTGACCGGCAGCGAGACGGTGATCGGTTCGGCCGAGCCCTGGCCGGCGGTGCCGCCCTGCTCGAGCAGATAGCCCACCACGCGATGGGCGCCGCTGTGCAGGCAGTAGGACTCGACATCGCGCAGCAGGCCCTCGATGCGTTGCGAGGCGCCGGCCAGCAGCCGCAGCGCGAACGCCGGGTCGCGCCGCACCTGCGCCGTCAGCAGCGCCGCCGGCACGCGCAGCACCAGCGCCTCGGTGAGCGCCTGGGCACTGAAGCTGTAGGGCTGCTGGTTGAAGATCAGGGTGTCACCGATGCTCTGGCCCGCCCCCACCAGCTCGAACACCTTCTCGGCGCCATGGCTGGCCACGGTGTAGAGCTTGACATGGCCGGTCACCACCAGGTGCACGGCGTCGCAGGCGTCGCCGGCATGCAGCAGCATGGCGCCGCGCTCCAGCCGCAGCGCCGTCACGCCCTCGCGGACCATACCTTGCAAGTCAGCGTCCGGCAGGCCGGCAAACAGCGGCAGCACGGCCAGATAACGCGGCACATCGAATACAGCAGCAGACATGGTGGGCTCCCCGGAGGATGGCGTGTTCTATGGCCGCGATTCTTGCCATCCCCGCCCCCGCCGACTTGATCCGCATCAAATGCGGCCGGCCACTAGTTCTTCAGAACTAGGCGCCTCATCCGAACAGACGATGGCGCCGGGCCCGGCTCAGCCACCCACCGAGGAGTGGCTGGCAAGGCGCTGCGCATCGAGGATGCGGATGTCGCGCTTGTCCACCTCGATCAGGCCCGCCGCCTCCAGCTCGTGCAGCACGCGCGAGAAATACTCGGGCGTGAGCGAGAGCCGCGAGGCCACCGTGGCCTTGCTGACCGGCAGCGAGACGGTGATGACCTCACCGCTGGCGCAGTCTTCCACCAGCTGATCGCGCAGCAGATAGCCGATCACGCGCTGCACGCCGCTGTGCAGGGCATAGGCCTGCACATCGTGCACCAGGCCATGCAGGCGGCGCGAAATGCCGGCCAGCATGCGCAGCGCAAAGCGCGAGTCGGCCTCGATCTCGCGCAGCACCGCCTCCTTGCTGACGCTCAGCACCAGGCTGTCGGTGAGCGCCTGCGCATTGATGATGTAGGGCTTGCCGGTGAACATCAGCGCCTCGGCAAAGCTGTGGCCGGGACCCAGCAGCTCGATCACCTTCTCCTGCCCGGCCGGCGAGATCGCGAACAGCTTGACCTGGCCGGTGACGGTGACGTGGAACTCCTCGCAGGCCTGGCCCACATGGAACACCGCCTCGCCGCGCTGGTAGCGGCGCAGCTGGCAGCCGCCCGCCAGGCGCAGCAGCTCGGGCGCGCTGAGATCGCTGAACAGCGGCAGGTTGGCGAGGTATCGCGGCAGGTCGAAGGCGCGCATGTCCATGGCAAGACTCCAGAAGCACGCGCATTGTCTGCCCGCCGGGCCGCAGGCGGGCTTGATACGTATCAAACCAGGGGCTTAACTGCGCCGCGTCAGCCGCGCATAGACGGCCGCCAGCCGCAGCGGCAGCTCGGCCGGGCGGCTCACCTGCGCCCAGCCCTGGTTGCCGAACAGATGGGGCAGATAGTCCTGCGCCTCCTCGTCGATGCTCAGGCAGAAGGGCGTGAGGCCGGCCTCGCGCGCCTCCTGCACCGCATGGCGGGTGTCCTCGATGCCCCAGCGTCCTTCGTAGACGTCGAGGTCATTGGGCTTGCCGTCAGTGAGTATCAGCAGCAGGCGCTGGCGCTCGGGGCGCTCCTGCAGGCGCTTGGCTGCCAGGCGTATGGCCGCACCCATGCGGGTGTAGTAGCCGGGCTTGATGGCACCCACGCGCGCCTGCACCGCCGGCTTCCAGGCCTCGTCGAAGCCCTTCAGGTGCTGCATGCGCACATGCGCGCGCCGCACCGAGCTGAACCCCAGCATCGCATAGGCATCGCCCAGGCCATGCAAGGCCTCGCCAAAGACATAGAGGCTGTCGCGTATCACGTCGATCACGCGCGCCTCGTTGTTGACATGGGCATCGGTGGAGAGCGAGAGATCGGCCAGCAGCAGCGTCGCCAGGCTGCGCTCGCCGCGCTGGCGGCGCGCGTACACGGCCGGGTCGCTGAGGCTTGGGCCGTCATCGCTGGCCTGGCTGGCGTGGCGCACCCAGGCGTCCAGATCGATGGCGTCGCCATCCGCGCAGCCGCGCTGCCAGCGCGGCGCGGCACGCAGCAGCTCGAGGCCGCGACGCACGCGACGCGCGGTGGCGCGCAGCGCCGGCGGCGGCACGAACAGGCCAGCGGCCGGCGTGGCCACGAGGGTCTGCACGGCGCAATGCGCGGGCAGCAGGCGGCGCTGCTTCCAGTCCCATTCCGGCAGCTGCTCGCCGGGGCCCAGCGGGCGGTCGTCGGCGCTGGCGCTGGGCAGGTCGAGGTCGAACTTGATGCGCGAGGCCGAGGTCTGCTGGCCGCGTGCCAGCGTCAGTTTTTCCATGTCGTCGGCAGCGGCCGCCGACTGGTCGTCGTCTTCATCGTCGGTGCCGCGGTCCACCGGCACATGCTCGCTCCAGGTCAGGATGGACTCGATCTTGGAGGGCAGCAGCAGCGGCGGGCGGTCGGAGCTCTGGGCTTGCTGACGGGTACGCCGGCGCGTGTTGTTGGTGCTGCGCGGTCGCGGCTTGGCGCCGTCGTCACCCGCCCTGCCCTCGCCGGTGTCGGCGCGCGGCGCCGTGGCCGCGGCCTCCGACCAGGGCTCCAGCCACAGCCACACCGGCGCCAGCTGCATGCCGTCCAGCTCGATGCCGCTGAGCTTGCCCTCGGGCGAGCCGTCCAGGCCATGGCGCAGCACCGCCTGCAGCGCCTGTTCGGCGCGTGCGGCCATGCCGTTCAGGCGCGCCGGATCGGGGCGCTGGGCCAGGTGCGCGGCGAGCAGGCGCTGGTAGCGTGGCGCCAGGCCCGGGCAGCGCTCGAGCGCGCGCGCGGTGGCGGCGCGGTTGGCGATCACCCAGGTGGCGCCGGGTTCGAAGGCCGCGGCCAGCGCCGCCAGCCAGAGATAGAGGTCGCGGTTGAGGCCGGCATCGTCAAACACATCGATCTGCGGCGGCAGCGCCAGTGTCTCGGCATCCAGGCGCGGGCGCGCGGCGCGCTGGCCCGCCCCCGCGATGCGCTGCAGCCAGCCGCGCGGCCCGCCCACGCGGGCCTGGCCGGCCGGAACGATGCGCACCGCGCTGGCGCCGCCGGCGGCGCGGTAAAGCACCGCCGCGGCGCGCTGCACCGAGGCCAGCGCCACCGCCTGCTCGGGATAGCCGCGGTAGGCCGCCCGGCTGATGAGGCGGTGCCATTGCTCGCCGACCCACTCTTCCATGATCGATCAGCCCTGCCTGCGTTGCTTGAGCGTCTCGCGCAGCGCATCCACGCCCACGGTCCACTCCAGATTGGGATTCGCACCGCGCGGCGCATGCGAGCTCTCGCACTCGGTGACGCATTGCCCGCATTGCACGCAGGAGAACATCAGGCGCTTGATATTGCGCGGCTTCAGCCGCATCGGGCAGGCCACGTCGCAAGCCGCGCCCTCGGGGGCCTTGGCGGTGCTGCAATCGCGGCAGTCGCGTGCGCGTTCGCGCGTGAAGGCCACCACCAGGGCACGCGGGTTGGCCATCCAGGCCAGGCTCTGGAACAGGCCTACCGCGCAGCCGAAGCGGCAGAACAGATGGCGCGCCAGCAGCATCTCGGTGCTGAAGACCGCACCGCCGATGAGGATGAAGCGCGCCTGGTTGGGCGTCAGCGTGCCATGCACGAGGCCGCCCCAGATCTGCGCCGGCGGCAGCAGATAGGTGAGCAGCGTGATGGACCAGGCAAAGCCGAAGAAGAGGCCGCTGAGCAGGAACAGCGGCCACCAGCCGGCATGGGCCTGGCCGCTGCGCTCGCGCTCCCACAGGCTGTATTTGCCGGTGGCGCGGTGCAGCAGCTCGTTGAGGGTCTCGACCAGCGAGAAATGCGGGCACAGCCAGCCGCAGTAGACGCGGCCGTAGCGCCAGGCCAGGGTCATGAAAGCAATCACGAAGGCCAGCGCCGGCAGGATGCCGCGCAAGAGGATAGCCAGCGCCGCCTCGTTGGCGCTGATCTCGCCGCGCGTGAAGGCGTCGATACCGAGGCTCCAGCGAAAGCCCAGGAACCAGAGCTGGGTCTCCTGCAGGTCGAAGCGCAGCAGGTTCAGTGCCGGCGCGAACAGGAACAGGGCGAAGAAGCCCAGCTGGGTGGCGCGCCGCAGGCGCTGCAGGCGGGCCATGCGGCCCGTGTGCGCTTGTGGCGATGCCGCCAGCACGATCTCAGGCATCACCGACCACCGCCAGCACCACTTCCGCCAGCGCGGCCGCGGTCTCGGCATCGTCGGTGAGCGCATCCACCACCGCGGCCCGGCAGGCCTCGCCCAGCGTCAGGCCGGCCACCGTCAGGCGCGCCGCCATCACCAGCAAGCGGGTGCTGGCGGTCTCTTCCAGGTCATGCTCGGTGAGGCGGCGCAGCGCCTGCGCCAGCCGCACCAGGCGCGCGGCCTGTTCGGCCGTGCAGCCGCTCTCGGCGCGCACGATGCGCTGCTCCACCTCGGGGGCGGGATAGTCCAGGCTCAGCGCCACGAAGCGCTGGCGCGTGCTCGGCTTGAGCCCCTTGAGCAGGTTCTGGTAGCCGGGGTTGTAGCTGATCACCAGCATGAAGCCGGGCGCGGCGTCCAGCAGCTCGCCGGTGCGCTCGATGGGCAGTTGGCGGCGATCATCGGCGAGCGGATGCAGCACCACCGTGGTGTCCTTGCGCGCCTCCACCACCTCGTCGAGGTAGCAGATCGCGCCCTGGCGCACCGCGCGGGTGAGCGGGCCGTCGCACCAGCGCGTGTCGCCGCCCGCGATCAGGTGGCGGCCCACCAGGTCGGCGGCGCTGAGGTCGTCGTGGCAGCTCACCGTCACCAGTGGGCGGCCCAGGCGCGCGGCCATATGCTCCACCAGCCGGGTCTTGCCGCAGCCGGTGGGCCCCTTGATCAAGAGCGGCAGGCGGCTGGCATGGGCCTGCTCGAAGAGCCGGCATTCCTGGCCCTGCGAGGCGTAGAAAGGCAGCCCTTCCGGCAGTTCCCGGCTGAGCTGGCGCGCGCTCAGCATTTCCATCATGCGGCCCTCAGTCGACCATTCGCCACCGGCTCATCCTCGTCGGCGCCGGCGCCGATGAAGAAGCTGGCCAGATAGGTGAGCAGCCCGCACAGGAACAGCACGCCACCGGCGACACGCACCCAGTAGAAGAAGCGCAGCTGGTCTTGCGTGGCCATGAAGCCCATCGCACCCTCGGTGGGCATGCGTTGCAGCCAGATCTGCAGGATGCCGGCGCCGGTCAGGGCCAGCACCATCACCGCCATGCCTATGGTCATGATCCAGAAGCTCCACATCTCCACGGCCTGGGCGCGGCGCGGATTGGCCTCGCGGCCGCGCAGGATGGGCATGGCATAGCTGATCATCGCGATCACCACCAGCACATAGGCGCCGTAGAAGGCCAGGTGGCCGTGCGCCGCAGTGATCTGGCTGCCATGGGTGTAGTAGTTGACCGGGCTGAGCGTGTGGATGAAGCCCCACAGGCCGGCACCCAGAAAGCCCATCACCGCGCAACCCACCGCCCACAGCACCGCCGCCTGGTTGGGATGCTCGCGCTTGCGACGCTGCACCATATTGAAGGCGAACAGGGTCATCATGAAGAAGGGGATGGGCTCCAAGGCGCTGAACACGCTGCCCACCCATTGCCAGTAGCCCGGCAGGCCGATGAAGAAGAAGTGGTGGCCGGTACCCAGGATGCCGGTGACCAGGGCCATGGTGATGATCAGGTACAGCCACTTGTCGATCACCTCGCGGTCCACGCCGGTGGTCTTGATCAGCACAAAGGCCAGGAGCGCGCCCAGGATCAGCTCCCAGGTGCCTTCCACCCAGAGGTGGACGACGAACCACCAGTACATCTTGTCGCGCACCAGGTTGCTGGGGTTGACGAAGCTGAACAGGAACATCAGCGCCAGGCCCCACAAGCCCATCAGCAGCACCAGGGTGATGGCGGTCTTGCGGCCCTTCAGCACCGTCATGCTGATGTTGAAGAGGAAGGCCAAGGCCACCACCACGATGCCGACCTTGGTGGGCAGGGGTTGCTCGAGGAACTCGCGCCCCATGGTGGCCAAGAGGTTGTTGCCCGTCATCTCGGCCAGCGTCGCATAGGGCACCAGCAGATAGCCCAGGATGGTGGCCGCCCCCGCGGCCAGGAAGACCCAGAACAGGATCTTGGCCAGCAGCGGGCTGTAGAGCTCGGTCTCGGCCTCCTCGGGCACCAGGTAGTAGGCCGAGCCCATGAAGCCCATCAAGAGCCACACGATGAGCAGGTTGGTGTGCACCATGCGGGCGATGTTGAAGGGGATGGCCGGGAACATCAGGTCCCCGATCAGGTACTGCAGGCCCAGCGTCAGGCCGAACACGATCTGACCCACGAAGAGCGCGATCGCGCCCATGAAGTAGAGCTTGGCGACCGACTGTGACTTGAACTTGAGAGTGGCTGTTTTCATGTCTGTCTCTCCTCAACCTTCAATATTGGGTGGCCACTTTTCGTTGTCCACGCCATTGGTCCATTTGAGGAACTCGACCAGGTCGTCGAGCTGCTTGTCGTCCAGATGGAAGTTGGGCATCTGGCGGCGGCCCGGCGCGCCGGTGGGCTGGGCCTTGATCCAGGCCTTGATGAAATCGGGCCCGCGGCGGGTGTAGACATTGCCCAGCTCGGGCGCGAAATAGGCGCCCTCGCCCAGCAAGGTGTGGCAACCGATGCAGTTGCGGGTTTCCCAGATATGCTTGCCGCGCACCACGGCGGGCGTGATTTCAGCGGATTTGGAGCGCTGCGGGATGCGTTGCTCGGTATCGAAGATCAGCACGGCAAACAGCAGCACGAAGAACAGCGAGCCACCGTAGAAGATATTGCGTGCCATCTGGCTGGTGAAGCCTCGGCTCATGGAATGCCTCCGACGAATAGAAAAAAGGAATGTGGGTAGCCTAGGGATTTGCTCGGGAATTTCCTTGAACCGGGATAAGGAAATGCCAACAGGCCTCGCGTCCAATCACATCCATCATGAATATCTCGACCTTTGAAGACCTGCTGCTGGCCGCGCGCCAGCAGCCCGAACCCCAGCGCCTGCTGCTGGTGTTTGCCGGCGCCAGCCTCAGCCCCGAGGCCACGCCGGCCGAGCGCGCCGCCTTCGAGGCCGGCCATGGCGGCGAGCTGGAGCCGCTGATGTGCGTGGACAAAGACCCAGCGGAACTGCAGGGCTTTGCCGCCCTGGCCGCAGAGGCCGAGGCCATGGGCCAGCCCTGGGTGCTGGTGTTCGCCGCCGCGCTCTCCGGCCGCGCCGACGCCGCGCGCGTGGACGCGGCCCTGCAGCGCATGGTGGAAACGGTGCGCAGCGGTCAGCTGGGCGGCTTCATCCCCTTCGACCGGCAGGGGCAGGCGGTGCAACTGGGCTGAAGCTGGGGCTAAGGCGGTGGGCCTCGTCAGCCGCGCCGCAGCTCCAGCCCCGGCACGTGGCCGCGCAGCCGCGCCAGCAGCGCGGCATCGGGATAGTCGGGCGGCACCGGCGCGAGCGCCCCTGCCGTCCCGTCCGGGCGCGCGATCTGCAGGGCCCAGCGCGTCACGCCGGCGCCGGCCAATTGCTCGGCCAGCTGCTGCAGGGCCGCGCCATCGTGCAGCGCCGGATGGATGGTGCTGCGGCATTCATAGCCGAGGCCCGAGGCGGCCAGCAGGGCCAGGCTTTGCGCCACCTCGCCTTCAGCGCCGGGCACGCCGGTGATGCGCCGGTGCAGCGCCGCATCCGCCAGCGGCGCCTTGACGTCCAGGCCTACCCAGTCCAGCAAGGGCAGCAGCGTGGCCAGGCGCTCGGGATAGAGGCCGGCGGTATGCAGGCCGACCTTGAAGCCGCGCGCCCGCACCTGCGCGGCGGCGCGCGGCAGGGCCGCGTCCAGCGTGGGTTCGCCGCCGCTGAACACCAGCGCGTCGAGCAGGCCGCGGCGCCGCTCCAGCCAGGCCAGCAGCTCGGCCCAGCCAAGCCGGCCCGGCCCGCGCGCTTGCAAGCCGGGGTTGTGGCAGTAGACGCAGCGCCAGGGGCAGCCCTGCAGGAACACCACCGCGGCCAGCTGGCCGGGATAGTCCAGGCTGCTGAAGGGCGTCAGCCCGGCCACCGCCGGCGCCGCGCTCAAGCCGCGGCCGCGCCCTGGCCCAGCGGCCGTTCCTGGAAGCACAGCCGCTCCTCGAATTCACCCTGCTTGCCGGTGTTGAAGGACGCCACCGGCCGGTGGTAGCCCATCACGCGGGTCCAGATCTCGCAGCGCTGGCGCTCGTGCTCCTGCAGCTCGGTCTGTGCATGGGTTGGGGTCATGTCTTGCCTCCTTGGCTTGGGTTGGGAATCGACGTCATCAGGCCGCCACCGCGGCCTGCTGCTTGCGCGCCAGCGCCTCGGCATCGCAGTGCGGGCAGAACTCGTGGCGCCCGCTCAGATAGCCATGCGTGGGGCAGATCGAGAAGGTGGGCGTCACGGTGATGTAGGGCAATCTGAAACGCGACAGCGAGCGCCGCACCAGCTCGCGACAGGCCGCGCTGCTGGAGAGCGCCTCGTTCATGTAGAGATGCAGCACGGTGCCGCCGGTGTATTTGCGCTGCAGCTCGTCCTGGCGCTCGAGCGCCTCGAAGGGGTCGTCGGTGAAGCCCACCGGCAGCTGCGAGCTGTTGGTGTAGTAAGGCTGCTCGGCCGTGCCGGCCTGCAGGATGGCAGGGAAGCGCCGTTTGTCTTCCTTGGCAAAGCGGTAGGTCGTGCCCTCGGCCGGCGTGGCCTCGAGGTTGTAGAGGTGGCCGGTCTGTTCCTGGAACTCGACCATGCGGCCGCGCACATGGTCCAGCAGGCGCAGCGCCAGCGCATGGCCGGCGGGCGTGCTGATGTCCTGCGCATCGGCCGTGAAGTTGCGGATCATCTCGTTGATGCCGTTCACGCCCAGGGTCGAGAAATGGTTGCGCAGCGTGCCCAGGTAGCGCTTGGTGTAGGGGAACAGGCCGGCATCGATGAGGCGCTGGATCAGCTTGCGCTTGATCTCCAGGCTGTCGCGGCCCAGCGCCAGCAGCTCGTCCAGGCGGCGCAACAGGCCGGCCTCGTCGCCGGCGTGCAGATGGCCCAGGCGCGCGCAGTTGATCGTCACCACGCCCAAAGAGCCGGTCTGCTCGGCCGAGCCGAACAGGCCGTTGCCGCGCTTGAGCAGCTCGCGCAGATCCAGCTGCAGGCGGCAGCACATCGAGCGCACCATGTTCGGCTGCAGCTCGGAATTGAGGAAGTTCTGGAAATACGGCAGGCCGTAGCGCGCCGTCATCTCGAACAGCGCGGTCGCGTTGGGGCTGTCCCAGTCGAAATCGGGCGTGATGTTGTAGGTGGGGATGGGGAAGGTGAAGGCGCGGCCGCGTGCATCGCCGGCCATCATGACCTCGATATAGGCGCGGTTGATCAGATCCATCTCGGCCTGCAGATCGCCATAGCAGAACGGCATCTCGCGGCCCGCGATCACCGGCACCTGCTCGCGCAGATCCTCGGGGCAGGTCCAGTCGAAGGTCAGGTTGGTGAACGGCGTCTGCGTGCCCCAGCGCGAGGGCACGTTGAGGTTGTAGACCAGCTCCTGCATGCACTGGCGCACCTGCTCGTAGCCCAGCCCGTCCTGGCGCACATAGGGCGCCAGATAGGTGTCGAAGCTGGAGAAGGCCTGTGCCCCGGCCCATTCGTTCTGCAGCGTGCCCAGGAAGTTGACGATCTGGCCTACCGCGCTGGAGAGATGGCGCGGTGGTGCCGATTCGACCTTGCCCGCCACACCGTTGAGCCCCTCGTTGAGCAGGGTGCGCAGCGACCAGCCGGCGCAGTAGCCGCTCAGCATGTCGAGGTCGTGGATGTGCAGATCGGCCTCGCGATGCGCGCGCCCCACCTCGGGCGGATAGACCTGGTCCAGCCAGTAGTTGGCCACCACCTTGCCGGAGACGTTCAGGATCAGCCCGCCCAGGCTCCAGCCCTGGTTGGCATTGGCCTTGATGCGCCAGTCGCGCTGCTGCAGGTATTCGTCCATGGTGGCCTGCACATCCACCAGGGTCTGGCGAGCGCCGCGCAGCTGGCGGTGCTGCTCGCGATACACCACATAGGCGCGCAGCGTGTGGCGCAGTCCGGCATCGAACAGCGCCGCCTCGACGGCATCCTGGACCTGCTCGATCTGCGGGCAGTGAACCCCTTGCAGGCGCGGCAGCACCGCCGCCTGCGTCAGCTGCTGCGCGCGCTGCGCATCCAGCTCGCCGGTGGCGGCGCCGGCCCGCGCCAGCGCGCTGGCAATCTTGGCCGCGTCGAAGGCGACGACGCGCCCGTCTCGTTTCATCAGCGCCGTAGGCTGCTGGGCCGCTTGAGTGGACATGAAAAACCTATATCTAGTGTCAGGCCGGCAGGATAGACACTAGATATGTGGTCAACAAGACCTGACCCCGGCGATCTGCGCGGGCTTTGCGCCAGCGCAAAAGGGCCGAGCCGAGCTTGCCGGGCCTGCGCGTGGTGTTGGCACCAAAGCGCAGATCGCGCACCACGGCATCAAGGCCGTGCACTGCCCGAGCAGCGCAGGTCGGCAGGTGCGAGGCCCCATTTGCGATGCCGAGGCGCGCAGCAGAACCGGGTTGCGCATCGCTCCAGGCGATGCGTCGAGCGCGCTTTGTTTGAGCTGGAGCACAGGCGGGTGCCACTGGCACACGCCGGCCCGCAGGGGTGCGACGGCGAGTTGTGCGCGAGTCCCGGTTCGGCGAGCACCGAGGGAAGCCTGAGCGTTCTACGCGAAGGCCACCGCATCTGGGGCAGAGTGCCTGCCGGCCTGGGCTGCGGCGCGGATCCGTTGGTCCGAGACGGCTGCGTCACCTCAACCTGAAACTCGCCACCAGCTCCGACAGCTGCTGCGCCTGGTTGCGCAGGCTCTCGGCCGCGGCGGCGCTTTCTTCCACCAGGGCGGCGTTCTGCTGCGTCACCTGGTCGAGCTGGCCCACCGCCTCGCCCACCTGGGAGATGCCACGCGACTGCTCGCCGCTGGCGCTGGCGATCTCGGCGATCAGGGTGCTGACGCGCCCCACCTCCTGCACGATGTCCTGCATCGCGCCGCCGGCCTGCTCGGCCAGGCGGTTGCCGTTCTCGACCTTGGTCTGGCTGTCGCCGATCAGCGACTTGATCTCGCGCGCCGCCTCGGCGCTGCGCTGCGCCAGGCTGCGCACCTCGCCCGCCACCACCGCGAAGCCCCTGCCCTGCTCGCCCGCGCGCGCCGCTTCCACCGCGGCATTCAGCGCCAGGATATTGGTCTGGAAGGCGATGCCGTCGATCACGCCGATGATCTCCGAAATGCGGTTGGAGCTCTGCGAGATCGCCGCCATATTGCTGACCAGATCGCCCACCACGGCGCCGCCACGGCCGGCCGCGGCGCTGGCGCTGTGCGCCAGCTCGTTGGCCTGGGCGGCGGTCTGGGCGTTGTTGCGCACCGTGCTGGAGAGCTCCTCCATGGTGGCCGCGGTCTCCTCCAGATTGCTGGCCTGGGTCTCGGTGCGCTGGCTCAGATCGGCATTGCCGGTGGCGATCTCGGCCGAGCCGGTGCTGATGCTCTCGCTGCTGTCGCGCACCTGGCCGACGATGGCGCGCAGGCTTTCCGTCATGCGGCCGAGCGCCTGCAGCAGCTGCGCCATCTCGTTGCGGCCCCTGGCCTGCAGCGTGGCGCTGAGGTCGCCCGCGGCGACGCGCTCGGCCAGGTCCAGGGCCTCACGCACCGGCGCGGTGATGGAGCGGCTCACAACCCAGGCCAGCCAGACCGACAGCGCAATCGCCAGCGCCGTGCCCAGCAGGCTCACCCACATCACCTGGCTGCTGCCGCTCTGCGCCGCGGCATAGTCCTTGGCGCCCTCGCTGACCTGCAGCCCGATCAGGGCGTCCATGGCCTCCTGGGTCTGCTTGCCGAGCGGCAGGATCTGGCCCGTGTAGATCTGCGTCGACTGTTCGGCCGCACCGGACTTGATGGCATCGCGCGCCGCCAGCAGCCCGTCCTTGACGTAGCGGCCGCGCAGCTCGATGAACTTGGCGGCCAGGCGCGCCTCCTCGGGCGTCATCTGGCTGGCCGCATAGGCCTTCCAGGCCTTGGTGACCTGCTCGATATTGCCCTGCATCACCGCGTTCAGCTCGTCCAGCTTGCCCGGCGCCTGCATCATCTCGGTGACCAGCACGCGGTTCTGCAGCATCAGCGAGTTGACCCGGGCCAGCTGCTGCAGCGGCACGGTGCGGTCTTCGTAGATCTGGCTGGTGCTGGCGGCGATCTGGCGCGCGCCCAGGGTACCCAGCACCGAAATGATGATGAGCAGCACCATCACGGTGCCAAAGCCCACGGCGAGCCGGGTTCCGACTCTCAGGTTCTCGAACGTAAGCATCTCGACCTCCGGACACCATCCTCAAACCATGCCCCTGGGCGCAGGGGTGATGGGCCAGTATAGGGATGGAGCTCCACACCGGCCAGGGTTTCCGATCCTGCTAGCAAGATCTGACCCTAGCCTGTCGGGCCGCTCAGCCGGGCATCGAAAGCCGCTTCACCGCGCCGACAAAGCGCTGCAGGGTGGGCGACAGCACGCCGGGGGCCAGCCGCAGGTCCAGCAGCTGGAAGCGGCCGCGCTCGGCCTGGGCGCAGGCCAGCGCCTCCACCAGCTGGCCCACCGTGTGGACCTCGTAGCCGCGCCCGCCCATGCCGGCGGCCATGGCCGCGAAGTCCCAGGCGCCGCGGTCGTTGTAGCGGCCCTCGGGCTCGAAGGTGCGCAGCATCTCCCAGCTGGCGTTGTTGAGCAGCAGCACGATCGGGTCGCAGCCCATCGCGCGCGCGTTGCCCAGCTCCCAGCCGGTCATCTGGAAGGCGCCATCGCCCACCAGCACCAGGGGGCGGCGGCCGGTGGCCACCTGCAGGCCCAGCGCCGCCGGCACGCCATAACCCATGGTGGCGTAGTAGCCGGGGGCGATCAGGTCGGTGGGCGTGAGGTCCATGGCGGTGAACAGGCAGTCGCCCATGTCGCAGGCCACCGGCAGCGCGCCATGCTTTTGCATCAGGGCGTTGGCCGCCGCGGCGATCGCCGCCGGGGTGAGCGGCGCATCCGGCGCGGGCAGCTCGGGCGTCGCGCGCGCGGTCTCGATGAAGGGCTGGGGCGGCCGCGTCATCACGCGCAGCAGCAGCGCCTCCACCAGCTCCTTGATGGGCAGCTCGCGGTAGACATGGTGGCCCATCTCCACCTCACCCTGCCAGACGCGGATGGCATGGCGGAAATCGATGCGCTTGCGCGAGACGGCGAAATTGCTGTCGCAGATGATGGCGCCCAGCAGCAGCAAGGCGTCGGAGCCCTCCACCGCCTCGGTGAGTTCGGGATCGCCGGCCAGGCCCAGGTAGGTGCCCAGATGCTGCACGCCGGAATCCACCAGCAGGCCGCGCCCCATCAGCGTGGTGGCGACCGGGATGTTGAGGCGGCGCGCCAGCTCGGCCACCTGGGCCTCGATGCCATAACGGCGGATCTCCACGCCCACCAGCAGCAGCGGATGGCGCGCCGCGCGCAGGCGCGCCAGCAGCTCGTCGGCGCAGGCGGCCAGGCGCTCGCGGTCCAGCGGCGGGGGCGGCAGCTCGGGCGGCGCGGCGCAGGCGCGCTCGGGCATGTCGCGCGGGATCTCCAGGTAGACCGGGCCGGCGCGGCGCAGCGCGCTGTCGAGCACGCGCGCGATCAGGGCCGGCGCGGTGACGGGGTCGTCGAGCCGGGCGCGGTCCACCGTCAGCTCCTCGAAGATGCGCCATTGCGAATCCAGCGCCTTCACCTGGTGGTGCAGCAGCAGGCCGCTGGCCACCTCGTGCGCGGCCGGCGCGCCCGACAGCACCACCAGCGGCACGCGCTCGGCATAGGCGTTGGCCACCGGGTTCACCATATTGAGCGCACCCGCGCCATAGGTGACGGCGGCCACGCCCAGGCCGCCGCGCACGCGCGCCGCGGCGTCGGCCGCGAAGCCCAGGCCGGGCTCATGCGAGAGCGTGTACAGCGGCAGGATGGCGGCGCGCTCGATGGCGCGGAACAGCGGCAGGGCAAAGTCGCCCGGGATGCCGAAGATCTCGGTGGCGCCGCGCGCCTTCAGCGCATGCAGCAGCTGTTCGGTGAGGTTGCTCCACATGGCTTCAAGCCTTGCCCAGCATCGACGCCGGCAGCAGCGGGCCGATCGCGTCCAGCGTGTTCTTCAGCATCAGGCCGAACTCGGTGTCGCCCTCCATCACCAGCGCGCGTTCGAAGAACAGGCGGTCGGCGTCCTCCTCGCCGCGCAGCAGGCGCCACAGCGCGAGGCTGCGCGCACGCACGGTGACGGCCGGTTGCGCGCCACCGGCGGCGGGCATGAAGCCCTTGGGGCCCAGCAGCAGGCGCACGCGCAGGCCGGGCTCCAGCAGCTCCAGCTCCACCACGCGGCCGGCCAGCAGGCGGCGCTGCTCGGCGTCCAGGCGCGGCAGCAGCAGGCGGTCGAGCGCGCGCGCCGCCACGAAGGATGGCGGCTGCAGCGGCAGGCGGCGCAGCAAAGCCTTGAGGCCGGGATGCAGTTCAAACATGGGCAAGCTCCTCCACCATGCCCGCCTGGCGGTGGGCGAATCCGTTCACCAGCGCGCCCGGCAGCGGCATTGCCTGCAGCTCGGCACGCGCCTCGTCAGCCGGCAGGCCGGCATGCAGCACCTCGTCGAACAAGCTCACCACGCGGGCAAAGCCCTGGCTGCAGGGCGAGAGCCGCAGTCGATCGACGCCGGCGGCGCGCAGCGCCGCGCCCTCGCCGATCAGGCAATGCAGGGCCGCGGACTGGGTGGAGATGCCGTTCAGCACCAGGAAGGGCTGGCCCTCGGTGGTGGAGAGCAGCAGGCCGTCGGCATCGTCGCGGCAGCGGAACTCGCACTCGTCCTTGCTGAGGCGGTGATGGCGGGCCGTGAAGCAGCGCGCCGAGAAGGCCAGCGGCATGCGGCCGAAGCCGAACACCTCGGTCTGGATCGCACCGGCCGGCCCATGCACCCGGGCCGTGGGCGGGTTGACGCGGGCCACCGCGTCCAGCGCCAGTTCCAGCGGCGCCACCCAGGTGTCGGCACCCAGGCCGGCATGCTCGACCAGGGCCGCGCGGCTGTAGATGTTGAGGTGCGGGCCCAGCGTGAAGGGCAGGCGCTCAGACTGTTGCGCGAGGCGCTGCAGGGCCGCGGCATCGCCGGCCTCGACCGCGAACTCGCCCTGCTCCGCAATGCGGCGCAGCTGCCGCAGCTCGGCCTCCGACATCAGGAGCGGCAGCGTGGCCAGGCGCACGCGCTTACCGGCGCTGACGAGGTCGCGCGCCAGCGCCAGCCAGTCCAGCAGCGTGAACTCGTTGCGCCGCGAGCAGGTCACCTCGCCCAGCACAAAGGTATCGGCCGGCCCCTCGGCCAGCTCGGCATAGGCCTGCACCAGGCTCGTGCGCGGCCACCAGTATTGCAGCGGGCCAATCGTCAGGCCCAGTCGTTTCTTTTCCATGATGGATTCCCTCAGCGCCATGGCCGCTCATACGCACCCAGGGTGCTTTGCTGGCCCTCGGCCCAGCGCGCCAGCTCGGCGCTCCAGGCGGGTGCCACGGCATAACGCGCATCCGACGCGGCCATGTCGATGGCCTGGCGCCAGACCTTGGTGACGCCCGCCACATAGCTGGGGCTGCGCTGGCGGCCCTCGATCTTGATGGCCTTGACGCCCGCCTCGATCAGCTGCGGCAGCAGCGCCAGCGTATTCAGGCTGGTGGGCTCTTCCAACGCGTAGTCGCGCTCGCCCTCCACCAGGAAGCGGCCCTTGCACAGGGTCGGGTAGCCGCGCGGCTCCTGCGGGGCGTAGCGGTCGATCAGCACGCCGGACAGGCGCGCATCCACGCCCTGCGGCCCCTCCAGCCATTGCACCGCCGCGGGTGGCGAGCACACGCCGGCGGTGTTGGGCGACTGGCCGGTGACATAGGACGAGAGCGCACAGCGCCCCTCCACCATCACGCACAGGCTGCCGAAGCCGAACACCTCGATCTCCACCCCGGTGTGGCGTATCACATGCTGGACCTGGCTGAGCGTGAGCACGCGCGGCAGCACGGCGCGCTGGATGCCGTAGCGCTCGCGGTAGAACTCGATCGCCTCGTAGCTGGTGGCCGAGGCCTGCACCGAGAGATGCAGGCGCAGCTCGGGGTGGTGCGCGCGCGCATAGGCCAGCACCGCGCTGTCGGCCACGATCAGGGCATCGGCGCCGAGTTCGGCGGCGCGGTCGACGGCGCGGCGCCAGGGCCCGTCATCGCGCGCATCGGCATAGGTGTTGAGCGCCATCAGCACCTGGCGGCCGCGCGCATGGGCATAGCTCACGCCCTCGCGCACCTGGGCGTCGTCGAAGTTCAGGCCGGCGAAATTGCGCGCGTTGGTGGCGTCCTTCAGCCCGAGGTAGACGGCGTCGGCCCCGGCATCGATGGCCAGGGTGAGGGCACGCAGCGAGCCGGCGGGGCAGACGAGATCGGGCTTGGGGTGGGGTGCGGGCGAGGCCATGAATCACAGATAGTCGCCGCGGGGCGGCAAGGCTGTGAAATCTAGGCGCATGCCCGCGGCATGGTTTTGTGCTGTCTCAACAGCCCGACTTGCTCGCGATCAAGCGCGCCGTCACTGCCCGCTGAACAGGCCCCGTTCGCTGGCCCACACCGCCACCTGCACGCGCGAGCTGAGGTCCAGCTTGCGCAAGATGTGCTGCACATGGATCTTCACGGTGGTCTCGGCGATGTCGAGGGCGCGCGCGATCTCCTTGTTGCTGGCGCCGCGCGCGATCTCGCGCAGGATGTCCTGCTCGCGCGGCGAGAGCGTGCCGAGGGCGGCGTCGCGCTCGGCCTGGCTGGTGGCCGCCGCGCCCGCCGTCGGCGCCGCCACGCTGGCCTTGAAGGCGCGCACCAGCTTGTGCGTCATCTCGGGGCTGACCACCGATTCGCCACGCACCGCGCGCCGTATCGTCGCGGCGAGCTCCTGGCCGTCGATGGTCTTGAGCAGATAGCCCACCGCACCGGCGCGCAGCGCGGCGGCCAGGTCTTCCTCGTCCTCGCTGACGGTCAGCATGATGAAGCGCGTCTCGGGTGCGGCCTCCAGCAGGCCCGGCAGCAGATCGACGCCGCGCACGCCCGGCATGTGGTTGTCCAGCAGCATCACGTCGGGCCTGAGCGTGGCCACATGGCGCAGCGCCTCGCTGCCGTCGCTGGCCTCGCCCACCACGTCCAAGCCCTCCTCATGGGCCAACAGGGCGGTGAGGCCGCGGCGGAACAGGCTGTGGTCGTCGACCACCATGACGCGGATCTTCTCGGGCAGCTTGCTCATGCGCTTTCTCTTTGCGGTTCATGCGTGTCGGCCTGGCGCTCCTGGCGCGGCGGCAACAGCAGGGTGACCTGGGTGCCCTGGCCGGCCGAACTGCGGATCTCCAGGCGCGCGCCGATGCGGGCGGCGCGCTCGCGCATGATATGCAGGCCCACATGGGTTTCGTCGGCGGCGTCGCCGCTCTGGTCGAAGCCGGCGCCATCGTCCCAGACCTCGAAGCGCCATTGCGGCCCCTGCAGCACGCGCAACTCGACGCTACGCGCACCGGCATGCTTGCGCACGTTCGAGAGTGCTTCCTGCACGATGTGCAGCACCTGGATCTGCTCGTCGGGCGGCAAGGGCACGCCCTGGCCGGTGACCACCAGGCGCGCCGTCAGCCCGCTCTGCAGCTCGAACTTGGAGAGCGTGGTGCGCAGCGCATGCTCGATGTCCTCATGGCCGGCGCGGGTGCGGAAGTGCAGCAGTAGCTCGCGCACATCGGCGTAGCTCTCGCGCACGCCGGCATCGATCTCGCCCAGGGTGCGCTCCACCTCCTCGGCGCGCTGCTTGGCCAGCGCGCTGCGCAGCAGCTGCACCTGGATCTTCAGAAAGGCGAGCGACTGCGCGATCGAATCGTGCAGCTCCTGCGCCAGCAGATTGCGCTCCTCGCTGATCGCCATCTCGCGGTCGCGCGCCGCCAGCCGCAGGTTCTCCAGCTGCGAGGCCACCTGGCCCACCAGGGCATCGAGCAGATGCCGCTCGGCCTCGGGGATGGGGCGCTCGCCGTAGAAGAACAGCTCCACCTCGCCATGGGTGCGCTGCTGGGTGCGCATGGGGATGGCGACCACGGTCTGGTAGCCGGCCGCCTCGCAATGCCGCAGCGTGCGCGGGCCCAGCTGGCGGATCGGGATGACGCGCGCACCGGGCGCGGTTTCGAGGTGCTCGCCGCAGGCGCATTCGCCCACGCGCACGCAATGCTCGGCATCGCGCATCTGCTGCGGCAGGCGCACCTGGCCCAGCAGCAGCAGGCGCTCGCCGTCCTCGGTGGCCAGGCGCACGGCGGCGGCATCGGCACCGGCGATGCGGCATATCTTCTGCGCAAAGCTCTGCGCCAGCTCTTCCATGCTGTCGTGGTTCTGCGCCGCCAGCAGGGCCACGTCGTAGAGCGCGGCCAGGCGCTCGTTCTGCTGCGCCAGATTGGCGGTCTTGGCCGCCACCTTGGCCTCCAGGCCCGCATAGGAGCGCTGCAGGGCGTCGGCCATCTGGTTGAAGCCCTGGGCCAGGCTGGAAAACTCCTCAACGGAATTGCGCTCGTCGATGCGCTGCGAGAAGTCGCGCGCCGCCATGGTGGCCAGGCCGTCGCGCAGGCGCTGCAGCGGCCGGACGATCCACATCAGGGTGCCCGAGACGAACACCACCGAGGCCGCCGCCACCAACACGACGAGGCCGAAGCACAGCCCGCCCAGCAGGGCGGTGCGGGTGGCGATGGCATGCTCGATGGCCGAGACGAAGCTGTCCACCGTGGTGACGAACCGGTCGGCCTGCTGGCGCAGCGCCGGCCCGCCCTGCTCCGCCAGCAGCTTGGCACGCAGCGGCTGCCAGGCGCGCTCGACCTCGGCAAAGCGCTCGACGCAGGCCTGGTTGTCGGGGATGAAGAGCGGGCGCGAGGGGTCGCCCTCGCGCAGATTGCGCACCATCGCGTCAAAGGCCGCGACGCCATCGGGCAACTCGGCCTGGCCGCCGGTCTCGTGCGCCAGCGTCAGCCGGTAGGTCATCATGCGCATGCGCCCGGCCTCGTTGATCGCGCCCGCGCCGCCCTCCAGCTGCCAGGAAACCCATAGCGTGAAGGCGATCGAGGCCAGGGCCACCGTCAGAAAGGTGGTCTGGATCAGGGCGAGCTTACCCGCCAGGCTGCGTAGGAGCTTGCGCATGGCGACACCCTAAGGTGCCGCCCCGGGTCAGAGCTTGATGAAGATCAAGTCGGCCTCAGTTGGAGGCGGCGGATGCCGGTGCCGCGGCGCTGGCGGCATCCGTAGCGGCCGGGGCCGAAGCCTCGGCGTGCGGCGCCGAGACATCATGCTTCTCGCCACCCATGTCGATATTGCCGCCACTCTTGGTCAGCACGAAGAGCGCCAGAGCGGCAAAGATCACGAAGGCGACGAGCAATTTCCACATGTCAGAGTTCCTGGCAAAGATTCGATGCCACATTCTGGCCGGGCTTGCTGACGCCGGGCTGAGCGCGGCAAACGGCCCGCGCTGCCTGCCACGTCAGGGCGCGGGCGGGTTGTCGGGGCTGGCGGGGCAGTCCGTCGCGCGATTGGCGTTGCTGCTCGTGCAGCGCTGATGTTCCGTGGTTGCCAGGCCACTCACCGTCGGGCAGGAGCCACTCGTGGTCAGATAGTAGTTTTGTTGATCCAGCGATTCCCGCACGTTGGTGTAGGCCTGGACGTTGCGTTGGTTGTCTGTCAGCCCGTTCGTGGCCGCGTATTGGAACCGGCAGACCAGATAGTTGCTACCCGAGGCCATGCCGGTCAGCAGCACCTTGCCGGCCCACGCGTCCCCCGCGGCGGCAACCTGCATCACGCACAGGTAGTACTTGTAGCCGGCGATGTTCGCCTGCGTGTTCTGATTGACCGCGGTGCCGAAGCTGCAGTCCACGGCGCCATGTGATGCCGTGCCCGTGAGCCCGCTGAAATTGAGTCCAGTGACGGCAGAATTGGAACCTGACACATAACCCGCCAGGATGTAGGCAGGATAGTCGGTGCAAACTCCCAGCTGGGCCTCAGAGGTGATCATGTAGGGACAACGCTTCACCACATAGCCCGAGTCATTGCTGAACACGATCGCAAAGTTGTTCAGGGGCACGGCGCTGAAGCCATGCCCGAGGTCGGTCGCGGAAATCGGAATGTTCAGATTGCGGTTCTTCGGACGCTTGATATTGCCGTTGCCCGGCAGCGGGAAGCCCAGCGCGCCCGACAAGGCCGGATCGGTCTTGGCAATGTACGAGTTGAGCGTCACGTTCTTGGTTTCGCCGGCTCGATCGACCCAAGAAACCGCCACCTGAATGGTGCGCTGCGCGTCGGCGCTGCTGCCACCCATGGTGACTTGGCGCGTAAACGTCACGTTGGAGCCCGTCGCGATCTCATCGGGGGCGCTCGCAAGCGAGTCCCAGGCCACCTTATCAGCGCCGGTCTCGATCGAGTTGAAGGCGCGCAGTTCCTCGATCTTCTCCTGTGCAAGCCTGGTCGCCTCGCTGCGCTGACGCGCCAGATCGGCATTGCGCGACATCGCCATCTGCATGCCCGCCAAGCCCAGCATGCTGAACGCCATAATTAGCAAGGCCACCAGGGCCTCGATCAGGGTGAAGCCCCGTTGCCTGGCCTTGGTCCGAAGCCGGTACGTATTCATCGTCGTCAGCATCATGAGGGTCTCCGCTTACCAGTCGCGCCAACTGCCAGGCACACGCACGATGGTGCCGTTGTTCGCATTCAGGTTGTTCAGCACATTCGGGTCGTACGACGCCGTGCCATTGCCATTGTTCGAATAGGCCGCGCAACTGACCACGGCGCCATAGATATTGGCCGCGCCCGTGCCGAGATCGTTGTAATCGGCCGAATTGGAAAACACCATGCCATAGAGATCCCAGTTCCCGTTCACCTTCAGTCCGTTGGGCGTCACGAACACCACGGGATCGGCCGCCGTGCCCAAGGTGCCGTTGCCGCTCAACTGCACATCGGAGGTGAAGTAGAAGGCGCGCTTGCCTTGGTCGTAGGCCGTCGTCAACTGCGTTCTGCAGTCGCTGGCGCTGCTGCAGGACAGCACCGTGGTATTTGGAGACGTCCGATACTCGTCCATGGTGGTACCGAAGTAGGCGTTGAACATGCGGGAATTGCTGCAGGTCGGGTCGGCACTCGCCAGGTTTGCCAAGGAACTATCGGAGCCGACGAGAGCATTGGCCGCGGGTTGACCGGGGATCGTCGTCAGCGAGGTGCCGGGGCTGGTGCTGATGGTCGTGCCTGCGTTGACAAGCACGCCGTTGGTTTCCACATCGTTGTTGACGATGTTGTAGGAGCCGCCAATGGCGCAGGAAAGCCCGCAGGTGATGGGCCCGGCGGGTTTGCCCGGCAGCAGGGGGCTGGCCTTGAGCACCGCTCTGACCATCGCACTCGCGTCGGCGCTACCCGTCTGCCCTTCCCGGCAGGCATCGGACTGGGCCGTGCAACCATACGAGGTGATTTGCACCGCACCCGGCTGACCGGCCACGGCCGCAAACACGACGGTAAAACTCCGCTCGCTGGCCGAGCCCAGGCTGGCATTGCCGCTGGTCGGGCAACTGCAGGTCCATGCGCCGCCACTGCGCTTGCAGCCCGCGGTCACACCGGCCAGGGGCGTGAAGCTGGTGCCGCTGGGCGCCAGGTAACGCTTTCTGAAGGTGCTGCCAGAACTGGTGGGAACGCAGGCGGTATCGATCTCCTTGGGGGTATTGAGCATGCCCAGCGCCCACTCCATGCCGCCCTCCGCCAGTTCCATGGCTTCAGTCGAACGAATCTGGTTGGCCGCGGTGCGCTGCTCAAAAATGACATTGCGGTTCAGATAGAACACGATCAATGACATGCTGAGCATCAGGGTCAAGGTGACCACCAGGGTGCCGACGCCGCGTTGCCGCGCATTCGATGATTGATGTTGCTTCATGCTTGCTGTCCTCACGCCCCGCTCAGGCCGGGCATTGGCCCGACATTTCATCGTTGCGAAGCCGTACGCTGGTGCGCAGCGTGCGGACCACGGTGCTGTCCAGCACCGAGCGTCCCGTCAGCACCAGGTCGTAGCGACGCACCTGGACCTCGGGGCAACCGGGTGTGCCCGCGCTGCAATTTATCGGACAGCGGTAGCCCAGCGGAATCGTGGCTGGGCTCCTGTCGTTCAGACTGAGCGAGGTGATGGTGGTGTAGTTCGGATCGTTGAGCTTCTTCCAGGTGTCCTTGCCGGTCTGCATTTCGACCGTACCGTCCTCGCTGTTGCGCCTGAAGCCGAAAATCTCGGCATCGCTCATTGCATCCTTGACTGCGTCGGTCGCGTTGTCAGCGTCACGCGAAAAGGAATAGACGATTTGTCCATCGGTTGGCGAACTGGCGGGTGCTACCGACGCATAGGGATTGGATGCCGCCGCCGCACCGGCTCCGACGGCAAGCGTGCCCTTGATGGCGTTGCCCCAATAGCCTGCACGGCGCAGGTCGCGTGTGATCAGATCAGCGATATTGCGCAAGTCCTGCTCCACACGAGCATTTGCCACCACGCGCCGACTCTGCACCACATTGGTCACGAACAGCGCTATCACACCGGCCGTAATCATCAGGCCCACCGTCATTCCCACCATCAGCTCGACCAGGGAAATGCCGCGCTGCGGCCGCGCATGTGGCGCCGGGCTTCTCGATCGCAGCATCGTCGTCGTGTTCAGCATGGCTTGGCACTCCCCATGAACGAGCCTGCGGCGACGCAGGTACTCACGCGCCCGACCTCGTCCACCGCAAGCCTCAGCGTTGCCGTGGTACCGGATACCGTGACATCGATGCTGCCCGTGGCAGAAGCGCTGCCGCGCAGGCTTTCAAACCGGATCGTGACGTCGTGCGTCAGGCTGGCGCTGCTGGGCAGGGTCACGCTCTTGAGCACCGCCCCGCTGGCAACGCCGGTCAAGGTATACGTAGTGCCATCCGCGCTGCTCACCAGAGTGACATCTTCACGGCGCCGAATGGACTCGGAGCGGGCGTACTGCAGGTCGGTGCCCAACTCACTGGCCACGCCTTCGATGCGCAAGCGCCTAAACAGATCCACCGAGCCCGGCACGGCCACCGCCAGCGCGATCGTGATCACGACCACGGTCACCATCAATTCGATGAGGGTCATTCCGCGGTTGGAGTTGCGGCGCATCAGCGGCTCCAGCAGGCAGGTTGGGCGTAGGTGGCGTTGCCAGCGGCGATGGTCAGCACCAGCGTGGTACAGCCACTGTCTGAGGCCTGGCTACCCAGGCCGGTGAAGGTCAGGGTATAGCCAGTTGCGCCAATACCGGACAACGCAAAGGAGTAGTAGCCCCCGGCCGACGGAGAACTGATATTGAGCTGTGCCAGCGTTGCATAGCTGCTGTTTTCACTACGCCAGCGCTCCTGGGCTTGCATGACCCGGGCGGCGATATCGACCGCGTCACTACGGCGCCCCTTGCGCACTTGCGACTGGTAGGCGGGTATGGCCACGGCGGCCAGGATCCCGACCACCACCGCGGCGATCATCAGTTCGATCAAGGTGAAGCCGGCATGCCGCCGCTTAGGGGTAGAACAGTGCATCATCCGCAAGGCCCGGTTGGAGTGAATCTTCGACTCGACGGATGAATTGTCGGCGGCCTCGCGCCAGACGGGCGTGCATACGGCACAACTCAGGTCGGCCAAGCGACAAATGGCCGGCGCGCCGCGATGAGCGGTTCCCGGCACGGGGGGCGCAGGAAAACGAACGCGCCTGAAGCTCACACCACGAGAAAGGGCTCCTTGCGGAGCCCTTTTCGGTTGGCTGCAGACGCCCTGCAGTCAGGTCAACATCAGTCGTGCGCGTAGATGTCCACGTCCTTGGTCTCACGCACAAACAGCAGGCCGATCACCAGGGTCATGGCGGCCACGCCGATGGGGTACCAGAGGCCGTGGTAGATGTTGCCGTTCTGCGCCACCATCGCGAAGGTGATGGAGGGCAGCAGGCCACCGAACCAGCCGTTGCCGATGTGGTAGGGCAGGCTCATCGAGGTGTAGCGGATGCGGGTCGGGAACAGTTCCACCAGCATCGCCGCGATCGGGCCGTAGACCATCGTCACGTAGAGCACCAGCACGAACAGGATCGCGATCACCATCGGCTGGTTCACCTTGGCCGGATCGGCCTTGGCAGGGTAGCCGGCGGCCTTCATCGCGTCGCCCAGTTCCTTCTTGAAGGCGGCGATGCCCTTGGCGCTGGCCTCGTCGAACTTGTAGCCACCGGCCATCACCGTGGCGTTCAGGCCATTGATGACCTTCTCGCCCACCTTCACCACCGCCACGCTGCCGGCCGCGCCGGGCAGGGTTTCGTAGCTGGCCGAAGACAGTGCCAGGGCACGCTTGGCGATGTCGCAGGAGCTGGTGAAGTCCACCTCACGGGCAATCGGGCTGCCCTGGAAGGAGCAGGTGCTCATGTCCACCGTCAGCGAGATCTGCGCGGAGGCTTGCGCCTTGGCCAGGTCCGGGTTGGCGGCGTTGGTGAGTGCCTTGAACAGCGGGAAGTAGGTCACGCAGGCCAGCAGCAGGCCGGCCATGATGATGGGCTTGCGGCCGATCTTGTCGGACAGCGTGCCGAACACCACGAAGAAGGGCGTGCCCAGCAGCAGCGAGACCGCCACCATGATGTTGGCCGTGGACGAATCCACCTTCAACACGCTGGTCAGGAAGAACAGCGCATAGAACTGGCCCGAATACCAGACCACACCCTGGCCGGCCACCAGGCCGAACAGCGCCAGCGCCACGATCTTCAGGTTCTTCCACTGGCCGAAGGACTCGGACAGCGGGGCCTTGGAGGTCTTGCCCTCGCTCTTCATCTTCTGGAAGGCGGGCGATTCGTTCATCGACAGACGAATCCAGACGCTGATGGCCAGCAGCAGGATCGAGACGATGAAGGGCACGCGCCAGCCCCACTCGCCGAAGGCCTGCTCACCGATCATGGTGCGGGTGCCCAGAATCACCATCAGCGACAGGAACAGGCCCAGCGTCGCGGTGGTCTGGATCCAGGAGGTGTAGGCACCGCGCTTGCCCTGCGGGGCATGCTCGGCCACATAGGTGGCAGCGCCACCGTACTCACCGCCCAGCGCCAGGCCCTGCAGCATGCGCAGGCCGATCAGGATCACCGGGGCGGCCGATCCGATGGTGGCATAGGACGGCAGCACACCCACGATGAAGGTCGACAGACCCATGATCAGGATGGTCACCAGGAAGGTGTACTTGCGACCGATCATGTCGCCCAGGCGGCCGAACACCAGCGCGCCGAAGGGGCGCACGATGAAGCCCGCGGCAAAGGCCAGCAGCGAGGCGATGAAGGCCGCCTGCGGGTCCAGCCCCGAGAAGAATTGCTTGGCGATGATCGGAGCCAGCGAACCGTAGAGGTAGAAGTCGTACCACTCGAACACCGTGCCGAGGGAAGAGGCGAAGATGACCTTCTTCTCTTCCGCCGTCATCGGCGTGTTGGTCGACACTGCAGTTGCAGTTGCCATGTGAGAAGTCTCCAGTAGAAGCGTCGTGGAGAACCACCGCCCGGTGATCCTTGGGGGCGACTGTGAGCCCCTCCTCTGACCCGTCTCTGACGCGAGACTGAACGCTGGCTGACGAAACCCGCAGCAACCCTAGGCCACTGTTTCTCCATGCGAAATTTGAGCCCCATCAAGGGTAAGCACCGAGCGCACCGCGATGCGCCGCGGCGGCTCAGGCCCAAGCTTGCTCGAGGCGCCGCCGCGGCATCAGCTCGCCCGCGGCCCAGGCCAGCAAGGCCAGGCCGGCGTAGACCGGCGCGCCGCTCAGCAGCGGGTCCAGCGGGGTCAGGCCTTGCCAGCCCAGCAGCAGCCACAGCATGACCACGCTTTCGCCCAGGTGCGGGCCGCCACTCCAGGCGCCCAGGCTGATCAGCAGGGCCGGCAGGAACAGGCAGGCGGCCGCGGTGGGCAGCAGCAGCTCCCAGCGCCCCGCAGCCAGCATTGCCAGGCCGGCACCGCCGCACAGCGCGAGGCACAGCAGCACGCCCGCAGCCAACAGCGCCAGCCGCTGGCTGCGGCCACCGCAGGCGCTGCTGCCCAGCAGCGCGCCGGCGTCATGGGCGGGCGCACGGCCACCCGCCGGTGCCAGCATCAGCGCCGCCCAGGCCAGGCTGGCCAGCAGCAGATCATGCTGGGCGCGCGCGCCCGTCAGCAAGGCGCCGGCCACCATCAGCGCGAGCGCGCCGGCCTGCCACCAGCGCGGCTGGCGCAGCAGCAGGCGCAGCTCCGCCCACAGCAGCGGCCCGAAGCGCCGCAAGCCTGGCGGCAGGCGCAGCACCTGGCGCAGGCGGCCGGCACCGCGCGGCTCGACCTCAGCCAGCTCCGCCAGCGGGGCGGCGGCCGGCGCGCCGCGCTGTTTGCGGCGCGCCAGCGGTTCGGCCGCCGGCATGCGCTGGCCACGCGCGACGTAGGCGGCATGGAAACAGGCCGCCAGCCCCAGCAAGCCGGCCGCGGGCAGCACGAAGGCCCATTGCGTCAGCACCTGGCGAGCGGTCCAGGCCATGCCGTTCCATTGGAAGACGCCCTGCTGGCGCAGCTGCGTGGCGCTGGTGAAGCCCGAGCCCAGGGTGTAGCCGGGCAGCTTCTCCTGCGGCACCTGGCTCAGCAGCGCGGCGCGCATATCCGGCACCAGCACCGAGATGCCCAAGGGCTCGGCCGCGCCGCGCTCGCTGCGCAGCACCGCCTGGCTCATCAGCACGCCCAACAACAGGACGACCACGCCATTGCCCAGCGCGCCGCGCATCCAGGGCAGGCTCTCGAACACCAGGCTGAGCGCCGCCAGCAGCATCAACAGCGGCAGGCTCAGCACCAGGAAGGGGCCCAGCAGGGCCGTGGCCGCCTGCCAGGGGCCGGCCATCGCCACCTGCGCCAGCCCCGCCGGCGGCAGGAACTGCTGCAGCACCGCCATTGCCAGCATCACCAGGAGCATGCTCAGCAGCAACAGCAGATGGCTGAGCCATTTGCCCAGCATGTAGCGCAGCACGCCGAGGCCGGTGCTGCCGAGGATCTGGTCCAGGCCCGAACGCGCGTCGCGCTGCACGCCGCCCTTGATCAGGAAGTAGCCGAACAAGCTCATCATGGTGTTGAACACCAACGCCATCTGCGCGCCCACCCAGGCCGCGTTGTGGGCGCCGCGGTAGCCGCCCACGGCCAGCATCATGTCGCCGCGCAGCACCAGGCCGGCCAGCGCGCCGCACAGCAGCAGCGCCAGCACAAAGCCGCGGCCGCGGCTGCGCTCGCGCAAGTCCGCCAAGGCCACCGGCCAGATCGGCGCCAGCCAGCGCAGCGCCCCGCTCATGCGGCCTCCGCCTGGGCAGCACGCGGGCGCGTGGCCCACAGATAGGCGTCTTCCAGATTCGGTTCGGCGGCGCGCGCATCGATGTGCGGCGCCACTGGGCTCAGCACGCGCAGCTGCATGCCCTGCGGGCGCTTGAGCATGCCCGCCACCAGCCAGCGCTGGCGCAGCGCTTCCACGTCCTTGAAGGGCACGGTCCACAGCCACACCTGGCCCTGCAGCGCCAAGGCCAGCGAATCGGCCGAGTCGCGCGCGATCAGGCGGCCGCCGGCCATCATCAGGATGTCTTCGGCGGTGGCCTCAAGGTCGGAGACGATGTGGGTGGAGAGCAGGATGATGCGGTCCTGTGCCAGCTCGGCCAGCAAGTGGCGGAAGGCCGCCCGCTCGGCCAGGTCGAGGCCGATGGTGGGCTCATCCAGGATCAGCAGCTCGGGGTCGTTCAACAGGGCCTGGGCAATGCCGACGCGCTGGCGCATGCCGCCCGAATAGCCGCCCAAGGCCTGCTTGGCGCAATGCTGCAGATTCAGCAGCGCGATCAGGTCGTCGATGCGCGCCCTGGCGCTGCGCGGCGACAGGCCCTTGGCCGCAGCCAGATAGCCGAGGAACTCGATCGCATTGAGCTGCGGGTAGACGCCGAAGTCCTGCGGCAGATAGCCCAGCCGCTCGCGCAAGACCTGACCCCAGTGCAGGCCGCCGGTGGGCACGCGCTCGCCCTTCCAGCAGATCTCGCCGGCGCTGGGCGTGCTGAGCGTGGCCAGCATGCGCAGCAGCGTCGACTTGCCGGCGCCGTTGGGCCCCAGGATGCCGGTGATGCCCGGCTGCAGCAAGGCGCTGAATTCGCGCAGACCCCAGAAGCCGCCGGCGTACTGCTTGCCGAGGCCCTTCAGCTCCAGGCTGGGCGGGCATTGTTGCGATGGTGTTGGCGTGGCCGACATGATGGCTCCCGAACGATGTGGAAGCCATGCTAGGAACTCGGCGCCGGGGCGTCGCGCGCCTTGCGACCAATTGCGCAGCGCCCGGCATGCGCTGCAGAGAGCCCCGCTTCAGCCGCGCTGCACCCCGGGCGGCGCCGCACCGGCAGCCTCCCAGGCGCCGCCGTCGAACCAGGCATCCCCCTGCAGGCAGGCCGCCACCATGGGCAGCGCGTCCAGCCCCCAGAACAGCCGGCCCTCGAGCTCCAGCGTGGGCACGCCGAACACGCCCGCCGCCAGCGCCGCATCGGTGGCGCCGCGCAGCGCCTGCTTGACCGGCTCGCCCTCGGGGTCCTGCACCAGGGCCAGGTCTTGCCTCAGGTCGGCCAGGCGCTGCGGCTCGTTGGGGTCGGCGCCGGCGCCGCGCCAGACATGGCGGAAGATGCGCTCCACCGCCAGCCGGCTCGGCGTGCGGCCCGGCTCGGCGCTGGCCCAGGCCAGGCGCAGCAGGGCCAGCGGATTGAAGGGATGCGGAGTCGGCAGCTGCATCGGAATCTGCAGCTGGTGCGCGTGCCAGGCGATCTGGCGATAGGTCCAGGCGCGCTTGGCCGGGATCTCCGCCGGCCCCTTCTGGCCACCGGCCTTGAGCAGCGCGGCGAACAGGATGGGCACGTAATCGACGCTGTAGCTCTGGCCCGCCAGCGCCTCGGGCAGGCGCTCGAAGGCCAGCGCCGCATAGGGCGAGATCGGGTCGAAATAGAAACGGATGTGTTTCATGGGCTGCTCAGATGCTGGGTTCGGCGGCGGTGTAGATGCCCTGCTCCACCAGCAGCGCGCGGCGCGGCGGCAGCGCGGCGAGGATGGCCAGGCGGCTGGCGTCGTCGGCGCGCGACCAGGCGGCGATCTCGGCGATGGTGCGCGCACAGCCCTCGCAAAAGCCGCTCGCCTCGTGCATGCGGCAGACATTGGTGCAGGGCGAGGCGACGCGTGCGGGCGTATCGCTCATGCCTGCACCACATCGATGACCGGCGCGCCGGTGAGCTGCACCAGCTCGTCCGGGCGCATGCGGAACACGCCATTCGGATGACCGGCGGCGGCCCAGATCAGCTCGAAGCGGAACAGTTCGCGGTCGATGAACAGCAGCGGCGGCGCGGCATCGCCCGTCGGCGCAAAGCCCAGCGGCGAGACGCCGCCAATCGAGAAACCGGTGCGCGCCTTCACGTAGTCGGCATCGGCGCGGCCCAGCGGGCCGGTCAGCTCCTTGAGCTTCTTCTCGTCCACGCGCCTGTCACCCGAGGCGATCACCAGCACCGCCTGCTCGTCGACCTTGCGGCGGAACACCACGCTCTTGGCAATCTGGCCCAGGCTCACGCCCAGCGCGTCGGCGGCCTCCTGCGAGGTGCGCGCCGCCACCTCCAGCCACAGCGGTGCATGGCCATGCTGGCGATCACGCAGCGCCGCGCTGACGCGTTGAAAGCCTTCGGGACGGGTACTGATATTCGGATCTTGCATGGACGGCATTCTGGCAGGCCTGGGCGGCCCCTGCCGGCGTCGGGCCAAGGCAGAATCGGCCCATGCAAGACGACGAGATTGCCCGGCACCTGGAACAGGCGCGCAAATCCGGCGAACTGCGCCAGGCGGAGCATTTTGGCAAGCCGCTGGACGAGGACGCTGGCTATCTGGCCACACCGGATGGCCTGCGCATGCCCTTCAAGATCCTCAAGAACGCCGGCTTCGTGCCGCCCGAGGTCGAGCGCATGCGCGAGCGCGCCGCGCTGGCGGCGGCCCTGCAGGCCTGCGCGGACCCGCTGGAACGCCAAGCGCTGCAGCAGCGCTTGAGCGAACTCGAACAGGCCATCGCGCTGCGGCTGGAGAGCCTCAGGCGCAACGCCACGCTCTAGGGCCGCAGCGCCCCCCACACCATGCTGAAGATGACGCCTTCGGCAGCGGCAAAGTCGCCCCCCTCCAGCGCCGGCTTGCCCAGCAGCATGGCGTACTGCGGCCCCAGATCGGCATAGGCCTGGGTGCACGACCAGATGCTGAACATCAGGTGGCGGAAGTCCAGCCGCGCCACGCGCTGCTCGCGCGCCCAGCGCTCGAAGGTCTGCACATCCGCGTTCAGCGCCGGCAAGACCTGACCCTCGATCGCATCGCGAAAGCGCGGCGCGCCGGCCATCACCTCGCGCGCAAACACCTGCGAGCCGGCCGCGCGCTCGCGCGAGAAGCGCAGTTTGGCGGCGATGTAGTCGCGCAGCGCGGCCTCGGGGTCGGTGCCGCCGACGATGCCGGCCATGCGCTCCAGCCACTCCTTCAGCACCTCGTCGAGCACCACGCGGTAGAGCGCCTCCTTGCTGGGGTAGTAGTAAAGCAGGTTGTGGCGGGAGAGGCCCAGGGCCGCCGCGATGTTCTCGAGCGAGGCGCCTTCGAAGCCGTATTGCGCAAACTGGCGCTCGGCCTCGGCACGGATCTGGGACTCTTTTTGCAGGCGCGCGGCGCGCGGTGCGGCCGGGTCCTTGGCGATGGGCTTGAGCTCGGGCTTGGGAGGGGTGGCGGGCGCGATTCTGGGCATGGCGCGGATTATCAGAGTGCATGCCCGCCCCGGCGTGGTGCTACGGGAATCTACCAGCTGGCTAGTTTTTACCAGTTGGTAAATCATTCCTCACGGCTGCCGCGATTGGCGGCCCGCCACGACCAGGGAGAACCCATGGACCAGCGATCCGCCAGCGCCGATGGCATCCAGGCCGCGCGCCTCAGCGAGGCCGAATATGCGCACAACTTCGCCGACGCGCACCCGCCGCTGACGCGCCACCAGGCCCTCATCGAGGCCGAGCGCTGCTACTACTGCTTTGATGCGCCCTGCACCACCGCCTGCCCCACCGGCATCGACATTCCCAGCTTCATCGCCCGCATCGCGCAGGGCAACGAGCGCGGCGCGGCCGAGGCGATCCTGAGCGCGAATCCGCTCGGCGGCATGTGCGCCCGCGTCTGCCCCACCGAGGTCCTGTGCGAGCAGGGCTGCGTGCGCCATGGCAACGAGAGCAAGCCGGTGGAGATCGGCCTGCTGCAGCGCTATGCCACCGACGCCTTCTTCGCCAAGCCCGGTGCGCCTCTGTTCACGCGCGCCGCTGCCACCGGCAAGCGCGTGGCGGTGGTGGGCGCCGGGCCCGCCGGCCTGGCCGCCGCCCATGGCCTGGCGCGCGCCGGCCATGAGGTGACGCTGCTGGAGGCCCGGCCCAAGCTGGGTGGCCTGAACGAATACGGCCTGGCCAGCTACAAGACCACCGATGGCTTCGCACAGAAGGAAGTGGAGTGGCTGCTGTCCATCGGCGGCATCGGCGTGCAGTGCGGCCAGGCCCTGGGCCGGGACTTCAGCCTGCAAGACCTGACCCTGCAGTACGACGCGGTGTTCCTGGGCCTGGGCCTCGCGGGCGTGAATGCGCTGGGCGTGGCCGAGCCGGCCCTGCATGGCCTGCGCGACGCGGTCGAGTTCATTGCCGAACTGCGACAGGCGGCCCGCCCCAGCGAGGTGGCGGTGGGCCAACGCGTGCTCGTCATCGGCGGCGGCATGACGGCGGTGGACGCCGCGGTGCAGAGCCGGCTGCTGGGGGCGCGCGAGGTCAGCATCGTGTACCGCCGTGGCCAGGCGCAGATGGGGGCCTCGGCGCATGAGCAGCAATGGGCGCAGACCAATGGCGTGGCGCTGCGCACCTGGGCGCGGCCGCTGCAGGTGCTGGGCAGCGAGGGGCGCGTCACCGGCATGCGCTTTGCCATCACCGCCGAGCGCGACGGCCAGCTGGTGGACACGGGCGAACAGTTCGAACTGCAGGCCGATATGGTGCTCAAGGCCATCGGGCAGAAGCTCATTGGTGATCCGCTCTCGCCCACCATCGAAGTGCAGAACGGCCGCATCAAGACCGATGAGGCCGGCCGCACCAGCCATCCCAAGGTCTGGGCCGGCGGCGATTGCCGCCTGGGTGGGCGCGATCTCACGGTCGAAGCCGTGGAGCACGGCAAGCTGGCCGCGATCTCCATCGATCATTTCCTGAGGGCTTGAGCCATGGCCGACATCCGCAGCAATTTCCTGGGCATCCAGAGCCCCAATCCCTTCTGGCTGGCCTCGGCCCCGCCCACCGACAAGGAGATCAACGTCACGCGCGCCTTCGAGGCGGGCTGGGGCGGCGTGGTCTGGAAGACCCTGGGCGAGGATCCGCCGGTGGTGAACGTCAGCGGCCCGCGCTATGCCACGTTGATGAGTCAGGATCGGCGCGTCATCGGCCTCAACAACATCGAGCTCATCACGGACCGGCCGCTGCGCACCAATCTGGAGGAGATCTGGCGCGTCAAGCGCGCCTGGCCGGACCGCGCCATGATCGTCTCGCTGATGGTGCCCTGCACCGAGGCCAGCTGGAAAGCCATCCTGCCGCTGGTGGAAGACACCGGCGCCGACGGCATCGAGCTCAACTTCGGCTGCCCGCATGGCATGAGCGAGCGCGGCATGGGCTCGGCGGTGGGCCAGGTGCCCGAGTACATCCAGATGGTCACGGCCTGGTGCAAGCAGTACACAAAGCTGCCGGTGATCGTCAAGCTCACCCCCAACATCACCGACGTGCGCCAACCGGCGCGCGCGGCCAGGGCCGGTGGCGCGGATGCGGTCTCGCTCATCAACACCATCAACTCGGTGATGGGCGTGGACCTGGACCGCATGCTGATGAACCCCAGCACCGACGGCTGGGGCTCGCACGGAGGCTATTGCGGCCCGGCCGTGAAACCGATCGCGCAGAACATGGTGGCCGAGATCGCGCGCGACCCCGCCACCGCCGGGCTGCCGATCTCGGGCATCGGCGGCATCAGCAACTGGCGCGATGCGGCCGAGTTCATCGCGCTGGGCTGCGGCACGGTGCAGGTCTGCACCGCCGCCATGGTCTACGGCTTCAAGATCGTGCAGGACATGTGCTCGGGCCTCTCGAACTTCATGGATGAGAAGGGCTACCGCAATCTCGACGCGATGATGGGGCTGGCCGTGCCCTCGGTGAAGAACTGGAACCAGCTCAATCTCAACCATGTGGAGAAGGCCGTCATCAATCAGGACAGCTGCATCCAGTGCGGGCGTTGCCACGTGGTGTGCGAGGACACCTCGCACCAGGCCATCACGGCGATGGACAAGGACGGCAGGCGCCACTTCGAGGTGATGGAGGACGAATGCGTGGGCTGCAATCTCTGCGTCTCGATCTGCCCGGTGCCCGACACCATCACGATGCGCGCATTGAAGCCCGGTGAGATCGATGCGCGCACCGGCGAGCCGGTGCGCGGGGGCTATGCCAACTGGACCACGCACCCCAACAACCCCATGCGAGCGCCGGCCTGACAGGGTTATCCACGTGGCGCCCCCTGGCGCCTGGGCACAGAGTTTGCTCATCCTGAATACCCTCAAACACGGAGTCAGCAGCATGGTTGAACCAAGAGCAAGCAGCAGCACCGGTAGCAGCGACTTGTGGAACGAGGACCTGGCGCCCACCAGCGCCGCCCAGCGCACTTGGCGCTGGTACCACTTCGCAGCCCTGTGGGTGGGCATGGTGATGTGCATCCCCGCCTACACCCTGGCGGCCAGCCTGATCGAGTCCGGCATGAGCTGGAACCAGGCGGTGCTGACGGTGTTCCTCGGCAACCTGATCGTGCTGGTGCCCATGCTCTTGATCGGCCATGCGGGCGCCAAGTACGGCATCCCCTATGCGGTGCTGGCACGTGCCTCCTTTGGCACCAGCGGCGCCAAGCTGCCTGCCCTGTTGCGCGCGCTCGTCGCCTGCGGCTGGTACGGCATCCAGACCTGGTTTGGCGGCATGATGATCTACACCCTGGCGGGTGTGCTGATCGGCCATCCGCTGGAGGGCGACAAGCTGCCCGGCCTGGGCATCAACCTGGCGCAGTTCGGCTGCTTCCTGGCCTTCTGGGCGATCCAGTTCTACTACGTGGTGCATGGCATCGACGCGATCCGCAAGCTCGAGACCTATACCGCGCCGGTCAAGATCATCATCTGCTTCGTGCTGCTCTACTGGGCCCTCGACAAAGCCGGCGCGATATCTGGAGGTATGGGCCCCATCCTCGACCAGCCCTCGGCCTTTGTGGAAGGCGGCAAGAAGGCCGGCCAGTTCTCGGCCGTGTTCTGGCCCTCGCTGACCGCCATGGTGGGCTTCTGGGCCACGCTGGCGCTCAACATCCCCGACTTCACGCGCTTCGCCAAATCGCAGCAGGACCAGATCGTCGGTCAGGCCATCGGCCTGCCGGCACCGATGGGTCTGCTGGCCGCGCTGGCGGTGTTCGTGACCTCGGCCACGGTGGTGATCTACGGCAAGGCGATCTGGGACCCGGTGGACCTGGCCAGCCGCATGAGCGGCGCGGCGGTGCTGATCGCGCTGATCGTGCTGCTGATCGACACGGTGAGCGTCAACCTGGCCGCCAATCTGGTCGGCCCCGCCTACGACTTCTCGGCGCTGGCGCCCAAGGCCATCAGCTACAAGACCGGCGGCTATATCACCGCCAGCCTGGCCATCCTGATGATGCCCTGGAAGATCCTGGAATCCACCCAGGGCTATATCTTCACCTGGCTGATCGGCTACTCGGCCCTGCTGGGGCCGGTGGCGGGCATCCTCATCGTCGACTACTACCTGCTGCGCAAGACCCGGCTGGACGTGGCCCAGCTCTACCAGGAGCGTGGCGCCTACAGCTATGCCGGCGGCTGGAACTGGGCCGCGGTGGCCGCCTTTGTGCTGGGCGTGCTGCCCAATGTGCCGGGTTTTCTGAACGCCGCCTTCCCGGCCGCCTTCCCCGAAGTGGCGGACATCTTCAAACAGGTCTATACCTATGCCTGGTTCATCGGCCTGGGCATCGCGGCGCTGGTGTATCGCCTGGCGATGGCGGGCAAGGTCAACGAACAAGGCTTGGCGCTCAAGCGCGCCTGAGCTATCAAAGGACTCCTCATGGCTTCTTCTTCAGCGCTGCTGATACGTGGCGGCACCGTTGTCAACGCCGACCGCGAATGCCAGGCCGATGTGCTGTGCGTGGGTGGGCAGATCGCGGCCGTGGGTGCGAGCGCGCAGGCGCAGGCCCCGGCCGGCACGCCGACCCTGGACGCCAGCGGCCAGTACCTGCTGCCCGGCGGCATCGACCCGCATACCCATATGCAGTTGCCCTTCATGGGCACGGTGACGATGGACGACTTCTTTACCGGCACCGCGGCGGGCCTGGCCGGTGGCACGACCTCCATCATCGACTTCGTGATCCCGAATCCGCAGCAGCCGCTGATGGAGGCCTATCGGCAGTGGCGCGGCTGGGCCGAGAAGTCGGCCGGCGACTACGGTTTCCACGTCGCCGTCACCTGGTGGGGCGAGAGCGTGCATGCCGACATGGCCACCCTGGTGCAGCAGGAGGGCGTGAACAGCTTCAAGCACTTCATGGCCTACAAGAACGCCATCATGTGCGACGACGAAACCCTGGTGAACAGCTTCAAGCGCGCGCTGGAGCTGGGCGCCATGCCCACCGTGCATGCCGAGAACGGCGAGCTCGTGTACCTGCTGCAGCAGGAGGTCGCGAAGATGGGGATCACGGGGCCGGAGGGCCACCCGCTCTCGCGCCCGCCCATGGTCGAGGGCGAGGCCGCGAACCGCGCCATCGCGATCGCCGACGTGCTGGGCGTGCCGATCTACATCGTCCATGTCTCCTGCATCGAGGCGGCCGAGGCGATTGCGCGGGCGCGCGCGCGCGGCCAGCGCGTCTACGGCGAGGTGCTGGCCGGCCATCTGCTGATCGACGACAGCGTCTACCGCCACCCCGATTTCGCCACGGCCGCGGCCCATGTGATGAGCCCGCCGTTCCGCCCCAAGATCCATCAGGAGTTTCTCTGGCGCGGCCTGCAATCGGGCCAGCTGCACACCACTGCCACCGACCATTGCACCTTCTGCGCCCAGCAAAAGGCCGCCGGCCTGGAGAACTTCGCCAAGATCCCGAACGGCTGCGGCGGCATCGAGGAACGCATGGCGGTGATCTGGGATGCCGGCGTCAACAGCGGCCGGCTCACGCCTGCTGAGTTCGTGGCCATCACCTCGGCCAACACCGCCAAGCTCTTCAACCTCTATCCACAGAAGGGCTGCATCGCCGAAGGCGCCGACGCCGATCTGGTGCTGTGGGATCCACAGGGCACCAAGACCATCTCGGCCAGGACCCAGCACTCCAAGGGCGACTTCAATATCTTCGAGGGCCGCCAGGTGCGCGGCATTCCCAGCCACACCATCAGCCAGGGCCGCGTGGTCTACGCCCAGGGCGACTTGCGTGCCGAAGCCGGCGCCGGCCGCTATCTGAAGCGCCCCGCCTTTGGCCCAAATTTCCAGGCCGCCAAGGCCCGCGCGCAAGACCTGGCACCCACGCCGGTCGATCGCTCGGCCAAGCGCTGAGGAGCAATCACATGGACACCATCGCCCGCCCCGACATCGGCACCCTGCGCGTCAACGGTGAGCGCCTCTGGGCCTCGCTGATGGAGTTGGCCCAGATCGGCAAGACCGACAAGGGCGGCGTCTGCCGCCTCGCCCTTACCGAGCTCGACCGCCAGGGCCGCGACCTGGTGCTGCGCTGGGCGCGCGAGGCCGGCATGACGGTGACCATCGACAAGATCGGCAACGGCTTCATGCGCCGGCCGGGGCGCAACAACGCCCTGCCCCCGGTGGTGACCGGCAGCCATATCGACACCCAACCCACCGGCGGCAAGTTCGACGGCAATTACGGCGTGCTGGCCGGGCTGGAGGTGGTGCGCACCCTCAACGACCATGGCATAGCAACCGAAGCCCCGATCGAGGTGGCGTTCTGGACCAACGAGGAAGGCTCGCGCTTCGTGCCGGTGATGATGGGCTCGGGCGTGTTCGCCAAGGCCTTCACGCTGGAGCATGCCTATGCCGCCACCGATACCGAGGGCAAGAGCGTCAAGGCGGAGCTGGAGCGCATCGGCTATATCGGGCCCGAGGAACCCGGCGCCCATCCGATCGGCAGCTATTTCGAGACCCATATCGAGCAGGGTCCGGTGCTGGAGGATCACGACGTCACCATCGGCGTGGTGACCGGCGTGCTGGGCATCAAATGGTATGACTGCACCGTCACCGGCATGGAGGCCCATGCCGGCCCGACCCCGATGGCGCTGCGCAAGGATGCGCTGCAGGTGGCCACCCGCCTGATGCAGGACGTGGTGGCGGTAGCGCATCGGCATCCGCCGCATGGCCGTGGCACCGTCGGCATGGTGCAGGTGCACCCCAACAGCCGCAACGTCATCCCGGGGCGAGTGAAGTTCAGCATCGACCTGCGCAATGCCAGCGATGCGCTGGTGGAGGCGATGGACGCCGACATCCGTGCCTGCGCCGCACGGCACAGCGCCGAAAGCGGCCTGCCCATCCAGATCGAGCTGGTCTCGCATTACCCCGCCCAGCCCTTCCACGCGGACTGCGTGCAGGCGGTGGCGCGTGCGGCCGAGAAGCTGGGTTATTCGAACATGCCGGCCGTCTCGGGCGCCGGGCACGATGCCGTCTACATGGCGCGCCTGGCGCCGGCGGGCATGATCTTCATCCCCTGCAAGGACGGCATCAGCCACAACGAGATCGAGGATGCCAAGCCCGAGCACATCACGGCGGGCTGCAACGTGCTGCTGCACGCGATGCTGGAGCGCGCCGGCTGATCGTTCAGTCAGTCGTGGCCATGGCCACGACCATGGCCACGCCCGTGGCGGTGCTCGTGGCGATAGTTCTCGCGCACCCACTCGTCGCGCACAAAGTACACCGGGCGGTCGCAAGCGCCGTACTGGCGGCAGTGGTCGCGCCAATGCCGCACATGGGGCTCCGGCGCATAGATGTACATGGGCCGGTAGGCCACGGCGGCCGGCTGCACCAGCACCGTCTGCGGGTAGTAGACACGCGGGATCTGCTGCGGCCCGATATCGATGCGGCCATACACGCCGGGCTGGGCCACCGAGAGGCTGAAGCCGATCTCGGGCGAGCGGTCGTAGGCGAAGGCGGCGCCCGAGGCCAGCGCGGCCGAGCACAGCAACAGGCGAGGCAACAAGGCGGTCAGTTTCATGGTGATCTCCGGTCAATGCGTCATCAACGCCCAGCGCAACCATCCTGCCGACCGGCCACACATTCTTTTACAGCTGCGAGCTGTCGCCAAGGCGCCAGCGGCCGAGGGTCAGCCCTCAGTGCCAGGGAGGCGACGCTGGGCTAAGTTCGAGGCATGACCAGCGACCAAGCCACTGCCCCGCAGCCGCCCCGGCAAAGCATCTTCGAGCCCGAGTTCACGCAGCGCCTGTGCGAGATCTTTGAAGAACATATTGCCTTCAACCGCGTGCTGGGCCTGCAGATCGACGCGCTGGAGGCCGAGCAGGTGCGGGCCCATATCAGCATGCGGCCCGAGCTGATCGGCCATTTCACCCACCAGCGCCTGCACGGCGGCGTGATCAGCGCCACCCTGGACGCGATGGGCGGGCTGGCGGTGATGGCCGCCATCGGCGCGCGCCACCTGGACGAGCCGCCGCTGCAGCGCCTGCAGCGCTTCGGCAAGCTGGGCACCATCGACCTGCGCATCGACTATCTGCGCCCCGCCACCGGGCCGCTGTTCCGCGCCAGCGCCCAGGTGCTGCGCCTGGGCAGCCGGGTGGCCAGCACGCGCATGGAATTCCTGGACGCCCAGGGCCGGCTGCTGAGTACCGGCGCCGCCGCCTACATCGTCTCCTGAGGCGCGGCGCGCGGCCGGGCCGCGCGGATGCGGTAGGCGCAACGCCTGGCACCGGCCTGCAGCAGGTGCTCGCAGCGCTCCACGCTCGCCACCTGCGCACCCAGCAGGGCACGGAACAGGGCCAGTTCGGAGCGGCAGAAGCCCTGGCAGCTGCTGGCCGCGGCGCAGATCGGGCAATGGTCCTCGATCAGCAGCCAGTCGCTGCCATCGCGCTCCACGCGCGCCAGATAGCCCTCCTCGGCACGGATCTCGGCCAGGCGTCTGAGCCTGGCGGGCAGGCTGCGCGCGCCCTGCAGGCGTTGCTGGTAGCTGGCCAGCATGTCGCGTTCGCGCGCCGCGATCAGCTGCTCCAGCGCGGCCGGCCCGAACAGCTCGGCGGTCTGCCGGATCAGCTGCACCGCCAGCTCGCCATGGCGATCGGGAAAGCGGCCATGGCCCATCGCGCTGAGGCGCCAGATGCGCTTGGGGCGGCCCGCCGTGCCGCCGGTCCTGACCTCGTCCTCGGCCTCCACCAGGCCCTGCGCCAGCAGGCCCTGCAACTGCTTGTGCGCCCCCATCGGAGTGATGGCGCAGGCCGCCGCCAGCGTGGCGGCGCTCTGCGCCCCGCGGCTCTTGAGCTGGTAGAGCAGGCGCTCGCTGGTGGCGTTCATGGCGCGCGCCCCCCAACCTGCTGATGCTGCTGCGGTTCGCGCGCCGCCAGGCGCAGGAGTTGCAACGCGGCCGCGCCGCACATCAAGCCGCCCAGGGCCATGATCCAGCGCACCGAGAGCAGGGCCAGCGCGCCGCCCACCAGGGCGATCGCCACGTTGGCGATGCAGAACACGGTGGACAGCAAGCCCATCACCCGCCCCTGGCCATGGGCGGCAAAACGCTCCGACATCCAGGCCGGCAGCAGGGCGTTGTAGAGCGCCAGCGGCAGCCCCGAGAGCATGATCACCGCCAGCCCGACGGGGCCCGGCACCAGGGCCAGCGCGCCGATCAGCAGCGCGGCGCCCAGCGCCGCCTGCGCCGCCGCCCGCAGCGGGTGCCCGCCCTGGGTGAACCGGCGCAAGGGCCAGCGCCCGGAAAACACGCTGGCCAGCGTCATCACCGCGCATTGCCCCGCCGTCACCCAGGCGATGCCGCGGCCGTCCAGGCCCAATTGCTCCAGCAGCCAGAGCGGCGAAAACTCATACAGGGCGTTGACCCCCAGGGTCAGGCACAGCTGCATCGCAAACAGGGCGGCCAGCAGCGGATCGCGCGCCAGCAGGCCCAGCGCCTGTTGCTCGCGCATGGCGCGCAGCAGCTGCAGGGGGCCGCTGGCCGCGGGCGAGGCCGGCACGCCCAGCACCAGCAGGCAGGGCAGCATGGCCAGCCCCGCCAGCACGAAGGGCACGGGGGCACCCCAGCCGAGCGTCAGCCCGCCCACCAGCGGCCCCAGCAGCCAGCCCATGTAGAGCGCGGCATTCAGCAGCGCAAAGGCGCGCGTGCGGTCGATCTGCCCATGCATGTCGGCAAGCAGGGCGCGCGCCACCGCCACATTGCCCTCGGTAAGCCCGGTGACGAAGCGCGCCGCGACGAACAGCAGATACCAGCGCTGCTGCAGCGCATAGGCGGTGAGCAGATAGCCGCCCAGGGTGGCCAGCAGGGTCACGGCCAGCACGGCACGGCGGCCATAGCGATCCGACAGCGGCCCGATGAAGAGGCTGCCGATCAGGATGCCCAGCGGATTGGCGGCCAGCGCCAGGCCCATCAGCAGCTTGGGATCCAGGCCCGCAAAGCGCGTGAAGGCATCGGCCGGCCCGTGCACGAAGATGGGCGCCAGGATGGGGTATGGCATAGCCACCCCCATGGTGCTCAGCAGGCCCAGCAGGCAGACGGCCCAGAGCACCAGCTGCGGATGCTTGATGGCGGGCGGCGGCTCGGTCGCGAGGCTGGCAAGGCTGGCGCTCATGCGAGGTCCCGGCTCATCGGGCCGGCTCATTGCGCCAGGCCGCGCATTGCAGCACCAGCCGGTAGCCGTCCGGGTCCTCGAAGCTGCGGCCACGCTCGTCCCAATAGGGATTGAAGGCCGCCACCTGGCGGAAGCCCGCCGCCAGCAGGCGCGCGCAGGCGGCCTCCCAGGCGGCCGGCTCGGGCAGGTAAAGCACCAGCATGTCCTCGGGCGTCGGCCGCGGCGCCACCGGGTGCTGCCGGCATTGCGTGAACTCCAGGTGATAGGCCGCGCCGGGCTGGCCCAGCATGCAACCGTCGAAGCCCGCGTGGTCAGCGAACTCGCCCAGGCGGCTCAGGCCCAGGCCGTCGATATAGAGCGCGACGCTGCGCCGCAGATCGGCGACCGGGCGCGCGATGCGCAGATGGGGATGCGTTGCTTGCGAAGACATCATGGCGGGTTCCGTACGCACAAGCGCTTATGCCGAGGCCTGGGCCGGGCCCTTCAGCTCCACGCCGTTGCCGTCGGGGTCGCGCAGATAGAGCGAGGGGCCCTCGCCCTCCGCGCCATAACGTTGACCATACTCGCCCACCTCGACACCGGCAGCCTCGAGCGCGAGGCGCAGCCGGGCTTCGTCGAAGCTCGCCACGCGCAGCGCGAAGTGATCCATATTGCGCCCCTCGGCGCCCGGCCCGCTACCGCCGGCGCGGCCCAGCTTGCCGTCCAGGGGCAGCAGGTCGATGAGGGCGGCGCCGGCGCGCAGCTGCACCAGGCCGATCTCGTCCTGGCGACGCTCCAGGCTGCAGCCCAGCACGCCGACGTAGAAGGCCAGCGCAGCGTCCAGATCGCGCACCCGCAAGACCACATGGTCCAGGCCCAGCAACTGCAGATTCACCACACCCATCGCGTCCTCCAAGGCTTAGCGCCGATGGCTGGCATCATGCCAGCGCCATCGAATTAAATAAACGTTTGGTTTATAAACCATGAAGCAGCCAGGCCCATGCCGCGGCTGACAGAGCGGGCCGGCGCAAGTGACAATCCGGCCATGCCATTCCGCTCTCTGCCCCTGCCCTCTGCCATCAGCGGCCGCCTCTGGCTGCAGTCCATGCCCGGCCGCCTCGAGTCATGGGGCGCTTTTCTCGACGAGGCGCGCCTGCGCCAGTTGCATCTGGTGGTGTGCCTGAACCCGCTGGAGGAGGTGGCGCAGCTCTCGCCCGCCTACCACAAGGCCATCGCCGAGGGCCGCCTGCCCTTTCGCTGGCAGCATCTGCCGATGCGCGATTTCGGCCTGGGCGCCGACCCGGCGGCCTTCCGCCAGGGGGTGGAGCAGCTGACGCACAGCCTGGTGCTGGGCGAGCAGGTGCTGCTGCATTGCGCCGCCGGCATCGGCCGCACCGGCACGGTGGCGGCCTGCGTGCTCAAGGGCCTGGGGCTGGAACGCGAGGCGGCGCTGGCGGCGGTGCGCGCGGTGGGCTCGAATCCGCAGTCGGCCGCGCAGTCCGGCTGGGTCGACCAGTTCTGATGAACCTGACGCTGCTGCACGCCGATGCGCGCCTGATCGTCGTCAACAAGCCCAGCGGCCTGCTCTCGGTGCCCGGCCGCGGCCCCGACAAGCAGGATTGCGCCAGCGCGCGCGTGCAGCAGCAGTGTGCGGATGCGCTGATCGTGCATCGGCTGGACCAGGCCACCTCGGGCCTGCTGCTGCTGGCGCGCGGGGCCGCGGTGCAGCGCGAGCTGAGCCAGGCCTTCGCCACGCGCCGCGTCGGCAAGCGCTATGTGGCGGTGGTGGCAGGCCGGCTGGCGCAGGACGAGCTGGAGATCGACCTGCCCCTGCTCACCGACTGGCCCAACCGGCCGCGCCAGATGGTGGATGCGCAGCGCGGCAAACCCTCGCAGACGCGGTTGCGCGTGCTGGCGCGCACGGCCGACAGCACGCGCGTGGAGCTCGTGCCCCTCACCGGCCGCACCCACCAGCTGCGCGTGCACCTGATGGCGATCGGCCACGCCATCCTGGGCGATGCGCTCTACGCCAGCCCCGCGGACGCGGCGCGCGCACCGCGCCTGCTGCTGCATGCCAGCGAGCTGGTGCTGGAAGACAGCGGCCAGCGCTTCTACTGCGCGCCGGACTTCTGAAGCGCCAGCAGAGGTTCGCGCAGGCGCGCCGAGAAATCGGCCGGCGCGACATACTGCAGCAGCTCCTTGCCCTTGGGGTCCAGGCTGATGGCCAGGCCCAGCGCGGGATAGAGCCAATGCTCCAGCCCCTGCAGCTGCAGGCGCTCGGCGGGGGCACCGAAGCGCTGCTGCACCAGCGCCGCGTCCAGCTGCAGCGCCGGGATCAGGCTGATGCCCCGCAAGCTGGCGCCATCGGCCAGGGCCAGGTCTTGCGCGGCCAGGGTGTAGCGGTGCGCGCCGCTGGCCAGCGGCTCGATCTTGCTGGCGCGTTCGCGCAAGCCCTGCATCTGCGGCGCCGGCAGCGCGGCGCTGAAGATCAGGCGCCCGCTGACGAAACCGAGCTGGACATTCTCCACGTAGGCTTCCAGCGTCGCGGCGTCGGTGCCGTCGACGAGCAGCGCGAGCTGGAAGTTGTCGGGCCAGCGCGCCCGCGCGTCCGCCAGGCGACCGGGCCCCAGCGCCAGGCCGAACACGCGGCTGCTGCCATCGGGCAAGGCCTGCACCTGCCAGGGCAGGTCGTGCTCCGGCACGGCCCCGGGCACAGGGCCCCTTACCATCTGCCACAGGGCCGGTGCAAAGGCCAGCGCGAATATCGCCGCGACCGCGAGGCCCAGCCAGACAAACATCTTCTTCTGCGTCATGGCCGCCACTGTAGCTTGCCCTACCATGCGCCCATGAACACCCTCACCGATCTCACCATCGTCACCGGCGCCTCGCGCGGCATGGGCGAGGCGATAGCCCGCCAGCTGCTGGCGCCGTCGCGGCAGCTCATCGGCATCGCGCGCCAGCGCAGCGAGGCCTTGCAGGCCGAGGCCGCGCGGCTGGGCGCGCCGCTGCAGCAATGGACGGCCGATCTGTCCGATCCCCTGCCCGCCGCCGAACAGCTGCGCAGCTGGCTGAGCCAGCAGGACGGCCAGGGCTACCGCAGCCTCACCCTCATCAACAACGCCGCCGCGGTGAGCCCGCCCGGCCCGGTGGACGAATTGCCGCTGGCCGAACTCTCGCGCACCCTGCGCGTCAGCCTGGAGGCGACGCTGCTGCTGAGTGCTGCCTTCCTCGACGCCACGCGCGCCTGGCCGGGCAACCGGCGCATCCTCAACATCTCCTCGGGCCTGGGGCGCCGCGCGATGGCGGCCAGCGCCGGCTACTGCGCCGCCAAGGCCGGCATGGACAACCTGTCCGCAGCGATGGCGCTGGACGAGGCCCACAAGCGCGGCCAGGGTTTGAACGGCGCGCAGATCGTCTCGCTGGCACCCGGCATCATCGACACCGATATGCAGACCCAGCTGCGCAGCGGCGACCCCAACAAGTTCCCCGACCAGGCACAGTTCGCCAATTTCAAGCGCGAGGGCCTGCTGGCCAGCCCCGACGAGGCGGCCGCGCGCATCCTCAAGTTCCTGGCGCGCCCCGATTTCGGCAGCAAGGTGCTGGCCGATGTGCGCGACGCTTGAATTGCCCCCACCCGACCCCATATGCCCGCCACGGCCGTCGATGGCCGCAAGGAGATGAAGACGTGAAACATGGATTGCTGATCGCCACCCTGGTGGCCGCCCTGAGCCTGAGCATGCTGAGCCCGGACGCCGAGGCCAAGCGCATCGGCGGCGGCGGCTCCGCTGGCATGAAGCGCACGGTGCCGACCCAGCCCGCCAGCCCGCCCACCCAGCAGAGCACGACGCCGCAGGGTAGCGGCGTGCCGGCCCAGCAAGCCGCGCCCAGCCCGGCCCCGACCGGCGCGGCCGCGCCAGCCGCCGCGCCCAAGCGCAGCTGGATGGGTCCGATCGCTGGCCTGGCCGCCGGCCTGGGCCTGGCCGCACTGGCCAGCCATTTCGGCTTTGGCGGCGCACTGGCCAATGTGATGACCATGCTGCTGATCGGCGTGGCCCTGATGCTGGTGGTGGGCTTCGTGATGCGCCGCTTTGCGGCCAAGCCGGCCCAGGGCGCCGGCCTGCAGTATGCGGGTGCAGGTGCAGGTGCGGGCGCCGGTGCTGGCTATGCCCCGGCCGCCGCCGCTGCTGCGACAGCCCCGCTCGCGGCGGCGCCGGTGAGCAGTGCCGAAGACGAGGAGTTCGTGCAAGTCGCCAAGCGCGTCTTCATCCGCCTGCAGGCCGCCAACGATGCGGGCGACCAGAACGATCTGCGCAAGTTCACCACGCCGGAGATGTATGCCGCCGTGCAGCATGATCTGCTGGATCGCAAGGGCGCGCAGCGCACCGACGTACTGCAGCTGAATGCGCAGCTGCTGGACCGTGCCCAGGAACCGGATCAGCAGGTGGTGAGCGTGCGCTTCTGGGGCCTGATCCGCGAGCAGAGCGAAGCCGCCGCCGAGTCCTTCGACGAGATCTGGCATCTGGTGCGCCCGCAGGACGGCAGCCGCGAATGGGCGATTGCCGGCATTCAGCAGACGCAGTGAGGCAAAACCCGGGGATCTGACCTAGCTCAGACCCGGCCGCTGTTGCCACAATCACGGGCCGCGCACCGCAGGGGTGGCGCGGCCTTTTCATTTCCGCGTACCCAAACATGCCCCACTCCTCTTCCAAGCGCTGCCGTGGCACCGCGCTGATCGCGCTGAGCCTGCTGCTGGCCGGCCTGAGCCAGGCCAGCCAGGCGCAGGCGCCCCAGTTCCTGTCACCCAACCCCAAGCTGCTGGCCCAGGGCATCCCGGAGATCCCGCAAAGCCTGGCCGACAAGGTCACCGCCTACAACGACTTCCGCGGCCATGCCTTCGTGGACTGGCATCCCAGGCAGCGCGAGATGCTGGTGAGCCACCGCAAGGCCGGCGCCAACACGGCCCAGCTTTACCGCCTGACGAACCCGCAGGGCGAGCTGGAGCAGCTCACCGACGGCGCCGATCCGGTGGGCGAGGCCAGCTACGAACCCAGGCAGGGGCGCTACATCGTGTTCGAGCGCAGCAGCGGCGGCTCCGAGGTGGCGCAGCTGTACCGGCTGGATGGCAAGGGCGCCGCCCCGGTGCTGCTGACCAACCCGGACGAGCGCCACAATATGAGCGCCTGGCTGCATCGCAGCGCGCAACTGGTCTTCACCTCGCTGCCGCTGGACCGCACCGCCCAGGGCGGCACACGCACCGAGGTGACGACGGACGTGTGGGTCATGGACCCCGAGAAGCCCGAGGGCAAGCGCCGCCTGGCCCAGCTGGAAGGCGGCGGCTGGGGCGTGCGCTCGGTCTCGCGCGACGACAGGCAGCTCGCGCTGACGCGCTATATCTCGGCCAACGAGTCCGAACTCTGGTTGCTGGACCTCGCCAGCGGCACGCGGCGCAAAGTGCTGCCGGCCGCCGGCGACAGTGCGCGCGCGGTCTACTTTGCCGGCGAGTTCAGCCACGACAACCGGCAGCTCTGGGTGCTCACCGACCGCCACAGCGAGTTCCGCGAGCTGGCGCGCCTGGATCTGCGCAGCGGCAAGCTGGTGCGCGTCTCGGCCGACATTCCCTGGGACGTCAGCGGCGCCACGCTGAGCCGGGATGGCCGCCTGCTGGCCGCGCGCGTGAACGCCGACGGGCGCGGCGAGCTGCGCCTCTTCGACGCGCTGAGCCTCAAGCCCCTGCCGACGCCGCCGCTGCCCGCCGGCAGCATCGGTGCGCTGCATTTCGATCAGCAGCGCGGTGAGCTGGTGATGGGCGTCAGCCATGCCCAAAGCCCCAGCCAGGTGTTCAGCATGGCGCGCGCCAAGACCGGTTGGGGTGCGCCACAGGCCTGGACCCAGGCCTATGTGCCGCCCGGCATCGACACCAGCCGCTTCGGCGAGCAGCAGCTGGTGCGCTGGAAAAGCTTTGACGGCCTCAGCATCTCCGGCCTGCTGAGCCTGCCGCCGACGCAGTTCGAGGGCAAGCGCCCGGTGCTGATCAGCATCCATGGCGGGCCCGAATCGCAGGCCACGATGGGCTTTCTGGGCCGCAACAACTACTACCTGCAGGAGCTGGGCATGGCCGTGATCCAGCCCAATGTGCGTGGCTCGGCCGGCTACGGCAAGCGCTTTCTCGCGCTGGACAACGGCTTCCAGCGCGAGGACTCGGTGAAGGACATCGGCGCCCTGCTGGACTGGATCGCCACCCAGCCGAACCTGGACGCCTCGCGCGTGCTGGTGACGGGCGGCAGCTACGGCGGCTATATGACGCTGGCGGTGGCCACCCATTACGCCGAGCGCATTGCCGGCGCCATCGACGTGGTGGGCATCTCGCACTTCGTGACCTTCCTGCAGAACACCGAGAGCTACCGCCGCGACCTGCGCCGCGTGGAGTACGGCGACGAGCGCGATCCGGCGATGCGCGCGTTCCAGGACAGGATCTCACCGCTCAGCAATGCCGCCAAGATCACGAAGCCCCTGTTCGTGGTGCAGGGCAAGAACGACCCCCGCGTGCCCTATACCGAGGCCGAGCAGATCGTCGCCAAGGTGCGCGAGAACGGCACGCCGGTCTGGTATCTGCGCGCCGAGAACGAGGGCCATGGCTTCGCCCGCAAGGAGAACCAGGACTTCCAGTTCTACGCGACGATCCTGTTCATGCAGCAGACGGTACTGCGCTAGTTCAGCCGACCAGGTTGGCCAGCGTCAGCAGGGCCAGCAGCAGCATCCACAGCACCACCGAGCGCCACACCAGGCCGACCACGCTCTGCAGCGCGCCGAGCGAGGGCAGCTGACCGGGCGTGGAGCCATCGGCCAGGGTGGCGTCCATATCGCCGCCGGCGTTGAAGGTCTTGCTGCGGTCCGGTGTGATGCCCGGCGCGGCCGAGCCGCCCAGCTGCACGCCCAGGGCACCGGCCGCCGAGGCCAGGATGATGCCCTCGTTGGCATGCATCCAGAGCGCGGCGTCGCGCCGCCAGCCGTTCACCGCCTCCTCGAAATTGCCGACGATGGCAAAGCCGGTGGCCGTGAGGCGCGAGGGCACGTAGTCGATCCAGCCGAACAGCTTGCGCGAGAGCTGCATCAGGCGCTCGTTGGTGGGCGCATCGATGGTGCGGCTCTTGAAGGCCCAGTAGCGGCTGGCGAATTCGGCCATGCGGTAGAGCACCGCGCCGGCCGGGCCCAGGCCCAGGGTGGAGAGCAGGATGAACCAGAAGAACACGCCGAACACATGGCGGTGCGCGGCCAGCAGCGAATGCTCGATGACATGGCGCAGCAGCTCGGTGCGCGGCAGCTCGCTGGCATCCAGGTGGCGCCATTCGGCCAGCAGGCGGCGCGCCTCCAGCTCATCGCCGCGCTCCAGCGCATCGCGGATGTCGGTGAAGTAATGGCTGAACTGGCGGAAGCCCAGGGTCAGGTACAGCACCGCCACATCCATGGCCAGGGCCAGCAGCACGCTGAAGTGGCGCAGCGTGATGTAGAGCAGCGCGGCCAGCAGGGCCGGACCCAGCGCAGTGATGCTCCAGACCACCGCCGCATGGTGTTCGCGGCCGGCGTCGAAGTTGCGCCCGGTCCAGCGCACCCAGCCGATCACGCCATGGTGTACCGCGTTGCCATGGGGCAAGGGCTTGAGCTGTTCACAGAGCAGCGCGAACAAGACCGCAAAGAAGTTCATGGCCCGGGATGATAGCGGGCTCAGGCAGAGAGAAAGCGATAGAAGTTGCGCAGCATGGCCGCCGTGGCGCCCCAGATGAAGTATTCGCGCGGCTCGCCGCCGGAACCGACATGGACACCGGCAAGATCTGACCCCGTCCAGGGCATGGAGAGGAAGTGGCGCTCGCCGCCTTCCCAGCTGAAGCGGTGACGGCGATGGTGGGCCGGCGTCATCAGCCAGGCCAGCGGCACCTCGAAGGCCTCGGCCACCTCGAAGGCGTCGAGCTTGAGCTCGAAATCCGGCCGCACCAGCGCCACCACCGGGGTGACATGGAAGGCCGTGACGGTGGTGTAGACGGGCAGTTCGCCGATCACCTCGATGTGCTCGGCGCCAAGACCGATTTCCTCTTCGGCCTCACGCAAGGCCGTCGCCACCGCGCTGCCGTCTTCGGGCTCGCTGCGCCCGCCCGGGAAGCTGATCTGGCCCGCATGGTCACGCAAGTGGGCGGTGCGCTGGGTCAACAGCACCTGCAGGCCCTCGGGCCGCTGCACCAGGGGCAAGAGCACCGCCGCCGCACTCGGCTCGCGCTGGCTGAACAGCCCTCCGTCGCCGGGAAACTCAGGCTGCCAGGCCGGGGCGGCCGCAAAGCGCTGGCGCAGGGCCTCGGCGCGCAGCGCCGCTTCGGGCACGGCAGGCAGATGCGCGTCGGTGCCGACAACAGGCACCCCCTGCGCGTTCAGAATGGGTGGGCGGGACATGGTGGACCGAGCATAGAGCCGAAGCAAACGGTCGCGCTGTCGCGGGGTTAACAGGCGGGCAAAACAAAAGCCGCCGAGGCGCTGGCCCGGGCGGCTTCTGCTTGAGCGCGAACCGGCAAGGTTCGCACCGCAGCTGACCTTAAGCCAGCTTTTCCTTGATACGTGCCGATTTGCCCGAACGCTCGCGCAGGTAGTACAGCTTGGCGCGGCGCACATCGCCACGACGCTTGACTTCGATCGAGGCGATCAGGGGGCTGTACAGCTGGAACGTACGCTCCACGCCTTCGCCGCTGGAGATCTTGCGCACGATGAAGCTGCTGTTCAGGCCGCGGTTGCGCTTGGCAATCACGACGCCTTCGTATGCCTGCACGCGCTTGCGGGTGCCTTCAACGACGTTCACGCTGACGATCACCGTATCGCCAGGGGCGAACACGGGGATGGTCTTGTTCAGACGAGCAATTTCTTCTTGCTCAAGGGTTTGGATCAAGTCCATGTTTTCACTCCAAGTGATCGTGCCAGCGCATGAATTGCTGTTGACGAGGCGGCGCCCCGTGTTGCCCGGCAGAGGATCGGAAAAGCCGATCATTATAGCTGAAAATGCTACACGCTCAAGGTGCGCAAAAAGGCTTCGTCCTGTTTGCTCAGGCGGCCGGCGGCCCGCGCCGCCTCGATCAGCTCGGGCCGGCGGCGCCAGGTCAGCTCCAGTGAGCGCTCGCGGCGCCAGCGCGCAATCTGGGCATGGTGGCCGGACAGCAGCACCGGCGGCACCGCAACGCCGTCCAGCACCTCGGGGCGGCTGTAGTGAGGGCAGTCCAGCAGGCCATCGGAAAAACTGTCCTGCTGGTGCGAGGCGGCATCGTTGAGCACGCCCTCCTGCAGGCGCGCGATGGCATCGAGCAGGGCCATGGCGGGCAGTTCGCCCCCCGAGAGCACGAAGTCGCCCAGGCTCAACTCCAACGTCACATGCTTGTCGAGAAAGCGCTGATCGATGCCCTCGTAGCGGCCGCACAGCAGCACGCCACCCTGCCCTTGCGCCAGCGTCTGCACCAGCGCCTGGTCGATGCGCCGGCCGGTGGGGCTGAAGTGGATGATGGCCGGCGGCCCGGCATCGGCGGCCGCTTCGGCGCGCGCCAGCTTGACCGCCGCGAGCGCGCGCTCCAGCGGCTCGGCCAGCATCAGCATGCCGGGGCCGCCACCATAGGGGCGGTCATCGACGCGGCGGTAGTTGTCTTCGGCGAAATCGCGCAGCTGCCAGAGCTGCACGTCGACCTGGCCGCTCTCATAGGCGCGGCGCGTCACGCCCGCCGTCAGCAGCGGGCCGAACAACTCGGGAAAGAGGGTGATCAGATCAAAGCGCATTGCGACGCGGAGCCTGCGCTGCGGCGCCGGGACTCAGAAGTCCAGGCCCCAGTCCACCGTGATGACGCGCTGCGCCAGGTCGACATCGTCGACAAAGGCGGCCACGAAGGGCACCAAGCGCTCCTGGTCCGGCTTGACCGGCAGGGGCAGGCCGGGCGGGGCTATGCGCAGCACGCTGTGCGGGCCGGTTTCCATCAGGCCCACCACCTCGCCCAGGGTTTCGCCCTGGCGGTTCAGCACCGTGAGGCCGATCAGATCGACCCAGTAATACTCATCCGGGTCCGAGGACGGGAATTTGGCGCGTGAGATGTGGATGCTGGCGCCGCGCAGGGCTTCGGCAGCATTGCGATCCGAGATGCCTTCGACGTTGGCCACGATGCCATCGCCGTGATCTCGTACCGCGAGAATCTTGAGCAGGGAGGGAACGGCTTGCGCCTTCGCTCCCAGTGCGGCGTCGCCGGGTTTCAGAAACCAGCGGCGCGACGCGAACAGCGCCTGGGGATCGGTGGAATAGGCCTGGACGCGAATCCAGCCCTTGATACCCCAGGCGTCCAGCACACGCCCGACTTCAACCGCGTCAGCCGGCCACGCCGTCTCGTCAGAGGCGTTCGCGGCGGGGCGGTTGTCAGTGGGCGTCACCGTCAAGCTCAGGCTGCGACAACAGCCTTCTTGGCCTGGTCGACCAGACGTGCCACGGTGGGCGACAGCTGGGCGCCAACGCCGGTCCAGTAAGCAACGCGGTCGGTGGCCACGCGCAGCGACTCGGCAGCGCCGGAAGCCACGGGGTTGTAGAAGCCGACCTTCTCGATGAAGCGGCCGTCACGACGCTGCTGGCTGTTGGCCACAACGATATTGTAGAAGGGGCGCTTCTTGGAGCCGCCGCGTGCGAGTCGAATCACGACCATGATGTTTCCTTTGATCTTTAGCGTTCCACCGCACCAGGAGACACTCAGGGCGAGCAGATCGGGTCGGCGGTCACAATGACCGCCATGGCATGGCGCTGTAGATACGCCGGCGTCCCCACCGACCAGCACCAAAACCCGGCATTATAAACTCGGCCCAGCGATATTCCCCAGCATCAATGCACAAAATCCCATGACGACGCCAGAAAAACCAGGCTCCAGCCTGCTCTTACGCCCTAGCAACGAGGCCGATCTGGCCGCCATCCAGCAGATTTACCAGGTGGCCGTGCTGGAAGGCACCGGCACCTTCGAGACCGAGGTGCCCGATGTGGCAGAGATGTCGCGCCGCCGCACCGAGGTACTGAGCCGCGGCCTGCCCTATCTGGTGGCCGAGCGCGATGGCCAGGTGCTGGGTTACGCCTATGCCAACTATTTCCGCCCTCGCCTGGCCTACCGCTTCTGCCTGGAGGACTCGATCTACCTGTCCCCCGCCGCCCAGGGCCAGGGTATCGGCCGCCTCTTGCTGGCCGAACTGGTTGCCCGCTGCGAGGCGCTGGGCGCGCGCCAGATGCTGGCGGTGATCGGCGATGCCGAGAATCGCGGCTCGGTCGGCCTGCACGCCGCGCTGGGCTTCGAGCACACCGGCCTGCTCAAGTCCGCGGGCTGGAAATTCGGCCGCTGGCTGGACGTGGTGCTGATGCAGCGCCAACTGGGCCAGGGCGACCAGAGCAGCCCCGCACAGGGCCAGGCATGAGCAGCGGCTACAAATCCAAAACCGTCGCCACCTGGCTGGCCTTCGCGGGCGGCAGCCTGGGCCTGCATCGCTTCTACCTGCATGGCCTGGGCGACAAGCTGGCCTGGCTGCATCCCCTGCCCACCCTGCTGGGCCTGTACGGCGTGCAGCGCATGGACCTGCTGGGCCAGGACGACCGCCTGGCCTGGGTGCTGATGCCCATCCTGGGGCTGATGCTGAGCATCAGCATGCTCACCGGCATCGTCTACGGCCTCACGCCCGATGAGAAGTGGGATGCCCAGCGCAACCCCGGCCAGCCGCCACGGCGCACCGGCTGGGCGCCCATCATCGGCGTGGTGGGCTGCCTGCTGGTGGGCGGCGCCTGCCTGATGACCACGATCGCCTTCAGCGCGCAGCGCTATTTCGAAAGCCAGGTCGACGCGGCGCAGGAGATCAGCCAATAAGGACCAAGGCCCGCCCGAGACCGAGTCTCGGCGGGCCTTGTTGCAGCGGCGGGTCGCGGCGCGCTCAGAACAGCGAGAAGCTCACCCAGTAACAGACGCCGGCCACGAAGGCCGAGGCCGGGATGGTGAAGATCCAGGCCCAGACGATGTTGCCGGCCACGCCCCAGCGCACCGCCGAGGCGCGCTGCACCGAGCCCACGCCGACGATGGCGCCGGTGATGGTGTGGGTGGTGGACACGGGCACGCCCAGCGCGGTGGCCAGGAACAGCGTGATGGCGCCACCGGTTTCGGCGCAGAAACCGCCCACCGGCTTGAGCTTGGTGATCTTCTGACCCATGGTCTGCACGATGCGCCAGCCGCCGAACATGGTGCCCATGCCGATGGCGGTGTAGCAGACCCAGATCACCCAGCTCGGCGGCGCCTTGTCGGCCGCGGCCGCGTAGCCCGAAGCCACCAGCAGCATCCAGATCAGCCCGATGGTCTTCTGCGCGTCATTGCCGCCATGACCCAGGCTGTAGAGGCCGGCCGAGACCAGCTGCAGACGCCGGAACCAGTTGTCCACCCGTAGCGGCGAGCTGCGCCTGAACACCCAGGCCACGATCACCATCAGGATGGAACCCAGCAGGAAACCCAGGAACGGCGATAGGAAGATGAACAGCACCGTCTTGCCGACGCCACCGGCCACCAGCGCGCCCGCACCAGACTTGGCGATCACCGCGCCCACGATGCCACCGATCAGCGCATGCGAGGAGCTGGAGGGGATGCCATACCACCAGGTGATGACGTTCCAGCAGATCGCGCCGATCAACGCGCCGAAGATCACGTGGTGATCGACCACGCCGGGGTCGACGATGCCCTTGCCGATGGTGGCCGCCACCTTGAGCTGGAAGAAGGCCACCGCAATGACGTTGAAGAAGGCCGCGAACAAGACCGCCTGCTGCGGCTTCAGCACGCCGGTGGACACCACGGTGGCGATCGAGTTGGCCGCGTCGTGAAAACCGTTCATGAAGTCGAACAGCACGGCCAGCACGACCAGCACTGCGACGACCCAGAACGCTACCTGTACCGATTCCATGAGGAGGATCCGATCAGGAGTTCTCGAGGACGATGCCCTCGATCAGGTTGGCAACGTCCTCGCAGCGATCGGAGATCGACTCGAGCTGCTCGTAGATGGCCTTGAGCTTGATCAGCTCGCGCACATCCTCCTGCTCGCGGAACAGCTTGGACATGGCGGCACGCATCACGCGATCGGCGTCGGACTCGAGCTTGTCGATCTCTTCGCAGGTCTTGATGGCCGCCTCGGCGGTCTTGGGCTCGCTCAGCTTGGGCAGCAGGGAGACCGCGTGTTGCACACGCTCGCAGCACTTGGCCGAGAGCTCGCCCAGACGCAGCACTTCCTCGGGAATGCTGCGCACATCGTAGAGCTGCATGGTTTCGCTGGAGTCCTGCAGCAGGTCCAGGATGTCGTCCATCGCATTGATCAGGCCGTGGATCTGCTCGCGGTCGATCGGGGTGATGAAGGTGCGGTGCAGCAGGCGGTTCACCTCGGCGGTGACGCGGTCGGCCTGGTGCTCGTAGTCGTCCACCTCGATCGCGTATTTCTCGCGCAGCTGCGGATCCGCATAGTTCTGGATCATGGACATGAAGGCGCGCGCGCCCAGGGCGATCTTGTCGCCGTGTTCATTGAAGAGCTCGAAAAAATTGCCCTCTCGGGGCAGCAGCTTGCCAAACAGCATGGGTTCTCCTGAGGTGCCGGACCAAGGTGTCCAGCTCGCACCAACAACGCAGATTTCTTGGAAATGTCATCGCCGCGTCACGCGGCACGGGCTGGAGTGTAATTGCGAGCAGCGCACAAGCGAACCCCGCCGCGCTCAGGCACCCCGGAAAATAAAGTACACCGCCCCCATCAGGCACAGGCCGGCCCAGAGGAAATCGCTGCGAAAACCCTGCCCCATATAGAGCATCGAGAAGGGCACGAACACCGCCAGCGTCACCACCTCCTGGGTGATCTTGAGCTGGGCCAGGCTGAAGCCGGCGCCATAGCCGATGCGGTTGGCCGGCACCTGCAGAAGGTATTCGAACAAGGCGATGCCCCAGCTCACCAGGGCGGCGATCCACCAGGGCTTGGCGGCCAGATCCTTCAGGTGCCCGTACCAGGCGAAGGTCATGAAGAGGTTGGACAGCATCAGCAGACCGAGGGTCTGCCAGCCGGCGGCGGTGGTGAACATGAGGTTCCTTCAGGTCCAGTTCAGTGGCAGGGGCTCGCGTTCCACGCGCTGGTCGGCCAGCCCGGCCAGGCGCGGCGCCAAGGGGCCCAGCACGGGCAGGCTCAGGGTCGGTGCGAGCTCCAGCAGGGGCAGCAGCACGAAGGCTCGCTCGTGCAGGCGCGGATGCGGCAACACCAGGCGCGGCCGCTGCATGCTGGCATCGCCATGAATCAGCAGGTCCAGATCCAGGGTACGCGGCGCGTAGCGGTAGGGTCGCTCGCGCCCATGCTTGAGCTCGATGGCCTGCATCGCGTCCAGCAGCTCCATCGGCGCGAGCCCGGTCTCGATGCGCGCCACGGCGTTCAAGTAATCGGGCCCGTCGGAGTCCAGGGCGGCGCTGCGGTAGGCGCTGGAAACCGCCAGCACGCGCGTCTGCGGCAGAGCATCCAGATCGCGCAGGGCCGCCTCCAGGGTGGCACGCAGCGCACCGAGGTTGGCGCCCAGGCCGATATAGGCCTGCTCCATGCTCAATCCTGTGCCGGCGCCGCCTTGCTGGCCGGCTTGCGGCGACGGCGGCGTTTCTTCGCCGGCGCGCTGGCGCCTTCGGCCTGGGGTTCGGCCCCCTCCTCGGCTTCAGCGGCCGGCGGCTGGCCACTCAGGGCACCGCGCGGCAGCTGATGCACCTTGCTGCCGCGGCGCGCCTTGTCGGCTTCGCGGGCCTCATCGATGAGGGCGCGGCGCTCCTCGTCGCTACCCAGCGCAAAGTCTTCCCACCAGTCCACCAGACCCATCTCCACCTCGCCGACCTCGGCGCGCAGGAGCAGGAAATCGAAGCCGGCGCGGTAGCGCGGCTGATCCACCAGGCTGTAGGGGCCGTTGCCGCTGCGGCGCTCGAAGCGCGGCTGCATCATCCAGATCTCGCGCATGTCGGCGGCCAGCTTGCCGCGGCCCGAGATGTCGCCGATGCGGGCATCGAACACCAGGTCAATGGCCTGCTGCAGCGCCGGGATGGGCGACTCGCCGGCCTCGCGCAGGCGCTGCCAGCGCGACTGCACCTCGTGCCAGAGCATGCAGGCGAGCATGAAGCTCGGTGCCACGCTGCGCCCTTCGGCGACGCGGCGGTCGGTGTCCTCGAAGGCGCGGCGCACGAACTGGCCGCGCGCACCCGCGTGCAGATTGCCCTGCTCGTCCAGCACCGCATCCAGGATGGGGAAGACGCCGCGTGCCAGGCCTTGCTTGCGCAACTCCTCCAGGCTGGCCAGCGAATGGCCGGTCTGCAGCAGCTTGATCATCTCGTCGAACAGGCGCGAGATCGGCACGTTCGCCAGCAACTGGGCGCAGGCCTTGACCGGTGCGCGCGTCTTGGGCTCCAGCTCGAAGCCCAGCTTGGCCGCGAAGCGCACCGCGCGCACGATGCGCACCGGGTCTTCGCGGTAGCGCGTTTCCGGGTCGCCGATCATGCGCAGCACGCGCTTCTTGGCGTCGGCCAGGCCACCGTGGTAGTCCACCACCATCTGCTTGACCGGCTCGTAATACATGGCGTTGACGGTGAAGTCGCGCCGCGCCGCATCCTCGATCTGCGGGCCCCAGACGTTGTCGCGCAGCACCCGGCCGCTGGCGTCCACCACATGGGACTTGCCGGCCAGTTCATCCTTGGAGGTCTTCTCGTTGCCGGCCACCTGCTCGGCCGACTCGTTGCCCAGCAGGGCGCGGAAGGTCGAGACCTCGATCACCTCGTGCTCGCGCCCGCGGCCATAGACCACGTGCACGATGCGAAAGCGCCGGCCGATGATGAAGGCACGCCGGAACAGGCCCTTGACCTGCTCGGGCGTGGCGTTCGTGGCCACGTCGAAATCCTTGGGACGCCGGCCCAGCAGCAGGTCGCGCACCGCGCCACCGACGATATAGGCCTCGAAGCCGCCCTCGGTCAGCGTCTTGACCACGCGCACCGCGCGTTCGTCGAGCAGCTCGGGGTCGATGCCGTGTTCGGCCGGCCCCACCTCGATGCGCTTGCCCAGCACGGTCTTGCCGGACTTGGCGGCGCCGGGCTTGCCCAGCAGCTTGTCTATGAATTTCTTGATCATGCAAAGAGCTTCAGTATGGGCCAGCCGCGCTCAAGGGCGAGCGCCTGCAAGGCCGGGGTCGGGTTGGTGGCCACCGGGTGGCTGACCAACTCCAACAAGGGCAAATCATTCATCGAGTCACTGTAGAAGTGCACCTGTTCAAACTCATCCCAGGCCCTGCCCTCGGCCGCCAGCCATTGCCGCACCCGCGTGATCTTGCCGGCCTGGTAGGAGGGCACGCCCTGCACCGCGCCGGTGTAGTGCCCCGTCTCGTCGCGCTGCAATTGCACGGCGATCAGGTGCGGCACGCCAAAGGCCTCGGCGATCGGGGCGGTGACGAATTCATTGGTAGCCGTGACGATGGCCACCAGGTCCCCCGCCTCCTGATGCTTGCGCACCAGAGCCCGCGCATTGTCGCGCAACATCGGCGCCAGCACCTCGTCCATGAAACGCCGGCGCATCGCCAGCGCCTCGTCCAGGGGGCGCGAGCGCCATACCGACGTCGCAAAGTCGATGTAGGCGTCCAGGTCCAGGCGGCCGGCCTGGTACTGGGCGTAGAACTCGTCGTTGCGGGCCGCCCAGGTGGCGCCGTCGGCCCAGCCGATCTCCACCATGAAGCCACCGAAGGCATGGTCGGAGTCCATCGGGATCAGGGTCCCGTCCAGGTCGAAGAGGGTCAGGTTCATGGGGCTTGCTCGTCGCTCATTCCATCGGTCAGCATCTGGCGCAGCAGGGGCACGGTGACGGCGCGCTTGCTGGCCATGGCAAATTCATCCAGCCGATCCAGCAAGCTCATCAGGTGCTTGAGATCGCGGGCAAAACGGGTCAGCAGGTAGTCCATCACCTCGTCGGCGAGGAAGATGCCGCGGCGATCCGCCTCGCGCCGCAGCACCGCGCGCATCTCGGCCTCGGACAAGGCCTGCAGGCCGAAGGTGGGCCCCCAGCCGAGGCGGCTGCGCAGGTCCTCGCGCAGCGCCAGGTCCACCGGCGGTGCGGTGCCGGTGGCCACCACGGCCAGGCCATGGGTGGCGGCCTCGACGAAGAGCGTGAAGGCGGCATGCTGCTGGCCGGGGTCGAAACGGTCGCAGTCATCCAGCAGCAGCAGGCTGGGGTTGGCGGGCAGCTCCCAGGGCAAGGGGGTGTCGGCGTCGTACCAGCCCACCTGGGCGCCGCCCTGCTGCCAACGCTGCGCCAGCGCCTTCAGGGCATGGGTCTTGCCGCAGCCCGGCGGCCCCCACAGAAACACCGGCGGCGAGCCGGGCTGCAAGGCGTGCAACTGCGCCAGCGCCGCGGCATTGGCACCCGGCATGAAGTTGTCGAAGCTGTAGACCGGCTCGGGGCCGAGGGAGAGGGGAATCTGTTTCAAGAGCGTGGTCACTGCAGGTTCATTGCCGCTCAAGCCTTGTAGAGAGGGCTGCGCAGATAGAGCTCGCGCACGCGGCGCCCGGCCACCACGCCCAGGGCGCTGACCGGCAGGGCGATCAAGACGCCCAGGAAGCCGAACAAATGGCCGAAGGCCAGCAAGGCGAATATCACCATCAAGGGCGAAAGGCCGATGCGCTCGCCCACCAGGCGCGGGGTGAGCGCAAAGCCCTCGATGAGCTGGCCAAGGCCGAAGATCAGCGCCACCGCCAGCAGGCCATACAGGCTCGCGAACTGCAGCACGCCCGCCAGCAGGGCCAGCAAGAGCCCCAGGCCGAAGCCCAGATAGGGAATGAAGACGGCCAGGCCGGTGAACACGCCCACCGGCAGTGCCAGCTCGAAGCCGGCCAGCGCCAGCGCAACGCTGTAGTAGGCGGCCAGGATCAGCATCACCAGCAATTGGCCACGCAGGTATTGCCCCAGCATCTGGTCGCATTCGCCCAGAAAACCGCCGACGCGCTCGCGCATGCGCGGCGGCACCATGGACCAGGCGCGCCGCATCAGCTCGGGCCAGTCGTGCAAGAGGTAGAACAGCACCACCGGCAGCAGCACCGCATTGCCAACGATGGCCAGCAAGAAGCTGCCGCCGATGCGCGCCGAACTCAGCGCCGTGGCCAGCCAGTCTTCCAGATTGGCGTCCAGGTACTTGAGCACAAAGCTCTTGATGCTGGCGGTGTCCAGCGCCGCGTTGATGCCATGCTGCTGCAACCAGGGCAGCACATGGGCGTTGAGGGCGTTCGCCAGCACTGGGATCTGCTCGCGCAGCAGCGGCAGTTCCTTGCTGAGGATGGGCACGATCAGCAGCAGCAGGGCCAGCACCAGCAACACCGCCACCACCTCCACCAGCAGCACGGCCAGCAGGCGCGGCACGCGCCGGCGCACCAGCAACTCGACCGCCGGCGTCAGCGCATAGGCCAGCACCGCCGCGGCGATGAAGGGGGCCAGCACCGGCTGCAGCAGCCGCAGCAGCGCCAACGCCAACAGGGCCAGGGCGGCCCAGGCCAGGGCATGGCGTTGCGGGGTACTGAGCGTCATAGGGGATGGCCGGGAGATGGTGGGTGCTTGCGGCGCGGATTCTAAGTGCGCGGCGCCCCTTCACGCTCAGTGCAAGGTGGGGCCGCCCCTGGCACATTTGGCACGCCACTCCTGCAGCATGGCCTCCAGCGCCTGCCGGTCCGGCGCATCCGGCACCTCGGCGAGGTAATGCGCCAGATCCACCGCCGCCGCCTGCAAGTCCCCCAGCGCGAACCAGGTCATGGCACGGTCGCGGCACTCGGCAGCCTCGCCGGGCAGCAGGGTGACGAGGCGCTGCTGCACCTGCAGCAGGCGCGGCCAGTCCTGGCCCGAGCGGTGGATTTCCTTCAGGTTGCGCAGCATGCGGGCCAGCATCTGGCGCGGGCTGGCGGCCTGCAGGAACAGCTCCATGGGCAACTCCTGGTCGTCCGGCAGGCCGGCGCCATGCCGGTAGGGCAGCAGGAATTCCTCCAGCGCATTGCGCGTCAGCGAGCGGCCGCTGAAGGGATCCAGCACCACCTCGCCCTGCGGCAGGCGCAGCTTGAGCAGGAAATGCCCGGGGAAGGCCACGCCCTGCACGCGCAGGCCGATCTGCGCCGCCAGCTCCATGTAGATCACCGCCAGGGTGATGGGGATGCCGCGCCTGGTGGCCAGCACATGGTGCACAAAGCTGTTGCCCGCCTCGTAGTAGTTGTTGACGTTGCCGGCGAAGCCCAGCTCCTGATGGAAGTATTGGTTGAGCGCGCGCAGCCGGTAGGCGGCGGCGGCATCGGCCGGCAAACGCCGCTTCAGGCGCTGCGCCAGGGTATCGACCTCGGCCAGCACCTGCTGCACATCCAGCTGCGGGAATTCGTCCTGGGCGATGGTGATGGCCGCCTCAAGCAGGTTCAGGCTCTGCTCGTCGGCCACCAGGGCCGCAAAGTATTCCAGCGGCGTTGGCGCGCGCAGGCTCAGGGAGGCACTCATGGGCCGAGTTTATGCGCGCCGCACGAATTGGCGCAGCTTCAATCCGCTCAAGATCAGCACCGCGAAGTACAGCAGCGCCGAAGCCGCCAGGCTGCCCGCCATGTACAGGGCGCGCCACAGCTCGGTGGCCCCCAGCGCCACCCAGTCCAGCCGCACGGCCAGCTGATGCTGCAGCAGCCCCATCGCCAGGCTGGCCAGCAGCACACGCAGGGCAAAGGGCAACCAACCCGGCGCGGGCGTGTAGCTGCCGCGCGCGCGCAACCCGCGCAACAGCAGGCCGGCATTCACCAGAGCCGCCAGGCCGATCGAGAGCGCCAGGCCGGCCGCCCCCAGCCAGGGCACGAAACAGGCGTTCAGCAGCTGCGTCAGCACCAGCACGCCGACGGCAATGCGCACCGGGGTGCGCGTGTCCTGCCGCGCATAAAAGCCCGGCGCCAGCACCTTGATCGCGACCAGGCCGATCAGCCCCACGCCATAACCCATCACCGCGCTAGTGGTGTGCAGCACATCGTCGGCCTTGAAGGCCCCACGGTGATACAGCACCGCCACCATCGGGCCGGCAAACAACAGCAGCGCCACCGCGCAAGGCAGGGCCAGCAGCAAGACCATGCGCAGCCCCCAGTCCAGCATGGCCGAGTACTGGGCCGTCTCGCCCTTGGCCTGGGCGGCCGAGAGCTGCGGCGTCAGCACCACACCCAGGGCCACGCCCAGCAAGGCGATCGGAAACTCCATCAGGCGGTCGGCATAGGTCAGCCAGGAGGCGGCGCCGGGCGCCACCCAGATCGCGATCTGCGTATTGATGACCAGGGACAGCTGGGCCACGCCCACGCCCAGCAGCGCCGGCCCCATCTGGCGCAGGATCTGGCCCACGCCAGGGTGCTGCCAGGCGCGCCGCAGGCCGCCCCAGCTCAGGCCCAGGTGCGGCAACAGGCCCAGCCGGCGCAGCGCCGGGATCTGCACCGCCAGTTGCAACACGCCGCCGAGCATCACCCCGATCGCCATGGCGTAGATGGGCTGGTAGCCCATGGCCTGCAAGCGCGGCGCGAGCAGCCAACCCGCGGCAATCACCGACAGGTTCAGCAGCACCGGCGTGACCGCCGGCACCATGAAGCGCTTCCAGGTGTTGAGAATGCCCGCCGCCAGCGCCACCAGCGACATGCAGCCGATGTAGGGAAACATCCAGCGCGTCATGACGATGGCGGCGCGGCGCGCATCGTCCGCCAGCCCGGCGCCCAGCAGCCACACCAGCAACGGCGCGCCCAGCACGCCCAGCAGACAGGTCAGCAGCAGCGTCCAGGCCAGCACGGTGGCCACCGCGCTGATGAGCAGGCCGGTGGCGGCATCACCCTCCTTGGCCCGGGTCGCGGCCAGCACCGGCACAAAGGCCTGGGAGAACGCGCCCTCCGCGAACAGGCGGCGCAGCATATTGGGAATGCGGAAGGCCACCTGAAAGGCGTCGGTGATGGCACTGGCGCCAAACAGCGCCGCCACCATCTGCTCACGCACCAGGCCGGTGACGCGCGACGCAAGGGTCAGGATGGAAACAAGGGAAGCGGCGCGCAGCAGATTCATGGGGAACGGGGTTTGCCGGCCATTCGACGGCCGGCGCATTATCTATTTGCGCCCGGGCTGGTCGACAAATCGCTTCAAGTCTTTGATCACCGCTAGAAAAGTGCTACACTCGCGGTCTTTGCACCAACTGGTAGACCTATAACATGGCAAGCTCTTCCAAAGCCAAGAAGAAAACCGTCCGTTTGGCATCGGGCCGCAAGCGCGCCCGCCAGGACGTCAAGCTCAACGCTGCCAATACGGCACTGCGTTCCAAATTCCGCACGGTCGTGAAGAACGTGCAAAAGGCCGTGGTCGCTGGCGACAAGACCAAGGCTGCTGAATTGTTCAAGACCGCCCAGCAAGTGATCGATTCGGTCGCTGACAAGGGCATCTTCCACAAGAACAAGGCTGCTCGTCACAAGAGCCGTCTGTCGGCCAAGATCAAGGCCCTGGCCGCCTAATAGCCAGCCTGGTGCAAAGCAAAAGGTCCGCTTCGGCGGACCTTTTTACTTGGGCATCATATCGACCGGCGCCAGCACTTGCTGAGCACGCAGCCAGTCAGCCACCGACCGCGCCACCCAGTCTCCATCGTCCAGCGGCAGATCGTGGCCCGCATTGGCATGCAGGCGCAGAGGTACGCCCCAGGCGCGGCTGATCGCCTGCGAGCAATGCCAGTCCACCAGTTCATCGCCCTTGCTGCACAACAGCAAGGTCGGCGCGCGCGGACGCGCATAGCTGGCCCGGTAACGCATGGCCGCCAGCAGTTGACGTATCGCATTACGCCGTCCCACCGGGTGGCTGCGCTGCAGCTCAACCCAGTTGTCAAGCACCGCTTCCGGCTTTTCAAGCAGGCGTGTCGTCAGGGACAGTACCTTGGCCTCACGCTGCCGCAAGCTGAGCCTGAACAGACTCAACAACAGCAGTGGCCAATAGTTGCTGGGACGCAAGCGCCTGAAAAAGGGACTGAAGGGTCGCAAGCTGGTATTGATCAGGACCGAGCCCGACACCTCCTCCGGATAGCGACGCATCCACTCGCTCACTACCATGGCACCAAGCGACATCGCGAGAAGGTGGTAAGGCGGAGGCAGGCCGCGCCTGAGCATTTCGTCGCGACAGGCCTCGACCATATCCGCCACATTGCTCGGGCTGGTCTGGCGATGCAGGCTGCCATTGCCCGGAAGGTCAAGCAGCTCAAGCTGCGCCCCAGGTTGCTGGCGCTGCAGTTCGGCAGCGAGCACCGCAGGGAAGCGCCCCCAATGCCCGCTTTCCCGGGTCAAACCTCGCAACAGAATCCAGGTAATTGCCCGGCTCATCCCCACCTCTGCCCAACGTCCATGCCAGCCTCAGCGACGATACCAACGCTGCACCGCCAAGTCATAGTGCGCGCGCCGCTGATCGCCCCGGGGCAACCAGTGCCCGGCACTGCTGGCAGCGCGGGACATGAAATCCAGCCAGGCTACATGGCGGCGCAAGACGCGCTGCCGCCGATGCTGGATCTGCGGATTGAATATGCCCAGCCGCGAGAATAGCTGGCGAGGATTCTTCTTGACCCAGACCCATGAGCCCATTTCCAGGGTCAAGGGTAGCAGCAAGCGCCCCGGCTCGGCGCGGGACTGCAGATACAGATAGTCCCAGAGGTCGCCATGCGTCAGATATTGACGACTCTGAGGCTCGAACAAGTAGCGATGCTCGGCATGGGTCTGATCCATGATCTCGCACAGGGCGTGCATTTCCGGCAGATGCTCGATCGGCTTGGCCGTGTGCGCGTACGGAAACCAGACGCGGTCGCGCATGCCGAAGCCGGAATGGCAGTCCACCGCAAGGGCGATCTGGTGAGTCAGCAACTCCTCGCGCACCAGCGCGCACAGGGCCAGGCTCTCCGGTGCCATCGCTGCCCCGGCGGCGCCCCGATACCAGGGCAGGCTGACACTGAGGCGCTGCCCGGCCACCAGCCAGGGCACCGACCCGAGCGCCTCCACCGGCGCATTGCGCATCAGATCCACACCTTGCGGATTGGCCCGGGTGCCGCGCTCCAGGCCGCCCGGATTCACCAAGGGCATGAAGACCATGCGCATACCTGCCAGTTGCCGGTGCAGCAGCGCGTCCCAGCGCAAACGCATCACCAAGCTGCGCAGATAGGCCATCACTACCTCGGTGCCGATGCGCTCCAGCCCGTGCACGCCCCCGAAGTAGCCGATTACGGGAGCTTCCGGAGCCCGACTTCCCAGCATCAGTGCCAACAAGGGCCAGCGCTGTGCACCCGCCTCCACGTCGCCCAAATGACGCAACTCGACGTGCGGTGAGCCAGCCGCCGCCAATTGCCGCAATTCCTCAACCCACGCCAGCGCTGATGCCGCCGGCTCGGACTTGCCGTCACCGCCCATGGCCATGCAAAGCGCTGAAGCATAGCCAAGCGCCCCAGCCGGCACCATGAGCCGATCGGCTCATCCCGGCACTCATGCTTTTGTCACCGTCGGCGCTTAGCCTGTTCCGCATGGACGCGCCCACCACCACAAGCCAGGCACCAAGACAACTGGCCCTTGCCCTCGCCCTCTGCTGCGGACTGCTGGAGTTGTACGCCCTGCTGCGGGCGCGCTGGCGCGCCTAGCTCAACCGCCGCTGCCGCGCTCGGGCAGCAGGCAGGCCTCGGCCACCTGCAGGTGGTTGTCGCGGGCGAAGTTCATCACGAAGTCCCAGGCCATCGGCTCGATGCTCTTCAGCTCTTCGTTGACGATCACGCATTTCACGCCGTTGATGACGCGCGGCACACAGTAGGGCGAGTAGCCGATATGGGCCCCGATGCCACCCTTGGCGCCGCCCGGGCGGAAACAGGACATCGCCCCGGCGAGTCGCTCGGCCCAGTCGCTCGGCCGGAAGGTGCGCCCCTCCAGGGTCACACCCTGGATGAAGACTTCGCGCGGTTTGGGGGGCTGGCTCATGACGTGAAAGCGGCGGTCGCGGCAACAACCAGCCGCGGCGAAACCGCTATTGTGCCCTGGATGTGTTGCGCCGCAGCACGAGCCATCGCGCAGTGCGAACTTTCCAGCGGGACGCTGCGGCTTTGTGCGCGCAAACCCGGATTTGCTGCGATGCACACTTAGAATCGATCGCTCCCGGCTGGCGCCGGGTGTCCCCTTCTTGTTCCCTCCCCTTTCATGGAGACTTGATGAACGCCGCCGTATCGTCCGTGCCCCCGTCCGAACCGCATGTGATGCAAACCTATGGCCGACTGCCGATCGCGCTGTCGCATGGTCAGGGTTGCTGGGTCTGGGACGTGGACGGCCGACGATACCTGGACGGGCTGGGCGGCATTGCGGTCAACACCCTGGGGCATGCCCATCCCAAGCTGGTGCCGGCGCTGCAGGAACAGATTGCCAAGCTGATCCACACCAGCAACTACTACCATGTGCCGCTGCAGGAGCAACTCGCCGCCAAGCTCTGCGAGCTCTCCGGCCTGACGAATGTGTTCTTCTGCAATTCCGGCCTGGAAGCGAACGAAGCCGCGCTGAAGATCGCGCGCAAGTTCGGCCACGACCGTGGCAACCACAATCCCGAGCTGCTGGTGTTCGAGGGTGCCTTCCATGGCCGCTCCATCGCCACGCTCTCGGCCACCGCCAATCCCAAGATCCATGCCGGCTTCGGCCCGCTGGTGCCCGGCTTTGTGCGCGTGCCCTTGAATGACATCGCCGCCGTCCAGGCCGCACTCGACGCCCATCCCAACATCACCGGCATCTTCCTGGAGACCATCCAGGGCGAAGGCGGCGTGAACCCGGCGCGCATCGAATTCCTGCAGGCACTGCGCCGCGTCTGCGACGCGCGCGACATTCTGCTGATGCTGGACGAGGTGCAATGCGGCATCGGCCGCACCGGCAAGTGGTTCGCCCACCAATGGGCCGGCATCCAGCCGGACGTGATGCCTCTGGCCAAGGGCCTGGGCAGCGGCGTGCCCGTCGGCGCGGTGGTGTGCGGCCCGCGCGCCGCCAAGGTGATGCAGCCGGGCAACCATGGCACCACCTTTGGCGGCAATCCGCTGGCCATGCGCGCCGGCGTCGAGACGCTGCGCCTGATGGAAGAGGAAGGCCTGCTGGCCAACGCCGCCAAGGTCGGCGCCGAGCTCAAGGCCAGCCTGGCGCAGGGATTGGCCGGCGTGGCCGGCGTGGTGGAGATCCGCGGCCAGGGCCTGATGCTGGGCATCGAGCTCGACCGCCCGGCCGGCGCGCTGCTGGCCAAGGCGGCCGAGGCCGGGCTGATGATCAGCGTCACCGCCGACCGCGTGGTGCGCCTGGTGCCGGCACTTGTCCTGAGCAGCGACGAGGCCGCCCAGATCGCCGCCATCCTGGTGCCGGTGATCAAGGACTTTCTGGCGGTGCCAGCATGAAGCCGGGGAACAGCCTGATGCGCCACTACCTGCAATTCCGCGACTTCCGCGCCGAGGAGTACGCCTATCTGTTCGAGCGTGCCGCCATCATCAAGCGGCGCTTCAAGAACTACGAGCAGTACCAGCCGCTCTCCGACCGCACCTTGGCGATGATCTTCGAGAAGGCCAGCACACGCACCCGCGTGAGCTTCGAGGCCGGCATGTACCAGATGGGCGGTTCGGTGGTGCACCTCACCACCGGCGACAGCCAGCTGGGCCGAGCCGAGCCGATCGAGGACAGTGCGCGCGTGATCAGCCGCATGGTCGACATCGTCATGATCCGCACCTTCGAGCAGACCAAGATCGAGCGCTTCGCGGCGCACTCGCGCGTGCCGGTGATCAACGGCCTGACCAACGAGTACCACCCCTGCCAGATCCTGGCCGACCTCTTCACCTTCATCGAGGCGCGCGGCATGGACCGCCGCGGCGCCATCGACATGGACTGTCTGAAGGGTCGCGTGGTGGCCTGGGTGGGCGACGGCAACAACATGGCCAACACCTGGCTGCAGGCGGCTGAGATCCTCGGCTTCACCGTGCACGTCAGCACCCCCAGCGGCTACGAGGTGGACCCGGCGGTCGCCGGCATCCAGAACCGCGCCTGCTACAAGGTCTTCAAGGACCCCAACGAAGCCTGCCGTGGCGCTGACCTGGTGACCACCGACGTCTGGACCAGCATGGGTTACGAGGCCGAGAACGAGGCGCGCCGGGCTGCCTTCGCGGACTGGTGCGTGGACGCCGACATGATGGTCCAGGCCAAGCCGGACGCGCTCTTCATGCATTGCCTGCCGGCCCATCGCGGCGAGGAAGTGGCGGCGGACGTGATCGACGGGCCGCAGTCGGTGGTCTGGGACGAGGCGGAAAACCGCATGCACGTGCAAAAGGCGCTCATGGAGTACCTGCTGCTCGGCCGCATCGGCTGAGCAAAGGCCTCAGCGGGGGCGGATGCTGCCGTTAAGGCTGCCGGCGGGATAGTTGCGCTGGAACGCCTTCCAGACTGCCCCCGTCCTGGCGCTGCGCTCCAGCAGTTCGCGCAGTGCCTCCCGATCGCCGTCGCTCAGGCTGGCCCGCGACAGATAGGCGCCGCTGTCGGCCCAGGGCAGCTCCTCCACCGGCTCATAGCGCAGCCGCTCCAGCAGGGCCTGGTAGCGCGGCTCGGCCGAGATCGCGCCCACCAGGATGGAGGGCGCCATGATGGTCAGATCCGACATGCCGCTGCTGAGCGAGCGAGCCACCGCCAGCGCATCCACCTCCAGCGAGAGCCGTCGCTGCTCGCGCAGCTCTGACAGCAGGGAACGGTAGGCATCGCCATAGTCGAAGCCCCGCACCAGCGCAACGCGCAGCTCCTTGCGCTCCAGCAGCTCATCCAGGCTGGTGATGGCGGGGCGCTCGCTGCGCAGGGAGATCAGCGTGGCGCGCGCGAAGATCAGCGGCACGAACAGCCCGAACTGGTCGCGCCGGGAGGAACGGCTCGCCGGTATCAGGAGATCCGCCTTGCCGGCCTCGAACATGGCCTCCTGGCGCGCCCGCGGCACCACGCTGAACGCGAAGTCGCAGCCCTCCTTGGCAATGCCGCGCAACAGCTCGGGATAGACCCCGCCGGGCAGCCGCCCATCCACCGTGACGCTCAACCCCACGGCGGCCAGCGGCGCCTCGATCACGCGGCTGCACGCCGCCAGGCTGAGCTCGCTGGCGCCTTGCGCGAGCGTGAAAAGAGCTGTCAGTCCAAATGCGCGCCACATGCCTGTACTGCCGTCCTGTTCGTTGCAGGATAACCGAAGCCGCGGGCGGCAAGGATCAGCCAGCCGTCAGTCAAACATGGCAAGCTATGCGGGTCATGAAAATTGCCCTGATCACCGACCTGCACGCCAATCGCGAAGCCTTCAGCGCGGTGCTCGACCATGCCGAGTCCCAGCGTGCCGACCAATATGCCCTGTTGGGCGACTTCGTAGGCTATGGCGGTGACCCGGCCTGGGTGGTGGATCGGGTGCGCCAAATGGTCGCCGACGGCGCCATCGCGGTGATGGGCAACCACGACAGCGCCGTGCTGGAAGGCCCGCTGCCCAGCATGCGCGACGACGCCCGCGCCGCCGTGCTCTGGACGCGTGCCCAGCTGAATGCCGAGCAGCTCGCCTTTCTGGCCGCCCTGCCGATGAGCCAGACCCAGGAAGACCGGCTCTATGTGCACGCCAATGCCTACGACCCGCGGGCCTGGGAGTACATCCAGGGGCGCCTGGAGGCGATGCGCAGCCTGCATGCCACCGAGTGCCGCTACACCTTTTGCGGCCATATGCACGAGCCCATGCTCTACCACCTTTCGGGGACCGGCAAGGCGGGCGACTTCAAACCGGTGCCGGGCATGTCGATCCCGCTGCTGCCCAACCGCCAGTGGCTGGCCATCCCCGGCTCCTGCGGCCAGCCGCGCGACGGCAACCCAGCCGCCTGCTACGCCCTGTTTGACACCGTGAGTCACGAGCTCTGCTTCCAGCGCGTGCCCTACGACCATGATGGTGCCGCCGCGCGCATCCGCGCCGCCGGCCTGCCGGAGCGCCTGGCGCAGCGCCTGCTGACCGGCGATTAGTGCCTACCGAGGAATCCATGCCAGACCAGTCCAGCGGTCCCGCCAGCATCCCCGCCCCCCTGCCCATCGCCAGCCTGGAGCCCGGCCTGGTGCTGGATGGTTTCCGACTGGAAGAGCGCCTGCACCAGGGCGGCATGGCCAATCTCTGGCGCGTCACGCGGCTGGAGCCGGTGCCCGGCGAGGACTTCCCGCTCATCATGAAGGTGCCGCGCATCAAGGGCGGCGAGGACCCCGCCACCATCGTCGGCTTCGAGGTCGAGCAGATGCTGATGCCGGCCCTCAAGGGCCCGCATGTGCCGCGTTTCGTAGCGCGCGGCGACTGGACCCGCCAGGCCTATATCGTGATGGAACAGATCGCCGGCCAATCGCTGCGCCCGCGCCTGGACGAGGCGCCGCTGCCGCTGGACGAGGTGATCGAGATCGGCTCGCGCGTGGCCACCGCCCTGCACGATCTGCATCGCCAGCATGTGGTGCACCTGGACATCAAGCCCAGCAACATCATGCTGCGCCCGAGCGGCGAGGCGGTGCTGGTGGACTTCGGGCTGTCGCGCCACGACCAGCTGCCCGATCTGCTCGAGGAGGAGTTCTCGCTGCCGATGGGCACCGGCCCCTATATGTCGCCCGAGCAGGTGCAGTTCGTGCGCAATGATCCGCGCAGCGACCTGTTCGCCCTGGGCGTGATGCTGTACCACTTCGCCACCGGCGAGCGCCCCTTCGGCCAGCCCGCCTCGGTGCGCGGCCTGCGCCGCCGCCTCTATGTGGACCCGGTGCCGCCACGCGCCATCGACCCCAACATCCCGCCCTGGTTCCAGGAGGTGGTGCTGCGCTGCCTGGAGGTCAAGCCGGAGCGGCGCTACCAGAGCGCCGCCCAGCTGGCGCTGGACCTGCAGCGCCCCGAGGGCATCACCCTCAGCAAGCGCGCCGAACGCCTGCACACCAGCGGCACCATCAAGACCCTCAAGCGCTGGTTCTTCGCACTCGGCTCCGAGCCGGTGGCCCAGGCCACCGTCACCGAGCAGGTGGCACGCAGCCCCATCATCATGGCCGCGGTGGACATCGACCATGCCACCCCCGGCCTGCTGGAGCAGCTGCGCGAGACGGTGCGCCGCATCGTGCAGACCGAACCCGGCGCCCGCCTGGCCTGCGTCAGCGTGATGAAGACCGCCCGCATCGGCATGGACGAGCTCACCGACAAGGATGGCAAGAGCCTGCACGTCAAGCAGTTGATCGCCCTCAAGCACTGGGCAAGACCTGTCACCCGCGCGCTCAAGCTGGAGGACGGCCGGCTCACCTTCCATGTGCTGGAAGCGCCGGACGCGGCCAATGCCATCATCGAATTTGCCGCCAAGAACCGCGTCGATCATGTGGTGATGGGTGCACGCGGCAACTCGGCGCTGCGGCGCTATCTCGGCAGCGTCTCGGCCCAGGTGGTGGCGGAATCGGACTGCACCGTCACCGTGGTGCGCGAGATGGCCAGCGCCTGATCCCCCTCCTCCGCCCCAATTCTTCACGCTGCTGGTTTCTGCTCGCTTGTTGGGCCGCATGGCCTCGGCCATACTCGCGCGCAGCAAGGCCGCCGACGGTGTGGCCCTACTCAAAAGGGGAAGTTTTGAAAAAATCCAGCCACAAGCCCAAGCTGGGCCTGGCGAGCCTGTCACTCGCCGCCCTGATCATGCTGTCTGCCTGCGGTGGCAAAAGCGAGGCGGAGTTGATCACTGCGGCCAAGGAGTATCTGAGCCTGCAGAACTACAGCGCCGCCACCATCCAGCTGAAGAACGTCCTGCAAAAGAATGCCGACTCGGCGGAGGCGCGGCTGCTGCTGGGCAAGGCCTTGCTGGGCCAGGGTGATGCGGCCGGAGCCGAGATCGAGCTGCGCCAGGCACGCCGCCTGAAGATGGCCGATGAGCTGGTCATGCCCGAACTGGCGCGCGCCCTGCTGGCCTTGGGCGAAAACCGCAAACTGATCGACGAATTCGGCCCGGTCGCCTTCAGCGAACCCAAGGCCATGGCGGACTTCAAGACCAGCCTCGCCTCCGCCCACGCCGGCTTGGGTGCACGCGAACGTGCGCAGGCGGCGGTCGACGAGGCGCTCAAGCTCTCGCCAAGCTACGGGCCAGCCGTGATCTTGCTGGCCCGCCTGAAGGCAGGCAATGGCGAATTCGATGAAGCGCTCAAGCTGATGGACAACCTGATCGCCCGCGAGCCCGGCAACGCCCAGGCCTTCATGTTGCGCGGGGACCTGTTGCTGGCCAAGGACGACAAGACCAGCGCGCGTGCTGCCTTTGAAGCGGCGCTGAAACTGCGCGCTGACCTCGCACGCGCCCATAGCGCCTTGATGGCCATGCATCTGGCGGCCAGGGATCTTGATGCTGCGGGCAAGCAGTTGGAGGCCATGCGCAAGGCCCTGCCGCGCCATCCCGACACCCTGGTGTTTGAAGCGCAGTTGCACTTGGCCAAGGGGCAATTCAAGGAAGCCCAGGCGCTGCTACAGAAGGGCTTGCGCGGCATGCCCGACCATCCGCGCATGCTGCTGCTGGCCGGCGCGGTGGAGCTGCAACTGGGCGCCAGCGCGCCCGCCGAAACTCTGCTGATGCGCGCCGTCCAGGCCATGCCCAATGACCTGGGCGCACGCCGCCTGCTGGCGCGCGCCAACATGATGTCCAACCAGCCCGACAAGGCCATCAACGCGCTGCGCCCGGTGCTCGAAAGCGGCCATGCGGACGCCGAGTCGCTGACCCTGGCGGGCCAGGCCTACCTGGCCATCGGCGACCTGAAGAATGCCGAGACCTATTTCGCCAAGGCGGTGCAAAGCCAGCCCGACAGCGCCAAGGCGCGCACGGCACTGGCGATGTCGCAGATCGCGCAGGGCAAGACCGACGCCGGCTTCAGCGATCTGCGCAGCATCGCCGCCAGCGATACCGGCATCTCGGCGGACATGGCACTGATCAGCGCGCATGTGCGCCGCCGCGACCTCGACAAGGCGCTGACCGCCATCGATGCGATGGAGCGCAAGCAGGCCGACAAGTCCATCTCGGCCAATCTGCGCGGCCAGGTGCTGCTGCTGCGCAAGGACAATGCCGGCGCACGCAAGGCCTTCGAAGCCGCGCTGGCCGCGCGTGCGGACTTCTTCCCCGCCATTGCCAGCCTGGCCGCACTCGACTTCCTGGAAGGCAAACCGGACGCTGCCAAGGCGCGCTTCGCGGCGGTGATCAAGGCCGACCCCAAAAACAGCCGTGCCATGGTTGCGCTGGCGGAATTGCGGGCGCGCACCGGCGGCTCCCCCAAGGAGGTGGCCGAACTGCTGCGCAATGCGGTGAAGGCGAATCCCTCCGACCCGGCGGTGCGCCGTGCCCTGATCGAGCACCACCTGGCGCACGAGGAGACCCAGGAGGCGCTGCTGGCCGCGCAGGCCGCCGTCGCCGCGCTGCCCGACAACCCGGAGTTGCAGGAGCGCCTCGGGCGCGCGCAGCTGAACGCCGGCGATGCCAATCAGGCGCTCGCCACCTTCAACAAGCTGATCTCGGTGCAACCGCGTTCGGTGAGCGCCCTGCTGGGCCTGGCCGACACCCAGCTCGCCAGCAAGGACCTGGACGGTGCAGCCAAGTCGGTGAAGCGCGCGGTGGAACTGGCCCCCGATTCGCTGCAGACCCAGCGTGCGGCCATCATGCTGGCGCTGCGGCAGCAGCGCTTCGATGACGCACTGAAAACCGCTCGCCGCGTGCAGCAGAAGTACCCCGCCCAAGCGCTCGGCTTCATGCTGGAAGGCGAAATCGAGCAGAGCCAGGGCCATCTGGACCAGGCGGCCGCGGCCTTCCGCACCGCGCTCGGCAAGACCAGTCCGGCGCAGGCCCCCGCGCAGTATCACTTCTCCCTGATCGCGGCGAAGAAAGATGCCGAGGCTGCCAAGTTCGTGGAAAGCTGGACTAAGGACCATCCCAAGGATGCCCTGTTCCTGCTCTATCTGAGCGATCAGGCCCTGACGCGGCAGGACTATGCAGGCGCGGAAAAACGCCTGCAGCAACTGCTGGCCTTGAAGCCGGATTACCCGATCGCCCTCAACAACCTGGCCTGGACCTACTACAAGCAAGGCAAGTTCGCGCCGGCCTTGGATGCGGCTGAAAAGGCGCTCAAAGCGGCGCCGGGTCAGCCCGCCCTGATGGACACGCTGGCCACCGTGCTGGGTGTGAACAAGCAGGTCGCCAAGGCCCTGGAGATCCAGAAGCAGGTGGTGGAAATGGTGCCAACCTCGGTCGCCTATCGCATCAACCTGGCCAAGCTGCACGCCTTGTCGGGCGACAAGACCTCGGCGATCGCCGAGCTGAAGAACCTCGACAAGCAGGGCAAGAAGAACTATCCGGAGAAGGCCGAGGTCGCCAAGCTGCTGGCCGAACTGGGCTGAGCCGGCCCCGCCTCAATAAGGCTGGGCACTGGGCGCGGCCGCAGCGCGGCGCGGCACGATCTGGGTCGGCAGGCTCAGGCTGTTGGCGGCGGCACCGAGCTGAATGTTCTGCACCTGACCATCCAGCAGCTGATCCGGGTGCCAGACGCGCAACCGGGCGGCCCCCTCGGGCAGGCCGCTGAAGCTCAGCCGGCCCTCCGCATCGCTCACCGCCGCCCACGGCGAATCGCTGACGTAGACATGGCCGCGCATCGAGCCATGCAGATGGCAGCCCAGCAGCTGCGGCCCGGGCTGGACAAAGGTCTGGCTGGCACTGCTGGGGGCCCTGCCTTCCACCCGGCCGGGCAGGCGCAGCGCAAAGCCCTGGCTGGGGTCCAGATAGACGCCCCCCGGCCCCATTTGGCCGCCGCGCACATGGTGGTCCCAGCGATCCAGGTTGCTGAACACCACCTTGGCGCCCACCGGCACCACCGAGAGGGCCGGCACGAACTTCATCTTTTCCTGCGCGATCAGGTATTCGGCCTTGGGCAGCGGGCGCGCGCCCGGCAGGCTGCTGTCCAACAGCACCACCGCATCGGGCAGCGGCCTGCCGCTGCGGTCCAGCACCTGCAAGCTCAGGTCGGCAGCACAAAGGCGCATCGACGCGCCCAGCAATGCCGCGGCAAGGACAGCGGCCGGCGGGAATGTGTGGCGCGACATCGGGGGCCTCCTCTGCGCATGATCCGGGTGTTTGGCAAGTGTCGCATTCCTGCGTGCGGCGGGCGTCACGGGCCAGGACAATAGCGCTCGCAACTCCTCACGACGGCGCTTGCCCATGCTCAACCCCATCGTCTATGCCGCTCCCGTGTTCATCCTGATGATCGGGCTGGAATTCGCCTGGGGGCGCTGGCGCGGCCAGACGATCTACCGCGCGGCCGACACCGTCTCCAGCCTGGCGGCCGGCATCACCAGCCAGCTCATCGAGGTATTCAGCAAAACCATCACGGTGGGCATCTACACGCTCGCCTGGCAGCAGTTGGCGCTGCTGCCGCTGCGCATGGACGCGCTCTGGGTCTGGCTGCTGGCGCTGCTGTTGTACGACCTCTGCTACTACTGGTATCACCGCCTCGGCCATGAGGTGGCGCTGCTGTGGGCCGCGCATGCGGTGCATCACAGCTCGGAGGAATACAACCTCAGCACCGCGCTGCGCCAGACCGGCACCGGCTTTCTCTTCAGCTGGATCTTCTACCTGCCGCTGGCCGTGCTGGGCGTGCCGCCGCTGGTGTTCGGCGCGGTGGCGCTGATCGATCTGCTTTACCAGTTCTGGGTGCATACGCGGCTGGTGGGGCGGCTGGGCTGGTTCGACCGCGTCTTCGTCTCGCCCTCCAACCACCGCGTCCACCATGGTCAGAACGCCTATTGCCTGGATCGCAACTACGGCGGCATCCTGATCCTCTGGGACCGCCTGTTCGGCAGCTTCGTCGAGGAGCGCGCGGACGAGCCCATCGTCTACGGCGTGCTGGGCCAGCTGCGTCGCTGGAACCCGCTCTCGGCCAATCTGCATGTCTACGCCGAACGCTGGCGCGATACGCGCATGACGCCGCGCTGGCGCGACAAGCTTGCGCTCTGGTTCCGGCATCCGGGTTGGCGCCCGGCGGATCTCGAGCGGCTGGCGCCGAAGCCGATACCGGACCTGCGGCAGTTCCACCGCTACGCGCCGCCGCTGCCCGCCGGCCTGCCCGTCTACGGCCTGGTGCACCTGTTCATCCAACTGGGCCTGGGCGTGCTGTTCCTGGCGCTGGCGCCGGGCCTGGCGCTCTCCACCGCCCTGCCCCTGGCACTCGGGCTGGCCGCCGGCCTGGTGCTGCTGACCCAGCTGCTGGAGGACCCGCAGGCCAGGCGCGCGGGCGAGATGCTGCGCCTGATCTTCAGCGCGCTGGCCTGTGCCTGGCTGCTGCAGGCGGCGCCCTCAGCGGCGATGCAGGCCTTCTGGGCCACCGGCGTGGCGGCCTTCGCGCTCAGCGTGCCGCTGCTGGGTGTGCTGCTGCGCCGCCCGCTCACCGCCGGGGCTGTGCGATGAGCGCGGCCGACAACCCCTGCACCCGCTGCGGCGCTTGCTGCGCGAGTTTCCGCGTGGACTTCGCGCGTGCCGAGCTGCTCAGCGAGGGTGGCGCGGTGCCCGATGGCCTGACCGTCGAGCTCACCGACAGCATCTGCCGCATGCGCGGCACCGATCATGCGCAACCGCGCTGCGCCGCCCTGGTGGGCAAGGTGGGCGTGCAAGCCAGCTGCGGCATCTACGAGTGGCGGCCCGCGCCCTGCCGTGAGTTCGGGCTGCGCGCGCCGCTGGGGCTGGGCGACGAGGCCTGCACGCGCGCCCGCGCGCGCCACGGCCTGCTGCCGCTCTGATCAATAGCTGCGCTTGACGCGCAGGCTGTCCAGCTTGGCGCTGTAAAGCTCGCGATCGCGCAAGGTGGTGCTGTTGTCCTTGGCCAGGGTCAGCTCGCGGCGCACCTCCACCATGTCACCCAGCGCATAGTTGGCCAGCGCGAGCCAGAAATGCAGCTCATGGAAATAGGCGTTGCGCGAGATCTCACGGTTGAAGAGATCGCGCGCACGCTTGAAGTCACCGGCACGCATGGCATCGCGGCCCTGGTCGTAGAACACGAAGGGCGGATAGGGCTGGATTTCGGCCAGGCGCAGGTTCAGGCGATCGGCCTCTTCGGTCTGGCCGGTTTCGCGCAGCACCACCACCAGATTGGCCAGCGCCGGCGTGTTGGCGGGCTCGCGCTGCAGCACCTCGCGGAAGGCCCGCGCCGCGGCATCCAGCTCGCCATGGCGGCGGTAGATCACCCCCAGGGTGTTGATGCCGCCCAGATAGCGCGGTTCGTGCAGGACCGCGGCGCGCGCCCACCAGTAGGCCTGGTCCACCTTGCCTTCGCTGAGCGACTCCGCGGCGCGGTTGTTCATGTACATGGCCACGATCACCGACTCATCGATGTCGAGGCTGCGCTGGCTGCGGATCTGCGCACCGGGCATGAAGTCGACGACCAGGTTCTCGGCCTCGTCGCCGTAGACCTTGAACTCCGTATGGCGTCGGCCCAGGCGCAGGTTCACGTGGCCAGCCACGAACTGCAGATTGCCCACCCGGCTCCAGAGCTCGTCCACCAGCACGTTCTGGTAGTGCACCGGCAGGCCCAGCTCCTTGGCAAAGGCGGCCGTCATCAGCGTCAGCGACAGGCAGTTGCCGGCGCGCGCCTCGAAGGCCTGCGCCGCCGTGCGCGTCATCGCGGTGTCGTACTCGAGCTTGAGCTGGCTCTTGGTATAGAGCGCATCCAGCAGGCCCTGCCGGGTGCCGTTGCTGCGCAGCTGGGCGCCGAGCTCGCGCCGCAGATAGCTGCGCATCTCGTCGCTCAGCGCCATCACCTGGCCGGCATCGATGGCCTCGGTGCTGGGCGCAAAGGCCGTATCGCGCAACAGGGTCGCGGTCGCGACCACCGGTTGCGGCGCCGTGGCGCAGGCGGCCAGCGAGCAGGCGAGCAGGACAGCGATCAGCGCTTTCATGGTGGACCTCCGGCGAGCAATCGGCCCAATGCTAGTGCGATTCGGGCCCCTCGGTGCGGCGAGGCGACGAGCGCCCCCGCCAGGGCGATGAACGACGCCCTTGCTAGACGGAGATCAGTCCAGCACAAAGACGACGGCGCTGCGCGCCGGCAGGCTGAAGCGCCCCTGCGCCGGCGCATAGGCCGCCTCGGCCGCCACGCGCCGGTCGGCAGCAGCAGCGGCGCGCTGCACCGGATGCAGGCGATAGGCCAGGCCGGCCTCGCTCGGCAGCACCAACTCATGCGCCTGCTTGTCGACGTTGACGAAGTACAGCAGCGCCCGCCAGCCGGCGCCGGCATGGCCGCGCCCATCCAGCTTGGCCGCGATCACGACCGGGTTCTGGCCGGGGCCGGTGTTGAGGAACTGCAGGCGCTGCCGCACCTCGGCCGCGCTGCGCAGGCGGAACAGCGTGCTGCTGGCACGGATGCGCAGCAGATCGGCCACCGCAGCATTCGTCCAGGCGATCTCGGCCGGCCCCGGCTTGATGGCCGGATCGGCCAGCAAGGGCCGCATCAGCGCGTGGTCGGCACCGTTGTCACCCTGGGGTGGCAGTCCGCTGCCGAAGAAGTTGTCCTTGAGGCTCCAGTCGAGCCGATTGAACCAGTCGCCCGATTCATAGCTGTTGCGGTCCAGCGACTTGGAGCGCAGCAATTCCAGCCCCGCATGGAAATAGGCCACGCCCTGGCTGAAGCTGTTGAGCGCCACGGCCAGCACCTGGACGCGCGCGCGGTCGGCCGCACTGGTGCCTCGCGGCAGGCGCCAGACATTGATGTCGAACAGGGTCTGGTTGTCGTGGTTGTCCACGTAGTTGACCACCTCGGCGGGCTGCGAGGCGTAGCCCGCGGGCTGGCCGGCATAGTCGATCTGGTCAAGCCGCTTGCGCTCGCCATTCCAGGTCTCGAGCTCGACGTCGCGCAGCGAGCCGGCCAGGCCCACGCGCACCAGATCGGCAGCCCGCAGCAGCTCCTCGCGGCTGTGCTGGCCATGGCCGTTCGGATCGTAGACCAGCCCGTTGACATAGCCCTGGCGGGCCAGCAAGGCCGCGCCGCTGTCGGCCGCGCTGCCGCCGCGGATGGCGTCGCGCGCGCGGTCGCTGAAGGTGCCGATGCCGCTGCCGTTGAGGGCCAGCTGCGAGGCCTGCACAAAGCGCGCGCCGTTGGCGATTTCACCGAAATTCCAGCCCTCGCCGATCAGCTGTACCTCGCGGCCCAGCTCTCGTTTCAGGCGTGCCTGCAGCTGCTCCATCAGGGCGCGCGGCTGGTGCCCCATCAGGTCGAAGCGGAAGGAGGCAATCTTGTACTCGCGCGCCCACAGCAGCACCGAATCCAGCAGCAGCTTGCCCATCATCAGGTGCTCGGTGGCGGTATTGGCGCAGCAGGTCGAGCGCTCGACCCGGCCGGCCGCATCCAGGCGCTGGTAATAGCCGGGCACGATGCGATCCAGCACCGAGTGCGCCGCCTCGCCGGATGCGGCGGTGTGGTTGTAGACCACGTCCATGCCCACCCGCAGCCCGGCCTCGTGCAGCCCCATCACCATGCGGCGGAACTCCAGCACGCGGCGCGCGCCATCCTCCGCATCGCTGGCATAGCTGCCCTCGGGCGCGCTGTAGTGCCAGGGGTCGTAGCCCCAGTTGTAGCAATCGCGCCCCGCCACTGCCATCACGGCGGCCTGCTGGCGCTCGCTGTCGGCCGCGGCCGCGGGCACCTTGGCCTGCAGGCAGCCGCGCTCGGGGATGCTGGCGATGTCGAACACCGGCAACAGGTGCACGTCCGTGATGCCGGCCCGGCGCAGCGCGCGCAGATGGCGCATGCCGCGCGAGCCGCGGTCGGTGAAGGCCAGGTACTTGCCGCGATGCGCCGCGGGCACGCTGTCGTCGCCGATGGAGAAGTCGCGTACATGCAGCTCGTAGATCGCCATGTCGGTGGGCGCCTCGACACCGGCCGGGCTGCGGCTGGCGGCCCAGCCCGGCGGCTGCAGGCGTGCCGCAGCCAGCTCGGCGATATAGCTGCGCTGCGAGTCGGCGCTGAGGCTGACCGCATAGGGGTCGGTGACGAGCTGGCGCACCAGGCCGACGCCGGGCACGAACAGCTGCAGCAGATAACGGTAGTACTGCCCGTCCAGACGCTGCGCCGGGCCGCCACCCCAGGCGCCGGTGGCGGCATCCAGGCTCAGCGGCAGCAGCCGGCTGGCCCGGCCCTGCGCGCGCGGGTAGATGCAGACCGACACCGCCTGCGCGGTCGGCGCCCAGAGCCGGAAGCGCGTGCCGGCGCGCGCCGGCAGGCTCACGCCCAGGTCTGGCAGCTGTGCCGCCGCCGCGTACAGATCGTCCAGTGCGCCGGCCAGCTGCAGGCCCGTGGCCTGCGTGGCGCCGTCAGCACCGTCATGGACCAGCAGCAACTGCTGCCGCAGCAGATCCTCCAGGGTCTCGCGCGGCAAGGCAGCGGGCAGGCTCAGGCGCACGCCGGCGCCCAGATGCTGGCGGGGCGTGTCGGCCAGCTCGCCCGGGGTCAGGTCTTGCGCCTGCAGGCTCAGCACACCGTCCGCCCCGCTCACCTGCGCGGGGCCCTGCCCCTGCACCAGCGTCAGGCGCCCGGCCGCCGAGTGGTAGAGCTTGTAGCTGCCCGCCGGCGCCATGCCGGGCCAGGCGATCTGCCGCGCGTCCAGCCAATGAGCCCTTGCCTCGATGGCGGGCGCGGCCTGCAAGACCTGGTCGGCTGCTGAGTCGCAGGCGGCCACGCCGGCCTCGGCCCGCACGCCTCCCGCCATGATCGCCATGCCCAGGCACAACCCGATGTGGACGGCCGCCCACTGCTTCATGCTTCGTCGCATCTCCTCGCCCCGCGCTGTTCTTGCCACCCAGACAGGGAGGCACCGAAACATAGTAGCAAAACTACATTACTTTCATAAGCGCTGAATTCACCAACATGAATTCAGCAATCAGATGGCATGCTTGGGCTTGAATAATGCGCTCGCATGTTGAGTACTTTTGCTACAAACACCAGGTCACCAAGATGAAGAAGCAATGCGCGCCCCCCAGCCTTCTGGCCCTGTCCCTGAGCCTGGCGCTGGCAGCCGCAACAGGCCATGCCGCGCCAGTGGACCTGAGCCCGGTGCCGCAGCGCCCCAGTGCCAGCCCGCTGCGGCCCGGCTGGGCCCATGGCGCCTTCATGGAAATCTTTGTGCGCGGCTACCAGGACAGCGATGGCGATGGCATCGGCGATCTGCGCGGCCTGACGCAGCGGCTGGACTACCTGAAGGATCTGGGCATCAAGGGCATCTGGCTGATGCCCATCTTCACCAGCGCCGATCACGACCACGGCTATGCGACCACCGACTTCCGCAGCATCGAGCCCGCCTACGGCAGCCTGGCGGACTTCGACGAGCTGATCAAGCAGGCGCATGCGCGCGGCATCGGCGTGATCATCGACTACATCCTCAACCACAGCGCCCAGGCCCACCCCTTGTTCGCCGAGGCGCGCGCCAGCAAGACGAGCCCCTACCGCGACTGGTTTGTCTGGCGCGAGCCGTCCGATGAGCTGAAGGACTGGGACATCTGGGGCAAGAACCCCTGGTACGCCGGCAGCGACGCGAGCGCCGACGAGAGCCGCTACTTCGGCACCTTCGGCCCGCACATGCCCGACTTCAATCTGCGTAACCCGGCGGTGGTGGCCTACCACCGCGACAGCCTGCGCTACTGGCTCAACCGCGGGCTCGACGGCTACCGCCTCGACGCCGTGCCACATCTGATCGAGAACAGCGCCAAGGACTGGAACGACCAGCCCGAAAGCCGCCGCCTCACCGGCGAGTTCAGCGGGCTGATACGCGGCTATCCGCGCCGCCATGTGGTGTGCGAAGCCACCGCCGAGCCCAAGGTCTACGCCGCCCCGGCAATCTGCGGCAGCGCCTTCGCCTTCGGCCTGGAGGGCAAGATCGTCAAGGCCGCCAAGGGCGATGCCGAGGCCATCAAGGCGGTCGGGCAATACTTCGAGAGCGCGCCGCTGGACATGGCGACCATGCTCTCCAACCACGACATCTTCGCCGGCGCGCGTGCCTGGGACCAGTTCGCCGGCAACGAGGCGCAATACAAGCTGGCGGCCGCCACCTACCTGCTGCTGCCGGGCACGCCCTTCATCTACTACGGTGAGGAAGTGGGCATGGCGGGCGTGCCGGGGCTGGCGGGCGACGCACCGCTGCGCAGCCCGATGAGCTGGGGCGCGGATGCCAGCGGCTTCAGCAACGCCGCCCCCTTCCGCCCCGCTTCGCCCAACGCCGCCAGCCACAATGCCCAGCGGCAGCAAGCCGATCCGGGCTCCATCCTGAACTTCTACAAGGCCATGCTCAGCTTGCGCAATACCCGGCCCGAGCTGGCGCGCGGCAGCTACCGGCTGGCCTTTGCCGATGGCCAGGTGCTGGGCTTCCAGCGCCGCCTCGGCGGCCGGCTGAGCCTGGTGCTGATCAACTATGGCGAGCAGGCGCGGCGGATCGAGCTGGGGCAGCAGCCCGGTGGCCTGAAGCGCCAGTACCCCGCCGCGGCGACGCGCGCCCAGCGCGGCCGACGCTTCGAGCTGCCACCGCAATCCGTCCAGGTCTTCTCCAGCAACGCCGCCACATGACGATCAAGAAAACCACCCTGCTCGCCGCCGCCCTGCTGGGCCTGGCCATGGGCCATGCGTCAGCCCAGTCAGCCCAGTCAGCCCAGTCAGCCCAGCCGGCCCAGCAACTCGAGCGTATCGAACCCGCCAACTGGTGGGTGGGCATGAAGAACCAGCGCCTGCAGCTGATGTTGCACGGCCAGGGCATTGCCGAGCTGAAGGCACGGCTGCGGCCCTATGCCGGCGTGCGCATGCTGGGCAGCCAGCGCAGCGACAGCCCCAACTACCTGTTCCTGGACCTGGAGATCCAGCCCGGCGCCCGCCCCGGCAGCCTGCAACTGGAACTGCAGCGCGCCGGCAAGACGGTGCTGAGCCCGGCCTACCCGCTGTGGGCGCGCGCGCCCGGCTCGGCCCGCCGCCAGGGCTTCGGCCCGCGCGACGCGATCTACCTGGTGGTGCCCGACCGCTTCGCCAATGGCGAGCCGCGCAACGACCAGCTCGACGCGCTGGGCGACCGCCTCGACCGCGGCAACCCCAGCGCCCGCCATGGCGGCGATCTGGCCGGCCTGGCCCAGCACCTCGACTACATCGCCGCGATGGGCTTCACCCAGGTCTGGCCCACGCCGCTGCTGGAGAACAAGCAGCCCGAGTTGTCCTACCACGGCTATTCGCCCACCGACCTCTACAAGATCGACCCCCGCTTCGGTAGCAACGAGGACTACCGCCAACTGGTGGCGCGCGCCAAGGCGCTGGGCCTGGGCTTCATCCAGGACATCGTGCCCAACCACATCGGCTCGGGCCATTGGTGGATGCAGGACCCGCCCAGCCGCGACTGGGTCAACCCCGGCCAGCCCTATCTGGAGACCAACCACCGCCACAGCACGGTGCAGGACCCCTACGCCGCCGCCAGCGACCGCCAGCGCTTCCAGGACGGCTGGTTCGTGCCCAGCATGCCCGACCTGAACCAGCGCCAGCCCCTGCTGGCCACCTATCTGGTGCAGAACGCCGTCTGGTGGATCGAGTACGCGGGGCTCAGCGGTCTGCGCGTCGACACCTATCCCTATTCGGACAAGGCCTTCCTGGCGCGCTGGTCGGCCGCCATCATGGCCGAGTATCCCGGGCTCACCATGTTGGGCGAGGAGATGAGCGACAACCCGCTGATGGTCGCGCATTGGCTCAAGGGCCGGCGCAATGCCGACGGCTATGTCTCGGCCATGCCCAGCATGATGGACTTCCCGCTGCATGGCCGCCTGCGCGATGCGCTCACCGAGCCCGAGGGGCACGGCTATGGCGTGGGGCTGGGCAAGCTCTACGAGGCCATGATGAACGACGCCCTCTACCCCGAGCCCGCCCGCATGGTGCTGTTCGAGGGCAACCACGACACCAACCGCATCTTCTCGGCGCTGGGAGAGGACGAGGCCCTGATGCGCATGGCCGCCACCGTGATCGCCACCACCCGGCGCACGCCGCAGTTTTTCTACGGCACCGAGCTGCTGATGAAGAGCCCGCTGGAGCGCGACGACGGCGTGGTGCGCAGCGATTTCGCCGGCGGCTGGGCCGGCGACGCCAGCAACGGCTTCAGCGGCGCGGGCCTGGCCCCCGCCCAGCGCGAGTTCCAGGCCTGGCTGCGCCGGCTGCTGAACTGGCGCAAGACGGCCAGCGCGGTGCACGGCGGCAGCCTGGTGCACTACAACCCGCTGGACGGGGTCTACGTCTACTTCCGCGCCGATGCCAGGCAGCGCGTGATGGTGGTGCTGAACAAGAACAAGACCGAGACCCCGCTGGCGCTGGCGCGCTTTGCCGAGTCGCTGGCGGGCCGCACGCATGCGGTCGACGTCATCAGCGGCCAGCGCCATGAGCTGGGCTCCTCGCTGAACCTGCCGCCACGCTCAAGCCTGGTTCTGGAACTGCAATGATGTGTTGCAATGAGGGCTCCGGTATCGACAGGAGCCCAGCATGGCCAGTGGAAAAATCCTTGTTGCGCAGGGGGGTGGCCCCACCGCGGTGATCAACCAGTCGCTGGTGGGCGTGGTGCTGGAGGCGCGCCGCCACAAGAGCGTGAGCCTGGTCTATGGCGCCCGCCATGGCGTGCGCGGCATCATCAACGAGGACTTCGTCGATCTGACGCAGGAAACCAGCCACAACCTGGAGCTGGTGGCCGGCACGCCGGCCTCGGCGCTGGGCTCCACCCGCGACAAGCCCGACCTCGCCTACTGCCAGCAGATCTTCAAGGTGCTGCAGGCGCATGAGATCGAGCATTTCTTCTACATCGGCGGCAACGACTCCTCCGACACCGTGCGCATCGTCAGCCAGGAGGCCGCCAAGGTCGGCTACCCGCTGCGCTGCATCCACATCCCCAAGACCATCGACAACGACCTGGTCGGCAACGACCACACGCCCGGCTTCCCCTCGGCGGCGCGCTTCGTGGCCCAGGCCTTTGCCGGCGCCAACCTCGACAACGCCGCCCTGCCCGGCGTCTATGTGGGCGTGGTGATGGGCCGGCATGCCGGCTTCCTGACCGCCGCCGCCGCTCTGGGCAAGAAGTTCCCCGACGACGGCCCGCACCTGATCTACCTGCCCGAGCGGGTGTTCGAGCTGGAACAGTTCCTGGTCGACGTGAAGACCATGTACGAGCGCCATGGCCGCTGCGTGATCGCCGTTTCCGAGGGCATCCACGACGCCTCGGGCGAGGCGATCGCCGCCCAGCTGGCCAAGGACCTGGAGCGCGATGCGCATGGCAATGTGCAGCTCTCCGGCACCGGCGCCCTGGCCGACCTGCTGTGCGAGGAGATCAAGAGCAAGCTCAAGATCAAGCGCGTGCGCGGCGACACCTTCGGCTATCTGCAGCGCAGCTTCGTCGGCTGCGTCTCCGACGTGGACCAGCGCGAGGCGCGCGAGGTCGGCGAGAAGGCGGTGCAGTACGCGATCTGGGGCGACCGCGACGGCTCGGTGGCAATCAAACGCAACGGCTATTACTCGGCCGATTACGAGCTGCTGCCGCTGGAGGCGGTGGCCGGCAAGACGCGCGTGATGGAGGACGAGTTCATCAGCCCCTGCGGCACCGACATCACCGACGCCTTCCGCCTCTATCTGCGCCCGCTGCTGGGCTCGGGCATGCCCGACGCCTACCGCCTGCGCCCCAACCCGGTGGCCAAGCGCCTGCACCAGACGGAATGAAGTCCAGGGCCAAGTCCGCCGAGCTGCTGGCCAGGGCCGAGACCCTGGCCAATATCGGCCAGGCCGCGCAGGCGGTGGAGCTGGCCGAGCAGGCGCTGTCGCTGGGGCAGCAGAGCGGCGACATCGAGATCCAGGCGCAGGCCATGCTGTGCCTGTCGAGCTGCCAGCTGCGCCTGCTGGGCGGCTACCGCCAGGCGCATGAGCTGGCGCAGCGCGCCGCGCTGCTGTTCGAGCGCTGCGACCTCGCCGCCGGCGAGGCGCTGGCGCTGTGCACCCACGCCATCGCCTCCACCCGCCTGGGCCATTACGAGGAGGCGGTGGAAAGCGCGCTGCTGGCGGTGCGCCTGGGCGAGGCGCTGCCGCCGGGCCGCGAGCAGGTGATGGCCCACCATGCGCTGGGCGTGGCCGCGCACAGCGGCCGCAACTATGCCGAGGCCGAGCGCGCCTTCGAGAATGCGGTGGCGATCTCGCGCCGCTGCGAGCCGCCGCTCAACACCTACGAGCTGCACATCAATATGGCCCTGGTGGCGATTGCCGACCATGCCAACGAGCGCCGCCTCGGCCAGGCGCCGACGGCGCTGCCGCGCCTGGCCCGCCATCTGGACGATGCCGCCCTCAGCCCGCACCAGGCGCACGAGCTCAATGCGATGGCGCCGGGCAGCCTGCATGCGCTGCAGGTCAAGGCCACGCTGGCGCGCGCCCTGCACCATTGCTGGCAGCTCGACATCACGCAGGGCCAGGCCGAGCTGAACCGCCTGCGCGACTACGAGACCAGCTTCGCCCAGGCCTGGGTCAGCGCCTCGGTGCATTGGTGCGTGGCCGAGCTGGCGCTGGCGCGCGGCGAGCTGGCCGAGGCCGAGGCCGCCGCGCGCCGCATGAGCGCCTGCGGCCAGCAGGCGCGCCACGAGGGCTTCATACAGCTGGGGCAGAACCTGGTGAGCTATCTGTGCGAGCAGCAGGGTCGCTACCGCGAGGCGCTGGAGGCGCTGCGCGAGCTCTCGCGCCACGAGCAGGAGACGCGCAAGCAAAGCCTGCAGAACCGCGCCCATGTGATCGACTGGCAGCTGCAGCTGCGGCAGCACCGGCGCGATGTCCAGCAGCTGGCGCAGCGCTCGCAGCAGATGGAGCAGCTGGCGATGCGCGACATGCTCACCGCGCTGCCGAACCGCCGCCACTTCGAGCAGCATCTGCGCCTGCTGCTGCAGGGCGAGCAGCGCATGCCGCCCTGCCTGGCGCTGATCGATGTGGACCACTTCAAGCAGGTGAACGACAACTACTCGCACGGCGTGGGCGACGCGGTGCTGAAGGCGCTGGCCCAGCTGCTGCGCGAGCATGTGCGCGAGCAGGACCTGCCCGCCCGCCTGGCGGGTGACGAGTTCGTGCTGCTGCTGGTGGACGCCGGCCTGGGCCGCGCCCAGCAGGTGTGCGAGCGGCTGCAGGCCAGCGTGCGCGCCTACGACTGGGGCCGGCTGGCACCGGGCCTGCAGGTCGGCATCAGCCTGGGTCTGGCCGAGCGGCGCCCCGGCGAGAGCCTGGAGGCGCTGATGGAGCGCAGCGACGCCGACATGTACCGCGCCAAGCGCGCCCGCTAGCCGCCGCTCCCGCGCTCCTCAGGCGGCGCGGAAGATCAGCGCCTTCAGCCGCTGCAGCTTGGGCGCCACCACCGGCACGGTCAGCATGGTGCTGGCCACCGCCATCAGCAGCAGGGCCGTGAAGGTCTCGCTGGTGATGATCTGCTTGTCCAGCAGGATGTTGGCGAAGATGATCATGATCAGGGCCTTGGTCTGCAGCAGCCAGCCGATGATGGAGGCCTCGCCCGGCTGCCACCTCAGGATGCGGCCGGCCAGATGCACGCCCAGCAGCTTGCCCGCCACCGAGGCCAGCAGCAGCGCACCGGCGGCCACGAACACCGCCGCGCCCCCCATGGCCCAGTTGGTGCGCAGGCCGGTGCTGAGGAAGAACACCGGCATCATCACCAGCAGCACGTGCTGGCGCAGCAGGTCCATCTGGGCCTGGTCGAACCAGTCGGCGTCCATCACCGCGCCGGCCAGGAAGGCGCCCACCATGAAGTGCAGGCCCGACCAGTCGGCGCCGAAGGCGCACAGGGCCAGCCAGATCAGGCCCACGAACCAGCGGTCGCGCTCGGGAATCGCCCGCATCAAGTGGCGGAAGGCCCAGGTCAGGCCGGCAAAGGCCAGCAGGAACAGGCCCTGCTTGCCGACCCGGCCCCAGTCCATCAGGATCAGCGCCAGCACGCCCCAGATCGCGATGTCGTCCACGCTGGCATAGCGCAGGATGCGCTGGCCAATCGGCTGCCGCAGGATCTCCAGCTTCTCCATCAGCAGGATCAGGATGGGCAGGGCCGTGACCGCGCAGGACATGCCCACGCCCAGCACGAACTGCCAGCTGAGCGCCTTGGGGCCCATCCAGCCCGCGCTGGCCAGCATGCCCAGCGCCACCACGCAGCCCAGCGCCAGCGGCGCGCCCAGCGCCAGGCCGGCGGTGATGCCGCTCTCGACGCGGTGCTGCCAGGCCTTCTTGAGATCGAGCTCGATGCCGGCGATCCAGACGAACAGCATCACCGCCCACCAGGCGATGCCGTTGAGCGACTGCACCACCTGGGCGTTGAAGACGAACTGGTAGTAATCGGGGTAGGCGCGGCCCAGCACGCCCGGGCCCAGGAGGATGCCGGCGATGATCTGCACCACCACCAGGGGCGCGAAATAGTCGGTGCCGCCGAGGCGCCAGACCAGGTAGGGCACGGTGAAGATGATCGCCATCGCGATCAGGAAGATTTCGGTGGTGTTCATGCCGGGATCCGGTTGAGCCTCAGGGCAGTTGCAACAGGGCCAGCGGGCCGCGGCCGCTGGCGGCGCTGATCACGCCCAGCACGCGCCCCGGCTCCGCGCCCACCATGTCCCAGCTGAAGCGCCAGCCCCAGTTGCCGCCCAGGATGCCCGGGATGTTCATGCGGTGGGCGCTGGGCAGGCCCAGCACGTCCTGCATCGGGAACACCGCGATATTGGCCACCGAGTTGCAGCAGGCGCGGATCATGGCCCAGTGCACATCGTGCGCGCCACAGGCCAGGTAGCTGCCGGCATAGGCGCGCTCGCGCGCCGAGGCGGCGTCCCACCAGCCGCGCACCGTGTCGTTGTCGTGTGTGCCGGTGTAGGCCACGCTGGCACGCGGCCACATATGCGGCAGGAACTCGTGCGTGGCGTCGCCGCCGAAACCGAACTGCAGGATCTTCATGCCCGGAAAACCGCAGCCGTCGCGCAGCGCATGCACATCGTCGGTGATGAAGCCCAGGTCTTCGGCCACGATGGGCAGCTTGCCCAGCGTCGCCTCGATGGCGTCGAACAGCGCCTTGCCCGGGCCGGCGACCCAGCGCCCCTGCTTGGCATCCGGGCTGCTGCCAGGGATCTCGTAATAGCCGGCGAAACCGCGGAAATGGTCGATGCGGAACACATCGGCCTGGCTGAGGGCCCGCTTCACGCGCGCCGTCCACCAGGCGTAGTGCTCGGCCGCCATGCGATCCCAGCGGTAGAGCGGATTGCCCCAGCGCTGGCCCTCGGTGGACATGGCGTCCGGCGGCACGCCGGCCACCACCGTGGTCTGGAACTGCTCGTCCAGGTGGTACAGATCGGGGCGCGACCAGCAGTCGGCGCTGTCATGCGCCACGAAGATGGGCAGGTCGCCCATGATGCGCACGCCACGGCCATTGGCATAGCTCTTGAGCGCGCCGATCTGCACGTCGAACTGCCATTGCACGAACTGCCAGAAGCGCAGCTCCTCCGCATGGCTCTGGCGAGCGGCGGCCAGCGCGGCCGGCTCGCGGCGCGCCAGCGCCGGCGTCCAGCTCCACCAGGCTTGGCCGTTCAGCGGCGAGCGGATCGCCATGAAGAGCGCGTAATCGTCCAGCCAGCTCGCGTTGGCCTCGCACCAGTCGGCAAAGGCGCTGCGATCGGCCGCGCCGGCCTGCGCGAAGAAGCCGGCAGCGGCCAGGCGCAGCTGCTGTTCGCGCCAGGGCAGCACGCGGCCATAGTCGACATGGTGGGCGTCGAAGCCGCCCTCGGGCAGGCGCGGCGGCGCCAGCCAGCCCTTGGCCACCAGGGGCTCGAAGGCCACCATCCACTGGCTGCCTGCAAAGGCCGAGACGCCCTGGTAGGGCGAGTCGCCCGGGCCGATCGGCGTGGTGGGCAGCAGCTGCCACAGGCCCTGGCCGGCGCTGGCCAGCCAGTCCACATAGCGATAGGCATCGGGGCCGAAATCGCCCATGCCATGCGGGCCGGGCAGCGAGGTGATGTGCAGCAGCACACCGGCGGTGCGTTGGGTCAGATCCATAGCGACTTTCTAGGAGCGCAGCAGCAACATGCTGCGTGCGGGAACTTGCAGGCCCTGGCCGGGGGTCAGGTCTTGCGGACTCAGCTCGCCGCTGCTGTCCAGCAGCAGGCGCCAGCGCTGGGGCGTGAGCGTGAAACCCTGCGGCGCGGCCTCGGGGCTGAAGAGGATGGCCAGGCTGGCCTCGGTATCGCCCGCATTACTCAGCAGGCAGGCGAAGCCATGCTCGCCGCCATGGTGCCAGTCGTGCACCTGCATCTCATGGCCGGCCGGGCTGTACCAGGCGATGCAGGCGTCGCCAGCCCCGCCGCAGCCCGGGCCCGCATACCAGCGCGCATGGCGCAGCAAGCGGTGTTCGCGGCGCAGGCGCAGCAGCTCGCCCACATAGGCGGCGAGCCCGTGGTCGGCCTGGTCCCAGTTGAGCCAGCCGATCGCGTTGTCCTGGCAGTAGGCGTTGTTGTTGCCGCCCTGGCTGTTGGCGATCTCGTCGCCGGCGTTCAGCATCGGCGTGCCCTGGGCCAGCAGCAGGGTGGCCAGCATGGCGCGGCGCACGCGTTCGCGGCTGGCGCTGATGGCCGCGTCATCGCTGGGGCCCTCGGCACCGAAGCCGCTGCTCAGCTCGCCATCGCGGCCGTCGCGGTTGTCCTCGCCGTTCGCGTGGTTGCGCTTGTGGCTGTAGCTCACCACGTCGTTGAGCGTATAGCCATCGTGCACGGCGACGAAGTTCACCGAGGCGCTCGGGCTGCGCTGGGCATGGTGGAACAGATCGCTGGAGGCGGTGAAGCGGCGCGCGAACTCGCCGCGGCCGACCTTGCCGCCCTGCAAGCCGGCTTGCAACCAGTAGCCGCGCACCGCGTCGCGGAACTTGTCGTTCCACTCCAGGAAGCGGCCCGGAAAGCGCCCCAGCTGGTAGCCGTCGTAGCCGGCATCCCAGGGCTCGGCGATCAGGTGCACGCCCGCCAGCATCGGGTCCTGGCGCAGCGCGGTGAAGAAGGCGGCATTGCCGTCGAAGCCATGGCGGGTGCGGCCCAGCACCGGCGCGAGGTCGAAGCGGAAGCCGTCCACGCCCAGCTCCTGCACCCAGTAGCGCAGCGAATCCAGCACGAACTGGGCCACGCGCGGATGGGCGGTGTTGAGGGTGTTGCCGCAGCCGGTGAGGTTCTCGCAGCGGCTGGCGTCGTCCGGCACCAGGCGGTAGTAGCTGCGGTTGTCCAGGCCCCTGAAGGACAGCGTGGGCCCGAACTCGTTGCCCTCGGGCGTGTGGTTGTAGACCACGTCCAGCACCACCTCCAGGCCGTGCTCATGCAGGGTCTGGACCATGGCGCGGAACTCCGCCACCACGGCGCTCGGGTCCTGCCGGTGCGCGGCCTGGGCCAGGCGCGGATCCGGCGCGAAGAAGCCCAGGGTGTTGTAGCCCCAGTAGTTGTGCAGGCCCTTGTCGGCCAGATGCGGCTCGTCCACGCAGTACTGCACCGGCAGCAGCGACAGCGTGCTCACGCCCAGCGCCTTGAAATGCGCGATCGCGGCCGGATGCGCCAGCGCCGCATAGCTGCCGCGCAGGGCCGCCGGAATGCCGGGGTGCAGCTGCGAGAAGCCCTTCACATGCACCTCGTACAGCACCAGGTCGGCGCTGGCATGGCGCGGCGCGTTGGCGCGCGGGCTCGGGCCCTCCAGCGCCGCCGGCACGCGCGCCTTCAGGGCCTGGGCGGCGTTGTCGCGCGCATCGAAGGAGCGCGGCCCCTCCGGATGGCCCAGCTCATAGCCATGGTGCTCGGCATGCCAGCCGAAGTGGCCGACGATTTCACGCGCATAAGGGTCCAGCAGCAGCTTGTGCGGGTTGTAGCGCTGGCCGGCCTCGGGCTGGTAGGGGCCATGGGCGCGCAGCCCATAGACAAGACCTGGCCCCACGGTGGGCAGAAAGCCGTGGAAGACGCCATCGTGCGGGCCGCTGAGCGCATAACGGCGCAGCTCGCGCTGGCCGCTGCCGTCGAAGATGCACAGCTCGAGCGCCTGCGCGTTCTCGGCGAACACCGCGAAGTTGACGCCGCCGTCGCGCGCCAGCGCGCCCAGCGGCTCGTGGCGGCCCTCCTCGATCTGTGTGGGCAGATGGGCGAGCGTCATGCCGGCACCAGGAACAGGGTGGCCAGCGGCGGCAGGCTCAGCGTGATGGCGCCCTGCGCCACCGGCAGCGTGGCCTCGAGGTTGCCAGCATTGCTGCCACCGTAGTGAGCAGAGTCGGTATTCAGCAGCTCGCGCCAGGCCGTGCTGCCCACCGGCACCGGCAGGCGGTAGCCATGGCGCGGCACCGGGGTGAAGTTGCTCACCACGATCACGCTGCCACCCGCGCCGTCGTGGCGCGCCCAGGCGAACACCGACTGCTCGCGGTCTTCCTGCTGCAGCCACTCGAAACCCGCGGCCTCGCAGTCCAGCCGGTGCAGGGCCGGCTGCGCGCGGTAGAGGCGATTCAGGTCGCGCACCAGGCGCTGCAGGCCGGCGTGGCGCGCATCGGCCAGCAGCTCCCAGGGCAGCGAGGCATCGTGGTTCCACTCGCCGGGCTGGCCGAACTCCTGCCCCATGAAGAGCAGCTTCTTGCCGGGGTGGCCCCACATGAAACCGTAGTAGGCACGCAGATTGGCGAACTTCTGCCAGTCGTCTCCGGGCATCTTGTTGAACATCGAGCCCTTGCCATGCACCACCTCGTCGTGCGAGATCGGCAGCACAAAGTTCTCGCTGAAGGCGTAGACCAGGCCGAAGCTCATCTTGTCGTGGTGCCAGCGGCGGTGCACCGGCTCCTCGTGCATATAGCGCAGGGTGTCGTTCATCCAGCCCATATTCCACTTGTAGTGGAAGCCCAGGCCGCCGCTGTAGGTGGGCGCCGACACGCCCGGGAAGCTGGTGCTCTCCTCGGCCACGCTGATGGCGCCGGGCGCCTCGCGGCCCAGCAGCTCGTTCATACCGCGCAGCAGCGCGATCGCCTCGAGGTTCTCGCGCCCGCCGTGCACATTGGGCAGCCATTCGCCCGAGGGTCGCGAGTAGTCGCGGTAAAGCATCGAGGCCACCGCGTCCACGCGCAGGCCGTCGACGCCCCAGCGCTCGGCCCAGTAGAGCGCATTGCCGACCAGGAACTGCCGCACCTCGCGGCGGCCGAAGTTGTAGATCAGGGTGTTCCAGTCGCGATGGAAGCCCTCGCGCGGGTCCGCGTACTCGAACAGATGGCTGCCGTCGAACTGCGCCAGGCCATGGGCATCGGCCGGGAAATGCGCCGGCACCCAGTCCAGCAGCAGGCCCAGGCCGCGTTCATGGCAGGCGGCCACGAAGCGCGCAAAGCCCTCCGGCGGGCCGAAGCGGGCCGAGGGGGCGTACAGGCCCAGGGTCTGGTAGCCCCAGGAGCCGTCGAAGGGATGCTCGCTGATGGGCATCAGCTCCAGGTGCGTGAAGCCCAGGTCGGCGGCATAGGCGGGCAGCTCGGCGGCCAGCTCGTCCCAGCTCGGAAATTCGCGATCGCCGCCATTACCGCCATCGCGGCGCCGCCACGAGGCCAGGTGCACCTCGTAGATGGCGATGGCGGCGTCGCGCCGATTCGCGCCGGCGCGCTCGGCCGGCAGGGGCAAGGCGGCCGGCAGGGCCGCCACCACGCTGGCGGTATCCGGGCGCAGCTGCGCGGCGCGCGCATAGGGGTCGGCCTTGAGCGGCAGCAGCGTGCCGTCGGCGCCGACCAGCTCGTATTTGTAGAGGTCCCCCGGCGCCGCATGCGGCACGAAGATCTCCCATACGCCGGCGTCGTGGCGCAAGCGCATCGCATGGCGGCGGCCGTCCCAGTGGTTGAAGCTGCCCACCACGCTGACGCGGCGCGCATTCGGCGCCCACACGGCAAAGCGCACGCCGGCCACCTCGCCATGCTGCAGCGGCTGGGCGCCCAGGGCCAGGTAGGGGCGCGGATGCGTGCCCTCGCGCAGCAGGGTCAGGTCTTGCTCGCCGAGCTGGGGGCCGTAGGCATAGGCGTCGGCCAGCTCGGCGGCGCCGCCGTCGGCCCATTGCACCGCCAGGCGGTAGTCGAAGCGCTTCCTGCGGCGCGGGATCGCGGCCTCGAAGAAACCCGGCGCACGCTCAGTCAGCACCGTCAACTGCCTGCCGCTGCCGGCTTCCAGCACGCTCACCGCGCCGGCACCGGGCAGCAGCGCCCTCAGCCAGAGGCGGCCGGTCGCGTCCTCGTGCAGGCCCAGGGCCGCAAAGGGATCGCTGTGGCGCGCTTCCAGCAGCGCGCTGACTTGGCTCGCATCCAGCATCGGTTCAAGCTCCGTTCAGCCCAGACTCTTGACGGACCAGACGCGCTCCACATATTCAGCGATGGTGCGGTCGGCCGAGAACCAGCCCATGCCGGCCACGTTCAGCACGGCACGCTCGCCCCAAGCCGCCTGGTCCTGGTAGAGCGCATCGACGCGTGCCTGGGTGGCCACATAGTCGGCGAAATCGGCCATCAGCATATACGGGTCGCTGCCCAGCAGCTTGTCCACCAGCGGGCGGTAGCGTGCCGTGTCGCCGGCCGAGAACTGGCCGGTGGCGATCGCGTCGATGACGGCCTGCAACTGCTTGTTCTCTTCCACATGCAGGCGCGGGTCGTAGCCCAGCGCCTTGATGCGCGCCACCGCGTCGGTGCGCAGGCCGAAGACGAACATGTTTTCCACGCCCATGGCCTCGGCCATCTCGATGTTGGCACCGTCCCAGGTACCGATGGTGAGCGCGCCGTTCATCGAGAACTTCATATTGCCGGTGCCCGAGGCCTCGGTGCCGGCGGTGGAGATCTGCTCGGAGAGATCGGCGGCCGGGATGATGGTCTCGGCCAGCGAGACGCCGTAATTGGGCAGGAACACCAGCTTGAGCTTGTCGCCCACGCGCGGGTCGCTGTTGACCACGCGGCCCACATCGTGCGCCAGCTGGATGATGAGCTTGGCCATGAAGTAGGCCGAGGCCGCCTTGCCGGCAATCACCACGGTGCGCGGGGTCCAGTTGGCTTGCGGGTTGGCGACGATGGCCTGGTAGCGCGCGATCACATGCAGGATGTTGAGCAGCTGGCGCTTGTACTCGTGGATGCGCTTGATCTGCACATCGAAGAGGCTGTCGGGGTTTACCGCCACGCCCAGCTCGCGCCGGATCAGCGCCGCCAGGCGTTCCTTGTTGGCGCGCTTGACGCCGAGGAACTGCTGCACCACCGCAGCATCCTTGGCCAGGCCCTTGAGCTGGGCGAGTTCGGAGAGATCCTGGCGCCAGCCCTGGCCGATATGCCGATCCAGCACAGCAGCCAGCTGTGGGTTGCACTGCTGCAGCCAGCGGCGCGGCGTCACGCCATTGGTGACGTTATGAAAACGCTCGGGCCAGATGCGGGCGTAGTCGGCAAAGATGGTCTGCACCATCAGCTCCGAGTGCAGCGCCGCCACGCCGTTGACGCGGTGCGAGGCCACGATGGCCAGATGGGCCATGCGCACGCGGCGCTCGCCGCCGCTGCCGTAGCCGCCGTCTTCCTCGATCAGCGAGACGCGGCTCATCAGCGCCTCGTCGCCCGGGAAGCGCTGGCGCAGCTCGTCCATGAAGCGCTGGTTGATCTCGAAGATGATTTCCAGATGGCGCGGCAGCAGCGCCTCGATCATCTGCAGCGGCCACTTCTCCAGCGCCTCGGGCATCAGCGTGTGGTTGGTGTAGGACACCGCGTCGCGCGTGATGGCCCAGGCCTCGTCCCACTGCAGGCCATGCTGGTCCAGCAGCAGGCGCATCAGCTCGGCGGGGGCCAGGGCCGGATGGGTGTCGTTGAGGTGGATGGCGTTGCGCTTGCCGAGGTTGTGCAGCGAGCCGAATTCGCGCAGATGGCGCGCGATCAGGTCCTGCAGCGAGGCGCTCACCAGCAGCGCCTCCTGCTTGAGGCGCAACTCGCGGCCGGCGTCGGTGGAGTCGTCGGGATAGAGCACCCAGTTGATGGCCTGGGCGGCCACGCGGTGCTGGGCGGCGGCCGCGTAGTCGCCGCGGCAGAAGGCGTTGAAATCGATCGGCTTGGCGGCGCTGGCCTGCCATTGGCGCAGCGTCGAGACGCGCTCGCTGTGGTGCGCCGGCACGATGAAGTCCACCGCCTGCGCCAGCAGCTGCTCGGCCGGCTGCCAATGGCGGCTGCCATCGGCCTCGGCCACCACGCGGCCGCCAAAGCCCACCGGATAGCGCAGCTCGGGGCGCGGCACTTCCCACGCATTGCCGAGGGCCAGCCAATCATCGGGCGCCTCGACCTGGCGGCCGTCCTGGATGGCCTGGGCGAACATGCCGTACTCGTAGCGCAGGCCATAGCCGAAGGACGGCAGGCCCAGCTCGGCGAAGGAATCGAGGAAGCAGGCGGCCAGGCGGCCCAGGCCGCCATTGCCCAGCGCGGCGTCGTGCTCGCGCTCCAGCACATCGGGCAAGGCCTGACCCTGTGCCGCAAAGGCCTCGCGCAGGGTCTCGTCCAGACCCAGGGCGGCGATGGCATTGCCCAGCGCACGCCCCATCAGGAATTCCATCGAGAGATAGTGCACGCGGCGCACCGGCGCCTGCTCGCCGCGCTGGGCATCGGCGGCCTGGGTCGCGGCCCAGCGCTGGCTCAACAGCTCGCGGCAGGCGCTGGCGGCGGCGCGCATCAGGGTCTCGCGGCTGGGCGCCTGGGCCGACTGGCTCAGCTCGCGCTGCAGCGCGGCCTTGAATTGGGCCTGCAGCTGGGCTTGCATCTCGGATTGAGGCTTGTCGTTCATGGTGGTGACGCTCTTGAATCGTGCCTTGATGGCGTGGAGGGCGGAGGCGGTCATAGGGTGTTCAGCAATGGGGCCACGACAGCGTCTCCACGAAGATGGCCCGACGAAGGGGCAGGGAGCGCGATGGCTGGCCGGAGCACAAGAGCCGCATCAGCGGCAGCGATGGGCAAAGTATCGCCCACGACCCGGATTTTGTGTAGTTTCACTACATCGGGAAATCCCGAACAACATTCTAACCCATTGATTTCCAATGAAATGATCAGCGGATCTAGGGTGTAGCGCTGTTGTATGACTACATTTTGACCTGTATATTCTCTACAAATACAGCGCCACCCCAGCCGGGTGGTACCGCGTGAGACAAGCGCCTGCAGCCCCTGGGACGTTGGCGCGGAGGACCGAATGTGGCGGACGTGAAACTGCAAGCCGTGGCCAAGGCCTACGGTGAGACCAAGATCCTGCATGGCATCGACCTGGAGATTCGCGATGGCGAGTTCATGGTCTTTGTCGGCCCCTCGGGCTGCGGCAAGTCCACCCTGCTGCGCTCCATCGCCGGCCTGGAGGAGATCACCGGCGGCGAGCTGCGCATCGGCGGCCGCTTGGTCAACGACGTGCCGCCCGCGGAGCGCGGCATTGCCATGGTGTTCCAGTCCTATGCGCTCTACCCGCATATGAATCTGTTCGACAACATGGCCTTCGGCCTCAAGCTGGCCAAGGTGCCCAAGGCCGAGACCGAGACCCTGGTGCGCAACGCCGCCAAGATCCTGCACATCGAGCATCTGCTGGACCGCAAGCCCAAGGACTTGAGCGGCGGCCAGCGCCAGCGCGTCGCGATCGGCCGCGCCATCGTGCGCAAGCCCGAGGTGTTCCTGTTCGACGAGCCGCTCTCCAACCTCGATGCCGCGCTGCGCGTGCGCATGCGCTACGAGTTCGCCAAGCTGCACGACGAGCTCAAGACCACCATGGTCTATGTGACCCACGACCAGGTCGAGGCGATGACGCTGGCCGACCGCATCGTCGTGCTCTCGGCCGGCAAGATCGAGCAGGTGGGCACGCCGCTGGAGCTCTACGAGCACCCGGACAATCTGTTCGTGGCCGGCTTCATCGGCAGCCCGAAGATGAACTTTCTCAATGCCGAGCTGCTCAGCGCCACGGACACCGAGGCCGAGCTGAAGCTGGCCGGCGGCGAGACCATGCGCGCCCGCGTCGATGCCAGGCGCGCCACGCCCGGCGCCACGCTGACGCTGGGCATCCGCCCCGAGCACATGCGCATCGGCGGCGAGGGCAACCGGCTCGACAGCACCGTGGCCTTTGTCGAGTCGCTGGGCGGCACGACCTTCGCCTACTGCCCCTACCCCGGCATCGAGGAGCCCCTGACCTGCCAGTTCGAGGGCCGCAACGGCTGCGACCGGCTGCGCGCCGGTGACGCACTGCAACTGCGCCTCCCGCCCGAGGCGATCTACCTGTTCGACGCCGAGGGCCGCGCCTTCCACCGCCTGGCCGCGCCGGAGCTGGGGGCATGAGGGCATGCATCGCTCTTTTGGCGCTGTTGTCGGGTGCGGCGCTGGCACAAACACCGCCCAAGCTGCTGGTCTGGATCAATGGCGACAAGGCCTACAACGGCCTGCAGAAGGTGGGCAACGCCTTCGAACAGGCCTCGGGCGTGAAGGTGGTGGTGGAGCATCCGGTGGATGCCACCGACAAGTTCCAGCAGGCCGTGGGCGCCGGCAAGGGCCCCGACGTGTTCTGCTGGCCGCATGACCGCGTGGGCGAGTGGGCCAAGTCCGGCCTGCTCACCGCCATCCGCCCCGGCAAGAAGCTCTACGCCGAATCGGAGGACTGGGCCTGGAAGGCGCTGGGCTACCAGGGCAAGCTGTGGGGCTACCCGATCGCGATCGAGACCACCGGGCTGATCTACAACAAGGCCCTGGTGCCCAAGCCGCCCGCCAGCTTTGACGAGCTGATCGCGCTGGACAAGCAGCTGCAAGGCCAGGGCAAGCACGCCATCCTCTGGGACTACAACAAGAGCTTCTTCAGCTGGCCGCTGCTGGCCGGCGCCGGTGGCGAGATCTTCCCGCGCGACGCCCAGGGCGAGTACGACACCGACAAGGTGGGCGTCAACAACGCCGGCGCGCTGGCCGGCGCCAGCATGATCAACCGCCTGATCCGCGAGGGCCATATGCCCAAGGGCGCGCGCTACTCGGAGATGGAGACCGGCTTCGCGCGCGGCGAGGTGGCGATGATGATTTCCGGCCCCTGGGCCTGGGACAACGCCAAGAAGGCCAAGATCGATTTCGGCGTCGCGCCGATTCCGGGCGTCGTTGCCGGCAAGCCCTCCAAACCATTTGTCGGCGTGCTGGGCTGCATGATTGCCGCGCCCTCCAGGCTCAAGGACGTCGCGCGCGAGTTCATCGAAAACCACCTGATGCGCCCCGAGGCGCTGAAGATCCTGGATGCCGATGTACCGATCGGCGTGCCCGCCAACAAGGCCTTCTATGCCGAGCTGGCGGTGAACCCGCTGATTCGCGCCAGCATGGAGAACGCCCGCCTAGGCGAGCCCATCCCCAATGTGCCCGAAGTCGGCCGTTTCTGGACCGCCATGGACGCGGCCCTGGAGGCCATCACCAACGGACTGCAATCGCCCAAGGACGCGCTCGACGGCGCGGCCGGCCGCATGCTGCTGAACAAATGAGCGCGACCGCCACCCTGCCCTCCTCCGGCTACGGCCGCGTGCCACCCTCGGCGCTTGAAAAGGCCGCCCGCCTGCTGCGCTGGCCCATCACCGGCGCCGCCATGCTGGCCGCGCTCTACCTCGTCTTCATGATCCACAGCGCCGGGCAGACGCTCTGGGCGGTGGGCGCGCTGATGCTGTTCTCGGCGGGCTTCTACGTCTATGTCTCGAACGCCGGCTTCGCCTACCGCTACCTGTTCCCGGGCCTGGCGGGCATGCTGGTGTTCATCGCCTTCCCGCTGCTGTACACGGCGCAGATCGGCTTCACCAACTATTCCTCGGCCCATCTGCTGAGCCAGGAGCGCGTGCGCGAGTACCTGCTGGACCAGCACGAGGCGATCGAGTCGCAGGTGCAGGCCTTCACCCTGCATGCCGACGGGCCGGAGTTCCGCCTGGTGCTGCGCGGCGGTGACGAAGGCACCGCGGCCAAATGGGTCTCACCTCCGCTGGCGCTGCGCGCGGCCAAGGCGCCGCTGAAGGTGGAGATGTTGCCCGCCGCCGATGAGCATCTGCCGCTGCGCGCACCGCTGCAGGAAGCGCTGCCGCTGCGCGAGCTGATCAGGCACCGCGACGCCCTCAAACAGCTGCAGCTGGTGCTGCCCGCCGCGGCGGGCCTCGCCGAGCTGCACTACCTGGGCCTGCGCGAGTTCGGCCCCATCAAACGCCATTGGCAGGCGAATGCCGATGGCAGCCTGACGCGCAGCAGCGATGGCCAGGTCTACAAGCCGAACCTGGGCACCGGCTACTACGAGAACAGCAAGGGCGAGGCCATGCAACCCGGCTTCAAGGTGCTGGTGGGCTGGCAGAACTACACCCGCATGGTGCTGGACGCCGAGTTCCGCGGCCCCTTCCTGAAGATCTTCGGCTGGACCGTGATGTTCTCGCTGGCCACGGTGGCCTGCGCCACCGCCATCGGCATGTTCCTGGCGGTGATGCTGAACTGGGAAGACCTCAGGTACCGCACCACCTACCGCACCCTGCTGTTCCTGCCCTATGCGGTGCCCGGCTTCATCTCCATCCTGGTGTTCAAGGGCCTGTTCAACCAGAACTTCGGCGAGATCAACGCCATCCTGGACGCGCTCATCGGCGTCAAGCCGGCCTGGTTTGCCGACCCGCTGCTGGCCAAGATCATGCTGCTGATCGTGAACGTCTGGCTGGGCTACCCCTACATCATGATTCTGTGCACCGGCCTGCTGAAGGCCATCCCCTCGGACCTGTACGAGGCCTCGGCGATCGTCGGTGCCGGCCCGCTCACCAACTTCTTCAAGATCACCGCGCCCCTGGTCATCAAACCGCTGGCGCCGCTCTTGGTGAGCGCCTTCGCCTTCAACTTCAACAACTTCGTGCTGATCGCGCTGCTCACCGACGGCCGCCCCGACTTCCTCAGCACCAAGATCCCGGCCGGCCAGACCGACATCCTGGTGAGCTACACCTACCGCATCGCCTTCAAGGATTCGGGCTCGGACTTCGGCCTCGCCGCCGCGATCTCGACGCTGATCTTCTTCCTCGTCGCCGCCATGTCCCTCATCAACCTGCGCCTGATGCGCAAGACCCAGCAATAAGGAGCGCGCCATGGCCATTGTTCGAGGCAAGCAGGCGCGCTGGCGCGTCTTTGCGGCACATGCCGTGTTGTGGATCTTCCTGGCGCTGACGCTGTTCCCGCTGCTGGCCATCGTCAGCATCTCGCTGCGGCCGGGCAACTTCGCCACCGGCCACATCATCCCCACCGAGATCAGCCTGGAGCATTGGAAGCTGGCTCTGGGCCTGCCCTACCAGGCCAGCGACGGCAGCCTGGTGCAGCCGCCCTTCCCGGTGCTGACCTGGTTGTGGAACTCGATCAAGGTGGCCACGCTCTCGGCCTTCCTGATCGTGGCGATCTCGACCACCGCGGCCTATGCCTTCGCGCGCCTGAAGTTCCGCTTCCAGACGCCGATCCTCAACAGCATGCTGCTCTTGCAGATGTTCCCGCCGGTGCTGGCCCTGGTGGCCATCTACGCGATCTTCGAGACCATCGGCTCCTATGTGCCGGCCTTCGGCCTGGAGACGCATGCGGGCCTGGTGATGGCCTATCTGGGCGGCGTGGCCACGCATATCTGGACCATCAAGGGCTACTTCGAGACCATCCCGGTGGAGATCGAGGAATGCGCCAAGGTCGACGGCGCCACCCATTGGCAGGCCTTCAGCCGCGTGCTGCTGCCAATGGCCGTGCCCATCCTGATGGTGGTGTTCGTGCTGGCCTTCATCGGCACCATCATCGAGTACCCGGTGGCCTCGGTGCTGCTGCGCGAGGAAGGCAACCTGACGCTGGCGGTGGGCTCCAAGTACTTCCTGCATGACCAGCGCTTCCTGTGGGGCGATTTCGCCGCCGCGGCGGTGCTCTCGGGCCTGCCGATCACGCTGGTGTTCCTGCTGGCCCAGCGCTGGATTGTCTCCGGCCTGACGGCTGGCGGTGTCAAGGGTTAAGGGAAGATCACATGATTCTTCGCATCAAGCGCCTGGCGGCGCTGGCGGCAGCCTGCCTGCTGCCCGGCCTGGGCGCGCAAGCGGCCGGCAACGCCGAGCAGATCGTACAAAGCCTGCGCTTCGACTCGCGCGCCTTGCAGCACAAGAAGCCCTTTGGCGCCGTCACCGCCGGCAGCGAGGTGCGCTTCACGCTGCAGGCCCTGCCCGGTGTGGAACAGGCCACCCTGGTCGTCGCGCAGCGCCGGCTCGAGGGCAACCAGGACCTGATCGAGTACCGGGAGCTCGCCAGGCTGCCGATGCAGAAGAAGACGCGCCGCGGGCTTGAGCAATGGAGCGTGCCCTACCGCTTCGCCGCGCCGGCCATCTATGGCTACCACTTCGAGCTGCGCATCGCCGGCCGGCCCTATGTCTACCAGAACAACGCCGATCCGGTCCACTGGACCAAGGAAGCCGGCAGCATGGGGCTGGGCCTGGCCGAGGCCCTGCCTGCGGAGCTCCAGCCGCTGCGCCGCTACCGCCAGACCGTCTACGCCGCCGATTTCAAGGTGCCGGATTGGGCGCGCGACACCGTCTACTACTACATCTTCCCCGAGCGCTTCCGCAACGGCGATCGCCGCAACGATCCGCAGCCCGGCCGCGACCGCTACCAGGACAAGGACGTCGAGCTGCATGCTAATTGGCTGGACAAGCCGTTCAAGCCAGGCACGGGTGATGGTTCGGACGCGGTCTACAACAACGACTTCTTCGGCGGCGACCTGGCCGGCATCATCGAGAAGCTGGACTACATCCGCAGCCTGGGCGCCAACGCGATCTACATGACGCCGATCTTCCGCGCCGCCAGCAACCACAAGTACGACACTGCCGACTACACCCAGGTGGACCCGGCCTTCGGCACCAATGCCGATTTCGCGCGCCTGTGCGCGGAAGCGGCCAAGCGCGGGATCCGCGTCATCCCGGACACCTCGCTGAACCATGTCGGCAGCGACTCGATCTACTTCGACCGCTTCGGCAACTTCAAGTCGGGCGGCGCCTTCGAAGGTGCCAAGATCAACCCGGCCTCGCCCTATGCCGGCTGGTTCAGCTTCGATGCCAGCCAGGCCGAGCCCGACCGGCAGTTCAAGGGCTGGGTCGGCGTGCTGGACCTGCCCGAGATCAACAAGGCCTCGCCGGCCTTCCGCGCCTTCGCCTACGGAAACCCCGACTCGGTGATGAAGCAATGGCTGGACCGCGGCGCGGCCGGCTGGCGCATGGACGTGGCGCCCTGGGTGCCGGACGACTTCTGGCGCGCATGGCGCACCGCCATCAAGGCGCACAAGCCCGACGCGCTCACGATCGCCGAGACCTGGTTCGACGCCAGCAAGTTCTTCCTCGGCGACAGCTTCGACTCGACCATGAACTACATCTTCCGCAACGCGCTGCTCGACTACGCGGCCGGCGGCGATGCGCGCAAGCTGGCGGCCCAGCTCGAGCTGATGCGCGAGGCCTATCCGCCCCAGGCCTTCTACGCGCTGATGAACCTGATCTCCTCGCACGACCAGGCACGCGCCCTGCACCACTTCGGCTACCGGGATGACGGGGATGCGGCCAAGCTGGCTGAGGCCAAGCAGCGCCTGCGCCTGGCCATGTTCTTCCAGATGATGTATCCCGGCGCGCCGGCGATCTACTACGGCGACGAGGTCGGCGTGGCCGGCGGTGACGACCCCTACAACCGCGCCACCTACCCCTGGGCCGACCAGGGCGGCCGGCCCGACGAGGCCCTGCTGGCCGATTTCAAACGCCTCACGGCGATGCGCCATGCGCTGCCGGTGCTGCGCCACGGCAGCATCGCCGCGCCGCTGTACCTGGACGAGCATGTGATCGTGCTGCTGCGCCAGGATGGCCGGCAATGGGCCATCACGGCCACCAACAACGCCGCCACGCCGCAGACCATCACGCTCCAGCTGCCGCCCGCGTTGGCCGGGGCGACCTTCAGCGATGCGCTGAGCCAGGAACCGATCCAGGCCCGCCAGGGCCGGCTGCAACTCACCGTGCCGGCGCTGTTCGGCCGCGTCCTGACATGGAACTGAGAAGCTTCGGCGGGAATAACACCGGCCTGCGCGTCTCGGCGCTGGGCTTCGGCGCCATGCATCTGAACGACGAGCGCACGAGCGAGGCCGAAGCCGGCCGCCTGCTCAACGCGGTGCTGGACCTGGGTGTGAACCTGATCGACACCGCGCGTGGCTACGGGCTCTCGGAGCAGCGCATCGGCCGCCATCTGGCGCACCGGAGAAGCGAGTTCCTGCTCTCCACCAAGCTGGGCTATGGCGTCGAGGGCGTGCCCGACTGGAGCTACGACTGCATCGTGCATGGCGTGGAGCGTGCCCTGCGCCTGCTGCGCAGCGAGGTGCTGGACATCGCCCACCTGCATTCATGCCCCCTGCATGTGCTGGAGCAGGGCGAGGTGCTGCGCGCGCTGCAGGACTGCCGCGCGGCCGGCAAGATCCGCATGGCCGCCTATTCGGGCGACAACGCCGAGCTGGACTTCGCGCTGGCCTGCGGCCAGTTCGGCGCGGTGCAGACCTCGGTCAGCCTGTGCGACCAGGTCAACCTGGCGACGCGCCTGCCCGCCGCCCAGGCGGCCGGCATCGGCGTGATCGCCAAGCGCCCGATCGCCGGCGCCGTCTGGCGCCAGCCGGCAAGACCTGACACCTTTGCCGAGGGCGAGTACTGGGCACGCTGGCAGGCCATGGGGCTGGAGGCCGCCCTGCCCAGCGCCAACTGGAACGAACTCGCGCTGCGCTACACCGCCTACCTGCCGGGTGTCTCCAGCACCATCGTCGGCACCTCCAAGCTCGCGCATTTCCAGCAGAACCTGGCCGCCCTGGCCCAGGGCGCCTTGCCGCCCGAACAGTCCAGCCTGCTGCGCCAGGCGTTTCTGCGCGCGGACCGCGGCTGGGCGGGCTTGATCTAACTTCAGCCGTCCTGGATGATCTTCGCGATCAGCGCGCGCAGCACCTCGTCGGCCTTGTCGTTGGCGATCTGGCAGGTGCCGGCGGCCTGATGGCCACCGCCGCCATAGGCCAGCATCAGCTCGCCCACATTGGTCTTGCTGCTGCGGTCCAGGATGGACTTGCCGGTGGCCAGCACGGTGTTCTGCTTCTGCACGCCCCACATCACGTGGATGGAGATATTGCACTGCGGGAACAGCGCGTAAATCATGAAGCGGTTGGCGGCCCAGATGGTCTCCTCGCCGCGCAGGTCCAGCACCGCCAGATTGCCGTGCACCCGGGTGCAGCGCTTGATCTGCTCCTTGGCACGCTCGGCATGCTCGAAGTACAGGTCCACGCGCTCCTTCACGTCCGGCAGGGCCAGGATCTCTTCGATGCCGTGGTTGGCGCAGTACTTGATCAGATCCATCATCAGCGCGTAGTTGCTGATGCGGAAGTCGCGGAAGCGGCCCAGGCCGGTGCGTGAATCCATCAGGTAGTTCAGCAGCGGCCAGTCGGTGGGATCGAGGATCTCGTCGCGCGTGAACTGGGCCGAGTCGGCCTTGTCCACCGCGTCCATCATGGCCTCGGTCATGCGCGGGAACGCCGCCTGGCCGCCGTAATGCTGGAACACCACGCGCGCCGCCGACGGCGCATCGGCGCGGATGATGTGGTTGGGGCGCTCGCCGCTGTTGCGCAGGGTCTCGGACTCATGGTGGTCGAACACCAGATGCGCGGCGGCCACATAGGGCAGATTGGTGGTGATATCGCGCCCGGTGATGGCGATCTTGCCGTCCTGCATGTCCTTGGGGTGGACGAAGAGGATGTCGTCGATCAGCTCGAGCTCGTTGAGCAGCACGGCGCACACCAGGCCGTCAAAATCGCTGCGGGTAACGAGGCGGTACTTCTGCTGGCTCATGGGAACTCCTGCGATGGGATGTCGGACCCATGATAGGCAATTTGCCCTCAGCGAAAGCGCGACAAAGCCGGTAATCGTTGCAAAAGACCGGGCACGCGCTGGGCACCGCCCTGCAGGCGCTGGTCGTGGCGATAGTCCTGGTGTGGCTGGACCTGCCAGTCCTTGCGCTCGAACTGCAGCTGCAGCGCCCGCACCAGGGCGGCGAAGCTGTGGCCCTCCTCGGCATTGCTGTCCAGATGGACCAGCCCCGGCTGCGGCGCCACCAGCAAGGCCAGCAGGGCGGCCGCGGTGTCGGCAATGAAGGAGCAGGCCGGGATCCAGGCCGTGCTGGCCGCCACCCGGCCCTCGCGGCGCTGCCATTCGTCCAAGGCCATCAGCATATTGTTGCCGGGCTGGCTCGGGTCGATCTGCCAGCCGATGCGCACCACGCTGGCGGCCGGATGGGCGGCCAGCACCGCGTCCTCGCAGGCGATCTTGTAGCGGCCGTAGTCATCCTGGGCGGTGCGCGCAGCCGTGACGGCATGTGGGCCGTCGGGTTCGTGATGGAACACCATGGCCGTGCTGGTGAACACCATCGGCAGACTGTGCAGCGCCGCGTGGGCGGCAAGGCGCCCCGCCCAGGCGGCCGAGCCCATGCCCAGATGGGCGATGGCATCGAAGCGCTGCGCCGCCAGCCATTGCCGGCCGGCATCGGCATCCTCGGGGTCCAGCGTGCGGCGGTCCCAGCCCTGCAAGCCATGCCCCGCCGCGCGCAAGGCCTCGGCCAGGCGTGGCGCCAGCGTGCCCTGCAGGCCGGTGACCAGCACCTTCATGGCGCGCTGCTGCTGATGCGCCAGCCCCAGGCCGGCAGGCTCAGCCGCTGACCCGCCAGCGTGTAGCTCTGCGCCTGCTTGCCCAGGTTCAGCACCACCGTCACCGCGTCGCTGCCGGCGCTGCGGCGGAAGGCGAACAGCTGCGCATTGCCGACATCCAGCAGCTCCACCGGCGCACCGTACTGGCCGTTGCCCAGCGCCGGGTGCTGGCGCTTGAGGGCCAGCAACTCGGCATAGAAGGGCTCGAGCTCGCGCGTCTTCCAGGCGATTGGGTCCTTCTCGAAGAACTCGAGTCGCTTGGCCAGGCGCGCTTCCTGGCCGCCATAGATCAGCGGCATGCCTGGCAGGGTGAAGGTCAGCACCGCCAGCGCCTGGTAGGCGTCGCCATAGAGCTCGGCGTCGGTGCCGTGCCAGGAGTTGAAATCGTGGTTGCTGGTGAAGCGCATGCGGTAGGCATGGGCCGGGTAGCCATTGGTCTTGGGATCGGCCTGCCGGGCCACCCAGGCGCGCAGCTCGGCGGCGCCGGCCTGGCCCTTGCCGATGGCCTTGAAGATGTCGGCCAGATCCCAGCTGTAGGTCATGTCGAAGGCCGCGCGGTGCAGATCGGCCTTGTCGGACTCGGCCAGCATGAACATGGGCTTGATCGCGTCCAGCGCCTGGCGCGCGCGCTCCCAGAAGGGCGTGGGCACCAGGCTGGCCACATCGCAGCGGAAGCCGTCCAGGTCCACCTCGCGCACCCAGAAGGCCATCGAGGCGATCATGGCCTCGCGCAGCGCCGGGTTGTCGTAGTTGAGGGCGACCACATCGGTCCAGTACTCGGGCTCGGGGCCCTCGGTAAAGGTGACCGGGTAGATCTCGCCCTTGGCATTGAGCTTGTACCAATCCTTGTGCGCCCGGGTCCACGGATGGTCCCAGGCGGTGTGGTTGGCCACCCAGTCGAGGATCACCTTCATGCCCAGAGCATGGGCCTGCTTGACCAGCATGCGCGCATCGTCCAGCGTGCCGAACTCGGGGTTGATGGCGGTGTAGTCGCTGATCGAGTAGTAGCTGCCCAGGCCGCCCTTGCGGTTCTCGCGGCCGATCGGCTGCCAGGGCATCAGCCAGAGCATGTCCACGCCCATCTTCTTCAGGCGCGGCAGCTCAGCGGCAAAGGCCTTGAGCGTGCCCTCGGACGTGTACTGGCGCAGATTCACCTGGTAGATATTGGCCTGGCGCGACCAGGGCACATGGCTCATCTCAGAGACCGACCGAGGGGCAGAGGTTTGACTCATCACGGGAGCAATCAGGCCGGACAGGGCCAGCAAAGTGGAAACATAGAAGAGCACTCGCACGGTTCGTTCCATCCTTTCACGCAATGCATTGCGATCCACGGCGGGTCAGCTCGCCACGCGACTGCAGGTGAAGAACCCGTTCAGGGTCAGCCGCCCACGCCCAGGCTCCCGGTTCAGCAGTTCAGGCCGACGGATGGCGGGCGAATGGAAGATGCTGCCGTCATAGAAAACCATGCGGTTCCACTTGGCAGCCACGCTGCCGGTGCGCGTGAAATAGGCATTCGAGTCCACCAGATAGGCGCGCTCCACACCATAGTCCGCCGCAAAGCGCGCCGGATCGGCGGTCGCGGCGGTCCGCATCAGCAGTTCGGTCTCCTCGGGCGAACGCCTGGGCTCGAAAAAGCTGGTTCCACCCATGTCAACTTCCTTGAACAGATAGAGCACCGAGGCGGCGACCGTCTGATTCGGCAGCACGCCCATGCGATCGCGATGGCACAGCCATTGGATGGGAGCAAGCTCATGCGGTGCCAGCGTGACCTGCGACAACCGGCTATACATCTCCAGGGTGCGGCGGCCCTGCAGCCGGCGGCGAATGTGCTGCCCGAAAAAGTCAGCCAGATAGGCCGACACGCCAACCGGCAACTGCAGCTCACGCCCCGGGTAGGCATTGAAAGGCGCGGACCCAAAAGCATGTTGTTGCGCAAGGGCAAATTCGACCCAGCGTTCCGGATCCAGCAGGGCGTCATCGACGACCAGCGCCTCGCGGCCCGCGCCAATGGGCACGCTCACGATGGTGGGCCTGGGATTGAACACGGCCCGGCTCAGGCGCGGCAGTACTGCTGCACGAATTCGGCGTGCGAGGGCATCACCTCGACGCAGCGCCTCATGGTGGTCTCGACATTGCGCATGAAATCGACGATCTTGCTCTTCTCGGTTGCGTCCACCAGTGGGTGGTAGCTGCGCGGCACGATGTGCTGCCCAAGAAACACCTCGACCCAGCTGATCTCCGAGAACATCTCGTTGGCCTCGCGGAACACTCTGCCATTGCTTTCGAACAGCTCGATCTTGGCCTGCAAGGTGTCGGGAATCGGCATGTTCCGGCAGTAGTTCCAGAAGGCGCTGTCGTCGCGACGCGTGGCCTTGTAGTGCAGGATGAGGAAATCGCGGATGCGCTCAAACTCGAAGTCAGCTTGCCGATTGAACTCGTCGATGTCCGCCTGATTGAAGCTCTGATCCGGAAAAAAGGTGGCCAGCCTGGAAATGGTCGACTGGATCAGGTGAATGCTGGTCGACTCCAACGGCTCCATGAAACCACTTGCCAGGCCCACCGCCACGACGTTCTTGTTCCAGAACTTCTTGCGCTTGCCGGTCGTGAAGCGCAGCAGGCGCGGATCGGCCAGCGGCTTGCCGTCTAGATTCGTCAGCAGTTGATCTGCGGCCACTTGATCGGTGGTGAAGCCACTGGCATAGACATGGCCGTTCCCGATGCGGTGCTGCAGCGGAATGCGCCACTGCCACCCGGCGTCACGCGCCGTCGAGCGCGTGTAAGGCGTGAGCGGCTCCACCGATTCGCAGGGCACCGCGAGCGCGCGGTCGCAAGGCAGCCAGTGTGACCAGTCCTCGTATCCCGTCTTGAGGGTTTGCTCGATCAGCAGCCCTCTGAACCCCGAACAATCGATGAACAAGTCGCCCGTGATGCGCTGGCCGCTCTCCATCACGACAGCATCGACGTGACCGTCATCGGGCCGGGTGGTCGCGCCTGCGATCTTGCCCTCGATGCGGCGCACGCCGCGCGCCTCTGAATAACGCCGCAAATACGCTGCATACAGCGATGCATCGAAGTGAAAGGCGTGCGCAATCTCCGCCAGCGGCGAGTTGCCCATGTCCTTGCGTGCGCGCATGAACTTGTTGGCACGCGCCGCCAGGATGTTGATCGAATAGTTCTCGAGCGCCGCAGCCTCGCCCGACTGCCGGAGCTTGAGCCAGTACTGATGGAACTTCGTAATGCCGATATCGGGACCCAGCGGCCCGAAACCGTGAATATAGGAGTCGCCCAGCTGCCCCCAGTTCACGAACTCAATGCCCAGCTTGAAGGTCGCCTTGGTCTCGCGCATGAACTCGGCCTCGTCGATCTCGAGGGCCGAGTTGTAGATGTTGATGAGCGGGATCGTAGCCTCTCCCACCCCCACGATGCCGATCTCTTCGGACTCGACCAGCACGATGTTCCATGCCGGACTCAGCACCTTGGACAGGGCGGCCGCGGCCATCCATCCAGCGGTGCCACCACCGACAATGACGATGTCCTTGATGTGAGAGTTGCTCATGCTCTAAGTCCCGTGAAGCCAGACGCAAGGCCCACCGTTGGCGAGCCGTTCATTATGTGAAAAACCCGCGTCGGCAGGCATGCCGACGCGGGTGTCAGAAAGCTACAGGCTCGCTCAGAACTTGTAGTTGGCGCCGAACAGATAGGTCTTGCCGTAGATGTCGGTCTTGCTGATCAGCTTGGTCACAGGGTCGGTGTACTCCTGGTACTTCGCGTTGTTGGCGTTGTTGACCTGCAAGAGCAGCGACAAGCCCTTGACTGGACCCTCCTGGAACTCATAACCCAGCTGCACGTCGACGATGGACTCGCCCTTGATGTACTTGCCCAGGTCGCGGTTGCCGCCGAAACCCTGGATCTCGGCCAGGAAGTCGGAGCGCGAACGCTGCGCCACGCGTGCCGAGAAGCCGTACTTCTCGTAGTAGGCGGTCAGCGTCGAGACCCGCTTGGACAGGCCCGGCAGAGAACGCGTATCGGCATCACCGAAAGGCTTGATCGCGCTCGAAGTGTTGGCATAGCTGGCCACCACACCAAAGCCGTCGAGCATGTTGGTGAACAGGTTCAGGGGCACCGACACCGCCAACTCCACACCACTGATCTTGCCGCCCGTGCCATTGCGAGGCTGCGAGTACTCGCCGATGAAGGTCGACGGAGGAAGGCCGGCGCCCTTCAAATCAGGCAGATTGGAGAAGTCGAAGTTGGTGTCCTTGAAGTCGAAGATGTAGCTCTTCAGCTTCTTGTAGAACGCTGCGGCTGAGAAGTAGCCCTTGTTGCCGAAGTACTTTTCATAGGACAGGTCCAACGCGTCGGCACGGAACGGGTCCAGCAAGGGGTTGCCGCCGCTGCCCTTCCACTTGCCGGCATCGATGCTGGTGTTCTGCCAGGCGCTCAACTGATCCATACGGGCACGTGCCATCACACGAGCCAGGCCCATCCGCAGGGACTGTTGGTTGCCAATGTCGAGGTTCAGGTTGACGCTGGGCAGCACGTCGGTGTACGTGCGACCCACGGTGACCATCGAGAACTTCGACGAGTTCGAACCATCGAAGGCGGGTGCCGTCGAACTCTGGTCGGTGTTGATGACCTGCAGGCCCAGATTGCCACGCAGCGGCAGGCCGAAGATTTCCGAGTCAATACCGGCCTTCATGAAGGCGGTGGTCGTCTTCTCCTTCACATCCCAGCCCTTCTGGAGAATGTCGCCATTCACATTGGGCACCAGGTTGTAGGCGGAGGGATAGACCGACGCAGGATTGAAGGAAATCGAGTTGAACCCCGTACCACCCACGGTGATGGTGCTGGTTTCGGCCGGCAGCGCGCCACCCGACGAACTGCCGGAGGGCAGGCGCAGGAATTCCTCGGCCGCAGTCTTGGTCTTCTTGCGATCGGCCACGTTCACGCCGACGTCCACCTTGCTGAAGAACCCTTCGAGCTCGCGCTCTGCGGTCAAGCGCATCGCGTTGATGCGGTCATCCGTGTGGAAGACCTTGTTGTAGCCGTTCTGCCCCCAGGACTCCGGGTCGGTCAGGCGAATGATGGCCGGATTGCCGTGGTCGTACTGAAACGCCGTGATCTGGTTGTAGTTCGAAATCGTCACCGTTTCGGGCTTCGGACGGTTCAGCACCGTGTCGTACACGCCTGCTTCCATTTCGGCAATCTGCTCGACACGGGTGGCCGAGGAGTGGCTGAAATCAGCCACACCGGTCCACTTGTCGTCGAAACGCAGCTTGGAGTTCCAGCCCACCGACTTCAGCTCATCCTTGCGCGGCTCCCAGATGTGGCGCGACAAGGGGTTGACGTTCTGCCAGGTGCCGCTGATCAAGCGGCCGTCCTGCACCACTGCGCCGGGCGCAAGCGAGGGCGCCTGGAAGGCGAGGTTGTCGCAGCAACTCTTCCAACTATCGGCCACCTGGATCTCCAGGCCACGCTTGACGACATCCTTGTCGAACTTGGAGTAGTAGAGGTCAACGACCGAATGGAAATCCTTGTTCGGCTTGAACTCGAACACACCCATCGCACCATCGCGCGTCTGCTTGGTATCGTCGTTGAAGAACTTGAACCCGTTATTGACCTTGATGGTCGCACCGTTGTACGTGAAGTTGTCGTCGGTGCTGTAGGTCTCGCTGCGTGCCGTGGCCACATTGGACTTCAGTCGCGCAAAGCCCAGTGCCACGCCAATGGTTCGATCGGCGAATTGGTCGATATAGGAGAAGTTGAAGCGGTCGCCGGTGCCGGTGAACTCGGTGCCCACGCCCGACTTCTCGCGGCGCAGATTCACGGCCATGGTGCGCTTGGAGAAGTTCAGGGGCCGCACGGTCTGCAGATCCACCGTACCCGACAAGCCCTGCCCGATCAGCGTGCCGTCGGGCGTCTTGTAGACCACCACGCCACTCAGCAATTCCGAGGGGTACTGGTCGAATTCGACGCCTCGGTTGTCGCCGGTGCTGACCTGCTCACGCCCATTCAGCAAGGCAGTAGAAAAGTCCGGCGACATGCCACGGATGTTGATGCCGGAAGCACGGCCAGCAACACGTTGCGCAGACAGGCCAGGCAAGCGCGCCATCGACTCCGCAATGCTGGAGTCGGGCAGCTTGCCGATGTCCTCTGCCGAGATCGCCTCAACGATGGAGTCCGAATTCTTCTTGACGGAAATCGCCTCTTCGATGCCCTTGCGGATACCGGTCACCACCACGGTGTCGAGCTTGTCGGTGGTCTGCGCCTGCGCGGCACCGGCCGCAATCATCAAGACCAGGCAGCCAGACGTAACGGGATTGACCCGGAACAACTCGCGCTTCGTTTGCGAACTCTTCATTGCTTGTCTCCTGAAGCTTTTTGCAACAACACATGCCCCTGCTGGGAATCGACGCAATGCGCCTACAGGGAATCCAGAACCAACGATGACAGAAATTTTGTACTAAAACTAGATCACAAGACTAGCTAACACAAACCCTTAATCTCACTTTTTTGCCACAATTCCAGAAAATTCCATCGGATAACCAAGGGTTTATACGTATTTTTCGTGACCTTTGGCATCCAGAAACAGATTTACGCGGTGTCGCATTTGTACTTTGACTACATTCACAAATTGATCGACACCGATGCAGCGGGCGATCACGCCTCCAATTGCTCGATCGCCAAGGCGGCACCACCCAGGGCCGCCAGGGTGTCGGTGATCAAGGCGCTGGGGATGCCGCGCAGATAAGGCTCAAACCGCCCCTTGGCCTCGAAGCGCTGACGGAACTCGGAGCGGAAGAAGCGTTCACCCAGGCGCGGCACGATGCCGCCGCCGATGTAGACGCCGCCGCGCGCACCGAGCGTGAGCGCCACATTGCCGGCAAAGCCACCCAGGAAGGCGCAGAACTGGTCCAGCGTGCGCGTGCACAACTCGTCCTGCTCCGCCACGCCGCGCTCCACGATCAGCTCCGGACTCAACGCCTGCAGCGGCGCGCCCCCGAGCAGGCGCGCCATCGCACCGTGCAGCAGCGGCAGGCCGATGCCCGACAGCAGGCGCTCGGCCGACACATGCACATGGTCCTCGCGCACCAGCGCCAGCAACTCACTCTCGAAGTTATTGGTGGCGGCCAGCGTGGCATGCCCACCCTCCCCCGGCAGCGCCACCCAGCCATGCGCCGTCTGCACCACACCAGCAACACCGAGCCCGGTGCCCGGGCCGATCACCGCCAGGCAGCCGCTCGGCAGGGGCAGCTCACCATGGGCGCGCAATTGCGCCGCGCGCAGGCGCGGCAGCGACAGCGCCAGCGCCTCGAAGTCATTCAAGACCAGCAAGGCCTCCAGCCCCAGCTCCGCCTGCAGCTGCTGGCGCGAGAACGCCCAATGGCTGTTGGTGAAATCGACCTGGTCGCCGGTGACGGCGGTAGCCACGGCCAGTGCGGCGCGGCGCGGCCGCGCCTCCGGCACCCGGCCCGCAAGACCGGCCAGATAGACGCGCGCCGCCTCCGCCAGGCCGCGATGCGCCGGCACCGACAGGGCCTGCACATGCTGCACCCCCGAATCCGGGCCGGCCACCCAGCCAAAGCGGGCATTGGTGCCACCCACATCGGCCACCAACCAGGGATAGGCCTCCGCGCTCGGGCTTGCGTTGTTCGACAAATGGGGCACGGTCATCAATTCCAGCGGCATCTTATGTACGACCCGAAAGGTAGCAAAACTACATCACCAACACAAGAGCCGAACCACCAGCCGAGCCCAAAGCGACCTCATCTCGCGGGTTTTCACTGAAGAAATCGCCCGTCATTGCCAAAGGAACGCCGAAAATCCGACGCCAACGGCAGCCGCTTGCATTGAAGTCGACTTGTAGTCACACTACATTTCGTCTCCGGAGAGTGCTCAGGCGTTGCCCTGGGGCGAACCCTTTCGGCAGCCCGGACGGCCGCGGCCATAATCACGCGCTCATGGCCCAGCGCCATTTGCCCTCGCACGCCCCAGTCCGCGCATCACACATTCATTCATGCTTGATTTCGACAGCCCCCGGCTGATCGCCGACATCGGCGGCACCTATGCCCGCTTCGCGCTGGAGACGGCGCCGGGCGAGTTCGGTCACATCTCTTCGCTGCGCTGCGCCGACCACGCCGACTTCCACGCCGCGGTGAGCGCCTACCTGGGCAGCCTGCCGGCGGTGCAGATCGCGCATGCCGCCATCGCCATCGCCAACCCGGTGGAGGGCGACCAGGTGCGCATGACCAACTACCACTGGGAGTTCTCGATCGAGGACATGCGCCAGCGCCTTGGCCTGGACACCCTGGTGGTGGTGAACGACTTCACCGCGCTGGCGATGGCGCTGCCACGCCTGCGTGGCAGCGAGCTGCGCCAGGTGGGCGGCGGCGAGGCGCGCGCCAACAGCGTGATCGGCATCCTGGGCTCGGGCTCGGGCCTGGGCGTGTCGGGCCTGATCCCGGCCGGCGATGGCTGGATCGCGCTGGGCACCGAGGGCGGTCACACCAGCTTCTCGCCGCGCGACGAGCGCGAGATCGCGCTGCTGCGCCATGCCTGGAAGGAGTTCGAGCATGTCTCGTTCGAGCGCCTGCTCTCCGGCCCCGGCCTGGAGCTGATGTACCGCGCCATGGCCGACTACCTGAAGGCGCCCGCGCTGGAGCTGCATGCGCCCGACATCACCCAGCGCGCGCTGGAGGCCAGCGACCCAGTGTGCGTGCAGACCCTGGAGCTGTTCTGCGCCCTGCTGGGCACGGCCGCGGCCAACCTGGCGGTGACGCTGGGCGCCTTGGGCGGCATCTATATCGGCGGCGGCATCGTGCCGCGCCTGGGCGAGTATTTCGACCGTTCGCAGTTTCGCGCCCGCTTCGAGCAGAAGGGCCGCTTCAGCAGCTATGTGGCGGCGATCCCGACCTTCGTGATCACCGCCGAGCATGCCACCTTCAAGGGCGCCTCGGCGATCCTGGAGGCGCAGCTGCGCAGCCTCGAGCACTCGCCGGGCTCGGCCATCCTGGAGCAGATCCGGCGTGCCCGCAGCGAGCTCTCGCCCGCCGAGCTGCGCGTGGCCGAGCATGTGCTGGCGCATCCGCGCAAGGCGCTCAACGACCCGATCGCCGAGATCGCCAAGGCCGCAGCGGTGAGCCAGCCCACGGTGATCCGTTTCTGCCGCTCGCTGGGCTGCGAGGGCCTGTCGGACTTCAAGCTGCGCCTGGCCTCGGGCCTCACCGGCACGGTGCCGGTCACGCACACCCAGGTCACCAACGACGACAGCATGATCGAGCTGGGTGCCAAGGTGCTGGGCAATACCGCCTCGGCGATCCTGCAGGTGCGCAGCCAGCTGAACCGCGACATGATCGATCGCGCCATCGAGCTGCTGGTGCATGCGCCGCGCGTGGAGTTCTTCGCCGTCGGCCATTACGGCGTGGTGGCGCAGGATGCGCAGTTCAAGTTCCTGCGCTTCGGCATTTCCAGCGGTGCCTACACCGATCCGCGCCTGCAGCTGCTGGCGGCGCAGACGCTCAAGCCCAACGATGTGGCGGTCATCATCAGCAGCAGCGGCAAGCTGCCCGAGCTGATGGCGGTGGCCGAGGCGGCGCGCGAGCGCGGCGCCGCCATCCTGGCCATCACCGCCAGCCAGTCGCCGCTGGCGCGCAAGGCCGATGCGGCCCTGATCGTCGACCATGTGGAGGACGTCTCCACCCACCTGCCCATGGTCAGCCGCATCCTGCACCTGCTGGTGATCGACATCCTCACCGTGGGCGTGGCGATGCGCCGCAGCCCCGACGGCGTGGGCCTGCTGACCGGCTCGGCACAGGAAGACCTGGACGAACAGGACCCGGCCACCGCGCCCAGCCCGCAACGCGCGCGCCGCGCCGCGCCCGGCATCAGCCTGGCGTCACCGCTGGCCAAGCTGACCTCGCACAGCCGCTGAAACATTGACCTGTCGCAAGCCCCAGGGTTTTGGAGCATGGGGAAGGCCTGCGCGCCTCACTAGCATGGCTCATCGATCCCCTTGGAGTTTGTGATGCCCTCGACCCTGGCCTTTCCGGATGAAGTTCTGACGACGCTGCCCGACCGCAAGGCCATGCTGGAACAACTGGAGCAAGCCGCCACGCAAGCGCGCAGCAGCGGCAAGGTGCTCTCCCTGCTGACCCTGGACCTGGACCATTTCAAGGCCTACCAGGACAGCCAGGGCGCCGATGCCGCGCAAGCCGTGCTGCTGAAGCTGGCCGACACGCTGAGCGGCGCCATCCCTGCGGGTGCGCAGCTGAGCCATCTGGGTGGCGATGAATTCGTGGTGCTGCTGCCCGGCCATGATGTGCTCGCTGCCTCGGCCGTGGCCGAGCAATTGCGCGCCGCGGTGGAAGCCGCGTTCGCCGGCACCGAGGGCCCGGCCCGCCTCACCATCACCCTGGGCGTGGCCGCCAGCCCGGCCGGCAAGGACTGGAGCGCACGCAGTCTGCTCTCGCTGGCCGATGCACGCATGACCTTTGCCAAGAAGCGCCTGCTGCCGCACCACAACCTGGTGTGGGCCGGCACCCTGCCCTCCGACTGGTACACGCGCCTGGACGTGCAGGCGGGGGTCTGGCCCAGCGTTTGAGCCTCAGTCGGCCCGCTGCAGCACCGCCACCTTGACCTCGGCGCGCTGCACGAAGCCCAGGCCTTCGTAGAGCGCGATCGCGGCCCGGTTGCTCGCCCAGGCGTGCAGAAAGGCCTGCGCGCCGCGCTGCTGGATGGCCGCCGTCACGGCCGCCGACAGGCGCCGCGCCAGACCGCGGCCGCGGAAGTCCGGATGGGTGCAGACCCCGCTCAGCTCGGTGGCGCCGGGAAAGCGCATGCGCTCGCCGGCCATGGCCGCAAGGCGGCCGCCGATGCGCACGCCCACGAAGCGGCCCATGCGGTGGGTGCGCGCCAGAAAGGGCCCGGGCTCGGTCAGGCGCGCCAGCGCCAGCATCTCGGCGGCATCGGCATCGCCGAGTTCGACAATGGCCGCATCGTCACCGGCGCCATCCGGCGGCGCGACGGTGCGGCCGGCCAGCATCTGCACGCCGCTGGCCTCGCGCATGGCCACCAGGCCGTCCGGCACGCGGATGGCGGGCACCTGCAGCACATAGACGGTGTCGCCCGCCCCCACCAGCTCGCGCAGCGCCGCCAGGCTGGCTGCGCTGTCATCGCGCGCCGAGGCGAACAGGTTGACGTCGCGCTGGAAGCGCAGCGCCAGATCGCCGCCTTCGGCCCAATGCGGCGCCTGCCTGAGCGTGGCCCAGACGGGTCGATCGAGATCCTCGGTGTTCATCATCATGCTGGCGCCCTCCCGCGGCGCTGCGCCCGTGCGGGCGTGGATGAGGGGATGCCGGCGCGCTGCTGCAGCGGCGCCTCGCTGAGTGCGGCCTCCAGGCCTGCCAGTTGCTCCAGCAGGCTGCCCTGCAGGCTCGCGCAGGCTTGCGCCACCGCTGCCTCGATGGCCGGCCAGACCTCGGCCTGGGCGCGCTGCACCAGCTGCTGCCCCTTGCGGCTGAGCCGCACGCGACGCATGCGCAGATCGCCCTCGACGCCGGCGGACTGCACCAGCCCCTCGGCTTCGAGCCCGCGCAGCGAGCGGCTGACCACCGGCTGGCTGACGCCCACCGCCTGGCCCAGTTCGCCGACCCCCAAGGGGCCCAGCCGGTCCAGCGCGGCCAGCAAGGGAAAGTGGGAGGCCGGCATGTCCATGCCCGCAGCCGCCAGCAGCGCCTGCGCTTGCGCCTGCAACTGATCACCGATGCGCTTGAAGCGCGTGCCCAGGCTCAGATGGCCGAGTTCCTTGACGATGTCTTGCACCATGGTTCATTTCGCATAGCTCGATATATATCATGCTATGCATTTAGACATGAACCGTCAAGCCGCGACGGACGCGGAGGAATCCTGGATCAATCGTCGATCAGGCGGGCCAGCGCGGCCTGCTGCGCGGCGCTCAGGCGCCCGGCCTGCGCCGCCAGCAGCAGCTGGCGCCGCGACAGTTCGCGGTAGAAGGCCGCATGCGCCGGGCCCATGGCCTGCAGCGCCTGCAGATGGCCGGCCACCACAGCGGCATCGCCGCGCGAGATCGGGCCCGAAAGCGCCCCCGCCAGGCCGCGCTGCTGGGCCGCCGCCAAGGTGCCGCGCGACAGCGGCAGCAAGGCCTCCAGCGCCTGCTCGGCCGGCAGGCCGGCCGCGGTCCAGACCTGGCAGGCCTCGTCCAACATCGAGAGCAGAAAGCTGGCCGCCAGATTTGCCGCCGCGTGATAGGCCGCGCGGCTGCCCGGCGGGAGCGCAAAGGGTTTCATGCCCATGTCGTGGGCGAGCCGATGCAGCAGCGCCTGCAAGCCTGCCTCGGCCTCGATGGCCACGCTGGTGCCGGCCAGCAGCGCGCGCGCGGTCTCGGGGTCGGAAAAGATCTGTAGCGGGTGAAAGCCCCCCACCAGCGCGCCGGCGGCACGCGCCGCGTCGAGTGCGTCCAGCGCGGTGGCGCCGCTGCAATGCAGCACCATCTGGCCACGCCGCCAGGGCAAGGCGGCCACCGTGCCGGCAATCGCATCGTCGGGCGTGGTGATGAAGACCAGCTCGGCCGTGGCCACCGCCTGCGCCATCGGCAGGGCCTGGCAATCGGGCAGGCGCACGGCCAGCGCGAGCGCGCTCTCGCTGCGCCGGCTGCCCACCGCCAACACCGGCCAGCCCGCCGCCGCAAGCGCCGGTGCCAGGCTTTGCGCCAGACGGCCGGCACCGATGAAGGCGATGCCAGGGCGGTGCTGCATGGCCGGGCTCAGAAGGCGGCGATGCCCGTCATCGCACGGCCCAGTATCAGCGCATGGATGTCGTGCGTGCCCTCGTAGGTGTTCACCACTTCCAGGTTCACCAAATGACGGGCGATGCCGAATTCGTCGCTGATGCCGTTGCCGCCCAGCATGTCGCGCGCGATGCGGGCGATCTCCAGGCTCTTGCCGCAGCTGTTGCGCTTCATGATGGAGGTGATCTCCACCGCCGCCGTGCCTTCGTCCTTCATGCGGCCCAGGCGCAGGCAGCTCTGCAGGCCCAGGGTGATCTCGGTCTGCATATCGGCCAGCTTCTTCTGCACCAGCTGGTTCGCGGCCAGGGGCTTGCCGAACTGCTTGCGGTCCAGCACGTACTGGCGCGCCTTGTGCCAGCAATCCTCGGCCGCACCCAAGGCGCCCCAGGCGATGCCGTAGCGGGCGCTGTTCAGGCAGGTGAACGGGCCCTTCAGGCCGCGCACCTCGGGGAAGGCGTTCTCCTCGGGGCAGAACACCTCGTCCATGACGATCTCGCCGGTGATGGAGGCACGCAGGCCCACCTTGCCATGGATGGCTGGTGCACTCAGGCCCTTCCAACCCTTCTCCAGCACGAAGCCACGGATCGCGCCTTCGTCGTCCTTGGCCCAGACCACGAAGACATCGGCCACCGGGCTGTTGGTGATCCACATCTTGCTGCCGGTGAGGCTGTAGCCGCCCGCCACCTTCTTGGCACGCGTGATCATGGAGCCGGGGTCGGAACCGTGGTTGGGTTCGGTCAGGCCGAAGCAGCCGATCCACTCGCCGCTGGCCAGCTTGGGCAGGTACTTCTGCTTGGTGGCCTCGTTGCCGAATTCATTGATGGGCACCATCACCAGCGAGCTCTGCACGCTCATCATCGAGCGGTAGCCCGAGTCCACGCGCTCGACCTCGCGGGCGATCAGGCCGTAAGCCACGTAGTTGAGCCCGGGGCCGCCGTACTCGGGCGCGATGGTGGGGCCCAGCAGGCCGATCGCACCCATCTCGCGGAAGATCTCCAGATCGGTGCGCTCATGGCGGAAGGCCTCCAGCACGCGCGGTGCCAGGCGCTCCTGGCAATAGGCGGCGGCGGCGTCGCGCACCATGCGCTCATCGTCACTGAGCTGCTCGTTCAGCAGCAGCGGGTCGTCCCAATGGAAGCTTGCCTTGGTGGCCATGATGTTCATCTCCTGTCGTATCTGCCATGCACCGGGGTATTTCCCGTGCCCGTCTGGTCGGCAAGTATTCCCTGTGCGACGATTCGTGTCCAATACTCTCTAGCCATTCAACGATAGGCAACGAATATGGCCACCTCCGCCGCAGCCGCCGCCCTGTCCCGCGTGGAACTGCGCCATCTGCGCTACTTCCTGGCGCTCGCCGAGGAGCTGCATTTCGGGCGTGCGGCGCAGCGCCTGGCGATGTCGCAACCGCCGCTGTCGGTGGCGCTGCAGCAGCTGGAAGCGGCGGTGGGTGCGCGCCTGCTGGACCGCGACAGCAAGGGCGTGCGCCTGACACCCGCAGGCGAAAGCTTCCGCACCAGCGCCCAGGCCCTGCTGGGGCGCTTCGAGGATGCCTGCGCCCAGGCCCGCGAGGTGCAGGCCGGCGAGGTGGGCCGGCTGCGCCTGGGCTTCGTCGGCTCCACGCTCTTCCACGGCCTGCCGGACTGGCTGCAGGCCTTCCAGGCCTCGCACCCGCGCGTGGAGGTGGTGGTGATCGAGTTGAACTCGCAGGACCAGATCCAGGCCTTGCTGCAGGAGGAGCTGGATCTGGCCCTGCTGCACACCGACCGCCTGCCCCCGGCGCTGGCCTGCGAGGCGCTCTATGACGAGCCCTTCCTGGCCTGCCTGCCCGAGACGCACGCGGCCGCGGCCAAGCGCCGCGTGGCCCTGGCCAGCCTCAGCGACCAGCCCTTCATCCTGTTCTCGCGCCGCGGCTCGCCGGACTATCACGCGCGCATCGTCGAGATGTGCCGCCAGCAGGGCTTCTACCCGCGCCTGCAGCACGAGGGCCGGCATTGGCTCTCGGTGGTGTCCCTGGTGGCGCGCGGCCTGGGCGTGTCCATCGTGCCGGCGGCGTTTCGCGCGGCCGGCATCCAGGGCGCGGTGTTCAAGCCCCTGGCCGAGACCATGGAGCGCAGCCGCGTGTTTGCGGCCTGGCGGCAGGACTCGGCGCCGGCGTTGCGAGAGGCGTTTTTGGCGGCGCGGGGCGGGGGCTGAGGGGGTGGCTGGCGCCGATCGCGGCTGCCCGCTATGCCGCTTGGATAGACTCATCGAATGAGCAAGACCAACCTTCTCCTCGAGTCCTCTTCGCTTCCCGACGCATGGCGCTCCCTCATCGTTAGCCAAGCGGCCAATGCAAACGTGAAGGTGCTCCGAATGGACGGCCAAACCTACCCCTACGAGACGCATGACTTCAACGAAGCCCTGCTGGTGCTGGACGGCCAAATGAATCTTGAGATCGACAGCCAAATTCTGCCGGTTCGCCAAGGCGAGGTCTTCATCGTTCCCGCCGGGCTTCCCCACGCCGTAGCCTCAGGCAGCCACGGCACTCTCGTCATCATTGACCAGTGACGCCTGACCCTTGCAGGGCTTGCGCCGCGTCAACAGCACGCGCCCGCCCTCACCGCACCACCGCCGTCACCTCGATCTCCACCTTGGCGCGGTCCTCCATCAGCGCCGCCACCTGTACCGCGCTCATCGCCACGCCATACTCGCGGCCCAGCACCTCGCGGTAGGCCTGGCCCACCTCGCGGCCGCGCGCCAGGTACTCGCGCTTGTCGACGACATACCAGGTCATGCGGCAGATGTGCTCGGGCCCGGCGCCGGCCTCGGCCAGCACGGCCTTGATGTTGACGAGGGTCTGGCGCACCTGCGCGATGAAATCATCGCTCTCGAACTGGCATTGCGCATTCCAGCCAATCTGCCCGGCCACGAAGACCTGGCGGCCGGTGGCGGCCACGCCGTTGGCATAGCCCTTGGGGGCGGCCCAGCCCGCGGGTTGCAGGATGGTCTTGTCGTTGCTGCTGTTACTGCTGCTCATGGGGTCACTCCTTGCGCACGCTCAAGTGCGGCGCGCAGGTCATCGGGAAAGGGGATGGGCCGGTGGGTCGCCAGCGAGGTGCACACCAGCACCTGTTGAAAGGCCACGCGCTCGTCATCATCATTGCCATCGCTGCCACTGAAGCGCACGTCCAGCGTCAGCGAGCTGCGGCCGAGTTTCACGATGGTGATGGCCTGGGTCAGCAGCTCGCCCATGCGGCTGACGCGCTTGAACTCGGTGTTCAGCTGCACGGTCGGCATGCCCACCCGGCGCGGCCCCAGCAGCTCGGCATAGTCGACGCCCAGGCCCAGCGTGAACCAGTCTTCCACGCAGGCATTGAGCATCTCGAAATAGCGCGGGTAGAAGACGATGCCGGCCGGGTCGCAATGGCCGAAGCGCACCAGTTCCTGTCGTTGGTAGCAGATGCTCATCGTCAGACTCCCAGGTAGCGCTGCCAGAGCGTGTGATCGGCATCGAGGGCCGCGGAGTCGCCGCTCCACACCAGCTGGCCGCGCTCGACGATGTGGTGCTGGTCGGCCAGCGCGATCAGGCGCTTCACATACTTGTCCACCACCAGAATCGTCTGGCCGGCCTCGCGCAGGGTGCGCAGGCAGCGCCAGATCTCCTCGCGTATCAGCGGCGCCAGGCCCTCGGTGGCCTCGTCCAGCACCAGCAGCTGCGGGTTGGTGATGAGGGCGCGGCCGATCGCCAGCATCTGCTGCTCGCCGCCGGAGAGCTGGTTGCCCATATGGGCGCTGCGCTCCTGCAGGCGCGGGAACAGCGCATAGACGCGCTCCAGATCCCAGGGCTCGCGGGCCGCGCAGCGGTTGGCGGCAAAGGCCTCGAGGTTCTCGCGCACGCTCAGATTGGGGAAGATCTGCCGGCCCTCGGGCACGATGGCCAGCCCCAGGCGCGCAATGCGATCGGCGCTCCAGCCGGTCACGTCCGTGCCGGCAAAGCGGATGCGCCCGCCCCTGGGCACGAGCCAGCCGGTCAGGCATTTCAGGAGGCTGCTCTTGCCCATGCCGTTGCGGCCCAGCAGCGTCACCACCTCGCCATGGCGGATGCGCAGATCGATGCCGAACAGCACCTGGCTGCTGCCATAGGCGGCCTCCAGGCCTTGGATCTCCAGCACGGCGGTCGTCATACGTTCTCCATCTCGTCGCCGAGGTAGGCCTTGCGCACCTCGGGATGCTCACGGATCTCGTCCGGGCTGCCAGTGGCGATGACGCGGCCGAACACCAGGGTGGAGATGCGGTCGGCGAGCTTGAACACCGCCGCCATGTCGTGCTCCACCAGCAGCAGCGTGTGCTTCTCGCGCAGCAGCTGCAGCAAGGCCACCATGCGCTCGGATTCATCCGGCCCCATGCCGGCCATGGGCTCGTCCAGCAGCAGCAGGCGCGGCTCGGCCGCCAGCGCCAGGCCCAGCTCCAGCTGGCGCTGCTCGCCATGGCCCAGGCTGCCGGCGGCACGGTCCAGCTGGGCGGTGAGGCCCACGCGCTGGGCCAGGGCCTCGGCGCGCGCATGCGCCACATGGTCCTTGCGCGCCACGCGCCAGGCGCTGCGCTGGCCGCCCTGGCGCGCCAGCACCGCCAGCACCAGGTTGTCCAGCACGCTGAAGCGCCTGAAGATGCTGGTGATCTGGTAAGAGCGCACGAGGCCGGCGCGCACATGGGTGTCGACGCTGGCCAGGGTCAGGTCTTGCCCTGCAAACATCACCCGGCCGGCATCCGGGCGCAGCGCACCGGAGATCTGGTGAATCAGCGTGGTCTTGCCGGCGCCGTTGGGGCCGATCAGCGCATGCACCTCGCCGCGGCGCACCTCAAAGCTGGCGTGGTCGGTAGCGGCCAGCGCGCCGAAGCGCTTCACCAGGCCCTGGACTTCCAGCAACTCAGCCATGGCGCACCGCCTTGCTTCTGCGCACCAGGCCGCTGAGGCCTTGCGGCGCAAACAGCACCACCGCCAGCAGCAGCAGGCCCAGCGCCATCTGCCAGTGCAGCGTGTAGCCGGACAGCAGCTCCTCCAGCAGCAGCAGCGCCGCCGCGCCGAGCGCGCCGCCCCACAGCGCACCCGCGCCGCCGATGATGACCATGATCATCAGCTGGCCCGATTGCGACCAATGCATCAGGTGCGGCGTCACCAGCCCGTTCAGATTGGCCAGCAGCGCACCCGCCAGCCCGGCGATGGCGCCCGCCAGCACGAAAGCCTGCCATTGCAGCGCGAACACGCGCGTGCCCACCGCTGCCATGCGCGTCTCGTTTTCCTTGATGCCCTGCAGCAGCCAGCCAAAGGGCGAATTCAGGAGGCGCTGCACGCCCGCCATCACCAGGGCGGCCAGCAGCAGCACGGTGAAGTAAAAGCTCTGGTCGTCCTTCAGGTCCAGGCCAAGCAGGGCCGAGCGCTGTGGCAGCGGCAGGCCGTCGTCGCCGCCATAGGCCTTCAGCGAGACCATCAGGTAATAGAACATCTGGGCAAAGGCCAGCGTGATCATGATGAAGTAGACGCCGCGCGTGCGCAGGCTGATGGCGCCGATCAGCGCCGCGGCGGCGGCGCTCGCCAGCATCGCCGCCGGCCAGGCGATCCAGGCGCTGCTCACGCCCGCATCCATCAAGATGCCCACGGTGTAGGCGCCCAGGCCCACGAAGGCGGCGTGGCCAAAGCTGACCATGCCGCCAAAGCCCAGGATCAGATTCAGGCTGGTGGCGGCGATGGCAAAGATCAGCACGCGCGTGCCCACGCCGGTGTAGAACTCCCAGCCCAGGGCCGTGAGCACAAAGGGCAAGGCGGCCAGCGCCAGCAGCAGGGCCAGCGAGCCCCAGCGGCCGAGGCCCTTGTGATGCAAGGAAACGGAACTGCTCAAGGAACTCATGCATCAACCCCTGGCCGGGAACAGGCCCTGCGGCTTCCAGAACAGCACCGCCGCCATCAGCACATAGATCAGGATGGACGCCAACGCCGGGCCCAGATTGGAGGCCACATCGGGCGAGGCCAGCTGCCGCATCACGGCCGGCAGCAGGGTGCGGCTGAGCGTGTCCACCAGGCCCACCAGCAAGGCGCCCACCAGGGCGCCGCGGATCGAGCCGATGCCACCGATCACGATCACCACGAAGGCCAGGATCAGGATGCTCTCGCCCATGCCCACCTGCACCGCCAGCAGCGGCCCCAGCAGCGCGCCGGCCAGCGCACACAGCGCCGCACCGAAGCCGAACACCAGGGTGAAGAGGCGCTTGATATTGACGCCCATGGCGGTGGCCATGGCGCGATTCGAGGCGCCGGCGCGCACCCACATGCCGATGCGGGTGCGCGTCACCAGCAGAAACAGCAGCAGCGCCACCGCCAGGCCCACGCCGATGATGAGCAGGCGGTAGGCCGGGTACATCAGGCCGGGCAGCAGCTCCACCGGCCCCGAGAGCGCGGCCGGCGTGTTGAGCATCAGCGGCTGCTCGCCCCAGATCATGCGCACGCCCTCGTTGCTGATCAGGATCAGCGCAAAGGTGGCCAGCACCTGGCTGAGGTGGTCGCGCTGGTAGAGGCGGCGCAGCAGCGCCAGCTCCAGCAGCATGCCCAGCAGCGCGGTGCCGATCACCGCGGCCGCCACGGCCAGCACAAAAGACCCCGTCGCCAGCGCCGTGGCGGCGGCCAGATAGGCCCCCACCATATACAGCGAGCCATGGGCCAGGTTGATCATGTCCATGATGCCGAACACGAGCGTGAGCCCGGCCGCCAGCAGGAACAGCATCAGCCCGAACTGCAGGCCGTTGAGGGCCTGCTCGGCAACGAGGATCCAGTCCATCTGCGCGCTTGCTCTTCAGCTCACTTCATCTTGCACGCAGAGGCATAGGCGTCGGCGTGGTTCGCGAAGATCTTGCCCAGGGTCTTGTTGGTGACACGGCCCTGCGCGTCCTTGCCGATCACGCGCAGGTAGTAGTCCTGGATCGGGTACTGGTTGTTGTTGAACTTGAAGGGGCCGCGCACCGACTCGAACTTGGCCGCCTTGAGCGCCTTCAGCACCGCGTCCTTGTCCTCGATCTTGCCCTTCACATCGCGCACCGCGGCATTGATCAGCAGCGCCGCGTCATAGCCCTGGCTGGCGTACAGCGACGGCAGGCGGCCATAGTCCTTCTGGAAATCGGCCACGAACTTCTTGTTGGCGGCGTTGTCCATGTCGTGCGCCCAATGCGAGCTGTTGAACATGCCCAGCATGGGCTCGCCCACCGCCTTGATCACGTCCTCGTCGGCCGAGAAGCCGGGGCCGAACAGGGTGATGTCCCTGGACAGGCCGGCGCCGACGAACTGCTTGATGAAGTTGATGCCCATGCCGCCCGGCAGGAAGATGTACATCGCGTCGGGCTTGGCGGCGCGCGCCTGCGCCAGCTCGGCCGCATAGTCCAGCTGGCCCAGCTTGGTGTAGATCTCCTCCGCCACCACCGCGTTCGGTCCCTTGTAGAAGCGCTTGAAGCCGGTGATGGCGTCCTTGCCCGCGGGATAGTTGGGCGCCAGCACCACCACCTTCTTGAAGCCCTTGTCCAGCACCGTCTTGCCCACCGCCTCGTGCAGGTTGTCGTTCTGCCAGGCCACGTTGAAGAAGAAGGGGTTGCACTGCTCGCCGGCGTACTGCGAGGGGCCGGCATTGGCGCTGATATAGGGCGTCTTGCTGTCGAACACGCCCTGGCCCACCGCCAGCATGATGTTGGAGAACACGATGCCGGTCATGAAGTCGACCTTGTCGCGCTTGATCAGGCGGTCGGTGGTCTGCTTGGCCACATCGGGGTTCTGCTGGTCGTCGGCGGTGATCACCTCGGCCGGCAGACCGCCCAGCTTGCCACCCTGGTGCTTGAGCGCCAGGTTGAAGCCGTCGCGGATGTCCACGCCCAGACCGGCGCCGGGGCCCGAGAGCGTGCTGAGCATGCCCACCTTGACCTTGTCGGCGGCATAAGTCGTTTGCTGAGCCGCAAGCAGCGCCAGTGCGGCGCAGAGCATCGTCCTCGTCTTCATTGTCTTTGTCTCCTGAGGGTCACATGGATTGCTTCAACTTGAAGCGCTGCAGCTTGCCCGTTTCGGTGCGCGGCAGGCTGGCGCGGAACTCTATCGCACGGGGGTATTTGTAGGGCGCCACCGTCGCCTTGACGAAGTCCTGCAGGGTCTTGACCATGGCCCCATCCTCCGCATGGCCGGGGCGCAGCACCACAAAGGCCTTGACGATCTGGCCGCGCTCCTCGTCGGCCACGCCGATCACGCCGCATTCGGCCACCGCCGGGTGCGCCAGCAGGGCCGCCTCCACCTCGGGGCCGGCGATGTTGTAGCCGCCGGAGATGATCATGTCGTCGGTGCGCGCCTGGTAGACGAAATAGCCGTCCGCGTCGATCAGATAGGCGTCGCCGGTGAGGTTCCAGCCCTTCATCACATAGCCGCGCTGGCGCTCGTCGGCCAGGTAGCGGCAGCCAGTGGGGCCCTTGACCGCCAGCTTGCCCACCTGGCCGGCCGGCAAGACCTGACCCTCGTCGCTCATCACGCAGGCCTGGTAGCCCGGCACGGGCTTGCCGGTGGCGCCGGGGCGGGCCTGCTCTTCCGTGTGCGAGATGAAGATGTGCAGCAGCTCGGTGGCACCGATGCCGTCGATCATCTCGATGCCGGTGCTGTCCTTCCAGAGCTTGCGCGTGGCGGCCGGCAGGGCCTCGCCGGCGCTGACGCATTTGCGCAGGCTGGAGAGATCATGCTGTTTCACCTGGGCCGCCATGGCGCGGTAGGCGGTGGGCGCGGTGAAGCACACGGTCGCGCGGTACTGCGCGATGGCCGCCAGCAGCGCATCGGGCGCGGCCTTTTCCAGCAGCACCGTGGAAGCGCCCACGCTCATCGGGAACAGCACCAGGCCGCCCAGGCCGAAGGTGAAGGCCAGCGGCGGGCTGCCGATGAAGATGTCCGCCGCCACGGGCTTGAGCACATGCGGTGGCCAGCAGGCACAAATCGCCATCACGTCGCGATGGAAGTGCATGGTGCCCTTGGGCTGGCCGGTCGTGCCCGAGGTGAAGGCGATGATGCAGCAGTCGTCCGCCGCGGTGTCCACGTTCTGGAAGCTGGCCGGCTTGGCGGCGGCGCGCGCCTCGATGCCGTCGGCGGCGTCGCTCATATAGTGCGCCACCGATTTGAGGTCCGCGCATTGCGCCTGGGCCAGGTTCAGCTCCTCGGCCAGGCGCGCGTCGCACAGCGCATGGCTGACCTGGGCCTTGTCAATCACCTGGGCCAGCTCCTTGGCGCGCAACAGCGGCATGGTCGCCACCGCAATGGCACCGACCTTCATGATGGCGAACCAGCAGGCCGCCAGCATCGGCGTGTTGGCGCCGCGCAAGAGCACGCGGTTGCCGGGTTGCACACCCAGGTCTTGCACCAGCACATGGGCGATGCGGTTGGCCTGGGCCTGCAGATCGGCATAGCTCCAGCGCAGGCCCGGCGCCTGCATGCACAGGCGCTCGCCCTGCCCTTCCCGCTCGACCCAGCGGTCCAGCAGTTCGGTGGCGCAATTCAGGCGCGCGGGGAACTGCAGCCCAGGGCCGTCGAAGATCAGCTCGGGCCACTGATCGGCTGGCGGCAGGTTGTCGCGGGCGAAGGTGTCGACATGTGCGGTGTAGCTCATGGTGTTCTGCTCTAGCCGTTGTTCTTCAACAAGTCGCGTCCGATGAGGAGCTGCTGCACCTCGCTGGCGCCCTCGTAGATGCGCAGCGCGCGGATCTCGCGGTAGAGCGACTCGACCATCTCGCCGCTCTTCACGCCGCGTCCGCCGAACAGCTGCACCGCGGCATCGATGACGCGCTGTGCGCCCTCGGTGGCCATCAGCTTGGCCATGGCGGCCTCGCGCGTCACGTTCTGGCCCTGGTCGCGCTGCCAGGCGGCGCGGTAGACCAGCAGCGCCGAGCTGTCCACCGTGCAGGCCATGTCGGCCAGCTTGGCCTGGGTGAGCGGCAGATCGGCCAGGGTGGCGCCGAACATCTTTCTTTCCCTGGCCTGCTGCAGCCCCTCTTGCAGGGCGCGGCGCGCAAAGCCCAGCGAGGCCGCGGCCACCGAGGTGCGGAACACATCCAGCGTGCGCATCGCCACCTTGAAGCCCTCGCCCGGCGCGCCAATCAGCTGGCTCTTGGCCACGCGGCAATTCGTGAACTTCAGGCGCGCCAGGGGATGCGGGGCGATCACTTCGATGCGCTCGGCGATCTCGAAGCCCGGCAGCCCGGCATCGACGATGAAGGCCGAGATGCCGCGCGCTCCCGGCTGTTCGCCAGTCCGGGCAAACAGCACGTAGAAGTCGGCGATGCCGCCGTTGGAGATCCAGGTCTTCTCGCCGTTCAGCACATAGGCATCGCCGTCCTCGACGGCGCTGCACTGCATCGCGGCCACATCCGAGCCCGCCTCGGGTTCGGAGAGCGCAAACGCGGCCAGCGCCTCGCCGCGTGCCACGCGCGGCAGATAACGTTCGCGCTGCGCGGCCGTGCCGGCCAGCGAGATCGCACCCGAGCCCAGGCCCTGCATCGCGAAGGCGAAATCGGCCAGCCCGTTGTAGCGCGCCAGGGTCTCGCGCAAGAGGCAGATGGCGCGGGTGTCGATCACCTCGGCCGCGCCGCCCAGGACCTGGCCGGCGATCGCATGCTTGAGCCAGCCGGCCTCGCCCAATGCCTTGACCAGGGAACGGCACTCGGCGTCGATGTCATGACCATGGCCGGCGTGCAGATGGGCAGCACACCAGGCGTCGAGCTCACCGGCGAGTTGACGATGCTTGTCGTCGAAGAAGGGCCATTCAAGGTGTTTGAGATGCATGGTCAGTCTCCCTCGAATACAGGTTTCTGCTTCGCGACAAAGGCGTGATAGGCGCGCTGGAAATCCTGCGTCATCATGCAGACCGCCTGGGCCAGGGCCTCGGCCTCGATGGCGTCGTCCACGCTCATGGACCACTCCTGGTGCAGCATCTTCTTGGTCATGGCGTGGCCGAAGGTGGGGCCGCTGGCGATTTCCTGCGCCCATTGCAGGGCCGTGGCCTCCAAGGCCTCGGGCTCGGCCAGGCGGTTGTGGAACCCCCATTGGTAGGCTTCCTCGCCACCCAGCGAGCGGCCGGAGTAGAGCAGGTCCGAGGCACGCCCCTGGCCGATGATGCGCGGCAGGATGGCGCAAGCGCCCATGTCGCAGCCGGCCAGGCCGACGCGCGAGAACAGAAACGCCAGCTTGGAGCGCGCCGTGCCCACGCGCAGGTCCGAGGCCATCGCCATGATGGCGCCGGCACCGGCACACACGCCGTCGATGGCCGCCACGATCGGCTGCGGGCAGGCCCGCATCGCCTTGACCAGATCGCCGGTCATGCGCGTGAAGGCCAGCAGGTCCGGCATGGTCATCTGGGTCAGCGGGCCGATGATCTCGTGCACGTCGCCACCCGAGCAGAAGTTGCCGCCCGCGCCCTGCACCACGATGGTCTTGACCTCGTCCACATAGCAGAGCACGCGGAACAGATCGCGCAGCTCGGCGTAGGACTCGAAGGTCAGGGGGTTCTTGCGCTCGGGGCGGTTCAGCGTGATCACGCCCACGCCGCCCTGCTGGCGCCAGAGGAAATGCTCGGGCTGGTAGCCGGCGAGGCTGCGGCGGTTGCCGCCGGCCAAATGCGAATCGATGGCTCGGGTCATGATGATGCCTTCCTACTTTTTCTTGCTTCCTTGCGGGCCGGCTTCTTTATGTCCGCCGCGGGCGCGGCTTCCAGGCCGCCCAGGTGTTGCTTGAGGTCGGCCAGCAGGCCGTAGACCTGGGCCTTCTGCTCGGGCGCCCAGCCGCCCAGCAGCTCGATGATCCAGCCCTCGTGGGTGGCCGCCATCTTCTTGAACTGGCGCCGGCCGGCGGGCGTGAGCCTGACGCTGAAGGAGCGCCGGTCGCTGGGATGCGGCACGCGCAGCACCAGGCCTTCCGCCTCCAGCTGGTCGGTGATGCCGGTGATATTGCCGCCCGTGACCATCAGGCGCTGCGAGAGTTCGCGCATCGCCAGCCCGTCGGGGTGGCGCTCCAGCTGGGCCAGCAGGTCGAAGCGCGGCAGCGTGGTGGCGAAGTCCTGGCTCAGGCGCTTGCGGATCTGGCCCTCGATGCGGGTGGTGCAGGCCAGCAGGCGCAGCCAGAGCTTGAGCGCCTGGTGGTCATCGGCCACCACACGGGATTCCAGATCCGGCCCCAGGCCTTCGATGGCATCGATCAGATTCATGACCACTCCCCGCCACAGACGGCAATCGCCTGGCCCGTCATCGCGCTGGCGCCGCGCGAGGCCAGCCAAGCCACCGTGTGCGCTACCTCCTCGGGCTGCACCAGGCGGCCCTGCGGATTGCCCGCGGCCAGCTGCTGGCGCGCCGCCTCGGCCGTGCGGCCGGTCTTGGCGACGATATTGGCCACCGCCTGCTCGACGATCTCGGTCTCGGTATAGCCGGGGCAGACGGCATTCACCGTCACGCCCTTCTTGGCCATTTCCAGCGCCAGCGCGCGCGTCAGGCCCAGCACCCCATGCTTGGCGGCGCAATAGGCCGCCACATAGGCATAACCCTTCAGCGAAGCGGTGCTGGCCACATTGATGATGCGGCCAAAGCCGCGTTCGGCCATGCCCGCCACCACCTGCTGGGTGCACAAAAAGGTGCCGGTGAGGTTGACCTGCAGCATCTGCTGCCACTGCGCCAGGCTGGTCTTCACAAAGGGCGCGGTCTGGGCCTGGCCGGCGTTGTTGACGAGGATGTCGACGGCGCCGAAGTCCGCCGCAGCGGCGGCAAACGCGGCCTGCACGCTGGCCTCATCAGCCACGTCGCAGCGCTGCTCGGCCACCGGGCCCAGCTCGGTGAGGCGGGCACGCTGCGCCTGCAAGCGCGCCAAGTCACGCCCCATCAGGGTGACGCGGGCGCCGCGCAGCAATAACTCGCGCGCCACCGCGGCGCCGATGCCCGAGCCACCGCCCGTGACCACCGCGTGCAGATCGTGCAACTCGCTCATGGCTGCGCCTTGGCCCGCGCAAACAGGCTCTCCATCTGCGGCTTGGCCGAGCGGTACTGCTTGGGCCAAAGGAGCTCGGTGTAGCCAATCTTGGCGGCCTCGGTGAGGGTCCAGGCCGGATTCGCCAGGTGCGGGCGGGCCACGGCGCAGAGGTCGGCGCGGCCGGCGGCGATGATGGAGTTCACATGGTCGGCTTCGCTGATCGCGCCCACCGCGATGGTGGGGATGCCGGCCTCCTGGCGCACGCGGTCGGCGAACGGGGTCTGGAACATGCGGCCGAAGCTGATCTTTTCCTGCTTGCTGACCTGGCCCGAGGAGCAGTCGATCAGGTCCGCGCCCGCCGCCTTGAAGGCCTTGGCGATCTCCACCGCGTCGGCCGGGGTGATGCCACCCTCAACCCAGTCGTGCGCCGAGATGCGCACCGACATCGGCAGCTGCGCCGGCCAGGCGGCGCGCACCGCGGCAAACACCTCGAGCGGATAGCGCAGGCGGTTCTCCAGGCTGCCGCCGTACTCGTCGCTGCGCTGGTTGGTGAGCGGCGAGATGAAGGATGAGAGCAGATAGCCGTGCGCGCAATGCAGCTCCAGCCAATCGAAACCGGCCGCGGCGGCGCGCTGCGTGGCGGCGACGAAGTCGGCCTTGACGCGGTCCATATCGGCGCGGTCCATGGCCCGCGAGGTCTGGCTCACGCCTTCCAGGTACTGCTGGGGCGAGGCGCTGATCAGCGGCCAGTTCGGTTCCGTATCGGCCTCAAGCAGCGGCCGGTCGATGCCATCCCAGGCGCGCCGCGTCGAGCCCTTGGCGCCGGCGTGCCCCAGCTGGATGGCGAGCTTGGCGTCGGAGTTGGCATGCACCCAGTCGGCGATGCGCTTCCAGGCCGCGCCCTGCGCATCGGTCCACAGGCCCGGGCAGCCGGGCGTGATGCGGGCATCCGCGCTCACGCAGGTCATCTCCGCGAACACCAGGCCGGCGCCACCCATGGCGCGCGCGCCCAGATGCACCAGGTGGTAGTCGCCGGCGATGCCGTCCACCGCCGAGTACTGCGCCATCGGCGAAACCACGACGCGGTTCTTCAGCGTCACCGAGCGCAGCCTATAGGGCGTGAACATCGGCGGCACGGCGGGCTGAGCCGGGTCGCGCTCGAGGCCGGCGCGGGCGGCGAACCAGCGCTCATAGCCCTCCAGCCAGACCTTGTCGCGCAGGCGCAGGTTCTCGTGGCTGATGCGCTGGCTGCGCGTCAGCATCGAGTACATGAACTGCTCGGGATCCAGCTGGTCGCAGTAGCGCAGGCCGCAGACCTCGAACCACTCCATCGCGTTCCAGGCCGCGTTCTGCAGGCGCAGGGTCTCGATGCGGCGCGCCGCCTGGTAGTCGGCCAGCACTTGCGGGATGTGGCCGGCCTCGTCGCCCTGCTCCTTGAACAGCCGCGTCAGCTCGATCGCATCCTCGATCGCCAGCTTGGTACCCGAGCCGATCGCGAAATGCGCCGTGTGCACCGCATCGCCCATCAGCACCACATGGCTGCCATGCCGGTTCTGCAACGACCATTGCTCGCACACCACGCGCTGGAAGTTCAGCCAGGCCGAGCCGCGCAGATGGCGCGCATTGGTCATCAGCTTGGCGCCCTGCAGGTTCTTGGCGAAGAGCTGCTCGCAGAAGGCGATCGACTGCTCCTGGTCGGCCTGGTCCAGGCCATGGGCCAGCCAGACATGCTCGGGGCATTCGACGATGAAGGTGGTGGTCTCGGCATCGAACTTGTAGACATGAGCCTGGAACCAGCCATGCTCGGTCTTCTCGAACAGGAAGTTGAAGGCGTCGTAGTTCTTGTGCGTGCCCAGCCAGATATAGCGGTTCGGGCGCGTCACGATGTCGGGCTTGAAGACCTCCGCATAGCGGCCGCGGATGCGCGAGTTGATGCCGTCGCTGGCGATGATGAGGTCGGAATCGGCATAGTCCTCGTCGGACTGCGCGTCGCACTCGAACACCAACTTCACGCCCAGCGCCTCGCAGCGCGCCTGCAGAATGTTGAGCAGCTTCTTGCGGCCGATGCCGACGAAGCCATGGCCACCCGAGCGGATGGCGCGGCCCTTGAAGTGCAGCTCGATATCGTCCCAGTGGTTGAAGGCCTCCTGGATCTCGGCGGCGGTCTCCGGGTCCCAGGCACGCATGTTCTCCATCGTGGCATCGGAGAACACCACGCCCCAGCCAAAGGTGTCGTAGGGCTTGTTGCGCTCCACCACGGTGATGTCATGCGCCGGATTGAGCTTCTTCATCAGCAGCCCGAAATAGAGGCCGGCCGGCCCTCCGCCTATGCAGGTGATGCGCATGATCGTGAACCTTGCCTAATGTTTGCTGAGCCTGCGGCGAACTTTAGGCCTAGATCGTTTAGGTGTCAATTAAATAGAAAATGTGCCAGACTACGGACATTCCCGCGCTCGCACCCCGCTGCGAGCGGGACTTTCCAGGCAGCGCGTTTCCTGTTGGAATTAACCGACACCACGCCACCGGAAGCCTTGATAAGGTGCGCGCCGATCGAAGGAACCCCGATGAACAAGAGACTCTGGGACATCTCGCCGCTGGTGGCAGCGGATGCGCCCATCTTCCCCGGTGACGAGCCCTATGCGCTGCGCTGGACCGCGCGCCTCTCGCCCGACTGCCCGGTGAACCTCAGCGCCATCACCATGTCGCCCCATGTGGGCGCGCATGCCGATGCGCCGCTGCACTATGCCGATGGCGTGGCCTCGGCCGCCGAGGTGGACCTGCAGGCCTATCTGGGCCCCTGCCGCGTCATCCACGCGATCGGCTGCGGCCCGCTGATCCGCATCGAAGATCTGCAGCATGCGGCCGGCGCGCCCTTACCCGAGCGCGTGCTGGTGCGCTGCTGCGCGCGCGCCGACACGGTTTGGAACCCCGACTTCACGGCCTATGCGCCCGAGACGGTTGAGTGGCTGGCCGCGCAAGGTGTCAAGCTGATCGGCCTGGACACGCCCTCGGTGGACCCGGCCAGCAGCAAAAGCCTGGCCAGCCATCAGCAGCTCTTGCGCCTGAACCTGCGCGTGCTCGAGAACCTCGTGCTCGACGAGGTGCCCGAGGGCGACTACGAACTCATCGCCCTGCCGCTCAAGCTGGCCGGGGCCTGTGCATCACCCGTGCGCGCGGTTTTGCGCGAACTCTGAAGGAGAACCCCACGTGACCACCCGACAAGACTGCGACGTCCGCGACGCCGAAGACCCCTTGCGCGAGCTGCGCCACCAGTTCGATCTGCCCGCCGGCGTGATCTATCTGGACGGCAATTCGCTCGGCGTGCTGCCGAAGACCGCGCTCGGCCGCGTGCAGCAGGTCATCACCCAGGAATGGGGCCGCGACCTCATCAAGAGCTGGAACAGCGCCGGCTGGATCGACCTGCCGGCCCGCATCGGCAACAAGATCGCGCGCCTGGTGGGCGCCGATGCCGGCGAGCTGGTGGTGGCCGACTCCACCTCGCTGAACCTCTACAAGGTGCTCTCGGCCGCGCTGCGCATCAGCCGCGCCGATGCGCCGGCGCGCAAGCTGATCGTCTCCGAGCGCAGCAACTTCCCCACCGATCTCTACATCGCCGAGAGCCTGGCCCAACAGCATGGCCTGACGCTGAAGCTGGTGGACAGTGTGGACGAGATCCCCGCCACGCTGAACGGCGAACTGGCGGTGCTGATGCTCACCGGCGTGAACTACCGCACCGGCTATCTGCATGACATGAAGGCCATCACCGCCGCGGCCCATGCAGCCGGCGCGCTGGTGATCTGGGACCTGGCCCACTCGGCCGGTGCCGTGCCGGTGGACCTCAAGGGTGCGGACGCCGATTTCGCCATCGGCTGCGGCTACAAGTACCTGAACGGCGGCCCCGGCGCGCCCGCCTTCGTGTGGGCGCATCCGCGCCATGCCGAGCGTTTCTGGCAGCCGCTGTCGGGCTGGATGGGCCACGCCGCGCCCTTCCAGTTCACGCCCAACTACCAGCCCGCACGGGGCATCCAGCGCTATCTCTGCGGCACGCCGGCGGTGCTCTCGATGGCGGCGCTGGAATGCGGCGTCGACACCCTGCTGGCCGCAGAACCCATGGGCGGCATGCAGGCGCTGCGCCAGAAGTCCTTGGCCCTCACCGAGCTCTTCATCGAGCTGGTGGACGAGCGCTGCGCCAAGCTGGGCGTGCGCGTGGCCTCGCCGCGCCAGGCCGCCCAGCGCGGCAGCCAGGTCTGCCTGAGCCTGGCCGCACCGCTGGAGCATGCCAGCTATGCGGTGGTGCAGGCCCTGATCGCGCGCGGCGTGATCGGCGATTTCCGCGCCGGCGACCCGGCCGATCTGCAAGCCATGCCCCACATCCTGCGCTTCGGCTTCACCCCGCTCTACATCGGCTACACCGAGGTCTACGACGCGGTGGAGCACCTCGTGCAAGTGCTTTCCACCCAAGAGTGGAAGCAGGAACAATTCAACCAGAAAGCCGCCGTCACATGAGCTGCCCGCACCACTCCACCGAAGCCATCGTCAAGGACGAGGGCGCCCAGCTCGACTTCTCCAAGGACATGAGCTACGGCGACTACCTCAAGCTCGATCAGGTGCTGACCGCCCAGCATCCGCTCTCGCCCGAGCACAACGAGATGCTCTTCATCGTGCAGCACCAGACCTCGGAGCTGTGGATGAAGCTGATGCTGCACGAGCTGCACGCCGCCGTCGCCTGCGTGGCCGAGGAGCGCCTGCCCGAGGCCTTCAAGATGCTGGCGCGCGTCTCGCGCATCATGGAGCAGCTGGTGCACGCCTGGGACGTGCTGGCCACCATGACGCCGCCCGAGTACACCGCCATCCGGCCCTACCTCTCCAACAGCAGCGGCTTCCAGAGCTGGCAGTACCGCGAGATCGAGTTCATGCTGGGCAACAAGAATGCCGCCATGCTCAAGCCGCATGCGCACCGGCCGGATCTGCTGAACCAGGTGCAGGCCGCCTACCAGGCGCCCTCGCTCTACGATGTGGTGTTGCAGCTGCTGGCCAAGCGCGGCATCGCCGTGCCCGCCAGCCATCTGCAACGCGACTGGACCGAGCCCTATGCCGCCAGCGAGGGCGTCAAGCAGGCCTGGCTGCAGGTCTACCGCGACCCGCAGGCGCATTGGGATCTCTACCAGATGGCCGAAGAGCTGGTGGACCTGGAAGACGCCTTCCGGCTCTGGCGCTTCCGCCATGTCACCACGGTGGAACGCGTGATCGGCTTCAAGCGCGGCACCGGCGGCACCTCGGGCGTGGGCTATCTGCGCAAGATGCTGGACGTGGTGCTGTTCCCGGAACTGTGGGCGGTGCGCACCGAGCTGTAAGTACGGAACAGCCACGCCGGCAGGCGAGGGCCGGCGCGAACAAACCCCAATAATCGCGACTCGATCAACCAAGCCACCAGGCTCCGCCCCATGACCAAGCACCAAGCCGTCTTCAGCGGCCTCACGGCCCTGTTCCTCGTCCTCAGCCCCGCGCACGCGGCCGAGTACATCGTGGCGCCGAACGGCAGCGACAGCAATCCGGGCAGCTTGAGCGCGCCGCTCGCCACGCTCAGCAAGGCCCTCACCCTGGCCGGGGCGGGCGACACGGTCTACCTGCGTGGCGGCAGTTACGGCCTGAGCAGCAGCATCAACGTCAGCAAGAGCGGGGCCAGCGGCAATCTGCTGAAAATCCACGCCTATCCCGGCGAGCGTCCGGTGCTGGACGCCGCTGCGATGAGCAGCACCGGCTACTACAGCGGCTGGCCTCTGGTGCTGAACAACGCCTCCTGGGTGCACCTGAAGGGACTGGAGATCACGAACGGGCCGATGGGCGGCCTCGTGATCCTCGGAGCCTCGCATCACAACCTGATCGAAGGCCTGGACGTGCACCACAACGGTCGGCTGGCGCAGTGGGAGGGCAAGGGCATCAGCCTGTACGGCAGCTCGGCGGACAACCTGCTGCTCAACAACGATTCGCACCACAACCGCGACCTGCAGGACAGCAATGCCGACGGCTTCCAGGTCAGCACCACCGGCGCCGGCAACGTGTTGCGGGGCAACCGCGCCTGGCGCAATTCGGACGACGGCTTCGACTTCTTCAACATCTTCGACAACAGTCTGGCCGCGCCCTTGATGCTGGAAGGCAACTGGGCCTTCGAGAACGGCTACCTGGAGAACGGAACGGCCAGCATCGGGGACGGCAATGGCTTCAAGCTGGGCGGGCGCCGCGCCAACACCAGCGGCAGTTCGGGCGGGCACACGCTGCGTTTCAATGTCTCCTGGGGCAATCGCAGCAAGGGGTTTGACGAGAACGACGCGACCCAGCCGCTGACCCTGCACAGCAACACGGCCTATGCCAATGGCCGCTACGACTATGCGTTCTGGACCACCGCCCATGTGCTGCGCAACAACTTGGCGTACGCGGGTGCGCTTGGCGTTTCGGTGTGCTGCGGCGCGGCCGGCTCGGTGGTGGATCACAACAGCTGGACCCTGCCGGTGAGCGTGAACGCGGCCGACTTCCAGAGCCTTGTTGCCAGCAGCGCCACGGCTGCGCGTGCCGCCGATGGCAGTCTCCCGACCTCGGGCTTCCTGCGCCTGGCGGCCGGCAGTGACCTGGTGGACGCGGGTGTCAATGTGGGCCTGAGCTACCAGGGCTCGGCCCCGGATCTCGGTGCCTATGAACAGGCCGTTGGCACGAGCGACACCAATCCGCCCAGCACCCCTAGCTCGCTGAGCGCGAGCGCAGATTCGGCCAGCAGCGTGCAACTGGTCTGGAGCGCTGCCACCGACAACGTCGGCGTCAGCGGCTATCGTGTGCTGCGCAATGGCGGTGTGGTGGGCAGCAGCAGCGCCATCAGCTTCCGCGATACCGGGCTGAGCGCGCGTACCACCTACAACTACCAGGTGCAGGCCCTTGACGCTGCGGGCAACGCCTCCGCCCTCAGCAGCACGGCCACGACCACCACCTGGCGCTTCAGCCTGGGCCAGCGCGTCAAGCTCAGCGGCAAGACCACCGTCTACGCCAGCGTCGGTGGCAATGTCATCGGCAGTCAGGGCAAGGGCGCCTGGGGCGGCGTCACGGCCGGCCCGGTGTTCAGCGGCGGCGACGAATGGTGGCAGTTCGATTTCGACAGCGGCGTCGATGGCTGGCTGCGCTTTGCGCCCTGAGCCTTCGCGGCCTCCTCGAAAAAGGCGGGCGCGGCGGCGGCCATGACCCTCGGGACGGCGAGGCATGGGGCTCGCCGCCTACAATTCGCGCCACCCTTCAATGACAGGGCCGGCGCATGCCCATCAGGCCTGACGCATGGCCCACGGAGCAGACAAGCAAGCCATGGACACCCGCACCCACACCATCACCCTGCGCGTCGCCGCCCTGCGCGATGCCATGAAGAACGCGGGCGTGCATGCCTGCCTGGTGCCAAGCGCCGACCCGCATCTCTCCGAATACCTGCCCGAGCGCTGGCAGGCGCGCCAATGGCTGTCGGGCTTCACCGGCTCGGTGGCCACCCTGGTGATCGGCCTGGACCGCGCCGTGCTGTTCGCCGACAGCCGCTACTGGACCCAGGCCGAGGCCGAGCTGGCCGGCACCGGCATCGAGCTCTTCAAGGTCAACAGCGCCGCCGCCACCCATTTCATCGACTGGATCGCCGAGCAGCTCAAGCGCGGCGAGAGCCTGGCCGTGGACGGCCAGGTGCTGGGCCTGGCGCTGGCGCAGCAGCTGCGTGCCGCCATGCTCAAGGCCGGCATCACGCTGCGCACCGAGCTCGACCTGATCGAGCGGATCTGGGAGGGCCGGCCCGGCCTGCCCGGTGCGCCGGTCTACGAGCACCTGCCGCCGCAAGCCACCGCCACGCGCGCCGACAAGCTGGCCCAGCTGCGCGCCGCCATGGCCCGCCATGGCGCCAGCCACCATTTCATCTCCAGCGTCGACGACGTGGCCTGGCTGCTGAACCTGCGCGGTGCCGATGTCTCCTACAACCCGGTGTTCATCGCCCACGCGCTGCTAGACGCCGCCGGGCTGACCCTGTTCGTCGCCCCCGGCAAGATCGATGCTGCCCTGCGGGCCACGCTGGCCAAGGACGGCGTGAGCCTGGCCGACTATCCGCAGGCGCCCGCCGCCCTGGCCGCCCTGCCCGCCGGCGCCGCCGTGCTGATGGACCCGCGCCGCGTCACCCTGGGCCTGCGCGAGGCGGTTGCGGCCGGCGCGCGCGTGATCGAGGCCATCAACCCCAGCACCCTGGCCAAGAGCCGCAAGACCGAGGCCGAGGCCCGGTTCGTGCGCGAGGCCATGGAGCAGGACGGCGCGGCCATGTGCGAGTTCTATGCCTGGTTCGAGGCCGCGCTGGGCAAGGAACGCATCACCGAACTCACCATCGACGAACAGCTCAGCGCCGCGCGCGCGAAGCGCCCCGGCTTCAAGGGCCTGAGCTTCTCCACCATCGCCGGCTTCAATGCCAATGGCGCCCTGCCGCATTACCGCGCCACCGAGGCCTCGCATGCGGTGATCGAAGGCGACGGCCTGCTGCTGATCGACTCGGGCGGCCAGTACCTGGGCGGCACCACCGACATCACGCGCGTCTGGAAGATCGGCAGCATCACGCCCGCCCATCAGCGCGATTACACCCTGGTGCTCAAGGGCGCGATCGCGCTCTCGCGCACCTGCTTCCCGCGCGGCACGCTGAGCCCCATGCTGGATGCGATCGCGCGCGCGCCGATGTGGGCCCATGGCCTGGACTACGGCCATGGCACCGGCCACGGCGTGGGCTACTTCATGAATGTGCACGAGGGCCCGCAAAGCATCTCCAAGGCGGTGCCCGACGCCAATATGGCGATGGAGCCCGGCATGATCACCTCGATCGAACCCGGCCTCTACCGGCCGGGGCAATGGGGCGTGCGCATCGAGAACCTGGTGCTGAACGTGGCGCTGGACACCCCCGAACAGGGCGCGTTCGGCGAGATGCTGGCCTTCGAGACGCTCACCCTGTGCCCGGTCGACACGCGCTGCATCGCGCGCGAGCTGCTCAACGCGGAAGAGATCGCCTGGCTGAACCAGTACCACGCCGAGGTGCGCCGCCGCCTGCAGCCGCTGGTGAGCGGCGCGGCGCTGGACTGGCTGCTGCTGCGTACCGAGGCGATCTAAGCCACAGCTGCCGAGCCCCCTCAGGGATTGGCATCCGAAGCGCGCTGAGCACCCAGCTCCAGCGCGCTTTGCACTTGTTGGCCCACCGCCTGCGGATTGGGCAGGGCCTGCGGCTGCGCCGCCGCTGCGCTGGCCGCCGGTGCGGGCTTGGGCAGTTGCTGCACCTGCTTCTTCATCACGAACATGACGACGGCGAAGGCGATCACGAGGCCGAGGATGCTGAGGGCAGCGCGCATGGTTGGAGACTCCGGAAATTGAAGATCGGGTGATGCCGAGGCCGCCGCCAGCTAGCGGCCGCGGCGCAGCGCCGCCTGGTAGGCCTCGATCAGCGGCTGCAGGGCGGCACGCCTGGCCAGGCTCGCGGCCGGCCACAGCCGCTCGCGCTCGTAGTATTCCTCGCAGGCCGGCACCGCGCCCGAGAGCTGCACCCAGGGCTGCTTGCTGGCGGTGAAGATGTGCACATCGGGGGCCAGCAGATCGGGCTGGTCGAGCGTGCCCACGCGCACGAAGCGCAGCGCCGGCCCGGCGCCGCCATAGTTGCTCCACAGCGCGATCCTGCAATGCGGGCAGCGCGCGATCAGCTGGCCCGCGCCGCTCGCCGAGGGCGTGTTCACCAGCTCGGGGTCCAGGCCCAGGGTCTGCACCCGGTCGGCCTCGATGATGGCGTTGAGCGCAAAGGCCGAGCCGGTCTCGCGCTGGCACCAGCGGCAATGACAGCAATGCACGAACATCGGCGCGCTCGTGAGCCGGTAGCGCACGGCGCGGCAATCGCAGCCGCCCTCGGCGGGGAAATCGCTGAGCCTGGGCGGCGTCGAAAGGGCTTCCTGTGGCATGGCAAGGCTCCGGTGTGTGGGGAGTTTCGCATCGTGGCGCCATCGCGCAAGCGCCATGGCATCAAGAAGCAAGCCAGGCGCGGCGCAAGTCCCTATGCTGGCGGCTGCGCAGATCCAAGAGTGAGAAGGGACAAGCATGCGACGCTGGAATGGCTGGGGCGATGACACCATCAACGCCGAATTGAACCCCGATGCCCTGGCCTTTTTGCGCCAGCAGATCGGCGCCACCGAGGCGCCACAGGACGCCTCGCTGGAAGCCGCGCTGGCCCAGGTGGCACAGCAGCCTTCGCGCCTGCCGCCGCACCCGCTGGTGAGCAGCGCGCCCGAGCACCGCCTGCAGGCCAGCTTCGGCCAGAGCATGGGCGATTGGCTGCGCCTGCGCTTCGGCCGCATCGGCCGCGTCAGCGACGGCGTGGCCTGGCCCGAGAGCTCGGCCCAGGTGCGCGAGCTGCTGGACTGGGCCGCCGCGGTGGGCGCCATCGTGATTCCCTGCGGCGGCGCCACCAGCGTGGTGGGCCATCTGAGCCCGCCCGAGGATGGTGGCAGGCCGGTGCTCACCCTGATGCTGTCGCACCTGCGCAAGCTGCTGCAGCTGGACACCGTCTCGCAGCTGGCCACTTTTCAGGCCGGCGTGGCCGGGCCGGACCTGGAGGCGCAATTGCGCGCCCAGGGCTGGATGCTGGGTCATTACCCGCAGAGTTACGAATACGCCACCCTGGGCGGCTGGATCGTCACGCGCAGCTCGGGCCAGCAATCGGCGCGTTATGGTCGCATCGAGGCCATGTTTGCCGGCGGCCGGCTCGAGACGCCCACCGGCACGCTGGAAATCCCCACCTTCCCGGCCAGCGCCGCCGGCCCCGACCTGCGCGAGTGGGTGCTGGGCTCGGAGGGGCGGCTGGGCGTGCTGACCGAGGCCAGCGTGCGCGTGCAGCGCCTGCCCGCCTGCGAGCGCTTCGTCGGCGTGTTCCTGCCCGGTTGGGCCGAGGGCGAGGCGGCGGCGCGCGAGCTGGCGCAGGCACGCCTGGGGCTCTCGATGCTGCGCCTCTCGAACCCGATCGAAACCCTCACCACCCTGCGCCTGGCCGGCCACGCCAAGGCCATTGCCTGGCTGGAGCGCTACCTGGCGCTGCGCGGCTGCGCGGCCGGCGACAAGGTGCTGCTGATGATGGGCCTCACCGGCAGCAAGGCCCAGGTGGCGGCGATGCAGGCCCAGGCCCGCGCCATCCTCAAGCGCCATGGCGGCATTTCCACCGGCACGCTGCTGGGTGCCAAATGGCAGGCGAACCGCTTCCGCGGCGTCTATCTGCGCAACGCGCTGTGGGCCCAGGGCTATGCGGTGGACACCATGGAAACCGCGGTGGACTGGCCGCGCGTGCCGGCCACCATGGCGGCCATCGAGGCGGCCGGGCGCGAAGCCCTGGCGGCCCTGGGCGAGCGCTGCCATGCCTACACCCATCTCTCGCATGTCTATGCCCAGGGTTCCAGCGTCTACTCGACCTTTGTGTTCCGCATCGGCCCCGATTTCGAGCGCGCCTGGGCGCGCTGGCAGGCGCTCAAGGGCGCGGTCAGCCAGGCCATCGTCGCCAGCGGCGGCACCATCAGCCACCAGCATGGCGTGGGCAAGGACCACGCGCCCTACCTGGCCCATGAGAAGGGCGCGCGCGGCATGCAGGGCCTGCAGGCGCTGGTGGCGCATTTCGACCCGCAGGGCGTGATGGCCAGCGGCAACCTGCTGCCGCCTCAGCCCCGATGAAGCGCGCGCAAGACCTGACCCTGCTGGGCGGCGGCGCGCCGTTGGACCTGCTGGTGGTGGGCGGCGGCATTGCCGGCGCCGGCATCGCGCTGGAGGCGGCGCGCGCCGGCGTGCGCGTGGCCCTGGTGGAGGCCCGAGACTTTGCCAGCGGCACCTCCTCGCGCTCCTCCAAGCTGGTGCACGGTGGCCTGCGCTACCTGGCCCAGGGCCGCATCGGCCTCACCCGCGAGGCCCTGCACGAGCGCCAGGCGCTGCTGCGCGACGCCCCCGGCCTGGTGACGCCGCTGCGCTTCGTGCTGCCGGTGCGGCGCGGCGATGCCAATGGCCGGCGCAAGCTGGGTCTGGGCCTGGCGCTGTACGACCGCCTGGCCGGCCAGCGCAGCCGGCAATGGCATGAGCCGCAAGCCCTGCTGGCCGCGGCGCCGGGCCTGCAGGGCGCCGGCCTGCTGGGCGGCTGGAGCTATCTGGATGCGCAGGTGGACGACGCCCGCCTGGTGATGCGGGTGCTGGCCGAGGCCGAGCAGCATGGCGCGCTGCTGCTCAACCATCTGCGCGTCGAGAGCCTGCTGCGCGAGGCAGATCAGGTGGCCGGCGCCAGCCTGGTCGATGCACTGGACGGAAGCCGCTTCACGGTCGAGGCCGGCTGCGTCATCAACGCCACCGGCGCATGGGCCGATGATTTGCGTGGCAGCCTCGGTGCCAAGCCGGTGCTGCGGCCCTTGCGCGGCAGCCACCTGCTGATCCCTGACTGGCGCCTGCCCGTCGCCCAGGCCATCACCTTCTACCATCCGCAGGATGGCCGGCCCGTCTATGCCCTGCCCTGGGAGGGCGCCACCCTGGTGGGCACCACCGATGTGGACCACCGCGAGGACCTGGCCCAGGAACCCGGCATCACGCAGCCCGAGTTCGACTACCTGCTGGGTGCCATGCAGCTGGCCTTCCCGGCGCTGGCGCTCAAGCCCGCCGATGTGTGCGCCACCTGGGCCGGCGTGCGGCCGGTGGTGGCCTCGGGCAAGAACGTGGCGCCGTCCAAGGAGCCGCGCGAGCATCTGATCGTCGACGAGCAGGGGCTGATCACCGTCACCGGCGGCAAGCTCACCACGTTTCGCTCCACCGCCCTGCTGGCCTTGCGCCAGGCCGCGAACCATGTGCCGGCGCTGCAAGGGCTGGTCACACCCGCCGCCATCTTCGACCCCACGCCGCCCGGCGCGGCCCAGGCCCTGCAGGGACTGAGCCCGGCGCTGCGCGAGCGCTGGCTGGCACGCTTTGGTGCGCGCGCGCCCGCGGTGCTGGCCTGCGCGCAGGCCGGCGAGCTGCAGACCATCGCCCACACCGGCATCGCCCTGGCCGAGCTGCGCTGGGCCTGCCGCGCCGAGGGCGTGGCGCATCTGGACGATCTGCTGCTGCGCCGCACGCGCCTGGGCCTGCTGCTGCCGCAGGGCGGCCAGGCCCTGCTGCCGCAATGGTGCGCCCTGGTGCAGGCGGAGCTGCACTGGGATGATGCGCGCTGGCAGGAGGAATGCGCCCGCTACCAGACCCTGATCCAACGCTGCTACAGCCTGCCCAAGACATAAGCACCCCATGAGCACAACCACCGAGCCCCTGCTGCTGTCCCTGGACCTGGGCACGCAAAGCGTGCGCGCCCTGCTGATCGATCTGCGCGGCAACATCCTGGGCAAGGCCCAGCATGCCTTCAGCGACTACATCAGCCATCACGAGGGCTGGCATGAGCATGAGGCCGAGGGCTTCTGGCAGGCCAGCGCCCTGGTCTGCCGGCAGCTGCTGGCCGCGCACCCCGAGGCCCTGCCCCGCCTCAAGGGCATGGCCGTCACCACCCAGCGCGGCACCCTGGTGCCGGTGGATGCGGGCGGCGTGCCGCTGCGCCCCGCCATCACCTGGCTGGACCAGCGCCGCGCCACGCGCAGCCGGCCGATCAATGCGCTGTGGCGCAGCGCCTTCCGCCTCGCCGGCGTGAGCGACACCATCGATTACTTCAACCACGAGGCCGAGCTCAACTGGATGGCCGAGCACGAGCCCGAGCTGCTGGCGCGCACCCACAAGGTGCTGCTGGTGTCGGGCTGGCTCAACTACAAGCTCACCGGCCGCTATGCCGACTCGATCGCCTCGCAGGTGGGCTATCTGCCCTTCGACTTCAAGGGCCAGCGCTGGGCGCCGGACTGGGACTGGAAGTGGCAGGCCCTGGCGGTGCGGCGCGAGCAATTGCCCGAGCTGCTGCCGGTGGGAGAAACCATCGCCGGGCTGTCGCGCGCGGCCGCCGAGGCCACCGGCCTGCCGCAGGGCCTGCCGGTGCTGGCGGGCGCGGCCGACAAGGCCTGCGAGATCGTCGGCGCCGGCGCCATCACGCCCGACATCGCCGCCATCTCCTACGGCACCACCGCCACGGTGGACATCACCACGCCGCGTTATGTCGAGGCCCTGCCCTTCATCCCGCCCTACCCGGCCCTGCTACCCGGCCAGTACAACTGCGAGGTGCAGATCTTCCGCGGCTTCTGGCTGGTGCGCTGGTTCAAGGAGCAGTTCGGCCACCCCGAGCTGGCGCAGGCCGAGGCCGCCGGCGTGGCGGTGGAGACCCTGTTCGACCGGCTCGTGGCGGCCGTGCCGCCGGGCTCGCAGGGCCTGATGCTGCAGCCCTACTGGACCCCCGGCATCCGCCACCCCGGGCCGGACGCGCGCGGCGCCATCATCGGCTTCTCCGACGTGCACACCCGAGCCCATCTCTACCGCGCCATCCTCGAGGGCCTGGCCTATGCGCTGCGCGAGGGCAAGGAGCGCATCGAGAAGCGCAGCGGCGTGCCCATCACCCAGCTGCGCGTCTCGGGCGGCGGCGCGCAGTCGGACGCCGCGATGCAGCTCACCGCCGACATCTTCGGCCTGCCGGCGGCGCGCCCGCACACCTTCGAGACCTCGGGCCTGGGCGCGGCCATCGCCAGCGCCGTGGGCCTGGGCCTGCACAGCGACTACGCCAGCGCGGTGGCGGCGATGACGCGCATCGGCCGCCAGTTCGAGCCCAACCCGGCGCATCGCCGGCTCTACGACGAGCTCTACCGCGGCACCTATCTGCGCATGTACAAGCGGCTGGAGCCGCTCTATGCGCAGCTGCAAAAGGTGCTGCGCCCCTGAGCCATACTGCGGGCCATGTCTGTGCATGGCCTGCCCTCTCTTGAACACGCCCGCGTCGCCGGCGCCTATGCCGCCACGGCGCTGGAGACCGCGCGCGAACTCGGCGCCGACATGGCGGCCCTGCAGGCCTGTTGTGACCTGCCCCAGGCAGCACAGGCCACGCTCAGCGTCAGGCAATACCTGACCCTGCTGGACAGCGCCGCCACGCAACTGGGCGAGCCGGCCTTCGGCCTGCAGGTGGGCGAGCGCATGCGCCTGGCCACCTTTGCCGGCTATGGCCTGGTGCTGTGCACCTGTGCCGATTTCCGCACCGCGGCGGCCCAGACCTGCCGCTTCGAGGGCCTGGCGCACGACCTGGGTCGCTCGGAGATCGTGGAGCAAGGGCCGCTGGCGAGCTATCGCTGGCATTCGCCCTGGCTGGACCTGCCGGGCGGCCGCCACCTGGCGGAAAGCGTGCTGGTGGGCATACGCAGCTTTGCGGTCTGGCTGGCGGGCCGCGATCTGCCAGGGGTGGATATTGCATTCACCCACGCCCGGCCTGCCGCCCTGAGCCAGGCCGACTATGAATCACTGCTCGGCGTGCCGGTGCGCTTCCAGGCCGAGGCCAACGAGCTGCGTTTTCCGGCCCAGCTGCTGGACGCCCAGATCCCCAATGCCGATACCAGCCTGTTCCCGGCGCTGGAGCGGCTGGCGCACGAGCGCCTGCGCTCGCGCACACGCGACACGCAGAGCCCGGCCATCATCGGCCAGGTGCGCGAGCGCATCCAGGCCCAGCTGATGCATGAACGCGCCTCGGTGGCCGAGGTGGCGGCGGCCCTGCATCTGTCCACCCGCTCGCTGCAGCGCAAGCTGGCCGAGGCCGGCAGCCCGCCCTTCAGCGAGCTGGTGGACCAGACCCGGCGCGAGCTGGTGCAGCGCTATCTGCGCGAGCCCGGGCTCTCGCTCACCGAGGTAGCCTTTCTGCTGGGCTTTCGCCAGCAGAGCAGCTTCAACCATGCCTTCCGCGCCTGGTTCGACTGCACGCCGGCGCAATGGCGCGCCAATAGCCCGCCGGGGGCGGCATAAGTTCACGGGTTTACCCGGGCCGTTCTTGGCTTATATCAAGCGCGCTCGCGCCGGCGCCCCGAACAATCGCTGACTGAAGAATCTGCCGCCCTGCCGGCATGTCCGCGATCACCTGATGAGGCCACCCATGTCTTCGTTCATGCACCAGCTGAGCCTGGCTCGAAAATTCCTGCTGCTCGGCGTCGTCGCCCTGGTGATGATCAATCTGCCGACCCTGCTGTACCTGAAGCAGAGCTCGGGCGAGATTGCCACCGCCCAGCTGGAAGCCCGCGGGGCCGCGCCGGTGATGGCGCTGCAGCAGGTGATACGCATGACGCAGCAGCACCGCGGCCTCTCGGCCAGCATGCTGGCCGGCAACGAGACGCTGGCGGCCAAGCGGCCGCAGACCGCCGAAGCCCTGGCCAAGGCCTATGCGCAGCTGGAAGCCAGCCTGCAGACCGCCGGCGCCTCGAGCTCGCTGCAAGCGGCCGCGGCCGAGCGCAAGCGCGGCTTCGCCGGCCTGGAGCAGGCGGTGGCCGGGCGCACGCTCAAGCCGATGGAGAGCTCGGTCCAGCACACCCAGCTGATCGAACAGCTGATGGCGCTGGGCGACGGCATGCTGGATGAATTTGCGCTGAGCCTGGAGGCCAAGCCCGAGCTCTACGCGCTGGTGATGGCCAGCTTTGTGCAGGCGCCCGGCCTGGCCGAGCGGCTGGGCCTGCTCCGCGCCCAGGGCAGCATGTACCTGACCGCCGGCAGCGTGCCGCCCGAGGGCAAGCTGGCCCTGCATGCGCTGCAGCTGCGCGCCCAGGAATACCTGAACACCCAGTTCATCGAGCTGGGCAAGGCCACCAAGGGCAGCCCCGAGCTGAAGGCCGCCCTCGGCAGCAAGGCCGAGGCCCTGAAGGTCCAGGTCAGCAAGACCCTGAGCCTGGCCAAGCAGGAGGTGATCGACGCCAGCGAGCTGAAGCTCGCCGCCCCCGAGTACTTCCAGAACGTCACCGACACCATCGACGCGGTCTACGCCTTCAATGCCCAGGCCTCCGACCTGCTCACCCAGCAGCTGGAGCAGCGCGCCAGCGGCCTGCAGCGCACCCGCCTGCTCATCCTGCTGGCGCTGAGCCTGCTGATGGCGGCCTCGGTGGCGCTGTCGGTGGCGATCGTGCGCAGCATCACCCTGCCGATCAAGGAGGCGGTGCAGGTGGCACGCGCCGCGGCGGTGGGCGACCTCAGCGTGGCGGTGACGGTGCGCGGCAGCAACGAGATCGGCCAGCTGATGCAGGCGCTGGCCGACATGAACGCGCAGCTGAGCCACATCGTCGGCAAGGTGCGCCAGAGCGCCGACAGCGTGGCCACGGCCTCGCACCAGATCGCCCAGGGCAACAACGACCTCTCCAGCCGCACCGAGCAGGAGGCCAGCGCGCTGGAGCAGACCGCCGCGGCGATGGAGCAGCTGGGCGCCACCGTCAAGCAGAACGCCGACAACGCCAAGGAGGCCAACCAGCTGGCCCACGACGCCTCGACCGTGGCGGTGGCGGGCGGCAGCGTGGTGAGCCAGGTGGTGGACACCATGCGCGACATCAACAACAGCAGCAAGCAGATCGCCGACATCATCGGCACCATCGACAGCATCGCCTTCCAGACCAACATCCTCGCCCTGAATGCCGCGGTGGAAGCCGCGCGCGCCGGCGAGCAGGGGCGCGGCTTCGCGGTGGTGGCCAGCGAGGTGCGCAGCCTGGCGCAGCGCAGCGCGCAGGCGGCCAAGGAGATCAAGGGCCTGATCTCGGCCAGCGTCGAGCGGGTGGAGCAAGGCACGGTGCTGGTGGACCAGGCCGGCAGCACCATGACCGAGGTGGTGGCCTCGATCAAGCGCGTCTCCGAGATCGTCGCGGCGATCAGCACCGCCAGCGCCGAGCAGAGCACCGGCGTCTCGCAGGTGGGTGAGGCGGTCAGCCAGATGGACCGGACCACGCAGCAGAACGCCGCCCTGGTGGAGGAAAGCGCGGCGGCGGCGGAGAGCCTGCAGGCTCAGGCCCAGGAGCTCGTCGGCGCGGCGGCCGTGTTCAAGCTGACCACCTAACAGGCTGTTGTTGCGGGCCAGCGCCCCAGCACGCGGTGGGTGCGGCGGCCGATCAGGCTGTGGATGAGCAGGAACTCGTCGGCCCGCCAAGGCAGCGGCGTGATCGGCTGCGGCGCCACCGCGCGGTCGTCATAGCCCAGCGTGAGGTGGGGCGTGAAGCTGCCCGGCGCGGGCGCCAGGCCCATCGCGACCAAGGCCCGCTCCAGCTCGCCCTGGAACTGCCGCAGCGGCGCCAGCGGCTCGCCGGCCAACAGCACGAAGGGGAAGTTGCGCCGCCGCCGATTGCTTTGGAAGCTCAGGGCCTGGTCCAGCACCAGCTGCAGCGGCGGCATGCGCAGCCGGGCAGCCTGCGCACACAGGGCCTCGACCAGCGCCGGCGGCAGGCCCCAGAAATCGCCCACCATGCGCAGCGTGAGATGGAAATGCTCGGGCCGGTTGGCACGGCCGCGCAGGCCATGCTCGGCCCGCAGGCACTGCTGCAGCGTGGCGATGCGCGCGACGGCCGCGGCATCCGGGCGCAGCGCGAAGAACAGGCGGTCGGTGGGACGCGGTGTGCCCTCGTCCATCACCGACTCCGGTTCCGGCTAAGCCCTCACTCCCACTCGATCGTGGCGGGCGGCTTGCTCGAGACGTCGTAGGTCACGCGGTTGATGCCGCGCACCTCGTTGATGATGCGGCCCGAGGTGCGCTTGAGCAGGCTGTAGGGCAGCTCGGCCCAGTCGGCGGTCATGAAGTCGCTGGTCTGCACCGCGCGCAGCGCCACCACGTAATCGTAGGTACGGCCGTCACCCATCACGCCCACGCTCTTCACCGGCAGGAACACCGTGAAGGCCTGGCTGGTGAGTTCGTACCAGGTCTTGCCGCTGGCTTCGTCCTTGGTGTTGCGCAGCTCTTCGATGAAGATCGCGTCGGCGCGACGCAGCAGATCCGCGTACTCCTTCTTCACCTCGCCGAGGATGCGCACGCCCAGGCCCGGGCCCGGGAAGGGATGGCGGTAGACCATCTCGGGCGGCAGACCCAGGGCCACGCCCAGCTCGCGTACCTCGTCCTTGAAGAGCTCGCGCAGCGGCTCCAAGAGCTTCAGGCCGAGCTGCTCGGGCAGGCCGCCGACGTTGTGGTGGCTCTTGATGGTGGTGGCCTTCTTGGTCTTGGTGCCGCCGCTTTCCACCACATCGGGGTAGATGGTGCCCTGGGCCAGGAAGGTCGCACCCTTGTGGCCCTTGTCACCGGCCTTGAGCTTGGCGGCCTCGGCCTTGAACACATCGACGAACAGGCCGCCGATGATCTTGCGCTTCTGTTCCGGGTCGGTGACACCGGCCAGCTGACCCAGGAAGAGCTCGCTGGCATCAACGCGGATGACATGGGCATGCAGCTTGCCGGCAAACATGTCCATCACCATATCGCCCTCGTTCAGGCGCAAGAGGCCATGATCGACGAACACGCAGGTGAGCTGGTCGCCGATGGCGCGGTGGATCAGGGCCGCGGCCACCGAGGAGTCCACGCCGCCGGAGAGGCCCAGGATGACCTCCTCATCGCCGACCTGCTCGCGGATCCTGGCCACGGCCTCGTCGATATAGCTGCCCATGATCCAGTCGCCCTTGCAGCCGGCGATGTCGCGCACAAAGCGCGTCAGCAGCGCCTGGCCCTGCAGCGTGTGCGTGACCTCGGGGTGGAACTGCACGGCGTAATAGCCCTTCTCCTCGTTCGCCATGGCGGCGATCGGGCAGCTAGGCGTGGAGGCCATCAGCTTGAAGCCGGGCGGCAGCGTGGCGACCTTGTCGCCATGGCTCATCCAGACCTTGAGCATGCCGTGGCCCTCGGGCGTGGCGAAGTCCTCGATGCCGCTCAGCAGCTTGGTGTGGCCATGGGCGCGCACCTCGGCATAGCCGAATTCGCGGTGGTCGCTCCAGGCCACCGAACCGCCCAGCTGCACCGCCATGGTCTGCATGCCGTAGCAGATGCCCAGCACCGGCACGCCCAGGTCCCACACCGCCTGCGGCGCGCGCAGTTCGTGGTCTTCGTAAGTGGAGGCATGGCTGCCGGAGAGGATGATGGCCTTGGGTGCGAAGCCGCGGATGAACTCATCCGACACATCGTTGGGGTGGATCTCGCAGAACACATGGGCCTCGCGCACGCGGCGCGCGATCAGCTGGGTGACCTGGGAACCGAAATCGAGGATCAGGATCTTGTCATGCATGGTGACGCAACTCTCAAGGCTTGGTAACTGAGGCGGAGGGGGCCGCGGCCGCATTGGCAGCCGCCGCGGGGCCCGACACATGCACGCGGTGGAAATGCCGCCATGCAAAGAAGAGTGCGCAGGCTTGCAGCAGCGCGCAGAAGTAGAACGGCGCGCCGATGCGCCAGTCGCCCTTGGGCAGCTCGGACACCAGGCCCAGCAGGCCCGCGCCGATGACGGGGGCAAACACCGCCATCAGGCTGTTCAGCGAGGCCACTGCGCCCATGGTCTGGCCCTGGGTCTTGGCATCGGCGGCATTGGAAATCATGCCCTGGATGGCGGCGCTGGCGGCAAAGCCGAGCAGATTGCAGGCGATCACCGCATACATCATCCAGCCTTCGCTGGCCGCGCCCCAGCCGGCAAAGGCCAGCACCGAGGAGATCAGGCCCAGCATGGCGAGGCGCTCGGAGGAGAACACTTTCAGCAGCTTGGTGAGCAGAAAGCCCTGCACCAGCACCGACATCACGCCCACCGCAAACATCGACCAGCCGTTCTCCTTGGGGCCCCAGCCGAACTTGAAGCTGGTGTAGAGCACCCAGCTGCTGTGCAGGATGAACTGCGCCAGCGCCGACAGGCCGATCACATAGACCAAGGGGCCCACGCCCTTGAGCGAGGCCAGCTTCTTGAGCGAGGCCACGGGATTGGCCTGGCGCCAGCTGAAGGGCCGGCGGCTCTCGGGCCTGAGCGACTCGGGCAGCACGAAGAAGCCGTACAACCAATTCGTCAGCGCCAGGCAGCCCGCCACCACAAAGGGCAGGTGCAGGTTGATGGCGCCCAGCAGGCCGCCCATCACCGGGCCCAGGATGAAGCCCAGGCCGAAGGCCGCGCCCAGCATGCCGAAGCGCTTGGCACGCTCCTCGGGGGCGGAGATGTCGGCCACATAGGCATTCGCCACCGCGGCATTGCTCTGCATCGCGCCGCTCACGAGGCGCACCGCGATCAGCATCCACAGCGCGGTGGCCATGGCGGTGACGAAGAAGCTCAGCGCCAGGCCGCAGAAGCCGATCAGCAGCACCGGCCGGCGGCCGTAGCGGTCGGACAGCGCGCCCAGGATGGGCGAGCCCAGGAAATTGGCAAAGCCGAAGGCAAAGGCCACCACGCCGTACCAGAAGGCGTGGTCGGCCTGCGAGCCGGTGAAGGTCCCCACCAGCGGCGGCAGCACCGGGATGATGAGGCCGATGGCGATCATGTCGATCAGCACCGTGACCATGATGAAGCCCATGCCGGCGGCGCGCTTCGCGGGTAGGCCAGCTGCTGCGGAGTCACTCACTGCGATGATTTCCTTAAGTGAGGAACGGGGCACTAGGCCCCGTTCGTCAAGCGGCTAGCGCTTATTCAGAGCGGTAGTTCGGCGCTTCCTTGGTGATCTGCACATCGTGCACATGGCTTTCGCGCATGCCCGCCGAGGTGATCTCCACGAACTCCGCCTTGTTCTGCATGTCGGCGATGGTGGCGCAACCGCAGTAGTGCATCGAGGCCTTCAGGCCACCGGCCATCTGGAAGATGACCTGCACCACCGAGCCCTTGTAGGGCACCTGGCCCTCGATCCCCTCGGGCACCAGCTTGGAGGTGTTGGGGTTGTTGGCCGAGGTGTCCTGGAAGTAGCGGTCTGCCGAACCCTTGGCCATCGCACCCATCGAGCCCATGCCGCGGTAGCTCTTGTAGCTGCGGCCCTGGTAGAGGATCAGGTCGCCGGGGGCTTCCTCGGTGCCGGCAAAGGCGCCGCCCATCATCACGCAGTCGGCGCCCGCGGCGATGGCCTTGGCCAGGTCGCCCGAGAAGCGCACACCGCCGTCGGCGATCACCGGCACGCCGGTGCCGCGCAGCGCGGTGGCGACGTTGTCGATGGCGGTGATCTGGGGCACGCCCACACCGGCGACGATGCGGGTGGTGCAGATCGAGCCCGGGCCGATGCCGACCTTGACGCCATCGGCACCGGCTTCCACCAGGGCCAGGGCGGCCGCGCCGGTGGCGATATTGCCGCCGATCACGTCCACGCCGGGGAAGTTCTGCTTCACCCAGCGCACGCGCTCCAGCACGCCGGCGCTGTGGCCGTGGGCGGTGTCGACGATCAGTGCGTCCACGCCGGCCTTCACCAGCAGGCTGACGCGTTCTTCGGTATCGTCACCGAAGCCCACCGCGGCACCCACGCGCAGCTTGCCCTGGGCATCGCGTGCGGCGTTGGGGAAGCTGGTCTGCTTGGTGATGTCCTTCACCGTCATCAGGCCGCGCAGCTCGAAGGCGTCGTTGACGACCACCACGCGCTCCAGCTTGTGCTTGTGCATCAAGGCCTTTGCCTGCTCCAGCGAGGCGCCCTCCTTGACGGTGATGAGGCGTTCGGCCGGCGTCATGATCTCGCGCACCGCGACATCCATGCGGGTCTCGAAACGCAGGTCGCGGCCGGTGACGATGCCCACCACCTTCTTGCCATCCAGCACCGGGAAGCCCGACACGCCATGCAGGCGCGAGAGCTCCACCACCTCGCGCACGGTGGCGCTGGGGGTGATGGTGAAGGGCTCGCGCACCACACCCGATTCGTAGCGCTTCACGCGCGCCACTTCACGGGCCTGTTGCTCGGCCGAGAGGTTTTTGTGGACGATACCGATGCCGCCCTCTTGCGCGATGGCGATGGCCAGACGCGCCTCGGTGACCGTGTCCATGGCGGCGGACACGAGCGGCAGGTTCAGTTGGATATTGCGCGACAGACGGGTCGCAAGGCTGGTGTCGCGAGGCAACACCTGGGAGAACGCTGGCACCAACAACACATCATCGAAGGTGAGCGCTTTTCCTAGAAGGCGCATGAGGGAAGCTCCAGACGCAAAGCGGCATTATACGGAGTTCGGCGCAAGGCGTCCGGCGGGCATGGCTGCGGACAATTGGCAACACCTCCGGCCGGCCCTGCAAGGGGTCGGCGGCGCTACACTGAGCCCCTCCTCTCGCACCCCGATGGCGCCCATGTCCGCACCGCGTATTTCCAACCCGCCGGCCGGGTTCTACCGCCTCATCGTCTGCCTGGCTCTGCTGGCCCTGGCGGGCACGGCGCAGGCGCAGTGGAAGTGGCGCGATGCCCGTGGCAATGTGCAGTACAGCGACCTGCCCCCGCCGCCCGGCGTGGCGGAGAAGGACATCCTGCAGCGCCCGGTCAACCAGCGCCAGCGCATCGTCGTGACGCCGGTGGGCACCGGCGCTGCCAATGCCGCCAGCGCCCCGGCGGCCGCGGCGAGCACCCCCGCAAGACCCGACCCCGATGCGGCCGCACGCAAGAAGCAGGAACAGGAGCAGGCCGCGCAGCGCGCCGAAGAGGATCGCAAGCTGAAGGCCCAGAAGGCCGAGAACTGCAAGACCGCGCAGGGCCAGTTGCGCCTGCTGGAAGACGGTGTGCGCATCAGCCGCAAGGACGAGCGCGGCGAACGCGTGTTCCTGGACGATCAGCAGCGCGCCGAAGAAACCAAGCGCGCGCGCGCCATCATCGCGGTGGATTGCGCGCGCTGACGATCAGCGCAAGGTCAGCGCGAGTTCAACGCGAGGTCTTGCCGGCCAGCGGCCGGTGCCGCGAGACGATGCGCTCGCCCTTGGCGCGGTAGCGTTCGCGCCGCGCCTCCTTGGGATCGACGGTGAGCGGGCGATAGATCTCGATGCGGTCGCGCGCGCGCAGCGGCGTGTCCAGCGCCTGCAGCCTGCCCCAAATGCCGATCTTCAGCGTGGGCAGCTGCTCGAGCAGCGCGGCGTCGAGCTCGCCGCAGCCGCGCAGGGCCTGCTCCAGCGTGGTGCCGGCGCTCAGCTGCAGCAGGCAATGCCGCACATCACCGCGGGCCGGGCTCCACACCAGTTCGACCGCGAAGCGCTCGCCCTCAGCGTGGCCCATAGACCGCCTCGGCACGCTGCACAAAGCTGTCGACAAAGGTGTTGGCGATGCGGTCGAACACCGGGCTCACCACCGCCTCCAGCGCCATGCTGGAGAAGGCATAGCTGAGCTCGAACTCGATCTTGCAGGCGAGTTGCTCGCCCTCGCCGCCCGGCTTGCCCAGGGGCAGAAAGCTCCACACGCCGTCCAGCGAGGAGAACGGCCCATCCACCAGGCTCATCTGCACGCGATGCGGCGCCTCGTGGGTGTTGCGGGTGGTGAAGGCATGGCGCACCCCGGCATAGGCCAGGCCCAGCCTGGCCGTCATGCCGGCCTCATGTTCGTCGCTGACCTCGGCGCGTTCGCACCAGGGCAGGAACTCCGGATAGCGGGTGACGGCCGTCACCAACTCGTACATCTCGCGCGGCGAGTACCAGAGCAGAACGGATTTCTTGACGTGCTTCATACAATGGCTGGATTGTATTGGGGCCAACCGCCCCATTCCTGCCCCCAGATTGAGCCCCATGTCGATTGCTGAAAACCGCCGCGCCAGATTCGAATATCACATTGAAGAACAGTTCGAGGCCGGCATGGTGCTGGAGGGCTGGGAGGTCAAGGCGGTGCGTGCCGGCCAGGTCCAGCTGACCGACGGCTACGTGATGATCCGCGACGGCGAGCTGTTCCTGATCGGCTGCCGCATCAACCCGCTGCGCACCGCCTCCACCCACGTCAACCCCTTGGCCGACCGCACCAAGAAGCTGTTGATGAAGAAGGAGGAGATCCGGCGCCTGATCGGCAAGGTGGAACAGAAGGGCTTCACCCTAGTGCCGCTGAACCTGCATTACAAGGGCGGGCGCGTGAAGTGCGACATCGCCCTGGCCAAGGGCAAGGACCTGCACGACAAGCGCGAGACCGAGAAGAAGCGCGATTGGGAGCGCGAAAAGGGCCGCTTGATGCGGCACGCCGTGCCGTCCAACAAGCGCTCAGGCAAGGACTGAGAGCGCCCGCTCCAGGTCGGCGCGCAGATCGGCCTCGGCCTCCAGGCCGATCGCGAAGCGCACGATCTGCCCCTCGGCATAGGGCAGGCCCAGCGCGCGGCTGCGACTCATGTCGTAGGGCACGGCCAGGCTCATCGGGCCGGCCCATGAATAGCCGATGCCGAAGAGTTGCAGCGCATCCACGAAGGCATCGACCTCGCGCTGGCCGTAGCGCGGCTTGAACACCACAGAAAACAGGCAGGCCGCGCCGGCCGAACTGGTCTGCAGCCAATGCTCGTGCCCCGGCGAGCCGGGCAAGGCGGGGTGTAACACCCGCGCCACCTCGGGCCGCGCCTGCATCCACGCCGCCAGCGCGCGCGTGCAGGCATCCTGGGCCCGGTAGCGCAGCTCCAGCGTGGGCAGGCCGCGCAGCACCAGCTCCACATCGTTCTGGCCCAGGCCGTAGCCCAGGTGCTCGTGCGCATGGTTGAGGCGCTCGTGCAGGGCCAGATCGCGGGTGCAGACCGAGCCCATCAGCACATCGGCGCCGCCCGAGGGGTATTTGGTGAGCGCCTGCATGACGATGTCGCAACCCAGGCCAGCATGGCTTTGCGGTGCGATCTCGAAGGCATTGAAGGCAAGACCTGCCCCCCAGGTGTTGTCCATCGCGGTCAGCACGCCGTGCGACTTGCAGGCCTGCAGGAGGCCGATCAGATCGGGGAATTCCAGCGTGATCGAGCCCGCCGCCTCCAGCCAGACCAGCTTGGTCTGCGGCCCCAGCAGGGCCTTGAACCCGGCCGCGTCGAGCGGATCGTAGAAGCGGTGCGTGATGCCGAACTGCGGCAGGAAGGACTCGCTCAGATAGCGGTTCTGGCCGTAGACATTGTCCGGGACCAGCACCTCGTCGCCGGGGCGCAGCAGGCCCAGGCTCACCAGGGTCACGGCCGCCAGGCCGCTGGGCACCAGCAGGCAATGCTCGGCATGCTCCAGCGTGGCCAGGCGCGCCGCCAGGGTGTAGCTGGTGGGTGTGCCATGCAGGCCGTAGCGGTAGCTGTGGCCATCGCGCGGGCGCGGGGTGCGCAGGTCGGCGGTGTTCTTGAACAGCACCGTCGAGGCCTTGTAGACGCCCACCGGCACCGCCTCCCAACCCGCCGGCGCCCGATAGGGGTGGTGGATCTGCTGGGTGCTGACGGCCTGCGGCTGCTTGTCGCGCTGCTGCTCGCTCATATGGGCATGGCGATCAGGTCATGGCCCTCGGTGGCGACGATGCGCGCACGCGTGAACTCACCCACCTTGAGTTGCTTGCTGGCCTTCTCGGGCGGCAGCAGGCGCACGGTGCCGTCGATCTCTGGCGCGTCGGCGTAGGAGCGCCCCACCCCACCCTTGCGGCCCAGGGCCGGGGCGGAATCCACCAGCACCTGCATGGTGGCGCCGACACGGCGCGCCAGCTTGGCGGCGGAAACCCGCTCGGCCACCTCCATGAAGCGGGCACGGCGCTCCTCGCGCACGGCCTCGGGCAAGGCACCGTCCAGCTCGTTGGCGCTGGCGCCCTCCACCGGCGAGTAGGCGAAGCAGCCGGCGCGGTCGATCTGCGCTTCCTGCATGAAGTCCAGCAGGTACTGGAATTCGGCCTCGGTCTCGCCAGGGAAGCCGGCGATGAAGGTGGAGCGGATCACGATGTCCGGGCAGCTCTCGCGCCAGCGCAGGATGCGCTCCATATTCTTCTCGCCATTGGCGGGGCGCTTCATGCGCTTGAGCACGTCCGGGTGGGCATGCTGGAAGGGCACGTCGAGGTAGGGCAACACCAGCCCTGAAGCCATCAGGGGCAGCACCTCGTCCACATGGGGATAGGGGTAGACGTAGTGCAGGCGCACCCAGGCACCGTATTGCTTGGCCAGCTCGCCCATCTGCGCCACCAGGTCCAGCATGCGGGTCTTGACCGGCTTGCCATCCCAGAAGCCCATGCGGTACTTGACGTCCACGCCATAGGCGCTGGTGTCCTGACTCACCACCAGCAGCTCCTTCACGCCCGACTCGAACAGCGCACGCGCCTCGTTCAGCACGTCGCCGATCGGGCGCGAGACCAGGTCACCGCGCATGCTGGGGATGATGCAGAAGCTGCAGCGGTGGTTGCAGCCCTCGCTGATCTTCAGATAGGCGTAATGCTTGGGCGTGAGCTTGATGCCGGCCACGCCGCGTGCCTCGGGCACCAGATCGATGAAGGGATCGTGGGGCTTGGGCACATGGGTGTGCACCGCGTCCATCACCTCCTGCGTGGCATGCGGGCCGGTCACGGCCAGCACGCTGGGATGCATCTCGCGCACCAGGCTGCCGGCGTCCGAGCTGGCATGACCGGCCTTGGCGCCCAGGCAGCCGGTGACGATGACCTTGCCGTTCTCGGCCAGGGCCTCGCCGATGGTGTCCAGGCTCTCCTTCACCGCGTCGTCGATGAAGCCGCAGGTGTTGACGATCACCAGATCGGCACCGGCAAAGGTCTTGGAGGTTTCATACCCCTCCGCACGCAGCTGCGTGAGGATGAGCTCGGAGTCGGTCAGCGCCTTGGGGCAGCCCAGGCTGACGAAGCCGATCTTGGGGGCGGAGTTCTGGACGGGTGCTTCATTCATCCCGCGATTATCTCAGCCCCGACCGGCGCTGCTATTTCTTGGGCGGAAATCCCGGCATGCCAGGCATGCCGGGGAAGGCCTTCTGCATCTGCTCGGTCATCTGTTCGATCAGGTTCTTGGACTGCTCGACATAGTTGCCCATCAGGCCCTGCATCACCGGCGACTGGCCGCTGAGAAACTGCGACCACAGCTCGGGGCTGAAGGGCAGCCCCTTGCTCTGCTCGGTGAACTTGCTCTGCAGCTCGCCGAAGGTCTGCATGTTCTTTTCCAGATAGGCGCCCATCACACCCTGCATCGCATTGCCATAGAAGCGGATGATCTGCTCCAGCAGCTGGGTGGTGAACATCGGCATGCCGCCGGTCTCCTCCTCCAGGATGATCTGCAGCAGGATGGAACGCGTCAGGTCCTCGGCCGTCTTGGCGTCGCGCACCTCAAAGGCAATGCCTTCCAGCACCATCTTCTTGACATCGCTGAGGGTGATGTAGCTGCTGGTATGGGTGTCGTAGAGGCGGCGGTTCGGGTACTTCTTGAGTACGCGCGGGCCGGCAGCCGCCGGTGTGCCTTCTGCAGAGGCAGACTTGCCGCGACGGGCAGTAACCATGAAAACTCCCAGGGAAAATCTTGCTGTATGCGCGCAGATTCTAGGAGTCGGCGCCACGCGGGGCTGACGGGTTTACCCCTGCGCGGCCACAGCATTGCGCGGAGTTCGCTCAGTGCCGAGCAAGAAAAAGCCACCGCGGCAGCGCCGCGGTGGCTTGTCAGGGACGGCTGCGGATCAGGGCGTGACTAGCACGATATCGGACTCCCGCGCGGTCTTGGCACTCGTGTGCAGCAGCAGGAAGCCGGTCTGCGAGGGCGAGGCCAAGCCGCCACCGGCCGGACTGCTGATGCCGATATTGCCGCTGCCGCCAATCGGTGTCACCACGCCTGAGGACGCCGCGGCATAGCGTGGCGTGTCCAGGGTGTGGACCATATTGGTGACTGCGTCGGTCAGATCGCCAGTGAAGTAGTTGTCGAAGGCGTAGACCGAGAACCTGAACTTCTGAGACGCGCTGGTGATGCCGACGTCGGAAGCCAGCACGGTCGCCACCAGGTTCGGCGAGTTCAGGTCCGCGCTCGCAAAGAAGCGCGTGATCGACGCATTGGTTCTCAGGTTGACCACCGTGATGACGGTCTGCCCCGTCACACCAACCCCCCCGTTCTCGCTGTTGTAGATCACATAGTCATCCACGCCGTCGTTGTTGGCATCCACATAGATGTCGAACTCGGCCGGATAGGCCGGATGGGCGCGCGAGCCAAAGCCTGCCATGGCAAATTGCACCGCCAGGCTGCCGCCGGAGCTGGCCGGCCGCACCCCCACCGCCTTGAGGTCCACCAGCACCTGCCCGCCACCATAGGGCGGCAGCACGGTGCTGCTTTGGGCGCTGGTGCCGGTGAGCGCGAACACGTCAGTCTGCCCAGCGATGGCACCGGCCGCGTTGGTCAGCGTCATGACGCCGCTGCCGGTGCCGCCCAGATTCACGCTGGTGGTGGCGCTCACCCCCGCGCTCTTGCGCGGCAGTACATGCCAAGGCACGGCGGCGGTCTCCGAGCCATCGGACACGGTGATGTAACCGTCGAACTCGGCGAGCTGCAGCAAGGCACCCGTACCCTGACTGGAGGCCGCACCCAGGGGCCAGGCCGGCAGCTTGGACGCGTCGATGCTGAGACTCAGGCCAAAGGCCGCCGTGCCGTTCGCGGGCACCGTGATGCTGGCCGGCGCGCTCAGGGTTACTGCGCCGCTGGCCGCATCGTTGGCATAGCGGAAGGAGCGTGTGATCTGGTAGGTGCGGGGCGACGGACTGTAGTTGCGCACCGCCACCTTCTTGCTCAGCGTGCTGATGCCGGTGGCATTCACCGCGCCGAACGAGAGGCCGACGCTGTAGGGGTTGCTGGCATCCCAGATCCCGGTGTTCAGCGCGGCCGCCGCATCCACGCGCAGCTCGCCCGCACCGATGCGCGACACCGGTGCCAACTCACCCGGCAGAGTGGCCGGATTGGTATAGACCGCCTGGTTCGCCGCATTCATCAGGCGCGCCTTGATCTCCGCCGGGCTGGCACTGGGGAACTTCTGCAGCAGCAGGGCGGCAGAGCCGGCGATCATCGGCGTGGCACCCGAGGTGCCGCCAAAACCACCCTCGTCGGCACCCGTGCCATTGAGAGCAGACACCGAGGCGCCCGGCGCACCAATCTCGGGCTTGACGAGCGAGAAGTTGTAGGTGGGGCCGCGCGCCGAGGTACTGGCCATGCTGCCCACCAGGGGTATCGATACCGCCGGGCTGACGCTGACCAGCACCGCCGAGCTAAGCAGAGCTGTCTTCAGCGTATTGCCGATGCTCTGCGTCACCACCAGCGTCTCCACCAGGGGCGAGCCGCCGCCGAAGCTGAAGCTGGGTGCATCGCCCGCCGCATTGTTGGCGATCAGCACGCCGATCGCACCCTTGGCGGCCGCGTTCGCAACCTTGATGCTCACCGCGCAGGTGCCGCGGTCGATCAAGGCCACCATGCCGGTGAAGTCGATGGTGTCCGCCGCCGCGCAAGCCAGCGACGCGGCCGTTCCGGAAGCACCGGCGCGACGCACCGCACCCGAGAAGCCGCTCACGATCGGCGCCCAGTCCACTGTCGCGGTATTGCCGTAGGTACCGGCAATGGCAGGCGGCGAGTTCACCACCAGCGGAATGGCCTTGGCCGTGGGCATGGATGTCTGGGCCACGCTGATGGCCTCAGGCGCATTGGACGGCGAACTGACGATGTAGGGGCGGTCGCCGGCATTGCCCGCCGCCACCGCTGCCACGATGCCGAAGCGCACCACATTGGAAACCGCCTCGGTGGACGGATTTTCACGCTGGCCGTAGTTGGCACCGAGCGAGAGATTCACCACATCGGCGGCATCGGTGAAGCTGAGGTCGCCGCGCGGGTCCATGGCCCAGTCCAGGCCTTGCAGGATGGCAATACCGCTGCAGCTGGTGGCGACGCTGCTGCACACCTTGACGGCATAGAGCTTGGCGCCCGGCGCCACGCCCTTGTGCAGGCCGTCTTGGCTAGCGCCAGCGGCGATATCGGCCACGTGGGTGCCATGGCCCGAACCCGAGCCGGCATCGATCGGATTGGGGTCGGGCGCCAACGCGCCACTCGGCCAGGCCTCGCCCACGAAGTCATAGCCACCGATCACCTTGGCCGAGGGGAACAGCGCGGCCGGCGCCACTCCGGCCGCGGCCGTTGCCGCCGCCGAGAAGTCAGCCAACTGCCCGGAACCGCCCAGATTCCGATGCGTGTAGTCGATGCCGGAATCCAGCACCGCGATCTTCACGCCGCTGCCGGTGAGGCCGAGGTTGTGCAGCGCCGTGGCACCCACATAGGGCACCGTGGTCGCGAGCGAAATCTGGTGATCCACCACCGGCCGCACCGCCGTCACGCCGGCCAGCTTGGCCACCTGCGGCAGCTTGGATGCATCCACCGAGATCACCAGGGCGTTGTAGGCCTTGCTGACGCGCGCCAGCTCGCGCCCGCCCATGCCTTGCACCTGGGCCGCCAGGCTGTCCTGCTTGCTCTTGATCGCAGCCATATAGGCCTGCCGCTGCGCCAGCGTCATGCTGGAACCCAGGCGCTTGGCGTTCGTGCCCACAGCCAAGGCCAGCGGCGGATCGCTGAGACGCAGCGCCACTTGCACCGCCCCGCTCTGCTGCGCCAGCTTGGGGCCCTGATCGGCCGCCAGCACCGGGCTGGGCAGCGCCAAGGCATCGACGGACAGGGGCTGCTGCGCCTGTGCGCTCAACTGCACAGTCAGCAGGGCCGCCAGCGAGAGCAGCGGGCGGACGGAATGATGATGACGCGCGTTCATGACTGCAACTCCTTCAGCTGGCGCGGCTGGCGCCGTCGCGTCGCGTACACGCCCAGGCCTGCCAGCAACACCAGGGCCAGGCTGGCAGGTTCGGGGATGGCGGCATTGGTCGCGCCGGTCAGGAAGATGTCATAGCTATAGGCCGATTCGGTGCCGGCGGCAAAGCCGGGCATCCAGCCGTTCAGGGCACCACTGCCGGGGTCGGCGGTCAGCAGGTCGGTGAAGGCCCCGGGCAGGAAGACCGACTGGCTGGCGCCGTCCGCCGCGCTGAAGCCGCCAAAGGCGATGGCCAGGTAGTACACCCCCGCCGCCAGCAGATTGTTGGGGTCGCCGGCGGGCAGCAAGGAGGTCAGTCCCACGCCATCGTCGTCGTTGGAGTAGACGCCCATGCCTGCGGCATCGAACAGGAACAGCTGGGTATCGAAGGCCGAACTCAGCGTAGTCCAGGCACTGAACGTGCCCGGGCTGTCAATGCGTATCTGGTAGAGATCGACCTGGTAGATCGTGTCGCCATTCACCGCGGTGCTGGAGCTCAGCATGCCGTGGATTTGCGAAAGGCTGGTGTAGCCGGCGTCAAAGGTCTCCTGTGCCGTCGCCAGGCTGTCGCCCGTACCGGTCAGACCTTTCTCGTTCCAGACATAGCCGGCCGACGCCGACAAGGGACAAGCGAGGGCAGCAGCGACTGCGGCCAACAAGGCCAGGCGTTTCGGATACTTGGTCATCATCGCGCAAACTCCAGTGGCGCTCCCAACGAGGGAACTTGGTTTGAATGGCGCGATGCGATGACGCAGCAGCAACGACGATGACGGACGAGAACTCTGGGCAGTCGCTACAACCGATCAAGCACCACACCTCCGTGACGCCTGACTATGAGCATGACTTTCTTCACGCGCTAGGGCCGGGAGCCCCGCGTTCACGGGGGGCGTGCCAAGGCGGCACAACCCCGGGCACGGCAGCACCGCCAGGCGTGCTCATAGGAGAAAGAAGTGGATACGGGCTGCGCTGCCCGGCGCCGGGCGGTCACACCCTAGGGTAAGTACCGAAGCCTCCGCATCAGGCGGGCAGCGCCGCCTCGCGCCATTCCGCCGGCGGGCGCCGCAGCGCCGCCAGCACCAGGGCTTCATCGCGGCAGCTGTAGACCTGCAGCTCACCCTGGCGCACGCAGGCCTGCAGATCGGTCTGCGCACGTACCATCAGGGCGTCGGCGCTGCCGCGCTCCTGCAGGCCCCGGCCCGCGGCCAGACCCACCCAGGCATTGCGCCCGGAACGCTTGGCGGTCAGCAGGGCCAGATCGGCCAGTCGCACCACGTCCTGCCAGCCCAGCGCGCGCGGATCGGCATCCACAAAGGGCAGGCAGGCAAAGCCGATCGAACAGGTGATGGCCAGCCGGCGGCCATCGTCCAGCACAAAGGGGCTTTCCACCACCACGCTGCGCAGGCGCTCTGCCAGCTCCTGCACGCGCAGGCGGTTGGTGTCGCGCGCCACCGCCAGGAATTCCTCGCCACCCCAGCGCACCAGATGATCCGACTCGCGCAGCACCGTGCGCAGGCGCCGCCCGAACTGCACCAGCACCGCGTCGCCGGCGGCGTGGCCGTACTCGTCATTGACCTGCTTGAAGTGATCGATGTCGATCAGAAAGAACAGGCTGTCGGTATCCACCGGCTGCGGCACCGCGGTCAGCGCCGCCTCGCGCGCGCGCCGCTGGCTGGCGGCGATTTCGGCCTCGATATGCTCGGCCAGGAAGCGCCGGTTGTGCAGGCCGGTGAGCGGGTCGCTGATGCTGGCCAGCTCCAGCACGCGCGACTTCTCCTCCAGCGCGCGCGAGACCTGCTCGAGCGCGGCCGTGCGCTCGCTCACCTTGAGCTCGAGCTCGCGCTGGCGCCTGCGCAGCCAGCGCGTGCGCAGCTGCACCACCGCCACCAGGGTCAGCAGCAGCAGCAGCAGCACCAGCAGCTTGAACCAGAGCGCCTGATGCCAGGCCGGCAGCACACGGATCGGCAGGCTCAGCACCGCCTCGCTCCAGGCGCCATCGCGGTTGGAGCCGCGCAGCTGCAGCTGGTACTGGCCGGGTGGCAGGTTGGTGTAGCTGGCCAGGCGGCGGGTGGCGTCGCTGGCGATCCAGTCGCGGTCGAAGCCCAGCAGGCGATGGGCATAGCGGTTGCGATCCGGCGCCGAGTAATCGAGCGCCGCATACTCCACCGCAAAGCTGTTCGCGTCCGGCTGTATCTCCAAGCTGGACAACTCGGCCTGCTGCGCCGGCCCGATGCCGCGCAGCAGGCTGCCCGCCACCAGCTGCTGGCCGCCCGCATGTAGCTCGCTGATCACCAGCGGCGGCCGGTAGCTCCAGGGCTGCACATGCGCGGGGCGCACGATGGTCATGCCGCCGGCGCCGCCGAACAGCAACTCGCCCTCGCTGCTGCGCGCCGCCGAGCCGGTCCAGTAGGTCTGGAATTCCACGCCCTCGGCGCGCCGCAGGGCCCGCACCTCCAGGGTCTTGGGATGGATGCGCGCCAGGCCGTTGTCGGTGCTGACCCACAACTGGCCCTGGCCATCCTCCAGCAGGGCGTTGACGGTCTCGTCCGGCAAGCCCTCGGCCAGCCCGATGCGGCGCTGTTGCCCATCCGGCTCCAGCAACTTGATGCCACCGCCATAGGTGCCGACCCAGAGCCGTTGCTGGCGGTCGGTATAGAGCGCGGTGATGAAGCCGGCACTGGGCTGCGCGCCCGTGTTGCCAACGTCCAGCGGCACGGGGCGGACCACGCCGGTCCCGGGCTCGAGGTGGTTCAGGCCATTGCGCGTGCCGATCCAGATGCCGCCGGCGGCCGCGCGCGCCAGCACGACGATGCGCTCGTCGCTGAGGCGCTGGCCGCGCCCGCGCAGTTCCAGGCGGGCCTGACCGCTGCGCAGGTCGAGCGACCACAGACCGTCGCTCTGCCCGCCGATCCAGAGCTTGCCGCCCTCGGCCAACAGGGTCCAGGTGGACGCGGCCGGATCGCGGCCGGGCCATTGCACCCGGCTGATGCGGCTGCCGTCGGCGGCGGCGCGGTAAAGCCCGCGCTTGGTGGCGATATAGACCTGCCCATCGCCGCCCAGCTCCAGGGCCAGCACGATGTCCGCCGGCAGAGCCCGTTCCGGCCGTCGCGCGTCCGGCCGCAAGGCCGCCACCAAGGCGCCGCTGCTGTCGATGATCTCGACGCCGCGCTTGTGCGTGCCCAGCCAGAAGCGGTCCGGGCCGACCGGCAATATCCAGCTGACCTCGTTGCTGGCGGCCTGCTCACCCGCATCGCAGCGCAGCTGCGGCGCACAGGGCGGCGCACCGTACATGGTGAGCACGGCCGCCTGGCCGGGGTCGTGGCGGCTCAGGCCGCGGTTGCTGGCCACCCAGACCAGCCCCGAACGGTCGCGGTGAAAACCGCGCACCGCGTTGTCGGCCAGGCTCACCGGCAGGCTGGGCAGGTGGCGGATATGGCGCGTCTGCGCGGTGGCCAGGTCCACCACCTGAATGCCCCGTGTCAGCGTGCCCAGCCAGATCTCGCCCGGCCGGGCTTCGATGATGCCCGTCACCGGCTCGCTGCCGAGCGCGGCCGCCTGGGGCTGCGCAGCACTGCTGCGCACCGGCACTGCCGCGGCGTCGGCGCGCGCCATCTTGAAGGCGCCATGCTGGGCCGTGCCTATCCAGACCTGGCCCAGGCTGTCTTCGTACAGACTGAGGGTGCGCGGCTGCGGCCCGCCGCTGGGCAGGGGCACGGCGGCAAAGCGCGGCGCACGCACCTCGCGCCTGAACAAGCCCTCCTCGGTACCGACCCACAGACTGCCATCGCGGCTGCGCAGCAGACTCAGCACCTGCAAGCCGGACAGGCCGGCCGCTTCGCCGGACAGGCGCTGCACCGCCGAACTGGCGGCGTCCACATGGTCCAGGCCCGCGTTGGTGCCCACCCAGAGCCCGCCGTTGCCATCGTCGATGATGCTGTTGACGCTCACATGGCTGAGCCCGGCCTGGCCCACCGGGAGGGTGGTGAAACTGTTGCTGGCACGCTCGTAGCGCACCAGGCCCGCGCCGCTGGTGCCGATCCAGAGCCGGCCGGCCGCATCGGCATGCAAGGTCTGGATGAAGTTATCGGGCAGCGCCGTGGGCTGCTTGGGATCGGCCTTGTAAACGCGGAAGCGGTAGCCGTCCCAGCGCGCCAGCCCGGCCAGGGTGCCCACCCACAGAAAGCCATCGCCGTCCTGGGCCACCGAGGTCGCGATCTCGTTGGGCAGGCCCTGCTCCTGGCGCAGATGCTGGAAGCTGGTCTGCACCAGCGCCGACCAGCGCGCCGGCGCCGCCCAGGCGGGCGCTGCCAGACAGGGCAGCACCGCGAACAAGAGGCCCAGCACCCAGGGCAGAAGTCCGTGGCCGTAGGGGATGTGCGGTGGCGGATGGTGCGGCTGAGTCACGCCCGCATTGTGTACGAGGCCTGGCGCGCCCAATATCGGCGCAAGCCCGCAGAAGTTGGCCACCTCAGCGCAAAGCAAAAAGCCCGGCAACTTTGTGAGTTACCGGGCTTCCGTGTACTAGGGTGTACCTACCAAATTTGGTAGGCGCGATTGGATTCGAACCAACGACCCCCACCATGTCAAGGTGGTGCTCTAACCAACTGAGCTACGCGCCTGAAGAGCTTCGCAGTATAGCACGCTTTTTCGAGTCGTCCAGAAACATGCGCTCATCCATCGCATTCATTTGCGCCGCGCACCGCGCACCCCGTTCACCTGGGCCACCGCACGCAGCACCTGGGCCAGGCGGGCCGAGTCGGCCACCTCGACGGTGAAGCTCATCCAGGCGGTGTCGCCGCGCAGCTCCTTGGCGGACTGGGTGTTCACCGCAGTGACGTTCATCTTCTCCTTCGCGAACACTTCCAGCACATCGCGCAGCAGGCCCGCGCGCACCGAAGCCTCGACGATCACGTCGACCGGATAGAGCAGGCCCTTCTTCTCGCCGCCCTCCCCCCAGGCCACCGCGATCACGCGCTCGGGCGCGCGCTGCGCCATCTGGCGGAAGTTGCTGCAATCGCGGCGATGGATGGCCACGCCCTTGCCGCGCGTCACATAGCCGGCGATGACATCGGGCGGCGCGGGCCGGCAGCAACGCGCCAGATTGGTGAGCAGCGAATCCACGCCCACCACCAACACACCTCCCTGACCTCCCTGCCTGGGCGCGCTGCTGCCGGCCTTGGTGCGGCGCTGCGCCAGCATCTCGTCGGTATCCGGCTCGGGCGCCGGCGGGCGCAGCAGCAGCTCGATATTGCGCAGCGAGTACTCGTCCTTGCCCACCACCTCGAACAAGGCGTCGGCATGCTTGAAGCCCAGGCGCCCCGCCAGATCCTCCAGCTTGATGGCCGTCTTGCCCTCGCGCTGCAGCAGCTTCTCCACCAGCTCGCGGCCCTTGGCAATCGTCTGCGCCTGCGCCTGCGCGTTGAACCAGGCGCGCACCTTGGTGCGGCTGCGCTGGCTGTGCAGATAGCCCAGCTCGGGGTTGAGCCAGTCCAGCGAGGGGCCGCCCTCCTTGAGCGCGGTGATCTCGACCGTCTGGCCGCTCTTCAGCGCGGTGTTGAGCGGCACCATCACGCCATCGATCTTGGCGCCACGGCAGCGGTGGCCCAGGTCGGTGTGCAGGGCGTAGGCGAAGTCGATCGGCGTGGCCCCGGCGCTCAGCTCGACGATGGCGGCCTGCGGCGTGAACACATAGATGCGGTCGTCGAACACCGCCGCGCTCTCGCCCGCCAGGGTGTCGCGTTCCCAGGCCAGCAGCTGGTGCAGCACCGCCTTGCGCGCCTCGGCCACGCGCTCCTCGAACTCGCCCGCGGCGCTCACGCCCGCATAGCCCTTGGTGCCGGCCTCCTTGTAAGCCCAATGCGCGGCAACGCCATGCTCGGCATGCTCGTGCATGGCGCGCGTGCGTATCTGCACCTCCATCACGCGCCCGTCGGCCCCCGCCACCACGGTGTGCAGCGACTGGTAGCCATTCGGCTTGGGCTTGGCGATGTAGTCGTCGAACTCGCCCGCCATGGGCGTGTAATGCTCGTGCAGATAGCTCAGCGCGGCATAGCAGTCCTGCACCGAAGGCACGATCACGCGCAGCGCGCGCAGGTCGAACACGCGCGCCAGCGTCAGGTCCTTGCCCTGCATCTTTTTCCAGATGCTGTAGAGATGTTTGGGCCGCCCCTGCACCTCGGCCGCGATGCCCTGCCCCTGCAGGCCCGCCAGCAGCGTCTGCCGGCAGGACTCCACATGCTGCTCGCGCTCCAGGCGTTTCTCGTCCAGGCCCTTGGCGATCTCGCGGTATTTCTCGGGCTCGAGGAAGCGGAAGGAGAGATCCTCGATCTCCCACTTGATCTGCCAGATGCCGAGGCGGTTGGCGAGCGGCGCGAACACCTGCTGCGACTCGGCCGCCAGCGCACGCGGGCAGGCCCGCTTGCTGGCGGCAAAGTAACGCAGCGTCTGCAGGCGCGAGGCCAGCCGCAACAGCACCACGCGCAGGTCGCGCGAGAACGCCAGCAGCATCTTGCGCACGCGCTCGGTCTGCTGCGAGAGCTGCTCCTCGCCCACCACCGCCTCGCGCGCCGCGCGCTGGATCTGCACCAGCTTGCGCGTGTGCGTGACCAGGCTCGCATAGCTCTCGCCGAAGGCCTTGGCGACGATCTCCTCGGGCTTGTTGAGGAAGTCGCCCGCATAGACCAGGTAGGCGGCGGCCTGCATCGCCGGCGCGGCGCCCACACCCGCCAGGATGGCGGCCACGCCATCGGCATGGGCCAGCGCCTCTTCGCCGGTATCGAGCGGCTGGCCGCTCAGCAGCGGCTCGGCAAAGGCGCGCGCGCGCGGCACCGGCAGGCTGGACTCGCCGGCCTTGGCGTCGGGATGGCTGCTGGGCAGGGCAGATGGAAGGCCAGGCAGGCCGGCCTGCGCGTCGGCATCCAGCAGCGCCACGATCGGTGCCGCATGCTCGGCAACAGCGCTAAGTCCGGTCTTCATGCGGCCAACAGGAACTCGCTCAGCAGGCCGATCTGCCCGGGGTCGTTGAGCATCGGTGCATGGCCCACGCCTGCCAGCTCACGCAGCTGGGCCTTGGGGCCGCGCGCGCGCATGGCCTGCGCGGTGGCGGCGGACAGCAGGTCCGAATCGGCGCCGCGCACCAGCAGGGTCGGGCAGCGCAACGCGTCATAGGCGCGCCACAGCATGGCTTCGCCAGCGGCGGCAAGTTCCGGCGTCACGGTGGCCAGCGGCTCGGCAATGCGCGGGTCGTAGTGCAGGCGCACGCCGCTGCCCGCGGGTTTGAACATCGGGCGCGAGAGCGCCAACCAGGCCGCCTCGCTGTGCGGGCCGAAGCCGGCCGAAATGCTGCGCAGATAGGCCGCGCCCTCCTCCAGCGAGGCGAAGTCCATGCGCTGGCCCAGGTAGCTGCCGATGCGCTTGATCGCATCGGGCTCGATCGCCGGGCCGACATCGTTGAGCACCAGGCGCCGCACCGGATTGCCTGGCAGCGCCGCCAGCCCCATGCCGATCAAGCCACCCATCGAGGTGCCGACCCAGTCGACCTGCTCCACGTCCAGGCGCGCCAGCAGGGTCACCATATCGGCCACATAGGTGGGGATCTGGTAGAGCGCCGGATTGGCCAGCCAGTCGGAGCTGCCGCGCCCCACCACATCGGGGCAGATCACGCGGTACTGCGCCGCCAGCGCCTGGGCCAGGGCATCGAAATCGCGCCCCTGGCGCGACAGCCCGTGCACGCAGACCAGCACGCGCGGGTTGTCGCGCGCGCCCCATTCCCAATAGCCCATGCGGTGCAGGCCGGCGGGGCTCAGGCATTGCACATGTTTCAGCAGCGGTTCAGCCATACTTCGTATCCTTCACGGACATCGTAACAACGCCCAGAGGATCCTCATGTTGTTGAATGGCAAGACCGCCCTCGTCACCGGCTCCACCAGCGGTATCGGCCTGGGTATCGCCCTCTCGCTCGCTCGCCAGGGCGCCCATATCGTGCTGAACGGCTTCGGCGATGTCGAGGCGCCCAAGGCCCAGGTGGCGGCCCTCGGTGTCAAGGTGGGCTATCACGGCGCCGACATGAGCAAGCCGGCCGAGATCGAGGCCATGATGGCCTATGTGAATGCCGAGTTCGGTGGCTGCGACATCCTCGTCAACAACGCCGGCATCCAGCATGTGGCCCCGGTGGAAGACTTCCCGGTCGAGCGCTGGGACGCCATCATCGCCATCAACCTCAGCTCGGCCTTCCACACCACCCGCCTGGCCCTGCCCGGCATGAAGGCGCGTGGCTGGGGCCGTGTCATCAACCTGGCCTCGGTGCATGGCCTGGTAGCCTCGGCGCAGAAGTCGGCCTATGTGGCGGCCAAGCATGGCCTGGTGGGCTTCACCAAGGCGGTGGCGCTGGAGACCGCCACCAGCCCGGTGACGGTCAACGCCATCTGCCCCGGCTGGGTGCTGACCCCGCTGGTGCAGAAACAGGTGGACGCGCGCGCCGCCGCCGACGGTGTGGACGACGCGGAGGCCAAGCGCCGCCTGCTGGCCGAGAAGCAGCCCTCGCTGCAGTTCACCACGCCCGAGCAACTCGGCGAACTGGCCGTCTTCCTGTGCTCGGACGCGGCCGCCAATGTGCGCGGCCAGGCCTGGAGCCTGGACGGCGGCTGGACCGCTCAATGACGTGAGCCCCTCGCCCGCCGGGTACGGCGGGCGGTCCCCCAAGGGGACGTGGGCCGGCTTGGGAGCGGCCCGGCGCTCGGCCCACTTCCAGCCCTCACTTGCCCATCAGCACCACGCCACTCACGGTGGCGCTGACGCTGGCCTTGCCGGCCTCCACCGGCAGGGCCTCGTCGGCCATGGCGGCGGACTTGAAGCGCGCCATCGGCGCGGCCATGGGCTGCGGCATATTGCTGTCGGCGCTCACCGTCACCTCGCCGATCTGGTAGCCGCCATAGCCGAATTGGCGCGCATAGTCGGCCGCCTTGGCCTTGTAGCGCGCGATCGCCTGCGCCACCACATCGCTCTCCTGCTTCTCGCGTGCCTCGCGCGAGAGGCTGTAGCCCACGCTGGCAATGCTCATGCTGCTCACGCGGCCGGTCAGCTGCGCGATCGCGGCCATGTCCTTGCCCTCCACCAGCAGCTCGGCCGAGCCCTGCCAGCCATTGATGCCGCCCTTGGGTGCATAGCGTGGATAGAGCGAGAAGTTGCCGGTCTGCACCTCCACCGCGCCGGGCTTGGCGATCTTGCGCGCCTCGGCCAGGGCCGCGTCCAGCGCCTGCTTGAGCTGGCTCTGCACCAGGCCGGCATCGCTGCCCTCCTTGGTGATGCCGAAGCGCACCGTGAGCGTGTCGCGCGGCACTTCCACGGTGGCGCTGGCACTCAGGCTGAGGGCGTCGCGGCGCGGCGCCTCGGCCGCGCCCGCGCTGCCGGCGGCCAGGGCCAGCGTGATGGTGGCGGCGGCGATGGAAAGCTTCGAGCTCATATTCCTCCTTGGCGGGCGGCATGCCCTGTCGGAGCCAGCATAGCGCCCGACCCCTCTCCGCCGTTGACCGCCATGGCCCAGACGAAGCAAGTGTTACCAAGCTGTAACGACTGCTGCGAGCTGCAAGACCTCGGCAAAAAACGGCTCACAATGCCTCTGTTACAAATTCAGGAGTCGCGCCATGAGCAGCAACGCCCGCCCCAATCGCATCCTGGTCGTGGACGACGACGCCCGCATCCGCGACCTGCTGCGCCGCTACCTCACCCAGGAAGGCTTTGACGTGCTGCTGGCCGAGGACAGCAAGGCCCTCAACAAGCAGCTGACGCGCGAGACCGTGGACCTGATCGTGCTGGACCTGATGCTGCCCGGCGAGGACGGCCTGTCGATCTGCCGGCGCCTGCGCGGCGGCAACGACAACACGCCCATCATCATGCTCACCGCCAAGGTCGAGGAGGTGGACCGCATCGTCGGCCTGGAGGTGGGCGCCGACGACTACCTGGCCAAGCCCTTCAACCCGCGCGAGCTGCTGGCCCGCATCAACGCGGTGCTGCGCCGCCGCCCGCCGCCGGAAGCGCCCGGCGCGCCCTCCAAGGAGCCGATGACGGTGACCTTCGGCCCCTTCGAGTTCGACCTCGCGCTGCGCCGCCTCTCCAAGGGCGGCGAGGCCCTGCCGCTCACCACCGGCGAGTTCTCGATGCTGAAGGCCCTGGTGCGCCACCCGCGCCAGCCGCTCTCGCGCGACAAGCTGGCGCAGCTGGCGCGCGGCCGCGAGTTCGAGCCCTTCGACCGCAGCCTGGACGTGCAGATCTCGCGCCTGCGCAAGCTGCTGGAGGCCGACCCCGCCCAGCCCCGCTACATCCAGACGGTGTGGGGCGTGGGCTATGTGTTCGTGCCTGACGAAGCAAGTTGATGCCCCACCCCAGGCTGGCGCTGAATCTTTTCTGGCGCACTTTTGCCCTGCTGGCCATTCTGCTCACCGGCGGTGTGCTGGCCTGGCAGCAGACCTTCAAGGTGCTGGAGGCCGAGCCGCGCGCGCTCGAAGCGGCGCACCAGCTGGCAGGCCTGGTCAACCTCAGCCGCATCGCGCTGACCAATACCGACAGCATCAACCGCGTTGCGGTGATCAAGTCGCTCACCAGCGAGGACGTGCTGGTGGAGGTGGCCGAGGTCACCGACCAATGGCAGGCCTTCGACCTCAGCCCTTTTGCCAAGCAGCTGGCCCAGGCCCTGCGCGCGCGACTGGGGCAGAACACGGTGGTGGCACGCAGCCTGAACGGGCGCGCCGGCCTGTGGGTGCGCTTCGGCATCGGTGACGACCAGTTCTGGCTGCGCACCAGCCCCGAGCCGCTCTCGGTCTCCTTCACCAACAACTGGTGGTGGGTGCTGATCGCCTTCATGGCCACGCTGCTGGGCTCGGTGGCGATCGCGCGCCTGATCAACCAGCCGCTGCGCGAGCTGAGCGTGGCGGCCGGCCGCATCCGCGAGGGCGAATACGACTCACGCCTGGACGAGACCACCCGCACCAGCGAGATCCGCGAGGTCAATATGGGCTTCAACCGCATGGCGCGCGAGCTTGCCAAGCTGGAGGAAGACCGCGCGGTGATGCTGGCCGGCATCTCGCACGACCTGCGCACGCCGCTGGCGCGACTGCGCCTGGAAATGGAAATGAGCGTCTCCGACGAGCAGGCGCGCCAGTTCATGGCGCAGGACATCGACCAGCTCGACGCCATCATCAGCAAGTTCATGGACTATGCGCGCCCCACCGAGCTGGCGCTGGAGGCTTTTCCGCTGATCGACGTGGTGGAGCGCGAGGCCCAGGGCTTTCGCGATCCGAGCCAGATCCGCATCCGCCTCGAGGTGCCGCGCGAACTCAAGGTCTGGGCCGACGACACCGAGCTGGGCCGGGTGCTGCTGAACTTGCTCGAGAACGCGCGCCGCTATGGCCATGAGGAGGGTCAGCCGGCGCTGGTGGAGATCAGCGCACAGCCCCAGGGCGGCGAGATCCTGCTGCAGGTGCGCGACCATGGCCCCGGCGTGCCCGAGGACAAGCTGGCGCGCCTGACCACACCCTTCTACCGCGGCGACAGCGCGCGCACCTCGGCCACCGGCGCCGGCCTGGGCCTGGCCATCGTGGAGAAATCGGTGCAGCGCCTGGGCGGCTTCGTGCACATCGCCAATGCCAGCGATGGCGGCCTGGTGACGGTGCTGCGACTGCGTCGCGCCACCTGAGCGGACTCAGCCGGCGCTCAGCAGGCAGACCGCACGCGCCTCGATCGCCCGGCCCTCGCCCACCGGCCCCATCTTCTCGGCCGTCTTGGCCTTCACATTGACCTGCGCAGGCTGGATGCCGAGCACCTCGGCCAGGCGTGCGCGCATGGCCGGGATATGCGGCGCCATCTTGGGCGCCTGGGCCACGATGGTGGCATCCAGATTGACGATCAGCCAACCCTCGGCGCGCACGCGCCGGTAGGCCTCGGCCAGCAAGACCATCGAGTCCGCACCCTTGAACTCGGCGGCGGTGTCGGGAAAGAGCTTGCCGATATCGCCCAGCGCGGCCGCACCCAGCAGGGCATCGGTGATGGCATGGGCCAGCGCATCGGCATCCGAGTGGCCCAGCAGGCCGTGGCTGTGCGGGATCGTCACGCCGCCCAGAATCAGGGGGCGATCGGTCACCAGGGCATGGGTATCCCAGCCTTCGCCAATGCGCAATGGAGCTGGTATCGGAGGCAATGTCATGGGGCGCGTTCAGCCTGCTTGCAAAGGCACTGAGCTTATCGCACTCAACAAGGCCGCCGGACTGCGCTATGGTGGCGGCCGCGACGCCCTGCCCTCCATGACCTTACGCCCACGCCACCTTCCCCTGCTGCTCCTGACCCTGCTGCTGGCTGCGCCGCTGCGTGCCGAACCGCCCGGACCGCCCGAGGCGCTTGAGCGGCCGGAGCGCCCCAGGATCGGCCTGGTGCTCTCGGGCGGCGGCGCCCGCGGGCTGGCGCATATCGGCGTGCTCAAGGTGCTGGAGGAGCTGCGCGTGCCGGTGGACCTGGTGGTGGGCACCAGCATGGGCGCGGTGGTGGGCGGCGCCTATGCCTCCGGGCGCAGCACCGCCGAGCTGCAGGACTTCGTGCTGCGCAGCGACTGGGACGCCATCCTGGCCGACCGCCCGCCGCGGCAAGACCTGACCCTGCGCCGCCGCATCGAGGACCAGCTGCTGCCCTCGCGCCTGGAACTGGGCCTGAGCCGGGCCAGCGGCGCCAGCCTGCCGCCCGCCGCGGCCGGCAACAGCGCGCTCGAGTTCACGCTTGAAAGCCTGGTGCCCGACGAGATCGCCGAGCAGCCGATCAGCCAGCTGCGCCTGCCCTTTCGCGCCATCGCCACCGATCTGCTGAATGGCGAGCTGATCGAGATGGTGGACACACCGCTGTTCCTGGCGATGCGCGCCTCGATGGCGGTGCCCGGCGTGTTCGCGCCGGTGCGCGTGAACGGCCGGCCGGTGGTGGACGGCGGCCTGGTGCGCAATCTGGGCGTCGACATCGCGCGCAAGATGGGGGCCGAGCTGATCATCGCGGTGAACGTGGGTTCGCCGCTGCTGGAGGCGCGCGAGATCACCAGCGCGGTGGGCGTGGCCAACCAGATGCTGCAGATCCTCACCAACCAGAACGTCGAGCGCTCGCTGCGCCAGCTGCAGCCGCAGGACGTGCTGATCGACCCCGACCTGGGCAATCTCAGCTTCATGGACTTCACGCGCCAGGCCGAGGCGCTGGACGCCGGCCAGCGCGCCGCCATGGCCGCGCACGAACGCCTGCGCGCGCTGGCGCTGAGCCCCGAGGCCTATGCGGCGCTGGAACGGCTGCGCCGCAGCACCCCCGGCAACCTCGCCAAGGCCCTGCCGCTGGCCAGCCTCAGCATCGAGGGCGCGCAGCGCAGCAACCCCGAGGCCTTGCGCAATGAGCTGGACCTCAAAGCCGGCCAGCCGATCAGCCAGGCCGAGATCAACAAGGCCGCCGCCCAGCTCTATGGCAGCGGCGATTTCGAGCGCGTCGACAGCCAGGTGCAGGACCGCGACGGCCAGCGCCATGTCACCCTGCATGTGGCCGAGGCCGACTGGGCGCGCAGCCGCCTGCGTCTGGGGCTGGAGCTCTACAGCAATTTCGCCGACGCGAATCGCTTCTCGTTGGTGGCCATGCATGTGGCCACCTGGCTGAACGCCTGGGGCGCCGAGCTGCGCAGCACCGGCCGCATCGGCGCCGAGCGCGGCCTGGGCACGCAGCTGATGCAGCCGCTGGGCCCCGGCTCGCCCTGGCATATCAGCGGCACGCTGGCCTACCAGGCCGGCGGCAGCGACCTGTTCGACAACGGCCGCCGCGCCCTGCGCCTGGCCTCCAGCTCGGGCAGCGCCAGCCTGGCGTTGGGCCGCAATCTGGGCAACTGGGGCGAGGTCGAGCTGGGCGTGGCGCGCACGCGCAGCTCGGTGCATGTGGAAATCCCGGCCGACCCGGCCCTGCCCGAGTCCACCGCCACCTTCCAGCAGCAGTTCGCGCAGATCAGCGTGGACACGCTGGATTCGCTCGGCTTCCCCAGCCGCGGCGTGCTGCTGAACGCGCAATGGCAGCGCTACCGGCGCGCCGAGCAGCAGGCCCATCAATTCGGTGCGCTGGGCCTGGCGGCCTTCCGCGCCGGGCTGTGGGCGGGCCATCTGTATGGCGAGTGGAGCCACACCGACCTGGGCAGCACCAGCCCGCTGGGCGGCTTCCTGCGCCTCTCGGGCACGGCCGATCAATCGCTCAGCGGCCGCAGCAGCGCGCTCGCGCGCGTGGTGATGGCGCGCCGCATCGGCCATATGCCGATCGGCCTGGGCGGCGCGGTGCGCGCCGGTTTCTCGATGGAGCTGGGCGGCGTGAGCCCGGAGCGCACACTGCCGCGCCTGGGCGAGCTGAAGCTCGCCGGCAGCGGCTTCCTGGCGGTGGACACGCGCTTCGGCCCCTTCTACCTGGCCGCCGGCGGCACCAAGGGCGGCGGCGCCTCGCTCTACCTCTACCTCGGCCCGATCTGGTAGGCGCGGCGGCCGCGCCGCGACACTCAGCGCCGCATCGCGGTGAAGGCGGCGAACTCCCAGGAGCGCAGCCCCACCAGCAGGGTGAAGCCATCGCGCGCCTCGGGCTGCAGGCGCTGGTCGTCCTGGTGCAGGCGCGCCAGCTCGGCGGCCAGCTGGTGGATCTTCTGCACCAGGCCCTTGGCGCTGGGGGCTGAGAGCCGGCCGTGCACGCACAGCAGGGTCTCGCCGGCGCCGTCGAAGCGGCCGGCGAAGTAGTCGTCCACCACATGGCTGCGGAAGAACTGCTGCACCGGCCCATCGGGCTGCCAGCGGAACGCCAGCGACACGCGCAGCCGGTAGCGGTTGAGCGGCTTGAGCTCGATCAGCGAGAGTCGGTCCAGCTTCACCAGGCAGGCGATCAGCTGCGGCTCGCTGAGCCGGTAGGTCTCCAGCATCTGCGCCACGCTCCAATGGCCCAGGCAACAGATCGCCACCAGCAGCAGATGCGGGTCCTGCACCAGCGAACGCTCCTGCGCCAGCGTGAGGGTATCGGCCTGCGGTACCGCATCAGCGGCCTGGCGCAGCACGTCCTCCAGCGCCACGCCCACCGCCTTGCAGACCTGGGCCAGCCGGCTCAGGCTCATATCGCCCTGCGAGAACACCCTCTTGATGCTGGACTCGCTCATCCCAAGGCGCTGCGCCAGGGTCTTGTAGGTCACGCCGGCGGCGCGCATCTCGGCCTTCAGCACCTGCATCAACATTTCCGGACCGCTCATCGCCGCTCACCCCTGGTGTGTTGGTATCGAATCCTAGTACCGCCGGGGGCATAAGGCGGTTCGTCACAGCGCCCGCTGGCCGGATCGGCCGGCAGCGGCAACACTGCGCCCCTGTTGGCCCATGGCGGCCAGGGAGCACAGATGAGCGGACGACTGCAAACCCACCTGACCATGCTGCTGGCGATCGTCGCGGCCTGCTTCATGACGAGCCGCGCCGAGGCCGATGTGCTGGTGGGCCCTTATGCGGGCGCGAATGCGGGCCTCTACAGCCGTTACGAGCTGAGCTGCGACCAGGCGCTGGCCTGCGACCGCAGCGCCAAGCTCAGCGGCAAGGTCTACGGCGGCTATGCCTTCGGCCAGTTCGGCTTCGAGGCCATGGCCTTCCAGGTCGGCGCGGCCCAGGGCCAGGCCGGCACCCTGCGCAGCTCGGGCGTGGCCCTGCTGGGCGTGCTGCCGCTCAACAGCGGCGACTTCAGCTTCAAGGGCAAGCTGGGTCTCGCCTATGCGCGAGGTACAGCGCAGCGCGACGGCAGCAGCAGCAGCCAGTCCAGCGTGCAGCCGGTGCTGGGCACCAGCTTTGCCTATGCGATCAGCAAGTCCGTGTCGCTCAACGCCGACTGGGACCAGCTGCGCGCCAAGACCGGCAGCGAAGGCCCGCGCACCCGCGTCAACATGTTCTCGCTGGGCCTCAGCGTGCACTTCTAAGGAGGAGAAAACCGGGGCCCGGGATCGACAGCGAAGTGCCGGCGGGCCAGGTCAATTTCAAGCGGCGGTACAGCCGCTTTTTTTTCGGCCGCTATTCAGCCGCGGCTGCGCAGCAGGCGCTCGGCCAGCGCGAAGTCCGCCGGCCAGGTGACCTTGAAGTTCTCCAGGCTGCTGGCCACCAGCAGGGGCCGATGGCCCAGGGCCTCGATGGCGCTGGCCTCGTCGGTGACGGCCGCGCCGGCCGACTCGGCATGGGCCAGCGCCGGCTGCAGCAGGCCCAGGCGGAACATCTGTGGCGTCTGCGCCGCCCATTTGCCCTGCCGGTCCACCGTGGCGGCCACGCGCCCGCCCTGCTCCGCCTTCAGGGTATCGGCGAGCGGCAGGGCCAGCAGGCCGCCCACCTCGTCGCCCGCGCAGGCGGCCATCAGCTGCTCGACCCAGGCCGGCTGCAGCAGGCAGCGCGCGGCGTCGTGCACCAGCACCCAGTCATGCGGCTGGGCGCCGCGCGCCTGCAGCTCGCGCAGGCCGGCGGCCACGGTGTCGGCGCGCGTGGCGCCACCGCAGCGCGCCACCCAGCCCGTCTCGCCCTCGAACTCGGGCAGCAGGGTCTCGAACTGATCGTCCTCGGGCGACAACACCACCAGGGTGGCGGCAAGACCTGGCACCCGGCGCAGCGCGGCCAGGGTATGGGCCATCATGGGCCGGCCGCCCAGGCTGACGTATTGCTTGGGGCCGGCGGCGCCGGAGCGGGCACCGACGCCCGCCGCCGGCACCAGGGCATAGCAGCGTGGCTGCAGGCCTGTTGCGTAATTGCTCATGCGGCGATTCTCACATCAGGCAATAGTCCACCGGCTGCAGCGGCGGCGGCGTATCGCGCTCGCCCAGGGCCTGGCGCAGGTCGATCTCGATGCCGCGGCAGATCGCGTCCAGCGGCAGGTCGTTGGGCAGCAGGCCGAAGGGCTCCTCGATCTCGTCGCCCAGCGCGTCCAGGCCGAAGAAGGTGTAGGCCACGATGCCCACCACGAAGGGCGTCATGAAGCCGATGCTGTCCACCAAGCCGAAGGGCAGCAGAAAGCAGTAGAGGTAGGCGGTGCGGTGCAGCAGCAGGGTGTAGGAGAAGGGCAGCGGCGAGCTCTTGATGCGCTCGCAGGACGCGGCGGCGGCGCTGATGGCCGAGAGCGTGGCGTCGAGGGCGGCGGCGCGCACCGAGTCCAGCTGGCCGGCCCGGCGGCAGCGGCGCAGGTCTTCGCCCGCCTCCAGCAGCAGGGCCGCGGCCGGATTGGCCAGGCCCGCGATGCGGTGCGCCTCCTCGGGCCGCAGCAGCGCCGCCACCTCGCCCTGCGCGTCGCGCGTGCCGCGCAGCTGGTGCTTGAGCGCCTGCGCCACCGCGATCATGCGGTACAGCAGGCGCACGCGCACATCGCCGAGATCGCCGCGCGGCGGCGGCGCATCTGGCGCCGGGCCGTCGGGCAGGTCGATCAGGCTCAGCGTCTGTCGCGCCAGGTTGCGGCTGCGCAGCAGCAGCTCGCCCCAGAGCTTGCGCGCCTCCCAGTAGCGGTCGTAGGCGGCGTTGTTGCGAAAGCCCAGAAAGATCGCCAGCGGCAGGCCGATGAGGGTGAAGGGAATGGTGGTGAGCGTGATCTTGTGGCTGAACAGATCGCCATGCGACCAGGTCACCGCCACGGCGACCAGCACGTTCACCAACAGCACCCAGCGGATCTGCTTGAGGATGGAGCCCCGCACCACCAGGAACAGGCGCAGGCCCGAGGGACGGTCGCGAACAATCACGGCAGCATGCGTCCTTCGCGCAGATAGCGGCTGTGCCAGGCGAGAGCCTCGTCGAGCAGATGCGGGGTGTGCTGGCCGCCACCGCCCTGCCGGGCCCGTTCGAAATAGTCCAGCAGCGCGGGCCGGTAGTCGGGGTGGGCGCAGCGCTCGATGACGACGCGCGCGCGCTCCTTGGGCGAGAGCCCGCGCAGATCGGCCAGGCCCTGCTCGGTGACGATGATCTGCACATCGTGCTCGGTATGGTCCACATGCGAGACCATCGGCACGATGCAGGAGATCGCCCCGCCCTTGGCGGTGGACGGTGTCATGAAGATCGACATATAAGCGTTGCGCGCAAAGTCGCCCGAGCCGCCGATGCCGTTCATGATGCTGCTGCCCATCACATGGGTGGAGTTGACGTTGCCGTAGATGTCGGCCTCGATCATCGAGTTCATCGCGATCAGGCCGAGGCGCCGTATCACCTCGGGGTGGTTGCTGATCTCCTGCGGCCGCAGCACGATGCGCTCGCTGAAGAAATCGATCTCGCGCTCGAACAGCTCGGCCGCCGCCGGGCTCAGCGAGAGCGCGGTGGCCGAGGCGCGCGCCAGCTTGCCGGACTGCAGCATCGCCAGCATGCCGTCCTGCAGCACCTCGGTATAGGCGGTCAGATGCTCGAACGGCCCCTCGTTGAGGCCGGCCAGCACGGCGTTCGCGACATTGCCCACGCCCGACTGCAGCGGCAGCAGATCGGACGTGAGCCGGCCCAGCTTGATCTCCTGCTGAAAGAACTCGATCAGGTGCGCGGCGATCGCGCGCGAGTTGGCGTCCGGCTCGGCATAGACCGAGTTGCGATCCGGCTGGCGTGTTTCCACCACCGCGATCACCTTGTTGAGATCGCAGTGCAGATAGGGCTCACCGATGCGGTCGGACACGCGCGTGAGCGGGATGGGCACGCGCCGTGGCGGCAGCTCGGTGCCGTAATAGATGTCGTGCATGCCGGCCAGGCCCAGGCTCTGCAGCGAGTTGACCTCGAGAATGATCTTGTCGGCCTGGTCCAGCCAGGTCTTGTTGTTGCCCACCGAGGTGGAGGGAATCAGGCGGCCATCGGGCAGCACGCCCGCCACCTCGATCACCGCCACGTCCAGCTTGCCCAGAAAGCCGAACCAGACATACTGGGCCACATGGCTCAGGTGGATGTCGGTGTACTCCATCTCGCCGGCATTGATCTGCTTGCGGCTGGTGGGGTCGGACTGGTAGGGCAGGCGCATCTGCACGCCATGCACGCGCGCCAGCGCGCCGTCGAGCTCGGGCGCGGTGGAGGCGCCGGTCCACAGGCCGATGCGGAAGGGCTCGCCGGCGTCCGCCGCGCGCTCGATGCGTGCCGCCAACGCCTGCGGCACGGCCTTGGGATAGCCGGCACCGGTGAAGCCGCTCATGCCCACATTGGCCCCCGAGGGGATCAGCGCGGCGGCGGCCTCGGCAGACATCAGGCGTCCACGTAACTGACTGTTTTGCACACGGTGATCGGATAGCATCATGGGGTGGCCAGGCTGGCGAGTCGCGAAGCCTGCAAGCTTAGCCGGAACTAGGGTTAACACCAGGAAAAGAGTCCGCCATTCGCCCAATCGCCACGCCACAGGTGAACGCCATGCCGAAACTGCCGATGTGCGCCCTCGCCCTGGCCGTGCTGGCGGCCGGCGCGAACGCGCAGCCGCCGGGTGCCAGCAGCGAGGCGGATGCGCTGGCGCTGCTGCGCCAGGCGCAGGCCTATCTGAAGGCCAACGGCCTGGACAAGGCCACCGCCGAGTTCAACCGCCTCGACAGCCCCTTCAACAGCCGGAGCGCCATCAACCCGCATGGCGATCTCTACCTCTACAGCGTCGCGCCCGACGGCTTCCAGGCGGTGCATGGCAAGAATCCCAAGATCCGCGGCAAGGTGATGATCGAGATGCGCGACGCCGATGGCTTCTACCTGATCCGCGAATTCGTGCGCCTGTGCTTCCACACCAAGGAGGGCAAGGGCTGGGTGCCATACAAATGGCCGCATCCCATCACCAAGCAGGTGGAGCCCAAGCGCGGCTATGTGGAACGGGTGCCCGAGCTGCCCGAGCTGTGCCTGGGCACCGGCATCTATCGCTAGCATGCCGACCCTGACGCCCCTGCTGAAATCGCTGAACGAGGGTTCACGCGGCGCGCGCCTGGTGCTGCTGCTGTTCGCCGCGCTGATGATGGCGGCGATCGTGGCGCAGACCTGGCTGGCGATCCGCCAGGACCAGGCCATGACGCTGCAGGCCGAGCGCGAGCATGGCCTCACCGCGGTGCGCCTGCTGGAGGAGCATGCCAAGCAGATCCTCACCGACGCCGACGGCAATATCAACTCGCTGATGCGCGCCATCGAGCTGGAGCGCCGCGAGCAGCCCGCCAGCGACGCGCTGATACGTTCGGTGCTGACGCGCGCCCAGCCCTTCAACCGCATCCTCACCTCCTTCCAGTTCGTCAACACCCAGGGCGCGGCCGCGGTCAGCACGACCGACTACCCGGCCTACCAGACCGACGCCGACGACCGCGGCTACATCGGCTACCTGCTCAAGCACCCGCTGCAATCGGCGCCGGTGCTGGGCCGGCCCTTCCCGCGCTACTACGACGGCGAGCTGATCCTGCCGCTGGCGCGCAACTACGCCAGCGCGGACGGCGAGTACCACGGCGTGCTGAGCACCGACATCAGCGTGGCCTATTTCAGCAAGTTCTACCGCCACATCGCCGAAGACAGCCACGCCCTCGTCTCGCTGCTGTCGCACGAGGGCTTTCTGATCGTGCGCACCCCGCACAAGGACAGTTATGTGGGTCTGGACGTCTCGGCCTCGCCCACCTTCGCGCGGCTGCGCGGCGCCGCCGAGGAGGGCATGTTCGAGGGCAGCAACTTCCTCGACGAGGAGGGCCTCACGCCCCGCCTGTACTTCTACAAGAAGGTGGAGGGCTATCCGCTCACCGCCATCTATGCGCGTGCGATGGACGAGGTGCTGGCGGGCTGGCATATCCGCAGCCGCGACCGTATCGCCTTCGGCGCCGCCATGCTGCTGTTCGTGGGCCTGCTGAGCTTCTTCCTGCTGCGCCATATCCGCCGGCTCGAAAGCTCGCGCATCTCGCTCAAGCAGAGCCAGGCCAAGTTCGCCAACATCTTCCAGCATTCGCCCGTGCCGCTGGCGCTGGTGCGGCTGGCCGACGATTGCTTCATCGAGGCCAACGAGGCCTTTCTGACGCTGTTCGCCTACCGGGCCGAGGACTTCATCGGCCGCACGCCGCTGCAGCTCGGCATCTGGGCCGACTATGCGGACCGCCAGCCCTATCTGGAGCTGCTGGACCGCGATGGCCGCCTCAGCGAGTACGAGGTGACGCTGGTGAACCAGCGTGGCGAATTCATGCGCTGCGTGGTCTCGGCCCAGGTGTTCGAGTCCGACGAGGGCCGCATCCTGATCTTCTCGCCGGTGGACGTGACCCAGCAGCGCGCCGCCGAGGGTCGGCTGCGCCAGCTGGAGCTGCAGCTGCGCGAGGCGCAGAAGATGGAGGCCATCGGCACGCTGGCCGGCGGCATCGCGCACGACTTCAACAACATCCTCGCGGCCATCCTGGGCAATGTGGGCATGGCGCGCCAGGACGTGCCCAAGAGCCATCCGGTGCGCGGCTTCCTGGACGAGATCAACAAGGCGGCGGTGCGCGCGCGCGGCCTGGTGCAGCAAATCCTCGCCTTCAGCCGCCGCCAGCCGCACCAGATGCTGGCCCAGCCCTTGCGCCCCATCGTGGCGGAGACGCTCAGCCTGCTGCGCGCCACCCTGCCCGCCCGCGTGGCCCTGGACGCCCAGCTCAGCGACGAGCCCCTGGTGGTCGCGGCCGATGCCACCCAGCTGCAACAGGTGCTGATGAATCTCTGCACCAACGGCTGGCACGCGCTGGTCGGCAGCACCGGACGCCTCACGGTCGGTTGCGCGCGCCTGCACCTGGGCGGCAACGCCGATGCGCGCCTGTCCCAGCTGCCGCGCGGCGACTACGCCCATCTGTGGGTGGCCGACACCGGCGTCGGCATGTCGGAGGAACTGCAGGCGCGCATCTTCGAGCCCTTCTTCACCACCAAGCCGGTGGGCCAGGGCACCGGCCTGGGTCTGGCGGTGGTGCATGGCATCGTGGCCGCGCACCAGGGTGCCATCACGGTGGATAGCCAGCTCGGCCAGGGCACCACCTTCCACATCCTGCTGCCCCTGGTGGACGAGGTGGCCGCCGATTACGAGGCCCCCAGCTCCCAGGCCGCGGTGCTGGATGGCGGCGGCCAGGAGCATGTGCTCTACCTCGATGATGACGAGGTGATGCTGCTGATGGTGGAGCGCCTGCTCAAGCGCGCCGGTTACCGCGTCAGCTGCTGCCAGCAGGCGGGCGAGGCGCTCACCCTGCTGGCCGACCAGGCGCAGGGCGTGGACCTCTTCATCACCGACTTCAACATGCCCGAGATGTCCGGCCTGGAGGTGGCCGAACTGGTGGCCGAGTTGCGCCCGGGCCTGCCGGTGCTGATCAGCTCGGGCTTCATCACCGACGAGCTGCTGGCCGGGGCCCAGCGCGTCGGCGCGCGCGCGGTGCTGCAAAAGCAGAACACGCTGGAAGAGCTGCCGGGCCTGATCCGGCGCACCCTGCAGGGCTAAACTTCGCCCCCCATGCAAATCAGCAGCTTCCGCCAGCGCCTGCGCGCGCTGGGCGCCAACCCCCAACACGAGCAGCGCGTGCTGCGCGACTGGCTGCTGGGCCGCAGCCATGAGGCTGGGCGCCGCAAGCTGGAGGACTTTCTGCCGCTGCGGCTGCGCGAGGCCCTGCCTGCCCTGGATGCCGAGCTGCAGGGCCTGGCAAGGCTGGTCTCCAGCCACCCGGGCGAGGACGGTTCGGCGCGCCTGCTGGTGGGCCTGGCCGATGGCCAGACGGTGGAAAGCGTGCTGCTGCCGCGCGCGGGCCTGTGCGTCTCCAGCCAGGTGGGTTGCGCGGTGGGCTGCCAGTTCTGCATGACCGGGCGCGACGGCCTGCTGCGCCAGCTCACGAGCGGCGAGATGCTGGCCCAGCTGGTGCTGGCGCGCACGCAGCGGCCGGTCAAGAAGGTGGTGTTCATGGGCATGGGCGAGCCCTCGCACAACCTCGACAACGTGCTGGAGGCCATCGAGCTGATGGGCACGCTGGGCAATATCGGCCACAAGAACCTGGTGTTCTCCACGGTGGGCGACCCGCGCGCCTTCGAGCGTTTGCCGCAAGGCGTGGTCAAACCCGCGCTGGCGCTCTCGCTGCATACCAGCAAGGCGGCGCTGCGCGAGCGCCTGCTGCCGCGCGCGCCGCGCCTCACGCCCGAGGAGCTGGTGGCGGCCGGCGAGCACTATGCGCGCAGCAGCGGCTACCCGATCCAGTACCAATGGACCCTGCTGGAGGGCATCAACGATGGCCCCGACGAGCTCGACGGCATCGTGCGCCTGCTCAAGGGCAAGTACGGCATCCTCAACATGATTCCCTACAACAGCGTGCCCGAGCTGCCCTTCCAGCGCCCCAGCTGGGAGCGGGCGCGCGCCATCGCGCGCGAGCTCCACCAGCGCGGCGTGCTCACCAAGCTGCGCGACTCGGCCGGTCAGGACGTGGATGGCGGCTGCGGGCAGCTGCGCGCCAGGGCGCTGCAAGGCGAGGCGCAGCCGGTGCGGCTGGCGCCGCGGGTGCGCGGCGACGCCGCGCGGCGGTGAATTAGTTCACGCCACGGGCGCTCGCATCGGCGTCCTCCCCCGCGCCTGGGGGGCGGTTCGTGGGTTTCGTCACTGAGACGGGGCGCACGCGGCGACGATACTCGCGCCAACCTTCAACACCAGACCAAACACCATGAAGCGCCGCCTGCTCGCCATCGCCTCGTTCGCCATCGCCTGTGGCGCCCAAGCCAGCGTCATCAGCTTCGAGACCGCCACCTCGGGTGCCGGAGCGCAGGCCAGCGCGGCGGCCTATCTCAGCGTCGTGAGCGGCGCGATGGCCGATGCCAGCCATCAGCAAACGGTGCTGAGCCTGTATGACGGCGTGAGCAACCACTCGGTGTTCGGCGGCAGCGTCAGCAACGTGGCCTATATGTCGACCATCGACTTCGGCGTCAGCGATGCCCTGGCCGGCCTGTGGTCGCTGCGCGCCGGGGTCGACTTCGGCCACGGCGGCGCCATATTCCTGGACGGCGTCGCCTTGGGCTACAAGGGCACCGATATGTGGTGGGGCGGCAGCTACGCCGATGTGAACCAGTCCTTCCAGTTCAGCAACGTCAGCATCGCCGCTGGCAATCATCAGCTCAAGATCGTGGGCCTGGAAGGCTGCTGCGACGGCGGCACGCAGGCGCAGTTCGCCACCAACGGCCGCAGCTTCCAGACCTTTGGTGCCAACGACGGCCTGGTGCAGCGCGTGCCCGAGCCCGGCACCCTGGCTCTGTTGGCGGGCAGCCTGGGAGCCTTTGGCCTGAGCCGCCGCCGCAAGCGCTGAGGCGCGGCGCTTTCGCCTAGATGCCCTTCGCCACCAGGCGCAGCAGCTGGAAATGCACGCCCGCGCTCTTGGGCTGCACTGAGACCATGCGGAAGTCCTTGTCAGTGCCCACCCTGTAGACGCGCGAGCCGGGCTTGGGCGTTTCGTCGCCGCAGCTCAGGGCATCGTCATCGCCGCGCTTGTGCTTCGCCGCGCGCCTGGGCTGAGGCTTGCTGCAATCCAGCACCTCGCCGTACTGCGCCAGGGCGTCCTGGTAGAACGCCGCCACCGTCTCCAGTGCATCGCCGCTGGCGAACTTGCGCACCTGCAGCTTGAAGCCGAGGCTGCCACCCCACAGGCCCAGGGTCACGGCCGCCTTGTCGTCGGCCTTGTCGCGCTGCTCGGTCGCGCCCGGGTAGGCCGGCAGACCGATCTCGCTCAGGGAGGCCTGCTCGCGCAATTCGACCCCGGCCTTGAAGCCCTCCGCCTGGGCTGGCAGGGCCACCAGGCAGGCGGCGCTGAGCAGGGCAAGGCCGAGGGTGGGGGCAAACAGATGGCGGCTGGCGCTTGGCATGGTGAGTCTCCTTGACGGGCCCCGCCACCAAGCGGCTGCCCATGGCTGCGCACTCTAGGGAAGATGGCTGCTGGCAGCAGCCGGCTTGCGACCAGCTGCACGCTGCGCGGCATGAGCGGCATGGACGTCGCACAGCGCGGCGTCCCTACAATGGCGCCAGGCCCCGCTTCGGGGCTGAACTCATTTGTGCGCTATGCAGCTGCCCCTGATCTCCCCCGGCAAGAAATTCAACCAGCCCCGCCCCACCGGCTCGGCCGATGCCCTGCTGCTGGCGCGTTTCATCCGCCAGCAGCGCGAGGCCGGCCGGCTCAGCGCCATCGTCACCGCCGAGCCGGGCGATACCCAGCGCCTCGAAGACGAGCTCAAGTTCTTCGCCCCCGAGCTGCGCGTGGCGGTGTTCCCCGACTGGGAGACCCTGCCCTACGACACCTTCAGCCCGCACCAGGACCTGATCTCCGAGCGCCTGGCCACGCTCTGGCAGTTGCTGCAGTCGCAGGGCAAGCCCATGGACCAGCGCGAGGTGGATGTGGTGCTGCTGCCCGCCACCACGGCCCTCACGCGCCTGGCACCGCCGAGTTTCCTGGCCGCCACCACCTTCAATTTCAAGCTCAAGCAGCGCCTGGACGAGGCCAGCCTGAAGTCCCAGCTGACCCTGGGCGGCTACAGCCATGTGAGCCAGGTGGTCTCGCCGGGCGAGTACGCGGTGCGCGGTGGCCTGATCGACCTGTTCCCGATGGGCTCGCCGGTGCCCTACCGAGTGGACCTGTTCGGCGACGAGGTGGACTCGATCCGCACCTTCGACCCCGACAGCCAGCGCAGCCTCTATCCGGTGCCCGAGGTGCGCTTGCTGCCCGGCCGCGAGTTCCCGATGGACGAGGCGGCGCGCCAGGCCTTCCGCGCGCGCTGGCGCGAGAAAATGGACGGCGACCCGACCAAGTCGCGCCTCTACAAGGACATGGCCCAGGGCATCGCCACCGCCGGCATCGAGTACTACCTGCCGGTGTTCTTCGAGCAGACCGCCACCATCTTCGACTTCCTGGGCAGCGATTGCGCGCTGGCCCTGCATGGCGAGGTGGACGAGGCACTGAAGCGTTTCTGGACCGACACGCGCGAGCGCCATCGCTTCCTGCAGCACGACCCCGAGCGGCCGCTCTTGCCGCCCGAGGAGATCTTCCTGCCAGTGGAGGACTTCTTCAGCCTCACCCATGCGCATGCGGTGCTGGCGCTGCGCGGCAGCGAGCCGGTGGACTATGCCCGGCCCCTGCCCGATGTGAGCGTGGAGCGCGGCGCGCAGGAGCCGCTGGCGCGCCTGGCCGCGCACCTGAAGAGCACGCCGCACCGCGTGCTGCTGCTGGCCGAGAGCGAGGGCCGGCGCGAGAGCCTGCTGGAGCTGCTGCGCGACAACAAGATCGATCCGCCCTCGGTGTCAGGTCTGGCCGAGTTCGAGGCCTCGGACGAGAAGTTCGCCATCACCGCCGCGCCGCTGGCGGCCGGCTTCTTCTGGTACGAGCCGGATGGTGGCAACGTCATCCAGCTCTTCACCGAGACCGAGCTGTTCGCCACCACGCCGACGACGCGCCGGCGCCGCAAGCAGGAGCAGGTGAGCGACGTCAACGCGCTCATCAAGGATCTCTCCGAGCTCAAGGTGGGCGACCCAGTGGTGCATGTGAACCACGGTATCGGGCGTTACCAGGGCCTGATCAATATCGACATCGGTGACGGCGCTTCCGAGTTCCTGCACCTCGAGTACGCCGACAAGGCCACCCTCTATGTGCCGGTGGCCCAACTGCACCTGATCAGCCGCTACACCGGCGTGAGCGCCGAGGAGGCGCCGCTGCACCGGCTCGGGTCCGGCCAATGGGAGAAGGCCAAGCGCCGCGCCGCCGAGCAGGTGCGCGACACCGCGGCCGAGCTGCTCAACCTCTACGCCCGCCGGGCCGCCCGCGAGGGCCATGCCTTCCGCTATTCGCCGCACGACTACGAAGCCTTCGCCGCCAGCTTCGGCTTCGAGGAAACGCCCGACCAGCGCGCCGCCATCCATGCGGTGATCCAGGACATGATCTCGCCCAAGCCCATGGACCGCCTGGTCTGCGGCGACGTGGGCTTTGGCAAGACGGAGGTCGCGCTGCGCGCCGCCTTCGTCGCGGTGATGGGCGGCAAGCAGGTGGCGCTCTTGGCGCCCACCACGCTCTTGGCCGAGCAGCATTACCAGAACATCGCCGACCGCTTCGGCAAATGGCCGGTGAAGGTGGCGGAGATGAGCCGCTTCCGCTCGGCCAAGGAGATCAAGGCGGCGATGGAGGGCCTGGCCGACGGCACCATCGACATCGTCATCGGCACGCACAAGCTGCTCTCACAGGAAGTGAAGTTCAACCGCCTGGGCCTCTTGATCATCGACGAGGAGCACCGCTTCGGCGTGCGCCACAAGGAGGCGATGAAGGCGATGCGCGCCGAGGTCGATGTGCTCACGCTCACCGCCACGCCGATCCCGCGCACGCTGGGCATGGCGCTGGAAGGCCTGCGCGACCTCAGCGTGATCGCCACCGCGCCGCAGCGCCGCCTGGCCATCAAGACCTTTGTGCGCGCCGAGAGCAGCGGCACCATCCGCGAGGCGGTGCTGCGCGAGTTGAAGCGCGGCGGCCAGGTCTACTTCCTGCACAACGAGGTCGAGACGATCGAGAACCGGCGCCAGAAGCTGGAGGAGCTCCTGCCCGAGGCGCGCATCATCGTCGCCCACGGCCAGATGCCCGAGCGCGAGCTGGAGCGGGTGATGCGCGAGTTCGTGGGCGGCAAGCACAACGTGCTGCTGTGCTCCACCATCATCGAGACCGGCATCGACGTGCCCACCGCCAACACCATCGTGATCAGCCGCGCCGACAAGTTCGGCCTGGCCCAGCTGCACCAGCTGCGCGGCCGCGTGGGCCGCTCGCACCACCAAGCCTATGCCTATCTGATGGTGCCGGACATCGAGGGCCTCACCAAGCAGGCGGCGCAGCGCCTGGAGGCCATCCAGGCGATGGAGGAGCTGGGCTCGGGCTTCTACCTCGCGATGCACGATCTGGAGATCCGCGGCGCCGGCGAGGTGCTGGGCGAGAACCAGAGCGGCAACATGATGGAAGTCGGCTTCCAGCTCTACAACGAGATGCTCTCGGAAGCGGTGCGCTCGCTCAAGGCCGGCAAGGAGCCCGACCTGCTCTCGCCGCTCTCGGCCACCACCGAGATCAATCTGCACGCCCCGGCCCTGCTGCCCGACGCCTATTGCGGCGACGTGCATGTACGGCTCTCGCTCTACAAGCGCCTGGCCACGGCCGACAAGCCGGCGCAGATCGACGCCATGCTGGAAGAGATCACCGACCGCTTCGGCAAGCTGCCGGCGCAGGGCCAGACCCTGTTTGACACGCACCGCCTGCGCGTGCTGGCCAAGCCCTATGGCGTGGCCAAGATCGACGCCGCGCCCACGGTGATGAACATCAACTTCCGCCCGAATCCGCCCATCGACGCGATGCGCGTGATCGAGCTGGTGCAGAAGAACAAGACCATCAAGCTGGTGGGCAACGACAAGCTGCGCATCGACAAGGCGCTGAGCGACCCCAAGGACCGCGCGCAAGCGATCCGTGAGGTGCTGCGCCTCCTCGGCAACCCGATCAAGCAAGACTGACAGATATGCAAGACCTGACCCTCGTGACCCAGGGCTTCACGCCCCCGCTGCGTTTGAGCGACTACAAGCTCGCCGCCTTCGACATGGACTCGACCCTCATCAATATCGAGTGCATCGACGAGATCGCCGATGCCGCCGGCCGCAAGGCCGAGGTGGCGGCCATCACCGAGGCCGCGATGCGCGGCGAGATCAGCGATTTCAAGGACAGCCTGCGCCGCCGCCTCGCCCTGCTCAAGGGCGTGCCCGTCGCGGCGCTGGAGGCGGTGCTGAAGGAGCGTCTGCGCTTCAACCCGGGCGCACGCGAACTCTGCGCGGCGCTCAAGGCCGCCGGGCTCAAGCTGGTGCTGGTGTCGGGCGGTTTCACCTTCTTCACCCGTTACGTCGCCGCCGAGCTGGGCATGGACTGGGTGCGCAGCAATGAACTGAAGATCGTCGACGGCGCCCTCAGCGGCGGCCTGTTGATGCAGTCCTGGGGCGAGATCTGCGACGGCGAGGAAAAGCGCCGCATGCTGCTGCAATGCGCGGCCGAGATCGGCGCCCTGCCGGGCGAATGCATCGCGGTGGGCGATGGCGCCAACGACCTGCCCATGATGGGCGCGGCCGGTCTCTCGGTGGCCTACCACGCCAAGCCCAAGGTGCGGGCGCAGGCCATGGTGGCGATCAACGAAGGCGGGTTGGACCGGCTGCTGAGCCTGTTCCAGCCCCGGGCCGCCTGACCGGGGCTTAACGCCGGCGCCGCGCCAGAAAGCCCACCGCAACCAGACCGGCCAGCAACATCGCATAGCTGGACGGCTCGGGCACCTGCGGTGTGAAGCCGCCGCCGTTGTTGCCGAAGTCCCAGTTGGTGTTCTGCGCATCGACGGTGGCGGAATTGAACACGGTGCCAAAGATGCTCACGCCGCCCAGGCCGTCCTGCTGCGCGCCGGAGTCCAGCGAGGCGCCGTAGGGCAACTCGATCGAGCTGATCTTGCCGGTGTTGAAGAAGTCCGCCGCGCCATTCGACCAGGCGGTGTTGTACTGGTAGAGGTCGATCGAGAACGGCGTGCCGTACTGGAACAGCAGCTTCTTGAACACCGTCTTCGAACCGGTCCAGTCGGGATCACCGGCCGCCGCGTTGACGTAGAAATCGCTCTGGTAGCTGACGCCGGCGGTGTCGGTGAAGGACGAGTGCGCGCGAGCCGTCAGGCTGGCCGAACTCGACCAGTTCGGATCGCTGAGACCCGGGAAGCCGCCATCCACCGTGAGGCCAACCAGGATGGCGCCATAGCTGCCCAAGGGCCGGTCCGCCGTGGGCGCGATATACATCTGCTGGCTCCACGACGCATAGGCGTAGGCGCTCAGGTTGCTGTTGGGCGAGTTGGCCAGGTTCGCGCCCGCGTCCACGGTGCTGACCTGTATCGCGGTGCGCAGCTTCAGGCCATCGGCCTCGGCCTTGCCCTGGTAGGAAAAGCCGTACTGACCGTTGCTGGTGACGATGTCGTAGATCGGATCGCCGGTGCCGCCATTGCCGGCCGGCACGCTGTAGTTGATGCTGGCCACGCCGGTGGAGGTCTGCCCGGCCTGCAGCCCGCGGTAGTCCGCGGGCAGGTTGAGCTGGAAGCTGACGTCGCCCAGCAAGGGGCTGGAATAGCTGGTGTAGATATAGCCGTAGACCTGCGCATAACTGCTGAAGCTCAGCTCGGGATTGGCACTCACGGCCGATGCGCCCAGCAGGATGGCCAGTGGCAGGGCCACACGCAAGTTCGAACGAGCCGCCATCGAGACCGCGCGCAATGCGCCGCAAATGTGCTGCATGCTGAACTCCCTGAGTTTGGTAGGTGCCGGCGCATCCTATGCCTCTTTGCAAGCCGCACGGGCCCCTAAGGCGTGGGACCGACGTCCCCTGTGCGGGCGACGGCTGCAGCGCTGGCGCGCGACCGGTGGAGGCCGGCATGCGCCCAGTGCGGCCGGCTTCGCGCCGGCGCAGCACCTTGCCGCTATGCTGGCAGGGCGATGCCAGCCTTCGGAACTACTCGTTTGCGGCCCTGGCGCCCGGAGCAATGGGTGCTGGCAGGCTTGCTGTTCGCGGCCATCGGCGGCGCGACGTGCCGGGCGCAGGCGCCCGAGCGGCCCGAGCTGGTGTTCATCGCGCCCACCAGCAACACCCTGCCGCTGGCGGAATTCGAGGGCAACCGGCTGCGCGCCGGCATTCTGAAGGATCTGGGCGAGGCCATCGCCGCGCGCCTGCAGCGGCGCGCACGCTTTCTGCCCCTGCCCAGCCGGCGCGTGCGCGCGGCCCTGCGCGACGGTGAGGCCGATGGCCTCTGCTATGTGATTCCGGGCTGGCTCGATGGCCAGCACGACTGGAGCAGCGTCGTGATTCCGGACGCCGCGCTGCTGGCCGGCACGCAGCAGGCGCCCGAGCTGGCGCAGTTGCAGGAGCTGGAAGGCCAGGCGATCGGCACGGTGGTGGGCTACCGCTACCCAGAGGTCGAAGCCCTGCTGGGCGCGGGCTTTGTGCGCGACGACGCCCCCACCATGCTGGCCAATCTGCGCAAGCTGGCGGCGCAGCGCCTGCCCTACGCCCTGGCCGAGCGCACCTCGCTGGCCTACTTCCTGCGCCAGCACCCCGAGGCCGGGCTCAGGACCGTGCTGACGCTCGGGCGCATCGACGCGCGCTGCGCCTTTTCACGCAAGGCCAGGCTGCCATTCGGCCAGGTCAACCAGGCCATCGACGACTTGCTCGCCGATGGTTCGGTGGAGCGCATCCTGTCGCGCTATCGCTGAGAGCGGGTCAGCGCGGCAGCGCTCGCGCGCTGATCACCACCCCGTCGGCATCGGCGTACAGCCATTCGCCCGGCCGTATCCAGCAGCCGTGCAGTTGCAGCGGTAGGTCCGCCGAGCCCTGGCCCTGGCGATCGGTGGGCATGGGCACATGGCCCAGCGCCAGGATGCCGGTCTGGGCCTGGCGCAGTTCGGCCAGGTCGCGCACGCAGCCATGGATCAGCAGGCCGGCCCAGCCGTTGCGCGCGGCCGCCGCCGCCAGATTGCCGCCCAGCAGGGCGCGCTGCATCGAGGCGCCGCCGTCCACCACCAGCACGCGGCCCTGGCCGGGGCTTTCCACCGCGGCCTTCACCAGGCTGTTGTCATCCAGGCAACGCACCGTGCTGATGGGGCCCGCAAAGCTGTCCAGCGCACCATAGCTGCGGTACAGGCCGCCAGGGATGACGCGGAAGTCGCCGCTGGCATCGTTCTTGTGGGCATCGCAGAAGTCGCAGGTCGAGAATGGCTGCGCCATGGGCAGGCCTCCAGATAGGTCAAGCTTGGGTCGGATCGGCCAGCACGCGCACCTGGGCGCCATGCAGGCTTACCACCTGGCCGGCGCGGATCTTGGCGGTCTTGCGCGCCTCGGGCCGGCCATCCACCTGCACCATGCCCTCGGCCACCATCATGCGGGCGCGCCCGCCGCTCTCGGCCAGGCCGGTGGCCTTGAGCAGGCTGTCCAGCGGGATGAACTCGCCGCGCAATTCGAAATCAATCTTTTCCATGCCCCGATTGTCCCAGACGCTGCCGTGCCGCCTCGCGGATGCTGCTCAGCGTGGCCCGGCTGGTCGAGACATCGGTGGCCAGGCGCAGATGGATCAGCGTCGGCTTGCCGGCCTGCAGTGCCGCATCCAGCGCCGCCGCGAATTCCTCGGTGCGATCGACGCGTGCGGCGGCCCAGCCATAGGCCAGCGCCAGAGCGGCGAAGTCGGGGTTGAAGAGATCGCTGCCCGAGACCCGCCCGGGGTACTCGCGCTCCTGGTGCATGCGGATGGTGCCGTAGGTGCCGTTGTCCACCACCACGCTGATGAGCTTGCGCGCGCCATAGCCGGTGGCGGTGGCGAGCTCCTGGCCGTTCATCAGGAAGTCGCCGTCGCCGGCGATATTGACCACCCAGCGCTGCGGGTCCAGCAGGCTGGCCGCCACCGCGGCCGGCAGGCCATAACCCATCGCGCCGCTGGTGGGCGCGAGCTGGGTGCGGCCATGCTGCTGCAGCGCTGGGTATTGATGGAAGCGGTGCAGCCAGCCGCTGTAGTTGCCGGCGCCATTGGTGAACACCGTGCCCTCGGGGCAGCGGCTGGACAGCAGCTTCACCACCTCGGCCATGTCCAGCGGGCTCACCGGCTGCGGCACGAGATTGGACTGGTAGTCGGCATGGGCCTGGGCGGTCCAGTCGCCCCAAGGCAGCGAGGACGGTGCGGCCAGGGTTTCGAGCGCCTGGGCGGCACAGGACATGCTGGCATTGACGAGCAGATCGGCCGCATAGACGCGGCCCAGTTCCTCCGCGCCGGCGTGGATGTGCACCAGGGTCTGGGCCGGGCGCGGTGCCTGCAGCAAGGTGTAGCCGCCGGTGGTCATTTCGCCCAGGCGCGGGCCGATGGCGATCACCAGGTCGGCCTCGCGCACGCGCGCCGCCAGCTTGGGATTGATGCCGATGCCGACGTCGCCGGCGTACTGCGGATGGCGGTTGTCGAACAGGTCCTGGAAGCGGAAGGCGCAGCCCACCGGCAACGCCCAAGCCTCGGCAAAGCGCTGCAGCGCGGCGCAGCTCTCGGGCGTCCAGCCGCCGCCGCCGGCCAGCACGAAGGGACGCTTGGCGGCCAGCAGCTTCTCGCGCAGATCGGCCAGGGCGGCCGGCGCGGGCCAGGCCTGGGCGGCCTCGGCGCGCGCCAGCACCGGGGCGCTGGTGCTGCGCGTCAGCATGTCCTCGGGCAGCACCAGCACCACCGGGCCGGGCCGGCCCTGCATGGCGGTATGGAAGGCGCGCGCCACATACTCGGGCAGGCGATCGGGGTCGTGCACCTCGCCCACCCACTTGGCCATGCCCAGGGTGCCGGGGCCGAACATCTGGCGGTAATCGACCTCCTGGAAGGCCTCGCGGTCGCGCTGGTCGCTGGCCACCTGGCCGATGAATAGCACCATGGGCGTGGAGTCCTGGAAGGCGGTGTGCAGGCCGATGCTGGCATTGGTCGCGCCGGGGCCGCGCGTCACGAAGCAGATGCCGGGCCGGCCCGTCAGCTTGCCCTGGGCCTCGGCCATGAAGGCCGCCCCGCCCTCCTGCCGGCAGGCGATGAAGCGAATCTGTTCACGATGCTCGTGAAAGCCGTCCAGCACGGCCAGATAGCTTTCGCCGGGCACGCCGAAGGCGCTGTCCACGCCCTGGGCGATGAGGGCCTCGACCAGCGCATGGCCGGCCAGTCGGGACGAGGGGGTGTTGGGGGTAGTCGTCGTCATGCCGGCGACTGTAGCGCCGGCTTCAGGCGCTTTTCCTGCGGACAAGCCCCACCATGCTGGCCGCCATGATGCCCATCAACAAAGCGATCGCCGCGCCGTAGAAGATGCCGCCCGCCAGGCCGCGGTCCATCAGCGCGCCGAAGATCGGTGCGGCCACCGCAAAGCCCACGTCCAGGCCCGAGTACACCGTGCCATAGACCCGGCCGGTGGCGCCGGGCGGCGCCGCGCGCTTGATCAGCATGTCGCGCGAGGGGCCGGCCAGGCCGGTGCCAAAGCCCGCCAGCGCGGCGACGCCGGCGGCCAGCAGGGGCGGCAGCAGGCCGGTGGCGGCCAGCACCAGGGCCAGGGCCGCGCCCGCCATCGCGATCGAGATATTGCGCTCCAGGCTGGCCGAGCGCGCCACCCAGAAGCCGCCGATGAACATGCCCAGCGCGCCGCTGAGCATATAGCCCGTCACCACAAAGGCGGTGGCCTTGATCGGCAGGCCGTAGAGGCTGGCCAGGGCCGGGCTGGCAAAGCTCTGGATCGCGCTCAGCGCCGCGGTGGTGAAGAAGAAGAAGGAGAAGCACAGCCACACCGAGGGCAGGCGCAGAAAGGCCATCGGGTGCTCCTCCTTGAGCGCCGCGGCGCCGGCCTTCTCATGCGCCCACTCGCCCTGGGCATCGTCGATGGCGTCGCGCTTGAGCGCCAGCAGGCCCATCACCGCCAGCGCCACCAGGGCCGTGCCCAGGTAGGCGACACGCCAGTTGCCGCTCAACTCGGCAATGCCGATGGAGAACACCGGCGCGATGGCCCAGCCCAGATTGCCCGAGATGCCATGCACCGAGAAGGCGTGGCCCAGGCGCGGCGGCGAGACGCGCTTGTTGAGGATGGTGAAGTCCACCGGATGGAAGGGCGAGTTGCCCAGGCCGGCCAGTGCCGCGGCCAGCATCAGGCCCATGAAGCCGCCGGCCAGGCCCGCCGCCACCGAGGCCAGCACGAAGCAGCCGAGCGCGGCGAACAGCACCGGGCGCGCGCCGGTGCGGTCCACCAGAAAGCCGGCCAGGGCCTGGCCGATGCCGGAGATCACGAAGAAGGTGGTGACCAGGAGGCCCAGCTCGGAATAGCTCAGGCCGAAGTCGCGGATGAAGGCCGGGAACAGCGGCGGCAGCAGCATGTGGAAGAAATGCGAAGTGCCATGCGCCAGGCCGATCAGGACTATGGTGCTGAAGTCCTTGCGCGCGGCCTCGGCCGCGGCCGGCAGGGAGAGGGTTGCGGTATGCGTCGTCATGGCCACGATATTGGCAGGATGAACGCGGCCGGGTTGCGATAGTTCGCCAATTTCTGTTGAAATCCGGCCATGAGCCCAGTCAAGCCCCGCCAAACCCCGCCCCGCCCCGCCCCGCCCCGCGCCCGCACCAGCGTGCCGCCCCTGGACCCGCTGCGCTATGCCCCCAGCACGGAGCGGCCGGTGCGCGCCAAGGCCCGGCTGATGGCGCACCACATGGACATCCAGGCCCATCACCACGACTGGGGCCAGCTGGTGTTCTCGATCAACGGCGTGGTGCGCGTCAACACCGCGCATGCCACCTTTCTGGTACCTCCCTCGCGCGCGGTGTGGATACCGCCGCGCGTGGTGCACGCGGTGACGGCGGTGGAACGCTGCGACCTGCGCACGCTCTATCTGCATGGCAGCGCGGGCGAGGCCGGCGGGGCCCAGGGTGTCTGGGCCGACTGTCGCGTGCTGGAGGTGTCGCCGCTGCTGCGCGAGCTGGTGTTGCAGCTGGCTATCCACCCGGAGGATCCCGAGGGCCCCGCCACCACGCCGCAGGACCAGGCACGCGAGCGCTGCATTGCCAGCCTGGTGCTGGACGAGCTCGGCCGTGCCAGCAGCCTGCGCCTGGGCGTGGACCTGCCGCAGGACGCGCGCCTGCGCAAGCTCTGCGAGGCCGTGCTGGCCAACCCGGTGCGCCATGCCGCGCTGGCCGACTGGGCCGCCGAGGTGGGGGCCAGCGAGCGCACCATCTCGCGCCTGTTCCGCGAGCAGCTGGGCAGCAGCTATGCGCAATGGCGCTCGCAGGCGCTGCTGGCCCATGCCCTCGCGCTGGCGGCGCGTAAGCGCCCGATGAGCCTGATCGCGGCCGAACTGGGCTATGGCAGCGCCAGCGCCTTCACCGCCATGGTCAAGCGCACCGTCGGCATGCCGCCGAGCCGCTTCTTTGCCGAGGCCTGAATCAATCGTGAGCCCCCACGCTCACTTCGTTTCACTGCCCCCCACGGGGGCTTCAGCCGCCTTGAGGCGGCTCGGCGGCGGCTGCGCCGCGGCGCTCAGCGATAGCGCGCCTGGGTGTCCCGCCAGGCCGCGCTCTTGGCCACCCGGTTGACCGCGCCCAACAGGCGCTCGGCACTCAGCTGGGTACGCTCGGCCAGCAGGCAATGCGTGTTCACCGAGTCCACCGTCTGCAGCACGCGCAGCTGCTTGTCGGCCGGCAGGCTTTTGTTGAAGGCCACCGCCGTGTAGCGATTCGCCACCGCCAGCGCGGTACGGCCGCGCAGCAGCTTTTCCAGCACGCTTTCCTGCGTGGGCGCCTCGTCGGCCTGCAGATGGCCCTTGGCCAGCCAGGGCGCCAGGCTGGGGTAGTGATAGTCCACCACCACGCCCAGGCTGAGCTGTCGCGCGGCCTCCAGGTCGACCTGGCCGTTCTTGAGCGGGCCGGCAAAGGTCGGGCCGGCCAGCAGCACATCGTCCAGCGCCAGCAGCGGCAGGCTCCAGCGCGCCGCCGGCGGCACCTTGGCAAACCAGCGCGGGCTGACGAAGCAATGCATGTCGATCTTGCCCTCGGCCAGCGCCGCGTCGACGCGGCGCGGCGGCAAGGGGATGTAGACCGCCTCGGCCTTGGCCTCGCGCGCAATCTGCTCCATCAGCTCGTAGAGCAGGCCGCCGCGCAGCTCGCCGTCCTGCACCAGCGAGAACGGCGGCGCCCAGGCCTGACCGAGCGCGAAGCGGATCTGCTCGGCCGCCTGGGCTGCCGCGCCCAGGCAGAGCAGCAGCAGGCAGGCGCACAGGCGCAAGGGCCATGAGCGGCTTGGGCACGGACCTGGCTTCGACGGTATGGGCTCCCCCTCACTTCGCATGGGCGACAGTCTAGCCTCAGAGGCTGTGAAGCAATGGCTTGTGCCCGCGTGAGGCCCCCAAAGGGGTCCAATCTAGGCGCCGACGCGCAGTCGTGCTGTGCGCCCGATAAGCGTTGGCAACAACGAGTGGGCGCCTTTGGGGGCCTCACCCTGCGGGCCGGGGGATCCCAGGGCGCAGGCGGGCGTTGCAGCCCTGGCCCGGGCGGCCGCCTGCGCCTACTCCCGCGCCCTGGGATCCCCCGGCGCGGGCGCAATCCATTACTTCACAGCCTCAGCCAGGGTTTGCCCTGCTGGGCTACCATGGCGACCCGGCCCCGCAGGGCTCAGAGTGCAAGCGCAAGCGCAAAGAAGATGGATCAGGTTCTCTACGACTACACCCGCCAGGACGCCGAAGGCCAGAGCTGCACGGCGCATGCCTGGGCCAAGGTGCCCGCCCCGCTCAACAAGCCGCAGCGCGAGGCCCTGAAGCAGCGCGCCGCCGAACTGCTGCGCGCCCACAACGCCGTGCTGGTGGCGCATTTCTATGTGGACGGCGATTTGCAGGACCTGGCCCTGGCCACCGGCGGCTGCGTGTCCGATTCGCTGGAAATGGCGCGCTTCGGCCGCGACCATCAGGCCAGCACCCTGGTGGTGGCGGGCGTGCGCTTCATGGGCGAGAGCGCCAAGATCCTCAGCCCCGAAAAGCGCGTGCTGATGCCCGACCTGGACGCCACCTGCTCGCTCGACCTGGGCTGCCCGGCCGACGACTTTGCGGCCTTCTGCGACGCCCACCCCGACCGCACCGTGGTGGTCTATGCCAACACCAGCGCGGCGGTGAAGGCGCGCGCCGACTGGATGGTCACCAGCTCCTGCGCGCTGGACATCGTCAGCGAGCTGAAGGCGCGTGGCGAAAAGATTCTGTGGGCGCCGGACCGGCACCTCGGCCGCTACATTCAGGAGCAGACCGGCGCCGACATGCTGATGTGGAACGGCGCCTGCATCGTGCACGACGAATTCAAGGGCCTGGAGCTGGAGCTGCTGCGCGAGAAGCACCCCGGCGCGCTGATCCTGGTGCACCCCGAGTCGCCGCAGAGCGTGGTGGCCCAGGCCGACGTGGTGGGCTCGACCTCGGCGCTGATCAAGGCGGTGGTGGAAGGCAAGGCGCAGGAGTACATCGTCGCCACCGACAACGGCATCCTGCACCGCATGCGCCAGCTGGCACCGGGCAAGACCCTCATCGAAGCCCCCACCGCCGGCAACAGCGCCACCTGCAAGAGCTGCGCGCATTGCCCCTGGATGGCCATGAACGGTTTGCAAGGCCTGGTGGATTGCCTGGCGCATGGCGCGGGCGAGATCCTGGTGGACGAGGCCACGCGCCTGAAGGCGCTGACCTGCATCACCCGCATGCTGGACTTCACCGCCGCGCGCCGCGCGCAGGCGGCCGGCCTGGTGCCGGGCATCGGCGCCGCCTAGCGATCTTCGCCCTAGGACAAGCCCCCAGCGAATAAGCCCGTCGGGGGCTTTCTTTTTGTCCGCTAGGGCGGCTATAAACGTTCTATCGTTCCTGCCCACAACCCTGGGGACAACACCATGCAGACGGTCGACTTCACCTCGCTCTACAACCACCACGAACGCGAGGTCTTCGCCGCCGTGATGCAAGAGGCACCCCGCTTCCCGGCCATCGAGGCCGATGACGATCTGCTCTGCGACGTGGCCTGCGTGGCGCTGAACCGCTTGCCGCCGCGCTACATCCGCCATGCGGTGGATTTCTCCTTCTACCTCACCGAGCCCGAGCGCCTCGAGACCGACGCCGCCATCGCCGAAGCGGTGAGCTATGCCTTCAACTTCGTGCAGGCCCGCACCGCGCTACGCGCCAAGAAGCGCTAGCCCGCGCGGCGTGACAGCGCTGCGCACCGCGTCATGGCTGGTGGCGGCGCTCATCTGCGCCGCGGCGCAGGCACAGCAGGCGCGCATCGTCTACGCCGACTACCGCCCCTACAGCTGGCCGGAGGCCGGCCGGGCGGCCGGCATCGAAGTGGAGATTGCCGAGGAACTGTTCGCGCGCCGCCTGGGCCTCAAGACTCAGCATCAGATCCAGCCCTGGGCGCGCGCCCAGGCCGAGGTGGCCGCCGGCAAGGCCGACGCCTTCTTCGCCAGCAGCACGCCGGAGCGGCTGGAATACGCGCGCCGGGTGGGCGAGCCGCTGCTGGCCTCGCAGGTCAGCGCCTTCATGCGCCAGGATGCGGAGCCTCCGCCCGCGGGGGTGTCGCTCACCCCCACCCGGCTGTGTGCCTACCGGATCGCCGCGGTGCGCGGCAACAGCTGGGTCAAGACCCACCTGGGCTGCGGCGACTACAGCCCCGCCAGCAGCACCGAGGGCCTGGTGCGCATGCTGATGCTGGCGCGCATCGACATGGTGATCGAGGACCGGCTGGTGTTCCTGGATGCGACGCAGCGCCTGCAGCCGGACGTGCAGTTCCGCGAGCATGCGCTGGGCTTCGGCAGTGCCCCGATCTACCTGCTGCTGGGCAAGCGCTCGGCCCTGCTGCCGCTGCTGCCGCGCATCGAAGCCGCGCTGGCCGCGATGCAGAAGGACGGCAGCCTCCAATCGATCCTGCTGCGGCACAGCGCCGCGCCCTGATGCTCCGGATCAGAGCTTGCGCAGCCCGCGCTCGGCGATCAGCACGGTCGGGAAGCTGACCGGCAGGGTGCGCGGGTAGTCGCGGCTGAAATGCAGGCCGCGGCTCTCGTGCCTGAGCAGCGCCGAGCGCACGATCAGCTCGGCGCAATCGACCAGATTGCGCAGCTCCAGCAGATCGCGGTTGACGCGGAAGTTGGCGTAATAGTCGTCGATCTCGCTGCGCAGCAGGGCAATGCGGTGCAGCGCGCGCTCCAGGCGCTTGGTGGTGCGCACGATGCCCACGTAGTTCCACATCAAGAGGCGCAGCTCGTCCCAGTTGTGGGCGATCACCACCTGCTCGTCGGCGTCCTCCACCTGGCTCTCGTCCCAGGCCGGCAGCGGCGCGGGGTCAAGTCTTGCCTGGCCGAGGATGTCCTCGGCGCAGGTCTGGCCCAGCACCACGCATTCCAGCAGCGAATTGCTGGCCAGGCGGTTGGCGCCGTGCAGGCCGGTGTAGGCGGTCTCGCCCACCGCGTAGACGCCCGGCAGATCGCTGCGGCCCAGCAGGTCGGTGACCACGCCGCCGCAGGTGAAGTGCACCGCCGGCACCACGGGAATAGGCTCGCGCGCGATGTCGATGCCCAGCGCCAGGCAGCGCGCATGGATGGTGGGGAAATGCTCCTTCAGGAAGGCTTCGCCCAGGTGGGTGGCGTCCAGCCACACATGGTCCAGGCCATGCTTCTTCATCTCGAAGTCGATGGCGCGGGCGACGATGTCGCGCGGCGCCAGCTCCAGGCGCTCGTCATGCGCGGCCATGAAGCGGGTGCCGTCCGGCAATTTGAGATGCCCGCCCTCCCCGCGCAGCGCCTCGGTGATCAGGAAGCTGCGCTCCTGCGGGTGGTAGAGGCAGGTCGGGTGGAACTGGATGAACTCCATGTTCGCCACCCGGCAGCCGGCGCGCCAGGCCATCGCAATGCCGTCCCCGGTGGAGGTGTCGGGGTTGGTGGTGTAGCGATAGACCTTGCCGGCGCCGCCGGTGGCCAGCACCACGGCGCGCGCCGCCAGCGTCTCGACGCGCTTGGTGTCGATGTCCAGCGCGTAGATGCCGTAGCAGCGCGGCTCCTCCTCGCGCTGCACGTGGCGCGAGGTGATCAGGTCCAGCGCCATCCAGCGTTCGCGCAGGCTGATGTTGGGATGGGCCTTGGCGGCGGCCAGCAACTGGTCGTGGATGGCCTTGCCGGTGGCGTCGGCGGCGTGGGCGATGCGGCGCACCGCATGGCCGCCCTCGCGCGTCAGGTGCAGGCCCAGCGGGCCGTCGTCGTCGGGGGTGAAGGGCACGCCCTGCTGCACCAGCCACTCCACCGCCTGCGCGCTGCGCTCGGCGATGAAGCGCGCCGTGCCCTCGTCCACCAGGCCGGCGCCGGCATCCTGGGTGTCGCGCACATGGCTCTCGATGCTGTCGTCGCGCCCCAGCACGCCGACGATGCCGCCCTGCGCCCAGGCGGTGGCGGCCTCGGTCAGCTCGCGCTTGGCCAGCACCACCACGGGCACCCGGTCGGCCAGATGCAGGGCCACCGTCAGACCGGCCAGACCGGCCCCGACGATCACCACCGGGGACGCATTCGTATCAGCAGCATGCATGAGAAGGGCTTCCTGGCCAGCCGGGCCGCGACAACAAGAGGGCCTGATTCTATGCAGCGCTGCTCTCAGTAACCGGACAGCACGTCATCCTGCACCTTCTGGATGAAGCGCTCTTGTTCCAGCTCACGCATCACCGCCGTGAGTCGCGGCAGCAGGAGCTCGTGCTTCCTGTTCAGGTAGTGGAACACCGGGAAGGCCGCCAAGGCGGGCTGCAGCACGCGCACGCCATTGAACTGATGCTGGCGCAGGCTGGCCAGCCCGGATATGCGGTTGGCCAGCACGAGCTCGGTGCGCCCCAGCTCCAGCTTGGTAAACGCCTGCTGCAGGGTGGCCACCGTCTCGATCTGCATGCCCACCGTGTTCTCTTCGATGACCTTGATGCCCTTCACGAAACCCAGCTTGTAGGGCCGCAGGCTCTCCCAGCCGCGCACATTGAACTGGCGCGCCTTGCTGAACACCACGATCTCGTACTGCTGCAGGGCCACCGGCACCATCAGCAGATTGGGATAGGCCTTGTCGATGCCGGCGCGGCGGTAGAGCTCGCCATCGGTATCGCCGCTGTTGGCGCTCAGCAGCGAGCGCTCGCCGGGCATCGCCTTCACCTCCAGCTCGCGGCCGACGCGCCGGTAGGCCTCGCGCAGGATGCGCTCGGCGACGGTGGTGGCCGGGTCCGGATCCAGCAGCGTGGATACCTGCATCAAGACCTGACCCCGGGCCGGCCCCAGGGGCAAACCGAGCGTCATTGCGGCGAGGGCTGATCTGCGATTGAGCATGCTGGCTGCCTATGGGAGACAGCCTAGCACAGCGCCGCCGCGCCGCAACTGCGCGGCGGCGCGGCGGTGCTCAGGCCGCCTTCTTCGCCACCAGGGTCAGGATGTCGTAGCTCGCCACCAGCTCGCCGCGCTGGTTCAGCACCTGCACGTCCCAGGCCACCACGCCCTGCGGCGGCTGGTCGGGGCGGTTGCCGCGGTCGATGCGGCGCTTGCAGGTCAGGCGCGCCTGGATGGTGTCGCCGATCGCCACCGGATTGACGAAGCGCAGGGTGTCCAGGCCGTAGTTGGCCAGCACCGGGCCGGGTGCGGGCGAGACGAACAGACCGGCCGCGGCGCTGAGCACGAAGTAGCCATGCGCGATGCGCTGGCCGAACTGCGTGTCCTTGGCCGCGATCTCGTCGAAGTGCATGTAGAAGAAGTCGCCCGAGATGCCGCCGAAGTTGACGATGTCGGCCTCGCTCACGGTGCGGCGATGCGTCAGCAGCGAATCGCCGATCTGGATCTCTTCGAAGTACTTGCGGAAGGGATGGATGGCGTCTTCCTGCACCTTGGCGCCGCGCTGGTATTCGCCGGTGATGGCGGTGATCATGGTGGGCGAGCCCTGCACCGCACAGCGCTGCAGGTAATGCTTGACGGCACGGATGCCGCCCAGCTCCTCGCCCCCGCCGGCGCGGCCCGGGCCGCCATGCTTGAGCTGCGGCAGCGGCGAGCCGTGACCGGTCGACTCCTTGGCGGCTTCGCGGTCCAGCACCAGCAGGCGGCCGTGGAAGGCGGCGGCGTGATAGACCGCCTGGGCGGCGATCGCCGGCGTCTTGGTGACCACCGAGCCCACCAGGCTGCCGCGGCCCTTGGCGGCCAGCTGCAGCGCCTCGTCCAGCTCGGTATAGGGCATCAGGGTGGAGACCGGGCCGAAGGCCTCGACGTTGTGCACCGTCTCGTTGGCAAAGCCGTCGCGGCACAGCAGCAGGGTGGGCGCGAAGAAGGCGCCCTCGGCCACGCCCTCGCCCACCGGGGCAAAGCCGTCGCGCTCGCCCAGCACGATCTCGTTGCCGGCTGCCAGCAGCGCCAGGCGCTCGGCCACATCGCTCTGCTGTGCCTTGGAGGCTAGCGCACCGATGCGCACGCCCTCCACCGCCGGGTCGCCGACCTTGAGCTTCTTCAAGCGATCGCGCAGCGCCGCGGCCACCGCGTCGATGTGCTTGGCCGGCACGATGGCGCGGCGGATGGCGGTGCACTTCTGGCCGGTCTTGGCGCTCATCTCGCGCGCCACTTCCTTGATGAAGAGCTCGAACTCGGGATCGTCCGGCGTCACGTCGGGGCCCAGGATGGCGCAGTTCAGGCTGTCGGCCTCGCCGTTGAAGGGCACCGAGCGGCGCACCAGGTTGGCGTTCACGCGCAGCATCGCGGCGGTGTCGGCCGAGCCGGTGAAGGTGACCACGTCGGTCTCCTCCAGGCGGTCGAGCAGATCGCCCGAGCCGCCCACGATCAGCTGCAGCGCGCCGGCCGGCAGCAGGCCCGATGCATGGATCAGGCGCACGCAGGCCTCGGCCACATAGGAGGTGGCGGTGGCCGGCTTGACGATGCAGGGCATGCCCGCCAGGAAGCTGGGCGCGAATTTCTCCAGCATGCCCCACATCGGGAAGTTGAAGGCGTTGATGTGCACCGCCACGCCGCGCTTGGGCACGAGGATGTGCGAGCCGATGAACTGGCCCTCCTTGCCGAGCTGGATGGCCGGGCCCTCATGCACCACATTGCTGGAGGGCAGCTCGCGCCGGCCCATGCTGGCGTAGGCGAACAGGGTGCCGATGCCGCCCTCGATGTCGATCCAGTTGTCCGAGCGCGTGCCGCCGGTGTGGGCCGAGATCGCGTAGAGCGTCTCCTTGCGCTCCATCAGATGGGTGGCCAGCGCCTTCAGCAGGGCCGCGCGCTGCTGGTAGTCCAGCTTCAGCAGCGCGGGCAAGGCCTGACCCCGGGCATAGGCCAGGCTCTCGCCGAAGTCGATCGCGTCGGCATGGGTGAGCGCCACCGGCCGGCCGTTCACGGCGCTGTGCAGGGCACGCGCGGCGGTCTGGCCGATCCAGCGGTTGGCAATCAGGCTTTGCAGGATGGGAGGGGTGGCGCTCATGGCAAACCTCGTTCGTTTCGGAGTCAGGATGAAAGGCGGGCCCTCGCGGGCCCGCTCAGACAGGCGCAGCGCGCGGGAGGGATCAGGGCTGGTATTTCCAGCCGCCGTTCTCGATCTTGACCATCACGCGGGCGCGCTGGTCCAGACCCAGGTGGTCCTTGTCAGACATGGTGAACACGCCATGCGCGCCGGGCAGTTCCTTGACGGCCTCGAGCGCGTCGCGCAGCGCCGCGCGGAAGGCCGGCGTGCCGGGCTGGGCCTTCTTCACCGCGGCGGGAATGGCCGCCTGCAGCAGCAGGCCGGCATCCCAGGCGTGGCCGCCGAAGGTCGAGACATTGCCCTTGCCGAAGGCGGTTTCGTACTTGGCCACATAGTCCAGCGCGCTCTTCTTCACCGGGTGGTCGGCCGGCAACTGATTGGCCACCAGCACCGGGCCCGAGGGCAGCAGCGTGCCTTCCACATCCTTGCCGCCGACGCGCAGGAAGTCGTTGTTGGCCACGCCATGGGTCTGGTAGTACTTGCCGGCGTAGCCGCGTTCCTTGAGGGTCTTCTGCGGCAGCACGGCGGGCGTGCCCGAGCCGGCGATCAGGATCGCATCGGGCTTGGCGGCCACCAGCTTCAGCACCTGGCCGGTCACCGAGGTATCGGTGCGGTTGTAGCGCTCGGCCGCCACCACATTGATGCCCTTGATGGCGGCAATCTTGGTGAACTCTTGGTACCAGCCCTCGCCATAGGCGTCGGCAAAGCCGATGAAGCCGGCCGTCTTCACGCCGCTGGCGGCCATGTGCTGGACGATCGCCAGGGCCATCATGATGTCGTTCTGCGGCGTCTTGAAGACCCAACGCTTCTTCGCGTCCACCGGCTCGACGATGCGCGCCGAGGCGGCCATCGAGATCATCGGCGTGCTGGCCTCGGAGACGGCGTCGATCATCGCCAGCGAGTTGGGCGTGACGGTGGAGCCGATCACCACGTCCACCTTGTGCTCGGTGATGAGCTTGCGGGTGTTGGCCACCGCGGTGGTGGTGTCGGAGGCATCGTCCAGCACGAAGTAGTTGACCTTCTGGCCGGCGATGGTGGCGGGCAGCAGGCTCAGCGTGTTCTTCTCGGGAATGCCCAGCGAGGCGGCCGGCCCGGTGGCCGAGACCGTCACGCCCACATTGATGTCGGCCCAGGCCTGGCCCAGCAGGGTCAGGCCGGCCGCCAGGGCCAGCAGGGACTTCTTCAGAATCAGCTTGCGTTGCATCGTCTTGTCTCCGTTGTCGTTGAAATTTCGCGTGAGGGAAAGCATGCGCATATTCGGGCCGCCAGCCTTCACGAGGCTTGCACGGCGCCCAGGCCGCCGAAAAACAGATCCGCCACCATCGGCGCCAGCGCTTCGTAGGTCAGCTCGCCGTCGGGCTTGAGCCAGGTGAAGGTCCAGTTGATCATGCCGAACAGCAGCATGGTCAGCGGCTTGTGCAGCTTGGCCGCCTGCAACTCGGGGCGCACCGCGGCCACCGCGTCGGCAAAGGCCGCCACCACGCCGCGCTCGATCGCCAGCAGGCGCTCCTGATCTTCGGGGTTGAGGAACTTGGTGTCCTCGGTAAGTACCCGGTGCTGGTTCTGCGCCTCGCCATAAGCCTGCATGAAGCGGGCGATGAGCGCGCGCAGATGCGCCTGGGGGGCCAGGTCTTGCTCGCGCACCTCTTCCACCAGCGCGGCCAGGTCCTCCACATGGCTCTCGCAGATCTGCACCAGCAGCTCGTGCTTGTCGCGCACATAGTGGTAGAGCGTGGGCTTGCTCACCTCGCAGGCCTCGGCCACCTGGTTCATCGAGGTGCCTGGGTAACCCTGGTTGGCGAACAAGCGCGCCGCCTGCACGAGGATGGCCTCACGCGTTGCGTCGAATCCGGGAGCTCTGCCTCTGGCCATTTAGCGATTTTTCTTAGCGTTCATCGAAGGAGATCACCACGCGCGGCGTCAGCGCATGGGCTTGGCAGCTGAGGATAAAGCCTGCCGCGACCTCGTGTTTCTCGAGCGCGAAGTTCTTGTCCATGCGCACCTGCCCCTCGACGAGCTTGCAGCGGCAGGTCGAGCACACGCCGCTCTTGCAGGAGAACGGCACCTCCAGGCCGGCGCGCGCGGCGGCGTCCAGCAGGCTGGGGTCGCTCTTGCTGAATTCGAACTCGCGCGCCACGCCGTCGCGGATCAGCGTCACGCGGGCGCTGTCGGCGTCCTCGGCACGCACCTCGTGCGGCGCCGGCTTGCCCTGCTGCATCTCCACCGTGCCGAAGCGCTCGATATGGATGCGCTCCTGCGCCACGCCGGCCGCCAGCAGCGCGGCCTCGGCCTCGTCGTTGACCTGGTAGGGCCCGCAGATGAAGGCCTCGGAGACGCTGGCCGGGTCCACCAGGGCGCCGAGGAATTCGGCAATCTTCTCGCGGTTGAGCATGCCGGCCGTCAGCGGCGAATCGACCTGCTCGTCGCTGAACACATGGTGCAGCGAGACGCGCGTCAGGTACTGGTTCTTCAGATCCTCGATCTCCTCCTTGAACATGGTGGAGGCCTGGCGGCGGTTGCCGTAGATCAGCGTGAAGCGGCTGGCCGGCTCGCTGGCCAGCACCGTCTTCATGATGGAGAGGATGGGGGTGATGCCCGAGCCGCCGGCGATGCCCAGATAGTGGCGCTCGGCCTTGGGATCCAGCGGCACGAAGAAGCGGCCCTGCGGCGGGAACACCTGGATCACGTCGCCGGCCTTCAGGCTGGCGTTGACCCAGTTGGAGAACTTGCCGCCATTGACCTTGCGCACGCCCACGCGCAGCTCGCCATCGTCGATGCCGGCGCAGATGGAGTAGGAGCGGCGCAGGTCCTCGCCATTCACGTCGGCACGCAGGGTCAGGTATTGCCCCTGGGTGAACTTGAAGGTGTTGGCGTCGGCGGCCGGCACATCGAAGCTGACGATCACGGCTTCGTCGGTGTCGGGACGGACTTCGCGGACACGCAGCGGATGAAAGTGGAGGCTCATGATTCAGATGGGCTTGAAGTGTTCGAAAGGTTCCAGGCAGGCCAGGCAGCGGTACAGCGCCTTGCATGCGGTGGAGCCGAAGGCCGAGAGCTTTTCGGTGCGCTCGGAACCGCAGCGCGGGCAGGCCAGCTTGGTGAGCGAGGCGCGGTGCACCAGGCGGATGGGCTGGGCCCGGTCCGGACCGGCCGGCCCCGGCGGCGCGATGCCATAGGCCTTGAGCTTGGCTTTGCCGGCCTCGCTGATCCAGTCGGTGGTCCAGGCCGGCGCGCGCTGCATGGTGATCTGGATCTCGCCGAAGGCGGCCAGCGCGGCGCGCACATTGTCCTGGATCAGCTCGGTGGCGGGGCAGCCCGAATAGGTGGGCGTGAGCACCACCTCCAGGCCGCCGGCGGTTTCCTTGAGGTCGCGCACGATGCCCAGCTCGTCCAGCGAGATCACCGGCACCTCGGGGTCGGGGATCTGGCGCAGCACTTCCCAGGCCGCCTCGAGGCGCCCGCAGCTGTTGGCGATCGGCAGCTCGCTCATGGCGCTCACCAAACTCCGTTCGGATAGGCGCGCTGCAGATACTGCATCTCGGCCAACATATGGCCCATGTGCTCGCTGTGGATGCCGACGCGGCCGGCCGGCACATAGGCGCTGGCCTTGGGCTGGGCCAGGCCGGCCTCGCCGAGGATCTCGTCCATCGCCGCCTGCCAGCCGGCCTTCAGCTCGCTCCAGGCCGGGCCCAGCTTGCTGCCCACGGCGGCGGCGTCCACCGCGTCGTCGGCGAACAGCTCGTTGAAATAGGGCCACAGCGTGGCCAGCGCCGCTTCCAGGCGCGCCCTGGACTCGGCCGTGCCATCGCCCAGGCGCAGCACCCAGTCGGCCGCATGCTGCTGGTGGTATTGCGCTTCCTTGACGGCCTTGCCGGCAATCGCCGCGACCTCGGCATCGCTGGACGACTGCAGGCGCTGCCACAGCCCCAGCAGCCAGCTGGCCACCGCGAAGTTGCGCAGCGTGGTGAAGGCGAAGTCACCGCGTGGCAGCTCCATCAGCACCGGGTTGAAGTACTGGCGCTCGTCGCGCAGAAAGGCCAGCTGGTCCTCGTCGTGGCCCTGGCCATCGAGCTGGCCGGCGCGGGTCAGCAGGCCGCGCGCCTGGCCCACCAGGTCCAGCGCCATATTGGTGAGCGCCAGATCCTCTTCCAGGATGGGGCCATGGCCGCACCACTCGCCCAGGCGCTGGCTGAGGATCAGGCAGCTGTCGGCAATGCGCAGCAGGTAGCGGACGTCGGCCTTGTCGCCGACCTTGATCGATTGAGTGCTCATCGCCCTGCCTTACATGTGGTTCACGGATTCGGGCAGCTCGTAGAAGGTCGGGTGGCGGTACACCTTGTCTTCCATCGGGTCGAAGTACATGCCCTTCTCGCCCGGGTCCGAGGCCACGATCTGGCTGGACAGCACCACCCAGATGCTGGTGCCTTCCTGGCGGCGGGTGTAGACCTCGCGCGCCAGCTGCACGGCCATCTTGGCGTCGGCCGCATGCAGGCTGCCGCAATGCTTGTGGTCCAGGCCGGCCTTGCTGCGCACGAAGACCTCCCACAGAGGCCATTCGTTCTTCGGGGCTTGTTGTGCGTTGCTCATGGTGTCGTGCTCCTCGGGGCTCAGGCGGCTTGCGCCTTGGTGGCTTGTTTGCTGGCATGGGCGAGTGCGGCTTCGCGCACCCATTCGCCCTCGTCCCAGGCCTTCACGCGGGCGGCCAGGCGTTCGCGGTTGCAGGGGCCGTCGCCACCCACCACGCGCCAGAACTCGGCCCAGTCGATGCGGCCGAACTGGTAATGCTCGGTCTCGGCGTTCCATTTCAGATCGGGGTCCGGCACGGTCACGCCCAGCACCTCGGCCTGGGGGATCGTCGCGTCCACGAACTTCTGGCGCAGATCGTCGTTGGAGATGCGCTTGATGCCCCAGCGCATCGACTGCTCGGAGTTCGGCGAGTCCTTGTCCTCGGGGCCGAACATCATCAGAGACGGCCACCACCAGCGGTTCACGGCGTCCTGCACCATCGCCTTCTGCTCGGCCGTGCCGTTCTGCATCATCACCAGCAGGCTCTCGTAGCCCTGGCGCTGGTGGAAGCTCTCCTCGCGGCAGATGCGGATCATGGCGCGTGCATAGGGCGCATAGGAGCAGCGGCACAGCGGCACCTGGTTCATGATGGCCGCGCCATCCACCAGCCAGCCGATCACGCCGATGTCGGCCCAGCTCAGCGTCGGGTAGTTGAAGATCGAGCTGTATTTGGCCTTGCCGCTGTGCAGGGCCTCCAGCATCTGGTCGCGGCTAGTGCCCAGGGTCTCGGCCGCCGAGTACAGATACAGGCCGTGGCCGCCCTCGTCCTGCACCTTGGCCAGCAGGATGGCCTTGCGCTTGAGCGTGGGCGCCCGCGTGATCCAGTTGCCCTCGGGCAGCATGCCGACGATCTCGGAATGCGCGTGCTGGCTGATCTGGCGCACCAGGGTCTTGCGGTAATGCTCGGGCATCCAGTCCTTGGCCTCGATGAAGTCGCCCGCATCGATGCGCGCCTCGAAGGCCTCGCTGCGCTGCTTGTCCTCGGCGCTCTGGACTTTCGCGGCGGTCTCCTGCGGGCCGACGCTCATGGCTTGGGTGTACATGCTCGTACTCCTTACTTGGGTCTGTGGTCCACCACGCGGCGGGCCTTGCCCACCAGGGTGCGTTCAATCGATTCCGGCGCCCCGATCACCACCTTGGTGGAGACGCCGATCAGGGTCTTGATGCGGTGCTGCAGCGATTTGGCGATCTCGCCCACATTGGCGCTGTTGACGGCCGCCGGCTGCAGCTCGCAGCGCACCTCCACCGCGTCCAGCGGGCCGTCGCGCGTGATGACGATCTGGTACTGGCCCGAGAGCTGCGGCTCCTGCAGCACCAGCTCCTCCACCTGGGTGGGGAACATGTTGACGCCGCGGATGATCAGCATGTCGTCGCTGCGGCCGACGATCTTGCCCATGCGGCGCATGCTGCGCGAGGTGGGCGGCAGCAGGCGCGTCAGGTCGCGGGTGCGGTAGCGGATGATGGGCAGCGCTTCCTTGGAGAGCGAGGTGAACACCAGCTCGCCCTCCTCGCCGTCGGCCACCACCTCGCCGGTCTCGGGATTGATGATCTCGGGATAGAAATGGTCTTCCCAGATCACCGGGCCGTCCTTGGACTCCACGCATTCGCTGGCAACACCTGGCCCCATCACCTCGGAGAGGCCGTAGATGTCCACCGCGTCGATGCCGGCCTTGTTTTCGATCTCGCGGCGCATCGCCTCGGTCCAGGGCTCGGCGCCGAAGATGCCCACCTTGAGCGAGCTGTCGCGCGCATCCAGGCCCTGGCGTGCGAACTCCTCGATGATCACCTGCATATAGCTGGGCGTGACCATGATGGCGTCGGGCCGGAAGTCCTGGATCAGCTGCACCTGCTTCTCGGTCTGGCCGCCCGACATCGGGATCACCGTGCAGCCCAGCTTCTCGGCGCCGTAATGCGCACCCAGGCCGCCGGTGAAGAGGCCGTAGCCATAGGCGATGTGCACGATGTTGCCGGGGCGCACGCCGGCGGCGCGCAGCGAACGCGCCACCAGGCCGGCCCAGGTGTCGATGTCCTTGAGCGTGTAGCCCACCACCGTCGGCTTGCCGGTGGTGCCCGAGGAGGCATGGATGCGCGCCACGCGCTCGCGCGGCACGGCGAACATGCCGAAGGGGTAGTTGTCGCGCAGGTCCTTCTTGGTGGTGAAGGGGAACTTCGCCAGATCGGCCAGGGTCTTCAGATCGCTGGGGTGCACGCCCTTGGCGTCGAAGGCCGCCTTGTAATGCGGCACGTTGTCGTAGGCCTGCTTGAGCGACCATTGCAGGCGCTGCAGCTGCAGGGCCTGCAGCTCGTCGCGGCTGGCGGTTTCGATGGCTTCCAGATCGCCGGGGGCGGGGGACTTGACGGACATGGGGGCTTACTCCTGAGCGCCCGTGGCAAGACCTGGCACCACGGGCTTCCCCTTGATGCGATAGGACTTGCCGCGGAACACGGCCACCAGCTGCTGCTGCTGGTTGCGAATGGTGATGTCATAGACGCCGGTGCGGCCGGCAAGCGAAATCTCGCTCGCCACCGCGGTCAGCGTGTCGTTCAAGCGGGCCGGCGCGACGATGTCGATCGCGAAACCCGAGGCCACCGTCAGCTCGTTGTACGAGTTGCAGGCGAAGGCAAAGGCCGAGTCGGCCAGGGTGGTGATGAAGCCGCCATGGCAGATGTCGAAGCCATTCAGCATGTCTTCGCGCACCCTCATGGTGAGCGTGGCGGCGCCCGGCGCCACCGCGGTGACTTCCATGCCCATGCCCTTGGAGGCACGGTCATTGGCGAACATGCCGTCGCGCACCGCTTCGGCGATTTGTTGAGGCGTCATGGGATTCAGCGGTCTGTGAACTGCGGGGCGCGCTTTTCCATGAAGGCCTGCACGCCTTCCTGGTAGTCGGCGGCAAAGCCCAGATGGCTCTGCATCACCGCCTCGAGCTTCATGGCGTCTTCGTAATCCAGGCTCATCGCCTCGTCGAAGGCGCGGCGCGTCTCCACCAGGGCGCGCGTCGGCAGGGCGGCCAGCTTCAGCGCCACGGCCTGCGCGGTGGCGGCCAGATCGGCATCGGGCACGCAGCGGGCGATCAGGCCCATCTGCACCGCCTCGGTGGCGCTGAGCTTCTCGCCCATGAGGGCCAGCTGCAGGGCGCGGGCGCGGCCCACCAGGCGCGGCAGCAGCCAGGTGCCGCCGCAATCCGGGATCAGGCCGATCTTGGCAAAGGCCTGGATGAAGTTGGCCGACTGGGCCGCGATCACGAGGTCGCAGCCCAGCGCGAAATTGGCGCCCGCCCCGGCCGCCACGCCGTTCACCGCGCACACCACCGGCACCGGCATGGAGCGCACGCGCAGGGCCAGCGGGATGTAGTAATGGTCCAACAGGGTGCCGATGTCCTTGGGCTTGCCGCCGGGCTCGAACTCCGGCTTGATCGTCGCGTCGGAGAGATCCTGGCCGGCGCTGAACGCCCGGCCGGCGCCGGTGATCACCACCGCACGCACGCTGTCGTCGCGGGCCGCCTCGTCCAGCGCCGTGCGCAGCATCGAGAGCAGCTGCGTCGTGAAGGCATTCAGGGCGGCCGGCCGGTTCAGCGTCAGGGTGCGCACCGCGTCATCCTGGGTGATCAGCAACGGCGACTCGGCGTTTTCTAGCGTCATGGGCACAAACCTCAAACACGAAGAACAGGGAGATGCTTTGATCAGTCACAAACACTCTTGACCGACCGGTCGGTAGATCGTAAGGTCCAGCTTGATTCAACACAAGACCTATTCACGTCGGGGTAAACCCTTGACGCATATCAGGAGAGCGAAGCCATGCCCTGCTACTCGATCGACGGCGTGATCCCCGTCGTCCATCCCGACGCCTTCGTCCATCCCACGGCCGTGCTGATTGGCGATGTGCATGTGGGGCCGGGCTGCTATATCGGCCCGCTGGCGTCGCTGCGCGCCGACTTCGGCCGCATCGTGCTGCACGAGGGCGTGAACGTGCAGGACAGCTGCGTGATCCACGGCTTCCCGGACTCGGAGACCCTGGTCGAGCGCAACGGGCATATCGGCCACGGTGCGGTGCTGCATGGTTGCGTGGTGCGCCACGACGCCCTGGTGGGCATGAACGCGGTGGTGATGGACGAGGCCGAGGTGGGCGCCTACAGCATCGTGGCCGCCTGCGCCTTTGTGCGCGCCGGGCTCAAGCTGCCCGAGAAGTCGCTCATCGCCGGCCTGCCGGCCAAGGTCATGCGCCCGCTCAGCGAGGACGAGATGCGCTGGAAGCTGGTAGGCACGCAGACCTATCAAGACCTGACCCTGCGCTGCCGGGCCACGCTGCAGGAGGTCAGCCCCCTGGCCGCGCCCGAGCCCGGCCGCGCCCGCCTGCAGGTGCGCGGGCCGCAGACCCTGGTGGCCAGCAAGCGCGGCGAGAGCGCCTGAGCCGGGTCGCAAGCCTTACAGTGCGGCCATGGACGGCGCGCCTGTACTCATCAGTTTTCTCAAGGCCCTGCTGATCGGCGTCTCGATCGCCGCGCCGGTGGGGCCGATCGGCCTGCTGACGATCCAGCGCAGCCTGCAACTGGGCCCGCGCGCCGGCCTGGCCACCGGCCTGGGGGCGGCGGTGGCCGATGCCCTCTATGGCGCGGTGGGCGCCTACGGCGTGCACGCGCTGATCCAGGCGCTGACCGCCGCGCGCCTGCCGCTGGCCCTGGGCGGCGGCGCCTACCTGCTGTGGATGGCGCTGCAGCTGCTGCGCGCGCCGGTCGGCAGCGCGGCGGCCCAGGCCGGCAAGCCGGCGTCGGCCTGGCGCCATTTCGGCAGCACCCTGCTGCTGACCCTGGCCAACCCCGCCACCATCTTCTCCTTCATCGCCATCTTCGGCGCGCTCGCCGGCAGCGGCGCGGCGGCCAGCCCGGCGGCGATGGTGGCGGGCGTGTTCATCGGCTCGGCGCTCTGGTGGCTGCTGCTCAGCAGCGGCGTGGGCCGGCTGCGCGGCCGCTTCGACGCGCGCTGGCAGCGGCGTGTGAACCGGCTTAGCGCCGCCATGCTGGGCGGTTTTGCGCTCTGGCAGCTGGCTCAGGCGGCCCAGACCTTGACCTGCGGCGCCAGCTGTTCCAGCTGAGTCAGGCTGGGCGGCGCGGCACCGGCCGCAGTGCAGGCCGCGGCGCCGGCCGCCACCGCCCAGCGCAGATGCTGCTCGGGCGCGGCCTCGGCATGGTGCATCAGGCTGTAGAGCAGGCCGGCCATTGAGGCATCGCCCGCGCCCACCGTGTCCACCACCGCCACCGCGGGCGGCTGGGCATGGAAGTCGCCGCGCGCGTGGAACAGGCTGGCCCCCTCGGCGCCGCGCGTCAGCATCACGGTGGCGAGCGGGTTCCAGGCGCTGATCTGGGCCAGGCCGGTGTGGTAGTCCGGGCTGCGGAACAGGCCGCACAAGTCCTCGTCCGACACCTTGATGACGTCGGCAATGCGGCACATGCGCTCCAGCGTCTCGTCATAGCTGGAGTCCATCAGGCTGCGGTAGTTCGGGTCGAAGCTGATGCGCTTGCCCTGGCTCTTGAGCTTTTCGGCCAGTTCCAGCAGGCGCCGTGCGAGCGGCTCGCGCACCAGGCTGATGCCGCCGAAATGCGCCCAGCGCAAGGCCCGGCGCCAGCCCGAGGGCAGGCCGTCGGGCTGGAAATGCAGGTCGGCGCTGTCGTCGCCGATGAAGAAATACTGCGGCGGCTCCGTCTCGTACACCACCGCCAGCAGCGGCGACTTGGCGAACTGCTGGATGAAGCGAGGGTCCAGGTTGGCATCGGTGCTGGCCTGCCAGAGCTCCTGGCCGAACACATCGTTGCTGATGCCGCCGGCAAAGGCGCTCAGCTCGCCCAGGCGCGACATCGCCGCGGCCACGTTCCACGGGGCGCCCCCGCAGACCGAGCGCCAGGTGTCGGGGCCGGTTCGTATCAGGTCGGTGAGTGCTTCGCCGAAGGAGACGAAGCTGGGAAGGTCCGGGTGCAGGACCGAGGTAATCACTGTCATGCCCGCATTCGAACCGCTGCCGGCCTCAACCGCAAGCCCCTCTAAGGTGGCCCCACACTTGATCTAGGGCAAAACCGACCAACCCCAGGCCCGCCAAGGACGAGCGCAGAGGGCACAATCCGCCGCATGACAGACGGCGTGATTCCCCTGATCGACCAGCGCCTGGTGGCGCTGGTGCCGGCCGTGCCGCGCGAGCTGCCCGCCGCCACCGGCCTGCTGGCCGATGCGCTGGGCCGGCCGCTGCGCGATCTGCGCATCTCGGTCACCGACCGCTGCAACTTCCGCTGCAGCTACTGCATGCCCAAGGAGGTGTTCGATCACTACCACGAGTTCCTGCCGCATGCCGAGCTGCTGAGCTTCGAGGAGATCACCCGGCTGGCGCGCATCTTCGTGGCCCAGGGGGTGCAGAAGCTGCGCCTCACCGGCGGCGAGCCCTTGTTGCGCCGCCACCTCGAACGCCTGATCGAAATGCTGGCCGGCCTGCGCACCGTCGAGGGCGCGCCGCTGGACCTGACCCTCACCACCAATGGCTCGCTGCTGGCCAAGAAGGCGCGCGCCCTGAAGGATGCCGGGCTGCAACGCGTCACCGTGAGCCTGGACGCGCTGGACGACGCGGTGTTCCAGCGCATGAACGACGTCGGCTTCCCGGTCGCCGAGGTGTTGCGCGGCATCGAGGCGGCGCAGGCCGCGGGCCTCACGCCCATCAAGGTCAATATGGTGGTCAAGCGCGGCAGCAACGACGACCAGATCCTCGCCATGGCGCGGCATTTCCGCGGCACCGGCGTGGTGCTGCGCTTCATCGAATACATGGACGTGGGCGCCAGCAACGGCTGGCGCATGGACGAGGTGCTGCCCTCGGCCGAGCTGCTGGCGCGCTTGCAGGCCGAGTTCGCGCTGCAGCCGCTCTCGGCCAGCGCGCCGGGCGAGACCGCCGAGCGCTGGGCCTATGCCGACGGGGCGGGCGAGATCGGCCTGATCTCCAGCGTCACCCAGGCCTTCTGCGGCGACTGCAACCGCGCGCGCCTGTCCACCGAGGGCAAGCTCTACACCTGCTTGTTCGCGCACCGCGGCCACGACCTGCGCGCGTTGCTGCGCGAGCAGGGCCGCAGCGATGCCGAGATCGCCGGCGCGCTGGCGGGCGTGTGGGCCGGCCGCAGCGACCGCTATTCGCAGCTACGTGGTGCCAACGCGGGTGATGCCGCCGGTGAGGCACGCGGCGAGCGCCGCATCGAAATGCATTACATCGGAGGCTGAGCATGAGCCCGGCGCTGCCGCCCCTGCCCTCCGAGCCCTTCACCGCCTGGTTCACCGCGCGCCTGCGCCGCCGCCTGGCCTGGGCGCTGGCGGCTTGCCTGGCCCTGCCCTGGGCCGGCAGCGAGTTTGCCAAGCAGTTCGTGCAACCCGGCCTGCACAACGACGCCGCCCGCGCGGCCCTGCTGATCGACTACATCGCGATCGGCACCGCCCTGTTCGGCCTCAGCATGGTGCTGACCTGGCTGGTGGGGGCCTGGGTCACCGCGGTGATGAAGGGGCCCACCCATCTGGGCGACGCCTTCCCGCCCGGCAGCCACCGGCCCAGCCCGCGCGACGATGAACCGCAGCAGCGCCGCTGACATCACCGGCCTGCTGCTCTGCGGCGGCCGTGGCAGCCGCATGGGCGGGGTCGACAAGGGCTTGCAGCCCCTGCAAGGGCGGCCGTTGGTCGAGCATGTGCTGGAACGCCTGGGCCCCCAAGTGGGCACGCTGCTGATCAATGCCAACCGCAACCTGGCGCGCTATGGCGCCTATGGCCATGCGGTGCTGGCCGATGCCTCCGCCGACTATGCCGGCCCGCTGGCCGGGCTGCTGGCAGGCCTGCAGGCCTGCCGCACGCGCTGGCTGCTGGCCGTGCCCTGCGACGCGCCACGCCTGCCGCTGGACCTGGCGGCGCGGCTGCTGCGGGCCGCCGAGTGCGAAGGTGCGGCCGTCGCCCTGCCCGTCACCGAGCGCGTCCAGCCGGTGTTCTGCCTGCTCAGGCAAGACCTGGCCCCGAGCTTAAGCGCCTACCTGGCGGGCGGCGGCCACCGCGTCGAGGCCTGCCTGCGTGCCCAGCCGCATGTGCTGGTTCCCTTCGACCGCCACGGCGATGCCGCCGCCTTCTTCAATGCCAACAGCCTCGATGAACTCCAGCGCCTTGCCGCAGACTGAGCAAGCGCAGCTGCGCCTCATGCAAGCCGCCGACCTGGCGGACTACAAGGCGCTGCGCGATGCCATGCTGCTGCGCCACGAGGACGCCTTCACCTCCGACGCCGCCACCGAGGCCACCCGCCCCGCCGCCAGCTACCAGCCGCGCCTGCACGCCAGCGTGGGCGGCAGCGCCCTCTTCACCCTGGTGGCCTGGCAGGGCGGCCGCATGGTGGCGGCGCTCACCTGCGAGCGCGAACCGCGCCAGAAGGTGCGCCATGTGGCGCATCTGGTGGGCATGATGGTGGCCGACGCGAGCCAGGGCCAGGGCCTCGGCCGGCGTCTGCTGGCCCAGGCCCTGAGCCTGCTGCGCAGCGAGCCCGAGCTGGAGCTGGTGACGCTCAGCGTCAGCGCCGGCAATGTGGCGGCGCTGCGCCTTTACGAAGGCGCGGGTTTCACGCGCTACGGCCTGCTGCCGCGCGCCATCCGCCTGCCCGACGGCCGCTACATCGACAAGGCCTTGATGGTCTGCCCGTTACGCAAGCCATGACGCACCTCATGACACTCAGCCTCCAAGACATCGCGAGCGGCCTGCCCGGCTACGAACCCAATGACCTCGAAGTGGGCCTGGCCCAGGCCTTCATCGCCCGCCTGCTGCCGCGCGTGCAGGCGGTGGAGAAGTTATCGCTGCGCAGCGCGCTGGGTCGCGTGCTGGCGGCCGACCAGATCTCGCCGATCGCCGTGCCCGCGCATGACAACTCGGCGATGGACGGCTACGCCCTGCGCGGCAGCGAGCTGAACGCCGCCGGCCCGACCCGCCTGCGCGTGGCCGGCACCAGCCTGGCCGGCGCCGGCCAGGCGCAAGACCTGCCCCCCGGCTGCTGCCAGCGCATCATGACCGGGGCCCTGATGCCCGCGGGGCTGGATACGGTGGTGCCGCAGGAGCTGAGCGCACGCGACGGTGATGAGATCGTGATCGCGGCCGGCAGCCTGCAGCCCGGCGCCAACCGCCGCCGCGCCGGCGAGGACCTGGCCCTGGGCAGCGTGGCCCTGCCCGCCGGCCGCATCCTGCAGCCCGCTGATCTGGGCCTGCTGGCCTCGCTGGGCCTGGCCGAGGTGCCGGTGTTCCGCCGCCTGCGCGTGGCCTTCTTCTCCACCGGCAACGAGCTGCGCTCGCTGGGCGAGCCGCTGCCGCCCGGCTGCGTCTACGACAGCAACCGCTACACCCTCTGGGCCATGCTGCAGCGCCTGGGCGTGGACGCGCTGGACCTGGGCGTGGTGCCCGACGATCCGCAAGCGCTGCGCAGCGTGTTCGCCCAGGCCGCCGCCTGTGCCGACGCCGTCATCACCTCGGGCGGCGTGGGCGTGGGCGAGGCCGACCACACCAAGCGCATCATGAGCGAACAGGGCGAGGTGCTGTTCTGGCGCCTCGCGATCCGCCCGGGCCGCCCGATGGCGATCGGCCGGCTCGGCAAGCGCCCCGACGCCCCCCTGCTGTTCGGCCTGCCCGGCAACCCGGTGGCGGTGATGGTGGCCTTCTACGCCTTCGTGCGCGAGGCCTTGCTGGTGATGGGCGGGGCAAGACCTGCCCCCCTGCCCCTGCTGCGCGCCGCCAGCACGCGCGCGCTGCGCAAGCGCCCGGGCCGCACCGAATACCAGCGCGGCATCGTCAGCCGCGGGCCCGACGGGCGCTGGCAGGTGGAGATCACCGGCGACCAGGGCTCGGGCATCCTCTCCAGCATGAGCCGCGCCAACGGCCTGGTGGTGCTGGGCCACCGGCAGGGCGAGGTGGCGGCGGGCGATGAGGTGGACGTGCTGCCCTTCGAGGGGCTGGTCTAAGCCCTGCCTCGCCGGACGCATAAGCGTCTGCGCATTGCGCATTTGGGGCCGGGGCAGCGGCCGCCTAGAGTCCGGCCACCTCCATTGCCGGACCCACCCATGAGCCCCTACCGCCTTGCCGTCGTCGTCGGCAGCCCCAGCCCCGCCTCGCGTACCAAGCTGCTGGCCCAGGCCCTGGCCGACGCCGTGGCCACCGCCCTGCCGGTGCGCGTGCAACTCATCGAGCTGGCCACGCTGGCGCCGCAGCTGCTGGCCGGCGGCGAGGCGCGCGCGCTGGCGCCAGCGGCGCAGGCGGCCCTGCAGGCGCTCGCACAGGCCGACCTGGTGATTGCCGCCACGCCGGTCTACAAGGGCTCGTACACCGGCCTGTTCAAGCATCTCTTCGACCTGCTGGACCCCGAGGCCCTGGTGGGGCGGCCGGTGCTGCTGGCCGCCACCGGCGGCAGCGATCGCCACGCCCTGGTGGTGGATCACCAGCTGCGCCCGCTGTTCGCCTTCTTCCGCGCCCTCAGCGTGCCCTCGGCGGTCTATGCCTCGCCCGCCGATCTGAGCGAGGCCGGCCTGGCCAGCGCCGCCCTGCAGGCCCGCATCGGCGAGGCGGCGGCGCAGGCGGTCGCATTGCTGCGCACGCTGCGCCCACGCGCGCCGGCGGCGCCGCAGCCCGGACCGGCCAGGGCAACGGTCAGCGCATAAGCAAACCCGCTTTGCTTCGTTCGCAGCGGCCGCGCGCTTGCCTATCGTGCGGGCAGTCCCTTCAACCCGAGCACCACCATCATGAAGACTCACGCATTGCTCCGCTCTCTCACTCAACGGCTGGGCGCCCTGGCCCTGGCCTGCGCCATGCCGCTGGCGCAGGCCCAGGGCGGCGATCAGCTGCGCATCGGCTACCAGAAGTCCGCCAGCCTGCTGGCCCTGCAGAAGGCCCAGGGCACGCTGGAAAAGAAGCTCGGCGGCCAGGGCGTGAGCGTGAAATGGGTGGAGTTCCCGGCCGGCCCGCAACTGCTGGAGGGCCTGAACGTGGGCGCGGTGGATGTGGGCTTCGTCGGCGAGGCACCGCCCATCTTTGCCCAGGCCGCGGGCGCCAACTTCGTCTACATCGGCAACGACCCGGCCGCGCCCGAGGCCGAGGCCATCGTCGTGCCCAAGGATTCGCCCATCAAGAGCGTGGCCGATCTGAAGGGCCGGAAGGTCGCCCTCAACAAGGGCAGCAATGTGCACTACCTGCTGGTGCGCGCGCTGGAAAAGGCCGGCGTGAAGTACAGCGAGATCCAGCCGGTGTTCCTGCCGCCCGCCGATGCGCGCGCCGCCTTCGAGCGCGGCGCGGTGGACGCCTGGGTGATCTGGGACCCCTTCCTCGCCGCGGTGGAGAAGCAGACCGGCGCGCGCATCCTGGCCGATGGCCGGGGCGTGGTGCACAACTACGCGTACTACCTGGCCGAGCGCGGCTACGCGCAGAAGAAGCCGCTGGTGATCAAGGCGCTGTTCGATGACAGCGTCGAGCAGGGCCAGTGGCTGAAGGCCCATCTGAAGCAGGCCGCCGGCCTGATCGCGCCGCTGCAGGGCCTGCCGGTGGAGGTGGTGGAACTCGCCCTGCAGCGCTACCAGTTCGGCGTGCAGCCCCTCACCGCCGCGGTGGCCGCCGAGCAGCAGAAGATTGCCGACGCCTTCCTCGAGCTCAAGCTTATCCCCAAGCCCATCCGCATCGCCGACGCCCTGCCCGGCGCGCCCCTGCACACCGCTGCCAAGTAAGCCGGAGGCCCCATGTCACTGAAGATCTTCTGGTTCATCCCCACCCACGGCGACAGCCGCTATCTGGGCACCGCCAAGGGCGGCCGCCAGGCCGACTTCAACTACTTCAAGCAGGTGGCCGTGGCCGCCGACTCGCTGGGTTATGAGGGCGTGCTGATCCCCACCGGCCGCAGCTGCGAAGACCCCTGGACGGTGGCCACCAGCCTGATCGACGCGACCCGGCATCTCAAGTTCCTGGTGGCGCTGCGGCCAGGGCTGGTGACGCCGGTGCAATCGGCGCGCATCGCCGCCACCTTCGACCGCCTCTCGGGCGGCCGCCTGCTGGTGAACCTGGTGACCGGCGGCGACGCCGACGAGCTGGAGGGCGACGGCCTGTTCCTGCCCCATGCCGAGCGCTATGAACTCTCCGCCGAGTTTCTCGACATCTGGCGCGAGACGCTGGCGCGCAGCCACCGCGGCGAGGCCCTCGACTATGTGGGCAAGCACCTCCGGGTGAAGGGCGCCAAGCTGCTCTACCCGCCGCTGCAGCGGCCCTATCCGCCGCTGTTCTTCGGCGGCTCCTCGCCGGCCGCGCATGAGCTGGCCGCACAGCAGCTCGACACCTACCTCAGCTGGGGCGAGCCGCTGCCCGCGGTGGCCGCCAAGCTGGCCGACATCCGCAGCCGTGCCGCCGCCCATGGCCGCACGCTCAAGTTCGGCATCCGCCTGCATGTGATCGTGCGCGAAACCGAGCAGGCCGCCTGGGCCGCCGCGGCCGAGCTGATCCAGCATCTGGAGCCCGAGACCGTGGCCGCGGCACAGCGCAAGTTCGCGCAGATGGACAGCGTGGGCCAGCGCCGCATGGCCGAGCTGCACGGCGGCCGCTACGACCCCAGCGATGTGCGCAAGGGCCTGGAGGTGGCGCCGAATCTGTGGGCCGGCGTGGGCCTGGTGCGCGGCGGCGCCGGCACCGCCCTGGTGGGCAACCCCCAGCAGGTGGCCGATCGCATCCAGGAATATGCGGCGCTGGGCCTGGAGTACTTCGTGCTCTCCGGCTATCCGCATCTGGAGGAGTCCTACCGCTTTGCCGAGCTGGTGTTCCCGCTGCTGCCGCTGGCGCTGCGCGAGAAGCTCAGCCAGCCGCAGCTCACCGGCCCGTTTGGCGAGATCGTCGCCAACAGCTATGTGCCCAGGCAGACCGCCGCCAGCTGAGGCCGCCATGCAACTGCTCTTGCTCTCCACCTGGCGCGCCCGCCTCACGCCCTGGCTGCTGCCGCTGCTGATCCTGCTGGGCTGGGAGCTCGCTGCCAGCCAGGGCTGGCTCTCCAGCCGCGTGCTGCCCGAGCCCCTGGCGGTGCTGCGGGCCCTCGTGAACCTGGCCGACAGCGGCGAGCTCTGGACCCATGTGGCGGTGAGCACGCGCCGCGCCGCGCTGGGCTTTGCCATCGGCGGCGGCCTGGGCCTGCTGCTGGGCCTCTTGACCGGCAGCTTCCGCGGCGCCGAGACCCTGCTGGACTCCAGCCTGCAGATGCTGCGCAACATCCCGCCGCTGGCGCTGATCCCGCTGGTGATCCTGTGGTTCGGCATCGACGAAAGCGCCAAGCTCTTTCTGGTCGCGCTGGGGGTGTTCTTCCCGATCTACCTCAACACCTTCCACGGCATCCGCTCGGTGGACCCGGGGCTGGTGGAGATGGCGCGCAGCTACGGCCTCGCCGGCTGGCCGCTCTACCGCCATGTGGTGCTGCCCGGCGCCCTGCCCGGCATCCTGGTGGGCCTGCGCTTCAGCCTCGGCCTGATGTGGGTGATCCTGATCGTGGCCGAGACCATCTCGGCCCAGGCCGGCATCGGCTACATGACCATGAATGCGCGCGAGTTCCTGCAGACCGATGTGGTGCTGCTGGGCATCCTGCTCTATGCGGCCCTGGGCAAGCTGGCCGATCTGCTGGCCAAGGGCCTGGAACGCTGGTGGCTGCGCTGGCACCCCGGCCATGGCGCCGGCATCTGACGCGTTAGGAGAATCCCATCATGCATCCGCTCAGCCTTGAATTCGAAGCCGGCGCCTGGCTGGCGCCGCCGGCGCATGACGGCGCCCAGCGCGGCCCGCGCCAGCAGGCGGGCCTGGGCCTGCGCCTGCAAGGCATCGCCAAGTCCTATGGCGCGCGCCAGGTCCTGCAGGGCGTGGACCTGGAGATCGCGCCGGGCGAGTTCGTCGCCGTGGTCGGCCGCAGCGGTTGCGGCAAGAGCACGCTGCTGCGCCTGCTGGCCCAGCTGGAGAGCGCCGAAGGCGCGCTCGCCAGCGACGACGGCCAGCCCCTGGCGCGGCACCGCGAGGACATCCGCATCATGTTCCAGGAGGCGCGCCTGCTGCCCTGGAAGACGGTGCTGGACAACATCGCGCTGGGCCTGGCCGGCCCGGACGCCCGCGAGCGCGCCCGCGAAGCGCTGGCCCAGGTGGGCCTGGCCGAGCGCGCGCAGGACTGGCCGGCCCGGCTCTCGGGCGGCCAGCGCCAGCGCGTGGCGCTGGCGCGCGCCCTCGTGCATGCGCCGCGCCTGCTGCTGCTGGACGAGCCCCTGGGCGCGCTGGATGCGCTCACCCGCATCGAGATGCACCGCCTGCTCGAGTCGCTCTGGCAGCGCCACGGCTTCACCGCCCTGCTGGTCACCCACGACGTGGCCGAGGCGGTGGCGGTGGCCGGGCGCGTGCTCTTGATCGAGGACCGCGGCGTGGCACTGGATCGCCGCATCGAGCTGCCCCGGCCACGCCAGCATGGCGCGCCGGCGTTTGCGCGCCATGAGGCGGCGATTCTCGGGCGCGTGCTGCAGCGGCCCGCCGAAGCGGCCGAGCCGGCGCCGCTGCGGCTGGTGTCGGCGCGCTTCGCGACTTAGGGCCTCAGCCAGAGATCCGCCTCGATGCGCAGCTCGTCCTGCACCGCCAGCAGCCCGCCCAGCACACTGAAGGGCTGGATGCCGAAATCGCTTTGCTTGATGGCAAAGCGCGTGCGGGCGCGCAAGCTGTGCGCCTGCAGGTCCAGCTGCAGCGGCACGCTGATGGAGCGCGTCTGGCCGTGCAGCGTGAGGTCCAGCTGCAGGGTTTCGCCGTCCAGGCCCCGGGCCTGCAGCCGCACCAGCGGAAAGCGCTCGGTCTCCAGCGCGATCAGCATGTTCCGGCGCGTGGCGGCGATGCTGTCGGCATCCGGCACCGAGGCGAAGTCCGGCCCCAGCGCGGCGCGCCAGGCCGGCCGGTCGAATTCCAGCTCGTCGAGGCGAAAGCTCAGCTCCAGCAGCGCGGCGGGCATTTGCACCCCGCCGCGCAGCGGCGGCAGGCCCAGCACATGGTTGTGACCCAGGGCCGCCAGGCGGCCGCCGCGCAGCACCAGGATGCGCAGCTGCGAGGCGCTGGCGTCCACCGACCACAGGCCCGGCGGCGCCGCCACGACAGCCTGGGCTGGCGGCTCGACCACCGGGCCGGGTGCACGCGCGCAGGCGGCAAGAACAAACACGAGCAGCAGAGCCAGCGCGCCCCTCACGGCCGGCCCTCGGCGGCCAGCGCGTCCAGGCCCGCCAGGTCCAGCAGCTCGATCTCGGCATAGTGCAGGGCCAGCAGGCCGCGCTCGGCCAGGCTCTTGAGCGCCTTGTTGACGGTCTGCCGGCTCACGCCCAGCATCAGGGCCAGCTGCTCCTGCGGCAGGCGCAGGCGCGACTTGGGCAACTGCGTGGCGGCGCTATCGAAGCCGCGCGCCACCAGGGCCAGGCGCTTGGCCAGGCGCTGCTCCAGCGGCAGGTGGGCAATGTCTTCCAGCACCTCGAAGCTGGCGCGCAGCTTGGCGCAGGCCAGGCGCGCCAGGTCGCGCCAGCAGGCCGGGTGGGTGTTGAGCCAGTCCTGCAGCTCGCGCTGCGGCAGCAGCCAGACGCTCGCCGGGCCGTCCGCCACCGCGTCGTGGGTGCGCGGCAGGTCGTCCAGCAGCGAGATCTCGCCGAACCACTGGCCCGGCTCCAGATAGGTCAGCGGCCGCTCGCTGCCATCGCGGCCCAGCGAACCCACGCGCAGCGCGCCGGCCAGCACAAAGCACAGGCCCTCGGGTTGGGCGCCGCGCGCGAACAGGGTCTGGCCGGCGGCCAGGTGCACGCGCCGCCCCGCCTCGCACAGCTGCTGCTGCAGCGCTGCGCTGCAGGCACGGAACCAGGGGTTGGCCTGCAGGAGGGCCAGTTCGCTGGGATTCAAAAGAAAGGCGGACATGGGCTGACTCAGGGTTTGCGCGCGCCGCGATTGTCGACATTTTGACAGTCATCAAGGCCACCATCGTCCTACCATGGGGCCATCGACAGCAATGGAGACATCATCATGGCAGCCAGCCCCTTCCGCTCCGCCACCGACCTGATGACCCAGTACGCGGCCTACCACCGCGACCGCCGCAATATCGCCACCCATTTCGTCGGCATCCCGCTGATCGTGTTCGCGATCGGCATCCTGCTGGCGCGCGCCCAGTTCGGCATCGCCGGCCACGCCCTCAGCGCCGCCTGGCTGCTGTGGGGCGCCAGCACCATCTGGTACCTGACGCGCGGCAATCTGCCGCTGGGCCTGGCGGTGAGCGCTGTCAACGCCCTCCTGATGGCGCTGGCCGAGCCGCTGGCCGCGGGCAGCAGCGCCAGCTGGCTGGGCTGGGGCGTGGGCAGCTTTGTGCTGGGCTGGATCATCCAGTTCGTCGGCCATTACTACGAGGGCAAGAAGCCCGCCTTCGTGGACGACCTGGTGGGCCTGCTGGTGGGCCCGATGTTCGTGGTGGCCGAGGCGATGTTCGCGCTCGGCTGGGGTCAGGCCTTGCTGCGCGAGATCGAGCAGCGCGTCGGCCCCACCATCATCCGCGACCTGACCCACCCCGTCGCCTGAGGTGGCCGATACCGCGCAAGCCCCGGTGCTCGTGATGGGCGCCGGCGCGATCGGCTGCTTTCTGGGCGGCAGCCTGCAGCGCGCCGGCTGGCCGGTGCTCTATGTGGGCCGGCCGCGCGTGCTGGACGAGCTGGCCACGCATGGCCTGCGCCTCAGCGACCTGGACGGCCGCGACGCGCGCATCCCGGCGGCCGAGTTGCAGCTAGCCAGCAGCATCCCGACCGGCCTGCGCCCCCGCCTGACCCTGCTCTGCGTGAAGACCGGCGGCACCGTGGCGGCGGCCCAGGCGCTGCAGTCGGCGCTGCCCGCCGGCAGCCCGGTGCTCTCGATGCAGAACGGCCTGGGCAATGCCGAGCGCGCCCAGGAGGCCGCGCCCGCGCTGCGCCTGCGCGCTGGCATGGTGCCCTTCAATGTAGCGGCGCTGGCGCCCGGCCATTACCACCGCGGCAGCGCCGGCGCCCTGGCGGCCGCGCGCGACGACGCCCTGCCTCCCCTGGTCGAGGCCTTCGCCAGCCAGGGGCTGACGCTGCAGCTGCATGCCGATCTGCGCCCGCTGCAATGGGGCAAGCTGTTGCTGAACCTGAACAACCCGGTCAACGCGCTCTCGGGCCGCCCGCTCAAGGCACAGCTGCTGGAGCGCGGCTACCGCCGCTGCCTGGCCGCCCTGCAGGACGAGGCGCTGGGCCTGCTGCGCGCCGCCGGCCTGGCGCCCGCCAGGGTGGCGGCGGTGGCGCCGGCGCGCCTGCCGGCGCTGCTGCGCCTGCCCTCGCCGCTGTTCCGCCTGCTCGCCACGCGCATGCTGCGCATCGATGCCAAGGCGCGCTCCAGCATGGCCGACGATCTGGCGCTGGGCCGCGCCACCGAGATCGACGCGCTGTGCGGCGAGGTCGTGCGCCTGGCCCACCAGCTCGGCCGCCGCGCGCCGCTGAACCAGCGCATGTGCGAGCTGGTGCGGGCCTGGCCAGAGCGCCCGCTGCCCTACGCGCCGCGCGAGCTCGAAGAGGCGCTGGGCATTCTCTAGCCGAACTGATAGGCCGAGAAATCGGGCCGCCGCACGCGCCGCTGGTACTCGGCCGTGAAGCCCGGGAAGATCGCCGCCACGCGGCCGTCCGCGCCCTGGTACCAGCTGTGGCATTGCGTCCAGACCGAGCCGCGCAGGCGCGCCTGCAGGCCCTCGTTGTAGGCGCGCTGCGCCTCGGGCCGCACGGCGATCCATTGCTGGCCGCGCTGGCGCAGCTCGCGCATGCAGGCCAGCGCATGCTGCACCTGAGGCTCGATATAGAGCAGGGTCGAGGTGTGGCCGGTGGCGGTATTGGGGCCCAGCATCAGGTAGAGATTCGGAAAACCCGCCACCGTGCAGCCCAGATAGGCCTCGGGGCTGGCGCGCCAGACCTCGCCGAGCAGCTGCCCCTGCTGGCCGCGGATCTGCAGCGAGGCGAGCAATTGCTGGGTGTCGAAGCCGGTGGCGCAGACCAGCACATCCAGCGGCCGCTCGCGCCCATCGGCGGTGACGATGCCGCGCGCGGTGATGCGCGCGATCGCCTCGGTCACCAGCTCGGTATTGGGGCGGCCGAGCGCCGGGTAGTAGTCGTTGGAATAAATGATGCGCTTGCAGCCCAGCGGGTAGCTGGGCGTGAGCCTGGCGCGCAGCGCCGGGTCGGCCACCTGACGCTGGCGGTGCGCGGCCGCCGTGGCCAGCATGCCGCGGCGCGCCAGCGTGCCCTCGTCGAAGCCGCGCCGCCCCCATTCCAGCGCCTGCACCCAGGCCCAGCGCACCGCGGCGCTGTAGGGCGGCAGGCGCGCCAGCAGGCGGTCGATGCCGAAGTAGCGGCGGTCCAGCCGCGGCAGCACCCAGTTGGCGGTGCGCTGGAACACATGCAGCTGCCCCGCCTGCGCGGCGATCGGCGCCACCAGCTGCGAGGCGGTGGAGCCCGTGCCTATCACCGCCACGCGCCGGCCCTGCAGCGGCACCGTGGCATCCCAGCGCGCCGAATGCAGGCGCTCGCCCTGGAACTCGGCCAGGCCGGGGATGTCGGGCCAGCGCGGCTGGTTCAGCGGCCCGGTGCTGCAGACGAAATGGCGCGCGCGGTAATGGTCGCCACGGTCGGTGCGCAGCGCCCACTGGCCGCTGGCCGCATCGAAGCCGGCCTCCTGCACCGCCGTGCCCAGGCGCAGATGCGGCAGCAGCCCATGGCGCAGTGCCAGGTCTTGCATATAGCGATGGATCTCGGGCGCGGAGGCAAAGCGGCGCGTCCAGCGCGGGTTGGCCGCGAAGCTGAAGGAATAGGCGGGCGCCGGCACGTCCACATGGGCGCCGGGGTAGCGGTTGTCCCACCAGGTGCCGCCCAGGCCGGTCTGCTTCTCCAGCAGCACGAAGTCGTGCATGCCGGCCCGCTTGAGCTGGATCGCCATACACAGGCCCGACATGCCGGCGCCCATGATGACGACCTCGTGCGTGGCTTGCACCGGCGCGCGCGCGGCCGCCATCTGCGGGGCGATGAAGGCGGCGGCGCGCGCCAGCGCCGCGTCGGCGCTCGCCAGCACGCCGCCGTGCAGCTGGAACACATGCCAGCGCGCCTGGTCCACCTCGCAGCGCACCGCCACGCCGGCGGCCCGCAGCGCGGCCTCCAGCGCCAGCGCCTGGCCGTGCAGCATCTCGTCGGTGCCGGCCTGTATCAGCGTGGGCGGCAGGCCGCGCAGATCGGCTAGCAGCGGCGAGCACCAGGGGTGCTCGGGCGCGGTCTTGCCCAGGTACTTGGCCGCGCAATCCAGCACCCAGGCCGAGCTGAGCATGGCCTCGCCCGGCACCGGCCGCGCGGGCGCGGCCTCGGCGCGCATATCGGCCCAGGGCGAGATCAGGTAGAGCGCGGCGGGCGCGGCATCGCCGGCCTCCCGCAGCGCCAGCGCGCAGGCCAGCGCCAGGCCGCCGCCGGCCGAATCGCCCGCCAGCACCACCGGCCCCTGGGCGCGCAGCGCCCGGTAGGCCGCCAGCGCGTCGTCCAGGCCGGCCGGAAAGGGATGCTCGGGCGCCAGCCGGTAGTCCAGCGCGAACACCGGCAGGCCGGTGGCCAGCGCCAGCCGGCCGGTCAGCGCACGGTGCGTGGCCGGCGCGCCCACGCAATAGGCGCCGCCATGCAGATAGAGCACGGCGCCGGGCGCGATGGCCGCATCGGGCGCCGCACTGCGCGCCCGCAGCCACTCGCCGGGCCGGCCGCCCAGTTGCGCGGCCTCGCGCCGCACGCCGCGCGCCGGCAGCGTGCTGTGCGCCAGCCCGCGCAGCCAGCGGCGCTGGAAGGGGATGGAAAAGCGCGGCGAGAACACCGGCTTGAGCAGGGCCTGCAGGGTGCCGCGCAGCAGTGCGGCGCTGCAGGCCTGCAGCCAGCCAGGGGAGCTGAATGTTTGCATGTGCGGCCAGGGTCGCGTGATTCGCAGCGCTCGATTGTGGCGAACTGTGGCCCGAACGGGCCACGGCACAGACCCTCGGCATCGCTTTCGGCATGGGTGGCCCCGGCCATGCGCCGTGGCCCGTTCAGGCGATGCGCGCAGCGGGCGCAATCCCGACACTGGCGTCACTTCATCGCTCAGGGAAACAATCATGAAACTCCGTCACCTCTACCCGCTCGTCACCACCCTGGCCCTGGCCGCCGCCGGCCTGTGCATCGGCAGCAGCGTCCAGGCCGCCAGCTACAACTTCAGCCAGGGCGGCTTCGCCGATGGCGCCCGCATCACCGGCCACTTCAGCGGCGAAGACCTGGACGGCGACGGCTATCTGTACGGTTACGAGCTGAGCGACTTCGAGCTGTTCTTCTCGGGCAACCGGGCGGTGGGCGCCTTCCACCACGGCATGGCCAACCTCAACGGCATCGTCTACGCGCTGGGCGAATACCGTTTCGACGGTGGCTCCGACACCGTCGAGCACATGGCCAGTTCCAAGCATGAGGAGGCGCCCTACACCGAGTACGACGCCTTCGGCTGGCCCGGCTACAACCTGCCCGGCCGCGTCAGCGACAACCTCAACAACACCATCTCCTACACCTGGGAGCCGCTGCTGGTGACGCCCGCCGTGCCCGAGCCCGCCAGCGGGGCCCTGCTGCTGGCGGGCCTGGCCACCGTGGGCCTGCTGCTGCGCCGCAAGCACTGAGGCCGGGCCCGACGCAGGGCCCCGCCGGCGGGCTTGACCTTGCCCCCATGGCAAGCCCGAACATGCACGGCTTCACTTAGAGTGAGGTCATGTTGTTGAAACGACTCGGATGGATGGCGCTGCTGGGCTGCACCCTGCAGGCGCTGGCGCAGCCCGGCGACCCGGCGGACGCGCAGGCCCGCGTGCCCAGGGCCGAGGCGCCCAAGGCGCTGAGCGCCTACCGCCGCCTCGACGAGGCCCCGGCCACGCCCTGGCGCGAGGCCAATGAGCAGGTGCTGCGCAGCGGCGGCTGGCGTGCCTATGCGCGCGAGGCGGCCCAGCCCACTGCACCGGCCAGCGCGGCCTCAGCGGCCTCAGCGCCGCGCGGAGCCGATTCGCCATGAGGCGCCTGCTCGCGTCTCTGAGCCTGACCCTGCTGGGCGGCTGCGCCGGCTTCAGCGCCGATGGCGGCTTCGGCCCGGTGCAGCAGAGCGCCCGCACCCATCTGGACAAGGAGCTGCGCTGGGCGCGCAGCGACGCCGAGCGCGCGGCGATCCAGCAGCGCGTGGCCGAACTGCTGACGCAGCCGCTGGACGCCGAGGCCGCGGTGCAGCTGGCCCTGCTCAACAACCGCGGCCTGCAGGCCAGCTTCCACGAGCTGGGCATCAGCGAGGCGGACTTCGTACAGGCCGGCCGCCTGCCCAACCCGGGCCTCAGCCTGGCCAGCCTGCAGCGCGGCGACGAGCATGAGCTCGAGCGCGGCCTGCACCTCAATCTGGCCCGGCTGCTGGCCCTGCCCTGGGCCGGCCAGCTCGAGGCGCGGCGCTTCGAGCAAAGCAAGCAGCGCGTCGCCCTGGAGGTGCTGAGCCTCGCGGCCGAGACCCGCAAGGCCTGGATTGAGGCGGTCGCCGCCGAGCAAGCGCGGCGCTATGCCGCCCAGGTGATGGAGGCCGCCGAGGCCGGCGCCGAGCTGGCGCGCCGCATGGCCCAGGTGGGCAACTTCAACGCACTGCAGCGCGCCCGTGAGCAGGGCTTTTATGCCGATGCCGCGCTCGGGCTGGCGCGCGCCGAGCAGCAGCAGCGCGCCCGGCGCGAGCGCCTCACCCGCCTGCTGGGCCTGTGGGGCGAGCAGGCGACGCGCTTGGCCCTGCCCGAGCGCCTGCCCGAGCTGCCTGCCCAGGCCGACGAGCTGCCCGAGATCGAGCGCATCGGCATGGCCCGGCGCCTAGACGTGCAGGGCGCCCGGCTGGCCAGCGAGGCGCTCGCGCGGCAGCTGGGCCTGAGCCGCGTGACGCGCCTGGTGAACGTGCTGGAGCTGGGCCTGGTGCGCAACAGCTCGAACCAGGCGCCCACCCAGCGCGGCTGGGAGCTGAGCCTGGAGCTGCCGCTGTTCGACTGGGGCCAGGCGCGCGTGCAGCGCGCCGAGAGCCAGTATCTGCAGGCGCTGGAGCGCGTCGCCGAGACCGCCGTCAACGCCCGCTCGGAGCTGCGCGAGGCCTATGGCAATTACCGCTCCGCCCATGCCATCGCCCAGCACCATCTGCAGGAGATCGTGCCGCTGCGCCAGCGCATCGCCGAGGAAAACCTGCTGCGCTACAACGGCATGCTGATCGGCGTGTTCGAGCTGCTGGCCGACACGCGCGCGCAGATCGCCAGCGTGGCTTCAGCGATCGACGCGCAGCGCGATTTCTGGCTCGCCAAGGCCGATCTGGACCAGGCCCTGCTGGGCAAGCCCGGCCTCGCCCAGGCCGGCGCAATCACCGCCACACCCGCCGCCGCCGACAGCGGTGGCCACTGAAAGAAGCCCATGGTTTCCCGCAGAAACTTTCTCGGCGGCGCGGCGCTTGCGGCCGGCACGGTCAGCAAGGTGGCGATGGCCGCCCTGCCCGAACCCGTGATCCAGACCTCGCCCGACACCCAGCCGCCGCTGCAGCCCGCCAGCGGCCGCCCCTACAACCCGGTGGTGACGCTGAACGGCTGGACCCTGCCCTGGCGCATGAACGGCGGGGTGAAGGAATTCCATCTGGTGGCCGAGCCGGTGGTGCGCGAGATGACGCCCGGCTTCAAGGCCCATCTATGGGGCTATAACGGCCAGAGTCCCGGCCCCACCATCGAGGTGGTGGAGGGCGACCGCGTGCGCATCTTCGTCACCAACAAGCTGCCCGAGGTCACCAGCATGCACTGGCATGGCCAGCGCCTGCCCTGCGGCATGGACGGCGTCACCGGCCTGACCCAGGCGCCGATCGCGCCCGGCAAGACCTATGTCTACGAGTTCGTGGCGCGCCGCCCGGGCACCTTCATGTACCACCCGCATGCCGACGAGATGGTGCAGATGGCGATGGGCATGATGGGCTTGTGGATCACCCATCCCAAGGGGAAACATCCGCTCATCGACCCGGTGGACCGCGACTATGTGTTCCTGCTGAACGCCTACGACATCGAGCCCGGCAGCGCCACGCCCAAGATCATGACGATGCTGGACTTCAACCTCTGGACCTGGAACAGCCGCGTGTTCCCGGGCATCGCGCCCCTGGTGGCGCGCCAGGGCGAGAAGGTGCGCATCCGCGTCGGCAACCTCACCATGACCAACCATCCCATTCATCTGCACGGCCATGAGTTCATGGTCACCGGCACCGATGGCGGCCCGGTGCCCAGGAGCGCGCGCTGGCCCGAGGTCACCACCGATGTGGCGGTGGGCCAGATGCGGCAGCTGGACTTCATTGCCGACGAGGAAGGCGACTGGGCCTTCCACTGCCACAAGAGCCACCACACCATGAACGCGATGGGCCACAACGTGCCCACCATGATCGGCGTGGACCACCGCCAGCTGGCGCGCAAGATCACGCAGCTGGTGCCCGACTACATGGTGATGGGCGAGCGCGGCATGCACGACATGACCGAGATGGAAATGCCCCTGCCCGACAATACCGCGGCGATGATGACCGGCAACGGCCCCTTCGGCCCGGTGGGCATGGGCGGCATGTTCAGCATGCTGAAGGTACGCAAGGATCAGAAGGCGGGCGACTACAGCGACCCCGGCTGGTTCAAGCATCCGCCCGGCACCCTGGCGCATGAATGGCAGGGGCCGCTGGCCGAGCCGGCACGGCCGGCCGCCAGTGCCGGCACGCCGGCGGTCGAGGTGAACATACGCAAGCCGACGGGAGCACACCATGGGCATTGAAAATAGGCGCTGGCTACTGGCAGCGTTGCTGAGCCTGGGCGCGCTCGGCAGCGCGCAAGCCCATGGCGGCGAAAAGCATGCCGGCCCGCTGCGCAAGGAGCAGAAGGCCTGGGGCATCGCCGCCGAGCCCAGGGCCGCCGGACGCACGGTGCGCTTCGTGATGAGCGACAACATGCGCTTCACGCCCGACCGCCTGGAGGTGCGGCGCGGCGAGACCCTGCGCATCGTGGTGAAGAACGAGGGCGCGATGCTGCACGAGTTCGTGCTGGGCACCAAGGCGGAACTCGACGAGCACGCCGCGCTGATGCTCAAATTCCCGAACATGGAGCATGACGAGCCCTATATGGCCCATGTGCCGGCGGGCCAGCAGGCCCAGATCGTCTGGACCTTCAACCGCGCCGGCGAATTCGATTTCGCCTGCCTGATCGCCGGCCATTACCAGGCCGGCATGGTGGGCAAGATCATCGTCAAGGAGAAACAGCGATGACAAGATCGCGCGATAGACGCCGGCTGCTGCTGGCCAGCCTGGTCGCGGCCGCCCTGCCAGCCATCCCGGCCCGCGCCGCCAAACCCGCCCTGCCGGTGGTGGAGGTCTGGAAGGGCCCGGCCTGCGGCTGCTGCAAGGACTGGATCAAGCACCTGGAGGCCAACGGCTTCACTGTGCGCAGCTTCGACAGCGGCAATACCGACGCGCGCGCCCGCCTGGGCGTGGCGCTCGACTATGGCTCCTGCCACACCGCCCAGGTGGGCGGCTACGCCATCGAGGGCCATGTGCCGGCGCGCGAGATCCTGCGCCTGCTGCGCGAGCGCCCGCGGGCGATCGGCCTGGCGGTGCCCGGCATGCCGGTGGGTTCGCCGGGCATGGACGGCCCCGAATACGGCGGCCGCAAGGACCCCTACCAGGTGCTGCTGCTGGGCCACGACGGCGGCAGCCGTGTCTATCAACGCTATGCCTGAGGAGCGACCGACGATGAAATCCCTGCTGCTGATGCTGGCCCTGGGCCTGGCGAACGCGGGCGCCACCCCCACCCTGACCGAGGGCGAGGTGCGCAAGATCGACAAGGAAAACAAGAAGATCACGCTCAAGCATGCGGAGATCAAGAACCTCGACATGCCGCCCATGACCATGGTGTTCCAGCTCAAGGACCCGGCCTGGCTGGACAAGCTCAAGGTCGGCAGCAAGGTCCGCTTCGCCGCCGAGAACGCCGCCACCGGCATGGTGGTGACCGAGCTGGAGGTGGCGCCATGAGGGCCGGCCGAGTGCGCTCGAGTACGCTGTTGGGTACGCTGCTGGGCGCATTGCTGCTGGCGGGCGCGGCGCGGGCCGAGCTGATCGAGCTGGGCTGGAGCGATGCCGGCCGCTTCGAGCGCAAGCTGAGCGTGGCGCCCGGCAAGTTCGCCGAGATCTGCGGCCCCCTGAAGGCCGGCCAGAAGGTCGACTGGGCCTACCAGTCGGACGCGCCGCTGAACTTCAACATCCATTACCACCTCGGCAAGGAGGTGCGCTACCCGGCGCGCGTCGAGCAGTCCGCCCAGGAGCAGGGCAGCCTGGCGGTCGAGAGCGCGCAGGACTACTGCTGGATGTGGAGCAACAAGTCCAAGCAGGCGCTGCAGCTGAACCTGCAACTGGGCCTCATCCAGTAAGCCGATGCGCGCGCGTTGCGGCCTTGCCAGCCTTGCCGCGCTGTGGCTTGGCCTGTGCTTCGGCCTGGCCGGGCCGGCGCGGGCCGACGATGCGCCGCAGCGCCGCAACTGGTTCGACGCCCCCTTCTTCCAGATCACCGCTGCGCTGCCGGCCTGCCCGGTGCCGCGGGGCCCCTTCATCACCGAGGCCGAGCGGCGCGTACAAGCCCATCACCGCGCCGAGAAGGGCACGAGCTGCTGGCTGGCCGGGCGCTGCGAGCGCGCCAACTTCTATTCTTATGACCAGGACATCGCCGCCGCGCTGCGTGCCGCCCTGCCGCAGCAGGCCGACTTGCTGAGCGGCAGCAGCCTCTGGGTCACGGTGCAGGGCCGGGTGGTCTACCTGGAAGGTTGCGTGCCCGAGGCCGCGCGCGCCGCCGCCCTGGAAGCCTGGGCGCGCAGCCTGCCGCAGGTACAGTCGGCCATCGCCCTGGTGCTGGCCGATCTGCGGCTGGCGCCGCCCTACGCCACCGCACCCTGAGCACGCAAACATGCCAGCCGCCCAGCACGAACGCGCCGCGGTGAATGCCTTCATGGCAGCCCTCGAGCATGCGCACAAGCCGGCCATCGAGGCGCTGCGCCAGGCCATGCTGGCGGCCGACGCCAGCATCAGCGAGGGCATCAAGTGGAACGCGCCAAGCTTCCGCACGCGGGAATGGTTTGCCACCACCCATCTGCGCGCCAAGCTGGGGCTGGGTCTGATCCTGCATCGGGGCGCCAAGCTGCGCAGCGACCCCGGCCCGCAGCTCGAGGACCCGACCGGGCGGCTGCGCTGGCTGGGCCAGGACCGCGCACAGCTGCTCTATGCCGATGCCGCGGACCTGCGTGCCGGCACGCCCGCCCTGCAGGCCCTGGTACGCGACTGGATCAAGAGCGTTTGAAGCCGCTCTTGACCAAGAGCAAGCCGCGCACCGACACCCGGGCTTAGAGTGACGGCAAAGACCAAGAACAGTACAGGGACTGGCCGCCCGACGCGGACCAGCGTATGCATGACAGCAAGGCGAACAAGGCCCGGGCCGCAAGCCCCAGGGCCGGGCAAGGGCAGCGCCCGGCGCTCTATGCGCTGACGGTCTGCCTGGTCGGCCTGCTGATCCTCGGCCTGGCCGGCCTGGCCATCTGGCAGGCCCGGGCCGGCTATCGCGAGCGTGCCGGCCTGGCGACGCAGAACCTGGCGCGGCTTTATGCACAGCGCCTCGGCGACCGTTTCGACAAGCTGGACCTGAGCCTACAGCTGCTCTCCAGCGCCCATGCCGAGACGCTGAAAACGGGCACTAGCCCAGCGGCGCTGCTGCCGGGCCTGCTCAGGCAGCACCAGCGCCTGCATCCGGAACTGCTGAGCCTGCAGCTCGCCGACGCTGGCGGCCAGGTGCAATGGAGCAGCCGCGCCCTGGCGCTGCCAGCCCCGCAGGTGGCCGAGCGCCAGTTCTTCGGCCGCGCGCGCGACCAGGCTGCAGCGGCGCTGTGGGTGGACGGCCCGCTGCGGGCCGACGATGGCAAGACCTGGGTGATCGTGCTGGCGCGCCGCCTCAACGCGGCCGATGGCAGCTTTGCCGGCGTGCTCTACGCGAATGTCGCCACCAGCAGCCTGGGCCCGGTGCTGGCGAGCGCCGAGCTCGGGCCGGCCGGCGCCGCCACCCTCCGCACCACCGAGCTGGCCCTGGTGCACCGCCATCCCGACAACCGTGGGGCGGTGGGCAGCAAGGAGGTGTCGGCGCAGTTGCGCGAGGCCGTGCGCCTTGAGCCGGCTGCAGGCAGCTATCGGGCCAGCACCGCCATCGACGGCATCGAGCGCAGCAACGCCTACCAGCGCCTCGAGCATTACCCCTTCTATGTACTGGTGGGCCTGGCCACCTCCGCCGACCAGGCCGCCTGGCGGACCGAGGCCCTGACGCTGGCCGGCCTGGCCTTGCTGGCGCTGCTGGTCACCGCCCTGTCGGCCGGCCTGCTGTACCGCCGCACCGCCCTGCTGGCGGCGCGCGAGGCCGAGCTGCGCAAGGTCCAGCACCTCGCCGGCATGGGCAACTGGACCTGGGACTGCCAATCCGGCGAGCATTACTGGTCGCCGCAGATCTATCGGCTCTATGGTCGCGCGCCGCAGGCCGGGCCGGCCGTCTACCCCGAGGTGCAGCGCTACTTCTCGCCGCACAGCTGGACCGCGCTGGCCGCCTGCGTGGAACGCTGCCTGCAGGACGGCACGCCTTACCAATGCGATGCCGAGCTGCAGCGCGAGGATGGCGCGCGGCGCTGGGTGCATATCTGCGGCGAGGCGGCCCGCGACGCCAGGGGCCGGGTGCGGCGCCTGCACGGCACGGTGCAGGACATCACTGCGCTCAAGCAGACCCATGCCGAGATGGAGCATTACGCCTACCACGATGCCCTCACCGGCCTGCCCAACCGCCTGCTGCTGATGGACCGGCTGCCGCAGGCGCTGGCGCTGGCCGAGCGGCAGGGCCGGCGGCTGGCGCTGTGCTATCTGGACCTGGACGGCTTCAAGCCGGTCAACGACCGCCACGGCCATGCCGCCGGCGACCAGGTGCTGCGCGTGGTGGCCCAGCGCCTGGCGCAATGCATGCGCGGCAACGACACGGTGGCCCGGCTGGGTGGCGATGAGTTCGTCATCCTCATGAACCAGCTCGAGCAGGTGGGCGAGGCGGTGGCCGCGCTGCAGCGCGTGATCGCCCTGCTGCGCCAGCCCATCGAGTTGCACGGGCAACCCAGCGTGCGCATCTCGGCCTGCGCCGGCGTGGCGATCTTTCCCGACGATGCCGGCCTGCCGGATGTGCTGCTGGGCCAGGCCGACCTGGCGCTCTACGAAGGCAAGCGACGCGGCCCCGGCAGCGTCTGCCTCTACAGCGAGCTGGTCGCGATGGCGATCCAGACCTGAGCGGCGTGGCTCAGGCGGCGCTGTGCAGCGCCCGGCCGGCGCGCTGCGTGCCGTCCGCCTGATCCAGCCATTGCAGCAGGGTGGCGAACAGCCGCTCCGGGTCGACCGGCTTGCTGATGAAGTCGTCCATGCCGGCCTGCAGGCATTGCTCGCGGTCCTCGGCAAAGGCATTGGCCGTCATCGCCAGCACCGGCAGCTGCGCGCAGCCCGGCAGCTTGCGCAGCGCGCGCGTCGCCTGCAGGCCATCCATGCCGGGCAGCTGCATGTCCATCAGCACCAGGGCATAGGGCTGGCTGGCCAGCAGGGTCAGCGCCTCCAGGCCGGTCTCCGCCACATCCACCACCAGGCCCACCTCCTGCAGCAGGCCCTGGGCCACCAGCTGGTTCACCGGATCGTCGTCGACCACCAGCACGCGCCGGCCGCCGTGGCGCTGGGCCAGGCGCTGCTCGGCTTGCACGCCAGGCTCGGCGGGCAGCAGCCCCGGCACGGTGTGCTCGGCGAGCGCCAGCCTGGCCGTCATCCAGAAGCAGCTGCCCTGCCCCGGCGTGCTGCGCAGGCCCACCTCGCCGCCCATCAGCGCGGCGATGCGCTGGGTGATGGCCAGGCCCAGGCCGGTGCCGCCATAGCGCCGCGCGGTGGACTGCTCGGCCTGGCTGAAGGCGCGGAACAGCCGCGCCTGCTGCTCGGGGCGCAGGCCGATGCCGGTGTCCTGCACCTCGAAGCGCAGCAGGCAGTCCTGCGCGCCCTGCTCCAGCAGTTGGCCGCGCAGCGTGATGCCGCCCGTCTCGGTGAACTTGAGCGCATTGCCCAGGTAGTTCAGCAGCGCCTGCGAGAGCCGCGTGGCATCGCCGCGCAAGGCATTGGGCAGGCCCTCCAGCTGCAGCTCCAGCCTCAGGCCCTTGGCCTGGATGGCGTTGCCGACCACGTCGACCGCCGCCGCCACCGCCTCGTCGAGCAGGAAGTCGCGCTCCTCGAGCTGCAGCTGGCCGGCCTCGATCTTGGAGAGGTCGAGGATGTCGTTGATGAGGCGCAACAGGTGCTGGCCCGAGCGCAGGATCTTGTCCAGGCGCTCGGCCTGCGCGGGCGGCAGGCTGGCGCGCCGCATCAGATGGGCCATGCCCAGGATGCCGTTGAGCGGGGTGCGGATTTCATGGCTCATATTGGCGAGGAACTCCGACTTGGCATGGGTGGCCGTCTCGGCCTGGCTGGCGCGCTGCGCCAGCTCGGCGTTCAACTCCTCCAGGCGCCGCTCGGCCTGCTTGAGCGCGGTGACGTCGGTCACCATCGCGTAGAAGCCCAGCACCTGGCCCGCCACCACATCGGGCATGTACTCGGCCCAGGCAAAGCCCTCGCTGCCATCTGCCTTCACCATGCTGCGCGCGAAGCGCTGCCGCTCGCCGCGCAGCACCGCCTGCACATGGGGCTCGGTGCGTGCGAATAGCTCGGGGCCCAGCAGCTCGGCCATCGGCATGCCCAGCATGTCCTCGGGCGCGCGCCCATACCACTCCAGATAGGCGCGGTTGGCAAAGCGGCAGGTCTGATCGGCGTCCCAGTAGCTGAGCATGCCGGGCATGGCGTCGGTAACGGCATGGATGAAGCGCTGCTTGCGACGCAGCTCGGCATTGCTGGTCTGCAGCTCGGCGGTGCGCTCGGCCACGGTGAGTTCGAGCTGGTCGCGCTCACGTCGTATCAGCTGGTGCTGGGCCCGCAGGCGCGCCTGCATATGGTTGAAATTGCCGAGCAGCTGGCGGATCTCGCGGCTGCCCGACACCGGCAGGCCGGCATCGAGCTCGCCCTGCTGGGCCAGCGCGCCGATGCGCTGCGTGGCCGCGGCCAGCGGCGCCAGCTCGCGCTGCACCAGCCACCAGATCAGCCCCCCCATCAGCAGCGCGATCAGCAGCGCGCCGCCATAGATGCGCTGCTCCAGCGCATGCACGGGGGCGAACACCTCCTGGGTCGGCAGATAGGCCACCACGATCCATTCGGCCTGTTTCAGGCGCGCCGCGGCACCCAGGGTTTCAACGCCGCGCGAGTCCGGCCCCAGCAGCGGCCCCAGCTCGCCCTGCAGCCGGCGCTGCAGCACGCTGCCCTCGTCCGCCGCGGGCAGGGCGTTCATGGCGCGCTTGGGATCGGTGCTGGTGACGTAGAGCTTGTCGCGCAGCGACACCACATGGAAGCCGCCCGTCTCGCCATTGCGCACCTCGCCGGCAAAGTGGAAGGCACTGCCCGGCGCCAGCAGCTCGGAGCCGCACAGCACCGCCACCACCCTGCCCGCGGCGTCCTTCAGCGGCAGTGCCACGATCAGCACTGGCTGCTTGGCAAAGCGCCCCATGCGCGGCTGTATCACCGGCTCGCCGCTGCTCAGCGCCTGCTGGAAGTAGCTGGAATCGGCGTAGCTGGTGCCGATGAAGCCGCGCGCCGGCGCCTCGGCAATGCGCAGGCCGGCGCGCGAGATCAGGTAGATGTCGCGGCTGAAGATGGTGGCGGCCACGGGCTTGTCGGCCAGAAAGGCCGGCAGCGCGGCCGGCTGGCTCTGCAGCAGCGTCAGCACCTGCGGTGCCAGCGCCCTGAGCGCCTGGACCCTGAGCTGCAACTGCTCGTCCAGCGTGCGGGCCACGAACAGCGCGGTGGTGCTCTGCCCCTTGGCGGCCAGGGTCTGGAAGTCCTGGCGCAGGCCCTTCACCACATACAGCGACAGCGCACCCACGCCCAGCGCCGACAGCAGGATGCCGAACAGGGCCAGTTTGAACTTGAGCGTCGCGCGCCGCAGCAAGGCTCCGGCCCGGGCTTGCAAGCGATTTGGCATGACACACCTCTCCTACCCTGAAGCCCCCGGGGAAGGGCTGATCGGGCAGCAGCCAGCGTCTAACGCGCCATGTGGCGGCGGCCCGTGGCTAGTAAAGCATGCCCGGCGGATTCTGCAAAGCCCAGCATCTCAGGGGTTTGGCGCGGCGCCGGCGGGGCGGAACAGCCAGCGCAGCGCACGCGCGAACTCGGCGCGCCAGGCCGCCTCGTTGTGTTCGGCCTCGGGGGCGACGTGCAGGGTCAGTGCTTGCGGCGGGTTGCGTCGCAGCAGGGTCTCGTGCATGCGGCGCGCGTCCGCGACCATGTCGCCCTCGCGCCCGCCCACATACAGGTACAGGCGCGCGTCCGGCGCCAGCGCATGGGCGGCCACGTCCTCAAACAGCGCCGGCGCCACCCAGTACGAGGGCGAGAACAGCCCCGCCTTCGAGAACACGTCCGGGTAGCGCTGGATCGCGTAATGCGAGATCAGCCCGCCCATCGAGCTGCCCATGATGGCGGTGTGCTCGCGCCCGGGCAGGCTGCGGTAACGCCTGTCGATCAGGGGCTTGAGCACATCGACCACAAAACTCAGGTACTGCGCCCCCTCGGCCGCGCCGATGCGCGGGTGCACATAGGGGGCGAGCTCGTTCATGCGGCGCTCGCCGCCATTGTCTATGCCCACCACGATGGCCTCGAAGCCCTCGCTGCGCGCCAGCTCGTTGAGGGTCTCGTCCACCCCCCATTCGCCGGCGTAGGCGGTGGCGGCATCGAACAGGTTCTGGCCATCGTGCATGTAGATGACCGGGTAGCGCCGGCCGGGCGCGCTGGCATAGCTGGGCGGCAGGTAGAGGCGCACCAGGCGCTCGCGCCCCAGGCCGGGCATGGCCAGCGGCGCGAGCACGCTGACATTGGGCTGGGCGGTGGAGGCGACGGGCGCCTCGGCGGTGCAGGCCGACCCGCAGCAGCACAGGGCCAGGACCATCAAGGCGTTCAGGAGTCGTTTCATCGCGTTCAGCCCTGCTAGCCCTGCCAGTCCTGCAAGGCCACGTCCACGCCCGCCTTGCGCGAGGGGCCGCTGGCCCGCTTCGCGGGCGTGCCCAGGGCGATCCAGCCCAGCAGGGTCTCGCCGGGGGCGCAGAAGGCGGCGGCGATGTCGGCATTGCGCACCTTGGCGCCGCTGAGCATCTTGCCGCCATAACCCAACAGATGCGCGGCCGTGAGGAACTGCGCGAGCGCACCGCCCACGGCGGCCCATTGCTCATGCGCCGGCACCTGGGGGTGGCCCAGGTCGATGCGCGCCAGCACCGCCACGGTGAGCGGTGGCCTGAGCGCGCGCTCGGCGTCCAGCGCAGCGCCGGCCTCGTCCTTGCCGGCGGCGCGCGCCGCCGCCGCGAACAGCTCGGCCATGCGCTGGCGCGCCGCCCCCCGCACCAGCTTGAAGCGGAAGGGCAGCAGCTCGCCATGGTCGGGCGCGCGCAGCGCGGCCTGCACCATCAGCCGCAGCTCGGCATCGCTGGGCCCGGGTTCGACCAGGTGCTTGGGGCCGACGGAATAGCGGCCCAGCAGGGCTTGCAGGGCCAGGTCTTGCGGAGCCAGCGGCGCGTTCATGCCGGCCTCAGGCAGCCAGCTCGCGCGCGCTGATCGTGTACTTGAAGCTGTCGGGCGCCAGCTCGTCGAAGCGGCCGCTGGCGTTTTCGCCCTGCGGATACATCAGGAAGGGCAGGCTGGCCTTGCCGGCGCTGCCGGGCAGCTGCAGATCGTGCGCCGTGTTGTAGCCCACCCAGTTGCCTTCCCAGCCGCCGAACAGGCCCTTGGCCACCGGCGCAGCCAGCGGATGCTGCACGTCCTTGATCCATTCCGGCGTCTCCTGGCGCATCACCTTGAGCACATCGGCCGGGTCCATCGCCACCCAGCCGTACTGGCGCAGGAAGACCTCGGCGCGGCAATGCTGCGCGCCCTTGAGGCTGGCCGGGTTGGCGCCCAGCTCGCGGTAGCCGAAGGCCGAGGGTGCCACGCGCAGGCCGTAGACATCGCGCGCCGGCACGCCCACCGAGCGGCACATGCCGACGAACAGCGCGTTCAGGTCGGCGCATTTGCCGCTCAGGTTGCCGGTCTCCAGCATGGTCTTGATATCGCCATTGCCGCAGCCGCGCACCTTGGGTTCGCGGTGCGCGTTCACCAGCACCCACTGGTAGAGGGCGCGCACCTTGTCCACATCGCTGCCGGCGCCGCGGGTGATCCGCTGCGCGGTCTGGCGCACGATGCCGTCGGTGGGCAGCAGCTCAGTAGGCGCCAGGCAGGCGCGCAGCAGGGCCGGATCCTCACTGGCGCGGCCGGGCTTAGCCCAATCCACCGCGCGGCTGCGCGTCTGCACGCGGCTGCTGAGTTGCAGCGTCGGCTCCTTCACGCCGGCCGGGAACGCCGCGTACAGCATGCGCGTGCCGCGCGCCGCATCCGCCACCAGCCTGGCCTCGGCCGCATTGCCGCTCCAGCTCTGGTCCAGCGTGCGCTGGTAGTCGGTCTCCAGATCGGGCAGGGGCAGCCAGAGCTTGACGCCCCCCTGCGGGTCGGCCACCTGCACCGAGAGCGTCAGCTCGAAGGTGCGCCAGGGGCCCACCTGGGGTTCGAAGCGGCGCGCGGCCTCGGCGGCCAGCGCCGCTGGTGCGAGCATGGGCAGGGCAGCAAGGGCGGCGCCGGATTGGATCAGCAGTTGGCGGCGGGTGCATGTCATGACGGAATCCTCATCAGGAAAAAAGCGGGGCGATCCACTGGCGGGCCTGCGGCCCGGTCCAGTCGAGCTCGCCCATCACGGTGAACACGGCCTTGCCGTCGCGCCCGAGCGCCACGGTGGTGGGCAGCACGCGCGCACCCCAGGCACGCGAGGTGCTGCCATCCAGATCGCGCAGCACCGGCAGGCTGATCGGCATCAGCTGCAGATAGCGGCGTATCGCGGCATCGGTCTCGCGCTGGTTGACGGCCAGCACCAGCAGGCCCTCGCGCTCGTGGCGTTGCGCCAGCAATTCCAGCGAGGGCATCTCGGCGCGGCAGGGCTCGCACCAGCTGGCCCAGAAATTCAGCAGCACCGGCCGGCCCTTGGCCTCGGCCAGGCTCCAGCCGGGGCCCTCGAAGCCGGGCAAGGCCAGGCCGGGGGTGGCCTGGCTCTTGGGCCAGGGGCGCAGCAGCGCGCCCGCGGGCTGGCTGCGGGCCAAGGCCGGGCTCAGCGCGGCCAGCCCGTACGCCAGCCCACCAGCCAGCATCTCACGGCGCCCGCCACGCCCTTTCGCACACACATCCAGACTCATCATTCCTCGTACTGCTCAAGAAAGCGCAGCGGTCAGTCCGACTGCCGCTGCGAGAGCCAGATGCTACGCGATCTGCCCGGGCCGGCTAGCTCAGGCGGAACACCGCCACCGCCTGCACCAGCTGCGCCGCCTGCTGCTGCAGGCTCTCGGCCGCGGCGGCGCTCTGCTCCACCAGGGCGGCATTCTGCTGCGTGGTCTTGTCCATCTGGCTGACCGCGTCGCCCACCTGGTGCACGCCGGCGCTCTGCTCGCTGCTGGCGCTGCTGATCTCGCCCATGATGTCGGTGACGCGGCGGATCGCGCTGACGACATCCTGCATGGTGCTGCCGGCCTGGTCCACCAGCGAGCTGCCGCGCTCGACGCGCTCGACGCTGTCGTTGATCAGGCTCTTGATCTCCTTGGCGGCCTCGGCGCTGCGCTGCGCCAGGCCACGCACCTCGCTGGCCACCACCGCGAAACCGCGGCCCTGCTCGCCGGCGCGCGCCGCCTCCACGGCCGCGTTGAGCGCCAGGATATTGGTCTGGAAGGCGATGCCGTCGATCACGCTGATGATGTCGGCAATGCGGCGCGAGCTGTCGTTGATGCCCTTCATGGTGTCGACCACCTGGCTCACCACCTCGCCGCCATGCACCGCCACCTGGCTGGCGTTGAGCGCCAGCTGGTTGGCCTGGTGGGCATTGTCGGCGTTCTGGCGCACCGTCGAGCCCAGCTGCTCCATCGAGGCGGCGGTCTGCTGCAGGGCGCTCGCTTGCTGCTCGGTGCGCGAGCTCAGGTCGCTGTTGCCTAGCGCGATCTCGGAGCTGGCGGTGGCCACGCCGTCGGCGCCGCTGCGCACCTGCGACACCGCGGTGGAGAAGCGCTCCACCATGCGCGCCAGCACGCCCATCACGCTGGCGGCGTCGCGGCTGGTGTTGGCGAAGCGATGCACCAGATTGCCGGCGGCGATGGCCTCCACCACCGCCACCACCTCATGCGGCTCGCCGCCCAGGCGCTGCGCGATCCAGCCTCGCGCATACCAGAGCGAGCCCATCGCGGTGGCCAGCAACAGCAGCGTGAGCAGCACGGTGAGCGCGTACCAGCGGTCCTTGGCGGTCTGCGCGGCCTGCACCGCGCCCTCGGTGCGCTGGTCCAGCATGCGCAGGAACTCGTCCACCGGCTTCATGATCTTGGCCTTGTAGGCGTGGTAGGCCTTGTCGTGCATCATCGCCTGGGCCCTGGGCAGATCGGGCTCGCCCTTGCGGGTGAAGCCGCCCTGGCCGTCCTCGTACAGGCCCTTGACCAGATTCATCGCCACGGTCTCGGTCTTGACCAGATCGTCGGAGTTGGCGGCGGCCTCCTTGAGCTTGCCGAACTCGGCCTCGGTGAAGCCGGCCTGCTTCATGGTGTCCAGCAGCGACTGGCTGCGCCCGCGGCCACCGCTCGTAGCCGGATCCACCCCGGCCGCGCGGAAATCCCAGTAGATCTTCTCGTAGCCCTCGGGCCGCGGGCGCTTGCCGTTGCGGATGTCCAGCACCTCGAAGTACTGCTGCTCCCACATCGCGTCGCCCGTCATCACATAGGTGCGCGCCAGCCGGGTCAGATCGTCGGAGCTCTGGCGCAGCTCATCCGCCAGGCTGGCGGAGAGAAAGCGCGCGCTCTGCGCCTGGGTGAGCGTGTCGGTGGCCGCCCCGACGCGCCAGATCGCCATGAACAAAAGGGCAATGACAATGCCCGTCGCGAGCAGTGCTGTCGCGAACAGCTGCTTGATCGTCTTCATCTGTAAGGCTCCCTGATACCGTTATGGTCACGGGCACGCCCAGGAGACTCCATGGGCGCAGCACCATGCCTGGACCGAGTATCGGACGCCGGCGCGCAGACTTAACGATTGTTTTGAGCGTCTTTTGGCCCGCTCATATAAAAAGTCAGCTTAACTGTTCTTGGAGATGTTGATGGTCGGGAACTTGGCCGAGTAATCCTTGGCCTGCGCGGCGATCTTGACCGCCACCTTGCGCGCGAGGTCTTTGTAGAGACGCGCAATCTCGCCGTCGGGTTCGGCCACCACCGAGGGGCGGCCGGCGTCGGTCTGCTCGCGGATGCTCAGCGCCAGCGGCAATGCCCCCAGGTAGTCGATGTCGTACTGCTGCGCCATCTTCTTGCCACCATCGGCGCCGAAGATGTGCTCGGCGTGGCCGCACTGGCTGCAGATGTGCACCGCCATGTTCTCGACGATGCCCAGGATGGGCACGCCGACCTTCTCGAACATCTTCAGGCCCTTCTTGGCGTCGATCAGGGCGATGTCCTGCGGCGTGGTGACGATCACCGCGCCGGTGACGGGCACGCGCTGCGACAGCGTCAGCTGGATGTCGCCGGTGCCGGGCGGCATGTCGATGATCAGATAGTCCAGCTCCTGCCAGCGTGTCTGGCGCAGCAGCTGCTCCAGCGCCTGGGTGGCCATCGGGCCGCGCCAGATCATGGCCTGGTCCTCGGCCACCAGGAAGCCGATCGACATCAGCTGCAGGCCATGGCTGAGCATGGGTTCCATGTTCTGGCCATCCAGGCTCTCGGGCCGGCCCGAGATGCCCATCATGGTGGGCTGGCTGGGGCCATAGATGTCGGCATCCAGCAGGCCCACGCGGGCGCCCTCGGCGGCCAGCGCCAACGCCAGGTTGGCGGCGGTGGTGCTCTTGCCCACCCCGCCCTTGCCCGAGGCCACGGCGACGATGTTCTTCACGCCCGGCAGCAGCTGCACGCCGCGCTGCACCGCATGGGCAATGATCTTGCTGCCGACCTGCACCTCCACCTTGCCCACGCCGGGCAGGCCTTGTGCGGCGGCCACCAGGGCGGCGCGCAGGCTGGCGTGCTGGCTGGCGGCGGGATAGCCCAGCTCGACCTCGAAACTCACATCGGCGCCGGCGATGCGCAGGTTCTTGATCTGCTTGCCGCTCACCAGGTCTTGTTGGGTGTTGGGGTCGATGACGGTCTGCAGGGCCTGCAGCAGGCTGGCTTCGGTGAGGGTGGACATCTTGTGCTGTGCGGATAGAGGCGCTGGAGTCTAGCCCAGCGCCCAAGGCCCTGGGCGCCCTCAGGCCTTGGCGCCGGCCATGGCCACGCCGAAACCCACGAAGGTGATGGCGCCCGCGCGGTTGAGCGCGCGGCCGGTGCGCTCGGAGCGCAGCCAGCCACGCGCGCGCTGGGCCGTGATCGCATAGCCGGTATGGATCAGTACCACCAGGGCCGCATAGCTGCACACCAGCAGGGCGAACTGGGGCCCATGCGCGGCGCGGGCGTCGACGAATTGCGGCAGCACCGAGATGAAGAAGAAGATCGCCTTGGGATTGGTGAACTGCAGCGCCAGGCCTTCGGCAAAGCGGCGGCGCGCCGACTGCGGCGTGGCCGCCGCGGCATCCTGCCAGCCCAGGCCCGGGCTGCGCCAGAGCTTGACGCCCAGGTACACCAGGTAGGCGGCGCCCACCAGCTTGATGACGCTGAAGGCCAGCGCCGAACTCGCCAGCAGCAGGCCAAGGCCGGTGGCCGAGATGCTGGCCACCACCAGGGCGCCGGCGGCGATGCCCAGAATGCCCGGCAGGCTGGCCCGCCAGCCCAGGCGCATGGCGTTGTTGAGCGTCAGCATCACCCCGGGGCCAGGGCTGAACACGGTGGCCGTGGCCATGGCCAGAAACAGCAGATAGAGCTTCAGCGACATGGCGCCATGGTACTCAGGGCGGGCAGGCCCCGGCGCGCTGAGGGGCAAGAATCGCCCACTCCACCTCCAGCTGCGGCCCGGTCTCGCGGCGCGTCCAGGGGATTTGCAGTTCGCCGCTGCTGCCGGCCTGCGCCAGCAGATCGCTCACGCGCGGGTCCAGCGGGTTGGCCAGGTCACGCCGGTCCACCACCAGCAGGGCGCCGCAGTCGCGCAGCATGGCCTCGTGGATCCAGGGCGACTTGGCTGGGTTGGCATCGATGTACACCATGGGCTGGTGGCGCGAGCGCACCGAGACATTGCCGGCCAGCCAGGTCTCGCCCACCACCACCCGCAGCGGCAGGCCCGGCATGCGTTGGGCCCAGATGGCATCGAGCTCGCGGCCCAGCCGCAAGGCCGGGAAATTGGAACGCGCCGGACGGGCACTCAGGTCGACCAGCCAGCCGCTGCCGATCGCCATGCCCGAGGCCAGCAGCAGCTCCATCGCCAGCCCCACCGCCAGCGTGGCCTTGGCCAGCCGCGGCGCGCTCACCTGCGGGATCCAGCGCAAGGCGAACACGCCCAGCAGGATGAAGAAGGTGGCGGCCCAGGCCGAGCCCAGGCGCACGCCCGCCACGCCTAACAGCGAGGTCAGCACAAAGGGGCCGACGGCCATGAAGCTGACGAAGCGCCACTCGGGCCGCGCCGGCCGCTGCGCCACGGCCTCGCGGCCATCCTTGCGCAGCATCAGGTAGAGCGCACCGAGGCCCAGCAGCATGGGCAGCGCGCGCAACAGCTGGATCACGATGAAATTGCCCAGCCGGGCCCAATGGCCGAGGTTGACCGCGTCGTTCTCGCCATGCACCGCCTTGTCGACATAACCCAGCGTAGGCGCGCCCTCGCGCAACAACCATTCGACATGCGGGCCGACCAGCACCGCCATCACCGCCACGGCAATCAGCGGCCCGCCCCAGGCGCGCCAGGAGCGCATGCGCGGCTCGGCCAACAACCAGGCGGCAAGCACCACCAGCCAGATCAGCGCGCTGTACTTGGCCAGCAGGCACAGCGCCGCCGCGGCGCCGGCCAGCGCCCAGCGCCACCAGCGTCCGTCGCGCACAGCCAGCAGCGTGCACCACAGCAGCAGGCCCACCGGCATCAGCTGCAGGGTGTTGTGGTTGGCCATGATGCCGTGCACGCCGTGGTAGACCAGCAGGCTGGTCATCACCGTCGCGCTGAAGGCGCGCAGCGGCGAGGCCACCAGCAGCGCGATGCGCCAGACGAACCAGAGCATCATCACCACGTTCAGCTGCGCGGCGAAGAAGGTGACCCAGATCGAGCGCCCCAGCAGCAGGGTCCAGAAATGCACCCACCAGGTAGGAAACGGCGGGTGCTTGTAATAGCCCCACTCGAGCGATTGCATCCACACCAGCTGCTCGATGTTGTCCCAAGGTGGCGCGCGGTGGCTGATGGTGGCCAGCAGGGTCCAGAGCAGGAGGTGGAAGGCGAGAAAGCCGAGCGTGAGCCGGCCCATGTCGCGGCGGCTCTCCAGGTCAAGGCTCAGCCCGAGCAGGCGCCAGGGCGCTGTTGCGCGCGCCGGCGCGGGCGCCGTGGCGCCACCGAACACAGTCATGTGGGTTCCCTCGTCAGCTCATCTCGATGGACGGTTTGACCGTCCGTCGCGCCCTCCTGCGCCCTCTTTTTCGGGGACTTGCGCGACAAAGCCGCAATGGTATCGAAACGTTTCTTTACAGAACACCCGCAACTCGGGAGGGATTACCAGCAAGACCGTGCAATCCAGCAGGAAAGTGCCCAACGAAAAAAGGACCTGTCTTGCGACAGGTCCTTTCGACGATTCGGGATTTTGGTGGGCCCTGAAGGATTCGAACCTTCGACCAACGGATTAAGAGTCCGCTGCTCTACCAACTGAGCTAAGGACCCGAATTCTGGTCCGTCCTGAAGTTTCGTGGTGGGCCCTGAAGGATTCGAACCTTCGACCAACGGATTAAGAGTCCGCTGCTCTACCAACTGAGCTAAGGACCCACGAAACCACATGACTGGTGGGTTGTGCAGGATTCGAACCTGCGACCAACGGATTAAAAGTCCGCTGCTCTACCGACTGAGCTAACAACCCCCGTTCAGCAGAGCCTCAAATTATAGAAGTTTTTAAACGAGGCCTGCAAGTACTATTTCAAAAATTCTTTCACCAACTCGGCCGCCGCGGCCATGCCGAAACCGGCGGTGACGGCCACGCTGGATCCATAGCCGTGGCAGTTGAGGCTGCCGTCCAGATCGCAGGCCTCGGCCGGGCGTTGCACCGGCTCGCGCGAATAGACGCAGCTGACCCCGATCTTGCCCACCCGCGCGGCGCCGTACTGCTTACGCAGGCGCTGGCGCAGACTGGCCAGCAGCGGATCGTGGGTGGTGAGGGCCAGGTCCTGCAGCTCGACCAGGTGAGGCTGGCGTTTGCCGCCCGCCGCACCCACGGTGACGAAGGCCGTGCCGGTCTCGCGCGCCCAGCCCGCCAGCTTCGCCTTGGCGCGCACCTGGTCGCAGGCATCGACCAGGCCGTCGATGGCGCGGCCCGCCAGCAGGCCCGGCCAGTTTTGCTCGTCGACGAATTCCTCGACCAGATGCACGCGGCAGGCCGGATTGATCTCGGCAAAGCGTTGCCGCAAGGCCTCCACCTTGGCCATGCCCAGGGTCGAGCTGAGCGCCTGGATCTGGCGGTTGATATTCGACTCGGCCACCTGGTCCAGATCGATCAGGGTGAGCTCGGCCACGCCCATGCGCGCCAGCGCTTCGGCCGCCCAGGAACCCACGCCGCCCAGGCCCACCACCGCGAAGCGCGCGGCGCGCAGACGCAGGTAGTCGCGCTCGCCGTAGAGACGGCGCAGGCCGCCGAAACGGCGTTCGCTATCTGCCTCCATGCCAGCCTCCATGTCCATCAGCGCCGTCATGCCATGCGCTCCAGGCGAGCCGCCTGCCAGCGCAGGGCCAGCACCGCGCCGGCCATGATGCCGGCCAGGGCCAGGAAGCTGCCTAGGCTCAGCGTCGAGATACCCGAGAGGCCCTGCCCGATGGTGCAGCCCAGCGCCACCACGCCGCCCACGCCCATCAGCAGCGCGCCCACCAGGTGGTTAGCCAGGTCGTCGACATTGCGAAAGCCTTCCCAGCGGAACTTGCGCGTGGCCAGGGCCGTCAGCATGGAGCCGCAGGCCACGCCCAGGGTGCTGACGATGCCGAGATTCAGCAGCTTGCTCTTGTCGCTGTAGAACAGCAGCCAGTCCAGGGTGTTGGCCACCGGCGCGACAAAGCTCATGCCCTCCATGCGCTGCTGGCCGTTGCTGCCGACGAACAACTCCTGCAGCGTGCTGGGATCCTCGGCCACATGACCGAGGCGCCCGCTCACCCACCAGAACGCCAGCACCAGCGCACCGCTGCCAAGCCCTCCCAGCAAGGCCGCGCCTTCACGCGCCTCGCTGCGCCACAAGGCCCAGACCAGCGCCACGGCACCGAACAGCAGACCACAGCCCAGGGCCAGCCGGCGCGCATCCAGCCCCAGCCGGGCGGCCAGCAGGCTGGGCAGATCCTGCCCCGCGCCGAGCGGCAGCATCAGGCGGTCCACCGTCTCCACGCGCAGCACCGCGGTGATGCCCTTCATGGTGGCAAAGGCGGCCAGGCCCATCACCAGGAACACCACCAGGGACTTCAGGTTGCCGGCGCCCAGGCGCACCAGGGTCTTGCTGCCGCAACCCGAGGCCAGCACCATGCCGACGCCGAACAGCAGGCCGCCCAGCAGGTTCGAGGCCCACAGCAGTTGCGGCGCCGCATAAATGCTCTTGCCGGCCTCCAGCCAGCCCAGCCAGACCATGCCGTTGAAACCCAGCACGGCCACGCCCATGGCCATCACCCACATGCGCATGCGCGTCCAGTCGCCCATGTTGACGATGTCGGCGAGCGCGCCCATGGTGCAGAAATGGCTGCGCTGCGCGACGGCGCCGAACAGGCAGGCCAGCGCAAAACCCGCCCACAGCACCTGGCGGTACAGCGCGGCGACATCGAGTTCGGTCAGTTCGGGCATCGTTGGATTCTAGGGTTCAATGACAATGGCCCCGGGTGCGCGGGGCAGCCGGGGCCAGGTCTTGCGCGAGAGGCTTGACTACTTCAGTGCCGCCAGGCGTTCCTTGCCGGCCTGCGCCGCCTCGGTGCCCGGATAGGCCTTGAGCAGGTCTTCCAGGCTGCGGCGCGCGGACTTGATGTCCTTCAGCTCGATCTGGCAATTCGCCAGCGCCAGCAGGGCCTCCGCGGCACGCGGGTGCTCGGGGTTGCTGGCGATGAAGGCCTTGAAGGTCGCAATCGCGTCCTTGTAGTCGCGCTTGCCGTACTGGGCATTGCCCAGCCAGAAACGCACCGCATCGCTGTAGCCGCTGGCCGGGAAGCGCTTCATAAAGCCGGCGAGCGCGTTGCCGGCCTCGGCAAAATCGCCGCGCCGCACCAGCCCCATGGCAGCGTCGAACTGGCGCTTTTCCTCGGGCTCGACCTGAAACTCGCGGCCGTCCAGCGCCACCTTCTGCGGCTCCAGCGGGCGCAGGCGCGAGTCCAGTGCCTGGGCCTGGTCGCTGAGCTTGCGCTGCACCTCGGAGAGCTCGCGTGCGAGCTGCTCGTTCTGGCCGCGCAGCTTGGCGATTTCGCCGCGCAAGGCATCGATCTGGCTGTTCAGGTCCAGCAGGCTGCGGCTGAGCGGCTGCACCTGCTCCTGCAGCTGCTTGCTGAGCTGCTCGAAGCGGGCGCGCTGCGCCTCCTCGTTCTGCTGCGACTTGGCGCGCAGATCCAGGATCGCCTTGCGCGCCTCATCGTCCTCGAACAGGGCCGCGCGCGCCGGCGACGCGGCCGCCGCGCCGAGCGCCAGCAGCAGCGTGACCAGACGGACTCGCGTGAGCCTCATCTCACTTGTCCTTCAGCTCGACGCGGCGGTTCTTGGCCCAGGCGGCTTCGTCGCTGCCCTGCACGGCCGGACGCTCCTTGCCGAAGCTCACCGGCTCGACCTGGGCGGTCTGCACGCCGATCAGGGTCAGGCTCTTGGCCACAGCCTCGGCGCGCTTCTGGCCCAGGGCCAGGTTGTACTCGCGGCCGCCGCGCTCATCGGTATGGCCTTCCAGGTTCAGGCGGATCTTGCGGTCGTTGTTGAGGCGCTTGGCGTGGGCCTCCACCAGGCCACGGTACTCTTCCTTCACGACATAGCTGTCGAAGTCGAAGTAGACGACGCGCTGGTTGGCCACGGCGGCGGTCAGCTGGGTGCCCAGGTCCACGGTGGCGACCTTGGTCTCGCCGGTAGCGGCGCCAGTGGCACCGCCGTTGCTCGGGGCGGTGACGACGGGCGTGCGGTTCTCGACCGGCGCCGGCTCATCCAGCTTGGTGGAGCTGCAAGCCACCAGGGACGCAGCGGCCAGTGCGGACAGGATCAGTTTGTGCATTTGCATTGTGGAGCTCCTACTCTCTTGCAATATCGGGTGAGAAGGACCGACTCGCGCCGGCCATGGAAAGCATTGTCGACGATCAGCGCCCATCAACGACCAAAGGGTCCCCAGGTCGGCTCGCGCACGTCCGCCAGGGTCGAGACCAGCTTGGCCTTGATCCTGCCGTCCAGGGTGCTGGTCATCAGCACGTCGCGGCCGCCCGAACGGGTGGCGTAGACCAGCAGACGGCCGTTGGGCGAGAAGCTCGGGCTCTCATCGTCGCTGGTGTCGCTGATCTGTTGCACGCTGCCGCTGGCCAGCTCCATCACGCAGACGCGGAAGGCCCCGCCGCCAATGCGCGTGATATAGGCCAGGCTGCGGCCGTCGGGGCTGATGCTGGGGCTGATGTTGTAGGCGCCGCTGAAGGTGACGCGCTCGGCGCTGCCGCCCGCCACCGGCATGCGGTAGATCTGCGGGCCGCCGCCGCGATCGCTCACGAAGAAGAGCGTGCGGCCATCGGGCGCGAACACCGGTTCGGTATCGATCGCCTGGGTCTGCGTGAGGCGCCGCAGGCCATCGCCGCTGCGGTTCATGATGAAGAGCTGCGAGCCGCCCTCGCGCGACAGCGTCAGCGCGATCTGCTGCCCATCGGGCGAATAGGCCGGCGCGCTGTTGCTGCCGCGGAAGTCCGCCAGCACGCGGCGCCGCCCGCTGGAGAGGTCCTGCACCCAGACCACCGCCTTGCGCGTCTCGAAGGACACATAGGCCAGCTCCTTGCCGTCCGGCGACCAGGCCGGCGAGATGATGGGCTCGGGGCTGGCCAGCGCCACCTGGCCACCCTCGCCATCGGCATCGGTGATGCGCAGGCTGTAGCGGCCGCCGGCCTTGGTGACATAGGCCATGCGGGTGGCAAACACGCCGCGCTCGCCGGTGAGGCGCTGGTAGATCGAATCGGCAATGCGGTGCGCGGCCAGGCGCAGATCGTCGGGCACCACGGCATGGCTTTCGCCGCCCTGGTCCGCGCCCTTCACCACGTCCCAGAGCTTGTAGCGCACATCCATGCGGCCATCGGCCAGGCGCGTCACCGAACCCGCCGCCAGCGCATCGGCCTGGCGCGCGCGCCAGTCGACAAAGCTCGGCTGGCTCAGCTCGGACAGGCCAGCAGGCCCGTCGACGATGCGGAACTGGCCGCTGCGCTCCAGATCGGCGCGGACGATGGCCGAGACCGGCTGGCCGGCGCGCGCCTCGTCGCGGAACTCGGGCACGGCAATCGGCAGCTGGGTGCCGCCCACACCGGCGATCTCGACCCGGAACTGGGCCCAGGCCGGCAGGCTGAGGGTGGAAACGCCGGCCGCCATGAAGTGGCGGCGCGCGGAAGAGTGCAATGCGGACTTGCGATGCGGGTCGGTCATGTTCTCGACGAATGACTCCTGAGGCCGGAGTCTTGCAGGCGTGATTGTGCATGAGCCCGCAACGCCAATATGAAGGCGGGCCAAGCCGGCTTACAAAGGCAAACCTTGTCGTGCAGCCTGACCCCTCCAGGCCGTCGTTCGTCGCAAGCGGCCGGCCGGCGCCGGCGCGCCGGCGTATGTTCTGGGGCAACGCTGCGCGAGCCCTGACACCGGGAGAGCATGATGCCGAGACTGCTGAAGATCTGCCTGTTGTGGATGATGCTGGCCCTGCCCGGCCTGCCATCGCTGGCCCTGGCGAGCGACGCGGGGCCGCAGGGCCGGCTGGTCAGCGCGGGCTGGCTGGCACAGCGGCTGGGGCGGCCGGACCTGCTGGTGCTGGACGCCTCGCCCGCGCAACTGCACCGCAAGAGCCATATCCCGGGCGCCGTCAACGCCGACCTGTACGCCTACACGCAGGCCGAGGTGACGCCCGCGCAGCTGGAGCAGCGCCTGCGCGCCTGGGGCATCCGGCCCGACCAGCAGCTGATCCTCTACGACCAGGGTGGCACCTGGGCCGCCACCCGCTTGTTCTGGGATTTGCTGCATCGTGGCGTGCCTGCCGAGCAGCTCTACATCCTCGACGGCGGCATGGCCAAATGGAGCGCCCTCGGCCAATCCGTCACCCAGGAGGCCACGCCCGCGCCGCCGGTCGGCACCATCAGCCTGGGCGCGCCACGGCAAGACGTGCGCGTGCGGTTGCCCGAGTTCCTCGCCGCCACCGGTGACCCCGCCCACCATGTCATGCTGGAGGCGCTGGACCCCAGCTACTACTACGGCGGCGCGGCCTTCTTCGATCGCGCCGGCCATGTGCCGCACGCCACGCTGATGCCGGCCGGCGACTTCTTCAATGCGGACAAGACCTTCAAGTCGCCCCCGGAGCTCGAACGCATGCTCAGGCATCTGGGCGTACGGCCGGAGCAGCAGATCCACGCCTATTGCGGCGGTGGCGGTGCCGCCGCGGTGCCCTTCTTCGCGCTCAAGTTCATGCTGAACTATCCGCAGGTCAGCTTGTTCCAGGAGTCGCAGATGGGCTGGCTGCAGGACCCGCGCGAACTGCCGGTCTGGACCTATGCCGACCCGCATCTGCTGCGCGACGCCGCCTGGGTGAAGGCCTGGAACAGCCCGATGCTGAAGGCCTTCGGTCTGTCAAAGACCAGCATCGTCGATGTGCGTGCGGCCGACCAGTTCAAGCTCGGCCATGTGCCGCAGGCGCTGAACCTGCCGGCCGCGCAACTCGCTGAACAGCTGCGCAGCCCGGCACAGCTCGCCGGCCTGCTAGGGCGCGCCGGCATCAATGCGGGGCATGAGGCGGTGCTGGTCTCCGAGGGCGGGCTCAACGAAAGCGTGGCCCTGGCCTACCTGATGCTCGACGGGCTGGGCCAGGCCAAGGTGTCGCTGCTGCTGGACAGCATCGAGCGCTGGGCCGAGCAGGGCCAGGACGTGGCCCGGCCGAACCCCAACGCGGCGCCCGGCGCGGCCATCGCCTTTGCAGCCAAGCCGCGCCCCGGCCTGCTGCTGACGCGCCTGGCCGGCGCCCAGGGCCCGCGCGTGTTCGTGGCGTCCGGCCCGCAGCCACCGGCGCAGGTGCCCGATGGCCCCATGCTGCATCTGCCCTACGCCCAGTTCCTCAACGCCGACGCCAGCCCCAAGCCGGCCAAGGAGATCTGGCGCCTGCTGGAGAAGGCCGGCCTGCCGCGCTACACGGAGATCGTGCTGCTGGGCGACCAGCCGGGCGCCGCGGCCGTCAACTACGTCATCCTCAAGCTGATGGGGCTGCCGGACGTCAAGGTCTGGCTGCGCGAGGGTGCCTAGAGCAGCACGATGTCGTAATGCTCGGTCTGGTTGGCCGGCTCGGCGGTCAGCGAGATCGGCTTGCCGATGAAGTCCGAGAGCCCGGCCAGATGCTGGCTCTCTTCGTCGAGCAGCATCTCCACCACATTGGCGGCGGCGACGACGCGGAACTCCTTGGGCGAGAACTGGCGCGCCTCGCGCAGGATCTCGCGCATGATGTCGTAGCAGACGCTGCGCGCGGTCTTGATCTGGCCGCGGCCCTCGCAGGTGGGGCAGGGTTCGCACAGCATGCGGGCGAGCGATTCGCGCGTGCGCTTGCGGGTCATCTCCACCAGGCCGAGCTGGGTGAAGCCGCCCACCGTGACCTTGGTGCGGTCCTTGGCGAGCTGTTTGCGGAACTCCGAGAGCACCGCGCTGCGATGCTCGTCGCGCGTCATGTCGATGAAGTCGACGATGATGATGCCGCCCAGATTGCGCAGGCGCAGCTGGCGCGCAATCGCGCCGGCCGCCTCCAGATTGGTCTTGAAAATGGTGTCGTCGAAGTTGCGCGCCCCGACGAAGCCGCCGGTGTTGACGTCCACCGTGGTCATGGCCTCGGTCTGGTCGATGATCAGGTAGCCGCCCGACTTCAGGTCCACCCGGCGCGCCAGCGCGCGGTCGATCTCGGCGTCGATGTTGTGCAGATCGAAGATCGGCCGCTCGCCGCGGTAATGCTCCAGCTTGGCGGTGGCCGCGGGCATATAGGTCTCGCCAAAGCCGCGCAGCACGTCGAACTGCATCTTGGAGTCGATGCGGATCGAGCCGGTGCGCTCGCTCACCAGGTCGCGCAGCACGCGCTCCACCAGGCTCAGATCCTGATGCAGCAGGGTGCCGGGCGGCGAGCGGAAGCTGCGCTCCTTGATGGTGGCCCAGGTCTTCTTCAGGTAGGCGATGTCGGCGCCCAGCTCCTCGTCGGAGGCGTCTTCGGCGTTGGTGCGCAGGATGAAGCCGCCACCGCCGCCCTCCTCCGGCTTGCCCACCAGCGTTTGCATGCGCTGGCGCAGCTGCTCGCGCAGCTCGGGCGAACCGATCTTCTGCGAGATGCCGATGTGCTCGTCCTGCGGCAGATGCACCAGCATGCGGCCGGCGATGGAGATCTGCGTGGACAGGCGCGCGCCCTTGGTACCGATCGGGTCCTTGATGACCTGCACGGTCAAGGCCTGACCCTCGAACACCAGGCGCTCGATCGGCGTGGGCGGCGTGGGCGCGTCGCCATGGTGCGAGCGCGGCGTGGCGCCGTTCACATGCAGATCGGCCACATGCAGAAAGGCGGCACGCTCCAGCCCGATGTCGATGAAGGCCGATTGCATGCCCGGCAGCACGCGCGCCACCCGGCCCGAGTAGATATTGCCCACCAGGCCGCGCTCCAGCGTGCGTTCGCAATGCAGCTCCTGCACCGCGCCGTTCTCCACCACCGCCACGCGCGTCTCCTGCGGAGACCAGTTGATCAGGATGTCTTCCATGGGCTCAGCAATCTATTCCACATTGACGCAGCAACTGCGCGGTCTCGTAAAGAGGCAGGCCCATGATGCCCGAGTAACTGCCCTCCATATGCTCGATCCAGCCGGCGATCTGGCTCTGGATCGCATAGGCCCCGGCCTTGCCCATCGGCTCGCCGCTGGCCACATAGGCGCGCAGCGCGGCCTCGGGGATGGCGGCGAAGCGCACATGCGAGACGCTCACCAGCTGCGCCTCGCGGCCCGCCCAGCTCAGGCTCACCGCGGTGAGCACGCGGTGCGTGTGTCCCGACAGCCGGCGCAGGATCTGCAGGGCATCGTCGGCATCCACCGGCTTGCCCAGGATGGCCGTGCCCAGGGCCACGGTGGTGTCGGAGCACAGCACCGGCAAGGCGCGCAGCCCGCGCCGCGCCAGGCGCGCCTGCGCAGCCTTCAGCTTGTTGTGGGTGACGCGCCGCACATAGGCGTCGGGCAGCTCGCCGGGCTCCTGCGTTTCCAGCGCCTCGGCATCCTCGTCGGGCCCCGGCAGCAGGGTCTCGTGGGCAATGCCCAGCTGCTCAAGCAGCTGACGCCGGCGCGGGCTCTGGGAAGCGAGATAGATCAAGGCCATGCGGCCGATGCTAACCCAGGCCCGGGCCCGCTCCGGCGCGCTATTCGCGATGGTAGGGATGACCTTCCATCACCGACCAGGCGCGGTACAGCGCCTCGGCCAGCAGCACGCGCACAAAGGCATGTGGCAGGGTGAGGTCGGAAAGGCGCAGCATCTCGTCGGCCTTGTCCTTCAGGTCCGGATGCAGGCCATCGGGGCCGCCGATGAAGATGGCCACATCGCGGCCATCGCCCTTCCAGCGCTCCAGGCGTTCGGCCAGTTGCTTGGTGGTCTGGCGCTCGCCGCGCTCGTCCAGCACGATGCGGCGCACGCTCTTGGGCAGGGCCGCCTCGAGGCGCTGCGCCTCGGCCGCCATCAGCTGCTCGGCGCTCTTGCCGCCGCGCGGCTCGGCCTTCACGGCCTTGAGCTCCAGCCGCATCTCGGGCGGGAAGCGCTTGGCGAAATCCTCGTAGGCCGCGTCCGCCCAGGCGGGCTGACGCTGGCCCACGGCCACCAGCAACAGGCGCATGCCTGCTTAGGCCTTGCTGCGGCCGGCGGGTCGCTTGGGCGCAGCTTTGGCAGCAGGGCGGGCGCTGCTCACCTTGGGTGCGGCCTTCTTGGCGGCCGGCTTCTTGCCGTTCACGCCGACCTTGATGGTCTTGGTGGCGGGCGCCGTGACGGCCTTCACGCCCACGGTGCGGCTGACGGCCTTCTTGGCGGCGACCTTCTTGGCCGGCGCTTTGGTCGGCGCCTTGGCAGGCGTTTTGGCCGCTGCCTTGGCGGCGGGCTTGGCCGGCGCCTTGGTAGCGGTCTTGCTAGCAGTCTTGGCGGGCGCCTTGACTGCAGCCGTCTTCTTCGCCGCGGGCTTCTTGGCCGCGGCCTTCTTCGCCGGCGCGGCCTCATCCTCGGAGGCCTTCACCAGCTTGGTCTCGCTGCTGCCCAGCTTGAGCTTGACGGGCTTCTCGCCCCAGATCTCTTCCAGGTGGTAGTACTCGCGGATGGCCGGCTGCATCACATGCACGACGGCGGCGCCGCAGTCCACGATGATCCATTCGCCGTTGTCTTCGCCTTCCGTGCGCATCACCTGCAGGCCACGGCCCTTGACCGTCTCCCGCACGCTGGAAGCCAGCGCCTTGGTCTGCCGGTTGCTGGTGCCCGAGGCGATGATGACGCGCTCGAACAGCGGCGACATATGCTCGGTGTTGAACACCACGATGTTCTGGGCCTTGACGTCTTCCAGACCATCGACGATGGCACGTTGCAGTTTACGAATGTCCATTCAGTACTCGCTGTAAAGATGGTGCTGGGCAATATACCCCGCAACCCTCTCGCCCACCATGGGCTTGATATCCCCGCCACGCAAGACTTGCTCGCGCACGAGGGTGGATGAAATATCCATGGCCGGCATGTCCAGCCGCTGCATGCGGTGGGCCACCAACTCGACTTCGGCCGCGGCACGGATTTCTTGACCCGCCCTCGCCGCCACCGCCAACTCCACCAGGCCCAGCAGCTCGCGCCATTGGTGCCAGGTGGGCAATCTCGCGTACTGGTCCTGGCCGAGGATCAGCACCGGCGTGATGCCCGGTTCGCTCGCCAACCAGGCCCGCACCGTGTCTATCGTGTAGCTGGGGCCGTCGCGATCGAGCTCGCTGCGGTCCAGCTCGAAACGCGGCTCGCCCTCCAGCAGCAGCGCCACCATGGCGGCGCGATGCTCGGCCGCGCTCAGCTGCCGCTGCGCCTTCTGCCAGGGCCGCCCCGCCGGCACCCAGCGCAACCCGTCCAGGCCCAGCTGCCGCAGCGCGCTGCGCGCCAGGGCCAAATGCGCCAGATGAACGGGATCGAAGCTGCCGCCGAACAGCCCGATGCGCCGGGCGCTCAAAGCCATAGATGGGTGGCCGTCTCGTCGGCCCAGTCGCGCGGGCGCAGGAAATCGCTGTACAGCCTGGCTTCGGGTGTGCCCTCCTCGGGCTTCCAGTCATAGCGCCACTTCACCAGCGGCGGCATCGACATCAGGATGGACTCGGTGCGCCCGCCCGACTGCAGGCCGAACAGCGTGCCGCGGTCGAACACCAGATTGAATTCGACATAGCGCCCGCGCCGGTAGGCCTGGAAGTCGCGCTCGCGCTCGCCATAGGCCAGGCCCTGGCGGCGCTCGACGATGGGGCCATAGGCCGGCAGGAAGGCATCGCCCACCGACTGCATCATGCCGAAGGCCGCGTCGAAGCCGCCCTCGGCATAGTCATCGAAGAACACCCCGCCGATGCCGCGCGGCTCGTTGCGGTGCTTCAGGAAGAAGTACTCGTCGCACCAGCTCTTGAAGCGCGGGTAGAGCTCGGGGCCATGCGGCTCCAGCGCGCTGCGGCAGGTGCGGTGGAAATGCTGGGCGTCGCGCTCGAAGCCGTAGTAGGGCGTGAGGTCCATGCCGCCGCCAAACCACACCACCGGCTCGCGATCGGCCGGCAGGGCCGCGAACATGCGCACGTTCATGTGCACGGTCGGCACGAAGGGGTTGTGCGGATGCAGCACCAGCGAGACGCCCATGGCCTCGAAGGGCGCGCCGGCCAGCTCGGGCCGGTGCTGGGTGGCCGAGGGGGGCAAGACCCGACCCTTGACGTGCGAGAAATTGCAGCCGCCGCGCTCGAACAGGCCGCCCATCTCGATCAGGCGCGTCAGGCCATCGCCCTCCAGGCGGCCGCCCGGCTCGCGCTGCCAGCCGTCGGTGATGAAGGGTTGGCCATCCAGGCGCTCCAGCCCACTGATGATGCGCTGCTGCAGACCCAGCAGGTAGTCGCGCACGAGTTCTGTGTTCATGTCTTGAGCCTCACCGGGCTGGCCAGTTCGGGCCGCTTGCCGCGGCAGCTGGCCAGGTAATCGGCGAACAGGGCCAGGTCTTGCGCCGGGTCGCCGCTGAGTTGCACGAAGCAGGTCAGGCCCACGCGCTTGCGGCCGAAATCGAAATAGGCCAGGCCCACCGGCACGCCGGCCTGCACCGCCACATGGTAGGCGCCGGAACGCCAGCCATCCACATAGGCGCGCGTGCCCTCGGGCGCCAGCGCCAGCCAGAACTCCTCATCGGCCGCCTGGGCCGCGCGGACGCGCGCCACCGTGTCGGCCACCAGGCCGGAGGCGCTGCTGCGGTTCACCGGCACGCCGCCCAGCCAGCGCACCCAGGCGCCGAACAGGGGCACGCGGAACAGGCTGTCCTTGCCCCAGAACTTGACGTTCAAGCCGAAGGCCCATTTGGCCAGCAGGCCCAACACGAAGTCCCAGTTGGAGGTGTGCGGGTAGGCCATGATGACGCCCTGCTTGCCGGGCAGGCCGTCAAAGGCGAGCTCCCAGCCGGCCAGTTTCAGCAGGCCGCGCGCCAGCGTGCTGCCGCGCGCCTGCACCGGCATGGCACCGGTCAGGACACGCGGAGGCAGCTTCATGGGCTCTCGAGGGCTCAACGCTTCACCGCCCGGTAGCCGATGTCCTGGCGGTACTGCTTGCCCTCGAACTGGATGCTGGTGAGGGTGTCGTAGGCCAGCTGCTGGGCGTTGCGCACCGACTCGCCCAGCGCGGTGACGCAGAGCACGCGCCCGCCGTTGGTGAGCAGCTGACCGTCCTGCTCGATGGTGCCGGCATGGAACACCATCGCGTCCTCGGCATCCGCCGGCAGGCCGGTGATGGCATCGCCCTTGCGCGGATTGAGCGGATAGCCGCCCGCGGCCATCACCACGCCCAGCGCCACGCGGCGGTCCCACTGCAGCTCGACCTGGTCCAGCGTGCCGTCGGTGGCGTGCATCAGCACCTCGAACAGATCGCTCTTCAGCCGCATCATGATGGGCTGGGTCTCGGGGTCGCCCATGCGGGTGTTGAACTCCACCGTGCGCGGTTGGCCGCTAGCATCGATCATCAGGCCGGCGTAGAGGAAGCCGGTGAAGGGATGGCCATCGCGCGCCATGCCATGGATGGTCGGCATGATGATCTCGTGCATCGCCTTGGCATGCACATTGGGCGTTACCACCGGCGCGGGCGAGTAGGCGCCCATGCCGCCGGTGTTGGGGCCCTCGTCCTTGTCGAGCAGGCGCTTGTGGTCCTGGCTGGTGGCCAGCGAGACCACGTTCTTGCCGTCGCACAGCACGATGAAGCTGGCTTCCTCGCCCTGCAGGAACTGCTCGATGACGACGCGCGCGCCGCCTTCGTTGTGCACCACGCCGAGTTTGTTGTCGGCCAGGATCCAGTCGATCGCCTCATGCGCCTCGGCCAGCGTCATCGCCACCACCACGCCCTTGCCGGCGGCCAGGCCGTCGGCCTTGATGACGATGGGCGCACCCTGGGCATCCACATAGGCATGCGCCGCCGCGGCATCGCTGAAGGTCTCGTAGGCCGCGGTGGGAATGCCGTGGCGCTGCATGAAGTCCTTGGCATAGGCCTTGGACGACTCCAGCTGCGCGGCCGCCTTGGTGGGGCCGAAGATGCGCAGGCCGCGCGCGCGGAACTCGTCCACCACGCCGGCCGCCAGATAGGCCTCGGGGCCCACCACGGTGAGCGTGATCTTCTCGGCCTGGGCGAAGTCCGCCAGCGCCTTCACGTCGGTGATGGGGATGTTCTTCAGGCGCGCGTCGCGCGCCGTGCCGCCATTGCCGGGGGCCACGAAAACCTGGCTGACCCGCTCGCCCTGGGCCAGCTTCCAGGCCAGGGCATGTTCACGGCCGCCGTTGCCAAGCACCAATACTTTCATTCGCTGACTTTCATTCACCCAGGCTGGCGTTGTGATAGACCTCTTGCGTGTCATCCAGGTCTTCCAGCACGTCCAGCAGTTTCTGCATGCGGACGGCGTCTTCACCGGTCAACTCGATGGTGTTGTCGGCGCGCATGGTCACCTCGGACAGCTCGGGCACCAGGCCGGCGGCTTCCAGCGCCGCCTTCACGCCTTCGTAGGCGGCGGGCGAGCTCAGCACCTCGATCGAGCCATCTTCGCCGCTCACCACATCGTCGGCGCCGGCTTCCAGCGCCACTTCCATCAGCTTGTCTTCTGAGGTGCCGGGGGCGAACAGGAACAGGCCGCAATGCTTGAACTGGAAGGACACCGAGCCGTCGGTGCCCATATTGCCGCCGTACTTGCTGAAGGCATGGCGCACCTCGGCCACGGTGCGGACCTTGTTGTCCGTCATGGTGTCGATCATGATGGCCGCGCCGCCGATGCCGTAGCCTTCGTAGCGGATTTCCTCGTAGCTCACGCCGTCGAGATTGCCCGAGGCCTTGTCGACGTTGTACTTGATGCGGTCGGCCGGCATATTGGCGGCCTTGGCCTTTTCGATCGCCAGGCGCAGGCGCGGGTTGGCGCTCAGATCGGGGCCACCGGCCCGTGCCGCCACCGTGATCTCACGGATGATGCGGGTCCAGATCTTGCCGCGCTTCTCGTCCTGACGGCCCTTGCGATGCTGGATATTGGCCCATTTGGAATGCCCTGCCATTGCCTTGATGCTCCTGCGCGTGCTGGCGAATGCGGGCGCCCGCTGAACGGTCCGCCGCATTCAATCTTGTTGGATAGACTGCGATTTTAGCCGCCGCCCCAGGGCGCGCCCTTTTTGCACCGGAGACCCACCGCATGGCCGACCCCATCCTGCTGGCACGCCACGACCAGATCGAGTGCCAGCTGCTGCCCGCGCTCGCCAATCGCCACGGCCTCATCACCGGCGCCACCGGCACCGGCAAGACCATCAGCCTGCAGAAGCTGGCCGAGGAATTCAGCCGCATCGGCGTGCCGGTGTTCCTGGCCGACGTGAAGGGCGACCTGACCGGCATCTCGCAGGCTGGCAAGCCCAGCGACAAGCTGCTCGCCATCCTGAAGGAGCGCGGCCTCGAGCCCTCCGCCCCTCTGGCCTGCCCCACCACCTTGTGGGACGTGTTCGGCGAGCAGGGCCACCCGGTGCGCGCCACCGTCTGCGACATGGGCCCGCTGCTGCTGGCGCGCATGCTTGCGCTCAACGAGACCCAGCAGGGCGTGCTGCAGATGGTCTTCAAGATCGCCGACGACAACGGCCTGGCCCTCTTGGACCTGAAAGACCTGCGCGCCATGCTGCAGCATGTGGGCGAGCATGCGAGCGACTACACCACCCAGTACGGCAATGTCAGCGCCGCCTCGGTGGGCGCGATCCAGCGCGGCCTCCTGCAGATCGAGGCCCAGGGTGGCGACAAGTTCTTCGGCGAACCGATGCTGAACATCGCCGACTTCATGCAGACCGACGGCGGCCAGGGCGTGGTCAACATCCTCGCCGCCGACAAGCTGATGGCCGCGCCGCGCCTGTACGCGAGCTTCCTGCTGTGGATGCTGTCCGAGCTGTTCGAGACCCTGCCCGAGGTCGGCGACCTGGACAAGCCCAAGCTGGTGTTCTTCTTCGACGAGGCCCACCTGCTCTTCAAGGAGGCGCCCGCCGCCCTGGTGGAACGCATCGAGCTGGTGGTGCGCCTGGTACGCTCCAAGGGCGTGGGTGTCTATTTCGTGACCCAGAACCCGCTGGACATCCCCGACGCGGTGCTGGGCCAGCTAGGCAACCGGGTGCAACACGCGCTGCGCGCCTTCACCCCGCGCGACCAGAAGGCCGTCAAGGCCGCGGCCGACACCATGCGCGCCAAGCCGGGGCTGGACATCGCCACGGCGATCGGTGAGCTGGCGGTGGGCGAGGCGCTGGTGAGCCTCCTGGACGAGAAAGGCCGGCCCAGCATCACCGAGCGCGTCTATGTGCTGCCGCCCGGCAGCCAGATCGGCCCCATCACACCGGCGCAGCGCCAGGCCCTGATCCAGGGCTCGCTGGTGGCCGGCGTGTACGAAAAGACGGTGGACCGCGAATCGGCTTACGAAAAGCTCAATGGCCGGGTGGCCAGCACCGGCACTGCGCCCGCGCCGGCCGGCGGCAGCCTGGCCGATGAGGCCACGCGCGCCGTGAACCACGGCCAGCCGCCGGCGCCCGCCCCTGCGGACGAGGGCGGCGGCCTCGGTGGCGCGCTCAAGGACGTGCTATTCGGCAGCACCGGCCCGCGCGGCGGCCGCAAGGAAGGGCTGGCCGAATCGGCCGCGCGCTCGGCCATGCGCTCGATCGGCTCGGCGGTGGGCCGCGAGATCATCCGCGGCGTGCTCGGCAGCCTGCTGGGCGGCAGCAGCAACCGGCGCCGCTAGGCAACCGCTGGCGCCAGCCGGCTGCGCTTGGTCGCAGCGCGCTCGGCCGTTCGCTCCCTGGTGGGCACAGTTCGCTCCATACCAACCAGGAGCCCGCCATGAACGCACAGATGCTGATGATGATCGTCCAACACACGCCCGCCTGGGTCTGGGGCCTGCTCGCCGCGCTGCTGGCGCTGGGCCTGAGCCAGACCCGCACGCAGCAGGTTTCGGAAGGCCGCCTGCGCCTGCTGCCGCTGGCCTTTGTCGGCTTGGGTGTCTGGGGTACCTTGTCGGCCTTTGGTTGGCACAGCGGCGTGGCCCTGGCCTGGGCGGGCAGCTTTGTGCTGAGCTACCGGCTGGTGCGTGGCAGCGGCTGGCCCGGCGCAGCACGCTATGTGCCGGCACAGCAGGGCTTCCATGTCCCCGGCAGCTGGCTGCCCCTGGTGCTGATGATGGCCATCTTCCTGCTCAAGTACGCCGTGGGCGTGACGCTGTCGATGCAGCCCCAGCTGGCACAGACGGCGGACTTCGCCATCGCGGTCAGCGCCGCCTACGGTGCGCTGAGCGCGGTGTTCATGGGCCGCGCCCGCAACATCCTGGCCCGGGCCCCGGCCCATGCCGGTGCCGCCGCGACACTGGCAGCCTGAGCCCCTCCGCGCTCGCGCACAATCCCGCCCCATGCACACCACCCCGCCCCGCTTTGCCGGTCATGCCCACAGCGGCCCGGTCTGCCGGCGGCTGCTCAGGCATGCCGCCCATGCCGCCGCCCTCTGCCTGCTCATCGGCCTGCTGCTGGCGGCGATGTCCGGCTGGCGCCATACCGGCGCCAAGCTGAGCTACTCCTTTGCCATCGGCATGCAATGCTGGCTCTACATCGACGGCGGCCGCGCCCTGATCGCCCAGCTGCTGCACCGCCGCTACCCGGATGACGCCGAATGCGCCAATGGCTGGCCGGGCTGGGCCTGGATGGCCTTCTGCGTGCTGCTGGGCGCGGCGCTGGGCTACACCCTGGGCGTGCTGCTGGGCGATTGGCTGACGGGCCAGCGCTCGATCTACTGGTGGGAGGCCAGCTGGGGCAGCATCGCCAGCACCGCCATGTTCACGCTCACCATGGCCAGCCTCACCACCGGCTACTTCTATACGCGCGGCCGGCTGCTGGCCGCCCAGGCCCAGGCCGAGCAGGCGCGCCGCGTGGCCGCCGAGACCCAGCTCAAGCTGCTGGAAACCCAGCTCGAGCCGCACATGCTGTTCAACACCCTGGCCAATCTGCGCGTGCTGATCGGCCTGGACCCGGCGCGCGCCCAGGCCATGCTGGACCAGCTGATCACCTTCCTGCGCGCCACCCTCAACGCCTCGCGCAGCGGCAGCCACAGCCTCAAGGACGAGTTCGCGCGTCTCGCCGACTACCTGCAGCTGATGCAGGTGCGCATGGGCGCACGGCTGCAGCCCGAGCTGAGCCTGCCGGCCGAGCTGCAGGCGCTGCAGATTCCGCCGCTGCTGCTGCAGCCGCTGGTGGAGAACGCCATCAAGCACGGGCTGGAGCCGCATATCGAGGGCGGCCATCTGCGCGTCGCCGCGGCGCTGCAGGGTCAGGTCTTGCTGCTGAGCGTCAGCGACGACGGGGCCGGCCTGAACGCCCAGGGCACCACCGCGGGCACCCGCTTCGGCCTGCAGCAGGTGCGCGAGCGCCTGCTGGCGCGCTACGGTCAGCAGGCCGGGCTGAGCATCAGCGCCCCGGAGGCCGGCGGCTGCCGGGTCGAGATCAGCATCCCACTTCAAGAGGCGCAAGCCCAATCAACATCTGTATAGGCATGAGCACCATCACGACCGCCCTGATCGCCGAAGACGAGCCGCTGCTGGCCGAGCATTTGCGCGCCGAGCTGGTCGCGCTCTGGCCCGAGCTGGAGATCGTGGCGATGGCCGCCCATGGCCAGGCCGCGGTGGACGCCGCGCTGGCGAAACGGCCGCAGGTCTGCTTCCTGGACATCCGCATGCCGGGCCTGAGCGGCCTGGAGGCGGCCGCCGCCATGGCCGAGGACTGGCCCGAGGGCGTGCCCTTCCCGCTGCTGGTGTTCGTCACCGCCTACGACCAGTACGCGCTGCAGGCCTTCGAGCATGCGGCGGTGGACTATGTGCTCAAGCCTGTGCAGCGCGAGCGCCTGACCCAGACGGTGCAGCGCCTGCGCCAGGCCCTGGGTGGCCGAGCGCAGGCGGAGGACACCGCGCCCGCCCTGCACAACGCGGTGGCCCAGCTGCGTGCCTTGCTGGGAACCGGTCTGAGTGCCGCCGCCGCCGCGGCACCGCTGCGCCTGCTGCAGGTGAGCGTGGGCAACACCATCCAGATGGTGCCGGTGAGCGAGGTGCTGTATTTCGAGGCGGCCGACAAGTACGTGCGCGTCATCACCGCCGGCAAGGAGCATCTGGTGCGCATCTCGCTGCGCGAGCTGCTGCCGCAGCTGGATGCCGGCCTGTTCTGGCAGGTGCACCGCAGCGTGGTGGTGCGCGCCGACGCGATCGCCAAGGCGGTGCGCGACGAGGCCGGCAAGCTCAGCCTGCACCTGCATGGCAGCACCGACAGGCTGGCGGTGAGCCGCATGTACGCCCACCTGTTCAAGGGCCTCTAAAATCGCGGCTGATCCTTTCTCTCTCTTCAGAAGCGCCCTCAATGTCCCTTCCCCACGACGCCAAGCCCAACGCCCCCAGCGACGAAGCGCACAAGCCGCACAACTTTCTGCGCGCCATCATCGAGCGCGACCTGGAGCAGCAGGGCGGGCAGCCTGAGCGTCATTTCGCCGGCACCCCGGGCGACGCGGCCCACCATGCGGCCGGCCCGCTGGACCCGGCCCGGATCCGCACCCGCTTCCCGCCCGAGCCGAACGGCTATCTGCACATCGGCCACGCCAAGAGCATCTGCCTGAACTTCGGCCTGGCGCGCGACTACGGCGGCATCTGCCATCTGCGCTTCGACGACACCAACCCCGAGAAGGAAGAGCAGGAGTATGTGGACGCCATCAAGGAGATGGTGTCCTGGCTGGGCTGGGACTGGAACCAGGGCGGCACCTCGCACCTGTTCTTCGCCAGCGACTACTTCGACTTCATGTACCGCGCGGCCGAAACCCTGATCTCGGCCGGCCACGCCTATGTGGACGAGCAGACGCCCGAGCAGATGCGCGCGCATCGCGGCGACTTCACCACCCCGGGCGTGAACAGCCCCTTCCGCGATCTGGGCGTGGCGCATCACCTGCAGCGCTTCCGCGAGATGCGCGACGGCAAGCATGCCGATGGCGCCATGGTCTTGCGCGCCAAGATCGACATGGCCAGCCCCAATATCAATCTGCGCGACCCGGCGCTCTACCGCATCCGCCGCGCCACCCACCACAACACCGGCGACCAGTGGTGCATCTACCCGATGTACACCTTCGCCCACCCGATCGAGGACGCGCTGGAACGCATCAGCCATTCGATCTGCACGCTGGAGTTCGAAGACCAGCGCCCCTTCTACGACTGGCTGCTGGAGCATCTGGCCGAGGGCGGCCTGCTCGCCAAGCCCCTGCCCCGCCAGTACGAATTCGGCCGCCTCAACCTCAGCTATGTGGTGACCTCCAAGCGCAAGCTGCGCCAGCTGGTGGACGAGGGCCATGTGGACGGCTGGGACGACCCGCGCATGCCCACCCTGGTCGGCATGCGCCGGCGCGGCTACACGCCCGAGAGCATTCGCACCATGGTGGAAGGCACCGGCGTCACCAAGCAGAACGCCTGGCTGGACTATGGCGTGCTGGACGGCTGCCTGCGCGCCGACCTGGAAGGCAAGGCCGCGCGCGCGATGGCGGTGCTGGACCCGGTCAAGCTCAAGCTCAGCAACTACGCCGAGATCTTCGGCAGTCTTGAGCACCGCGAGCCCAGCGGCGCACCCGCGCATCCGCATCTGCCCGAGCTGGGCCAGCGCCAGTTCAGCCTCGGCCCCGAGCTGTGGATCGAGCGCGAGGACTTCATGGAGCAGCCGGCCAAGGGCTACCACCGCCTCTACCCGGGCAACAAGGCACGCCTGAAGGCCGGCTATGTGGTGGAGTGCACGGGTTGCGAGAAGGATGCCGAGGGCCGGATCACGGCCGTGCTGGCGGCCATCGTGCCCGATACCAAGAGCGGCACGCCGGGCGCGGATGCCATCAAGGTCAAGGGCGTGATCACCTGGGTGGGCGTGCACGAGGGCGTGGCCGCCGAAGTGCGGCTGTACGACCGCCTCTTCACCGAGGCCCAGCCGGATGCCGGCGGGCGCGACTTCCTGGAAGTGCTGAACCCGGCCAGCCTGAAGGTGGTGACGGCCTATCTGGAGCCGTCGATGGCCGCGGTGTCAGCCGACACCAAGGTGCAGTTCGAGCGCCACGGTTACTTCGTGGCCGACCGCGTCGACCATCGCGCCGAGCGCCCGGTGTTCAACAAGATCACCGGCCTGCGCGACGGCTGGGGCAAGTGAATTGATTTAAAAAACGTCGACTCAGGCGGTGCAGGCCTGCACCACCGGGTTGGCGTATTCATGGCCCACCACGGCGCGCGCGAACAGATAGTTCTCCAGCGCCTTGTCGCTCAGCGTGTCCAGCAGCACGTCACCGCGTGCATCGCAGGGAAAGGCCAGCGCCTTGCCGGCGTGGAACAGCGACTGGAAACGCAGCTCGAACTGGCCCGGTGAGGGGCCCTCCTGTGCGGTGCTCGGAACGGACTTGTTCATCTCGATTCTCCCAACGACGTCTTGATGATTCACGCCTCCACGCCTCAAGACTAGGCCTTGGATGGGGGGGTGACCATGTGAATAGGTCTCGACTTAACGTCGGATGTTTGCTGGCGGTGGACTAGGAATTGGGCTGACAGCATTAATTCACGCTTGCCCATCACTCCTCGCCGGCGATCAGGTCTGCCAGGCGCCGCACCTTGACCTTGCGGCCCTTGAGCTTGCCCAGGCTGAGGCGCTTGACCGCCTCTCTTGCAATGCCGCGCGCCACCGCCACATAGGTGTGGAAGTCGGTGACGTTGATCTTGCCGATCTCGGCCGCGGTGAAGCCGGCCTCGCCGGTGAGCGCGCCCAGCACATCGCCGGGGCGGATCTTGTCCTTGCGGCCACCCAGGATCTGCAAGGTATCCATGGGCGGCAGCAGCGGGCCGCCGGGCGCTACCGTGAGCGTGTCCAGGCCCTGCCAGGGCAAGACCTGGCCCTGGAGTTGCTCGATGCGGCCGATGCGGCCCATCTCGTCCATGCTCACCAGGCTCAGCGCCAGGCCCTCGGCGCCGGCGCGCCCGGTGCGGCCGATGCGGTGCACATGCACCTCGGCGTCGGGCGTCACCTCCACATTGATGACGCATTCCAGCTGGGCGATGTCCAGGCCGCGCGCCGCCACGTCGGTGGCCACCAGCACCGAGCAGCTGCGATTGGCAAACTGGATCAGCACCTGGTCGCGATCGCGCTGCTCGAGATCGCCATGCAGGGCCATCGCCACAAAGCCCTGGGCCTGCAGCACCTCCACCAGGTCGCGGCATTGCTGCTTGGTATTGCAGAAGGCGATGGTGCTGGCCGGGCGGTAATGCTGCAGCAGCTGGGCCACCGCATGCAGACGCTGGTTTTCCGTCACTTCAAAGGCGATCTGCCGTATCTGCGCGGGCGACTGCGTGGCCGCGGCGCTCAGCTTCACTTCCAGCGGATCGCGCAGCAGCTGGGCCGCCAGCTTGGCAATGCCTTCCGGGTAGGTGGCCGAGAACAGCAGGGTCTGGCGCTGCTTGGGCGCGCGCTTGGCCACCGCCGCGATGTCGTCGAAGAAACCCATGTCCAGCATGCGGTCGGCTTCATCGAGCACCAGGGTCTTGAGGCCGCTGAGGTCCAGGGTGTCGCGCTCCAGATGGTCCAGGAGGCGGCCGGGCGTGCCCACCGCGATGTGGCAGCCGAACTGCAGGCTCTCGATCTGCGGCCGCATCGGCGAGCCGCCGCACAGCGTCAGCACCTTGACGTTCTCCTCGGCGCGCGCCAGGCGGCGGATCTCCTGCGTCACCTGGTCGGCCAGCTCGCGCGTGGGGCACAGCACCAGGGCCTGCAGGCCCTTGTCGGCGCTGTCCAGCTTGCTGAGCAGGGCCAGGGCGAAGGCGGCGGTCTTGCCGCTGCCGGTCTGGGCCTGGGCGATCAGGTCGCGGCCTTGCAGCGCGGGCGGCAGGCTGGCGGCCTGGATCGGCGTCATCTCGGCATAACCCAGCTGGGCCAGATTGGCCAGCATGGCGGCCGAGAGCGGCAGTTGGGCGAATGCGCGGGGAGCGGCGAGCTTGTCGGGAGAGGCGTGCATCGGCGGATTATCCCCGCCGAGGCTGACGGCGATTGGGCATGTGCGCCTAGCCGCCGGATCGCTTGGCGGGCCAGCCCGCCGCGATCAGCTGCCGCAGCACCTTGTCGCAATGGTCGCCCTGGATCTCGATGACCCCGTCCTTGACCGTGCCGCCGCTGCCGCAGGCGGCCTTGAGCTGCTTGCCCAGCGCCGTGAGCGCCGCCTCGTCCAGCGGCAGGCCCTTCACCAGGGTCACGCCCTTGCCGGCGCGGCCCTTGGTCTCGCGCGAGACCCGCACCTTGCCGTCGCCCAGCGGCGCCAGCTTCTTGCCGCACACACAGGCGGCGATGGCCTGACGGCAGGCCGGGCACATGCGGCCGGCCTCGGTGGAATAGACCAGGCCACCGCTGGAAGACTTGGATTTCATGACAGGGCGGGCGCACCGAACAGCGCCACTTGCAGTTCGTCGGGCGCATTGATGGTGCGCACGCGCAGATAGGCCTCCTCGGCCTCGGGATAACGGCGGCGCAGATAGTGCAGCCATTGCTTGAGCCGGCCGGCCTGGTGGCGGGTGGCGATATGGGCGCGCACGATGGCGAAGAAATCCTGCATCAGGGGCAGCAGCTGGGCCCAGGCCAGCGGTGCGGCGTCGGGAGAGCGGATCGCCAGGGCCAGGCCCGGGTCGGCCACCATGCCGCGCCCCAGCATCAGGGCCTCGCAGCCGGATTGGGCCTTGCAGGCCCGAGCATCGGCGGCGGTCCAGACCTCGCCATTCGCCACCACCGGCACATCCACCGCCTCGCGCACCGCGGCGATGCGGTCCCAGTAGGCGGGCGGCTTGTAGCCATTGGCCTTGGTGCGGGCATGGATCACCAGCTCGGCCGCGCCGGCACCCACCATCGCATGGGCGCATTCCAGCGTGCGCGAATCATCCAGATAGCCCAGCCGCATCTTGGCCGAGACCGGCACATGGGCCGGCACGGCGCGCCGCACCGCCGCGACGATGCGCGCAATCAGCTCGGGCTCGTCGAGCAAGATCGCGCCACCGCGGTGCAGGTTCACGCATTTGGCCGGGCAGCCGAAGTTCAGGTCGATGCCCTCGGGGCCCAGCTCGGCCAGGCGCGCCGCATTCTCGGCCATGCAGACGGGGTCGGAGCCCAGCAGCTGCGCGCGCACCGGCACGCCCGCGGGCGTGCGGCCACCGGCGAGCAGCTCGGGCACGATGCGGGTGAAGACGCGGTTCGGCAGCAGCATGTCGGTGATGCGGATGAACTCGGAGACGCAGCGGTCGATGCCACCCACGCGCGTCAGCACGTCGCGTAGCATGTGGTCGAGCAGCCCTTCCATCGGTGCCAACAAGATCATGCCGGCAGCTCCCGATGCGTCAGGTACAGGCGCAGATCGAACTCCAGCTGCCCGTACGCGGGCTCCATATGGCTGCACAGCTGGTAGAAGGCCTTGTTGTGGTCCAGCTCCTTCAGATGCGCGAGCTCGTGCACCACGATCATCTTGAGGAACTCGGCCGGCGCTTCGCGGAACAGGCTGGCGATGCGGATCTCGCGCTTGCTCTTGAGCTTGCTGCCCTGCACGCGCGAGGCCCGGGTGTGCGTGCCCAGCGCATGCTGCAGCACCTTGAGCTTGGCGTCGTAGGCGACCTTGCTGACGGGCTCGGCGTTGCGCAGGAAGCGGCTCTTGAGTGACTGGGTGTAGTCGAACAGCGCGCGGTCGCTCTGCACCTCATGGCCCTGGGCATAGCGGCTGCCCAGGTATTCGCCCAGGCGGCCGCTGGCTATCAGCGTCTGCACCTGGGTGACGAGATGGGCCGGATAGCCGGCCAGGTACTTCAGCGGGCCCATGCCATCAAGGATAGTGCGCGCCCACCCAGGCCTCGAAGCGCTCGCACATGGCCGCCTCGCCGGCGCTGGAATCGGCCAGCAGCTCGGCGCCATGGACCACGCGGATATGGGCCTCCAGCGCCGCCACGCCCTCCCCCTGCGGCCGGGCCGCGGCTGCCACGATCGACTGCTGGGCCTGTGCCCAGCAGTCGTCCACCGACTTGTTGCACTCGTCCGCCAGGTACTGGGCCGAGAAGCCCTCGCCCGTCAGACTGCGCAGGGTGGCGTCGTGGTCGATGCTGTTGCCGGGCCGCCAGAAATGCTCGGCCAGGGCCGGGCCGATGGCCGGGTTGTCGGTCAGGTAGCCATGCTGGCGCAGGAAGAAGGCGCGCGTCTGGAACACCGCCATATGGGCCAGCAGATAACCCTGGTACGACGCGGCCGATTCCTGGTTGAGCAGATGCGGGATCGCCAGCATCGGGCGCGGGCTCTCCACGCCCAGCACCTGGATCTCGGTGGCACGCGCCTGCGCCAGCACCGCCGCCGGCGTGAGTGCCTCATCGCTCATCTGGTAGAGCGCCGCCTCGAACTTGGGCACCACGGCGATGGAACGCTCGTCGAAGGCGCGCATGGGCTGGCTGCTGGCGATGCGGGCATGGATCAGCTCGTCGGGAATGGCCTCGCCCGCGGCATTGCGCGCATAGCGCTTGAGCCAGTCGGCGTCGTTCAGCAGGCTGTCGCAGAACATCGACTGGGTCTCGGCATAGGCCATCGAGGTGGGCGCGAATTCCTGCGAGAAGCAGGGCGAGTTCTGCACCACATTGGCAAAGTGCGCGGCATGGCCGCCCTCGTGGAAGAGCGTGTTGATGGCGCGCAGGCCGCTGCCCACCTGGTCGGGCTTGGCCTCGGCGGTGAAGTTGATCTGGCCCGGCACCCATTGGCCCCGTGCATCGACAAAACTCGGCACGGGGCCGTGGCAGAAGCCGTTCTGGTACTTGCCCTTGCGCTCCAGCAGGTCCAGCTGCAGGGTCGCTCCGCGGTACTGGATGCCCAGGCGGCGGAAGCTTTCGACCCAGCGGCGCAGGGCCGGCCCGAAGGGCATGTAGGCGTCCATGCGGCGCACCACATCGCCGGCGCTGGCAAAGCGCAGGTTCCAGGGCCGCAGGGCCGACTCGCCCTGCGCGGCCGCCAGCTGCGCCAGGCTGCGCGCATTGGCCGCGGCGGTGCGGGCCAGGAAGTCATCCAGGATGGCATCAAGCTGGGCCGGCGTCATGCGCTCGTTCTTGCGCAGCTTGAGCTCGAAGTAGTTGGGAAAGCCGAGCGCGCGCGCGAAACGGTTGCGCAGCTTCACCAGCTCCAGGAAACCGTTCGCCAGCACCCATTGCTCGATGCCGCGGAAGGCCTCCAGCGAGCTGCGCCGGCAGTCCTCGTCGGGATTGGTGGCCAGGTTGGTGGCCAGCATGCTCAGCGTCGCCACCTCGCTGCGCCCGGGCGCCGCCAGCTGCGTGGGCTGCAGCTCGCGCTTCTTGGCGAACAGCGCCGCCTCGGCGGCGATCAGCTCGGCCATCAGGGCGCGGCCCTCGGCGTTGTCGATGATGTTGGCCTCGAACACCGCCAACCAGCCTTGCAAGCCATGCGCCAGGGCCTGTCGCTCGGCGCTGGCGGGCTGCGCCTGCAGGCGCGCCAGCTGGGCGCGCGTCTCGCTCAGCCGGCCGGCATCGGAGATGAAATCCTTGTACTGCTGCTCGGCGCGGGCAAAGCCGGCGTGGTCATCGCTGGTGGCCATATAGGTGGCCCAGAACAGGTCTTCCTTGGTCTTGTGGACGGCGAGATAGTCGTGGTTCAGCTGGTCGAAATAGGCGCGGATGGCGTCCATGCGGGGCTCGATGGGATGGGTCGACGGGGCCGCAAGCATAGCGCCTGCGCCAAATCCCCGGCCCGCCGGGCGGCTTCAGGGCTCGCGCGGCGGCTGACGCTTGCGCGTCTCGGCGAGGTAATGCTCCTCGATGAATTCCTTCTCCACCACATTGCGGCGCAGCGCGTCCTGCAGATCGTCCACGCGCGCCTTGAGCTGCTCGACCTCGGCCTCCAGGCGCGCGCGCGCCTGGTCATGGCCCGGCTCGGCGGCCGATTCGCCGCCATGCTCGGGCGGGTCGGCGGCCAGGATCTCCAGATCGCGGCGCAGCTTCTGGATGGTGCGCTCGGCGTCGGCCAGCTGGTCGCGCTGGGCCTGGGCCTCACGCTCCAGACCCAGCAGGGTTTCGCGCGAGGCCTGCTCGGTCTGCGCCTGGGCCGCCGGCGTGGCCTCGCCCGGCCGCAGCGCGGCCTCTTCCAGATCGCGCTGCAGGCGCGCCACATTGCGCTCGGCCTTGTCGGCGCGGGTCTCCATCTGGGCCAGCTTGTCCTGCAGCTGCAGCATATTGGCGCGCGTCTGCTCCAGTTGCTGGCGCGCGCCGCTGAGCTCGACCTGGCTCTGCAGCGATTGGCTGGTGCGCGACCGGAAGGAGTTCAGCACGCGCGCGTTTTCGTCCAGCCGCTCGCGCGCCCCGGCCAGTTCCATCTGCAGATGGCGGCGCTGCGCCAGCATGCGATCGACCTCGTTGCGATGGCTGCGCTTGAGCTGGTCCAGGCTCTCCTGGTTGAGTTCCTGCACCGTGTCCGGCCAGCGCAGGCGCTGCGCCGGCTCCTGCTCGGCATCGTCACCCTCGCGCCCGCTCCCCTCCAGCAGCAGGCGCAGCAGCTGGGGCAGTTCGCGCAGGGCCTCAAGGTCGGACGCCTGCAGGGCCACGCCACGCCCCTGCTCCTGGCGCTCGACCATGCGCAGCAACTCGCGCGTCGCGATCTTGGCCTCGCGGCCGGCATCGCGGGTTTCGCGCAGGGCATTGACGATGTGCAGATGGTTGCTCTGCTCGTAGCGCGTCATGCGCCAGTAGGTGCCGATCGAAACCACGCCCACCACGACGTTCGCCACGAACAGCGATACCGCCGCCAAGCCGTCGAGTGAGAGTTCAAGTGCCATGGGCCCTGCGTGAATTGGAATCGATCGGGCGCCTGCCCTGCTGGCCGGTAGTCTGCCCGCGGGCCAGCGGGGCGATGCGCGAACAAGCGTGGCTTTCCGCCCCCAATCCCTGCGGGCATGATGGCGCCATGCCAGAAACCCGCGCATTCCGCATCCGCCTGCAGGCCGAGCCCGCCATCGAGTTCGAGGGGCAGGCCCAGCACTCGGTGCTGGAGGCGGCCCTGCGCGCCGGCTTCCGGCTCGCCAGCTCGTGCCGCAACGGCACCTGCCGCGCCTGCATGTGCCGGCTGCTCAGCGGCGAGATTGCCTACCGCATCGAATGGCCGGGCCTGAGCCGTGAGGAGAAGCTCGAGGGCTGGATACTGCCCTGCGTGGCCCTGCCGCGCAGCGACCTGGAGCTGGCGCCCGCGCGCAAGACATGACCCCGCCGTCCACAGCGACTGTGGACAAGTCCGTGCACAGCCTGGGTGCGCGCCAGCCAAGTGCTTGATTTGAAAACCACTTTCTTGCCCTGCCTCAGAATGTGGCAGGGCATGCGGGGCCGGCGCGCGGATAATCCAAGGTTGCCCACGAGATCCCCATGCATCGCACCATCTTCACCACGCCCGTGGTCAACACCCTGCTGCGCGCAGCCTCCATCGCCTATCTGAAGCTCGCCGGCTGGAAGCTCGAGGGCGGCCTGCCCGCGGCGCATGCGCGGTGCGTGCTCATCGCTGCCCCGCACACCAGCAACTGGGACCTGCCCTACACGCTGATGGTGGCCTTTGCGCTGCGCCTGAACATCTACTGGATGGGCAAGCAGCAGATCTTCCGCTTCCCCTTTGGCGGCCTGATGCGCTGGCTGGGCGGCATCGCGGTGAACCGCGAGCAGTCCAGCAATCTGGTGGCGGCCTCGGCGCAGGCGCTGCGCGCAGCCGACGGTCCGCTGCAGCTGGTGGTGCCGCCCGAGGGCACGCGCAGCAAGACGCGCTACTGGAAGACCGGCTTCTACTGGATTGCCGTGACCGCCGAGGTGCCCATCGTGATGGCCTATATGGACTACCCGCGCAAGCTCAGCGGCCTGGGGCCGGTGTTCACGCCCAGCGGCGACGTGGAGGCCGACATGGCCAAGATCAAGCAGTTCTACGCCCCCTTCAAGGGCAAGAACGAGCAGCAGTTCGACGCCAAGCATTGAGGCGGGCCAGACGTGCAAAGGGCCAGGTCTTGCCTGGCCCCTTGCCGCTCTTGGATCGCCAAGCCTCAGCGCCGTGCCGGCTCCGGCAGCTCGATCTTCACCTCCAGCACCTCGAGGTCATCCTGGCGCTCCATGTGCACCTTGATGTCGTCCGGGTTGATGGAGACGTACTTGGAGATCACCGCCACCAGCTCGCGCTGCAGCTGGGGCAGATAGTCGGGGCTGGCGCCGCGACCGCCGCGCTCGTGCGCGAGGATCAGCTGCAGGCGCTCCTTGGCCACGCTGGCCGTACTTTTCTTCTCGCCGAGGAAAAAGGACAGGAATCCCATGCTGTGTCCCTTCCTCACTTGCCGCCGAACAGGCGCTTGAAGAAGCCGGGCTTGACCGCCTCGATGAAGCGCATCGGCTTGTCCTCGCCGAGGAAGCGCGCCACCACGTCGGCATAGGCCTCGGCCACATCGGTGCCCTTCATGTGGATGGCCGGCAAGCCCTGGTTGGACGCCTGCAACACGCTCTCGGACTCGGGGATCACGCCGATCAGCTGGGTGCGCAGGATCTCGTGGATGTCTTCCAGCGACAGCATCTGCCCGCCCTCGACCCGGTTGGGGTTGTAGCGCGTGATCAGCAGATGCTCCTTGACGGGCTCCTTGCCCTCGATGGCGCGCTTGGTCTTGCTGTTGAGCATGCCCAGGATGCGGTCAGAGTCGCGCACCGAGGAGACCTCGGGATTGGTCACCACCAGGGCCTCGTCGGCATAGTGCATGGCCATCAGCGCACCGGTCTCGATGCCGGCCGGCGAGTCGCACACGATGTAGTCGAACTCCATCGCCTTCAGTTCGTCCAGCACGCGTTCCACGCCGGCCTGGTTGAGGGCGTCCTTGTCGCGCGTCTGCGAGGCGGCCAGGATGTAGAGCTTCTCGACCTGCTTGTCCTTGATGAGGGCCTGGGTCAGCTTGATCTCGTCGTTGATGACGTTGATCAGGTCATAGACCACACGGCGCTCGCAGCCCATGATGAGGTCGAGGTTGCGCAGGCCGACGTCGAAGTCGATCACCACGGTCTTGTAGCCGCGCAGGGCCAGGCCGGTTGCAAAGCTCGCGCTGGTGGTGGTCTTGCCGACCCCGCCCTTGCCCGAGGTCACCACGACGATCTTGGTCATCGAATACTTTCCTTTTTTCCAATAGAGCTTGGTCGGGGCGACCAACTCAGAGTTTGAGTGCTTCCATCACCAGCTTCTCGCCGTCCAGGCGCACCTGGGCGGGCTTGCCCAGCACATGCTCGGGCAAGGGGTTTTCGGTCGTCCGGTAAATGCCGGCGATCGCGATCAGCTCGGCCTCCAGGCTGACGGCAAAGATGCGCGCCTCGGTATTGCCGCGCGCGCCGGCGATGGCCTTGCCACGCAAGGGCGCGTAAACATGGATATTGCCGTCGGCGATCACCTCGGCGCCATGGTTGACCAGCGCCATCACGATCAGATCGGCGCCCTTGGCATAGACCTGCTGGCCCGAACGCAGGGGCTTGTCGATGATGACGGTCTTGGCGGCCTCGCCCGGCACATGCACTTCGCGCACCTGCTCGACCACCACCTCCTTGATGACTTCCTTGATGACCTCGCGCACCGGCTCCGCTGCCGCCGCTTCGTTGCGCAGCGCCGGCGTGGCATCCGCTTCCGCCAGGCCGCAGGCCTGCGCCGCCGCCAGTTGCTCGGGGCTGGCCCCGCTCACCGCCACCGGCTGCAGGCGATAGCGCTCGAGCAGCGCGACCAAGGCAGCGAAGTCGAGCGCAGCCGCGCCCGCCTCGCTCACCAGGCTCAGCTGACCGTCGTCGCCCACCTGTGCGGCCGGCGCGGCCGCCGGCAGCTGCGACAGGTCGATCAGCAGCGGGTCCTGGTTGAACACCTCGGGCGTGTCGCCGAGCCGGGCCTGCAAGGCCTCGGCCAGGGCCTGCAGATCGCTGCTGCGCAAGACCAGCGACAAGGCGGTCAGCGTGGCACTCTTGAGCTCGAAGATCTCGGTGCTGCGGTTGCGTGGTTCTTGCCTGGCTGCTTGGCCCATGAATGCGTTGTCGCTCTTTGCAAAGTGGCGGATTTTAGCGGGCGCCGCACGCGCCTCCCTAGGCGTTGGCCCCAAGCCGCGCCGGCGCTTGCCACTTTTGCGGGCAATACAAGCCCCTCCCTTGCCGATCAAGCACTTAGCCCGGCTGTCTGCATGTCACGCACAGACTTGTCCACATCCACGGTGGACAGTTGGCCCATTTCGGCGCACCGCGCGGGCCGGCCTCAGGGTGCCGGACGCTTGACTTATCCCCAATCGGTGTTAGGCAGCTTGATGCATTTCGCCTTGCTGCGGCGCAGCTACAGGTTTCCCCTGAGGAACCCGGCCCCGTCGCTAAGTCATTGATTCGTATAGAAATCGGCTCGCTGCATGTTTTTGTGGCAAGCCAAGCCCAGCGGCGATGAATCAAGGGTTTAGCGCGGGCCTGCGCAGCTTCTCCACAAAGTTATCCACAGACCTGGTGGATAGATTTTGGAACACATAAGAATCAATGGCTTAGCGAGCTTCCTTGAGTCCAGTATGAGCTTGTGAGCGTAACTGAACTGTCATCCAGGCAGGCCGTCGGCGCGCTGGACAGCGTTGCGTCGGTGCGGCCGGGCCATATTGCGTGCGCATGTTTCGGCCTGGGTCGAAATGAAACAGCCGGCGCCCACCGAGGCCGCTTCTTGGGCTTGACTTATCCCCATATGTGAGGCTGCGACGAGAGGCCTCGGCACGCCGGTGCAAGCCACGCGCCGCTTCAAGACAGCTGGCCCAAGCCTTTGATTTTGAAAGCTAAATTTCGCTTCCATCAAGCCGACCCGGACGGCTTGCGGCACGCAGAATCAAGCACTTAGCGCGCCGGACAACATTTTGCTCACAAACTTATCCACAGATTGCATGAATGGGCAAACTGAGCCACCACAATCACTTAGCGAAGAAACTTCACAATCCTGCGGCCCCAGGGTGGCAAGCAGGTACATTGGTAACCCCCGGCGCTTGGGCCGGCAGACGCAGGAGCGAGCGCCTTGGCAACACCGAATTACAGCTACGAGAAACGCCAACGCGAGTTGGCCAAGAAGCGCAAGGCCGAAGAGAAGCGCCAGCGCAAATTGCAGGGCAAGGACGAGGGCGGTGCGGATGCACCGGCACAAGACGGCGAGCCCGACGCGCCCGCCGACCCGGCCCCCGCCAACCCCAGCGAGAGCTGAGGATCGGCACCCGCACGCAGGGCAGCCGCGCGGCCGACCGCGTGCGACTAAAATCCCGCCTCCGCATGGTGTTCTGCCATGCTTCGCTCCATCCGCAAAGTCATGACCCGCAAGCTCTTCGTCACCACTGCCCTGCCCTATGCCAACGCCAATTTCCATATTGGCCACATCATGGAGTACACGCAGGCTGACATCTGGGTGCGCTATCAGCGCATGCAGGGCCAGCAGGTGCACTTTGTCTGCGCCGACGATGCGCATGGCGCGCCCATCATGATTGCGGCCGAGAAGGCCGGCAAGACGCCGCAGCAGTTCGTGGCAGACATCGCCGCAGGCCGCAAGACCTATCTGGACGGCTTCCACATCAGCTTCGACAACTGGCACTCGACCGACGGCGCCGAGAACCACGAGCTGTCCAGGGAGGTCTATCTGGCCCTGCGTCGCAACGAGCTGATCGAGGTGAAGACCATCGAGCAGTTCTTCGACCCCGAGAAGGCGATGTTCCTGCCCGATCGCTTCATCAAGGGCGAATGCCCCAAGTGCGGCGCCAAGGACCAGTACGGCGACTCCTGCGAGGTCTGCGGTGCCGTCTACACCCCTACCGAGCTGAAGAACCCCTTCTCGGTACTGACCGGCGCGACGCCGGTGATGAAGAGCTCCGAGCACTATTTCTTCAAGCTCAGCGACCCCCGGTGCGTGAGCTTTCTCGAACAGTGGACCCAGACCCCCGGGCGCCTGCAGACCGAGGTGCTCAACAAGATCAAGGAATGGTTCACCAAGGATGACGAGGGCAAGGGCGGCCTGGGCGACTGGGACATCAGCCGCGACGCACCCTATTTCGGCATCGAGATTCCGGACGCACCCGGCAAGTACTTCTATGTGTGGCTGGACGCGCCGATCGGCTACCTGGCCTCGCTGAAGAACTACCTGGGCAAGCTGGGCCAGGACTTCGACGCCTATATGGCCGACCCAAGCGTGGAGCAGGTGCACTTCATCGGCAAGGACATCACCTATTTCCACACCCTGTTCTGGCCGGCCATGCTGCACTTCAGCGGCCGCAAGACGCCCAACCATGTCTATGTGCATGGCTTCCTGACCGTCAACAACGGCGAGAAGATGAGCAAGAGCCGCGGCACCGGCCTGGACCCGCTCAAATACCTGAAGCTGGGCCTGAACGCCGAGTGGCTGCGTTACTACCTGGCCGCCAAGCTCAACTCCAAGGTCGAGGACATCGACTTCAACCCCGAGGACTTCGTCGCGCGCGTCAACAGCGACCTGGTCGGCAAGTACATCAACATCGCCTCGCGCGCCGCGGGCTTCCTGAGCAAGCGCTTCGGTGGCCATCTCTCCGGCGATCTGGGCGTGGAGGGGCGTGCCCTGCTGGACGGCCTGCGCGCCCAGGCTGGCGCGATTGCCGAGCTCTACGAGGAGCGCGAATTCGGCAAGGCGCTGCGCGAGATCATGCTGCTGGCCGACCGCGTGAACGAGTACGTGGACCAGAACAAGCCCTGGGAACTGGCCAAGCTGGAAGGCAAGGACGCGGTGCTGCACGATGTCTGCAGCGTCTGCATCGAGGCCTTCCGCCTGCTCAGCATCTACCTCAAGCCGGTGCTGCCGGCGCTCGTGGCCAAGGTCGAGGCCTTCCTGCGCGTCGAGCCCATGCAGTTCGCCGATGCCGCGCGCGCGCTCGGCGCGCATCAGATCGGCAACTACGAGCACCTGATGCAGCGCGTCGACCTGAAGATGGTCGAGGCCCTGTTCGAAGCCCCGCCCGCGCCCAAGGTGGTGCCCGGCGGTGAAGACCTGGCCCCCGAGATCAAGATCGATGACTTCGGCAAGGTGGATCTGCGCATCGCCAAGATCCTCAAGGCCGAGCATGTGGAAGGCTCCGACAAGCTGCTGCGCCTCACTCTCGACGTCGGCGAAGGTCGCACCCGCAATGTGTTCAGCGGCATCAAGAGCGCCTACCAGCCCGAGCAGCTGGAAGGCAAGCTCACCGTGATGGTGGCCAATCTGGCGCCGCGCAAGATGAAGTTCGGCATCAGCGAGGGCATGGTGCTGGCCGCCAGCCACGCCGACGAGAAGGCGCATCCCGGCATCTTCGTGCTGGAGCCCTTCCCGGGCGCCCAGCCCGGCATGCGGGTGCGCTGAGCGCCCGGGCCGCCCCGTAGAATTCAACCCATAGACAACCGCGAGCAAGCCGATATGCCGTTCTTCTGGAAGCCCTACAAGTCCGATGTGACCAACTTCATCGACGAGTTGCGGGCCAAGAAGCCCAGCCTCGAGCAGGAGCAGCGCGATGGCCGCGCCCTGCTGTGGGACAAGCAGGTGGACCGTCAGGCCCAGGCCGATTTCCGCACCGCGCGCGTGGCGCAGCAGCCCTACGTCTACCAGACCAAAGAGCACTGACGCAGCGGGGTCAGGTCTTGAGCGATCCTGTCGCCGGTACGCCGCCGTCGCCGCCGTTGACGGAATTGGCCGAACTGCCGGCGCTGGCCGCGCTGGCCGATGCCACCACCGAGCCGGTGCTGGTGGAGACGATTGACGGCGTGGCCGTGGCGCGCCTGTACGGCGAGCCGCTGTTCGCCATGCCGCAGGACCTCTACATCCCGCCGGATGCGCTGGAGGTCTTTCTGGAGGCCTTCGAGGGCCCGCTGGACCTGCTGCTCTACCTGATCAGGCGCCAGAACTTCAACATCCTCGACATCCCGCTGGCGGATGTGACGCGCCAGTACCTCAGCTATGTGGACCAGATCCGCAAGCACAACCTGGAGCTGGCGAGCGAATACCTCTTGATGGCGGCCATGCTGATCGAGATCAAATCTCGCATGCTGCTGCCACCCAAGAAGAGCGAGGACGGCGCCGAGCCCGAGGACCCGCGTGCCGAGCTGGTGCGGCGCCTGCTGGAGTATGAGCGCATCAAGCTCGCCGCCGCCAAGCTCGACCAGGTGCCGGTGCTGGGGCGCGACTTCCTGCGCGCCCAGGTGTTCGTCGAGCAGTCGCTCACGCCGCGCTTTCCGGATGTGGCGGCCGATGATCTGCGTGCCGCCTGGGCCGAGCTGATCAAGCGCGCCAAGCTGGTCCAGCACCACAAGATCAGCCGCGAGCAGCTCTCCGTGCGCGAGCACATGAGCATCGTGTTGCGCCGCCTGCAGGGGCGGCGCTTCGTCGAGTTCGAGGAATTGTTCGATGTCAGCCGCGGCCAGCAGGTGCTGGTGGTGACCTTCATCGCGATGCTGGAGCTGGCGCGCGAACGCCTGCTGGAGATCACCCAGGCCGAGGCCTTTGCGCCCATCTATGTGCGCCTGGCCTATTCGCCCACGGAAATCAACTAGACCGCGGCGTGCCGGAAGGTCGTGAACTGGCTGTTGGGCTGGCGCTGCACCATCTGACTCACCGCCAGCACGGCCTGGGTGCGTGAGCTCACGCCCAGGGCCTTGAGCACCGCGGCCACATGGTCCTTGATGGTCTCGACCGACACGCCCAGCTCGCGCGCAATGATCTTGTTGGGCTTGCCCTGCAGCAGCAGGGCAAGCACATCGGTCTGGCGGGGCGTCAGCGACAGGCCCTCCAGGCCGGTGCTGCTCTGGAAGCTCGCGGCGCTGGCCAGCTCCTGGATCTGGCGCAGCTTGTTGGGCGCATCCTCGGGCACCAGATTGCGCGACCCCTCGTTGCCCAGGCTCATGGGTGGCACATAGATGCCGCCCGACATCACCAGCTTGAGCGCCTGGGCCAGCATCTCGGTGCTGGTGCGCTTGGGGATGAAACCCATCGCGCCCTGGTCGATGGCACGGATCACATCGCTGGCGCGGTCGGAGGCCGAGATCACCACCACCGGCAGGGCCGGGTAGGCGGCGCGGAATTCGTCCAGCACGTCGAAGCCGCTGGCATCGCCCAGGTGCAGATCCAGCAGCACCAGGTCAAAGTCCTGGCGCGACTGCAGGGTCTGGCGTGCCGCCGCGGCACTGTCGGCCCCCACCACCTCGACAGCATCGCCCAGGCCCTCGATCACGGTCTGCAGGGCCGACAGGATCAGCGGGTGGTCATCGATGAGCAGCACTCTCATGGGCGGCCCTCCTCTACTGGCGATGTGCTTTGCATTTGGGCCCGAATGATAGGCGGGCGCATGCGCTTTGGGCACACCCCTATTGGGTGGACAGGCTGGGATGCTTGTTCGCCAGGCGTATTGCTAGGCGTACTGGCGCGTCAGCGATTCGGCCACGCAGACCGGCTTGGCCTGACCCTCGCGCTCCACCGTCACCTCCACGGTGAGTTGCACACCGGCTTCCAGTGCCTCGAAGGCGAGCAGCTTGAAGCGGCCGCGCAGCCGGCTGCCCACCGGCACCGGTGCCGGAAAGCGCACCTTGTTGAGCCCGTAGTTCAGGCCCATGCGGGTCTGTGCGATGCGGAAACCGGTCTCGAAGAAGATCGGCAGCAGGCTCAGGGTCAGAAAGCCATGGGCGATGGGCGTACCGAACGGCCCGGAGGCGGCGCGCTGCGGGTCGGTATGGATCCATTGCTGATCGTCGGTGGCATCGGCAAAGCGCTGGATGCGCGCCTGGTCGATCAGGATCCAGTCGCTCGTCGCCAGTTCCTGGCCGACCAAGGGCTGCAACTCGGCAAAACTCTCGAACACACGCATCAGGCATCCAACCATTTCGTGAGCGGCTGCCACTGCGCCAGATCGCGTTCCACCCGGCTGCTCGCGACATCCCAGAGCGTCAGGCCCCGGGCCGCCAATTGCACATAGTTCTGGGTATCGCGCAACAGGCCCAGCACGGGCACCGGCAGCCCCTGCAGAAACTCCTGCAACTGCTGGACCGAGAGCGTGCCGTCCTTGGCACGCATGCCCACCAAGGCCAGCGCCGGCTTCCGTTGCTGAGGAGGCAGGGCTGAACCTACATCTTGCAGGCTTTGGATGAAGTCGTATGTCGCCTGGATGTCAAACAGGCTGGGTTGCAGCGGGATCAGCAGCTTGTCGGCCAGGCGCAGCAGGTTTTCAAGCTTCTTGCCATGCAGGCCGGCCGGGCTGTCCAGCACCACATGGCTGACGCCCTTGGGCGGCCTGGCGATGTTCTTGGCATCGAGCTCCCAGCTGGCGATCGCGGGCAGCTGCGGCGGCCGCAGGCCCAGCCAACGGCGCGCCGACTGCTGCACATCCACATCCCCCAGCATCACCGCATGCCCCTGACGGGCGTAGTAGCCGGCGATATTGCTGGCCAGGGTGCTTTTGCCTACGCCACCCTTGGGGTTGGCCACGAGGATCACCGGCATGCTCGCTCCTTGTCGCTGTGCTGCAGCATGTTAGCGATACTGCGGCGATGAACCGCATCCTGATCCTCTGCGCCCATCCGGACCTGGCGCATTCGCGCGTCACCCGCCGGATGCTGGCGCAGCTCGCGGCGCTGCCGCCCGGGCCCACGCAGATCGCCTGCCGCGACCTCTATGCGCTCTATCCCGACTATGTGATCGACGTGGCAGCCGAACAGCAAGCCCTGCGCGAGGCCGACCTGCTGGTGTGGCTGCACCCGCTGCACTGGTACGGCATGCCGGCGCTGCTGAAGCTCTGGGTGGACGAGGTGTTCGGCTTCGGCTGGGCCTATGGACCAGGCGGCGATGCCTTGTGCGGCAAGGACCTGTGGCTGGTCAGCTCCACCGGCGGCTCCGCCAGCGCCTATCGCGAAGACGGCTACAACCGCCATCCGATCGAGGCCTTTCTGCTGCCCTACACGCAGACCGCGCGGCTGTGCGGCCTGCGCTTCTTGCCGCCGCTGTTCCTGCATGGCGCGCACCGCGCCAGCGAGGCCGAGCTGCAGCAGCATGCCAGCGGCTTCGTCCAGCAATTGCTCAACTACCCGAACTGGTGTGGCCAGGCCCCCGGCGGCCCGGTGGCGCCCGCCGACCGCGTCCCGGGCGACGAGCGCCCCGCCCCCGACGCCCAGGAGACGTTTTGATGGAGCATGGCAACTGGTTGCACACCCCGCTGGTGTTCATGGCCGCCGCGGTGCTGGCGGTGCCCTTGGCGCGCTGGCTGAGGCTGGGCTCCATTCTTGGCTATCTCGCGGCGGGGGTGCTGATCGGCCCCGGCGCCCTGGGCCTGGTGAGCGCGCCCGCCACCATCCTGGAGGTGGCCGAGTTCGGCGTGGTACTGATGATGTTCCTGGTCGGGCTGGAGCTGGAGCCACGCCGGCTCTGGGCCATGCGGCACCCGATCTTCGGCTGGGGTTCGCTGCAGCTGCTGGGCTGCGCCGCTGTGCTGCTGGGCCTGGCGCTGTTCTTCGGCCTGCCCTGGCGGCCGGCGCTGGCGGCCAGCCTGGGGCTGGCGATGTCGTCCACCGCGGTCGCGCTGGCGGTGCTGGCCGAGCGCAATCTGGGCCAGACCAGCGCCGGCCAGAGCGTGCTCAGCGTGGCGCTGTTGCAGGACATCGCCGCTATTCCCGTGCTGGCCCTGGTGCCCATCCTGGCGCTGGCCGGCCCCGCCGAAAGTGCGGGCGGCTGGCATGCGCTGAAGGCCCTCGGCGCGGTGCTTACCATCGTGCTGGGCGGCCGCCTGCTGCTGCGCCCGCTGCTGCGCTGGATCGCCGCCAGCGACACGCCCGAGATCTTCACCGCCGCCGCCCTGCTGCTGGTGCTGGCCACCGCGGCCCTGATGCAGGCGGTGGGCCTGTCGATGGCGCTGGGCGCGTTTCTGGCCGGCGTGCTGCTGGCCGAGAGCGAGTACCGGCGCGAGCTGGAAACCGACATCGAGCCCTTCAAGGGCCTGCTGCTGGGCCTGTTCTTCATCGCCGTGGGCATGGGGCTGGACCTGCGCGTGCTGCGCGAGCAGCCCGCCCTGGTGGCCGGCCTGCTGGCCGCCCTGCTGCTCGGCAAGGGCCTGCTGCTGAGCGCCATGGCCAGGCTGATGCGCCTGCCCATGGTGGAGCGGCCGGTGTTCGTGATCCTGCTGGCCCAGGGCGGCGAATTCGGCTTCGTGGTGTTCCAGCTGGGCCAGCAATCCGGCCTACTCAGCGCCAGCCAGGGCTCGGCCCTGGTGGCCGCGGTGGCGCTCTCGCTGGCCTGCACGCCCGCGCTGCTGCTGATCTCGGACCGCTGGCTGCTGCCGCGCTTGGCCGCCAAGGGCCGGCCGCCGCTGGAAACGATCAAGGAACAGCAGCAGGCGCCCATCATCATTGCCGGCTTCGGCCGCTACGGCCAGATCGTCGGCCGCATGCTTTATGCCAACGGCTACACCGCCACCGTGCTGGAGCATGATGCCGAGGCCGTGGAGGGGCTGCGCAAGTTCGGCTGGCGCGTCTTCTACGGCGATGCCTCGCGCCTGGATCTGCTGCGTACCGCCGGTGCCGCCAGCGCCCGCGTGCTGGTGCTGGCGGTCGACGACGTGGCGCAAAGCCTGGCGATCGCCGAGCTGGCGCGCACCCATTTCCCGCAGCTGCAGGTGGTGGCGCGGGCGCGCAATGTGCGGCATTACTACAAGCTGCGCGATCTGGGCGTCACCCTGATCGAGCGCGAGACCTTTGATGCCGCGCTGATGAGCGCGCGCAGCGTGCTGGAGCTGCTGGGCCTGCAGCCGCATGCGGCACGCAAGCTGGCCTGGCGCTTCCGCCGTCACAACCTCGAGCAACTCGCACTGATGGCGCCGCACCACAAGGATGAAGCCACGCTGGTGGCGATGGCCAAGCAGGGCCGCCAGCAACTCGAGGAGATGCTGGCGCAGGAGCGCGCCGCCGCCGCCCGGCATCCGCCCCAGGCCTGGGGGCCGCCCGCCGCCGAGCACGACCAGGGCGTTTGAGACAATCGCCCCATGTACGCTCCTTCCCAACTCGAGGTGCGGCGCTTCTTCTGCGCCACCTACCGCAAGCTGCGCGACCGCCAGCCGCTCTCACCAATGGAGGCGATCGCCGCCGACTGGATCGATCAGCACCCGGAGTACCACGCCGAACTGGCGGACGAGGAAGCGGCGCTGGCCGCCGTCTACAGCGTCGAGGAGGAGCGTACCAACCCCTTCCTGCATTTGTCCATGCACCTCACCATCACCGAGCAGCAGTCCATCGACCAGCCGCATGGCATCCGCCAGGCGGTGGAGCTGCTGGCGGCCCGGCGCAACTCGCTGCACGAGGCCCACCATGCGGCGATGGACTGCCTGGGTGAGATGGTGTGGGCCTCGCAGCGCAGCGGCCTGCCGCCGGATGGCCACGCCTATCTGGACTGCGTACGCAAAAAAGCCACGCAATAGCGTGGCCTTTCGGGGCGGCGGGCCTGCGGGCTCAGGCCTGGATCGAGCCGCCCAGGGATTTGCGCTCGGCCTTGCCGGAGGCGGAATAGACGCCGGTCGCTTCGGCCGGCATCAGCACGTCGATGGCGCGGTCCAGTGCCGCGGTGGCGCGCGCCAGCGACTCGCGCTGCGCGGCCACACGGCCACCGGCCAGCACCAGGCGGTTGCGCAGGCCGGCCGGCACATTGCCGGCACGCGCCGCGGCCGAGAAGCGCTCGATCGCCCTGGCCAGCGCCACGTGCAGGCTGGCGGCGTGCAACTCGATCGCCTGGGTGTCGCGGCGCAGCAGCGCCTCGCCCAGCAGATTCAGGCAGCTTTCAACCTCGACCAGGGGCAATTCGAGCTCCTGGGAGAGCGATTCGTTGGTTTCTGAAGATGGCAAGGCGTGCATGGTCGGACCCGCCGGGTTGGCGTTCAACAAGGGCTCACAAAGAACTCAAGCCGGCTCCCCTGCGGGAGCCGAAGGCCTCAGTGCGGCGACATTCGGCTGACCATTTCCTGGGCATTCGCGATCAGCTTGTCGGCAATCGCCTCGGCATTGACGCTGAACTTGCCCTCGGCGATGGCCTGCGAAATACGCTGCACCTTGGCCGCGTCGAAGCTGCCTTCGTCCGAAACGCCGGAAATCAGGCTGCTGGCATTGCTGGACAGCGCGACATGCGCGCTGGCCTCGGCGCCACCCGCCTTCTTCGCGCCGCCGGCCGCATGGCCTTGGGCGCGCCCCGCGTCGGCCGCGCCGCTGCGCTCTGTGCCGACCTGAGCCGGTGCGTGCATCTCAGGGCTGTTACCGATCTTCATGGTGTTCTCCAAAGGAAGGGGCTCGCCCCCAACCTGTCCAGGTTTTTCGGTGTATCGACCATCCAGCCGCGAACTTTAGCCCCGCGGCGCAAAAAAAATAGCCAGGCTCCGACCCGCAGGCCGGAACCACGATCAAGGGCGTGCTCATAGCAGCACCTCCACGCGTCGATCACCGACGGCCCGACCCGTGACGGTCCGGCCATTCTCAAAACGCACCCGCACGGTCTGGCCGTCGAGCCCGACGCTGAGCGCCTGACCTTCGCTGGCCACCGCGAAACCGGGCGCTTGCGCCCAGACCCGCACCGTATCACCGGCTGCAAACCACTGCCGCAGCTTGATCGCCCCCGTGCCAAGCGCCTCACCGGCCGACACGGGTCGGCTCAGCGGGCGGCCCAACAGGAGGCCCGGGTCGGTGGTGACCGTCCCGGCAACTGCCGCTATGTCTATTTCGGCCTCGCGCAGATGCTCTTGAGCCAGTACCGTCCCCGCAGCCAGGGGGGTGGCGGCCACCAGGGCGCGGGCATGCACCTGCACCTGCACCGGCAGGGTCACATTCCAGCGCGCCCGGCCATCCACGCAGCGCAGGCCGATGCGGCTGCGGCCCCAGATCTTCTGGCCGGCCGGCAAATAGGGTTCCACCTGGGCGCAGGGCGCCAGCCGCAGGCGTGCATCCAGCTGCCCCACCTCGACCTCCACGCGCGCCCGCTCGGGCGCAGCGGCCCGGGCGGCGGTCTGGGCCAGCTGCTGTACATGGGCAATCAGGGCCGGATCCAGGGGCCCCGCCAGCGGCGCGGCCACATTCGCTGACACCTGCGCCGTCGCACCCAGGGCCAGGGCCAGACCCGCGCCGGCGAGGCGCAAGTGCTGGGCGGCAGCGGGATTGAGGGCGATTTGAAGCATGGGCGGACTGTAGGCCCAGGCGCGCCCGCTTTGAGCGTCGAAATGCGGCCTGAAGTCCTTGCTATTCCCGCTCATGTTTTCCGAGCTGCTGTCCACAATCGCTTCACCTGCCCCATGGCCGTCATGCGACTTGCATGAGGGCCGCGCAGATTCCAAGGGGAAGCACATGATCAACCGACTCACTGACGCGCTGAACTTCCAGACCGAGGCCCTGACCTTGCGCTCTGAGCGTCAGCGTCTGTTGGCCAGCAATATCGCCAATGCCGACACCCCGGGCTACCAGGCCCGCGACATCGACTTTGCCCGCGCGCTCAAGGAAGCCACCGGCCAGATCGCCACCGCCGGCGCCATGCAGGTCACCCAGGCCGGCCACATCAGCCCGGCCGCCGGCGCCCGCAGCGACAGCCAGAAGCTGCACGCCCTGGCGGCGCAGACCAATCTGGACAGCAACACGGTGGACATGGATCGCGAACGCGCCAACTTCGCCGACAACGCGGTCAAGTACGAGGCCACGCTGCGCTTCATCAACAGCAGCGTGCGCACCACGCTGGATGCGATGAAGTCGCCGAATGCCGCTTAAGGCTGCATAAGGCCGCATAAGGAGTCACGCCATGTCGATGTTCCAGATCTTCCATGTCGCCGGCAGCGCCGTCAGCGCGCAGAGCCAGCGCCTCAATGTGGTGGCCAGCAACCTGGCCAACGCCGACACCGTGGCCGGCCCCGACGGCCAGGCCTACAAGGCGCGCCAGGTGGTGTTCCAGACCCAGCTGATGGGCGCGGGCCAGGACCAGGGCAATGCCGGCGTGCGCGTGAGCGAGATCTCCGAGGACCAGACCCCCGGCCGCCGCGTGCACGACCCCAAGCACCCCAAGGCCGACGCCGAGGGCTATGTGACCTACAGCAATGTCAACAGCGTGGAGGAGATGGTCAACATGATCTCGGCCTCGCGCTCCTACCAGAACAACATCGAGGTCATGACGACAGCCAAGAGCCTGTTGCTCAAGACCTTGCAAATGGGTCAATCCTGACCCGCCGCCCGGAGCTCGCCATGGCTGTCAGCACTGTCACCCCCACGACCACGAGTGGCACGACCACCACCACCAAGACCGGTGCCACCAAGGATGCGGCGCAGACCGCGGCCGACACGCAGGACCGCTTTCTCAAGCTGCTGGTGGCGCAGATGAAGAACCAGGATCCGATGAATCCGATGGACAACGGCCAGGTGACGACGCAGATGGCGCAGATCCAGACCGTCAGTGGCATCAGCACCCTCAACAGCAATCTGCAGGCCATGTCCAGCAGCCTGGGCAGCCAGTTCAGCCAGATGCAGGTGCTGCAGGGCGCGGGCCTGGTGGGCCGCGATGTCTCGGTGGCGGGCAACCGCATCGCCATGAATGCCGAGACCGGCAAGGGCGAGGGCAGCTTCGAGATCGCCAGCCCCGCCGACCGCGTCAAGCTGGAGGTGCTGAATGCCTCCGGCGCGGTGGTGGACACGGTGGAACTGGGCGCCCAGACCAGCGGCCTGCACGGCTTCAGCTGGGACCCCAAGCAGCTCGACACCAGCGGCAAGCTCTCCTTCCGCATCAGCGCCAGCAGCGGCAGCGCGGCGCTGTCCAGCACCACCTATGCCTCGGACCGCGTCGTGGCGGTCAACAACAACAGCGGCAAGCTGCAGCTGCAGCTGCAGAACCTGGGCCCGGTGGACTACACCAGCCTGAAGACGATCGACTGACCCCGCTTAACTGACACCAGACCAGACAGGACGACACATCATGGGCTTCCAACAAGGCTTATCCGGACTGAACGCAGCGAGCAAGAACCTCGAGGTGATCGGCAACAACATCGCCAATGCCAACACCTTTGGCTCGAAGTCTTCGCGCGCCGAGTTCGCCGACGTCTACGCCAGTGCGCTGAATGGCGCGGGCCAGAGCCCGATCGGCATCGGCACCTCGCTGTCCGCGGTCTCGCAGCAGTTCACGCAGGGCAATATCTCCACCACCGAAAACCCGATGGACCTGGCCATCAACGGCGCCGGCTTCTTCCAGGTCAGCGACGGGCTCAACCCCACGCTGTACTCGCGCAACGGCCAGTTCAAGATCGACCGCCAGGGCTTTGTGGTCAACAACGCCGGACTGAAGCTGCTGGGCTACCCGGCCGATGGCACGGGTCAGATCCAGCCCGGCCTGGCCCAGCCGCTGCAGCTACCCACCGCCGGCATCGCGCCCGCCGTGACGCAGAAGATCAATATGGAGTTCAACCTGGACTCGCGCGCCAAGACCACCGCCCCCGATCCGGCCGGCCCGCAGACCATGAAGCTGGACGATGCCAAGACCTACAACAACGCCACCTCGCTGACGGTCTATGACGCCAAGGGCCAGGACGTGGCCCTGACCTTCTACTTCCAGAAGCAGGACCCGAGCCCCCCGCCGCCCGATCCGACCTCCACCGTGACCTGGAACGTCTACGCCACCGCCAACGGCGTGCCCGTCGAGGTCGACTCGGCCGGCAACCCGACGCCGGCGGACGCCGACGGCAACCCCACGGCGCCCTACACGCAGCTGAAGTTCGCCAACTACGAGGACAACAGCGTCAGCCCGCCGATCAAGATCGGCCAGCTGGTGCCGCCCACCACCACGCTGGACATGGCCATCCCGGCGGCCGCCAATTCGCGCGGCACCCTGACCCTGCCGATCAGCGGCATCAAGCTGGACATGACCAAGGCGACCGAGGGCGGCACCAGCTTTGCCGTCACCGACGTCAAGCAGGACGGCTACGCGCCCGGCCAGCTCTCGGGCATCCAGATCGACGACAGCGGCGTGATCATGGCGCGTTACTCGAACGGCCAGTCCAAGCCGGCCGGCCAGGTCGAGTTCGCAACCTTCCGCAACCCGCAGGGCCTGCAGCCGGTGGGCGGCAACGCCTGGTCGCGCACCTTCGCCTCCGGCGAGGCGGTGGTGGGCACGCCGGGTGACGGCAATATGGGGGTGCTGCAGTCCGGTGCGCTGGAAGAGTCCAACGTCGACATGACCGCCGAGCTGGTGAACATGGTGACGGCGCAGCGCGTCTACCAGGCCAATGCACAGTCGATCAAGACGCTGGACCAGGTGCTGCAGACCCTGGTGAACCTGCGCTGATCGCCGTTTCTGAGCGCCAAGGAGTACCGCCATGGACCGCATGATTTACCTCTCCATGGCGGGCGCCAAGGCCTCGATGCAGCGCCAGGATGTGCTCGCCAACAACCTGGCCAATGTCTCGACCAACGGCTTCCGCGCCGAGATGGCCGCCTTCCGCGCCGTGCCGGTGCGTGGCGATGGTGCCAGCACGCGCGCCTATGCGCTCGAGACCACCATCGGCTACAACGCCGAGCCCGGCGTGATCTCGGCCACCGGCCGCAACCTCGACGTGGCCATGAAGGGCAACAGCTGGCTGGCCGTGCAGGGGCTGGACGGCACCGAGGCCTACACGCGCGCCGGCTCGCTGGACGTCAACAACGAAGGCCTGCTGGTGCTGCGCAACGGCCTGCAGGTGCTGGGCGACGGCGGCCCCATCAACGTGCCGCCCGATACCGAGGTGCAGATCGGCAGCGATGGCACCGTCAGCGCCAAGGCCAATAACCAGAAGCCCACCACCATCGGCCGGCTCAAGCTGGTGACGCCCGAGGGGCCGCTGACGCGCGGGCCCGATGGCCTGTTCCGCGCCGCCGACGGCGACCTGCCGGCCGACCAGACCGCGCGCCTGCAAGACGGCGCGCTGGAGGGCTCCAACGTCAGCCCGGTCGAGACCATGGTCGGCATGATCGCCGCGGCACGCCAGTTCGAGCAGCAGATGAAGCTGCTGCAAATCGCCCAGACCCAGGGCCAGACGTCCGCCAAGCTGCTCGGCAGCAACTAAAGAGGCTCACCATGATTCGCTCCCTCTTCATCGCCAAGACCGGCATGGAAGCCCAGCAGACCCAGCTGGACACGATCTCGCACAACCTCGCCAACGTCGGCACCAACGGCTTCAAGCGCAGCCATGCGGTGTTCGAGGACCTGATCTACCAGAACCTGCGCCAGAGCGGCGCCAACACCACCGACCAGACCCAGCTGCCCACCGGCCTGCAGCTGGGCCTGGGCGTGCGCACCGTCGCCACCTCGCGCAATTTCAGCCAGGGCAATCTGCAGCAGACCACCAACAACCTGGACCTGGCGATCAAGGGCAGCGGCTTCTTCCAGATCCAGATGCCCGACGGCACCACCGCCTACACGCGCGACGGTTCATTCCAGCTCGACTCGGCCGGCCAGATCGTCACCAACAACGGCTACACCCTGCTGCCCGGCATCACCATCCCGGCGAACGCACAAAGCGTCACGGTGGGCCAGGACGGCACCGTCAGCGTGGTGGTGCCCGGCAATACCGCGGCGCAGACCCTGGGCCAGATCCAGGTGGCCAACTTCGTCAACCCCTCGGGCCTGGAGCCGCGCGGGCAGAACCTCTTTGCCGAGACGGCCTCCTCCGGCACGCCCAATGCCGGCGCCCCCAATGCCAACGGCCTGGGCGCGCTGCAGCAGGGTTTCGTCGAGACCTCCAACGTCAATGTGGTGGAAGAGCTGGTGCAGATGATCCAGACCCAGCGCGCCTACGAGCTCAACTCCAAGGCGGTGCAAACCTCGGACCAGATGCTGCAAAAGCTCGCTCAACTCTGAGGCGCGCCATCATGAAGCAGACCATGCCTTTTGTGATGCTGGCCCTGGCCAGCCTGAGCGCTTGCAGCACCATGTACCGCGAACCGCATATCGAGATGCAGAACGCGCCGGTGGTGCAGCTGCCGGCCGCGCCCACGGTGGTGGCCGCCAACGGTTCCATCTACCAGGCGGCCAGCTACCGGCCGCTGTTCGAGGACCATCGCGCACGCCTGGTGGGCGACACCCTGACGATACAGATCGTCGAGAAGGTCAGCGCCAGCCAGAGCTCCACCAGCGAGATCGACAAGAGCGGAGCGCTGAGCGCCGGCGTCACCGCCCTGCCCGGCATCTCCAGCAACTCCTTCGGGCGCGCCTCGGCGGCGGGCTCGTCGAGCAACAAGGCCACCGGCAAGGGCAGCAACCAGAACACCAACGAGTTCAGCGGCACCATCACCGCGGTGGTCACCGCGGTGCTGCCCAACGGCCACCTGATGATCAGCGCCGAGAAGCAGATCGGCGTGAACCACAACGTCGACGTGCTGCGTTTCTCGGGCCAGGTGGACCCGCGCAGCATCCTGCAGGGCAATACCGTGCCCTCGGCTTCGGTGGCAAATGTGCGCATCGAACAGCGCGGCCGTGGCGTCGTCAACGACGCCCATGGAATAGGCTGGTTGTCGCGCTTCTTTTTGAACCTTTCGCCCGTTTAAGTTTCTCCAGAATCGGTCGCACTAGTCTCAAGTGCGGCCGCCATGTCTACCACCCCAATCTCGCAGCAGTTCCAGCGCCTTCTCGGGTGGTTTTTCCTGAGCATGGCCCTCGTCAGCGCCACGGCCCAGGCCGCCCGCATCAAGGAGGTGGCCAGCGTGCAGGGCGTGCGCAGCAACCCGCTGGTGGGCTACGGCCTCGTCGTCGGCCTCGACGGCACTGGCGACCAGACCACCCAGACCCCCTTCACCGGCCAGAGCCTGACGGCGATGCTGCAGCAGTTCGGCGTCATCCTGCCCCAGGGCGTGACCATGCAGCCGCGCAATATCGCCGCGGTGATGGTGACCACCTCGCTGCCGCCCTTCGCCCAGACCGGCCAGCAGCTCGATGTGGTGGTGTCCTCGATCGGCAATGCCAAGAGCCTGCGCGGCGGCACCCTGATCGCCACGCCGCTGCGCGGCACCGACGGCCAGATCTACGCGATGGCCCAGGGCAATCTGATCGTCGGCGGCGCGGGCGCCTCGGCGGGCGGCTCCAAGGTGCAGATCAACCACCTGAGCGCCGGCCGCGTGCCTGCCGGCGCGCTGGTAGAGCGCACCGTGCCCACCGCGCTGCAAAGCGGCGACAGCATCCAGTTCGACCTCAACGCGGCCGATTTCAACACCGCCCGCAATCTCGCCAAGACCATCAACAAGGCCAAGGGCGAGGGCGTGGCCCAGGCGCTGGACGGCCGCACCGTGCGCGTGCGCGTGCCCGCCGACCCGGACCAGCGCGTCAGCTTCCTGGCCGATCTGGAAGACCTGCCGCTGGACCTCAGCAGCCCGGCCGCCCGCGTGGTCATCAATGCGCGTACCGGCTCGGTGGTGATGAACCAGGCGGTGGCGCTGAGCGCCTGCGCGATCGCGCATGGCAATCTGTCGGTGACGATCAGCTCCACGCCCCAGGTCAGCCAGCCCGGCCCCTTCTCGGGCGGCCAGACCACCGTCACCGAGAAGACCGATATCTCGATCAAGCAGGAACCCGGCTCGCTGATCCAGCTGCCCACCACCGCCAAGCTGGCCGATGTGGTGAAGGCGCTGAATGCGCTGGGCGCCACCCCGCAGGACCTGCTGGCCATCCTGCAAGCGATGAAGAGCGCCGGCGCCATCACCGCGGAACTTGAGGTGATCTGACATGGCCTTCAATCCCCTGCCCCTGAATACCGGCAACTACAGCGGCGGCAACGCGCTGAACGCCGACACGCGCTCGATCGATGCCCTCAAGGCCTCGGCCGCGCGCGACCCCAAGGCCTCCATCAAGGAGGCCGCCAAGCAGTTCGAATCGCTCTTCATGCAGGAGGTGATGAAGAGCATGCGCGCCTCCACGCTGTCCTCGGGCCTGCTCGACAACTCTGCCACGCAGATGGGCACCGAGATGCTGGACCAGCAGTTCGCCGGCAAGATGACCGGCCTGCCGGGCGGCCTCTCCGCCGCCATCGAGCGCCAGCTGCAGCGTCAGATGGGCATCGCCGACGGCGGTGCCAAGGACGCCACCAAGACCCTGCAGCCCCTGCCCGCGCTGGCCAAGAAGGGCATCGCCCCGCATGTGCAGAGCTTCATCCAGAAGCACGACGCGGCCGCCAAGTCGGCCCAGGAGCAGACCGGCATCCCTGCCAGCTTCATGCTGGCGCAGGCGGCGCATGAGTCGGGCTGGGGCAAGCGCGAGATCAGCAACAAGGACGGCAGCCCCTCCTTCAACGTCTTCGGCATCAAGGCCACGCCCGGCTGGACCGGCAAGGTGGCCGAGGTGCAGACCACCGAGTACATCGACGGCAAGGCCCAGAAGGTCACCGCCAAGTTCCGCGCCTATGGCAGCTACGACGAGGCCTTCAAAGACTACGCCAGGCTGATCGGCAGCAACGAGCGCTACCGCGACGTGGTGGCCAAAGCCGGCACGGCCGAAGGCTTTGCGCGCGGCCTGCAGAAGGCCGGCTATGCCACCGACCCCGAGTACGCCGACAAGTTGGCGCGCGTCATCAACACCACGGTGCGCGTGCAGCGCGCCCTGGCCTAAGGACAGATCATGGGCACCGGAGCACTGCTCTCGCTGGGCATGCGCGCAATGTTCGCCAACCAGGCGGCCTTGCAGACCATCGGCCAGAACATCGCCAACGCCAACACGCCGGGCTACTCGCGCCAGCAGGTGGTGCTGACCACGCCGGCCGGCCAGGTCACCGGCGCCGGCTTCTTCGGCAAGGGCGTGGTGGTGCAGACCGTGACGCGCAGCCACAACGAGTTCCTCACCAAGGAAGCCTTCAACTCCAGGTCCATCGCGGCCATGGACAACACCGCCAATAACCAGCTGGCGCAGCTCGAGAAGCTGTTCCCGCCCGGCGAACAGGGCCTGGGCTTTGCCGCCAACCAGTTGCTGAATTCGCTCATGGACGTGGCCAGCCACCCGGCCGACCCCTCGGCACGCCAGGTGGTGCTGGGCCGCGCACGCGAGCTGGCCTCGCGCTTCGCCGGTGCCGGCCAGCAGCTCACCGACCTGCAGGCCGGCGTGGTGAGCGATCTGTCGGCCAATGTGTCCATCGTCAACCAGTTGGCCAAGCAGATCGCCACCGCCAACGACCAGATCGCGCGCGCCAACGGCACCGGCCACACGCCCAACGACCTGCTCGACCAGCGCGACCAGCTGGTCTCGCAGCTCAGCGAGTACATGCAGATCTCCACCCTACCGGCCGACGACGGCACGCTGGGCGTCTTCATCGGCGGCGGCCAGCGCCTGGTGCTGGGCGCCGATGCGCTGCAGCTCTCGGTCAGCCGCGACCCCTACGACAACACCCGCGCCACCGTCAGCATCACCGAGGGTCAGCGCACCCGCACGCTGGACGAGAGCGTGCTCACCGGCGGCTCGGTCGCCGCGCTGCTGAACTACCAGAACAAGGACCTGCAGGACGCGCGCAACATGATCGGCCAGCTCGCCACCGCGGTGGCGACGCGCGTCAACGAACAGCAGGCGCTGGGCTGGAACATGTCCGAGCCGCCCGGCGTCGGCGCACCGATCTTCACGATCGGCAAGCCGCGTGCCCTGCCGGCCGCCACCAATGCCAAGAACCCCGATGGCAGCTATGCCACGCCGGTCAAGCTCGATCTGGTGCCGGGGCAATCGAATCTGCTGCAGGCCAGCTCCTACAAGCTCACGGCCGACCCCAGCGACCCGAGCAAGTACCAGCTGGTGCGGCTCTCCGACGGCTTGACGCGCAGCGTCTCCGCGGGCGACCAGGTGGACGGCTTCACCATCACCTTCCCGGCCGGCCCGCCGATCTCCACCGACAGCTTCGTGCTCGAGCCGGTCGCCAGCAGCGCCATCGACATGAAGCGCGTGCTCGACTCCACCTCGGGCATCGCCGCGGCCTCGCCGCTGAGCGCCAACGCCAAGGTCAGCAACCGCGGCACCGCCACGGTGGACTCGCTGTTCGCGGTGAACCCGAACGTGCACGGGCTCTACGACCTGAGCAACCCGGCGCTGGACAAGGTGCCGGCCTCGCTGAGCTTCACCAACACCAACGCCCTCGATCCCAAGGGGCTGGACTACCAGCTGACCCTGGCCGATGGCACGGTCTACACCGGCACCTGGTATGCCGGCCAGAGCATCGGCGTGGACCCGAACGCGGTGCCGCCGATGGACCTGGGCTTCAAGCTCAACATCAACGGCGTGCCCAAGGTGCCCGAGACCGTCAATGGCGTGGCCTTCCCCGGCGACACCATCGACATCACGCTGACCAAGTTCCCGGCCAACAACAACGGCAATGCCAAGGCCTTCCTGGCCCTGCAGAAGGAAGCCTATATCGGCCAGAGCGTGCTGGCCGACGGCAGCCTCTCGGCCGGCGCCACCATCACCGATGCCTATGCGGCCTCGATGTCGGAGATCGGTGCGCGCGTGCAGGGCGCGAGCTATCTGTCGGACGTCTCGGCCAGCGTGGCGGCCGATGCCGAGGCCACGCGCGCCGGCTTTGCCGGCGTCAATCTGGACGAGGAGGCGGCCCGGCTGATGCAGTACCAGCAGGGCTACCAGGCCGCGGCCAAGGTGCTGCAGACCGCCCAGACCATCTTCCAGGAACTGCTGTCGCTGTCACAGCGTTGATGCAAAGAAGAGAGAGCAAGCCGAGGGCTGAATCATGCGTTTGTCTACCGCCAATATCTTCGATGCCAGCATCGCCACCCTGCAAAAGCGCCAGCAGCATATGCAGGACTCGCAGCAGCGCCTCACCTCGGGCAAGCGCATCGAACGCGCCAGCGACGACCCCACGGGCGCCGCCCGCGCGGAACGTGCGCTCGCCGCGATCGGCCAGGTGGAGGCGAATCAACGCGCGCTGGACGCTAGCCGCAATTCGATGACGCTGAGCGAATCGGCGCTGGGCGATGCCGGCGAGATCCTGCAGCAGATCCGCGAGACCCTGGTGGCGGCCGGCAATGCCAGCTACAGCGACCCCGAGCGCGCCGGCCTGGCCAACAAGATCTCCGGCCTGCGCGCCCAGCTGCTCTCGATCGCCAACCGCCCCGACGGTGTAGGCGGTTTCCTGTTCTCCGGCCAGGGTTCCAGCAACCCGCCCTTCCTGGACACGCCCGGCGGCGTGGTGTTCGCCGGCCTGCCGGGCTCGGTGGAAACCGGCAACCTGGACAGCTTCGCCCTCACCGTGGACGGCCGCCTGGCCTGGGAGCAGGGCCGCAGCGGCAATGGCAGCTTCGTGACCGGCGCGGCGGCCAACAGCATCACCGGCTCGCCGGCCAAGGGCTGGATCGACTCGGGCCGCGTGCTCGACCCCAAGCAGCTCACCAGCAACAACTACGACATTGCCATCAGCGGCGTCGCCCCCGCGGCCACCTATACCTTCACCAACACCGACACCGGCGCGGTGCAGAGCGGCGCCTTCTCGCCCGGCCAGACCCTCAGCTTCGAGGGCATGGCGGTACAGATCGGCGGCGCGCCAGCCGATGGCGATCTGTTCCAGATCAAGCCCGCCAGCAGCGACCTGAAGTTGTTCGCCGTACTGGACCAGGCCGTCACCGATCTGCGCACCACCAACCGCGGCGGTGCCGAGATCACCCAGGCCAATCTGGTCGCGATCCGCGATCTGGATGCGGCGATGAGCAACTTACAAAATGTTCGCAGTCAGGTGGGCGAACGCATGAACAATCTGGACGGCTCCGAAAATCGCATGGCCGCGCTGAAGCAGTACAGTCAGCAGGAACGCTCGGCTGCCGAGGATCTGGACATGGTGCAAGGCATCTCCGATTTCCAGAACCAGCAGACCGGCTACGACGCGGCGCTCAAGACCTATGCCATGGTGCAACGCATGTCCCTGTTCCAATACATCAATAACTAATGAGCAATCACCACAGCATCCTGGGATCCCTGGCCCTGGGCTACACGCCCATGGTCGACAAGCAACGCCTCATCGAAGCCAGCCGCCTGACCGTCTTCCCGCTGCGCCCCGACGCCAAGCTGGATGCCGCCGAACTGCTCGCGGCGGTACAGGATGTCTGGCCCGCCGGTGGCGCGCCGGTGGTGCTCAACATCCTCAACGAGGGCCTGCTGAAGGACCTGCTGGCCAGCCCGCTGCCCAAGAACATCAGCCTTGAGCTGCCCAGCTTCATGGCCGGCGATGCCAGCCTGGCCGAAAGCCTGGCGGCGCGCGCCGCCGAAGGCCTCGGGCTGATCCTCAAGGGGCGCCCGCATGGCGCCATGCCGCCCGGCTTCAAGCAGGTGGTGCTGGACCTGGACGAGGAGCGCGCCAACGCCGCCGGCACGCACCAGCTGCCAGCCGGCGGGCGCCTGCTGTTCACCGGCGTGCACAGCGCCGCGGACTTTGACGAATGCTTCCGGCGCGGCGCCCAGTCGGTGCTGGGCTGGCCCATCCATGGCGAGTTCGAGGCCCCGGCCACGCCGTCCGCCAAGACCGAGGTCCAGGCCGATCTGCAGGTGATCGTCGAGCTGATGTCGCGCGTCGATCAGGGCGAGGACATCGTGCGCCTGGAGCAGACCCTCAAGCGCGACCCCAGCCTGGCCTTCAAGCTGCTGCGCTACCTGAACTCGGCCGCCTTCGGCCTGCCGGTGGAGGTCACCTCCTTCCGCCACGCCATCATGCTGCTGGGCTATCCGCGCCTGAAGCGCTGGCTGGCCCTGCTGCTGACGACCGCCAGCAAGGACCACAATATGCGCCCGGTGATGCACGCCGCGCTGCGCCGCGGCCTGCTGCTGGAAGACCTGTCCAAGGGCATGAGCGACGCCGAGCTGCGCGACGAGATGTTCATCTGCGGCCTGTTCTCGCTCTTGGACCACATGCTCAAGCAGCCCTTCGACAAGCTGCTGCAGTCCATCCCCATGCCGGAGCGCGTGCGCCAGGCCCTGGTGGACAAGACCGGCCCCTACCAGCCCTATCTGGAGCTGATCCACGCGATCGAGAGCGAATCGGTGTTCGACTACCGCAGCGCGGCCGAGAAGCTGATGCTGGGTGCGGAGGAAATCAACCATGCGCTGCTGCGCGCGCTGAGCAAGGCGGCACAGCTCGAGTGAGCGCGTGAACAGACCCTAAACTGCGGGTCCATGCCCTCCCAGCTCTCGCTGCTCTCCCACGACCTCGCCGCTCTGCGCGCTCTGATGAGCGGGCTGGGCGACGCCGTGGTGCTGATGGACGAGCGCCTGGAGGTGCTGGAGGCCAACCCGGCGGCGCAGCAGCGGCTGGGCGTCAAGCCCGGCGCGCAGCTGCCGGTGCTGCGCTCCAGCAAGGGCTCCAAGCTGCAGGACTGGCTGACCCTGGCCATGCATGCGCTGCGCGAGAGCCGGCGCGTGCCCGCCGCCCCCACCCTGGCACTGGCCGACGGCACGCGCGCCCAGCTGCAGCTGCTGTCGGTGGACGCCGACACGCCCGACCCGGCGCGCTGGATCCTGCATGCGCGCCTGGAGGCGCTGGCCGAAGCGCCGCCCGCCACAACCACCACAACCAGCGCCACCGAGCCGAACGCCGGCCATCTGCTGGACCAGGTCGTGCTGTCCTCGCCCGGCTGGGCACGCGAGCTGATCAAGATCTTCTGGTCCTCGCCCTTCCCGGCCTATGTGCAGGATGCCCAGTACAAGCTGGTGGTGGCCAACCATGCCTTTCTGGAGCTGTTCGGCCGCCCGCTGGAGCAGCTGGTGGGGCGCGATCTGGTCGACTGGCTGGCGCCCGCCGATCGCGTCGCCCAGCGCATGAACCGCCCGCAGCGCGCGCTGGCGCGCTCGCTCACGCGGCGCGTGCAGGCGGCGTCGGAGTTCCGCCTGCTCGACGCCAGCGGCCGCGAGCGCTGGATGCGCGCCAGCCAGCACCGCATCAGTGACGAGAGCCAGCCGCCGCTCTACATCTGCCTGCTGCAGGACTGCACCGCCGAGCTGGCCGCGCGCGAGCAGGCCGAGCGCTCGCAGCGCGAGATGGAGCAGTGGCTGGACATCAACCCGCTGCCCATGGTGGTGTTCGACGAGGGCGGCCTGCTGCTCAAGTGCAACAGCGCCTTTGCCGCCCTCAGCATCGACGCGCCCACCAGCCTGTTCGACGCCCCGCCCGCGCTGCAGCAGCTGCTGGCCTGGCGCGAGGGCAGCCTGCTCGACGCGCTGAAGCACAGCACGCAGATCTATCTCACCCAGGCCACCCTGGTGGACCCGGCCGGCAAGACGCGCTGGCTGCAGGGCCGGCTGCGCGCGATGCAGCAGGCGCCGGGAAGCGCGCGCCGCTATATGGCGGTGCTGGAGGACCGCAGCCTGGAACAGGAGCGCGACCTGGCGCACCAGCAGCTCGACGCGCTGATGGACACCGCCGGCGTCGGCCTGGCCACCTTCGCCCAGGACGCTGGCTGGCTGCGCCCGCGCACGCCCAAGCCCGCCGCTGCGGGTGCCCCCGGCGCGCCGGCCGCCGCCCATCCCTTGCAGGGCCTGCAGGGCGTGGGGCGCGACATCGTCGAGCCCGATTCGATGGCCGAATTCGAGCGCCTGCAGCGCGCCCTCAAGCGCGGCGAGCGCGTCGAGGTGCGCTACGCGGTGCGCCATCCCGAGCTGGGACGGCGCTGGCTGCTGACGCGCGTGGAGCCCGGCCAGCTCGCCTCCGGCCAGCGCACCACCTCGGTGGTGACGCTGGACATGACGGCGCAGCAGCAGGCGCAGGCGCGCAGCGAGCAGCTGCTGCACGAGCTGGCCACCATCATGGACGGCGCCAGCCTGGGCCTGGCCTATCTGCGCGGCGAGCATCTGGTGCGCTGCAACCCCGGCTTCGGCCGCATGCTGGGCTTCGAGCAGGCCCTGCATGCCGGCGCCAGCATCGCCCAGCTGTTCGCCGCCCTGCCCGATCTGTGCCAGCAGATCCAGCTGGCGCTGCCGGGGCTGGAGCCGCAACAGCATTTCGAGGCCGAGTTCGTGCAGGTGGGCACCGAGGCGCCCGGCACGGCGCGCTGGCTCTCGCTGAGCCTGCGCCGCGTGCTCGCCGCAGTGCCACAGGCGGAGACCGAGACCATCGCCGTGATCAGCGACATCAGCCGGCTGAAGGCCCAGCAGGCCCAGCTGGAAAGCCTGGTGCAGGACCGCGAGCTGATGTTCAGCCTTTCCGACGTGGGCATCGCGATCCTGCGCCAGGGCAAGATCGAGCGCGCCAACGACGCGCTCGCCAGCCTCACCGGCTACCGCATCCACGAGCTCTCCGGCCTGCCGCTGCAGGAGCTGTTCGAATCGGCCACCGAGTACGAGCACCAGCAGGCGGCCATGCAGGCCGCGCTGACGCGCTCGGGCCTGTGGCGTGGCGAACGCCGCGTGCGCCGGCGCGACGGCAGCTCGCTGTGGATGCAGGTCAGCAAGCGCGCGATGCGCCGCGGCCAGCCCGAGGCCGGCCTGATCGCCACCTATGTGAATGTGGACGACCGCTGGCGCGCCCAGCAGTCGCTGATGCTGCAGACCGAGCGCGAGCGCGCGGTGCTGGATTCGGTGCTGGTGGGCATCGTCACGGTGGGCCGCGGCGGCATCGAGTGGATGAACCGCTCGGCGCGCCGCATGTTCGGCGGCGATCTGAGCGCCTTCGCGGGCCAGCCCATGAGCATCGTGGCAACACCTGACCCCGACCACCCGTTCCGCCAGTCGCATTACCTGGACGAGCTCACCGAGGGCCAGGCCGAGACCTTCGAATGCCGGCTGAAGGCGCGCGACGGGCGCGAGTTCTGGGTGGTGGGCAATGCGGTGGTCACCGGCCTGGAGGAGACCGGCCGCCAGCTCACCTACGCGCTGCTGGACATCGAGCGGCGCCGCCAGGCCGAGGCCCAGACCCTGGCCGCCCAGGCCTCGCTGCGCCGCATCATCGAGGCCGCGCCGCTGGCCATCAGCCTGCACGATGCCAAGACCCTCAAGGTCGAGAAGATCAACCAGGTGGCGGCGCGCCTGGCCGGCCGCAGCGAGGCCGAGCTGCTGGGCGCCAGCCCCGAGGAACTGTTCGGCGTCGAGCAGGGCGAGCAGATCCGCCGCGACATGGAGGACGCGCTGCTGGTGGACGCGGTCACGCACCGCGAGTACCGGCTCGGCCGCGAGGGCCAGACCAGCGTCTGGGATGCGCGCCTGCTGCACCTCAGCGAGATGAACGAGCTGGGCGACAGCAGCGAGCCCGAGCAATTGCTGCTGGTGGCCAGCGACGTCACCGAGCACCGCGCCGCCGAAGAGGCGCGCCTGGAGGCGGCGATCTCGCAGCGCGAGCTGCTGGTGCGCGAGGTGCACCACCGCATCAAGAACAATCTGCAGGGCGTGGCCGGGCTGCTGCAGCAGATCGCGGCGCGCCGGCCCGAGGTCAAGGCGGTGATCAGCGAGGCGGTCGGCCAGGTGCAGGCGATCGCCCAAGTCTACGGCCTGCAGGTCGGCGCCTCCGGGCCGCTGCGCGTGCGCAAGGTGGTGGAGGCCATCACCGGCTCGGTGCAGCGCATGTTCGGGCGCGAGATCCGCACCGAGATCGGCGGCGAGCTGGCCGGGCAGAGCCACCTCTGGGGCCTGCCCGAGGCCGAATCGATCCCGATCGCGCTGACGCTCAACGAGCTGCTCACCAACGCCATCAAGCACAGCGGCGAGCAGGGCCAGGTGAGCTGCCGCCTGATCTGCGAGCAGGGCCATGTGGCGGTGGAGATCAGCAACCCCGGCCAGCTGCCCGAGGGCTTCAAGCTCGCCAACGTGCCGGGCGGGGTCTCGGGCCTGGGCCTGGTGCGCGCCCTGCTGCCGCGCCGCTCGGCCATTCTCAGCATGGAGAACCAGGGCGATCAGGTGGTCTGCACGGTGGAGCTCTACCCGCCCAGCGTGAACCTGCTGGCGCCGCTCTGAGCGAGTTTATTAATTCAGCGACAATGAAGCCAATTCGAGGGGGCTGAGATTGTGAGCACGAAGGGCAAGATACTCGTGGTCGATGACGACCGGCTGGTGTTGGCCACGCTGACGCATGGCCTCTCGCAGGCCGGCTACGAGGTGATCGACGCCGACAACGGCGACGACGCCATCCTGCTGGCGCGCGAGCATCGCCCCGACCTGGCCCTGCTGGACATCCGCATGGAAGGCATGAGCGGCTTCGACGTGGCCGCCTACCTGCGCGAGTACCTGCAACTGCCCTTCATGTTTCTCTCCGCCTTTGCCGACGAGGACACCGTCGCCAAGGTGAAGGCGCTGGGCGCGGTGGCCTACCTGGTCAAGCCGCTGGACATCCACCAGATCGTGCCGGCCGTGGAGGCCGCGTTTGCCAAGCGAGGCGAGCGCAGTGCCGCGGCCGAGCGCCATGGAGCGGGAGCCGGTGGTAGCGGCGAGATCCTGGCCCAGGTGGTGCCGGTGGCGGTGGGCATCCTGATGCACCGCTATTCGCTCTCGCGCGACGAGGCGTTGGCACGGCTGCAGAAGCTGGCCGCGCACGAAACGCGCCCCTTGCCCGAGCAGGCGCTGCGGCTGATCGAAGCGGTGGAATTGCTGGCCCTGCCGGGCCACAGCTGATCAGCTCAGCGTAAAGAAGAAGCGCGCGCCGCCGCCCACCTCGGACTCGGCCCAGATGTCGCCACCATGGCGGCGCACGATGCGGCGCACCGAGGCCAGGCCCACGCCGGTGCCCTGGAAATCGCTGGCGCTGTGCAGGCGCTGGAACACCTCGAAGAGGCGGTCGGCAAAGCGCATGTCGAAGCCGGCGCCGTTGTCGGCCACCATGAAGATGCGCTCGCCCTGCTCCAGCCGAGTCTCGAAGCGGATCTGCGCCAGCTCGCGCTTGCCGCTGTACTTCCAGGCATTGCCCAGCAGGTTCTCCAGCACCATGCGCAGCAGCGTCGGGTCGCCCTGCACCTGCATGCCGGGCTGCACATAGCACTCGATGGCGCGCTCGGGATTGGCGCGCTTCAACTCGTCCAGCACCAGGTTGGCCATCTGGCTGAGGTTGATGCCCTCGCGCTGCAGCGGCCGCGAGGACAGCTGGCTGAGCGAGAGCAGCGCGTCGATCATGCTGTTCATGCGCGTCGCCGCGCCCATCACGCGGTCGATATGGTCGTTGCCGATGCGGTCCAGCAGGCGGCCATAGTCCTCCTTCAGGATGCGCGCAAAGCCCTCCACCACGCGCAGCGGCGCGCGCAGATCGTGCGAGACCGTGTAGCTGAAGGATTCCTGGTCGGCGCGCGCCACCTCGGCCGCGTCCAGCGCCAGCGCCGCCGGCACCGAATCGGGCGCACCCTGCGGCCACAGGCTCAGCAGCTGCGCCGGGCCCGTGCCCTCCAGGCGCAGCGCGCTGGTGCACAGCCACCAATGGCCGCAGGCCACGCCGCTGTGTGCGCCCGGCTGCGCCAGCGCCTCACGGATCTCGGCCGGCAGTGCATCCTGGCAGGCGCCCCAGTTCAGGCCCAGCAGTTGCGCGGCCGGGCGCGCCATCAGCTGCGCCGCCACGTCGTTCAGATCGAGCAGCTTGACGCCATGGCCATGGCCATCGGTGGGCGTGCTGAGCAGCCAGGCGGGCCCGGGCATGGCTTGCAGCCAGGGCTGGGTGGCCGCGGGTGCGGATACGGGCACGGCGGCGGGCGCGGCGCTGGGCTCGGCGCCGGGCTTGTCGGATAGTGGCGCCGCGGTACCGAGATAACCCGCAAAGCGGCCGCTGGCATCCAGGCAGACCTGGGCGCGCAGCAGCCAGCGCGCTGGCGTGCCGCCCGCCTCGCCGGCGCAGGCCTGCACCAGCACATCGTGCAGGGGCAGGTGCTGGTCCAGGCGTTCCTGCAGCGAGGCGCCGGGGCCGCTGTCCACCAGGGCAAAGCGCTCCCACAGCGACTGCGTGGCGGCCATGCCCACCCAGCTGGAACTGGGCGCCACCTGCGGCGCCTGCCAGCGCACCAGATGGTGTTCGGCATCGGTCTGCCATTGCCAGTGCGGCTGCAGCTGCGCCAGCAGCTGCGCATGCTGGCGCGCCTCGCGCAAGGCCTCGGTGAGGCGCGCGCGGGTCAGGCGCACCGCCACGTGCCAGGTGGTGGCCACCGCGCCCAGCAGCAGCGCCACGCCGCAGACCAGGCCGATCACCAGCAGCCCCGAGCCGCTCTCTTCATGGCCCAGGTAGATGCCCAGGCTCAGCAGCAGCAGGCCCGCCAGCCACATCGCCAGCAGCCGCGGGCTGCCCCTGCTGGGGCGGCGGTCGGAGGCGGCTTCGCTGGGACGATTCATGTGAGCCATTGTAAGGACCACTCAAGTTCGCCCGCCGCATGCCGATCACGTCGTGTGGACCCGCATGACCTGACCCCGCCGGTCCACGTACAGGGACAGGCATAGAACACGCAATGACAAGACCCGAGCCCATCGAATGGAGCCCCGACGAGGAGCCCGCCGGCCACGCGCCGGCGCTGCTGCGTGCCTCGCCCGAAATCCAGGCGATCGCGGATCAGCTGCCGCTGGGCGTGCTGGTGATCGAGACCAGCGTGGCGCGCATCCTGCATCTGAACCGCGAGGCCGAGCGCCTGCTGGTGCTGCGCCGCGCCCAGGTGCTGGGCCATGCGGCCAGCCAGCATCTGGACCCGGCGCTGGCCGAGCTGTGCCAGCCGGCGCGCTGGCGCCAGCTGGAGGGCGCGCGCCAGGCCGGGCGCGAAGACCTGCGCCTGCAGACCGCCTTCGGGCTGCGCTGGCTGCAGGTGCAGCGCAGCCTGGTCAGCTGGGCCGGCGCGCGCCGCCCGGTCGGCCTGATCAGCCTGCAGGACGCCAGCGCCAAGCGCCAGCTCGAGCGGGCGCTGCAGGAAAGCGACACGCGTTTCCGCGAGGTCACGGACTCGGTGCGCGAATGCCTGTTCGTCACCACCCCCAACTGGGACCGCCTGCATTTCAGCTCGCCGCTGCTGCTTGACACCCTGGGCCTGACGCCCAGCGAGCTGCGCATGGGGCCGCAGCTGTTCGAGCAGCGCGTGCATCCCGACGACCGTGCGCTGTACGCCCGCCGCCTGCAGGCCCAGGCCGAGGGCCAGCCGAGCGACATGGTGCTGCGCATCCTGCACCCCGCCAAGGGCCTGCGCTGGGTGCGGCTGCGCACCCGGCTGCAGCCCCATGCCCATGGCCAGTCGCTGGTCTACGGCATCCTCGCCGACGTCAGCGACGAGCAGGCCCGCCAGGCCGAGCTGCAGCGCGCGCGCGATCTGGCCGAGGCCGCCAGCCAGGCCAAGAGCGCCTTCATGGCCAATATGAGCCACGAGATGCGCACCCCGATGAACGGCATCATGGGCATGACCCAGCTGCTGCTCGGCACGCCGCTGCAGGACGAGCAGCGCGGCTACGCCCAGGCCGCCTACCGCAGCGCCGAGACCCTGCTGCGCCAGATCAACAATGTGCTGGACTTTGCCCAGGCCGAGTCGGGCCAGCTGGCGCTGGCGCTGGACGCCTGCTCGCCGCGCCTGCTGGCAGAGACGCTGCTCGCACAACATCAGCCGGCCGCGCACGCCAAGGGCCTGCAGCTGCTGCTCGAATGCGGCGAGGGCCTGCCGCTGGAGATCCAGGCCGATGCACTGCGCCTGTCGCAGGTGCTCGACAAGCTGCTCGACAACGCCATCAAGTTCACCGCGCGCGGCGAGGTCAGGCTCAGGCTTGAGGCCGGCGCCGAGCAGCTGCATTTCCGCGTGCAGGACAGCGGCGTCGGCATGGCGGCCGAGGATCTGCCGCGCCTGTTCTCGGCCTTTACCCAGGGCAATGCCAGCCTGGCGCGCCCGCATGAGGGCAGCGGCCTGGGCCTGAGCATTGCGCAGGGCCTGGTCAAGCTGATGGGGGGGCAGATCGAGGCGCTCAGCACGCCGGGGCTGGGCTCCTGCATCACCGTGAGCCTGCCGCTGGCGGCGCCGGCGGCGGAAATACCGGCGGCGGCGGGGTCGGCTCAGCGAACATCCGGATTGACGCCCTTTTCCGGACGCTCCATTCTTGTGGTCGAAGACAATGAGACCAATCAAGAAGTTATCCGAGAAATGCTGCTGCAGCTGGGTTGCCGTGTCCGCCTTTGTGCGGACGCGCTGAGCGGCTTGCAGGCATTGTGCGAGGAGCAGTTCGACCTGGTGATGATGGACATCCACATGCCGGGTATGGATGGGATGGAGGCCTTGAGCTGGTTCCGCAAGGGGCCGACGCAGCAGTTCAAGTTTCTGTGCCCGCCCAGCACCAAGGTGGTGGCGGTCACGGCCAACGCCCTGGACGGCGATGAACAGCGCTTGCGACAGCATGGCTTTGATGGCTACCTGCCCAAACCCGTCCGACAAAGCCAGTTGCTCGACATGCTCACGCTCAGCATTCCCGACGCCGCCTCGCCCACCGATGCCAATGCCGACCGCAGCCCGCTTGAGGGACGCACCATGACTTCCACACCCGAATCCACGCCCGGTGCGCCCGCCCTGCTGGACAGCCAGGCGCTGGCGCGTCTGCGCGAGCTCGACCCCGGTGGCAAGAACCAGCTGCTGCAGCGCGTCGTGCAGGCCTTCCTGAAGTCGCTGGAACGCCTGCTGCCCGAACTGGCCCAGGCCCGCGCCGGCGCGACGCTGGAGCTGGGCGCGGTGCGGCATGTGGCCCACACCCTAAAATCCTCCTCGGCCAGCCTGGGTGCCCTGGAGCTGTCAAGGCGTTGCGCCGATATCGAGGCGATGGTGCGCAACAACCAGTCCGAGGGCCTAGACTCCCTACTCGACGGCATGCAGGACGAGGTGGAACGTGTGCGCCATGCTCTCAGCGAGCTTTTGACGGGTCCGCAATGAATGCAGTAGATCAAAGCCTGGACGCCGACCTGCCCGAGCAGGCACGGGTGCTGCTGGTCGATGACGACGAGGTCAACCTCCTGCTCACGGCGATTGCCCTGCGCGAGCGCGGCTTCGACATCACCGAGGCCACCGGCGGCGCCGAGGCCCTGAAGGTGATTGGCGAATGGTCGCCCGACGTGATCGTGCTCGACGCCATGATGCCCGAGCTGGACGGCTTCGAGACCTGCCAGCGCCTGCGCGAGATGCCCGGCTTCGAATCCACCCCGGTGCTGATGCTCACCGGCCTGGACGACGATGCCTCCATCACGCGCGCCTACCAGGTGGGCGCGACCGACTTCTTCGTCAAGTCCACCCAGTGGAGCCTGCTGGCCGGGCGCCTGCGCTACCTGCTGCGCAGCTCGCGCACCCGCATCGAGCTGGAGCGCAGCAAGGCGCGGCTGGCGCGCGCGCAAGACCTGGCACGCATGGGCAGCTTCGAGTGGCACCGCGGCGTGGGCCACTTCACCCTCGCCAACGAGGCGCTGCGCGTGTTCGGCCATGGGCCGCATGAGCACCTGGACTTCATCAGCGTGATGCGCATGGTGCCGCGCGAGGAGCGCATGCTCTTCATGCGCCTGCTGCGCGACGTGATCGCGCACAACTCGGTGCTGGTGACGGACCTGCCGGTGACGCTGCTGGACGGGCGCTCGCGCGTCATCCACATCGAGGCCGAGCCCGAGTTCAACGAGCATGGCAACGCCAGCGGCTATACCGGCATCCTGCAGGATGTGACGGACCGCCGCATGGCCGAGGACAAGATCCGCCAGCTCGCCAATTTCGATGCCCTCACGGGCCTGCCGAACCGCCGTCAGCTGATCTGGCGCGCCGAGCGCGCCATCGAGCAGGCGCGCCGCATGGGCCACGAGGTGGGCCTCTTGCTGATCGATCTGGACCGCTTCAAGGTCATCAACGACACCCTGGGCCATGCCGCCGGCGACGAGCTGCTGATGGAAGTGGGCCGGCGCCTGCGCGCCTGCGTGCGCCATTCCGACCAGGTGATGGAAGGCATGCTCGAATCGGTGGGCGGGCGTTCGCACCGCACGCTCGAGGCGGTGGGCCGGCTGGGTGGCGACGAGTTCGTGGCCCTGCTGCCCGAGGTGGCCGACGAGCGCGATGCCGAGCGCGTGGCCCAGCGCGTGCTGGACGCGATGCGCGAGCCCATCTTCATCGCCGGCCAGGAATGCTTCGTCACCGCCAGCGTCGGCATCGCCATCTACCCGCGCGACGGCCTCACCATGGCCGACCTGCTGCGCAATTCCGACGTCGCCATGTACGCGGTGAAGAGCCAGGGCCGCAATGCCTCGGCGCTCTACACCCCCATGCTGGCGGGCCGCGGGCGCGAGAAGCTGGAGCTGGAATCGGCCCTGCACAAGGCCATCGAGCGCGACGAGATCGTGCTGCATTACCAGCCCAAGATCGATGTGCGCGGCGCCCGCATGGTGGGCGCCGAGGCGCTGATGCGCTGGCAGCGCGGCGACAAGCTGGTGCCGCCGGGCGACTTCATCCCGCTGGCCGAGGAAACCGGCCTGATCGTGCCGCTCTCCGAATGGGCGCTGCGCGAGGCGGCGCGCCAGGCCAAGGTCTGGCAGCTCAACTTCGGCTTCAGCGATTCGATCGCGGTGAACCTGCCGAACCGCCTGTTCGAGCGCTCCGATCTGGTCGAGCACATCCACCAATGCGTCAGCGCCTATGGCGTGCCGCACCGTGCGATCCAGCTGGAGATCACCGAGACCGGCCTGATGAAGGATTTGCAGAACGTCATCCCGGCCCTGCACCGCCTCAACGAGGTGGGCGTGGAGATCTCGATCGACGACTTCGGCACCGGCTATTCATCGCTGGCCTACCTCACCACCCTGCCGATCTCCGAGGTGAAGATCGACCGCAGCTTCGTGCGCGACCTGGGCATCACGCCGCAGAGCTCGGCGGTGGTCACGGCCATCATCGCGCTGGCGCGCTCGCTGGGCTTGCGCGTGATCGCCGAGGGCGTGGAGACGCTGCGCCAGATGGAGGTGCTGCACCGCCTGGGTTGCAGCGTGATGCAGGGCTTCCTCTTCAGCAAGCCGCTCGCGCCCGATGACCTGGAACGCTGGCTGGCCCAGACCGTGCTTCCGCGCAAGGCGCCCTGGATCGCCCAGGCCAGCGCGGAGGATGCCGCGACCGAACTGATGCGGCCCATCAGCGGCCAACGCTGATGGACGACACCAAACGCAATCCGCAGCCGCCGGCGCAACTGGCCAAGGGCGCGCTGCGCCGGCTGATGCTGGAGAAGCTCGAGCCCACGCCGGAAAACTACGCGCGCGCCTATGCCGCCGAGGCCGGCGACATGGCGCCGGCCGGCGCCAGCGACAACTGGCCCGAGCGCGGCCAGCCGGTGCTGGCCAAGCTGCTGGCGATCGGCGTGAGCGAGCTGCAGGCGCGCCAGGATCTCAATGCGATGCTGCGCGCGGGCCGCTGGGACGAGGCGCTCAAGGTGCTGGAGCGCATCCAGCAGAGCAGCGGCCCGGCGGTGATTGCCGACGCCATGGCCAGCGTCACCGAACGCCTGGTGCGCGGCCTGGAGCGCGGCGGCCGCCAATGGACGCTGGCGCGCAAGAAGGACGGCCTGGCGCGCGTGCTGGAAAGCAACCGCAACGATCCGCAGCGCCTCGTGAACCGGCTGCGCCAGCTGGTGGCGAGCTGGGACAGCGACGTCAGCGACGCCAGCATCGATACCGTGCAGGATGAAGAACAGCCCGGTGGCACGCCCAGCCAGTTCTTCAGCGAGGAAGAGCAGGCGCTGGACACCAGCGCGCCGCCCGCCGAGGGGCTGCAGGCCTGGCCGCAGCTGGGCCAGAGCCTGCACCAGACCATCCAGCATGCCCTGCCGGCGCTGGACGAGCGCGCCGACGCGCTCAAGCTGGAGCTGGAGGCCTGCCTGGCCGAGGTGCGCGCCCATGGCGCCACGCCGCAGCGCGCCGAGACCATGGAGGCGCTGTGCCTGCGCGCGCGCCGCATGCTGGACCACCGCCACCATCTGTTCGGCCAGCTGGGCGCGCTGTGCAAGGAGCTCAGCGCCAGCCTGGTGGAGCTGGCCGAGGACGACTCCTGGGCGCGCGGCCAATGCGAGGTGATGAACGAGGCGCTCGAGCAGGGCGTGAGCTCGCGCGTGGTGCGCATGGTGGACGAGATGCTGGGCGGCACGCGCCGGCGCCAGCGCGCGCTGCGCGAGGAGCGTCGCAAGGCGCGCGATTCGCTCAAGACCCTGATTCACCAGATGCTGGCCGAGCTGGCCGAACTGGGCCAGCACACCGACCGCTTCAGCGACAACGTGGGCCGCTATGCCGAGGTGATCGAGCGCGCCGACACGATCGAAAGCCTGGCCGGCGTGGTGCGCGAGATGGTGGAGGAAAGCCGCAGCGTGCAAAGCCTGGTGCAGGCCACTCAGGCGCGGCTGACCGGCGAGCATGAGCGCGCCTCCAGCCTCTCCAAGCGCGTGGACGAGCTGGAGGGCGAGCTGCGCAAGCTCTCCAGCGAGGTGCAGACCGACCAGCTCACCAAGATCGCCAACCGCCGCGGCCTGGAGGCCGCCTTCAACACCGAGCAGGCCAAGCTGGAACGCGAGGGCTCGGTGCTCGCGCTGGCCCTGCTGGACGTGGACAACTTCAAGAAGCTCAACGACACCCTGGGCCATGCGGCCGGCGACGTGGCGCTGAGCTCATTGGCCGCGCGCGTGACGCAGATGCTGCGCCCGGGCGACCTGGTGGCGCGCTACGGCGGCGAGGAATTCGTGCTGATGCTGCCGCGCACCCCGCTGGACGAGGCCCAGCAGGTGCTGACGCGCCTGCAGCGCTCGCTCTCCGCGGCGCTCTTCATGCACGAGGGCAAGGACGTGTTCGTGACCTTCTCGGCCGGCATCACGCTCTACCGCCTGGGCGAGAAACTCGAAGAGGCGCTGGACCGCGCCGACGAGGGGCTTTACGAGGCCAAGCGCACCGGCAAGAACCGCGCCTGCATCGTCGACTAGGCTCGCGTTAGAAGCCGAAGGCGAGGCGCAGCCCGCCCCAATGCCGGCCCTTCACCATGATGGGCGCCGAGGCCTCCTTGAGCAGCACGAACTTGCCGCCGCCCATGTCGCGGCGGTAGGTCTGCAGCAGGAAGGGCCGCTGGTTGCGCGCCGAGGCCAGGCCGGTGCGGTCGTTGAAGATGCGGCGGTAGCGGCTGTGCGCGGTGTTCCACACCACGTCGCCGGCACGCTGGGGCTGGCAATAACTCTTGTTGTGCGTGGCCACATAGCCGTTGCGGTCCACCGCGATGCAGTACACCACCTTGTCGCTGAGCTTGAGCAGGCGCTCCTGCACGGCCGGGAAGAGGCGGTCGGCGAGGCCGACGAAATCGGTCAGATGCTGCGGCGGATTGGTGCCGACTATGGGCTTGTAGCGCTCGTCGAACAGCTGGGCCTCGCTGATTTGGCGCGCGGCCAGGGCCTGCTCCAGCTGCTCGGCGATCTCGCGCGCCGCGGCCTGGGCGCCGCGGATATAGAGCGCGTCTTCCACTTCCACGCCCGAATCGGCGATGCGCTCGATCAGCTCCTCCGACAGGCGCAGGAAGCGGTCGCTGCAGGCAAAGGCGGCGTCCAGATAGCGCATCGCCTGCTGCACCTCGCGCTCCAGCTCGCCCGAGCGCTGCGCCAGCTGCAAGGTGGTCTGCTGGCTCTGCTGCGCCGAGCCGGCAATGCGGCCCACATCCTGTTCGACCTCGGCAAAGGCCTGGTGGATGCTGCTGCCACCACCAGCGGCCGCATCGCTGCGCAATTCCTGGCTGAACTTGTCGACGCGCGCGTCCAGCTGCGCCACCGTGCCCATGATGGACTTGGAGGAACTCTCGACCTGGGCCGCCAGCGCCTTCACCGCATCGGCCACCACGCCGAAGCCACGCCCGGCCTCGCCGGCACGCTTGGCCTCGACCGAGGCATTGAAGGCCACCAGCCGGGTCTGCAATGCGATCTTGGTGATCTCGGAGGCGGCGTCGGACACCTGGTGCAGGGTCTGCACGATGCCGCCCACCTCGTTGCCCACCTGCTCGAGGGCCTGGCGGGCACGCGTGACGGCGGCGCGGGTCAGGTCGGTGGCGGAGGCGATCGCCAGCTGCGACTGCTGCACCTGGCCCAGCTCGGTGGAAACGGCGGCCATGGCCTGGGCCTGGGCGGTGACGACCTTCTGGGTGTCTTCGAGCGCGCCGCGCACCTCGGCGGCGTCCTTGCCGAGCGAGGACATGCTGCGGGCGAGGTGCTGCACCAGTGATTGCGAAGAGGACGCAGCCCCGGGCTGCGCAGAGGCAGGCTCAGGCGCTAGCGCCGATTCCTTGCGGCGACTCCACTGCAACATTGCTGTCCCCCATGGTTCTGATCGCCGGCATTGTGGGGCCGGTCGTGCCGCAGAGCTGACGGGCAGCTTACCCGGCCAGCCGGGCGCTCACCACTCGCGCAATTTGACACGCAAACGCGCGATGGCCTGGCTGTGCAGCTGGCAGACGCGCGACTCGGTGACCTTGAGCACCGCGGCGATTTCTTTCAGGTTCATGTCGTGCTCGTAGTACATGCTCATCACGTACTGTTCGCGCTCCGGCAGGTTCTTGATGGCGGCCACCAGGGCCTGGCGCATGCGATGGTCCTGCAGCAGGGCCATCGGGTTGTTGCTGTCGTCGGCCACATGGCGGTCGAGGTAGTCCTCGTCGCCGTCGTCGCCGCTCATGTCTTCCAGATAGACGAGCTGGGTGCCGCGCACCTTGCCCAGCAATTCCTGGTACTCGGTCAGGCTCACGCCCATCTCGACGGCGATTTCCGATTCCTGCGGCGCGCGGCCCAGCTTCTGCTCCAGCTTGTGCACCGCCTGCTCGATGGTGCGCTGCTGACGGCGCGTGCCGCGGCTCATCCAGTCGCCGCCGCGCAGCTCGTCGAGCATGGCGCCGCGGATGCGCTGGGTGGCAAAGGTCTCGAACTGCACGCCCTGGCCCACGTCGAAGCGCGAGAGCGCGTCAGTGAGGCCGATCAGGCCGACCTGGATCAGATCGTCCAGCTCGACATTGGCCGGCAGCTTGGCAATCATCTGATGTGCCAGGCGTCGCACCAGCGGGCTGTACTGCTTGATCAGGGAGGAGTTGTCGAGGCGACCTTTGGCGGTATACATCATCGGCTCCAGCTTATCAGTTGGCGGCCATCACCAGGCCTTGGGCCGGGACGGTGGCTGGACGGCGCTGCCACATGGCGCGCGGACGCAGGGGCATGGCATCGGCGGCGGGTTCGGCCACCATGCCGGGCGGTGCGGCAATCAGGAGTTCACGTGCCAGATGGCGCAGCTCGGCGCTCATCGGGCTGCTGGCGGGCATGCGCGGGTCCAGGCAGGCCCAGTCGCGCAGCACGGCACCCAGGAAGCCGTCGCCGCAGCTGCTGATCTGCGCAGCGATGCGGTCGGCCAGGCGCAGCTGGGGCGAGCAGGCCAGCAGCAGGCTGTAGACCATCAGGCCGGCGCGTTGCGCCAGCCATTTCATGCCGGCATAGGCGTGGGTGACACTCATGGTGTCAGTATCCGCCAAGAGCACCGGGCGCACCTCACGCGAAGCCACCACGCGGGCCAGTTCGGCGGCACTTGCGTGCAAAAGCACCACATCGGCGTAGGGCGCGGCGTCGGTCACCACCTCCAGGAACTGGGCGGCCGAGCCGTTGGCGTTGATATAGCGCATCGGCAGGCCGCGCGCCGGCAGGTAGGAGACATGCTTGGACAGGCGCTCCACGCAGGAGGCCAGGTCCACCGCGGCCAACTCGCCCGCCTGCGGCGCCTGCTCGCCGGCGTCGATCACCAGGGTGTGCAGGCCCAGCTCGGCGAAGGCCGCGCACAGGCCCTCCAGCAAGGCGCCGCCGCCCACCACATGGGGGTTGCTGACCACCGGCACGAAGCGCACGCGGGAGCTGGCGAAGAGCTTGCGCAGGCCGTCGGCCTGGTCTTGCGGGGGGGTGCTGTGGTCGCGCATGAGAGTCACCTGCTTGGGGTTACTTCTTGGTCTAGGGTTCAGTGGACGCCCATGGCGGCCGGGATGCCGGCGGCCAGCGCGGGGCCCCCTGCAAAAGTCAGATTCACGTCGGCGTTGTCCATGCGCCAGGCGGCGGTGGGCTGGCTGCGCATGGCGCGCTGCACCAGCGCCTGGGCCGACAGGCGGTGCCAGTCTTCCGGCACGCGCTGGCCATTGGCCACGCCGATGATGCGCAGCTTGTGGCGGATCATGGTGTCCAGCGCCGGGCCGAGCTTGACGGCCTCGTCGATTTTGGAGAGCACCACGCCCTGGCATTCGCTGGCGCGCCAGGCGGCCACCACGTCGTCGATGGTCTCGCCCTGCTGGGCCGCATTCACCACCAGGATCTTCTTCACGCTGGCATGGGCCAGCATGTCCAGCAGCTCGCGGGTGCGGGTGTCGCGCTGGGCCATGCCCGCGGTGTCGATCAGCACCATCTTCTTGGCGCTGAGCAGCTCCAGCAGGTCTTCCAGCGAGGCGCGGTCATGTGCGGTATGCACCGGCACGCCGAGGATGCGGCCGTAGGCACGCAGCTGCTCGTGCGCCCCGACCCGGTAGGCGTCCAGCGTGATCAGGCCCAGCTGGCCGGCGCCATGGCGGGTGGCAAAGGCGGCGGCGATCTTGGCGGTGGTGGTGGTCTTGCCCACGCCGGTGGAACCGATCATGGCGAACACGCCGCCCTGCTCTTCCAGCGCCGGCATGGCCTCGTCGGTGAGCAGATTGCGCGCCAGCACATTGGCGGCCCATTGGTTCTCGTCGGGCGAGCCGGTCTTGTCCTCGGCCAGATGGGCGGGGCAGCCTTCCACCAGCTTGCGCACCAGGGCGGGCGAGAAGCCCACTTCCAGCAGACGCTGGGTCAGGCGCGCCTGGGCCGGCTGGCGCTGCAGCTTCTCCATGAAGGCCAGGGCGCCGAAGCGCTCCTCGATCATGCCCTTCATCGAGCGCAGCTCGTTCATCATGTCCTGCTGGTCGCGGCGCGAGGCGCTCGGGATGTCCGACAGGCTGGGCATCTCGGTGAGGGCCTGGCGCACATCGGGCACGCGGATCTCGTCGCGCAGCACCGGCGGCACGCGCGGTGCGGCGGCCTGCGGCGCGCTGCTGTCGACGCGGCGGGCATTCATGGCCTGCATGGCGGCCTGGGCACGCTGCTGGCGGAGCGCGGCCAGCGAGCTGACGCCCTCGGCCTCCACCGGGTCGGCGGCGCGATCGTCCAGCATCGGGTCGGCCAGCATCGGATCCTGCTGGCCCTGCAGCTCGGCCTGGCGACGCTTGAGCATGCGCTCGCGCACATAGTCCTGGAAGGACAAGGTGCTCATCGCCAGCGTGTTCACGTCCTCGTTGACCTCGTTGCCGAAGCCGGGCTCGTGGCGCTCGGCCAAGCGGGCGGCGAGCCGGCCGCGCGGGGCTTCGGCGGGGGCCTGGGGCTGGATCTGGGCCTGGGCCGGGCGCGCGGCGACGCGGCTGGGGCTGCTGACGCGCGGTGCCGTGGCGGCCACGCGCTCGATCTGCGACATGCCCTCGGGGGCCATCGCCAGCACCTCCACGCCTTCGGCGCAGGGCTTGTTGGAGAGCACCACGGCGTCGTCACCGAAAGCCTGGCGCACCAGGGCCATGGCCTCGCGGGAGGTGCGGGCGGTAAAGCGCTTCACATTCATGCCGTGCCTCCGATGATCGAACCGATGCGTATCGTGTGGGTTTCGGGAATTTCGCTATGGCCCAGCACCTTCAGGCGCGGGGCGGCACGGCGCAGCAGGCGCGCCATCGGCGCCCGGATCAGGTCGGGCACCAGCAAGCAGGCGGGCACGCCGCGCTCTTCCTGGGCCTGGGTGTTCTCGGCGGCGCTGCGCGCCAGGGTGTCGGCCACGCCGGGGTCCAGCGCGGCGCCATGGGGCGAGTTCAGGGCCTGGGTCACCAGGCGCTCCAGCTCGGGTTCCAGCGCGATCACGTCCAGCTCCTTCACCGGGCCATAGATCTGCTGCACGATGGCCGGGGCGATATGGGTGCGGATGCGGCGGGCCAGCTCGGCCGGGTCGCTGATGGCGCCAGGGCCGGCCGCGTTCTCGGCGATCGATTCGACGATGGAGCGCATATCGCGGATGTGCACGCCCTCCTCCAGCAGCAGCTGGAGAACTCGTTGCAGGGTAGCGATGCCGACCATTTTGGGTATCACGTCTTCGATCAGTTGCGGTTGCAGCTTGGTGAGGTGGTCCACCAGTTGCTGCGTCTCCACCCGGCCCAGCAAACGGGCCGCGTGGACTTGCATCAAGTGTGAGAGATGGGTGGCAATCACGGTCGAACAATCAACCACGGTAAATCCCGCCATTTGGGCCATATCCCGCTGGCGGTCTTCGATCCACACCGCCGGCAGGCCGAAGGCCGGATCGGTGGTCTGGGTGCCGATCAGGCGCTGGGTGGCGTGGCCGGGGTTGATCGCCAGCCACATGCCGGGATAGGCCTCGGCCTCGCCGATGACGGCGCCGCGCAGGGTCAGGCGGTACTGGCTGGGACGCAGCTCCAGGTTGTCGCGGATATGCACGGCCGGCGGCAAAAAGCCGACTTCCTGCGCGAACTTGCGGCGAACGCCCTTGATACGCGAGAGCAGATCGCCCTCCTTGTTCTTGTCCACCAGGGTGATGAGGCGGTAACCGACCTCCAGGCCCAGGGTGTCCACCGGCACCAGATCGTCCCAGCTGGCCTCGGCGTTCTCGATCGGTGCGGCCACCGGCGCCGGCGCCTTGGCCTGGGCGGCGGCGGCCTGCTGCTTGGTGCGCAGCCACCAGGCCAGATAGCCCATGCTGGATGCGATCAGCAGGAACACCAGACGTGGCATGCCCGGGATCAGGCCCAGCATGCCGATCACGCCGGCGGTGATGGCCAGGCTCTTGGCCGAGCCGAACACCTGGCGGCCGATCATGGTGCCGATGTCCTTGTCCTTGCCGACGCGCGACACCACCATGGCGGCGGCCACCGAGATCAAGAGCGCCGGCACCTGGGCCACCAGCGCGTCACCGACGGCCAGCAGGATGTAGGAATTGGCCGCCTGGCCGGCCGTGAGGCCGTGCTGGGCCACGCCGATGATGAAGCCGCCGACGATGTTGATGAAGAGGATCAGGATGCCGGCCACGGCGTCGCCGCGCACGAATTTGCTGGCACCGTCCATGGAGCCGAAGAAGTCGGCTTCGTCGCTGAGCTCGGCGCGGCGGCGCTTGGCCTCCTTCTCGTCGATCAGGCCCGCGTTCAGGTCGGCATCCACCGCCATCTGCTTGCCGGGCATCGCGTCCAGGGTGAAGCGCGCGCCCACCTCGGCGATGCGCTCGGCGCCCTTGGTGACGACGATGAAGTTGATCACCACCAGGATGGCGAACACGATCAGGCCGACCGCGAAATTGCCGCCGATCAGGAAATGGCCGAAGGACTCGATCACCTTGCCGGCCGCGCCGGTGCCGGTATGGCCCTCCAGCAGCACCACGCGGGTGGAGGCCACGTTGAGCGAGAGCCGCATCAGGGTGGTGAGCAGCAGCACGGTCGGGAAGGCGGCGAAGTCCAGCGGGCGCAGCATATGCGCCGCCACCATCATCACCATCACCGCCATCGCGATATTGAAGGTGAACAGCAGATCCAGCGCGAAGGGCGGCAGCGGCAGCACCATCATCGACAGGATCAGGATCACCGCCAGCGGCGCACCCAGGGCACCGATGACCGCGGCGCGGGGGCCCAGGAGGGCCTGCAGTTGAGCGATCAGCGCGTTCATGCTTGTTCAAACTCCAGGTCGTCGTCGCTCATGGGAACGGGCTTGTTCAAGGGGTCCAGCTCGGGCGGCACATGCGGGTTCGGCTGCTGCTGCGGCGCGGTGCCGCGGCCGGCCATGGCGGCGCGCAGCTGGAACACATAGGCCAGCACCTGGGCCACCGCGGCAAACAGCGCGGCCGGGATCTCGCGGTCCAGCTCGGCATGGGCGTAGAGCGCGCGCGCCAGCATCGGCGACTGCAGCACCGGCACCTTGGATTCCTTGGCCAGATCGCGGATCTTGAAGGCCAGGGTGTCGGCCCCCTTGGCCACCACCTTGGGTGCGGCCATGCTGGCCTCGTCGTACTTCAGCGCGACGGCGAAGTGGGTCGGGTTCATCACCACCAGGTCGGCGGTCGGGACGGCGGCCATCATGCGGCGCTTGGCCATCTCGCGCATCTTGGCGCGCATCTTGGCCTTCATCTCCAGATTGCCCTCGACCTCCTTCATTTCCTGCTTCACTTCCTCGCGGGACATGCGCAGGCGCTTCATGTAGGACTGGTACTGCAGCGGCACGTCGATGAGGGCGAACAGCGCCAGCGCGATGCCCAGCATGCCCAGGCCCGACATCAGCTGCTGCCCCGCATAGGCCAGCGCCGCCGGCAGCGGCACCGACATGATGCCCACGTAGGCGGCAATGCGGTCCTTCAGCACCAGCGCGCCGACCACGCCCAGCACCAGGGCCAGCAGGCAGGCCTTGAGCGCCTGGCCCAGGCCCTGCCACTGGAACAGTCGGCCCAGGCCGGCGATCGGGTTGAGGTGCGAGAACTTCGGCGTCAGCGGCTTGAAGGTCATGTTCCAGCCGCCCAGGGCCAGATTGCTGGCCACCGCGGCCAGGCTCAGCACCCCGCCCACCGGCAAGATCACCAGCAGGGCGCGCATGCCCAGGTCAGCAAGGCGCTCGCCCATGAAGCCCGGCCGCGCCAGCAACTGCGCGTCAAAGCGCAGGCCCTCGCGCACCAGTTGCTGCATCCAGTCCAGCGCCTCCGGGGCGCCGGCGGTGAGCATCACGCCGGCGGTGACCATCATGGCGAAATGCACCAGATCACGCGAACGCGGCAGCTGGCCCTCGGCCCGAGATCGTTTGATCTTCTTGGCTGAGGCCGGTAAGTTTCTGTCTTGTGCGTCTTGGTCGGCCATGGCGGGATGCACGCGAGAAGCGCGTGCCGCCATCTTGGCCGTTCAGGGCCGGAACTTGAGCGAGAAAAGCGGGGGCTTTTGCCCTGTCATTCGTGCTGACAGGACGGCAAATAGCAGAGCCCGCCGGGCGTTGCGCACGGCGGGCTCCGGGAACCGTCGAAAATCAGAAGCCCAGGCTGGCGAGCAGATCGTCCACTTCGCCCTGGTTGCTCACCACATCGGTGCGCCCCTCGGGGTTGACCACGGGGCCCTGCAGGATGTTGGGGTCCACCTTCTCGCGCTGCTCGGGCGGCACCACCGAGACCAGCAGCTTCACCAGACTGTCTTCCAGATCATTGGCCAGGGTCACGACCTTGGCGACCACCTGACCGGTGAGGTCATGGAAGTCCTGCGCCATCATGATGTCGGTCAGATGCTGGTCGATATGCGAGGTGGACGACTCCACCTGCTTGACGAAATTGAACACCGCGCCGCTCGCCACCGCCTTGACCGGGTCGGCGGTGATGGCCTTGGCCATCTCGGCGGTGGCCGAGGTGATGCGGGCATGCTCGGCCTTGGCCTGGTCGACCGAGTTCAGCACCTTGTTGGCGGCCTCGGCCGTCTTGGTAGCGATATAGCTCAGGCGGCTGCGCGCATCGGGCAGGCCGTCGGTGGCCACCTGCAGCTTGGGCATCACGCCGAGCTGCTGCATGGTGTCGTGCAGCACGCGCGTGATGGTGCCGATCTGCTGGAACACCTCGGGCGAAACCGTCAGCGGGTCGGTGCCGGTATGCAGCTTGGCCAGTTCTTCCATTTTCATAAGAGGCTCCTGGAAGAAAGGGTTCAGGCCGCGGCGGCCAGCTTTTGCATGATCTTCTGGACTTTTTCTTCCAGGGTGGCCTTGGTGAAGGGCTTGACGATATAGCCGGCCGCGCCACTCTGGGCCGCCAGCACGATGTCTTCCTTGCGGGCCTCGGCCGTCACCATCAGCACCGGCAGGTGCTTCAGATTGGGATCTTCCTTGATGGCCTTGAGCAGTTCGAAGCCCGTCATATTGGGCATGTTGATGTCGCTGACCACGAAGTCGTACTTCGACTGCTTCAGCATGTTCAGCGCTTCCACGCCATCCTCAGCCTCTTCGGCGTTGTTGTAGCCGATCTCCTTCAGCAGACCGCGCACGATACGGCGCATGGTCGAGAAGTCATCGACGATCAGAAATTTCATGTCAGTGCTCATGGCATTCCTCGCAGGGGCTAGAGGGTCTTATCGGGTCGTGGCTGGAGAACTTGAGCCATTATTAGCGGAGGCGGCGGCTTGTGGTGCATCGGCGCCCTCTTCCTCCTCATCCGTCACATTTTTCAGCACGGCATCCTCGGCGTCCCGGTTCATCACGATGATGGAAATGCGCCGATTCAGCGCGCCCTCGGGGTTCTTGGGCTCGAGCAGCTTGCTCGACGCCAGCCCTTGCACGCGCAGCATGCGCGCATCCGCCAGGCCGCCGGCCACCAGTTCGCGCCGCGACGCATTGGCGCGGTCGGCCGAGAGCTCCCAGTTGCTGTAGCCGCGATGCCCCTCTGGGAAGGGCACGGCGTCGGTGTGGCCTTCGATGGTGAGGCGGTTCGGCACCTCGGTGAGCACATTGCCGAGCTCGCGCAGCAGCTCGCGCATATAGGGCTTCACCACCGCGCTGCCGCTGTCGAACATGGGGCGGTTGTTCTCGTCCACGATCTGGATGCGCAAGCCCTCCTTGGTCATGTCCAGGCGGATCTGACCGCCCAGCGCCGCCAGCTTCGGGTTGTTGGCCAGCACTTCCTTGACCTTGTCCTTGAGCTGCTCGAGCCGCGTGCGCTCGGCGCGGCGCTGCTCTTCCTTGAGCGCGCGCAGATTGACGGTGTGGCGGCGCGCCTCGACATCGCCGGACTTGACCTGGCCGCCCTGGCGGGTCAGATCCAGGCCCCCGCCCTTCACCACATGCGAGGCGTCGCCGGAGCCCGAGCCGCCGGCCATCGACACCTTCAGCGGCGAGGAGAAATAGTCGGCAATGCCCTTCTTGTCGCCGTCCGTGGTGGAGCCCAGCAGCCACATCAGCAGGAAGAAGGCCATCATGGCCGTCACGAAGTCCGCATAGGCGATCTTCCAGGCGCCGCCATGGGCGGCATGGCCGCCCTTCTTGACGCGCTTGATGATGATGGGTTGGAGCTTTTTTGCGTCGCCGGCCATGGCCTGGTGCCTACTTCTTCTTCACGTGCGTTTCGAGCTCGATGAAGGTCGGGCGCTCGGTGGAGTACAGCACCTTGCGGCCGAACTCGATCGCCACCTGGGGTGCGTAGCCCTGCATGGAGGCCAGCAAGGTGGTCTTGATGCATTGCAGCTCCTTGCCGCCCTCGTCCACCTTGGACTCCAGCAGGCCGGCGAGCGGCTCGGCAAAGGCGTAGGCCAGCAGAATGCCCAGGAAGGTACCCACCAGGGCCGAGCCGATCATGCCGCCCAGCACCGCGGGCGGTTGGCCCACCGAACCCATGGTGTTCACCACGCCCAGCACCGCGGCCACGATGCCGAAGGCCGGCAGGCCGCCGGCGAGGCGTTGCAGGGCCTGCACCGCGGCATGGGCCTCGTGATGATGGGTCTCGATCTCGCTGTCCATCAGCGATTCGATCTCGTGCGCGTTGAGATTGCCCGACACCATCATGCGCAGATAGTCGGTGATGAATTCGGCCACATGGTGGTCATTGCCCACCGCCGGATATTTCTGGAAAAGCGGCGAGCTGTGCGGGTCCTCGACGTCCTTCTCGATCGACATCAGGCCCTCCTTGCGGGCCTTCTGCAGGATGTCGTAGAGCAAGGCCAGCAGCTCCATATAGCGTGCCTTGGTGTACTTGCTGCCCTTGAAGCAGTCGCCCAGGCCCTTGGCCGTGGCCTTCATGGTCTTCATCGGGTTGGTGGCCAGCATCGCGCCGATGGCCGCGCCGAAGATGGTGGTCATCTCGAAGGGCAAGGCGTGCAGCACCACGCCGATATTGCCACCGTGCGCGATGAACACACCGAAGATGCAGGCCATGGCGATGGCCCAGCCGATGATTACGAACATGAGTTGTGGCCTATGGGGTTACCCGGCCGCTGCGGCAACAGCTGGAGCCGCGCGGATGGTCGATTCCCTGCCTTATCGGCCCGAAATCCCTGCGCTTGAGTGTGCCGCGCGGCACCGGGCCCAATGCGATCAACACCGGGGCATTCGCCCCATAAAAGAAAACGGCGGGTCCCAACTTGGGGAACCGCCGCAAAGCACAGAGGCTGTGCTAGGAGGAGACAAGCAAGAAAGTGATCAAGGCCGCGCGGGCAGCTGGTAGACCCAGAGGCGGCGCGCGCTGCCGGCTTGCAGTTGAGCATATGGCGCGACGCCGGGGATTGCAAAGTCCAGACTCACCAGGACGCTGCCGGCGTGCATTTCTTGGCAGGCCTTGGCCCAGGCGCGCGGCATCGACTCCGGGCGCTGGAACAGATAGACGAGCGCAAAACCGCTCCAGTCCTCGGCCCACATATCGCCGCGCTGCACCGTGGCCCAGGGGCATCGCAGCGCCGCCACCCAGGCCCAGGGCCGGCTCCACTCCACGCCATGGATGCGCGCAGCGGGATAGGCGCGGCGCAGGGCGCGCAGGCCATCGCCGACGCCGCAGCCGGCATCCAGCACCAGGGCGTCGGGGCGCAGCGCAATCCGCGCCGGCAGATCTTGCAGGGCGGCATGCGGGGTCGGGAACAACGGCGCGTCCTGCCAGGCACGGCGCGGATAGGCCAGCACCAGCAGCGCCAGGGCCGCCAGCCAGCCCCAGCCGGGCAGGCTCAGGCCGGGGCTGCTGAGCAGCAGGGAGAGCGGAAAGCCGCCGGCCACCATCAGGCGGCGCCAGCGCGGGCCATGGGGCAAGGCCAGCGCCAGCCCCAGCAGCAGCGCCCCCACCATGGCCAGCGTGGCCTGCCAGGGGCGCAGCAGCAGATAGACGGCCCAGCAGCCGGCCCAGCTCAGCAGCGCCGGCAGCGGCCAGCGCTGCAGCCAGGCCAGGCGCGGGGCCAAGCCGGTGGCAGCGGAGACGGGCAAGGCGGGCACGCTTGCCGTTCAATGCATCTGGATGGCGCCCTGGGCGCGGCCCTTGCCGGCACGTGCAGGCGGGTTGCACAGGCCGCACACATAGTGGCGCGCGATCTCGTGCGGATGCGTCACGAAGTGGCCGCCGCACTTGCCGCACTTGGTCATGGTCAGCATGCCGTTGTCCACGAACTTCACCAGGCGCCAGGCACGCGTCACCGACAGCAGCGCCTCCAGGCCCTGGGCCTGGGTCTGCTCCAGATAGAGCTGGTAGGCCTTGATGACGGTGTCGATCTCGTCCATCTCCGCCACCTTGTTCAGGTACTCGTGCATGTTCAGGAACAGCGAGGCATGGATATTGGGCTGCCAGGTCATGAACCAGTCGGTCGAGAACGGCAGTTGGCCCTTGCTGGGGCTTTTGCCCGAAACTTCCTTGTACAGACGCAGCAGGCGCTCATACGAGAGATCCGTCTCCGACTCCAGCACCTGCAGGCGCGCACCCAGGTTGATCAGGGTCACGGCACGTTCGATCTGACGGGCTTCGGTGAGGATGCTCTTGACTCGCATGGTGGCTGCTCCGGGGTGTTCTTGTTCTGGGGCTCAGGCTGCTTCTTGATGGCGGCCGGCCATCAGGATGGATGCATGCAGACGCGAGACGCTGTCGTTGGCGGCCGGCTTGCCATGGCTGGTGAGCAGACCCCAGACCAGGTCGTCGTCCATGCGGAAGCGGCACAGCAAGGTGTTTCCGGCGGCGATCTTCATCATCTGGGCCGGGCTCAGGGTGTTGAGCAGCGCGGCGGTGTCTTCCGAGATACCCAGGCGGAACAGGGCTTGTTCGCGATCTTGGCGGATCAGGGTCTGTGCCAACATCAGGTAGGACAGATTGGCTTCACGGATCTCGGTGAGGATTTGGTCGGCTTGCATGTCTGTCTCCGTTCGCATCAGCGGTTGGGGTATCAACGTGATACGGATTGTGAAGAGCCGAACAAGTTCACAACATCAGGCCAGTTCGGTGCATTGAGTCCCGCTTCTTCCCATTCGCTTGTCAGGCAAATTCCTACAAGCCCCGCAAGCGACGCAAAAAAGCCCGGACAAGCCGAGCTTTTCTGAACCGAGAGCGTTTGCTTTTCAGCCCATGCGCATGCAGGCGCTCGGGCCTTCATCCGGCGTCGCTCAGGCCGCGGGGCCTGAGCTCGGTCCGGATTCAGTGCATCTGGATGGCGCCCTGGGCGCGGCCCTTGCCGGCACGTGCGGGCGGGTTGCACAGGCCACACACATAGTGGCGTGCGATCTCGTGCGGATGCGTCACGAAGTGGCCGCCGCACTTGCCGCACTTGGTCATGGTCAGCATGCCGTTGTCCACGAACTTCACCAGGCGCCAGGCGCGCGTCACCGACAGCAGCGCCTCCAGGCCCTGCGCCTGGGTCTGCTCCAGATAGAGCTGGTAGGCCTTGATGACGGTGTCGATCTCGTCCATCTCCGCCACCTTGTTCAGGTACTCGTGCATGTTCAGGAACAGCGAGGCGTGGATATTGGGCTGCCAGGTCATGAACCAGTCGGTCGAGAACGGCAGCTGGCCCTTGCTGGGGCTCTTGCCCGAAACTTCCTTGTACAGACGCAGCAGGCGCTCATACGAGAGATCCGTCTCCGACTCCAGCACCTGCAGGCGCGCGCCCAGGTTGATCAGGGTCACGGCACGTTCGATCTGACGGGCTTCGGTGAGGATGCTCTTGACTCGCATGGTGGCTGCTCCGGCTTGTTCTTGTGGTGGGGCTCAGGCTGCTTCTTGGTGGCGGCCGGCCATCAAGATGCTGGCGTGGAGGCGTGAGACGCTGTCGTTGGCGGCCGGCTTGCCATGGCTGGTGAGCAGGCCCCAGACCAGGTCGTCATCCATGCGGAAGCGGCACAGCAAGGTGTTGCCGCTGGCGATCTTCATGATTTGAGCCGGGCTCAGGGTGTTGAGCAGCGCGGCGGTGTCCTCCGAGATGCCGAGGCGGAACAGCGCTTGCTCACGGTCGGCACGGATGAGGCTTTGCGCCAGCATCAGGTAGGACAGATTGGCTTCGCGGATCTCGGTGAGGATTTGGTCTGCATTCATGTCGGACTCCTGTTGCGCTGTTCAGCTCTCGTTTCAACGTGAAACGGATTGTGTGGACGCAAACAAGTTCACGACATCAGCCCAATTCGGTGACTGAAGTCCCGGTTTTTCCAGGGTGCTTGTCAGGCAAACACCTACACCGGCCCCATGGCCGGTCAGCGGGTCGCGCGGCCGCCGCGGGCGGCGCGCCCCATGGGCGGCGCGCTCAGGCGGCCGAACGCACGCTGCTGTCGCCGAGCGCCTGCAGGCGCTGCAACTCGATCTGCACCAGCGGCAGCAGATCGGGCGCTTCCTGCATCAGGTTGGCCAGCGCAGGGCCCTGGAGCAAGGCCTGCAGGGCTTCGATGGCGGCCGCGTATTCGCCCAGGCCGGACATCGCAAAGCCCAGGGTGTAGAGGCTGGCGCCATGGTCGGGCGTGAGCTCCAGTGCCCGGTAGGCATGGGTGGCGGCATGCGCCAGCTCGCCCGCGCTCAGCAGCAGCGCCGCCATATCGCTCAGCAGCTCGTGGCTGAGAGGTTCATGCTCCAGGGCCTGGCTCAGCAGGCTCAGCCCGCGCCCGACGCGCCCCTCGGCGGCCTCGGCAAACGCGGCATTGCGCGCCTGCGTCAGCAGCATCAGCGCCTCACTCGAGCGCTGGGCCTCGTCGCCGGTGGCGGCCTCGGTCAAGGCCTCCGCCATCTGGGCGGGCATGGCTTGGAATCGCGGGCTGCTTGTTTGCGTGTGCATCTTCATGGTGATCACTCCAGACATCGCCAATGCGGGACGCATGGGGCGCTCCGCCTGAACCAATCAAACGCTGGATCAATCGAGGCGCGCTCGCGTATCGACTCCAGTTGCGCAGACTTTAGGGTCGGGTCGCACGATCATTCGTTGGAAAAGCACGGTCCACGCGCCGCATCTCCAAACATGCAAGCCGGCCGGCGCGTCGAAATCCTGTACAGAGCGCGGCGGCAGGCCCCAGGCCCAGCACCGGCTCTTATTCAGCAACAGGAAAGACCGACAGGAACCCAGCAAGACTCAGCCAGCCCCATGCCCAGCGCCACCGGCGCCTGTTGAACGGATTCGCGCCACGCGCAAAAACCGATCCAGACAACAAGCCCCCAAGTGCCGCGCTTATCAACCGATCGAGCCTATTGACAAACAGCGCTTAAGTTCCTACTTGCGCTGTCCGATAGCCATTCCAACGGGTCTGCAAAAACAGATTCGTGGTCCGGTTAGAAGGCCGCAAGTTGAGCTCCCCCTGGGGGGTGCAGGGCACAACGGTTGACTAGCGCCGGGCGGTACGTCCCCCATGGCCGCAAGGCCGCAAGGGTCGCAAGCACGGGTGCCACACCCGGGCATCCGAGTCACGTCGGCGCTATGCCGGGAGTCTTTTAAAGCTGAATAGGAGCGCATCATGCCCGCTGTTATCAATACCAACCTGCTGTCCATCACTGCGCAGCGCAACACCTCCGCCACCCAGAACTCGCTGGCCACGGCCATGCAACGCCTGTCTTCGGGCCTGCGTGTCAATTCGGCCAAGGACGACGCCGCCGGCATGGCCATTGCCGAACGCATGACCGCCCAGGTGCGTGGCATGAACGTGGCGCAACGCAATGCCAACGACGGCATCTCGCTGGCGCAAACCGCTGAAGGCGCGCTCTCCAAGGTGAGCGACAGCCTGCAGCGCATGCGTGAGCTGTCGGTGCAGGCCCGCAACGCCACCAACACCGGTGACGACAAGGACTCGCTGGGCAAGGAGTTCTCGCAGCTGGCGGCGGAAATCACCCGCGTGCTGGGCGGCACCACCTTCAACGGCCGCGCCATCCTGGCCGGTGCCTCGGGCACGCAGACCTTCCAGATCGGCGCCAACACCACCGCCAACGACGTGGTGGATGTGGTCACCAAGGACATGACGGCCGAGGCCGACATCACCGCGGTGACCGGTGCCACGCTGAACAACGGCTCCGACGCCGCTGCGATCGCGACCATCATCGACAACATCGATACCGCGATCAAGAACGTCAGCGTGGAACGCTCTTCGCTGGGCGCTTCGCAGAACCGCTTTGACGCCGTGATCTCCAATCTGCAGATCTCGGTGGAAAACCAGAGCGCCGCACGCAGCCGCATCCTGGACGCCGACTTCGCGGTGGAAACGGCCAACCTGAGCCGCTCGCAGATCCTGCAACAGGCAGGCAACGCGATGATTGCCCAGGCCAACCAGTTGCCGCAGCAAGTCCTCACGCTTCTTCGATGAAAGCTGGCCAGCCCCGCTGGCCTTGAGTACCCCCGCGGCTATCAACCAACAAGCGGATAGCTTCAAACCCCCAGCACAAGCCCCTTGAAACGCCGCCCGGCAGCTCGCAAGAGCCCACCCGGGTGGCGTCTTCTAGTCAAAAAGGATTCAAGTCAATCCAGGTGTCGTCGATAACTGCTTCAACGAGTCCAAGCAAGTGAAAGGACCGTGGTCCGGTCAGCCGGCCCCGAGCGCCAACGCCAATCCAGGCGGGCATCGGGACAGGACGCGGACGGTGCAACACACGGCAATGGTGCGGTGGTGTTGCTGGCAAGGTCAGCTGCCAAGCGGCCTGGTTATCGAACCGTAAAGACCGGAAGTCTTTGACACCGAAAGGATTGAATCATGCCCTCGATCATCAATACCAACATCCAGTCGCTGAATGCCCAACGCAATCTGTCTGCGTCGCAATCGTCGCTGGGTACGTCGATGCAGCGCCTGTCGTCCGGCTTGCGCGTCAACTCGGCCAAGGACGATGCGGCCGGCCTGGCGATTGCCGAGCGCATGAACACCCAAGTACGCGGCATGAATGTGGCGATCCGCAATGCCAACGACGGTATCTCGCTGGCGCAGACCGCTGAAGGCGCACTCTCCAAGGTGGGTGACGCGCTGCAGCGCATGCGTGAACTCTCGGTGCAGGCCCGCAACGCCACCAATACCGGCGACGACAAGGATTCGCTGGGCAAGGAATTCGCCCAGCTGGCCACCGAAATCACCCGCGTGATCGCCGGCACCACCTTCAACGGCAAGGCCATCCTGGCCGCCGATTCGGGCACGCAGACCTTCCAGATCGGTGCCAACACCACCGCCAATGACGTGGTCGACGTGGTCACCAAGGACATGACGGCCGAGGCCGACATCACCGCCGTGACCGGCGCGACGCTGGACAACACCTCCGACGCCGCGGCCCTGGCCACCATCATCGACAACATCGACACCGCGATCAAGAACGTCAGCACCGAGCGCGCCACCCTGGGTGCCTCGCAGAACCGCTTCGACGCCGTGATCTCCAACCTGATGGTGGCGGTGGAAAACCAGAGCGCCGCACGCAGCCGCATCATGGATGCCGACTTCGCCTCCGAGACCGCCAACCTGAGCCGCGCGCAGATCCTGCAGCAGGCCGGCAACGCGATGGTGGCGCAGTCCAACCAACTGCCCCAGCAAGTCCTGACCCTGCTGCGCGGCGGCTGAAGCAAGCAAGCCTCCTCGTCCCTGGCTCCGCCCACCGCATTCGCGGTGGCGGAGCTTTTCTATTGGCCGTGGTTTCCCCTCCTAATTGAGCTTTCACGGCGCGCGCGCACTCGCAGAATCCAATCCATCGGGCTTGCATTTCTGGCCCGAGATCCGGAACCACCGGAGCCCTTTCGGAAGGCGACTTCCGGAGACCGGATATCTGTAGGAGTGCTCAAATGCCCCAGACCATCAATACCAACATTGCATCGCTCAACGCGCAGCGCAATCTGAACATGTCTCAGTCAGCGCTGAGCACGTCGATGCAACGGCTGTCGTCGGGTTTGCGTGTCAATTCCGCCAAGGACGATGCCGCCGGCCTGGCGATCGCCGAACGCATGAATTCGCAGGCGCGTGGCATGACGGTGGCGATACGCAATGCGAACGACGGCATCTCGCTGGCGCAGACCTCGGAAGGTGCGCTGGGCAAGGTGACCGACGCGCTGCAGCGCATGCGTGAACTGGCGATCCAGGCCCGCAACGCCACCAACTCCAACGGCGACAAGGATTCGCTGGACAAGGAGTTCGGCGAGCTGGCCAAGGAAATCCAGCGCGTGTTGGGCGGCACCAGCTTCAACGGCAAGTTCGTGCTGGGTTCGGGTGCCGGCTCGCAGACCTTCCAGGTCGGCGCCAACACCACCGCCAATGACGAAATCGTCGTCACCACGCCCGATCTGACGCTGGAGCCCCTGGTCACCACGGTGGCGGGCACCGACATCAGCGGCGCCGGCCGCGCGGTGATCGACAACACCTCCGACCCGACCACCATCGCCACCGTGGTGGCGAACATCGACGCGGCGCTCAACAAGATCAACGAGGAGCGTGCCACGCTGGGCGCCTCGCAGAACCGCTTCGACGCCGTGATCGCCAATCTGCAGGTGGCGCACGAGAACCAGATGGCCGCACGCAGCCGCATCATGGACGCCGACTTCGCGCAGGAAACCTCGGCCATGAGCCGCTCGCAAATCCTGCAGCAGGCCGGCAATGCCATGGTGGCCCAGGCCAACCAGCTGCCGCAGCAGGTCTTGCAGTTGCTGCGCGGCGGTTGACGCGGCAGCGATACAAGACCGAATGAGCGGGCGACCCGGGTTTTACACCTCGGTCGCCTTCAGTTTTTGGGTCTGCTGCCGAAATACACCTGATAGACCCTCTCGGACGAGGAGCCCGACATGACTGCCATCACCTCAGCCGGCATCGGCAGCGGCCTCGATGTTGAATCACTCATCACCAAGCTGGTCGCCAACGAACGCACGCCCATCACGCAGCTGCAGAAGTCGGCGGACGGGCTGAAGACCCAGCTTTCCGCCTACGGCAAGCTGCAGAGCAATATGGCGACGCTGCGCGACGCCGCCTCCAAGCTCAACAACGTCGACACCTGGGCGGCCAATCTGACCAGCTCGAGCGACGCGGCCTCGGTCACCGCCAGTGCCGGTGGCGGCACCCTGCCCGGCAGCTTTGCGGTGGCGGTGTCGCAGCTGGCCACCTCGCAAACCCTGGTCAGCAGCACCGCCTATGCCTCGGGCAGCACCTCGGTGGGCACCGGCACCATCACCATCGAGATCGGCAGCTGGAACGCCGACGAGACCGCCTTCACCGCCAAGCCCGACAAGACCGCCATCGACATCCCGATCGGCGCGGGCGAGGACCAGCTCAACCAGATCCGCGACAAGATCAACGCCGCCAAGGCCGGCGTGGTGGCCTCGGTGGTGACCGACACGAATGGCTCGCGCCTGGTGATGCGCGCCACCGACAGCGGCGCCGAGAACTCCTTCCGTGTCAGCGTCAACGGCGACGCCGGCCTGGCCGCCCTCGCCTACGACCCCTCGGCGGGCATCAGCTCGATGACCGAGAAGCTGAAGGCACAGAACGCCAAAGCCACGCTCAACGGCATCGAGGTGGAGTCGCAGAGCAACACGCTCAAGGAAGCCATCGACGGCATCAGCATCACGCTGCTGAAGACCACCAGCGCCGACGTCAACATCACCGTGACGCAGGACAAGGACAGCGTCAAGAAGGTCATCAACGACTTCGTCACCGCCTACAACGGCGTGGCCCAGTACATCCGCGATCAGACCAAGTACGACGCCACCAACAAGACCGCCGGCACCCTGCAGGGCGACAACACCTTGCTGGGCCTGCAGTCGCAGCTGCGCGGCATCATCTCGGGCTCGACCACCCTGGGCGGCAGCCTCACGCGCCTCTCCGACATCGGCGTAACCCTGGGCACCGACGGCAGCCTCAAGGTGGACGGCAGCAAGCTCGACAAGGCCGCCAACAACCTCGACGGCCTGAAGCAGCTGTTCAAGGGCCTCGACGCCGGCGATCCCAGCAACGACGGCCTGTCGCAGCGACTGCGGCGCTTTGCCGACGATGTGCTGGGGGTGGACGGCCGCATCACCGCGCGCCAGGCCGGCATCCAGGCCAGCATCAACGACAACAGCAAGCGCCAGAGCGCGCTGGAAGACCGCGTCAGCCTGACCGAGAAGCGCCTGCGCGCCCAGTACACCGCGCTGGACCAGAGCATGAGCAAGCTCAACAGCCTGGGCAACTACGTCACCCAGCAGCTCGCCAAGCTCTGACCCCGGGTCAGTCCCCAGCCACAACCGCCCCAAGGGGCGGTTTTGCTTTTGCGCTCTTGCATCTGGATACAGCTTGCCGCGAAAAGCCCGGCTCTCCCCCCGCAAGGGTGGCTCAAGTTCCCCCACGGGACGCCGAAAACTGATTCAACACGGCCCACTTGGATGTCTGAATCATGTACGGAAACGCATCTCCCTTCGCATCGCGCACGCAACGGGCCAGCACGATGTACAGCCGGGTCGGCGTGGAGACCGATGTCTTCAGCGCCAGCCCACACCGCCTCGTCAGCATGCTGTTCGACGGCGCCTTCGACGCCATGGCCCAGGCCCGCGGCGCGATCCAGACCGGCAACACCGAATTGAAGAACCGTTCGCTCAGCCGCGCGGTGCGCATCCTCGATGAGGGCCTGAAGGCCGCGCTCAACCTCGAGGCCGGCAACCTGGCCATCGACCTGCGCGACCTCTACGCCTATATCTGCATGCGCCTCACCCATGCCAATCTGCATGGCGACATGGCCGCGATCGAAGAAGCACAGAACCTGCTGCAACCGGTGCGCGAAGCCTGGAACGCGATCGGCGACAAGGCCGCCGCATGAAGCGCAACACAGCCAAACAGCACCCCATGAAACCTCGCATTGAAGCGGATGTCGCGATGAATACCCAACTTCTCAGCTATTACGAAGCCATCGAGCAAGCCAGCGCCGACATGCTCTCGGCCGCCCGCACCGGCAACTGGGATGAAGTCGTCAAGCTCGAAGGCGCTTGCGTGCTGCTGATCTCCCAGCTCAAACATGCCGCCTCGCACAGCGCCCTGCAGCCCGAGGAAGCCAAGCTCAAGACCCGCATCATGCAGCGCATCCTGCTCAACGACGCGGAGATCCGCCACCTGGCCGAACCCTGGCTCGACGACCTGGACCATGTGCTGAAGGGCCAGTCCAAGACCGTACACTGAAACACCCAGGGCCAACAAGGCACAGCATTGTCCGAGCCACGTCCACCTAGAACGCTGAAGTCGCGCGCCGTCAACGCGGGCGAATTCCGCGTGGACAGCCCGCCCGAGATCCACGCCCTGCTGGAGGAGTTGGTGCGCACCCAGGCGCGCCTGCAGCTCAGCACGCCCGAGGGCGCCGGCCTGCAGACCAGGCTGTGGAGCGTGGACAGCGCCGGCGGCGTGCTCAGCCTGGATGCCGGCAGCGACCGCGACGCGCTCGCGCCGCTACTGGCCAGCGCGGAACTCACCGCCCTGGCCTATCTCGACAATATCCGCCTGCAGTTCGACCTCGACGGCCTGGTGCTGGTGAGCGACGACAGCGACGCCTGCCTGCGCGCCGAGCTGCCGCGCCTGATCTACCGCTTCCAGCGCCGCCAGGCCTACCGGGTGCAACCCACCACCAGCCTCTATCCGGTCGTCAGCCTGCGCCATCCGGCGATTGCCGACATGCATCTGCGCCTGCGCGTGCTGGACGTCAGCGCCGGCGGGTTGGCGCTGCTGCTGCCGCGCGACGTGCCGCCGATCGAACCCGGCCTGGTGCTGGCCGGTGTGGTGGTGGAGCTGGACCGCGACAGCCGCTTCGAGGTGCAGCTGCGCCTGCAGCACATCGGCGCGCCCGGCCCGCAGGGCAGCCAGATCGGCTGCCAGTTCGTCGAGCTCAGCCCGATGGCCGCGCGCGCCCTGCATGTCTACATCGACCAGACGCAAAAGCGCCGCCGTCTGCTCGCCAAGCGCTGAGCGCCCCGCCCCCATGCCGCGCTGCCTGCCCCTTTTGTCACATTCGCCACGCGGCTTCACCCTGGTCGAAATGGCCGTGGTGATGGCGGTGCTGGCGATCCTGCTGGCCGCCGCCGTGCCCAGCTACAGCCGTTTCCTGGTGCGCAAGCAGATGGAGCTGGCGGGCGAAAGCCTGGTGCTGGATCTGCGCCTGGCGCGCGAGGAGAGCGTGCGGCATGGGCAGAACACCTTCGTCAGCTACCGCAGCGGCGAGCATTGGTGCTGGGGCATCAGCCGCGGCCAGCCTTGCGACTGCGCCTTTGCCAGCAGCGACGGGCAGCGCTGCAATGTAGCGCGCGCCGACAGCGCCGAGTTCCCGCGCGTGCGCATGGACCGCGCCGATGGCGTCGAGTTCGAGCACACCATGGGCCGCGCGATGGCGCCCAGCCAGGTGCTGTTCAGCGGTGGACCGGAGCAGAAGCTGCGCGTCGAGGTCAACAGCCTGGGCCGCGCCAGCATGTGTCGCGGCGAGGCGTGTTGAGCCCGTCGGGTTTTAGACCTGCATGTTCATGATCTCGGAATAGGCCGAGACCAGGCGGTTGCGCACCGCCAGCGTGGCCTGGAAACCGATCTGGGCCTTCTGCATCGAGACCATGGTCTCTTCCAGGCTGACATTGGGGTTGTCCAGCTGCACCTCGCGCTGCAGGCGTGCGGCCTCGTTCTGCTGCTGGCTCACGCCCTTCATGGCCTGGGCCATGGCGTCGCCGAAGCTCGCGCCGCCGGCGGCCTTGGCCTTGGCCAGCGGCTGCCCATTGGTCGACAGGCCGGCGCGTGCGACGGCTTGCGAGAAATCAAAGGGCATCAGCTTCAGGTCCATCGTTCACTCCTGTGGTGCCTACGGCAGAGGCCATACCGGCAGGGACAGGCTGAATGCTACGCACAAGGCGCGGCCACGATGGGAGGAACTGCGCTCGGTAAGTCGGCCTGTTCGCGCCTTTCTTGAGGGTGAGTTTCCGAATAATTCGACGCATCGGCTGGGATCCCAGCCCACCCGCGAATTTATGCACATCGGCCACCCATGGACAACGCAATCAGCCCTCCCCTGACCCCGCTGACGGATGCGAGCAGCGTCCCTGCCGGCCTGGGCACCCGGCTGGCCGCCCTGCCCACGCGCAGCAAGCTGGGCCTGGGCCTGGGTGTGGCGGCGCTGGCCGGCGTGGTGCTGGCGATGAGCTTGTGGGGCTCGCAGGGCGATTTCCGCCCGGTCTTCACCGGCCTGTCCGACAAGGATGGCGGCGCCGTGATCGCGCAGCTCGCCACCATGAACGTGCCCTACCGCAACGAACCCGGCGGCATCATCCTGGTGCCAGCCAACCAGGTCTACGACGTGCGCATGAAGCTGGCCTCGGCCGGCCTGCCCAAGGGCAGCACGGTGGGCTTCGAGCTGATGGACAAGCAGTCGATCGGCCAGACCCAGTTCAACGAACGCCTGAACTTCCAGCGTGCGCTGGAGGGCGAGCTGACCCGCACCATCACCGCGCTGGCCGATGTGGCCGATGCGCGCGTGCATCTGGCGATGCCGCAGCAGAACGGCTTCTTCCGCGAGCAGCAGAAGCCCAGCGCCTCGGTGATGCTGACGCTGCGCGGCGGCCGCACCCTGGACCGCGCCCAGGTGGCCGGCATCGTGCACCTGGTGTCGGCCTCGGTGCCCGAGCTCAACCCCAAGGCGGTGAGCGTGCTGGACCACACCGGCGCGCTGATCTCCAACCCGGGCGAGAGCGCCGGCGGCCTGGACAGCCAGCAGCTGCAATACAAGCAGCAGATCGAGGCCAACCTCAACAAGCGCATCTACGAGCTGCTCGAGCCGGTGCTGGGCCGCGACAATCTGCGCGCCACCGTCACCGCGGATGTGGACTTCTCGCAGGTTGAATCGACCTCCGAGGAGTTCAAGCCCAACCAGGGCGCGAACGCCAGCGCCTCGGTGCGCAGCCTGCAGACCAACGAGGCCATCAACAGCACCCCGCCCACCGCCACCGGCGTGCCGGGCGCCGCCACCAACCAGCCGCCGGTGCCCGCCACCGCGCCGGTGAATGGCCAGGCCGCGCCGCTGCAGACCGCCCAGGGCGGCGGCAGCAGCAACCAGAGTTCGCGCCGCGAGGCCGTCACCAACTACGAGGTAGACAAGACCGTGCGCGTGACGCGCAACGCCACCGGCACGGTGCGCCGCCTCAACGCCGCCGTGGTGGTGAACCACCGCAGCACCACCGACCCCAAGGGCAAGGTCACGACCGTGCCCGTCTCGCAGGACGAGCTGGACAAGCTCACCGCCCTGGTGAAGGAAACCATGGGTTTCAACCAGGAGCGCGGCGACTCGCTCAAGCTCATCAGCGCGCCCTTCATGCTCGAGAAGCATGAGGTTGCCGATGTGCCGGTCTGGAAGCAGCCCTGGCTGCTGGAACTGCTGCGCAGCGCCCTGGTGCCGACCGCCCTGGTGGCGGTGGCGCTGATCGCCGTGTTCGGCATGGTGCGCCCGGCGCTGCGCGCCGCCTACCCGCCGCCGCCCGCACCCGAGTCCGAGAAGAGCGAGGCCGGCGGCCAGCTCAGCGAGGTGTCCGACGACCAGCTGCTGCTGGGCCCCGGCGGCCTGCCGGCCCTGGAGGCGCCGCTGTCCAACGAGAAGCTGGAGCGTGCCCGCGTGCTGGCGCGCGAGAACCCCACCGCGGTGGCCAGCATCGTGCGCAACTGGGTCAACGGCGAAGTCGCCTGAGCCTCCTCATCAACACCCTGTAGAGAACCATCATGGACGACAAAGGTGTGGAAGACGCGGCGATCTTGCTGATGTCGCTTGGCGAGGAAGAGGCCTCCGAGGTCTTCAAGCAGCTCTCGCCCAAGGAAGTGCAGAAGCTCGGCGAGACCATCGCCAAGCTCAAGGTGATACCGCGCCACCGCGTCGAGGAGGTGCTGACCAAGTTCGACGCCGTGGCCGAGACCCAGAGCATGCTGGTGAACGACACCGACGAATACGTGCGCACCGTGCTGCGCAAGGCCCTGGGCGAGGACAAGGCCAATCTGCTGCTGGACCGCATCCTGCAGGGCAGCGATGTCTCCAGCATCGAGAGCCTGAAGTGGATGGACGCCGGCTCGGTGGCCGAGCTGCTGCGCAACGAGCACCCGCAGATCGTCGCCGCCATCCTCGCGCACCTGGACTATGACCAGACCAGCAATGTGCTGAAGACCTTCACCGAGCGCCAGCGCAACGAGGTGCTGATCCGCATCGCCACGCTGGACGGCATCCAGCCGATGGCGCTGAAGGACCTCAACGAGGTGATGAGCCAGATCCTCTCGGGCGGCGACCGCATGCGCAAGTCCAGCCTGGGCGGCGTGAAGACCGCGGCCGAGATCATCAACATGATGGGCTCCAGCGTCGAGGCCTCGGTGCTGGACTACATCCGCGAGGCCGACTCCGACCTGGCGCAGAAGATCATGGACAACATGTTCACCTTCGATGATCTCGACAAGATCGACGACAAGGGCATCCAGTCGGTGCTCAAGGAGGTGCAGTCCGAATCGCTGGTGGTGGCCCTCAAGGGCGCCGCACCCGAGCTGCGCGAGAAGATCTTCCGCAATATGTCCACACGTGCGGCCGAGACCCTGCGCGAGGACCTCGAGTCGCGCGGCCCGGTGCGCCTGTCCGAGGTGGAGGGCGAGCAGAAGGAAATCCTCAAGATCGTGCGCCGCCTGGTGGACGAGGGCCAGATCGTGCTGGCCGGTGGCGGCGACGACCAGTACCTCTAAGCCATGGTCACCAAACCCCCGCGCCAAGTGCCACCGCCAACCCGCCCCGACGGCACGGCCGCGCCGCGCACCAGCGCCTACGCCCGATTCATCCCGCGCGAGGAGTTGCAGGATTTCGCGGCCTGGAAGCCGGGCCAGTTCGAGGGTGTCGATCGCCGCGCCACGCCGCGCCCGGCCGCCGCCGCCGCGCCGGCCCCGGTCGAACCGCCGCCACCGCCCCCGCCGCCCGAACCCACCACCGACGAGCTGGTGCATGCGGCGCGCCAATCCGGCTACCAGGACGGCTACCGCGACGGCATGGCCGCGCTGGATGCCTTCAAGCACAGTTTTGCCCAGCAGATGAGCGCCCAGATCGGCGCCCTGGTGAGGAGCTTCGACGAGGATTTCCAGGCCCTCGAGCATGAGATGGCCCAGGCCATGACGCGCTGCGCGATGGAGCTGGCGCGCCAGGTGGTGCGCAGCGAGATCACACAGCGCCCCGAACACATTGCCAAGGTGGCGCACGACGCGGTGGAGGCCTTGCTGGTCTCGGCCCGCCATGTGCGCGTGCGCGTCAATCCGGCCGACCTGCCCCTGGTGCTGGAGGGCGCCGGCGAGGAGCTGCGCGCCCGCGAGGCCCAGGTACTGCCCGACCCCAGCCTGCCGCGCGGCGGCGTCAGGGTCGATTCCGACATCAGCAGCGTCGACGCCACGCTGGCGCTGCGCTGGCAGCAGGTGATGGCCGCACTGGGCCAGGCCTCGCTGTGGGAAGACCGCCGCGGCAGTGACGGCGAGCCGCTCAGCGACACGGGCGAGGCGCCATGAACCCGGAGCGTGGCCAGCGCTGGGGCCAGTACCTGGAAGACCTGCAGGCCTTTGCCGCCACCCCCGTGCCGCTGGAATCGCAGGGCAAGCTGGTGCGCGTGGCCGGCCTGGTGCTGGAAGCCACCGGCGTGAAGGTGCCGGTGGGCTCGGTGTGCCAGATCCACATGCCCAGCTCGAGCAGCAACCCGCGCCGCGGCGAGCGGCCGGTGAATGCCGAGGTGGTGGGCTTCTCGGGCGACCGCGCCTACCTGATGCCCACCGACGAGGTGCAGGGCCTCTCCAGCGGCGCCATGGTGGTGCCGCGCCCCGCTGCCCTGCACGGGCCGGTATTGGGCGAGGAGCGCCACCCCTGGCGGCGCGACGAGGACCGCGGCCTGCACCTGCCGATGGGCGAGGGCCTGCTGGGCCGGGTGGTCGACTCGCATGGCCATCCGCTCGATCGACGCGGGCCGCTGGAAAACGTGCGCCCCGAACCGATGGTGCGCCGCCCCATCAACGCGATGGACCGCGACCCGGTGCGCACCCCGCTGGATACCGGCGTGCGCTCCATCAACGCCATGCTCACGGTGGGCCGCGGCCAGCGCCTGGGCCTGTTCGCCGGCACCGGCGTGGGCAAGTCGGTGCTGCTGGGCATGATGGCGCGCTACACCCAGGCCGACGTGATCGTGGTGGGCCTGATCGGCGAACGCGGCCGCGAGGTCAAGGAATTCATCGAGGACATCATCGGCGAGGAGGGCCTGGCCCGCTCGGTGGTGGTGGCCGCGCCCGCCGATGCGCCGCCGCTGGTGCGCATGCAGGGCGCCACCTATGCCACCGCGATCGCCGAGCATTTCCGCGATCAAGGCCTGCATGTGCTGCTGCTGATGGACTCGCTGACCCGCTACGCGATGGCGCAGCGCGAGATCGCGCTGGCGATCGGCGAGCCGCCCGCCACCAAGGGCTATCCGCCCTCCTGTTTCGCCAAGCTGCCGCAGCTGGTGGAGCGCAGCGGCAACGGCCTGCATGGCGAGGGCTCGATCACCGCCTTCTACACCGTGCTGTCGGAGGGCGACGACCAGCAGGACCCGATCGCCGACGCCGCGCGCGGCATCCTGGACGGCCACATCGTGCTCTCGCGCGAACTCGCCGAGGCCGGCCATTACCCCGCCATCGACATCGAGCGCTCGATCTCGCGCGTGATGACCAATGTGGCCGACAAATCCCATGTGGAAGCGGCGCGGCGCTTCCGCCAGCTGCTCGCCAAATACAACAAGGCGCGCGACCTGATCCAGCTGGGCGCCTATGTGCCCGGCCACGACCACGAGCTCGACCTGGCGGTGCGCCTGCACCCCGAGATGCTGCAACTGCTGCAGCAGGACATGCACACCCCGGCCGCCCTGAACCAGAGCATCACCCATCTGCGTGCGGTGGTTCACGAAGCCTAGGGTCTGGAAAAGCGCGGGCTTTTCCAGCCCTTATCCCCGGACCCCCGGCTGCCGATAAACCAGAAACTGGGGGAACCTTATGAGCACGAGCAATCTTCAAGCCCTGACCCTGCTGCTGGACCGCGCCGTTTCCGAGCGCGACGAGGCCTTGCGTGCCCTGCGCGATGCCCAGAACCAGGCCGAGCAGGCACGCAACCAGCATGGCCAGCTGGCGCAGTACCGCAACGATTACCAGCAGCGCTGGACCCAGACCTTTGCCCAGCGCACCACGGTCGACATCCTGGGCTGCTACCAGACCTTCGGCCTGCGCCTGGACCAGGCGATCAACCAGCAGGACCAGGTCAGCAGCTATGCCGAACAGCGCCAGGAGCTGGCGCGCAACCGCCTCGCCGATTGCGAGCTGCGCGTGGCCTCGATCCGCAAGCTGATCGAACGCCGGCGCCAGGAAGGCCTGCGCGTCGCCCTGCGCCAGGAACAGAAAGCCACCGACGAACAGGCGGCACGTGCCGCCCTGGCCGGCTTTGGCGCCTACGCCCGCGTGAGCGCCTGAACCGGCCAGCACGAGCCAGCGAGAGATCCCCATGCACACGAACAAGTCCGCCGCGCTGAGCAACACGCTCACCAATCTCTTGCCGGGCAGCGCCGCGGGCAAGCAGCGCAGCGCGGGCACGGAGCTGGGCGCCAGCTTCGCTACCTTGTTCAAGAGCAGCCGCGAGCAAACGCCCGCCGCGCCGCCCAAGGCGGCCAGCCCTGCACCCGCGCCGGCATCCGCACCTGCTCCGGCGCCCGCGCCGAGTGCCACCGCTGCCAAGCCGGCTGCGCCCAAGCCCGGCGCCACGCGCCAACAGGGACCGGACGCCGAGCACACGCAGGACCGTAACGCCGAGGACGCCACCGCACCGGCCGCCGAGAGCAAGGCGCGCGCGAGCACCAAGCATGCAGCCGCCAAGCAGGCGCCCGACACGAACACTGCCGAGGCGGGCCAGCGCGCCCAGGCGGACGCCGCCGACGTGGCCATGGATGCCCGCTGCACCGACCCCACCGAGCTGGGCGATGAGGCGGGCACCGACAAGGCCGAGGCGGACGGCGAAGACCAGTCAGGCGCCGCCATCGCGGCCGGCGCACAGCCGCCGCAGGCCGCTGCCGCGGCCCTGCCCCAACTCAGCGCCGAGCAGCTCGCTGCCCAGCTGCAGGCCGCCACGCGCCGGCCCGAGTCCGACGAGCCCACCGCTGCCGGTTCGGAGGAAAGCGCCGTGAGCGGCGGCGAACACCGGATCGAACACGCGCACGCCCGCCCGGGCGCGCCAGAGCTGGCCGCTGCCAATGCGGCGGCCGCCGGCGCGGACCCGGCTGCGGCTCAGAGCGCGGCCGCGGCGGCCGGCCCGGCCAACCCGCTCGCGCGACCCGAACTTGCGGGCCTGCAGGCCGCCGGCGCCGAGGCCTCGGCCGCGCCGCTCAAGCCCGCCGACACCGAAGGCCATGGCGCGCTCAGCTTCCAGCAGATGCTGGGTCAGGCCAGCCAGACCCAGGCCAACGCCGCGGCCAGCCCCGGCGGCGCGGCCGCCGACACGCGCATGCTGCCGATCCGGCAGGAGCTGCACAGCCCCGGCTTCGCGCCCGCAATGGGTGCGCAGCTGAGCCTGCTGGCCAGCGAGGGCGTGCAGAGCGCCCAGCTGCTGCTGAACCCGGCCGAGATGGGCCCGGTGGCGGTGCAGATCGTGCTCGACGGCCAGCAGGCCCAGATCTCCTTCCACAGCGACCAGGCGGAGACGCGCGCCGTGCTCGAGCGCAGCCTGCCCGACCTGGCGGCGGCGCTGCGCGAGAACGGCCTCACGCTGAGCGGTGGCGGCGTGTTCCAGCAGGACGCCGGCACGCGCCAGCAACAGCAGGCCGACGCCGCCGCGCAGGCGCGTGGCCAGGCGCGCGGCCATCTGAACAGCGGCATGGGCGAGCCTGAGCCCCTGCCGGCAGCACCGCGCCGCGCTGCCGTCGCGCGCGGCGTGCTCGACACCTACGCCTGAGCGCGCCATGCGCAGCGGGCCGAAAGTCCCAGCGCTTTGCCTGCCTTATCGCAGCATGGCCGGGAGCGCATTTTTTGATAATGGGGCGAACTGGGCCCGTCCGGGTGCGTACCGCGCGCCGCCGGGTCTGTCCGTCTAAGGAGTCCTCATGGCCACAGCGCCCGCCGCAGCCGATGCCGCCCCCAAGGGTGGCGGCAAGAAAAAGCTCGTCATCATCATCGCCGCCGTCCTGCTGGTGGTGGTGCTGGGCGGGGGCGCCGCACTGTTGCTGATGAAGAAGAAGCAGCATGCCAGCGACGAGGAAGGTGCCGACGCCGAACCTGCGGCCGAAACCACCAGCCATGCCAAGCCCAAGCCCGGCACGCCACCCACCTATGTCCCGCTGGACCCCTTCACGGTGAACCTGGCCGACAAGGAGGTGGACCGCTTCGCCCAGATCGGCATCAGCCTGGAGGTGCCGGACCCGAAGACGGCCGACACCATCAAGGCCTACCTGCCCGCCATCCGCAGCAACATCCTGATGGTGCTGGCGCACAAAACCTCGGCCGAGTTGCTCACGCGCGAAGGCAAGGAGCAGCTGGCCAAGGACATCATGCGCGAGTCGGTGCGCCCGATGGGGATTGAGCTGGACCCGGACGAAGAGGAAGATACGGCCGGTGGCAAGGCGAAGCCGAAGAAAAAGAAGAAGGCCAAGGTCGACAGCCCGGTGACCCAGGTCCTGTTCTCGACCTTCATCGTTCAATGAGGCGGCACCCATCTGCTGACGCGCCATGAACCAGCAAATACTCTCGCAAGACGAAGTTGATGCACTGCTGCAGGGCATCACCGGTGAGAGCCAGAAGCTCGAAGCCGAGGAGGTCCAGCAAGGGGGCATCCGCGACTACAACCTGGCCAGCCAGGAACGCATCGTGCGTGGGCGCATGCCCACGATGGAAATCATCAACGAGCGTTTTGCCCGCAACATCCGCATCGGCCTGTTCAACTTCATCCGCAAGAGCCCGGAAGTCGCGATCGGCGGCATCAAGGTGCAGAAGTACAGCGCCTTCCTGCGCGAGATCGTCGTGCCGACGAACTTCAACATCGTCTCGGTCAAGCCGCTGCGCGGCTCGGGGCTGATCGTCTGCGACCCGACGCTCGTGTTCGCGGTGATCGATTCGCTGTTCGGCGGCATCGGCAAGTTCCATGCACGCATCGAGGGCCGCGATTTCTCGCCCACCGAGCAGCGCGTCATCACGCGCCTGGTGGAGGTGATCACCACCGAATACCAGAAGGCCTGGAAGGGCATCTACCCGCTGGAGCTGGAATACCAGCGCTCGGAGATGCAGCCGCAGTTCGCCAATATCGCTACGCCCAGCGAGATCGTGGTCTCGACCTCGTTCACGCTGGAGATCGGCGAGACCAGCGGCACGGTCTACTTCTGCATCCCCTACTCCACGCTGGAGCCGATCCGCGACGTGCTGTACTCGACCACGCAGGGCGACTCCACCGAGCCGGACCGCCGCTGGGTGAATCTGCTCAAGCACCAGATCCAGTCGGCCGAGGTCGAGCTGGTGGCCGAGCTCGGCACCGCGCCGGCCACGGTGGAGCAGTTGCTGTCCTTCAAGCCGGGCGACTTCATCGAGCTCGACCTGGAGCAGATGATCAAGGCCAAGGTCGATGGCGTGCCGGTGTTCGACTGCCATTACGGCACCTCCAACAACAAATACGCCATCAAGATTGAACAAATGCTGACCGGTCCCGAGACCGGTTGGCTGGGAGCGCGCAATGCCACCTGATAGCCCGAGCCAGGACGAACAAGACGCGATGGCGGCCGAATGGGCCGCCGCACTTGCCGAGGCCAAGCAGCCCGAGATCGCCGACGAGGTGCAGGCCGCGCCCGAGCAGGTGGCGCCGGCCAGCTTCACCAATTTCTCGCCCACCCCGGGCAATATGCCGGGCAGCGACATCAACATGATCCTGGACATCCCGGTCCAGCTGACGGTGGAACTGGGGCGCACGCGCATCCCGATCAAGAACATCCTGCAACTGGCCCAGGGCTCGGTGGTGGAGCTCGACGCGCTGGCCGGCGAGCCCATGGACGTGCTGGTGAACGGCTACCTGATCGCCCAGGGCGAGGTGGTGGTGGTGAACGACAAATTCGGTATCCGCCTGACCGACATCGTCACCCCCTCGGAGCGCATGCGACGGCTGTCGAAGGCCTGAGTCCCCCTTGAAGAGGCCCGCAAGGCCTCTTTTTCATTTGACCCAGCCCGCCGCTGCGCTCGCAGAATCGGGGGCCATGAACAATCAAATCCTGCCCTTCCTCTGGTTTCTGGCCATCCTGGCCATGATCCCGGTGGCGCTCTGGCTGCTCAAGCGAAGCCCGATGGGCGCAGCGCTGAGCCAAGGCCAGATGCGTACCGTCGCCGTGCTGCCGCTGGCGCCGAATCAGAAAATCGTCACCATCGAGGTCGGCCAGGGCGAGGACCGGCGCTGGCTGGTGCTGGGCGTGACCGGCCAGCAGATCAGCACCCTGCATGTGATGCCGCCGCAGCCCGAGAGCGCCACACCGCCCGGCGGCTCCTTTGCCGAGCAGCTGCGCCAGCGCCTGGCGGGCGGCAAGCATGACGGGGCCAGCGATGCGAGCTGACTTTTTTGTTCGCTGCCCACGCTGGCTCAGGCAAGGCCTGACCCTCTCGGTCTTATCGGCGCTGGCTGGAGCGGCTTTAGCGCAATCCGCGGCACCCGCCAGCCTGCCCCTGCTGGTGGGCCAGGGCGCAGGCGGCAGCTACTCGGTGCCGATCCAGACCCTGTTGTTCTTCACCGCCCTGGGCTTCCTGCCCGCGGTGCTGCTGATGATGACGGGCTTCACCCGCATCGTCATCGTGCTCTCGCTGCTGCGCCAGGCGCTAGGCACCCAGGCCGCGCCGCCCAACCAGGTGATCGTCGGGCTGTCGCTGTTCCTCACCTTCTTCGTGATGAGCCCGACCCTGGACAAGGTCTATGCCGAGGCCTGGCAGCCCTACTCGGCCGGCAGCATCGCCTTCGACGAGGCGCTCAAGCGCGCCGAGGTGCCGATGCGCGGCTTCATGCTCAAGCAGACGCGCCAGGCCGACATGGCGCTGTTCAGCCGCCTGGCCAAGCTGGATGCCGGCGTCAAGCCCGAGGCCGTGCCCTTCAAGGTGCTGGTGCCGGCCTTCGTCACCAGCGAGCTCAAGAGCGCCTTCCAGATCGCGTTCCTGATCTTCATCCCCTTCCTCGTCATCGACATGATCGTCAGCAGCGTGCTGATGAGCCTGGGCATGATGATGCTGTCACCGGTGCTGGTGGCCCTGCCCTTCAAGCTGATGCTGTTCGTGCTCGCGGACGGCTGGAATCTGCTGCTGGGCTCGCTCGCCGCCTCCTTCGTCACCTGAAGTTCCGACCACCATGGATGCACAACAAGTCTTCACTTTCGGCCAGCAAGGCCTCTACATGCTGATGCTGGTGGCCGCGCCGGTGCTGCTGACCGTGCTGGCGGTGGGCGTGGTGGTGAGCATCTTCCAGGCCGCCACCCAGATCAACGAAGCCACCCTGTCCTTCGTGCCCAAGGTGCTCGCGGCGGTGCTGGTGCTGGCCATCACCGGGCCCTGGATGGTGACCACCCTGGTCGAGTACATCCAGCGCACGCTGCAGACGATCCCGCAAGTGGTGGGCTGAGGCAGGCCCATATGTTCAGCCTCACCGAGGCCCAGCTGCTGGCCTGGCTGAATCCGCTGCTGTGGCCCTTCGTGCGCACGCTGGCGCTGTTCGCCGGACTGCCGGTATTCAGCCAGCGCAATATGCCCATGCGCGTGCGCGTCGGGCTGTCGATCTTCGTGGCGATGGCGGCCCAGCCCTCGCTGCCGCCGATGCCGCAGATGTCTGTCATGCCGCTGGATTCGCTGCCGATGCTGCTCCTGCTGGTGGCGCAGCAGCTGCTGATCGGGCTGTCGATGGGTTTCGCGGTGCGCCTGGTGTTCGCCGCGCTGGAGTTTGCCGGCGAGCTGATCGGCCTGCAGATGGGGCTGAATTTCGCCGGCTTCTTCGACCCCGCCACCGGCAGCCAGGGCACCGCCAGCGCGCGCTTCTTCGGCAGCATGGTGGCCTTTCTCTTCATCGCCATCAACGGCCACCTGCTGCTCATCAACGCGATGGTGCAGAGCTTCCAGGCCTTTCCGGTGGGCGACGAGCCCTTTCACTTTCTGCGCGTGGCCCAGCCCCAGGTCTGGGGCGCCGAGATCTTCCGCATCGGCCTGTGGATCGCCCTGCCCCTCATCACCATGCTGATGTTCGTCAACCTGGTGCTGGGCGTGATCGCACGCGTGGCGCCGCAGATCAGCGTGTTCTCGGTGGGCTTTCCGCTCACCGTGAGCATCGGCCTGATCGGCATGGTCGCCACCCTGCCGCTGATGCAGACGCCCTTCATGGTGGCGATGGAGCGGCTGCTCGCCGCCTTCACCTGAGTCCCGCCGACAGCGCTATCGCACCTCGCGCGCCAGCTTCAGCATCTGCGAGCTCAGCAGCAGGCCGCGCCGCTTGGCCTCGGTGTTGTTGACGCGGAAGGCCAGGCCCTGCGGCTCCAGCATCAGCACGATGCTGGCACCGGCGCGGTAGGCCTCGGGCGAGGCCCCCACCACCAGCACCGGCAGGTCGCCCAGCGCATGCATCCAGCGCCGCAGCTCGGCGCGGTCGCTATGGCCCAGCACCAGCAACTGGCATTGCCCGACCTGCTGCGGCGAGTCCAGGTTGAGGATCTGGATCGGTAGCCCGCCCATGGGCCGGCTGGGCAAGTTGCGCCAGGCCTCGCCATCCCCCGCGATGCCGGCCGTGCAATAGGTGAACTCGCGCAGCGGCGGCGGCGGCCATTGCGTGTACTGGGCAAAGCGGTGCACGAAGGCGGCGCGCATCTGCGCCTCGTCCAGGCCGCCCGCCGCGCGCGCCGCCGGCTGGCACAGGGCCAGGTACAGGGCCAGGCACAGCCACAGCAAGATGCGCAGGCGGCTCATGATCCGAAGCGCCGCGTCAGGCTCAGCTGCAGCATGCGCCCTTCCTGCTTCTCGCCCGGGCCGCTGCCGGGATCGGCACGCTCGATCACGCGCTTGTCCGCCAGGTTGTAGATGCCCAGCGCCACATCGGTGGCGTGATCGGGCTGCCACAAGAGGTTGGCGTGCAGCAGCGCATAGCCGGGCTGCGGCAGGGCCGGCGTGTCGTGCCGGCTCAGGGCCAGGGCCTGCAGACCCAGGCGCAGGTCCCGGCGCAAAAACTGAGGCAACACCGGCATGCTCCAGCGCGCCTTCAGCAACTGGCGCGGCGAATTGCTCAGGCGCTGGCCCTCGGCATCGCGGGACTGCTGCAGGCTCCAGCTCAGCTCGCCGCGCTGCCCGCCGGCCCATTGCCCCTGCAGCGCCAGGTCCAGCCCGCGGCTGCGCACCGGCGTGGCGTTCTCGAAGATGCCCTGCGCGCCGCTGGCGGTGATGAGGTCGTGCAGGCGCGACTGGTAGACCGAGACCTGGTAGCGCCACTGGCGCGTGAGCGCATGGTCCAGCGACAGCTCCAGGGTGCGGATGCGCTCGCGCCGCGGCTGCTCGCGCTCGTACAGCGCATTCACCTGGAACTCGTACAGATTGGCGCCGCGGAAGGCACTGCCATAGGCGAGGCGCAGCGTGGCGTCCTCGCGCAGCGCCCAGACCCAGGCCGCGCGCGGGTTGAGGCTCTTGCCGGCCTCCACCGCGTCGTCGCGCCGCAGGCCCAGCACCAGCGTGTGCTGGCTGGCAACGCGCCATTCGTCCTGGATGAACAGGCCCCAGCGCCGGTCATTGCCCCAGAAGGCGCCCCACTCGGGCTCGCCGACATTGCCATAGCTGATGCGCTGCTGCGCGTCATGCTGGTACTCGACGCCCAGGCTGAGGTAATGGCCCGCCCAGCGCTGCGTGCCCAGGCGCGCCTCGGCGATGCTCCAGCGCCCCAGGTTGTCGCTGCGGAACTGCTGGCGCAGGCCCTGCTCGTCGCGGTAGGGATCGTCGTCGCGGAACAGGAATCGCTGGGTCGACAGGCTCAGCCACAGGTCCCAGTCCTCGCCCAGCGTGCGCTCCAGCGCGACCGAGGCAAAGCTGTCGCGCAGCGCGGCGCGGCGCTGGTCCAGCTGCAGCTGCGGCAGTCGATCCAGCACGGTGGGCGTGCCGCGCAGCCGCTCCACATGGCCCAGCCTGAGGGTCAGGCCTTGCCAGCTGAGATAGGCGCCGAACTTGCCGCCGCGATCCCAGTCCCTGGGCAGGTATTGCGGCGTGGTGCGCGGGCCCACATAGGGCGGCAGTTCCAGCTCGGGCCGCTCATAGCCGCTCACCCAGGCGCCCCACTCCAGCCCACCCTCGTGCAGGCGCCCGCCGGTGCTGGCGCGCAGCTCGCCATAGCGGTGCGAGGCGGCGCTGGCGCGCAGCTCCAGGCCGGACAGCTTGTCGGCCCGCTTGGTGACGATGTTGATGACGCCGAAGAAGGCGTTGTTGCCATACAGCGCCGAACCCGGCCCGGGCGTGAACTCGACGCGCTCGATCTGATCGGCCTCGACCGGGAACTCGCCGCCGACGAAGCCGGCGTCGTGCACGTTCTCGTTGATGCGGCGGCCGTCCAGCAGAAACAGCAAGCGGGTGTTGTAGTCGCCCGGGCGGCCTAAGCCCCGCGCACCCACATAGGTGAAGACGGTGTTGCTGCTGACCTGCAGGCCGGGCAGCAGGCGCAGGATGTCGGCCATATGGCGCAGGCCATAGCTCTGGATGTCGGCCGCCGTCAGCACATGGGTGAGCGCCGGTGCGCGCGTCGCGCCCTGGGCAAAACGCGTCGCGGTCGACACCTCGATGTCGCGCGGCACTTCCGAGAGCCCCTGGCGCAGCAGCTCCTCGAGGCTGGGCGGCTCCTCGGCCGCAGCATTCAGGCCCCAGGCCGCCGGCCCGCTGAGGCCCAGCGCCAGCGCCAGGCCCAAGGCGAATCCAGGCACCGATACGCGATCATTCATCCACATGTCCTGCCCTGCGATAGGTGTTCTTGCCGGCGCGCTTGGCCTCGTACATGGCCTGGTCGGCGAGCTTGAGCAGCTCGGCCGGGTCGCTGCTGTCCTGGGGGCAGAAGGCCAGCCCCACGGTCGCGCCCACCGGCATCAGCTGCTGCTGCACATGCAGCGGTGCGCGCACCGCGGCGATCAGGCGTTCGGCCAGATGCTCGGCCGCGGCGGTATCGGCCAGCCCCGGCAGGAGCAGCGCGAATTCGTCGCCGCCCAGCCGGCACAGCAGGTCGGTGCTGCGCAGCACCGAGGCCATGCGATGCGCCATCTCGCGCAGCACCGCATCGCCGGCCTCGTGCCCATGGCTGTCGTTGACGGTCTTGAAGTTGTCGAGATCGATGAACATGAGCGCCATCAATTCCCCGGCCTGCACCGCATGGCCGACCTGGCGCTGCAGCTCGGACTGGAAGAACAGCCGGTTCGGCAGCTGGGTCAGGGCGTCGCGGTGCGCCAGCTGCTGCAGCTGTTGGCCCGCCACCTGCTCCTGGTGCAGTTGCTCGTTCAACTCGCCCTGCCAGACCTCGATGCGCTTGAGCATGGCGTTGAAGCGCTCGGCCAGCCGGCCCACCTCGTCGCGCCTGCGCACCGCGGCGCGCAGGCCGTAGTCGCGCTGCCGGGCCACGCGGTCGGCCAGCTGCGAGAGCTCGACAATGGGCGCCAGCGCGCGCCGCTGCACCCGCCCCAGCACCCAGGCCGCCACCAGGATGGCCAGCAGGATCAGCACCAGGCCCATCAGGCTCATCTGCCAGGCGAACTGGCGCAGCTGCTGCAGGCTTTCGCGCAGGCGGATCGAGCCGATGTTCTCGCCCTTGAGCTGCACCGCGGCCCAGACTTCCAGCTCGGCATCGCCCAGCGCGCCCGGCGCAGCCGCCGGCGCCGGCCCCGGCGCCCAGCTGGCGAAGGGGCTGCCGTCCGTGCGCAGCACCTGCACCAGCCGCAGATCGCCGCGCCTGGCGAAGGCCTGCAACTCGGCCTGCGCCGCCGCGCCGTCCTCGAAGGCCATCATGGGCGCCAGGTTGCTGGCCAGCAGCATGGCGCTGAGCTCGGCCGCACGCTGCTGGCGCTCGCGCGCGGCCAGCCAGAAGGCCTCGGCAATGAAGGCAAAGGTCAGCAGCATGGTCAGGCTCAGCACCAGCAGGTTCAGCAGCGTGAGCCGCCGCACCAGCGAGCTCGGCCCGGCCGCGCGCGACGCGGCAGGGCTGGGCTCGCTCAGCTTGTGAGGCGCGGATAGAGGCATGGGCTGCAACAGCCTGTGGAGGGAGTAAGCGCTTTATCGGCGCCCTGGCGCCGGACTTGAGCCGGGCGGGCGCGTCAGCTCTGCACCAGGCCGTTGCGGATCGCGTAGACGGTGAGCTCGGAGTTGTTTGCCAGCCCCAGCTTCTCCAGCACGCGGGCGCGGTAGACGCTCACGGTCTTGGGGCTCAGCATCAGCTCTTCGGCGATGTCCGACAGGCGCTTGCCCGAGGCGATCATCACCAGGGTCTGCAGCTCGCGGTCGGAAAGCTTCTGGTGCGCCTGCTCGGTCACCGGCGCGGTGAGGCTCTCCACCAGCATCTGGGCGATTTCGGGCGTCACGTACTTGCGCCCCTGAGCCACCGTGCGCACCGCCTGCACCAGCAGCTGCGGATCGCCGCCCTTGTTGACATAGCCGAAGGCACCGGCGCGCAGCGCGCGGATCGCGTACTGGTCTTCCGGGTACATGGAGACGATCAGCACGCGCAGCGGATTGCCCTCGTCCTTCAGCACATGCAGCACGTCGAGGCCGCTGCGGCCCGGCATATTGATGTCCAGCACCAGCACGTCGCAGGGCTGGTCGGGGCCGAGATCGCGCAGCAGGCTGCGCAGCTCGCCGTAATCGCCGGCCTCGCCGACGACCTCGATATCGGCCACGTCCGAGAGCGTGTCGCGGATGCCGCGCCGTATCAGCGCATGGTCGTCACACAGAATTACCTTGATCATGTTCCGCCCCAAGCAGATGGGTCATGCTCCGCTTCGGAGTTTGCTTCATCGTCCAGCTGCTGGGCGCGCGGCGCTTCCAGCGGCACCGACAGGATCAGGCTGGTGCCGCGCGCGCTGCTGCTCAGGTCCACCCAGCCGCCCACCGTGGCCGCGCGCTCGTGCAGGCCGCGGATGCCGAAGCTGCGCGCCTTGGCGAGGTCGCCCGGCGCGATGCCGCTGCCGTTGTCGCTGACCTCCAGGGTCAACACGCCGGAGTCCATGCTCAGCTCGATGCTGACCTTGCTGGCATTGGCGTGCTTGGAGACATTGGTGAGCGCCTCCTGCGCGGTGCGGTAGGCCACCAGCGGCACACCGGCGGGCAGCTGGATCTGCTCCTGGCTGGTGCGCACCGAGGTGAGGATGCCAGTGCGGCGCTCGAAGCGCCCCGCCATCCACTGCACCGCCGCCACCAGGCCTTGCTCGAGAATGGCCGGGCGCAGGTTGTGCATGATGCGCTGGCTCGCCTCGATGGCATTGCTGACCGTTTCCAGCGCCGATTGCACGCGCTGGCGCACGCCCTCGTCCTGGGCATGGCGGGCGATCCAGGCGAGGTCGAACTTGAGCGCGGTGAGCGAGCCGCCGACATCGTCGTGGATCTCGCGCGCGATCGCGGCGCGCTCCATCTCCACGCTGGTCTGCAGATGGCCGGCCAGCTCGTGCAGGCGCTGCTTGGACTTGTGCAGTTCGCGGTCGGCCTCGACGCGCGCCAGCTGCGCCTCGTTGGCCTCGATCGCATGCAGCAGCGCCGGCGCCAGCCGCGCGAGATTGTTCTTCAGCAGGTAGTCCGAAGCACCGGTGCGCATCGCGGCCACCGCGGTGTCCTCGCCGATCTCGCCCGAGACCAGGATGAAGGGGATCAGCTTGCGGCTTTCCTTCAGCAGGTCCAGCACCACCAGGCCCGAGAAACCGGGCAGGTTGTAGTCGGACACGATGGCATCCCAAGGCTGCTGCAGCGCTTGGGCAACTTCGGCCAGCGAATCGACACGTTCAACGTCAAGCTCCAGCCCGGCCCGTCGCAACTGGGCCAATATCAGCTGGTGGTCCAGCTCTGAATCTTCTACATGCAAAACGCGCAATCGGCGATCGGCGGTGGGGATCGTCATGGCCGCGAGTATGCCAAGTTTGCGAGACGCCCCGGCCCGGACATTCCCAGGAGAAATCCAACCGATTGCACGGAACAACACGCCTTGACGGGTTAACCCGTATTGGGGCTGCAACAAAATAGCCGATTCCAACAAATAGCCCGGCTTTGACTTCATTGTCCTGTCGACACGAGAACAAGAAATGCCGAAGATTCCAGCCATGTAAGCAATTGCTGCGGCGGCCCTGGCCGCAAGCAATTGCGCGCTCATCACGGGCTTGCACCTGGAAGATCAACCGCGGAGCCAAGATGCAGATGAATGAATCGCCAGTCCCACCAGAATCAGGGCTCATTCCCTTGCTGGCCGCGGCTGAGCTGCAGGATCACCTGATGACGGTGACCCATGATCTGGAGCGCTTGCAGCGCCTCTTGGACGATGCCGGAGAGTCGCTCTCCACCCATTTCTACAGCGCCTCCAACCATGTGAACGAGTTGCTGCGCCTGGCGGCCGAGCACCCCGACGCGAGCAACGGCAGCCTGCACAAGGTGATGGAACACATTGCCGGCGCCATCACCGCGCTGCAGTTCCAGGACATGGCCACGCAGCTGATCGCCCATACCAGCCAGCGCCTGCGCAACTGTGCCGACCAGTTGGCGCGCGATACCTTTGGCGACGACGAGGACGGCGAAGCGGTGGTGGAAATTGCGCCGCTGCGGCCCAACCCCGTCACGCAGGACGAGATGGACGCGGGTTCCATCGAATTGTTCTAAAGAATTTTCAAGTACAACCGAAAACAGCCTGTTATCCGGAGAGAAAGCGATGCATTCAATTCTTGCTGTGGACGATTCGGCCTCGATGCGCCAGATGGTCTCCTTCACCCTGAAGAACGCGGGTTTCAACGTGGTCGAAGCGGTGGACGGGCAGGACGCCTGGGAAAAGTCCGGCACGCGCGACTTCGATCTGGTGCTCACCGACCAGAACATGCCACGCATGGACGGCATCAGCCTCACCAAGAAACTGCGCGACAACCCCAAGTTCAAGACCACGCCGATCCTGATCCTGACCACCGAGTCGAGCGACCAGATGAAGCAGGCCGGCCGAGCGGCAGGTGCGACGGGCTGGCTGGTGAAGCCCTTCGACCCGGCCAAATTGATCGAGGTGATCGGCAAGGTCATTCGCTGAACGGCCCCGCAACCAGGAGCAAGACATGGGCGAAATGACCAATGAAGGCGCCAGCCTGAGTGCCGGCATTGACCTGAGCCAGTTCTATCAGGTCTTCTTCGAGGAGGCGAGCGAGAACCTCGACAACATGGAACAGCTGCTGCTGAACCTGAACATCGAGACCGCCGACGACGAGGAACTGAACGCGATCTTCCGCTGCGCCCACTCCATCAAGGGGGGCGCTGCGACCTTTGGCTTCAGCGATGTGGCCGAACTGACGCACCAGATGGAGACGCTGCTGGACAAGCTGCGCCGCCACGAGCTGCAACCCAATTCCGAGATGGTGGACGTGCTGCTGCAGTCGGGCGATGCCCTGCGCGCGCAGCTGGGCCGCCACCAGGGTTCGGGCGCCGACGCGGTGGACACCAGCGATTTGCTGGCCCGCATCCGTGCGCACGTGGAGGGCGAGGCCGCCCCGGCGCCCGCGCCCAAGGTGGCCGCTTCGGCCCCGCCGCCGGCCAAGCCTGCGCCCATCCCCAAGGCCACCACGCGCCAGCTCGAGCTGCAGGTGGGCCCGCTGACCGATCTGAGCCTGGCCGACAACCTGGTCGAGCTGTTCAAGGAGATCACCGACCTCGGCACCATCGAACCGCTCGACGCGGGCGTGGCCGCCGACGGCATTCGCCGCTTCAAGATTCTCACCGGCAGCACCGACAGCGATCTGCTGGACCTGTTCACCTTCCATGTGGCGCGCGAGCAGGTCAAGCTCATGCCGCTGGGCCCCGGCTTCGGTTTCCACGAGGGTGCGCCGGGCGCGCCGCCGGTGGAAGAGGCCAAGCCCGAGGACCTGGGCTACGGCTTCTTCGACGATGCCCCCGGCCTGCCGGCCGGCACCACCGCGGGCACCGAGGTGCAGGCGGTGGCCGCCAGCGAGGCCAAGCCGGCCGCGGTGGCCGTCAAGCCCGCCGCCAAGGTCGAGCCGCGCGCGGCGGCCGGCGGCATGGACCAATCGACCCTGCGCGTCTCGGTCGAGAAGGTCGACCAGCTGATCAACCTGGTGGGCGAGCTGGTGATCACCCAGGCCATGCTGGCGCAGAACAGCCGCAATGTGGACCCAGGCCTGTACCAGCAGCTGACCTCGGGCCTGGCCGATCTGGAACGCAATACCCGGGATCTGCAGGAATCGGTGATGTCGATCAACCGCTTCCCGCGCATGCTGCGCGACCTGGCCGCCAAGCTGGGCAAGAAGGTCGAGCTGGTGACCCAGGGCGAGGCCACCGAGCTGGACAAGGGCCTGGTGGAAAAGATCACCGATCCCCTCACCCACCTGGTGCGCAACAGCTGCGACCATGGCATCGAGACCCCGGCCGAGCGCGCCGCCAAGGGCAAGCCCGAGCATGGCACCATCACCCTGGTGGCCTCCCACCAGGGCGGCTCCATCGTCATCGAGGTGCGCGACGATGGCCGCGGGCTGAACCGCGAGAAGCTGATCCGCAAGGCACGCGAGAAGGGCATCGATGCGCCCGACTCGATGACCGATGCCGAGGTCTGGGGCCTGATCTTCGCGCCCGGCTTCTCCACCGCCGACCAGGTCACCGACGTCTCCGGTCGTGGCGTGGGCATGGACGTGGTGAAGCGCAACATCACCTCGCTGGGCGGCACGGTCGAGATCGACTCGGCCGAAGGCTATGGCATGAAGGTCTCGGTGCGCCTGCCGCTCACTCTGGCCATCATGGACGGCATGAGCGTGGGCGTTGGCGAAGAGGTCTACATCCTGCCGCTGTCCTCGGTGGTCGAGTCCTTCCAGGTGCAGGCCGACACCATCAAGACGGTGGGCGGCTCGGGCCGCGTGGTCGAGGTGCGCGACGAATTCATGCCGGTGCTTGAGCTGGAGCAGATCTTCAACGTGCCCCGCTTCGACTTCGAGCATGTCAGCTCCATCATGGTGGTGGTGGAGGCCGAGGGTGGCCGCGTCGCCCTGATGGTGGACGAGTTGCTCGGCCAGCAGCAGGTGGTGGTGAAGAACCTGGAGGCCAACTACCGCAAGGTCACCGATGTCTCCGGCGCCACCATCATGGGCGACGGCCGCGTGGCCCTGATTCTGGATGTGGGCAGCCTGATCCGCCGTTCGCGGCACTGAGGCCGCGCCCTTCGTTTGTTAGAGGATTTGGAATGAACTTCAGCGCCTTGTTGCGCCACTTCAGCATCCGCGTTCGCATGATCGGTGCGATCGCGATGGTGCTGGCCCTGCTGACCCTGGTGGGCGGCGTTGGTCTGTACGGCATGGGCTCGCTGAAAAGCCAGACCAAGAACTTCGCCGACATGTCGGTCAACGAAGCCAACGCGCTGACGGCGCTGGTGCGCGGCATGGGCGACCTGCGCCGCTACGAGAAGGACATGCTGCTCAATTACGAGCAGGCCGAGGCCGTCAAGTCCTACCACCAGAAATGGGACGAGACCCGCGCCAGTGTGGACAAGGTCATCAAGGAAATGCTGGCGGGTGAAGAGGACGCCGACAACGTCGTGCTGCGCAAGCTCCAGCCCCTGCTGCAGGACTACGCCGACAAGGCGCAGCCGGTCGTCAAGCAGCTGGAAGCCGGTGGCTACGACAACGCCGCCGCCGCCAACAAGCTGATGGCGCAGGCCAAGGCCAGTGCCCATGCGGCCGAGCAGCTCATCGACGAGCTGCGCAAGGCGCTCAGCAACGAGTCGCAGGCCGCCCTGCAGCATGCCGAGAGCACGCAGAGCCTGGTGCTCTCGGTCTTCATTGCCGTGCTGGCAGTGAGTGCCCTGATCGTCGTGCCCCTGACGCTGCTGAACATGCACAGCATCTGCAAGCCGCTGGCCGAGGCCGAAGCGCTGGCCGGTGCGATTGCCAAGGGCGACCTCACCACCGACGACATCAAGGTCGAAGGCAAGGACGAGGCCTCGCATCTGCTGGAGTCGCTGCTGCACATGCAGCAGGGCCTGCAGAGCCTGGTCGGGCAGCTGCGCACCTCGGCCGATTCGATCCGCACCGCTTCGGTGGAGATCGCCTCGGGCAACCAGGATCTCTCCGGCCGCACCGAGCAGACCGCCAGCAATCTGCAGCAGGCCGCCTCCTCGATGGTGCAGCTGACCGGCACGGTCAAGCAGACCGCCGACTCCGCGCGCACCGCCAACCAGCTGGCGACCTCGGCCTCCACGGCCGCGGCCAAGGGCGGCGAGGTGGTGGGCCATGTAGTCAGCACCATGGACGAGATCAACACCAGCTCCAAGCGCATCGGCGACATCATCGGCGTGATCGATGGCATCGCCTTCCAGACCAATATCCTGGCCCTGAATGCCGCGGTGGAAGCCGCGCGCGCGGGTGAACAGGGCCGCGGCTTCGCGGTGGTGGCCGGCGAGGTGCGCAGCCTGGCGCAACGCAGCGCCGAGGCGGCACGCGAGATCAAGACCCTGATCAGCGCCAGCGTGGAGCGCGTCGAGACCGGCTCGCGCCTGGTGCAGGACGCCGGCAACTCGATGAACGAGATCGTCAGCAGCGTGCAGCGCGTCACCGACATCATCGGCGAGATCACCGCCGCCGCCAGCGAGCAGAGCGACGGCATCGGCCAGGTCAACCAGTCGGTGGTGCAGCTCGACCAGATGACGCAGCAGAACGCCGCGCTGGTGGAAGAGTCCGCCGCCGCGGCCGAGAGCCTGAAGGACCAGGCGGAGCGCCTGTCGATGGCGGTGGACCGCTTCCGCATCGATGCCAAGACGGCCCATGTCGCGGCAGCGCCGAGGCCCGCCCCGACCCCTGCGACGCTCAAGCCGAGCCCGGCGCCGCGCGCCATCGCGCCCGCCGCCGCCAAGCCCGCGACCAAGCCGGCCGCGGCCCTCAAGCCTCCCGTCAAGCCGGCAGCGCCCAAGCCCGTGGCGGCAGCCACGCATGACGACGGCAGCTGGGAAACCTTCTGAGCCCTCTTCTCCATCCACCATCCCGCACCACCAGAGGTCAAGCATGGAAATCGTCCAACAAGCATCCAATCAGGTCGTACCTCACGCCGCGGGCAGCACGGCCTTGAAGGCCCAGGGGCCCGCCAGTGGCGAGTACCTGACCTTCCGCCTGGGCTCCGAGGAGTACGGCATCGACATCCTGAAGGTGCAGGAGATCCGTTCCTACGAGCCGCCCACGCGCATCGCCAACGCGCCCGAATTCATCAAGGGTGTGGTGAACCTGCGCGGCGTGATCGTGCCCATCGTCGACCTGCGCCTGAAGCTGGGTTGCCCGAACGCCGAGTACAACAGCTTCACCGTGGTGATCGTGCTGAACGTGCGCAGCCGCGTAGTCGGCGCGGTGGTGGATTCGGTGTCGGACGTGCTGGAACTCAGCCGCGATTCGATCCGCCCCGCCCCAGAGCTGAACGCCAGCGCGGTGGACACCAGCTTCATCACCGGCATCGGCTCGGTGAACGACCGCATGCTGATCCTGATGGACATCGAGGGCCTGATGAGCAGCGCCGACATGGGCTTGATGGAAAGTCTCTGAGCGGCGATCAGCCGAAAACCAAAGGCGTCAGCAACCTGACTGCACGCCAGACATCTCAAGTTGGGAGACTCGCATGAGCTCTGGAGTAACCTCGATCGCGCGCCGCGTATCGCTGGTTGGCGTGGTCACCCTGGCCCTGGTGCTGCTGGGCACCAGTGGCGTGTTGAGCGTGCTGCTCACCAGCGCGGCCAAAGACCGCGTCACCACCTGGGTAGGCGACAAAACCCAGTCCCTGGTCGACTCCATGCAGGCCATGGACGACGTGGCCAAGACCATGGTCAAGCAGAGCTTCGGCACCTTCCGCCAGGACTTCGGGCCTGTGTTCACGCTGGATGAGGCCAGCGGCGATCTGCGCGACTGGGGCCCCAAGCTCAACGGCAACACCACCCAGGTGGACAAGTTCGCCGGCACCACCGGCGGCGCCGCCGCCATCTTCATCCTCAAGGATGGCGCCTTCGTGCGCATCACCTCCTCCATCAAGCTGGCCAATGGCGAGCGCGACGCCGCGCCGCTGGGCAAGGCCCATCCGGCCTTTGCCACGCTCTCGCAGGGCACGGCCTACGCCGCCCGCGAGGTCATGTACGGCAAGGTCTACATGGCCTATTACGAGCCGCTCAAGAGCGAGGCCGGCAAGGTGATCGGCCTGCTGGCGATCGCGCTGGACATGGAGGGCTTCCAGAAGGCCATGGACCAGATGGCCGCCGACGCCAAGTTCTTCGAGTCCGGTGGCACCTATGTGCTGGCGTCCAACGGCGACCCCAAGCAGGCACGCTTCGTCTCGCATCCGAGCGCCAAGGGCAAGCTGGTGAGCGAGTTGGTGCCCGATGTGGACAAATTCATCGCCGAACTGGAAGGCGCCAAGGACGGCTATGTCTCCGACGCCCCGAACGTGCTGGGCGGCAAGGCCAGCAGCTATTTCGCGGTGGGCAAGCGCAACGGCCAAGGCGGTTTCTGGGTGATTGCCCAGGTGGCCGGCAGCGAGGCCATGGCCTCGCACTGGGCCACCATGGTGCCGTTCTGGATCCTGCTGGGCGGCGCCACGCTGGCGCTGGGTTACGGCCTGTTCTGGATGATGCGCAACTGGGTGGCGGCGCCGCTGGCCTCGCTGAGCCAGGCGGTGCAGGCGATCGCGCGCGGCGATCTCTCCCAGAGCGTCAGCAACGACCGCAACGACGAAATCGGCGCGCTGATACGCGAGACCGAGGCGATGCGGCAGCGCCTGGCCGACACCATCGGCACGGTGCGGCATTCGGTCGACTCGATCGGCACCGCCAGCACCGAGATCGCCACCGGCAACCAGGACCTGAGCCAGCGCACCGAGCAGACCGCCTCCAATCTGCAGATCGCGGCCTCCTCGATGGAAGAGCTCACCGGCACGGTGAAGCAGACCGCCGACTCGGCGCGCACCGCCAACCAGCTGGCCTCCTCGGCCTTCACCGCCGCAGCCAAGGGTGGCGAGGTGGTGAGCCAGGTGGTCGCCACCATGGAAGAGATCAACACCAGCTCCAAGAAGATCAACGACATCATCGGCGTGATCGACGGCATCGCCTTCCAGACCAACATCCTCGCCTTGAACGCCGCGGTGGAAGCCGCGCGTGCCGGTGAGCAGGGCCGCGGCTTCGCGGTGGTGGCCAGCGAGGTGCGCAGCCTGGCGCAGCGCAGCGCCGAGGCCGCCAAGGAGATCAAGACCCTGATCGGCGCCAGCGTCGACCGCGTGGAAGTGGGCTCGCGCCTGGTGGAAGCGGCTGGCCAGTCGATGACCGAGATCGTCGCCAGCGTGCAGCGCGTCTCCGACATCATCGGCGAGATCACCGCCGCCGCCAGCGAGCAGAGCGACGGCATCGGCCAGGTCAACCAGTCGGTGGTGCAGCTCGACCAGATGACGCAGCAGAACGCGGCCCTGGTGGAAGAGTCGGCCGCCGCGGCCGAAAGCCTCAAGGAGCAGGCGCAGCGACTGGTGGAGGCCGTCTCGGTCTTCAAGGTCTCCGCCAGCGAGCCCCATGCCAGTGCCAAGCCGGCCGCGCCGCGGCCCGGCCCGGCCAAGTCAGCGCCGCTCGGCGCCAGGCCCGCGCAGCAGCCCGCCAGGGCGCCGCAAGCCGCGCCGATGAAGGCCGCCCCGGCCAAGGCCGCACCCGCAGCCGCAACCGTGGTGGCGGCCGCGCCAGCACGCGCCGAGGCCAAGGCGGTGACCGTGAACGAAGGTGAGTGGGAGAGTTTCTAAAAGAGGCCGACAAGGCCCGAGCGCCACCAAGGAGCACGCATGTTTGAATCGATCAAGACCCGCCTGATTGCGCTGAGCATCGGCGTCGTGGTGCTGAGCTTGCTCGCCGCCACGGTGGCCAACTACGCCACCGTGCGCAGCCATACGCAACACCAGGTGCTTGCCTCCATGGACGAGTTGGCGGCCGCGCGCGGCGCCACCATCGCCCAATGGGTGCGCTCGCAAAAAGACATCATCGGCGCGCTCGCGCCGGCCGTGGCCGCGGCGGACCCGGTGCCGCTGCTGGTGCAGGCCGCCAAGTCGGGCCGGCTGGACGCGGCCTATATCGGTTTTGCCGACAAGAAGATCGTCTTCAACTCGCCGCAGAACCTGCCGCCCGACTACGACCCCACCAGCCGCCCCTGGTACACCCAGGCCGCCGGCGCCAGCGGCAGCATCATCACGCCGCCCTATGTGGATGCGGCCAAGAAGCTGCTGGTGGTGACCTTTGCCCAGGCCATCAAGGACGGCGGCTCGACCAAGGCGGTGACCGCCTCGGACGTGTTCCTGGATGACGTGGTGGCCACCGTCAAGGCCATCAAGCCCACGCCCAACGGCTTTGCCTTCCTGACCATGTCGGACGGCCGCATCGTCGCCCACCCGGATGCCAATCTGGCGCTCAAGCCGTCCAGCGATCTCTCGGCCCAGCTCGATGCCAAGGCCCTGAAGGCCGCGCAGGAAGCCAAGGGCGAATGGATCGAGGCCAAGGTCGGCGATGCCAGCTATCTGGTGCGCGGCGTGGCCATCCCCGACACCGACTGGACGCTGTATGTGGCGGCCGACCGCAGCGAGGCCCTTGCCTCGCTGAGTTCGCTGCTGCGCGCCGCGGCCATCACCGCCCTGGTGATGATGGCGCTGGCCGGCCTGGTGGTGACCGGCAGCATCACCGGCCTGCTGCGCGGGCTGGACCGCGTGCGCAAGGCGCTGGACGAAATCAGCGCCGGTGGCGGCGACCTCACCCAACGCCTGCCCGCCGACAGCAAGGACGAGATCGGCCGCATTGCCAGCTCCTTCAACACCTTTGCCGAGAAGATCCAGCACATCCTGCTGGACGTGCGCGCCGCCAGCAGCTCCATCACCACCGCCTCCAGCGAGATCGCCACCGGCGCGCAGGACCTGTCGCAGCGCACCGAGCAGACCGCGTCCAACCTGCAGCAGGCGGCCTCCTCGATGGAGCAGCTCACCGGCACGGTGCGCCAGACCGCCGATGCCGCCCAGACCGCCAACCAGCTGGCCTCCTCGGCCTCCAGCGCCGCGGCCAAGGGTGGCGAGGTGGTGAGCCAGGTGGTCTCGACGATGGACGAGATCAACACCAGCTCCAAGAAGATCAACGACATCATCGGCGTGATCGACGGCATCGCCTTCCAGACCAATATCCTGGCGCTGAACGCCGCGGTGGAAGCCGCGCGTGCCGGCGAGCAGGGCCGCGGCTTCGCCGTGGTGGCCAGCGAGGTGCGCAGCCTGGCGCAGCGCAGCGCCGAGGCCGCCAAGGAGATCAAGGCCCTGATCGGCGCCAGCGTCGATCGCGTGGAAGTGGGCTCGCGCCTGGTGGAAGCGGCCGGCCAGTCGATGACCGACATCGTATCCAGCGTGCAGCGCGTGACCGACATCATTGGCGAGATCACCGCCGCCGCCAGCGAACAGAGCGATGGCATCGGCCAGGTGAATGGCGCGGTGGTGCAGCTGGACCAGATGACGCAGCAGAACGCGGCGCTGGTGGAAGAGTCCGCCGCCGCGGCCGAAAGCCTGAAGGACCAGGCGCATCGGCTCACCGAGGTGGTGTCGGTGTTCCGCCTGGGCAACGACGACGCCAAGCATGGCGGCTATGCCATGGCCGCCAGCTCGCCCAAGCCGGCCCCGAAGGCCGCAGGGGCCAAGCCAGCGGCGTCCAAGCCCGCCAGCCCACACCCCGCCGCCAAACCTGCCACCACTGCAGCCGCCGATGGCTGGAGCGCCAAGCCCGCCAAGCCCGCAGCAGCACCGCCCGCCCCTGCCGCCGCCGCGGCGCAAGACGACGCGCATGGTGACTGGCAGTCCTTCTGAGGCCTGCCTCCGCCAGCAACAAGGGCCGCAGATGCGGCCCTTTCTAACTCTCGCCGCTCAGCTCACTGCGTATCGGCCTGGCGCAGCGTCGTCACCACCGGCTGCAGCAGCACATTGCGCAGGCTCCACCAGCCGGCCAGCTGCGCCAGCAGCGCGCCGCAGACCATGCTGGCCAGCGGCACCCAGGGGCTGGCGCGCCAATCGAACTCGAACACATAGCGCGCCAACAGCTGGCCCAGCAGCAGGGCCACGGCGCCGGCCAGCAGGCCCGCCAACGCGCCCAGGCCCAGCAGCTCGGCGCGCTGCACCTGGCGCAGCAGCGCCGAGCTCGCACCCAGCGCGCGCATCAACGCGAACTCGCGCGTGCGCAGCTCGCGCGTGCTGCTCACCGCCGCCAGCAGCACCACCAGGCCGGTGGCCAGCGTGAACATGAAGAGGAACTGCACCGCATTGATGACCTGGCCCAGCACCGCCTGCATCTGGTTCAGCTGGGCCGACACATCCACCGCGGTGATGTTGGGGAACTCGTGGCTGAGCCGCTTGTCCAGCGCCAGGCCGGCCTCCGCCGCGGGCGCGCGGTAGGCGGTGATGTAGCTGCCGGGCAGCTCACCCATCTCCTTGCGCGGGAAGATCACGAAGAAGTTGGCCCGCATCGAGCTCCAGTCCACCTTGCGCAGGCTGGTGATGCGCGCCTCCACCTGGATGCCTGCGACGTCGAAGCGCAGCCTGTCGCCGAGCTTGAGCCCGAGCTGCTCGGCCAGGCCCTGCTCGACGCTGAGGCCATCGGCCTCGTCGTTCTGCCAGCGCCCGCCCACCACCTGGTTGTGCTGCGGCAGCTCGGCCGCATGGCTCAGATTGAACTCGCGCTCGGCCAGGCGCTGGGCGCGCTCCTGGGCGAACTGCTCGGGCCGCACCGCCTGGCCGTTGATGCCCACCAGGCGGCCGCGGATCATCGGATACCAGTCGTAGCCATGCACGCCCGCGCCCTCGAGCGCAGCGCGCATCGCCTCGCCCTGCTCGGGCTGGATATTGATGATGAAGCGGTTCGGCGCGTTCGCTGGCGTGGCCTGGCGCCAGCTGGCGATCAGGTCGGTGCGCAGCAGCACCAGCAGCGCCAGCGCCAGCAGGCCCACCGCCAGCGCCGCCACCTGCACCACCGCGAGCAGCGGGCGTGCCGCCAGCTGGCGCGTGGCCAGCAGCAACCAGCGCGGCGCCCCCGCTTGCGGCACCAGGCGCCGCAACAGCAGCACCGCGCCCCAGGCCAGCAGCGCAAACAGCGCCAGCGCGGCAGCGAAGCCTAGCGAGGCGATCAAGCCCAGCGTGGGGTCGGCCGAGAGCGTCACCAGCATGGCGCCAAAGCCCAGCACGCCCGCACCCAGCACCGCCAGCGAACCGAGCTTGGCGCTGCCCAGCTCGCGCCGTATCACGCGCAGCGGCGGCACCGCCGCCAGCTGCAGCACCGGCGGCAGGCCAAAGCCCAGCAGCAGGGTCATGCCCATGCCCAGGCCCAGCGCCACCGGCCAGCCGCTGGCGGCCGGCAGCTTCACCTCGATCAGCCCGGCCAGCAGGGCCACAAAGGCATAGTGCAGCGCAAAACCAAGCAGCACGCCCGCCACGCTGGCCACCAGGCCCGCGCCACCGAACTCCAGGCCATAGGCCCAGGCCAGGCGGCGTTGCGGCTGACCCAGCACGCGCAGCATGGCGCAATCGTCCAGATGCCGTGCGGCGAAGTCGCGCGCGCTCAAGACCACCGCCACCGCCGCCAGCAGGGCCGCCAGCATCGCCACCAGGTTGAGGAATTTGCCGGCGCGGTCCAGGGTCTGTCGCATCTCGGGCCGGCCGCTTTCCAGCGACTCCAGGCGCACGCCGCGCCAGCCCTCGCTGGCAATCAGCGCCGCGGCCTCGCGGGAATAGCGCTGCCAGTCCTGGCTGGCGCGGCCGTCGGGTGCGATCACCGCATAGCGGTAGGTCACGCGGCTGGCGGGCTGTATCAGCGCGGTGGCCACCAGGTCGGCCTGAGCCAGCATCACGCGCGGCGCAAAGCTCATGAAGCCGGCGCCGCGGTCGGGCTCGTTGGCGATCACGCCGGCCACGCGCAGGCTGGCCTCGCCCAGCAGCAGGGTATCGCCCGGCCTCAGGCCCAGGGCATCGAGCACCTGGGCATCGACCCAGACCTCGCCCGCCGCCGGCGCACCGACGCGCCGCCCATCGCTCAGCTCGACGCGCCCGCGCAGCGGATAGCCCGCACCCACCGCCTTCACCGCCACCAGGCGGCTGGCGCCGCCCTGCGCATCGGTGGCGCGCGCCATGCTGGGAAAGGCGGTGCTGTCCACCGCCGTCAGGCCCTGGGCCTGCGCCAGCTCGCGCAGCTTGGGCGGCGTGGGCTGGTCGCTCGCCACCACCACATCGCCGCCCAGCATCTGCGCCGCATCGCGCCGCAGGCCCTGGTCGAGCCGGTCGGCCAGAAAGCTCACCGCACAGACGGCGGCCACCGCCAGCGCCACCGCCAGCATCAGCAGGCGCAGTTCGCCGGCACGCCAATCGCGCCAGAGCTGGCGCCAGGCCAGCATCAACACCGAGGGGCGCCTGGCGGCGGGGCGGGCCGGCGCGGCGGCCGGAGCGACGAGTGCGGGGCTGTCATCCATGGGGCGCACTGTACCCACAGGGGCGGCCCGGCGGGCAGTGTGGAATTGCATGCCATGCAAATGGCTTGAACCCTGCATGCAAGCCCGTGCTGCCCCAGTGAGCGCGCGCCCTGCTTCAATACAGCCATGAGCACCAGCACCTTCGCCCCCCTCTTCGTCTCGCACGGCTCGCCCATGACGGCCCTGCAGCCCGGCGCCGTAGGCGCCTTCTGGCGCCAGCTGGGTGCCGCCCTGCAGCGCCGCCGCCCGCGCGCCATCCTGGCGCTCTCGGCCCACACGCTGGCGCGCGAGCCCCTGCTGCTGGCCGGCGAGCGCCAGCATGCGGTCTACGATTTCGGCGGTTTCGACCCCGAGCTCTACACCTTGCGCTACGACGCACCCGGCGCGCCCGGCCTGGCCGCCGAGCTGCTGCAGCGCCTGGGCAACGCGCGCGTGCGCGCCCTGCCCGAGGCCGGCCTGGACCACGGCATCTGGACGGTGCTGCGCTTCATGTTCCCCGACGCCGACGTGCCGGTGCTGCCGATGGCCTGGTCGCCGCGCGCCAGCCCGGCCGAGCTGTTCCAGCTCGGGCAAGACCTGGCCCCGCTGGCCGAGGACGGCGTGCTCATCATCGGCAGCGGCTCGATCACGCACAACCTGCGGCGCGTGTTCGCACAAGGCATGCCGCCGATCGACGCGCCCGAGATCCGTGAGTCGGCCGAGTTCCGCGCCTGGATGCTGGCGCGCAGCGCCGCGCGCGACTGGGACGCCCTGCTCGACTACCGCCAACAGGCGCCGCATGCGGTGGACATGCACCCGACCGACGAGCACCTGCTGCCCTGGTTCATCGCCGCCGGCGCGGGCGGCCGGCAAGACGCGCCGCAGCGCCTGCACGACAGCCTCACCTACGGCTGCCTGGGCATGGACGCCTACGCCTTCGGCCCGCAGGCCGCCGAACTGGCCCGCGAGCTGCCTATAATCGCTGCCAGCACGCGGGTGTAGTTCAATGGTAGAACGCTAGCTTCCCAAGCTCGATACGTGGGTTCGATTCCCATCACCCGCTCCACAAACGCGCAAGGCCATGTCCAGAGACATGGCCTTGCGCGTTTGCGGGGTGGGCGTTTGGGTTTGAGAGCCCATCGGTTCGCTCAAGCCATGCCAGTGGCATGGCTTGGACGGTGCGCAGCACCGGGCCGAGGCTAGGTGCCGAGGCCGAGCAACCGGCCTGAGCCGGTTGCGAGCATTCCCATCTCACTCGCGCCGTGCAGCTGCATTGGGGGCCAGGCGGCGAAGGTTCGCAATGGCGGACGAGCGGCGGCTGCGCAGCGGGGGCGGCCGGCCGTGACGGTCAAATCTGGTGACCTGTTCCGGCCAGGAGTAAGCGATCACCGAAAACGGCAGTCCGACGAAGGCTGCACGGCACTTGGGCTGCAGATGAGCCGTCAAGGCGGCCTTGTGATGAGCGAGTTGCCAACAATCGGCAGCATGCAAAGTTCGGTCGCAAATGCCGCCACTTTTGGTTATCAGACAGCCCGCCTGAAGCTGAAGGTAAAACGATTGGGGGCGTACTCGATGCCGCGAATCACTTCAACTCGCGTTCCCGCGCTGACGCTGACGCCCGAATTATTCACATCGAGAAGCTGACGAACAATCGAGAGCCCAAGACCGCTCCCGTTAAGCCCATACTTCTTGGCCATAGCTCCCGAAACACCCTCCGCGAAAATTAGCGATTCTTCTCCTTTAGCAATCGGAAGCGATTTCATTTCCATTACAACATCCACATGATCTTCAGCTGCCTGAAATGCGATGTCGATTGTTGATGTTGGCGCGCAATACTTTACACAGTTCTCAAAGAATCTGTATAACGCCGCCGATATCAATTCATAGTCCACCAAAACTCGCTCGCCCGAGGCTCTAAGATTCCAGTACAGCTCTCGATCCTGCGCCTCTTGAAAGAACGTAATCAATACGTTCTTGATAACCTTATGAATCACGTGCGGCCTCATCTGAGGCGGTAGTTGAGGCGTTGCCCGAAACCTGCGCACAACCTGCATCTCGGTTCGCGCAGCAACAGCATTCTTTAAAATTCTAAGCGCGGCCTGCGCAGCTGCTGGTGGATTTCGAGAAATAGCACTGGCAATTACAGATATCTGCCGATTTGGAGTGCCGGCCAAGTCATCTTGCGGAACAATATTGTATATCTCTTGAATAATGTGAGAATTAAGCGTGGTGAGATTATGAACAAGCCGCCTACTCTCTTCCCGCCCTTCCTCCGTCGCGAGTCGCTGTATCTCAATGAGCCCCCCAATCATCTCGACATAAGAGTCCAGCGTTCTGGCAAAGACTCTCTTACTCTTGACCATATCCTCATTAGAGGTGCACAAAAATGCGGTTCCAGCCGCAACACTCTTTTTGCCCTTCCGCCGCGCCCCACCACCTTCATGCGCAACACATTTCTCGCAAGATTCTGACGCAGTAGCCAAGCATGCTGCAAGGCAATTATTCCCCAGCCGGGAAATCAAAATTTTTCCCGCAGAGTCGCATATATGAACGTGATCCATCCTACTCACTTAGTCGCTCCACAGCTTCCATGAACTCATAAGGATCAGCATCCTTGCTAATTCGTTCGTCGGCTTGTCCAAATGCGGGATGGAAAGCATTTGCGTTCTCGGCAGAATAAATAACAATCTTCTTCGCCGGGTACTTCTTGCGCAGCGCCATTACCAGACCAAGTCCCTGATCCTTGAAGCCCAAGCTAACACCAACACCTTGAATATCGACGAAGAATATATCCGCAGAGGCAACTTCTGGCTGCTCAAGCGAAACCACATCTTTAATGATCTTCGTATTACTCCAGCCGTTTCTCTTCAGGATATTGACGACCTGAAACTTAACGTCATCATCAACAAATAGAACTGACACGGCTGATTTTTGCTTAATCTTCGGCGTTCCAGCGGACTGAGCGAGCGGACTGATTGAAGACGTATTGATAGTCACGGACTGATGGGTACTGACTCCGCCAGTCGGTATGCCGTCAGGGCCAGATCGCCTATTCCGTAGCCAATTCAAGATTCCCCCGAGCACGAGCACCCCCACCCCAGAGAACACCCATTCGACGTTCTTCGACAGCCATTCCAAGATCCCCACAATGCGCCCTCCCTGCCAATAATATTAACTTTTTGAAAATACTACGCGGTCCAGTATCGCACTGCCTCCAACTCAAAGGTGCAGTGTTTGCACTCAGTACTCCTCGGGTCCTCGGGGATACCAAGTGCAGTCTGATTCATTCACTCAGCCGAAGCCGCCACCGCTAGGGGACCATGCCTGTGCGGTCCAGTTGCTCATCGTTGAAGGTCTCCCGCCGACTGAGGTGACCGGCATCGCGAAGGCGGCGCTTCGCGTCGAAAGCCGCGGCCTGTCGGGCAAATGCGACTAAATACAAACAGCCTGTACCCTCCGCCTGCCACGACTCCTGCACGCGCACCCCGCAAGAATTCGCGCGTCACCAACACGTCCCCCCGGCAAGCCCCGCCCCACCCAGCAGCCCCCTCACCTCCCATACAGCCCCTGCAGCCTCTCCACCACCCCGTCCCGCTGCAGCTTGCGCAGCGCCGCATTCCAGCGCTCAACCTCGCTCTCGGGCGTCTGCGCCGACAGGGCGATATAGCCCGGTGACTCCAACAGCATCACGGCCGTCTTGCGCACCGCCGCCGGCGCGATGGCCAGCAGCTGCAGGCGGCGCTCCATGCCGGCTTCGGCGGCCGCGAGGTAGCGCACGCGGCCGGCCATCAGCATGCGCAGGCATTGCTCAACGCTGCGCACGCGTGTCAGGTCGGTGAACTTCTTGTCGCTCAGCAACTGGTCGTGCACGTTCTGGTTGACCACGCAGATGCCGCCCTGTCTGGCGTCGTCCAGCTGTCGCAATTCAAGCGCGTCGTCGGCGCGTTGGTAGAGGTAATCCCGCTCATGCGAAATCGGGCCGACCCAGCGGAACAGCGCCTCGCGCGCCGGCGTGCGGCTGAGGTTGAACAGGGCCACATGCGCGTCCGCGGCCAGCCACTTCAAGCCGCGCGCCAGCGGCACGGTTTCGATCTGCGCCGCCAGCCCCAGCTCGGCGAGCAGGGCCCGCACCAGCTCCACGTAGAAGGCGCGCTTGCCACCATGCGCGCGGCCCACCAGCTGCCCGTCCACCTGCTGCACCGCATCGGCCGTGCTGTGCGTCAGCACGGTCCAGCCGGGCTCCGCCGCGCCGGCCGGCTGCAGGCACAGCCAGCTCAGCAGACCGGCGGCAAGCATGCGGACAGGCCTCATGGCGATCAGCCCAGCTGCCGCTCCAGCTGGTCCAGCACGCGGTAACAGTCCAGCACCTGCGCCACGCTGGCGTTGGGCTCGCGGCCCGCACGGATGGCGGCGAGGAACTCGCGGTCCTGCAGCTCGATGCCGTTCATCGACACGTCCACCTGCGAGACGTCGATCTTCTCGTCGCGGCCGTTGAACAGATCGTCGTAGCGGGCGATATAGGTGCCGCTGTCGCCGATGTAGCGGAAGAAGGTTCCCAGCGGCCCATCATTGTTGAAGGACAGGCTCAGGGTGCAGATCGCGCCATTGGCGGCCTTGAGCTGGATCGACATGTCCATCGCGATGCCCAGGGTGGGATGGATGGGGCCTTGGACGGCATTGGCCTTAACGATCGGGCTGCCGCACTGGTAGGCGAACAGGTCCACCGTGTGCGCGGCGTGGTGCCATAGCAGGTGGTCGGTCCAGCTGCGCGGCTGGCCCAGCGCGTTGATATTGCTGCGGCGGAAGAAATAGGTCTGCACATCCATCTGCTGGATGTTGAACCTGCCGGCTCGCACCTGCTGGTGAACCCATTGGTGGCTGGGGTTGAAGCGCCGCGTATGGCCGCACATTGCCACCAGGCCGCTGGCCTGGGCCTGACGCACCACCGCCTCGCCCTCGGCCAGCATGTCGCACAGCGGAATCTCCACCTGCACATGCTTGCCGGCCCGCAGGCAGGCCAGGGTCTGGCTGGCATGCAGCTGGGTGGGCGTGCACAGGATCACCGCGTCCACCGCGGGCATCGCCAGCACCTCGCCCAGCTCGGTGCCGGCATGGTCAATGCCGTAGCGGCGCGCCACCTCGCGGGTCTTGTCCAGCTCGCGGCCGATCAGCGCGCGCACCTCGACGCCATCGATCTGCCGCAGCGCGTCCAGATGCTTGAGTCCGAAGGCGCCGGCACCGGCCAGCGCGACCTTGATGGGCTTGGCTTGGCCGCTATTCATGTGTTCTCCAGAATCAGATGACCCACCGCCGTGTTGGACGCCGGCACGTGATAGAAGCGCTGGCGCAGGCGCGGCGGCGGGCCGCCGGCCACATCGGCCATGGCGCCGCGCGCGACCAGCCACATCACCAGCTCGATGCCCTCGGAGCCGGCCTCGCGCAGGTAGTCGATATGCGGCCGCTGCGCCAGCGCGGCCGGGTCGGCGATCAGCTGGTCCAGGAAGGCGTTGTCCCAGCCACGGTTGATGAGGCCGGCGCGCGCGCCCTGCAACTGGTGGCTCATGCCGCCCGTGCCCCAGATCTGCACCGTCAGCGCCGCGTCGAAGCTCTCGACCGCGCGCCGTATCGCCTGGCCCAGCTGGAAGCAGCGCCGGCCCGAGGGCGCCGGGTACTGCACCACGTTGACGGCGATCGGGATCACCTTGCAGGGCCAGGAAAAATGGTCGGCGGGCGGCTGGCCGCACATCAGCGAGAGCGGCACGGTGAGGCCATGGTCCACCTCCATGCGGTTGACGATGGTGAGGTCGAAGTCCTGCTGGATGAGTGACTGCGCGATATGCGCCGCCAGCTCCGGATGGCCCTGCACCACCGGCACCGGGCGCGCCCCCCAGCCCTCGTCGGCCGGCTTGAACTCGGGCGCGCAGCCGATCGCGAAGGTCGGAATCATGTCCAGGCTGAAGGCCGTGGCGTGGTCGTTGTAGACCAGCAGGATGACGTCGGGCCGGTTCTCGAGCATCCACTGCCGGCTCGCCGCGTAGCCGGCGAACAGCGGTTGCCAGTAGGGCTCTTCGGTCCTGCCCTGATCGATCGCCACGCCGATGGCGGGCACGTGCGAGGTGTAGACGCTGGCGCTGATGCGGGCCAGCCCGGGGCCCGGCCTGCACGGGCCTGGCGCGGGCGGCGTGCCGACCACGCCGGCGGGGCTGCGGCCGCCGCTGATCATCATGTCGCGGTAGGCCTGCTCGCTCATGCCGGTCATCGAACCGGCCATCTGCTGGAAGCTCAGGCCGTCGGTGGCGCCCAGCCGGGCCAGGAAATAGATGTTGCCGCCGGTGCGCATGCACCAGTTGAGATCGCGCGCCAGCACCGCCTGCTTCTGCTCCTCGCTCATCGGCCAGGCGTCCAGATAGGCACGCTCATCGGCCTTGAAGCGGGCGCGGTTCTCGGCCTGCATCAGCGAACTGCAGAACTGGTTGAGCCAGTAGCCGCGGCGCGCCTGCTCGGCATCGAAGATGATGGTGCCGGGGATGTCCTGGTAGGGTTTGTCAAGCGCCATCTCAGCATTCCTCGGGCCAGTAGAGCCGCATCGGGTTGTCGACCAGCAGGCGCTGCTGCAGCTCGGCGCTGGGCGCGATCTGTGGGATGAAATCCACCAGCAGGCCGTCGTCGGGCATATGGTCCTTCAGATTGGGATGCGGCCAGTCCGTGCCCCAGAGCACGCGCTCGGGGAAGGCCTGCAGCACGCGACGCGCAAAGGGCACGACGTCGCGGTAGGCGCGCTGTTCGCCATGCAGCGCCGGCGGGCCACTGAGCGAAAGCCGCTCGGGGCAGCTGAGCTTGCTCCAGACGTTCTCATGCTCGCGCATCAGCCGCAGGAACAGCGCGAACTCCGGGCCGTCCACGGGCTTGCCGACGTCGGGCCGGCCCATGTGGTCCACCACCACGGTGGTGGGCAGGGTGGTGAAGAAGTCCCACAGCTCGGGCAGGTCCGCCGCCTCGAAGTAGACCACCACATGCCAGCCCAGCCCGGCGATGCGCGCGGCCATCTCCCGCAGCTCGTCCCTGGGCGTGAAGTCCACCAGGCGCTTGACGAAGTTGAAGCGCACGCCGCGCACGCCCGCCGCGTGCATGGCCTGCAGCTCGGCGTCGCTGACGCTGCGCTTCAGCGTCACCACGCCGCGCGCCCTGCCCCGTGCGGCGCGCAGCGCGTCCAGCAGCGCGGCGTTGTCGGCGCCATGGCAGGTGGCCTGCACGATCACATTGCGTGCGAAGCCGAGGTGATCGCGCAAGGCGAACAGCTGCTGCTTGCCGGCGTCGCAGGGCGTGTACTTGCGCTCCGGCGCAAAGGGGAATTCGGCGCCGGGGCCGAACACATGGCAATGCGCGTCCACCGCGCCGGGCGGCAGCCGGAAGCGGGGTCGGCTGGGCTTGGCGCACCAGTCCAGCCAACCCGGTGTCTTGGCAAAGGCGCTCATCTCAGTCGACGTAGCGCAGGCCGGCCTGGGCCAGCGGCTCGCGCATCTGGTACATGTCCAGGCCCAGCACGCCGGAGGCCAGCCTGGCGCGCTTCTCGCCCTCGAAGCTCGCGCGCTTGAGGGCGGCGGCCAGGGTCGCCTCGGCGCGCGCGGCCGGCACACACACCACACCGTCGTCGTCGGCCACCATCACATCGCCCGGCGTCACCAGCATGCCGGCGCAGACGATGGGGATGTTGACCGAGCCCAGCGTGGCCTTGATCGTGCCCTTGGCACTGATGGCCTTGGCCCAGACCGGGAAGCCCATCGCCTGCAGCGTCTTCACGTCGCGCACGCCGGCATCGATGATGAGGGCGCGGGCGCCGCGGGCCTGGAAGCTGGTGGCCAGCAGGTCGCCGAAATAGCCGTCCGAGCAGGCGGACGTGACCGTCGCCACCACCACGTCGCCCGGCCGTATCTGCTCGGCCGCCACGTGCATCATCCAGTTGTCGCCGGGCTGCAGCAGCACCGTCACCGCCGTGCCCGAGACCTGGGCACCGGCATAGATGGGGCGCAGATAGGGCTGGAGCAAGCCCACTCGGCCCAGCGCCTCGTGCACCGTGGCCGAGCCGAGGGCGGCCAGGCCGTCGGCGGCGGCACGCTCGGCGCGCCGGATGTTGCGATAGACAACGCCAAGCTCGTACATCTTACTTCCCCTTTCGCTTGAGTGCCGCATCCAGGCGCGGGAACACGCGGCGCGCATTGGCCTCGAACACCAGCTGGCGCTGCGCGTCGCTGAGGTTGACGCTGGCCTCGACATAACGCCTGGTGTCATCGTAGTGATGGCCGGTCTCGGGGTCGATGCCGCGCACCGCGCCAATCATCTCGCTGGCAAACAGGATGTTGCGCACCGGGATCACCTTGGTCAGCAGGTCGATGCCGGGCTGGTGATAGACGCAGGTGTCGAAGAAGATGTTGTTCAGCAGATGCTCTTGCAGCAGCGGCTTCTTGAGCTCCTGCGCCAGACCGCGGAAGCGCCCCCAGTGATAGGGCACGGCGCCGCCGCCATGCGGGATCAGGAACTTCAGGCTCGGGAAGTCCTTGAACAGATCGCTGGTCAGGCATTGCATGAAGGCGGTGGTGTCGGCGTTCAGGTAATGCGCGCCGGTGGTGTGGAAGCAGGCGTTGCAACTGGTCGAGACATGGATCATCGCGGGGATGTCGTACTCCACCATCTTCTCGTAGAGCGGGTACCAGTGGCGGTCCGACAGCGGCGGGCTGGTCCAGTGGCCGCCCGATGGATCGGGGTTCAGGTTGATGCCGACATTGCCGTACTGCTCCACGCATTTCACCAGCTCGGGGATGCAGCTGGCCGGGTCCACGCCGGGCGACTGCGGCAGCATCGCCGCGGGGATGAAGTGGTCGGGGAAAAGCTGCGAGACGCGGTAGCAGAGCTCGTTGCAGATCGCAGCCCAGCTCGACGAGGTGTTGAAGTCGCCGATGTGGTGGGCCATGAAGCTGGCGCGCGGGCTGAAGATGGTGAGATCGCTGCCGCGCTGGCGCATCAGCCTGAGCTGGTTGCTCTCGATCGATTCGCGCAGCTCGTCGTCGCTGATGCTCAGCTCGGCGGCCTTGGGCGCCTGGGCGGGATGATGCAGCGCGGCGATCTGCCGCTCGCGCCAGGCCCCCAGGGCGGCGGGGGCGGTGGTGTAGTGGCCGTGGACGTCGATGATCATGGCGGGCCTTCCGGTTCGCGATCCGTTTTCAATCGCCGCGCCACAGCGTGGCGGGCACCATCACCTCGCCGCGCATCAGCAGCCGGGCGGTGCGCAGCAGGGCCGCCTGGGTGACCTTCTGGCCATCCTGCGGGTCGGTGGCCAGCGCCACGCTGAATTCACCGCTGGGATGCTCCACCGCCACGGTGGGCCGGGCCGCATCGTCCAGCCGCGCCAGGCCCTCGCAGACCGAGCCCCTGAGTACGCAGGCCGTGCCGACGGTGACGGCGGCCAGCACGCCGATGGCATCGTGGCAGACATGCGGGATGAAGCTGCGCGTGCAGATCGAGCCGCCCGCGCGCGGCGGCGCGATCAGCGTCATCTTGGGGTAGTTCTTGGCGCTCACATCGCCCAGGCCCATGGCCAACCCGGCCGCCAGGCGCAGCCGTTCGATGCGCGCCTTCAGCGCGCCGTCGGCATTCAGCTCGTCCACCGTCTCGTAGCCGCTGCGGCCCAGCGCCTCGGCGCGCAGGATCACCAGCGGCATGCCGTTGTCGATGCAGGTCACGGCAATGCCGTCGATCACATCGCGCACGCGGCCGGTGGGCAGCAGGCCCGCGCAGACCGAACCCGCGGTGTCCAGGAAATTGATGCTGATGGGCGCGGCCGTGCCCGGCACCCCGTCGATGCGGGCCTCGCCCTCGTACGCCACAAGGCCGTCGGGGGTTCGGACCGTGATGTCGCAGGCCATGTCGGTGTTCAGCGTCAGCACGCGGAACGTGCTGACAGGGCCCTGCGCCTTGACCATGCCGGTCTCGAGCGCGAAGGGCACGACGGCGGCCAGCATATTGCCGCAGTTGGGCGTGGTGTCCACCGTGGCCAGCTCCGGCTGCAGCTGGGCGAACAGGAATTCCAGATCCACCCCGGGGCGCTGGCTGGGCGAAACGATGCCGACCTTGCTGGTGAGCGGATGGGCGCCGCCCAGGCCGTCGATCTGGCGCTTGTCGGGCGAGCCCAGCGCGGCCAGCAGCACGCGGTCGCGGGTGGCGGTGTCGGCCGGCAGATCGGCCGCGCGAAAGAATGGCCCCTTGGAGGTGCCGCCTCGCATCAAGAGGCAGGGAATCGCGGTTTGTCGCACGGGGCGGTCTCCTGGCTGCCAGCCTGGGGGCGATTGTGGACAGGCCTTGCCGTCATGCCAAGGCAGGAAATCGCCAACAGCCATCGCCTTGCGGCATGGGCCGCCCCCCCGGCGCTAGGAGCGGCGGGTCGAAGCGCCGCCGCTCAGCACTCGCAGCACAGGGCGCGCGCGCGGCCCGCCTGCTTGGCCGCATAGAGCTGCTGGTCGGCGCTGCTCAGCAGCAGGGCCGGCTCACCGCCCGGCACCGGATGGCTGGCCGCACCGCCCACGCTGACGCTGACGATCTGCCCCAGCTCGGACTGCGCATGCGGCAGCGCCAGCGCGCTGACCCGGCTCACCAGGCTCTCGGCCACCGTGACGGCGCCGGCCAGGTCGGTGTCGGGCAGCAGGCAGACGAACTCCTCGCCACCGTAGCGGCACATCAGGTCGCCGGGCCGGCGCAGGGTCTCGGCCAGGGTCTGGGCCACGCGGCGCAGGCAGTCGTCGCCGGCCAGATGGCCGTAGCAGTCGTTGTAGCGCTTGAAATGGTCCACATCGACCAGCAGCACCGCCAGGCTGCCGCCGCTGCGTATGCAGCGCTGGTACTCGATCGGCAGCTGGGTGTCGAAGTGGCGGCGGTTGTAGACCCCGGTGAGCCCGTCCAGGTAGGCGAGCTGGCGCAGCAGATCGCTCTGCGCCTTGAGGGTCAGATGGGTCTTGACGCGTGCACGCACCACCGCCGGGTTGAAGGGCTTGGAAATGAAGTCCACCGCGCCCAGCGCCAGACCCTGGGTCTCGGCCTCGGCCTCGCTATGGGCGGTGACGAAGATCACCGGGATGTCGCGCAGCGCCGGATCGGCCTGCATGCGCCGGCACACCTCATGGCCGTCCATGCCCGGCATCTGCACGTCCAGCAGCACCAGGTCGGGCTGCATCTCGGCGCAGACCTTGAGAGCCTGGGCACCCGAGGTGGCCATGAAGACCTGGTGGTCGGCCGCGAACAGCTGGTGCAGGGCCTGGATATTGATGGGCTGGTCGTCCACCAGCAGCAGGCGGCGCTTGGGCAAATTGGCCTGGCTCATTGGTGCACCCTTCGGCCTGCGGCCTGTCCCGCCAAGCGGGAGCGAGCTTGCTTGGGGCGGCCCTGCGCAGCGCTCATGCCTTGCCCTCCCCGGCCACCGCGCGCCAGCGCTCGCACACCGCCAGCGCGGCGGCGAAGTCCAGGTTCGCCATCGCTTCATCGAGCTGATCGAGGGCTTCGCGCTGCGCCTGACGCCAGGCGGCGGGCAGTTCGGCGCGCCAGTGGCTGCAGGTGTCCAGGGCCGCCAGATCGGAGGCGCGCAACAGCCGGATCAGGCCATCGAGCCCGGCGCCAAGCTGGCCAGTGTCGAGCACGGCGGCGTCAGCCTCGGCCGCTACAACGATTTCGGCCGGCGCGGCGCGCGCCTGCAAGGCCTCGGCATGTGCCAGCAGGGCGCGCGCATCGGCCTCGATGCGGGCCTGCAGCGCGTCCAGCCAGCCGGCGTCCAGCACCTGGCCCTGCAAGACCTGGCGCTCACCCTCGGCGCCCAGCGCGGCGAGCCGCTTCGCCCCCAGCGTGGCGGCCAGCCCCTTGAAGCTGTGCAGTGCCTGCGCCGCGGCGCCCAGATCCGCCTGGCCGCGCAGGCTGGCGGGCAGGGCCAGGGCCTGCGGCAGGAAGGATTTGCACATGCGCTGCAGCAGCTCGGTCTTGCCCATCAGCCGGCCCAGCGCATCGCGCAGGTCCAGGCCCTGGGCCTCGCCCTGCGCCTGCAGCGCGTCGTCGATCAGGGTGCCGCCCCGGCCCGGCTCGGCGGCCCGCGGCGCGCCATCACCGGCGCCCGCATCGTGCCCCGTCAACTTGCACAGCCAGTCCACCAGCTCCTGCAGATCGAAGGGCTTGCCCACATGGGCGTTCATGCCGGCGGCCAGGCAGGCCTCGCGGTCGGAGGCCATGGCGTTGGCCGTCATCGCCAGAATCGGCAGCTCGGTCAGGCCCAGCTGCTGACGTATCAGGCGAGTCGCGGTGTAGCCATCCATCACGGGCATTTGCACGTCCATCAGCACCGCATCATAGGCGCGCGGGTCGGCCTGCAGCAGGTCCACGGCGCGCTGCCCATGCTCGGCCAGCGTGACGCGGGCGCCCTCGTCTTCCAGCAGTTCGCGCGCCACCTGCTGGTTGTTGGCGTTGTCTTCCACCACCAAGAGGCGCAGCCCGCTCAGACGCGGGCCGGCTTGCGTGTGAGCGGCCGCCACGGCGGCCGCGTCCAGCTGGCGGCCGCTCAATTCATCCACCAGCTGGTTCAGCATGTCGGCGCTGATGGGCTGACCATCGGCGCCGGCCGGGCGCTGCTGGCTGGCCTCGGCCAGCACCGGCAGCTTGAGGCTGAAATAGAAGCGGCTGCCCTGGCCGGGCGCGCTCTCGAGCTTGAGCTCGCCGCCCATCAGTTCCACCAGGCTGCGGCTGATCGCCAGGCCCAACCCGGTGCCGCCGAAACGCCGCGTGGTGGAGGCCTCGGCCTGGGTGAAGCCGGTGAAGATGCGCGCCTGGTGCTCGGGCGCGATGCCGATGCCGCTGTCGCGCACCGCGAACTCCAGCTCCTGCTGATGGCCCTCGCGCCGCAGGCAGCGCACCGACACGCGCACCTCGCCCTGGGCGGTGAACTTGATGGCATTGCCGCCCAGGTTGTTGAGCACCTGCTGCAGCCGCAGCGCATCGCCCAGCACCAGCTCGGGCAGCTGCGGGTCCAGCTCGAACAGCAGCGCCACCGGCTTGTTGCCGACATTGGCCGCCAGGATCACCGCCAGGTCGCGCAGCAGGTGGTCGGGGCGGAAGGGATGCGGGTCCAGCGTCATCTTGCCGGCCTCGGCCTTGGAGAAGTCCAGGATGTCGTTCAGCAGGTTCAGCAGCGAGCGCGCCGCCCCTTCGGTCTTGCCCGCATAGTCGCGCTGCCGCGCATCCAGCCCGGTCTTCTGCAAGAGCTTGAGCATGCCCAGGATGGCGTTCATGGGCGTGCGGATCTCGTGGCTCATATTGGCCAGGAACTGGCTCTTGGCCACGCTGGCCTGTTCGGCCTCGATGCGCGCCTCCTGCAGGCTGGCTTCGTACTCCTTCTGGCGCGTGATGTCGATGAAGACGCCCAGATAACCATAGCGCGCGCCGTCGCGGCCGCGCAGCTCGGTGACCACGCGCAAGACCTGGAACTGCTGCCCGTCCTTGCGCTGATAGCTACCCTCCAGCTCGCGGTTGAGCTGGCTGGGGTGCACCAGGGCGGCAAAGCCGCTGAGCGGCTCACCGGTCTCGGCCGAGACCCGCTCGCCCAGGGCACGCATGTCGCGCTCGGACATGAAGATCGCCGAGCTGAGCTTGCCCACCACCTCCTCAGCCTTGTAGCCCAGCATCTGCTCGGCACCGCGGTTGAACACCGTGACCAGGCGGTCCAGGCCGGTGGCCACGATGGCCACCTTGGTGGTGGAGTCCAGCACCGCGTTCAGGAGCGACACGGTGCGCGCCAGCTCCTGGGCGGCGCGGCGCTGTTCGGACACATCGGTGTAGGTGGACACAAAGCCCAAGCCGGCCACCGGCGAGCTGCGGATCTCCAGGCACCTGCCATCGGGGCGCACGCGCTCCCAGAAATGCGGCTGCTGCAAGGCCGCGCGCACCCGCGCGCGCGCCAACTCGACCGCCTCGGCCTCGCTGATCGGGCCATAGTCGCCCGCACGCCAGCGCGAGCGCGTCAACTCATCCACGCCAAAGCGCTCCAGCCCGTGCAACGCCGGCTCCTGCTCAAGCTCGTAAAGCCGCGTGTACATGCTGTTGTGCAGCACCACCTGGAACTGCGGATCGATCACGGTGAGCCCGCAGGGCAGGTTGTCCAGCACCACGCGCAAGAGCTCGTTGCTGCGCTGGCGCTCGGACTCCAGGCGCTTGCGCTCGGTGATGTCGACATAGGTGGTGACGAAGCCGCCATCCGGCATCGGCGAGCCGCGCACTTCCAGCGTCACGCCGTTCGGCCGGGTGCGCTCGAGCTGGTGCTGCTCGGGGTGGCGCGCGCGCTCGACGATGGCGCTGATGGTGGGCTCCAGATCCTCATGCTCGCCGTACTCGCCGCGCGCGGCATTGAAGCGGATGATGTCCTCGAACTTGGTGCTCGCGCCATCGAAGAGCTGGTCCGGGAAGCCCAGCAGATCGCGGAACTGCTGGTTGTGCGCCACCAGCACCAGGTCGCCGTCGAACACGCTGAGCGCGCAGGGCAGGTTGTCCAGCACCGAGCGCAGCACCGAGTTGTTGCGCCGGGTGCGCGCCTCGAGCTCGCGGCGCGCGGTGACATCGGCAAAGGCGCCGACCAGGCGCACCGGCTTGCCCTCGGCATTGCGCTCGACCTCGCCAACGGCGCGCAGCCAGACAAAGCGGCCCAGCGCGGTGGTCAGGTCCAGCTCGATGTCCCAGTTCTGCCCCTCGTGGATGGCGAGGTACATCGCGTCCTTGAGCTGCTGGCGGTCGCGCTCGGAGAAATAGCTCAGCGACTGCTCCAGCGTGATGTTGCCAGGCTCGAGTTCGAACAAGCGCCAGCAGCCGGCCGACCAGCTGAGCTCATGGCTGTCCAGGTCCAGCTCCCAGCCGCCCACGCCGGCCAGGCGCTCGGCGCGGCTGAGCAGCGACTTGCTCTTGCGCAGGCTCTCCTCGGCCAGCTTGCGCGCGGTGATGTCCAGATGGGTGCCCGAGATCCACAGCGGCTTGCCATCGTCGGTGCGCGAGGTCAGCTTGCCGCGCGACAGCACCCAGATCCAGTGCCCGTCGCGGTGCTTGAGGCGCAGCTCGGCCTCGTAGCTGGGCAGCTCGCCGGCCACATGGCGTTTGGCCTGCTGGCTGGATTCGCGCAGATCGCCCGGATGCACATGGCTGCGCCAGGTGGCCACGCTGAGCGGCTGCAACTCCTCCAGGCGGTAGCCGATCATCTCGGCCCAGCGTTCGTTCAGCACCACCTCGCCGGTCTGCAGATTCCACTCCCAGGTGGCGGCATTGGTGCCCTCGATGATGTTGCTGAGGCGCTCGCGCTCGCGCTGCAGCTCGCGCGCGGCCATGCGGCTGGCGGTGATGTCGTGGCGGATCGAGACATAGCGCTCGATCTGACCGTCCGCGCCGAGGATGGGCGCGATGATGCTATCCACCCAGTAGAGCGAGCCATCCTTGGCGCGGTTGCAGATCTGCCCGCGCCATGAGTTGCCACGGCTGATGACGCCCCACACCGTCTCCCAGAAAACCGGCGGTTGCACATCCGATTTGACGATGCGGTGGTTCTGCCCCAGCAGCTCGGCCTCGCTGTACTGGCTGATGCGGCAGAAGGCCTCGTTGGCGCTGATGATGGTGCCGGCGCGGTCGGTGATCGAGACGATGGCGTGCTTGCGTATGGTGTCCAGCAGCGACTCGTTCTCGCGCATGACATTGGCCAGCAGCAGGTCATGCTGCTTGCGCTGGGTGATGTCCAGCGCGATCTCGATGAAGCCGGTCAGCTGGCCGTTGTCGTCGTGCACCGGCTGAATGTCGGTGTCGACCCAGTAGAGGCTGCCGTCCTTGCGCCGGTTGCAGACCTCCTGCCGGCAACCCCGGCCGGCCTGGCCAGCTTCGGCAAAGGCGCGCTGCACCGCCGGGTCGGAACCGGGATGGCCGAAGATGTCGTTGGGCATGCGGCCCAGCGCCTCCTCGGCGCCATAGCCGGTCATGCGCGTGAAGCCCTCGTTGACCCAGGTGACGCGCAGCTGCGTGTCGGTGCAGATCACCGCGTTGGTGGTGCGTTCGGCCACCATGGCCAGACGCTGCAGGTCCTGCGTGAGTTGCCGGGCCAGCAGCTCGGCGCGCTGCCGGCCCACCGCCAACAGCCACACCGTCAGCGCCAGCAAGGCGCCCAGCAGGCTGCCCATGGCCGCCACCCAGGAGGGCGTCGAACCGAACTGCGCGCGCTCGAACTGCGCCGAGGGCCGCAGGCGCAGCAGCAACTCGCGGCCACCGAACTGCAGCACGCGCGTCACCGTCAGCGCGGACATATCGTCTTGCCGTTCGGGCGCCGAATCAAACAGCAGATGCTCGGGCGCGACCTGCGCGCCCTCGTAGACCTGCACCGTCAGCATCTGCTCGGCCACCGCCGACAGGCCCTTGAACAGCTCGGCCGCGACGATGGGGGCGTAGACCAGGCCGATCAGGGCCTGTTCACGCTGCGCGGGCGTGATGGGGTCGGCGCCGCGCCGATAGATCGGCACCAGCAGCAGGAAACCGGGGCGGTGGTTCTGCGCGTCCTGCACCAGCACGATGCTGCCGGTGAGCGCGTTCTGCCCGCTGCGCATGGCGCGCTCGATCGCCTCGCGACGCACCGACTCGCTGCCCAGGTCATAGCCCCAGGCGGGCATGTTGTCGGCCAGCGGCTCGATGTATTTGATGACGTACAGGTCGGCGGCCTGGCCGCTGCTGCGCACCTTGAAGGGCATGCCCGCTTCGCGCTGCACCTCGGCCTCGAAGGCGGCAAGGTCCTGGCGCACCACGCGCTGCACAAAGCCGAAGCCGCGGATGCCGGGGAATTCGGCAGGAAGATCGCGCGAGGCCACATAGGCCCTGAATTCATCGCGATTGACCTCGCTGCTGGCCGCGTAGACGCCGCGCGCCCCGTGCAGCCCGTAGACGGGCACGGCCAAGCGCCGCTCCAGCTCGAGCTCGACACGCTGGGCATGGGCGTCGAAGCGCTGCTGCGCCTCGCGCTGGTTCTGTTCGCCCACCCACAGCGCCACCCACCAGCTCAGCACCAGGCCGGTGACCAGCACCAGCACCGCCATGGCGGAGGCGTGCGAGGCGTCGACAAAGCGCAGGCTGCGCAGCCAGGCGCTGAAAGCCACATGGACGCCCCGTTTGCCATCCGCCATCATCGACCTTTCAGCGCGTGGCTCTGATGTTATTTCTGGATATCACCCAGGCAGAGGTACTTCAGCTCCACATAGTCCTCGATGCCATGACGCGACCCCTCGCGGCCCAGGCCCGACTGCTTGACGCCGCCGAAGGGCACCTCGGCGGTGGAGATCAGGCCGGTGTTGACGCCCACCATGCCGTACTCCAGCGCCTCGCCGATGCGGAAGATGCGGCCGATATCGCGGCTGTAGAAATAGCTGGCGAGGCCGAACTCGGTGTCGTTGGCCAGGGCGATGACCTCGGTCTCGGTCTGGAAGCGGAACACCGGCGCCACCGGGCCGAAGGTTTCCTCGCGCGCGCACAACATCTCGCTGGTGACGTCGGCAAGCAGGGTGGGCTCGTAGAACTGGCCACCGCCCTGCCCCTCGGCAGGCTTGCCGCCGGCCACCAGGCGCGCGCCCTTGGCAAGGGCATCGGCCACATGGCTCTCGACCTTGGCCAGCGCCTGGGCGTCGATCAGCGGGCCCAGGTTGACGCCGAGCTCGAAGCCGTTGCCCAGTTTGAGCCCCGCCACCTTGGCGGCCAGCTTGGTGACGAAGGCGTCGTAGACGCCCTCCTGCACATAGAGCCGGTTGGCGCACACGCAGGTCTGGCCGGCATTGCGGTACTTGCTGGCCATCGCGCCCTCGACGGCCGAGTCCAGGTCGGCATCGTCGAACACGATGAAGGGCGCGTTACCACCCAGCTCCAGCGAGAGCTTCTTGATGGTGGGCGCGCATTGACGCATCAGGATGCGCCCCACCTCGGTGGAGCCGGTGAAGGAGAGGTGGCGCACCACATCGCTTTCGCACAGCGCCTTGCCGATGGCAACGGATTGCTCGCCATCGCCCGTCAGCACGTTCAGCACCCCGGCCGGCATGCCGGCACGCTGCGCCAGCTCGGCCACCGCCAGTGCCGACAGCGGGGTCTGCTCGGCCGGCTTGATGATGACGGTGCAGCCGGCCGCCAGCGCCGGCGCGACCTTGCGGGTGATCATTGCGATGGGGAAGTTCCAGGGCGTGATCGCCGCACACACGCCCATCGCCTGCTTGATGGCGATGTAGCGCTTGTTGTTGTCGGTGGTGGGGATGGTCTCGCCATAGACGCGCTTGCCCTCCTCGGCAAACCAGTCGATGAAGCTGGCGCCATAGGCCACCTCGCCGCGCGCCTCGGCCAGGGGCTTGCCCTGCTCGGCCGTCATGATGCGGGCCAGATCCTCGGTGTGCTTGATCAGCAGCGAATGCCAGCGCATCAGGATGGCCGCGCGCTCCTTGGCCGGCTTGCTGCGCCAAGCCGGCCAGGCCGCGTTGGCGGCGGCGATCGCCGCCTCGGTATCGGCCGCACCCAGGTTTGCCACCTCCGCCAGCAAGGCCCCGGTGGCCGGGTCGTGCACCGCGAAACGCGCGCCGCCGGCCACCCACTCGCCGTTGATCAGGCTCTGGGTCTTGAGCAGGCTGGCGTCATCCAGGGCGGCCAGGGGGGTGGGCTTGCTGTCCATCGAAAACTCCGTCGATCGTCAGGGATTGGAGACAGCACTCTACCCCGCCGCCGAGGGTGGCCCGGGCAACACCCGCCCCTATAATCAACGGCCCCCAAAAATCAAGCATTTACCCCAGCCACGCTGAGGGTTGACGAGAAAGCGCCCGGAATGAAAGCAGCTGAGATTCGCCAGACATTTCTGAAGTTCTTCGAATCCAAGGGTCACCAGATCGTGGCGTCCAGCCCGGTGGTGCCCGGCGACGACCCGACGCTGCTGTTCACCAATGCGGGCATGAACCAGTTCAAGGACGTGTTCCTGGGCTTCGACAAGCGCGCCTATACCCGCGCCACCACCAGCCAGAAGTGCATCCGCGCCGGCGGCAAGCACAACGACCTGGACAACGTCGGCTACACCGCGCGCCACCACACCTTCTTCGAGATGCTGGGCAATTTCAGCTTCGGGGACTACTTCAAGCATGACGCCATCAGCTATGCCTGGGAGTTGCTGACCAAGCACTTCATGCTGCCGGCCGAGAAGCTGTGGGTGACCGTCTACGCCGAGGACGACGAGGCGTTTGACATCTGGAACAAGGTGGTGGGTGTGCCCGCCGAGCGCATCGTGCGTATCGGCGACAACAAGGGCGGCCGCTACATGTCCGACAACTTCTGGATGATGGGCGACACCGGACCTTGCGGCCCCTGCACCGAGATCTTCTACGACCACGGCCCCGAGATCGCCGGCGGCCCCCCGGGCAGCCCCGATGAAGACGGCGACCGCTATATCGAGATCTGGAACAACGTCTTCATGCAGTTCAATCGCACCGAAGACGGTGTGATGCACAAGCTGCCCAAGCCCAGCGTGGACACCGGCATGGGCCTGGAGCGCCTGGCTGCGGTGCTGCAGCATGTGCACTCGAACTACGAGATCGACACCTTCGTCGGCCTGCTGGCCGCGGCCAAGGCGGCCGTCGACGGTGCCGGCGCACAAGACTGCGACAAGGACAGCGCCTCGCTGAAGGTGATCGCCGACCACATCCGCGCCTGCTCCTTCACCATCGTCGACGGCGTTATCCCCGGCAACGAGGGCCGCGGCTATGTGCTGCGCCGCATCGCCCGCCGCGCCATCCGCCATGGCTACAAGCTGGGCGCCCGCACCCCCTTCTTCCACAAGATCGTGGCCGAGCTGGTGCAGCAGATGGGCGACGCCTATCCCGAGCTGCGCCAGGCGCAGGCTCGCGTCACCGAGGTGCTGAAGCAGGAAGAGGAGCGTTTCTTCCAGACCATTGCCAACGGCATGGAGATCCTGGAAGCCGCACTGGCCAGCGGGGCCAAGCAGATCGATGGCGAAACCGCCTTCAAGCTGCACGACACCTATGGCTTCCCGGTCGATCTGACCGGTGACGTCTGCCGCGAGCGCGGCGTGACGGTGGACCAGGCCGGCTTCGAGGCCGCGATGAACCGCCAGCGCGAGCAGGCCCGTGCGGCCGGCAAGTTCAAGATGGCCCAGGGCCTGGAATACCAGGGCCAGCCCACCGCCTTCCACGGCTACGACCACCTGGTCTGCGAGACCTCGGTGGTGACGGCCGTCTACGTGGATGGCGTGGCGGTGGCCGAGGCCAAGGCCGGTGACGATGCCGTCATCGTTCTAGACCACACCCCCTTCTATGCCGAGAGCGGCGGCCAGGTGGGAGACAGCGGCGAGCTGCGCAACAACAGCAGCCGCTTTGCCGTCGAGGACACGTTGAAGATCCAGGCCGATGTGTTCGGCCACCATGGCCGCGTGCTGGAAGGCGCGATCAAGGCCGGCGACGTGTTCGTGGCCCGCGTGAATGCCGAGGCGCGCGCCAAGACCGTGCGCAACCACAGCGCCACCCACCTGATGCACAAGGCCTTGCGCGAGGTGCTGGGCGCCCATGTGCAGCAAAAGGGCTCGCTGGTGAATGCCGAGCGCACCCGCTTCGACTTTGCCCACAACGCGCCGCTGAGCGCGGCTGAAGTCAAGCGCGTGGAAGCCATCGTGAATGCCGAGATCCTCGCCAACGCCGGAGCCAAGGCCGAGGTGATGGCGCTGGACGATGCACAGAAGAGCGGCGCGATGATGCTGTTCGGCGAGAAGTATGGCGAGACCGTGCGCGTGCTCTCCATCGGCAGCTCCAAGGAACTCTGCGGCGGCACGCATGTGAAGGCCACCGGTGACATCGGTCTGTTCAAGGTGGTGGCCGAAGGCGGCGTGGCCGCCGGCGTGCGTCGCATCGAGGCGGTCACCGGCGACAACGCCCTGGCCTATCTGCAGTCGCTGGAGTCCACCGTGCAGGCGGTGGCCGGCACGCTCAAGGCCGCCCCCGCCGAGCTGGAGAGCCGCGTGCATGCGGTGCTCGATCAGCTGCGCGCGCTGGAGAAGGAACTCGGCGCCGCCAAGAGCAAGCTGGCCTCGGCCCAGGGCGACGAGCTGCTGAGCCAGGCGGTGGACGTCAAGGGCATCAAGGTGCTGGCTGCCACCCTGGTGGGCGCCGACGCCAAGACCCTGCGCGAGACCATGGACAAGCTCAAGGACAAGCTCAAGACCGCAGCCATCGTGCTGGCCGCCGTCGATGGCGACAAGGTCCAGCTCGCCGCGGGCGTCACGGCTGACAGCGTGGGCAAGCTCAAGGCTGGCGAGCTGGTGAACTTCGTCGCGCAGCAAGTCGGCGGCAAGGGCGGCGGCAAACCCGATCTGGCGATGGCCGGCGGCACCGACGCCAAGGCCCTGCCCCAGGCCCTGGCCGGCGTGCAGGCCTGGGTAGCGGGCAAGCTCTGATCCGATAGACAATCACTTCAGCAAGGGCCCCCGGTTCAAGCGGGGGCCCTTGTTCTTTCTGTAGCCAAGGAAACGCGCATGAGCCAAGAGATCGACCACGACAACGCAGAGCGCCTGGCCGCCCTGCTGAACATCCTGGCTGCCGCCGTGGAGGACGATGAGGACGCCGTGCCCATCGACACGCTGGACGGCTATATGACCGCGCTGATCTGCGGCCCCGCCGATGCCTCGCCGCTGCAGGCCATGGATGCCCTGTTCGGCGAAGACTGGCCGGCCGTGCTGGAAGAGCGCGAGGCGGTGGACGAATTCATGGAAGTGCTGCACGAGCGCTGGAACGAGATCGCCGAGGCGCTCGATCCCGAGGCCCTGATGGAGAACGCCGACGCGCTGCGCCTCTCGCCGCTCATCACCGAGTTCGACGAGGCCACGCGCGCCTCCCTGCTCTCGCAAGGCGTGCTCACCGCCGACCAGCTCGACGAGCTGCCCGCCCCCGGCGTGATGTGGGCCGAAGGCTTTATGCAGGCCGTGGATGATTTCGAGGAAAGCTGGTACGCCCACGATGCCGAAGGCGAAGCCGGCCAGATGCTGGACTCGCTGCTGATGGCCATCGCCGCCGTGGCGATGCCGGCCGGCGAGCAGCGCGAGGCCTATATCAACGAGGCCTACGAACCCGAGGACGAGGTTGACCAGGACGTGCTGGTGGACGATGCGCTCTATGCGGCGCAGGATCTGCGCCTGTTCTGGCTGCAACCGCCCGCCGGCGCCCAGCTCAACTCCTGAGCCGCGGGCCCAACAGGCTCACAGCTTGCCGCTGCAATTCGGCGCGCCGCAGCGGCAGCGCAGCCGCCCCTCGTGGTGGCTCTCGCCATAGTGGGCCGTAAGCTCCTCGCCCGGCTCGATATCGCGCAGCGCATAGAACTCGGCCCGGCCCTGGCGGATGCGCAGCACCGCGTTGGGGCTGCAGGAATGGTTGATGAAGCGCATCACGCCCGCATCATGCGTGGCGTCGACCGCGCGCTTCTCGCTCAGCTCGACCACATGGATGCGCTCGCGGCCCTTGATGCGGCGGCGTGCCTCGGCCACCGAGATCAGCTCGCCACGCATCTCGCCGATCTTGCGGCGCGCCGGAATGGCCTCGTCGGCAAATACGCCCTGGCCGTCGATGCGCGACGGGCCGGCATGCAAGGCGAATTTCTCCGCCGGCTGCGGCTGCCCCTTGGGCAAGGGCGATGGCGCCGCAGTGAGCGCGGCTGGGCTGGGAAGTTCGGTGAGGCGTGGCATTTGGTCAGGGACGCTGGCGTACGGCATTATGGAGCCCCCTGCTCACGACGAGGACTACCGAGATGCCATTGACCTTACGCCGCGCCCTGCCCAGCGATGCCAGCGCGGTCATGCAGTTCATGCGCGAGCCCGAGGTCTACGCCGGGCTGCTGCAACTGCCCTACCCCACCGAGGAGCTGTGGCGCCAGCGCCTGCTCGAAACCTCGGCGCCGGGCAAGAGCGACATCAATCTGGTGGCCGAACTCGACGGCAAGGTGCTGGGCATGGCCGGGCTGCATCCCGCGGGGCTGGCGCTGCGGCGCCGCCATGTGATGTCGCTGGGCATCTCGGTGGCATCGGCCGCCCAGGGCCAGGGCATTGGCCGGGCCCTGATGGATGCGCTAATCGACTATGCCGACAACTGGGGTCAGGTCTTGCGTATCGAGCTGGGGGTCTACGCGGACAACACCCGTGCCATCCGCCTCTATGAGCGCTGCGGCTTTCAGCATGAGGGCCGCATGCGCGCCTATGCGCTGCGCGACGGCCAGTATGTGGACAGCCTGGCGATGGCGAGGCTGCATCCCAGGCCACCGACCTGGGCCTGAGCGCGGGTCAAGCTCAGATCGGCTTGACCACCGGGCGTGAGCCGAACAGCACCGCCATGGGGCTGAACGAGGCCTCGGGCTGCAGGCGCTGCCCTTCGACCAGCACGCGCGGCAATTGCTGCACGGTTTGCGCCTCGGTGCCGCGCGGCAGCGTGGCTTCGGTGCTGGCGCGCTTGCCGGTGATGACCAGGCGTGCCAGCTTGACGACCTCGCTGGCCTGCGCCAGGCTCGGTGCCAGGCAGGCGGCGCTCAATGCGGCGATGCCCAGTGCCCGTATTGCGCTGCGTGACCTGCTGGTTTCTTTTTGCAACATGACTCCCCCTCTTCGAAGCGTTGGAAGAAGTATCTGAAGTCACGCGCCGGCTTGCCAGGGGGAGGTGACGAACTGCCGGCTTTCCGGCGCGACTTGCGGTGCAGCGCGACGAGTTGCAATGACTTCAGGCATAGCGCAGCTCGCCGGCCTTGCCCCAGAACACCCGATAGGCAAAGGCGGTGTAAGCGAGTATGGCTGGCACGGTGATGGCACAGCCCACCAGGATGAACTGCAGCGATTTGGGAGCCGCGGCCGCCTGCCAGACGGTGATGCGGTCCATCAGCACATAGGGATAGAGGCTGTAGGCCAGGCCGAAGAAGCCCAGCAGCATCACCAGCACCATGAGCGCAAACGGCGCCCAGCACAGCTTGCCGACGATGCGGCTGGAGTTGAGCAGCCCGCGCAGCGCCAGCAATGCCAGCGCGCTGGTCAGCGGAATCGGCAGCAAGGCGATGAAGCCCGGCATGGTGAACCAGCGCTCGCGCACCGTCGGACTTAGCCAGGGTGTGGCCACCGAGATGGCCGCCAGCCCCAGCAGCAACAAGGGCCAGGCGCGCTTGGCCAGCCGGATGGCGCGCTGCTGCAGCTGGGCCTCGGTCTTCATGATCAGCCAGGTCGCGCCCAGCAGCAGATAGGCCGCCGTCAGCGCCAGCGCGATCAGCAGGGCAAAGGCATCGAACCAGCCGCCGGGCTGGAACGCCGTCACATAGCGCCCCAGCATCCAGCCTTGCGCCAGTGCGGCCAGCAGAGAGCCGCCCATGAAGGCGCGGTTCCACAGCGGCTTCCACTCGGCCTGCACCTTGACGCGGAAGTCGAAGGCCACGCCGCGCAGCATCAGGCCCATCAGCATCAGCACGATGGGCAGGTAGAGCGCCTGCATCACCACGCCCTGGGCCTTGGGGAAGGCGATCAGCAGCACCCCCACGCCAAGCACCAGCCAGGTCTCGTTGGCATCCCAGAAGGGGCCGATGGAGGCGATCATGCGATCCTTGTCGGCATCGCTGGCGCCCAGCATCAGCAGGCCGACGCCCAGGTCATAGCCATCCAGCACCACGTAGAGCAGCAGGGCGAAACCCATCAGCGCCATGAAAACCAGCGGCATCCATTGTTCGGCGCTCATGCGGCCACCCTCCGATTGAAATTGACCGGTGCAACGGGCTCCGCCGCGGCCGTCTTCTCGGCCATGGTCTTGATCACCATCACATAGGCCAGCAGCAGGCCCAGATAGAGCGCGGCATAGCCGGCCAGGCTCAGGGCGATGGTGGGCGCCGGCGTGGCGGAAGCCAGCTCGGCGGTGCGCAGCCAGCCATAGACCAGAAAGGGTTGCCGGCCGATCTCGGTGACATACCAGCCCGCCAGCGTGGCCACCCAGCCGGAGAAGCTCATCCAGGCGAGCAGCCGCAGCAGCGGCCTCGGCAACTCCTCGGGTCGCCAGCCCCGACGGCGGTACAGCCACCAGGCCAGCCAACTCGCAGCGAGCATCGCCAGCCCCATGCCCACCATCACGCGAAAGGCGAAGAACACCGGTGCCACCGGTGGATGCGCGCCCTGGAACTCGTTCAGCCCGCGCAGTTCGCCATCGGCCTCATGGGTCAGGATCAGGCTCGCCAGGCGCGGAATTTCGATCGCGTAGTCGTTGCGGCGCGTCTGCTCATTCGGCCATGCGAACAGCAGCAGCGGCGCGCCACGCTCGGTCTCCCACAAGCCCTCCATCGCCGCGACTTTTTGCGGTTGATGCTTGAGCGTGTTGAGGCCATGCTGGTCGCCCATGAAGATCTGCAACGGGATCAGCACGGCAGCCAGGGTCAGGCCCACGCGCAGCACCGCACCGGTATGCGGCTGCACGCGTTGCTTGAGCAACTGCCAGGCGCTCACGCCCGCGAGCAGGAAGGCGACGGTCAGGCCCGAGGCCAGCAGCTTGTGCGCCAGGCGGTAGGGGAAGGACGGGTTGAAGATCACCTCCAGCCAGTCCTTGGCATGGAATTCACCCTGGATGATCTCGAAGCCCTGCGGTGTCTGCATCCAGGAGTTCAGGCTCAGGATCCAGAAGGCGCTGAGCGTGGTGCCACCGGCCACCAGGGCGGTGGCGATCAGGTGCACACGCTCGCTGACGCGGCCATGGCCGAACAGCATCACGCCCAGGAAGCTGGCCTCGAGAAAGAAGGCCGTCAGCACCTCGTAACCCAGCAGCGGGCCGGCGATATTGCCGGCCCGCTCCATGAAGCCCGGCCAGTTGCTGCCGAACTGGAAGCTCATGGTGATGCCGCTGACCACGCCCAGCGCGAAGCTGAGCGCGAACACCTTGGTCCAGAAGCGGTAGGCCGAGAGCCAGCTGGCCGCGCCCGTGGCCAGCCAGCGCCAGCGGAAGAACAGCAGCACCCAGGCGAGTGCGATGGTGATGGTGGGGAACAGGATGTGGAAGCTGATGTTGAGCGCGAACTGCAGACGCGCGAGCAGGACGGCATCCATCAACGTGCCTCCTTGCCGCCGCTGAGCACCTTGACCTTGCCGGTGAACTCCAGCAGCTTCTGCACCTTGGAACCCATCTTCATCAGCTGGGCCAGGGTCTGCGAGTCCATGCGCTGCACATCGTCGAACCAGGTCGTCATCAGCTCGATCAGGTCGTGCATGCTGCGCATGCGTTCCTGCGCCACCCGGTCCTCCTCGCTCGCCGGCGCTTCCAGCAGGGCATTGCGCAGCATCGACAGCGTCGGCTCGATCTCGCGCCGGCGCCGCTCCTCCGCCAGGGTGCGGAAGATCTCCCAGGCGTCGCTGGGGGCCTCGAAATACTCGCGCCTATCCCCCGGGAGGTGCCTGAGCTTGACCAGCCGCCAAGCCTGCAACTCCTTCAAGCCCATGCTCACATTGGACCGGCTGAACTCCAAAGCCTCGGCCATCTCATCGGCATTCAGCGGCCGCAGCGAGACGTAGATCAGCGCGTAGATCTGCCCCACCGTGCGGTTGATACCCCAGCGGCTGCCCATCTCGCCGAAGTGCGCCACAAAGCTGCGCACCAGGGGACTCATGGTCGTTGACGACATTGCATTTCACTCCTTGCGCCAGGGCAAAGCGCCGGCACTCTTCGTTTAATCCATCTCAAGGTATTGCTGTATTTTCAGTATTTACTGAACTTTCACAAGGGAATTTGGAATGCCTGAGCCCGAGGCAAGGCCTTGCGCGAGGGGCGCCCGCCGGCAGGCACACACCGACAAGCAGCAACACGGCTCCTGAATAATGGCGAGCCAAGGAGAACGCCATGAGCACTGAAGCACGCATAGACCGCCCCGAATTCGCCAGCCTGACACCCGGTGTGTCCGAAGCCCTGCTCGCCCTGGGCAAGGCCATCAACGAATCGGGCCTGCCCAAGGACCTGCTGGAGCTGATCAAGCTGCGTGCGTCGCAAATCAATGCCTGCGCCTTCTGCCTGCAGTTCCACCTCAATATGGCGCGCGGGCTCGCTATGCCGGCCGCCAAGCTCGACCTGCTGGCGGCCTGGCGCGAGGCGCCGGTCTACAGCCCGCGCGAGCGCATCGCCCTGGCCTGGACCGAGGCGCTCTGCAAGCCGGCCGACGGCGTCGGCGACGCACTCTATGCGGAGGCCCTGGCCGAGTTCGGGCCGGCACAACTGGGCTACCTCACAGCGGCGGTGGCCAACATCAATGCCTGGAACCGCATCGCGGTAGCGCTGCGCTTCACGCCGCCACTGCCGCGCCCAGCAGCATGAAGCGGCAGCGCCATTACCTGCTTGCCGGCGCACTGCTGATGGGAATGGTGGCCAATGCTGCCACGCCTGCCGTGCCGCTATCGGTGCCCAGCCTGGAGCAGCGCGGGGGTCAGGCCTTGCCTCTGCAGGCCTACTGGTACGCCGCAGAGGCGCCGGGCGCTCGCCCCGCGGTCGTGCTGCTGCATGGCTGCGGTGGCCCCTATGACGGCCGCGGCAAGCTTTCGGTGCGCATGCGCGACTACAGCGCCCTGCTGAACCAGCAGGGCTGGCATGTGCTGGTCCTCGACTCGCTCAGCGCGCGTGGAGAAACGGAGCTCTGCACGCAGCGCATCGGCACGCGCGCGGTGACGATGGCAAATCGCCGTCTGGACGTGCTCGGGGCCCTGAGTTGGCTGGCGCAGCGCGGCGATGTGGACGCCGCGCGCCTGGCGCTGCTGGGCTGGTCCAACGGCGGCAGCACCGTGCTGGCGGCCACCAATCTGGCCCATGCCGAGGTGGCGCAGGCCAGCCCCCATCCGCGCGCTGCGGTGGCCTTCTACCCAGGCTGCGAGGCCGAACTCAAGCGCGGCTATACGCCGGCGGCGCCGCTGCAGCTGCTGGTGGGCGCGGCCGATGACTGGACCCCGGCCGAACCCTGCGCAGCATTGGTTGCGGCTGCCAAGCCGGAGCCGCAGTTGCAGCTCCACAGCTATGCCGGCGCCTATCACGGCTTTGACTCGAGTGCGCCCGTCAAGTTGCGCAAGGACGTGCCGAATGGCGTGCATCCGGGCAAGGGCGTCCACGTGGGCGGCAACGCTGCGGCGAGGGAGGCCTCGCGTGCGCAGATGCTGGCCTTTCTGAAAGCGCAGCTCCAATGAGCGCCAGCACCGAGCTGCGAACGCCACGGCTGCTGTTACGTGCTCCCCATGTGGCGCTCAGCGAGTCGGTAAGCGAGTTCTATCTGCGCAATCAGGCGCATTTCGCGCCCTGGGATCCGCCTTCGCCGCCGGGCTTTTTCGCGCCGGATCAGGTAGCGGCGCGCCTGCAACTTGCCGCCCTGGCCTTTGAGGAGGAGCAGGCTTACCGCTGGTGGATCTGCAGCCAGGATGCACCGACCAGGGTGATCGGCCAATGCCAGGTCTCGCAGGTATCGCGCGCCGTGTTCCAGAGTGCCATGCTGGGCTACTCGCTGGATGCTCAACAGCAAGGGCAAGGCATCATGAGCGAGGCCTTGGCAGCGGTGCGCGACGAGATATTTAGTCAGCGCGTAGGCCTGCACCGTCTGCAGGCCGCCGTGCGCCCGGAAAACACGCGCAGCCGTCAAGTATTGCTGCGCCTTGGTTTTGCGCATGAGGGCCATAGCAAGCGCTATCTCTTCATCAGCGGCGCTTGGCGCGATCACGACCTCTATGCCCTGATCAACCCGGCCTGGCCGGATGATCAGCTTGAATTCAAGTAAATGCGGCCCTTAAAAGCAAAAACCCTCCGACTCATAAGAGGCGGAGGGTTTGCTTTGGATATTAGCCTGACGATGACCTACTTTCACACGGGAATCCGCACTATCATCGGCGCTGAGTCATTTCACT